>Ga0208920_1000006_pt1 | contig 459463 bp, 419 predicted proteins | sample 19_taG_FD_184094 | JGI IMG/M metagenome (GOLD analysis project Ga0208920, IMG submission 184094) | Marine viral communities from the Subarctic Pacific Ocean - 19_ETSP_OMZ_AT15317 metaG (SPAdes) (version 2) | ecosystem: Environmental > Aquatic > Marine > Oceanic | place: Pacific Ocean...
GATGCGCCGTAAACTTCTCAGCGCGCCCCGCCTCAATTACCTCAGAATTTTCCCGCTACGTAAGACCCGAACCGTAACCCGTCGTCCCCGTCTAGCGCCCCGTGTCTGCTTGTCTGCGTCTCCGGTAAGGGGCGTTCTAAGGTTTGTTCCAAATACCCGCAACCCCTTTTTTCGGATTTTATCCTTTTCGTCAAAAAACCTTCACAAACGCCTGTTTTATTGACTTTCTGAGCGCCGGAAATTTGTAGCACCCAGGCCCCTCAGGGTCTCTCTCTCCGCTTATACGGAGCTTTTCGCGCCTCGACCCAACCACAGGTAGGTCATTGTGGTGGAATCGCCGACTCGCGGGCCGGATAATCGCGAATCCATATCGGGCGTTACAGCCGGTGCACGGTCACATCTGTGCCGCAGGCCTCCTGTGCAAGATCGACCACATGCTGGTGGTGGGTAAGATAGATTGCCTGCCCGCGCTTTCCGACCCGTTGCATCAAGCGACAGGCCGCGCGGGTGCGGTCTTCGTCGAAGGTTTCAAACACATCATCACAGAAGAACGGCAGCACCGTTCCTGTCGACGCCATTTGTTCATAGGCCGCCGCGCGCAGGGCAAGGTAAAGCTGGAACCGCGTCCCTTTGGACATTGCGGCGGCTTCCTTAGACACCCCATCCTCTGCCCGCACGGCCATTAGCACATCCCCCTGAGCGGCAGGCTGCGTGGTCAGTGTAGTGTATGCCCCTTGGGTCAGATCACTGAATGCCTGTTCGGTCGCGGCCAACATCGTGCTGCGGTGGGTGTCGCGATACCGGCGGATGGCATCCTCGGCCAAAGTATGGCCAAAACGCCCCGTCAGATAGCGCAGCATCACTGCCTGCATCTGTTCTTCGACCGTGCGCTTTTGCGAGGTGAGCGCCGCAATATCACCATCCCCCCCAACCGCATCCAGCGCCGCTTGCGCCCGAGCGCGCGCAGCAATTGCGCTGTCGAGTTCTGCTTCAAGTCGCGACAGGTCTTCGCAGAGCTCGGCAAGCTCCACTTGCGCCTGTGCGAGGGGCGCGGCGCTGAGGCGTTCCTGCGCCTGCTCCCAGGCATCAACCCCCAGGATCGAAAGCAGACGGGTACGCAAATCCGCACTTTGCTGGCGCAGGGCAATTGCCTGTTGCGCGGTCGCCGTCGCCTGACGCAATGCATCGAGGGTAGAGGTGTCTATCTGGTCATCAAACGCACGGGCCAGAAGTTGGACCTGATCATCTAGCACGGCAATCTCGCGCAGCGCCTCAGCCGCGGCGTCCTCCGCCACGGCAAGGCGCGCGTCCAGATCGCTGCGGCGCGCTTGGGCCTGACGGGCACGCTCCACCACGGTTTGCAAAGCGGCGTAACGCGCCAAGGGCTGTTCCTGCGCGTCTGCCCCGCCATCCAGTGCATCCAACTGTGCGATGAAACCGGCGCGGTCCTGTTTGATGCCTGCAATCTGGCGCCGGACACCCGCCATGCGGGCGTCGACCTCTCGGATACTGCGCAGGCCGGTCAGCCCGTTCCACATGTCTATGCCAGCCTGCAGCGCCGGAAGATGCGTTGCGACGGCACCGCGCCACTGGTCACGCGCCTCGGTCACGGCCGTGCGTGCCTTGTCCGCTACGGCTGCTCGGCGATCCCGCTCTGCCGTGGCCTGCCGCACTGTGGCCTGTGCGAGCTTTTGGGCGTTCTGATGCTCGCGCGACGCCGCGATCTGGGTTTTGGCCATGAGCACGACAGTCCGCAAAGGCGCATCCCCTGCCTCCAACCGTGCCGCCAGATCGTCGCGCATCTGCTCTGCCGCGCGCAATAGCTCTGCGTGGGCCTGTTCAGATGTCTTTAAGGTCTCGGCTGCAGTTTGCGCCGCCTCTGCGTCGCGCACCCATTCGACAAAATCCTCGGCGGAAAGGGTTTCGGGCAGGCCAAGTGCGTCGAGGTGGGACCGCAGTTCACCCGTCACCTTATCAAAGGCCGCCTCGGTCTCGGTACGTTTATTCTGCGCCCTGTCATGATCCTGCCGCGCCTCGATCAACTGTCGTTCCGCCTGCCGCATTTCCGCCAGCGATTGGCTTTGCCCGGCGCGTAATGAGGTCTGCGCGTCATCCGCCCGCATTGCGGCCTCGAACGCAGAGGCAGAGGCCATGTCCAACACATCTTTATGCAGCGCCCATAACTCGTCTCGGGTTTGTCGCCCTTTGGCGGCGGCATCATCGCTGATCAAGTCTGGGGCCGACGCGGCCATCGCATGTTTTGTCTCGGCAGCCGCCAGACGATCAGCCGCTGTGGTTTCCGCCTGCACGGCAGCACGCAGGGCAAGCCGCGCTTCGCCATGGGTCTGCATCAATTCCTGCGCGCGCCGGCTGCTGAGCGGAAGTGCCGGAACCGCGTCGAACGCCACATTGTGCCGCGCCAACCCGCGCAAGGCTGTGGCCACCTCCTGACGATCCGCCGCGAGCCGGCGCAGGGCATCATTATACCGACTGACCAGATCCTCCGCTTCGGCCTGCATGAACAGGCGTTCCACGTCCGCGTCGACGGCGGTCTCTTCTTCGGTATCGCGCAGGGCCCGTGCCGCGTCATCGTATTTGTCGCGCGCGACCTCTGCCTCCGCCTGAGTGGTTTGCAGATGCTTTCGCGCATCGTCCAGAGTGGCGCGCGCCTGTTCAAGCGCCGCAAGGGCGGGATCGCTTAAGATGAATTGCGCAAGCGCGCCATCGGCGGGCAACCCCAGAGTATCAAGCCGCGCCCGCATATCAGCGGTATCCTGCATCAACTGTGCTTCGCGTTTGGGCAGGTCGGATTGCCCCGCCTCTACCTGACTTTTCTTGAAGGCAAGCGCATCAACATCAGCCCCTCGCGCCAAATCATCCGCGTTGACTGCGACCTCGTCTCGCGCGGCCCGCAATGCGTGCACTTCGGCGACGGACCGTTCCCTTTCGGCAACAAGTGCGATCCGTTTCGTCATCATTTTAATCAAGTCTTCGCTGTCGAACTCCAGCGTCGTGGGATAATGCGCGATAGGGGTAAGCTGCGCCTCTAGGGTTTTCCATTCTGTCGCCAATGGATGCGCATCAAGTATAGCCTCCAGCCGCGTTTTCTGAACGGAAAGCTCGGACTTGGCGGCGCGCAGACGCTGCTCTTCGGTTTGGGTGGCGTCCCGCGCAAGACGCAACTCGCGAAACGCGGCGGCGCTAACGTCATGATCCTTGATCTGCTGGACCAGTTCCGCATGTGCAGCCTTCAGCGCCGCGAACTCTGATTTTGTACCGCCTTTTAGATAAAGGTCACGATTGCCCTGCTCCACCCGCCCCAAGACCTGCGACAGATCGCTGATACCCGCCGCGGCAGAGAACAGAAGCTTTCCGATATCCCCCTCGCTTTTGGTAATCTCTTCGCCGCCGGCTTCGATCGTTTCATCGTCGAGACACAGCAGGCTTTGGTATTCCTTTTGCGACACACCGCGCAGCGCCGCAGACAGCAAAGCATCCGGCACAGGTTGGCCCGCCCCGTCCACAAGATTGCCCGAGCGTTTGGGCAATCGGGACAGCTGGTGGATCTGCCCGTCAATATCGACGGTACCGCTGACGCGCAGGTTCGCGCGGGGGTGTTTGAACGCATAGGGTTCACGCGCGGCAAAACCGTAAAGCAGCCGCAGATACCCCTCCATCAGGGTGGTTTTGCCCGCTTCATTCCGGCCAAAGACGATATGAAAGTCCGATCCGCTTGCGGGGCGCGCGCCGAAATCCAGCACGCGGTCGGTAAAGTGACCAAATCGGTCCAGCGCAAGCTGCTGCAGCCGCATCATTCGCCCGCTCCTCGCATCTGCGCGGCCATGGTCAACACCGCCTCGTCGGTCAGCTGCCGCAACAACGCCTCTTGCGCCTCTGCATCCGGAGCGAGGGCGCGGCGCTGGTCAGCAGGCAATAGGCCAAGGATCTGGCTTAATTCTTGCTGCAACCTGTCCCGAGTGGCGGGCTCCTTGGCGATGTCCGTCATCAACTGCTGTACCTCGGCCACAGCACCATCCACCGCATCCTCAGATACAGCCGTTACATCCACCGACATCTTCTCGATCCACAGATCACCGATGCTATCCGCGATTTCGTCGGCTTGGGCGCGCCAAATATCCGCCAACTGGCGTATCTGCCACGCCAGCGCCGTTTGCCCCGTCAACCGCAACCGCAAGATCGCCGCGCCCCGCCCGGCCTGTGCCTGAAACACCGACCGCAGTTTGCGGCGCAGATCTTCGTCAGCCTCCGCCCCCGTCACATCGCAATCACAGCGGCGGAACTCCACGACCGAGGTCGCCACTTCCGAAACCGAGATCTTGCCATCCTCGATCGTCAGCAGGCTAGCGGACTTTGGCCCCGCCTCCCCGATATCGCGCCCTTGCGGCATGCCCGGCATCACGATCCAGGGGTCTTCGCTGTGCACGGCGCGTTTGTGAACATGCCCCAACGCCCAATAATCAAACCCAGCCCCCGCCAGTTCGCCGACCGACACAGGCGCATAAAGATCATGCCCCTCCGCCCCCGCGAGAGAGGTATGCATCATCGCAATATTAACCGCCCCTGCCTCTGGCACGGTATACTTCGGCAGCAGGCTTTCCGGCGCGTGACGGTCGCGAAAGCTGACACCGTGAATATAGACGGGGTGGTCCGCCAACTGTACCTTCTCCCCCCGCCCGTCGAACACATGCACGTTCGGCGGCAGGTCGATCTCGCCCGCGATCGGGTTTTCCGCGTCATGGTTCCCCTTGATATAGAACACCCGCACGTCAGCCTGCGCCAAACGATGCATCTGCGCGGCGAGATACGCGGCGGTTTTCGCGCTACGTTCTTGCCCGTCATAAAGATCGCCCGAGATCAGAAAAGCGCTGACCCTCTCGTCGATGCAATATTGCACCATCGTCTCAAGCGCTTGCCGGCTGGCACCGCGCACCTGCGCGGCCAGACGGTCATCCTTCATCGCCAAACTACGAAGCGGTGAATCGAGGTGAAGATCGGCAGTGTGCAGAATACGAAGGGTCACGGACGGAGGCCACCTTGTTCACGGAAAACGCTGCGGTCTTTGTCACGTAGTTCACATTCCGTTGCAACGGGCCGCAGTTGTGTCTTGCGGCTTTGATCCACTGATCCCGCGGGCTAAGACTGTCACACCCGCCTGATAGAAAGTCATTCGATGCATCGACACGATATCCCGCTGACCCAAGACCTGGTGCTGATCGGCGGCGGGCATGCCCATGCGTTGGTGCTACGCAAATGGGGGATGAACCCGCTACCGGGCGCGCGGTTAACCGTCATCAATCCCGGCCCCACGGCCCCATATACAGGTATGCTGCCGGGCTATATCGCGGGCCACTATTCACGTGAAACACTTGAGATTGACCTTGTCCGGCTGTGCCGCTTTGCGGGCGCGCGTCTGATCCTGTCCCACGCCACAGATATCGATCGCACTGCGCGTCTGGTTCATGTCGAAGACCGCGCGCCTATTGCATATGATGTTGCCTCCTTTGATATCGGGATCACCGCTAAAATGGGTATCCCGGGGTTTGATGGCTTTGCTGTCGGTGCAAAGCCACTTGATGTCTACGCCAAACGCTGGCGCGATTTCCTTGCCGCGGTGACGAGCGGGGACATAGAGCCCGAAATCGCCGTGATCGGCGGCGGTGTCGCCGGTTGCGAGCTGTCCCTCGCGATGGCCCATGCCCTACGCAGCGCGGGGATCGAGCCTCGGGTCACTTTGCTACAGTCCGACCCGACGCTTTCGGGCCTTGGCAACCGCGCGCGCCACACGGTCGAGGCCAAGCTTCGCGGCGCCAAGGTCACCCTACGCACCGGCATACGCGTCACGGAAATCGCCGCCGATCATGTCGTTCTTGGCAGCGGCGACAAAATCCGTTCTCAATTGACGGTCGGCGCTGCCGGTGCTTTCCCGCATGAATGGCTGGCGCAAACGGACCTTCCCTTGCGTGATGGGTTCATCGAAACCACGCCCGACCTGTCACTTCCCGGTGACCCAACTGTATTTGCCGTCGGCGACTGCGCAGCAATGCCCTTTGCCCCACGCCCCAAGGCTGGCGTGTTTGCCGTTCGCGCAGCACCCATCCTGTATCACAACCTTCGTGCCGCCCTCACCAATGGTCCCCGCAAGCCCTTCAAACCACAAAAACGTTACCTAAAGCTTATCTCCCTTGGGGAAAAATCGGCTTTGGCGGAAAAATTCGATCTTGCATTCTCGGGGCCTGCGTTATGGCGCTGGAAAGACCGGATCGACCGCGCCTTCATGGATAAACTTGACGATTTGCCGCCGATGCAACCGCCAGCTTTGCCCGAAACGCTGGCGCAGGGTGCCCGCGATATACTGGCCGCGAAACCCTTATGTGGCGGCTGTGGCGCTAAGGTCGGAAACACAGTGCTTCGTGACGGGCTATCGTCGCTTCATGATCCGACGGATGCGGCCATTCTTTCTGTGCTCGGCGATGATGCTGCGGTGCTAAAGCAACCCGGTGGCGGTTTTCAGGTCATCAGCGCCGATCACTTGCGCGCTTTGATCCACGACCCCGCCTTGATGACGCGCATCGCAGCAGTGCACGCCTTAGGCGACATTTGGGCCATGGGAGCGCAGCCCCAAGTGGCTCTTTCCAGCATCGTACTACCCCATATGTCTCAGGCGCTTCAGTCCCGGACACTGCAAGAAATCACCGACGCAGCCCGTGCGATATTCGACCACGCGGGCGCGACGATTGTCGGGGGGCACACATCGATGGGTGCCGAAATGACCATCGGATTCACCGTCACCGGCACGCGCGAAACGCCACCAATCACCCTGTCGGGCGCTCAAGCTGGCGACTGCCTTGTGCTGACCCGGCCCATCGGATCAGGCATTATCATGGCTGCGCATATGGAGGGCACAGCACGGGGAGCCGACGTCGCCCAGGCCCTAAACGAGATGGCAGAACCGCAGGACCGTCAAGCCTTCCACCTGCGTCGCGCCAATGCCATGACAGATGTCACCGGCTTTGGCCTTGCGGGTCACATCGCCGCCATCTGCCGCGCATCGCGCCTGAGCGCGGAAATCTCGGCGGGTGCCATTCCCGTCTACTCCGGTGCCCGAGACCTATCAGATCGCGGCGTGCACTCGTCGCTGTATCACCCCAACGTCGACAACGCCCCCACGCGAGGACGCAGCGACCCGCTTTTGCACGACCCCCAAACCGCAGGCGGCTTGCTGGCTGCTCTACCCCCAGCCGAGGCAGAGATTGCGATCCGAGACATGGCCGCCGAAGGTAAAAAATCCTGTATTATCGGGCATTTGACCGACGGCGAAGGACCAATCACTGTGCTGTAGCTACAGTCGGTGCGTCTGGCGATCCCGGGAGGACTCGAACCCCCAACATCCTGATTAGAAGTCAGGTGCTCTATCCAGTTGAGCTACGGGACCACTCAGGCCATCTCATAGCTAGTTTGCGTAGGATGAGCAAAGCAAAATCTATCCGCAATCCCCATGATATTGCCATCAAGTACCTCCTCTTCCGATAGTATAAATCACCAACGGCTCCGCACAGGGACCCAATACTTATTGATCTTTGGGACTTAGCCGTCGGCGATCCCAAGTGATACCAGCGCGCATAACACGCGCCGGCGCGCCCACAGCCAAGCTATGTGCGGGGATCACCCCAAGAACCATGGAACGGCTACCGATCACGGAGTGCTGCCCTATCTGCGCGCCTTTCATGATCCTGACACCATGGGCCAACCAGACATGATCCCCGATTTCGATATCTTGGGGCGGGTTGATCCGCTCCCCCGTTTCTACGTCAAGGATCGAATGCATATCACTGACATCCATGGTGATATCCCCGGACAGCATGCAATCCTCTCCAATCGTAATCGCGCCCGCTTCGTGGAGACTGAGGTGAGCCATCATGATCGTGGTGCGATCGCCGATGCGAATATGCGTATCACGCGCGCGGCATCGAAATGACCCCGCCAAACGACAATCTGCGCCAATATAGACGGCGCTCTCGTGATTCCTGAGCTCAACCAAGCCACCGGAGATCACAGTACCCTCGCCGATCACCACGTGGTTGTTGCGCCCGTATATATTAATCTGCACCCCTTCGGCGCAGGTGGCTGTTGGCGATATATCTACCTGATTGTTTTGACCATTATCCGTCACCAAAACGCCAAGTTGCGTTTTGCTCACCTATGTCACCTCCCGTAAAATCCGAACAAAAATTCTGTTGTAATGCTGAGTGAACTTAACCTCCCCTTAAGAGTGAGCGTGCTGATCTAGAGCTCTATCAACGCAACATAGAATCGAAATGATTGATTTTGTATAAACAGCTCAAAGCTCTCTTTGCCCGCTATATCGCCGCCCACCTAAGGGCCGTGGGGCGTCCAATGCACATTACGGACCCGTCCGGTGCCACGGTGGGTGCCGTTGATGTATTTGCCGTAAATGACGGGAACTTGAGGCTGGCGGGCTGGACGTTCGCGGATGATATCGTGCTGCATATGAACGGCGTAAAAGTAAGCGCTAAAGCCGACTTGATCCGTGACGACGTGACCAAAGCCTATGGTGGCCCGCGACGGGTCGGGTTCGACCTGACCACGCCGCTTGGCCCGACAGGCTTGCAAGAAATCGGGCGGTTTGGGGTCGAATTTCACCATGTCCGCAATGGCACCTGGACAATTGCGCGAAGTCTAGAACTCCCTCACCTTTGGTGGATTCAAGCGCGTTTGGTAATCAACTTCGTCATCGCGCTGATGCTGCAGTTGCCTGCTTATGGCGGCTGGCGCGTCAAACGGGACCCAGCTTTTCGCACGCGGATCAAACGGGGGCTGGGGCTATGCCCCATCCACCATGCGCGCGAACTTGACCCTGACCTTTTCCGCGCCAATGCGCCTCCCGTCACAACGGCATCGGTGACGATAATACTGCCGGTATTCAACGCGCATGACCTACTGAAAGAGGCGCTGCGGCGCGTCGTCGACAATACCGATCTTCAGTGGCGCATTATTCTGATCGAAGATTGCTCAACCGATGAACGGATTCTACCGTTGCTGCGCGCCTGGTCTTTGGCCCACAATGACCGTGCGACACTGCTTGAGAATGATCAAAACCTTGGGTTTGTAAAAAGCGTAAACAAAGGCTTGCGCTATGCACAACGCTGGCCCGACACGGTTATTTTACTGAATTCTGACGCCCTGGTCCCAGCGAACTGGGCGAGCCGCCTTATCCGTCCCCTCGTTGAGTATCCACGCGCCGCCACTGTAACCCCAATGTCCAACGACGCGGAAATTTTTACCGCTCCCCTCATCTGTGCGCCCCAAAAACTTGCCGCCGGACAGGGGGATCTTATAGATATGACCGCCGCGCAGCTTAACCCGCAAAGCTATCGCGTGGCCGCGCCGACCGGGGTGGGATTTTGCATGGCGATCACCCCCAGATACCTCAGAGCTGAACCGCGATTGGATGTCAGTTTTGGTCGGGGATACGGCGAAGAGGTCGATTGGTGCCAGCGCATCAGAGTAGCGGGCGGACAGCATTATTGCGCCGTTAACCTTTTCGTAGAGCATCGCGGCGGACAAAGTTTCGGATCGGAAGAGAAGACGCGTCTCATCGCGAAAAATAACGCTCTTATTTCAAAACGTTATCCCGAATACGATAGAGATGTGCAGCAGTTCATTGCCTCTGACCCATTGAAATCGCCCCGCCTCGCTTTGGCATTGGCTTGGCTAGGGGCACAAGACACGTATCCGGTCTCGATATATATCGCCCACAGTATGGGTGGCGGCGCTGAATCGTATCTGCAACATCGGGTGAAATCAAAACATCACGCGTTGGGCCGTTCCGCTGTTGTAATCAGGGTCGGCGGTGCCATGCGATGGCAAATCGAATTGCATTGCCATGGCGGAATAATCTCCGGCGAGACCAACAACCTCGACTACATCAAACAACTTCTACGCCCCATAAAACGGCGACGATTAATCTATTCCTGCGCGGTTGGGGATCAAGATCCGCTGTCTATTCCAAGTGCGATTCTAGAATTGAGCCAAACCGGCCAACAGGTGATAGAGTTTCTCTTTCATGATTACTTCGCAATCTCGCCAAACTACACTCTTCTGAACGATCAAGGAGTGTACGATGGCCTACCCCCACCTCACCTAAATGCCCCAGCAACCACAGGTGCACCGATAAGCATGATTCGGTGGCAAAGCGAGTGGGGAAAACTCCTGACCGCATCCCAAGAGATCGTGGTATTTTCTAAAAATAGCAAAGAAATTGTGCGCGCAGCATTCCCCAACTGCGCCGATAAAATTCAAGTTACACCGCATAAAATTTCAGACGCCGTGCCCCGTATCCCTCGGCCCCTCAGCCCAAAGCGCCCGGTGATCGGTGTATTGGGCGACATTGGTCTTCAGAAAGGCGCACAGATCATCAGCCGAGCCGCTGATGCGATAGATGTGCAAGGTGTCGGTATGGTCATCGTCGGGAACTTCGATCCCGCCATTCCCCTCCCCCCCTCGGTGCCTATCCATGGGAGATATACCATATCAGATCTGGGAAAAATTGCCGCCCGATACGGCGTGACAGATTGGTTAATACCTTCAGTGTGGCCGGAGACATTTTCGTTTACCACGCACGAAGCTCTGACATCCGGTTTGCCCACCCATGCGTTCGCAATTGGTGCTCAGGGCGAGGCGGTTACGAAAGCTGAAAACGGTTTCCCTATTCCCTACTCAACCCAACAGGATTTGGCGGATATTCTGCTGTCTCACATTAAAAACCACATCACCAAAACCTGGGCGGTGGCCTCATGAACCAGATCTCAGTTCCCCTAAAATTTTTGCGAAACAATGGCATCGAAGTACTGAACCGGGGTGCTACGTCGATCAACCTGCCCAGACATACCGTGCTCGAAGCCCCGGGGAGCCTAAAATGGACACAGTATGAACACTCGTTAGAGATGGGAACGTTCTCGTATCAAGTCTCGGGATACTGTTTTGCCGCACGTATCGGCCGATATTGTTCATTCGGCGAATCCGTCCAAATAGGTCGGCAAAATCACCCGTTGGACTGGGTATCCACAAGCCCCGCTTTCTATCTTGGGGACCAGGTATTCGAACTTGGCGACGGTTTTGAGGCAGCCGAACATTACCACCATTATAGGACAGCTCACAGCAAGCCTCCCACCAAGGTAAAAATCACTACAATTGGAAATGATGTATGGATCGGGCACGGGGCGTATATCGCCGCCGGGGTCACCATTGGCGACGGCGCAATAATCGGTGCGCATTCGGTCGTGACCCGTGACATTGCCCCTTATTCAGTCGTCGCGGGGAATCCGGCCACTCTCAAACGAATGCGCCTACCGCCGAACTTCATCAGTCTCATGTTAAAGTGCCGCTGGTGGCAGTTTGCGCCGTGGCAAATGGACCACCTTGATCCGTCGGATGTGCTGGAATTCTGTAGAGGGATAAACTCAATGCTCAAAGATGTCGCGCCTTTCGCACCCCCGACGCTGGATCTGAGATCGGAAACCATTCAGTGAAAAAAGTCGCATTTTTACACATACCCAAAACCGCGGGCCAATCTGTGCACTCGGAGCTCACTAAAATCTATGGCAGCGCTCGAACCTCTCCTGTTCGCGTTCACCACCAAGCTTCGTCAGACGGTCAATTTCCCAACGGGTATGACCTTTACTCGGGTCACCTAGATTGGTGCCGCCTTCGTGAGACCCAGACAGATATCTTTGCGTTCACGGTACTTCGCGATCCATTTGAAAGGATCGCTTCTTTCTACTTTTATTTAAGAAATAAGGCCTTTCGTCTCACGGACAGCCTGCTTTCGTCGCCTGGGCATATGGGGTTGTACAAAGTAAAAAATTGCTCCCCCGCCGCGTATTTCTTTGGCGGAAGTCCCGCTTGGCAACAGTTCATTAAGGATCACTACGACAATTTTTACTGTAGCTATCTCGCCACCGGGAAAGTTCGCGGGGCAGCCGAGGTCTGCCATTTCTCGAAAGATATACTTGTTGGTCAAGCGATAGGCGGCGCGCGGAAACTAGATAGGGTTTATCGCTTAAGCAGTTTAAATCTGCTTGAGAATGACATTCAAAACCTGACGGGGCGTCGTCCTTCGATTGTTAAAACGCGCATCAATGTTGGGCCAAAAGGCGTTCAGACAAGCCGATGGCAAGATCTAATGACTCTGATCAACGATAAACCGGCACAGGAAAGAATGGCTGCGTTTGCTGAGGCTGACATAGCCTTGCTTGATCACCTCAAAGACGAGGGCTTGTTAATTTAACACCGATTCAGAACCGTTTGAGTTGTGCAAGCGCGCGCAGGGCTAGATCGCCCGCCTGTGTTTGCCGGTAGATTCCGAGCGAAGTCAGTGCTGCGCGACCCTTAGTGTGACTTTGGGATCGCCAATCGAGAAACCTCAATAATTGCTCGCGAGCGGTCACCGTCAGAATGGGAGCAATTCGGTACATCGCGGCCGCATTTGCATCGATCCAATTCACCAACGTACCATCCGCCATGCATCGAGCCCTGCGCCGTAAATGACGAACAGGCGCGCCCACAAGATTTGCACCGTGTTGCCTGTATAATACCCCAGGTTTCTGATCATGAAGAATACCAAACCCTGCGCCTGTGATCGCCTGGTACATCCACCAATCATGAAAAGGGGTTTCCGCAACGTCGGTAGTACTTAAAATGCTACGCAGATAGTTGGTGACGATAGGCGGAATCACAATCGTATTTCCGCGCAAAACATTCTGTACGATTGCATTTCCAAACCGATAAGGGCGGTTCAGCATCGGGGACGTTCCCAACCGCCGCCCCGTTTGGTCCACATAGTAACTTCTACTACTGTAAACACATCTACCACCCAGCCGCCCGACGAGCGCGACAGCACGGGATAGTTTGTGAGGCAGCCAGACATCATCCTGATCGGAAAACGCCACCCAATTCCCGTCTAACCCTTTGTTTTTCAATAATTTATAATAATTGGCGGCAACGCCACTCTGAGGCCCTTTGAGCAAGTGAATATCATGGTGCGATGTTTCCGCTTTAAAATTTTCAAGCGCCTCACAAGTGCCATCGGTCGAGCCGTCATCGCTTACCCAAAGGCTCCAATCCTGATGCGATTGCCCGCGGATTGAGGCCAGCTGATCTGCCAAAAACATGCCACCGTTCTTCGTCCCCATTAAAATGTGAACATGCGGTTCCGCCATCCTAAAGTCCTTCGTAGTTTAATCGACTTTCTCTGAACTACTTCGCGCGAATTAATAAACTGTGAGGACTATTGAACTAGGTACTGAGATCATGACCCATAATCCTGCCCAATCAACGACCACGCACCATACGCACGCGGCGCGCAAACAACAAAAGCTGCGCGAGCGTGAGGAAGCTTTGCGACGCATCGAAAAAAAACGGCATGATAGGGCGCTTGCCGTTGCGGCGCGGGAAAAGAAGCGAGAAACCGCCTCTCAAGCGACCATTCTGACACTGCCAGTCACGTCGATCGTCTCGCCTGTGCCACAAGCGCGCCTTCACCTACGTCATCGGCTTTCTTTTGTCAGCTTTATCATCATCGTTCTCGGAACCAGCCTGTTCGTGTCATGGTACCTTTGGGAGCGCGCTGCAGATCGCTATACCTCTATCGCAGGATTTGCAGTCCATAGCGAGGATATGAGCTTGCCGGTCGAACTCTTGGGTGGGGTTGCAAGTCTCTCGGGGTCCGGTGCCGCGGACGAAGAAGTTCTGTATCAATTCATTCAAAGTCAGCACTTAGTGGAGAAAATCGATAAGTCTCTGAACTTGCGAAAAATATGGTCGCCCCCCGCAACGCATTCTGATCCGGCCTTCGGCTACCACGCCCCTGGTACGATCGAGGATCTGACCAAATACTGGGGGCGCATGGTCAATGTCTATAGCAATAGTAGCACCGGTCTGATCGAGGTTAAGGTGCAAGCATTTGATCCCGAGGACGCGCGCGCCATTGTCCAAGCAATCTATGCTGAAAGCGCACAACTGATACATGAACTTTCCGCGATAGCGCGCGAGGATGCTACCCAACATGCTAAAGAAAACTTGGCGCGCGCAGCGCAGCGCCTCAAGGAAACGCGGCTTACGCTGGCCGAATTCCGCCTGAGGAACCAATTGGTGAGCCCCGATACACCGCTTCAAATTCAAACTGGGTTATTGGCATCTTTAGAAGCAGAAATGACGGAAACGTTGATTAGCATCGACATGCTTCAACAAACCAGCACACCAACCGATCCCCGCTTGAAGCAAGCGCAACGAAGGCGCGACATAATAGCAGCGCGTATCTCGCAGGAGCATCAGAAATTGAACGCCATGCAGGGTGCATTGCACTCCATTGGTTTCGCGGACCTTTTCGGGCAGTTTGAAAGCCTAAAGGTCGATTTGGAATTTGCTGAACAGTCTTATACCGCCAGCCAAGCCGCCTTTGATACAGCGGTTGCAGAGGGGCGAAAAAGATCAAAATACTTGGCGGCGCATATTCCTCCGACACTTGCAGAGACGTCAATTTATCCAAATCGCCCTTTTCTTTTAGGCGTCACATTCGCATCTAGCTTCGCCCTGTGGGCGCTCGTTATGCTGGTTTGGCACTCCTTACGAGATCGACACTAGGATCGCCGATGATTGTCTTTCGAAATTTGGCCAAAACCTATCATGTGCGGGGGCGACGGAAGACAGTCGCTTCAAATATTAACGTTATTTTTCCAACTGGTATTTCTGTCGGGCTGCTAGGGCGGAACGGCGCTGGAAAATCTACGCTGCTCAAGATCATTGCGGGGGCGGCTGACCCTACATCAGGCGAGGTCATCTCTGATGGCAGTGTATCCTTCCCAGTTGGCTTTGCTGGGTCGTTCCACCCCGACATGACGGGGGCACAAAACACGCGCTTCGTGGCACGGATTTATGGTGCAGACACGTCTGCACTGGTCAACTACGTCGCCGATTTTTCAGAGCTTGGGGTTCACTTTCATCTTCCATTCCGAACATACTCCGCCGGTATGAAGTCGCGTCTGGCTTTCGGCGTTTCTATGGGGCTGCAGTTTGACACCTATTTGATTGACGAAATCACCGCTGTCGGAGATGCTCGGTTCAAACAGAAAAGTCGTTCCATTTTTATGGACCGCCTGTCCCGATCTGGTGCAATATTTGTAAGCCATTCCAATGGCATGCTACGAGAACTATGCACTGCAGGCGCTGTTCTAGAGGCCGGAAACCTAGAATACTTTGCCGACATTAACGATGCGATAGCACATCACGAATACAACATGGGGAAATGATCAGCTCATCCCAAGGCGTACCGTATGGCTCTATCTCTTCTGCCGGAAAACACCAAGCTTGCCTATTGCATCGGGGCTCAGAAAGCCGGCACGACTTGGCTTTATGAAACCTTGCGCACCAGCAGTCAGATTCATTTTTCGCGCAATAAGGAACTTCATTATTTCAATGTGATCGCGGGTAAGTCTGACCAGGTCTATGACCTACGTATGAACACGGTGAAAACCTTGGCAAAGGAATTGGTGTCAGAACGCGGCCCCAAGAACCGGCGCAATCTTAGGGTCCTCAGCGAATTGGCTGACCTTTTGTCCATCTACACCGATGCGCCTGAACATCACGAGGCCTATCTTTCCTATCTTACTCAGGGATTTAGCGGTCAGCCTGTGATCTGCGACATCACCCCGGCTTATGCGATACTGGAAGCAAAGGACTTTTCCGAAATGGGGAGCCTTGGCGAAAGTTGTTTCATCTTTATTTTGAGGGATCCGATTGATCGTATGTGGTCCCAAATCAGAATGGCCGTTAGCACGGATGCCGCCCAGGTAGCTGACTTTCAAACGGCTTGCGAGGCGCGCGCGCAGCATTTGATCGACAGTAAACGGCTGCCTAAGTTAGAGCGGGCGAACTATCGGCGCACGATGAGCGAGCTGGAAGCCGTGATCCCTCCACATCGCATTAAATATGTATTTTACGAAGACCTTTTTCATGCTCATACCATGCGCGATATCTGTATGTTCTTAGGTATTTCGCCGATTTCACCCAAAGCTGATCTTCGCAGTAATTCTGGTCGCCACGCCATGTTGCCAGAGCACCTAAAACACAGTTTTAGAGAGGCCTTTGCCCTACAGTATGACTTCATTTTAAATCGTTTTGGCGCAGCGACGCCCGCACGATGGCAGGTCAACAGCGCGCAGAGGGTACCAGGATGATAGGTCGGGTCGCACGCCGACGAAGAACAATGGTCTTTGCGACGCCGCGCATTATCGTCGCGCTGATACTTCGCGAAATCGGGACCAGCTATGGCCGGTCCCCGGGTGGGTATATTTGGGCATTGGCTGAACCCGTTCTCGGGATCGCGCTGTTGACCGCAATATTCTCGATCGGGTTTCGTATGCCCCCGCTCGGAAACAATTTTCCGATCTTTTACGCTACAGGTTTGCTGCCCTTTTTGATGTTCGTCGATCTCAGCAACAAGGTCGCGCAGGCGATCAACTATTCGAAACAGCTACTAGCCTACCCGCGCGTAACTTTCGTCGATGCCATCTTGGGGCGGTTCATCCTCAATTTTCTCACTCAGCTTCTTGTAGGCTTGATCGTACTGAGTGGGATCATTTTTCTGTTTGATACGCGGGCCGCAGTAAATGCATCAGATATCATGTCAGCTTTGACGATGATTGCCGCGCTTTCCCTGGGCGTGGGGATATTCAACTGTTTCATGATGTCGATGTTTCAGGTCTGGCAACGTGTCTACGGGATTTGCACGCGGCCGCTTTTGCTACTGTCCGGCGTCATCTTTTTATACGAAACGATACCCGAACCCTACCGCAGCTATCTTTGGTTCAATCCGCTGATCCACGTGGTCGGCCGCGTCAGGTCCGGATTTTATCATAACTACGACGTACCCTATGTCTCCTCAGCCTATGTCTATGCCGTTGCCGCAATACTGGGCCTTTTTGGCCTTGTGTTATTAAGGCGATATCACCGTGACATTCTGGAACGATAACGATCCAAGCGTGGCAGTTTAAACTTTAAAAGCTTTCGAAGTCGCCATTTAGGATAGATAGGTTTTCGACGCCCAACAGTTCCAGTGTTTTGCCGCTGCCAAAATCCAGCACGATATGCCCCTCGGCCCCTTTGCGTGCGAACGTTTGAAGCTGGCTCATCGATAAACTTCCCCCACCCCAAAGGGCAGAATCCAGCGAAAGAGTGTCAATTTCGTTTTGAAAGCTCAGGATTGTGTCTTGGCCTGCACCATAGATAAACCGATCTGCCCCGATCCCACCGGACAGCACGTCGTTTCCCGCGCCGCCGTCAAGCGTATCGTGACCCGCATTGCCTTTGATCAAATCGTCGCCGTCGCCGCCGATCAGCTGGTCGGCACCATTGTCGCCCGACAGCGTATCGTTCCCGGACCCACCGTTAACCGTATCGTTGTTGATCCCCCCCGCAAGACGGTCATTCCCGCTGTCCCCCTGCAGAAAATCTGCGCCCGCATTTCCGAAAAGCTGATCATTTCCGCTGCCGCCAAGCAGTTGATCCGCACCGGCGCTACCCTCCAAACGGTCTTTGCCGGCACCGCCCCACAGGCTATCGGCATTTAGCCCGCCGATCAGATGGTCATCGTCCCTATCCCCATAGAGTCGATCCGCGCCGTTATTGCCGGTTAACGTGTCGTTCCCGTCGCCACCGCCAAGCGCGTCATACCCGTCGCCGCCCCACAGGGCGTCGTCCCCATCACTACCGCGCAAAGTGTCCCAGCCGATACCGCCCCAGATCTGATCCCCCTCCGTACCACCCTCAATCAGATCGCTTCCGCCGTTGCCATAGATCGTATCGGCCCCAGCTTCGCCAAGAATCGTATCATTGCCGCCTGCGCCCATCAGCCTGTCGCCATCCGCGCGCCCGCTGATATGATCATCGGCCGCATCCCCTTCCAGCACATCCGACTGCGGCGTGCCAACCAGAACCAACGGGGTCGGTGCGGTGGGAAGGGATGGCGTATCGGGTTCCTCTGGCAGGGTCCAATCCGGCATGAAACGCGACTGCCCAATCAGATCGAGCGCTTGAACATCATCCTCGCTAAGGGACTGTCCGTCCGATGTTTTTATCTCCAGTCGCTCCTCACCAAAGGACAGAACCGCACCGTCTTTGGTCGAAGATATGGTCAACTGAGACCCATGTCTCAGGAACGGCCAGGCCGACAGATCAATGCTGTCCTGCGCGCTGTCGAAATCGGCAATCGTATCGGCCTCCCCATCTGCGGAAAGGACAAAAAGATCGCGGCCGGAGCCGCCGGTCAACAGATCACGGCCGCCGCCGTCTCGCAAAATGTCATCCCCTGCGCGCCCAGCGATATGGTCCGCGCCATCCCCGCCGGCTAGCAAGTCGTCCCCCGTGCCGCCTGTCAGTGTGTCGGCTTGATCACCCCCTGTTGCCGCCGCAACCCGGCCCGAAATATCCACAGAAAAGACGCTTAGCCCCGCTTCGGCACCTGACGCGACGGCGAGGTGCAGTAAATCTCCTTGTACCGAAAAGTTAAGCGCCGACACCGCGTCGAGCGTGCTTCCCTCCGTGTCTTCGATCGACACCAGATGCATCAACCGGCCATCGTCCATCAATTCGAAGACCGAAACGCCGTCATCTCCGCCCGCCGCCGCCACATAGGCGCGGCCGTGATGTGTTGCGGTCTCGATCACATGCACCCCGTCAAAGCGCGTGTCCCGCGTGTCGAGGACGTGATCAGTTAAGGTTAATGCGCCATTTGCCCCCAGCATCGCGACGCTCAAACTCGCGCTTCCCGCCGCGGCCAGTATCGCAAATCCATGGCCCCCAACCTCTACAAAGGCTGTCGCGCTTGGTCTGCCGATCCCCACGCCATCCTCCGCCGCGATACGCGAGACTTTTCGCGGGACACCATTCCCATCCAATTTGAACGAAATAAATGCGTCGTCCCGCGCCGAGGACGCCAGCAGATACGGCGTGCTTCCGACATACCCGACGCTCAGCCCGGTCAGACCTGCCTCTGACGCGACGCTACTGTCGCCCGATATGCGTGACAGCGCCCCATCGTCACCCACACGCCATGACCCGATGCTATCCGCCCCTCGCACCAGCCCGTACAGATAGCTCTGGCCGCCTAAATCCAGCGTCTCGACGGCCAGTAACTGGGCAGGCACGGCACCACCGGTCACGGCAGAAACATTACCAAAGCGCCCATCATCTGTTAACGCAACGCGGGTGAGCGCGGCGTTATCCGCCCCCGTGAGCAATAGCGCACCGTCTATGACCTCCAGCCTGCTGGTGACCCCGGCCCGCGTGTCCCCGGCGATGGCCCGACTGTCCAGAAACCGAAGCCCCCCTTCCGCATCAATGCGATAGGCCAGCAAGTCACCGCCACCAAAGCGCGAGGTCGTGTACAGCACCGCCCCGCCAGAGGATTGGACAACCGCCATATCCGTCACCCCGGTCAGCGCCATATCCTCCCGCGCGGACAATGTGGTTTTATGCTCAAGCTCCATCGGTTTATTCCCCTACATGTTCCGGGGATAAAGATGGGCCGAAATCCTTAACGGCAGCTTCAGGTTTTAAGGCGGCAATGTGGCCCTTGCATACAATTTTCGGTTTTCGCAGATCAGAGGTATAGGCCACCGCTGTGCGTCGTGCCCGCGATATCACCCGGCAGCACGGTCCCGCCACTTTGCACCACAGCGTTGCTGCTCACGTCAAAACGTTTGCCCGTGGCTGTGCCGGTGAAACCATGCCCGCTGAAGTCCGCCTGCCCAGCCATCTCGCAGCTCACAAACGCAGTGGCAAAGTCGGGCGTATTCGCCAGCGTCACCGTCTGCATCCCCCGCGCCAGCACAGCCCCCTGCGACAGACGCAGATGATACGCGGCATCGCCGTCGATAACATACGAACCCCCACCCTCGACGCGCCCGCCGACGATATCCAGATGTCCCCCCGCCGTGCCAAAGATGACCTCATCAACCTCTAACACCGCTTCCGGCAACACCCGGATCGCCGGGTCGGCACCGGAGGTTTCTATCCTCATACCCCGCAAACTCAGACGCCCCGAAACCAGCTCGATCACCGACCCTGTCGCTGTCATCGTGACCGCGTCGGGGTCGCCGGTATTCCCGACAAGCTCAACCAGACCTCCCCCCAATGCCGCGCCTACCGCGACTGGCGAAGCGCCCAGATCATAGCTGCCATCCGCCAACTGAACCGTGACGGCGTGGCCTGCGCTGTCCAAACGGACGACTTCCTCCATCGCACGGCCTAGCGACGCAAAGGCAGCCGCCCCCGTGCCCCGCCCACTTTGCCCGTCGCCACCCTGAAGGGGGTCCACATAGTAAACCCGAGCGGCAGCCAGCTGCTCTCGCCAACCCGAGATTGGGGCGGTTACACGCCCGCTCGCCGCTTCAATGCGCAAAGCTTCCGCCCAATTCGCGCCGTCTGCGCTGACCTTGATGGCGAAATCATCGCTCCCCGAGGTCCCCATCTCGGCCCGCCCCCCAAAGGCGGTCTGGAACAGCAGACTGGCCGTGTCCCCTTCGGCTGCCTTGTTGATCTTCACCTGATGCCCCGCCCCGGCATTGTTGAACAGCACCGCATCTGACGCCACAACCAACCGGTTATACGCATCCGGCGTCGCCCCGACACCCAGCCGAGGCACATCTTGCAACGCCGGCACCGCCCAGCGCGCGCCGTCGTAAACCACTTGGGTTTGGCCGGGGGCCACAGATGCCACCCAGCCCGGCATCGGCGCGATAAACTGCCACGCCCCGTCCACGAACACTGCCACCGCGTGGTCATGCCCCGCCCAATCCCCGACAGCGTTTGAGGTCACCAGATACCGATCCCCCTCGCCTGCGGTCGCGGGTGGCGTAGTTTCGGTGAAAGACAGGACCGACAGTTGCACAATCGCATCCAAAAGCCGCAGCGCCTCGTTATGGGTTACATGCTTTTGCGCTTGCGACGGTTGAATATACGGAAGGGCGAGAACGGGGGATGTATCGGTCATATGGTGGCTCCTGTTCGGTAGATTGTGATCAGGGCTTACCCTGCCGCAGACAGGTTAACGCGAGCCTGCACCACCGCACGCCCCCCGGCAATATGGTCGGCGATTTCGGGGGCGGTGCCATGATGCTTGCATTTGGCATGGTCTCTGCCCTTTTGGACGTACAGCGCGGTGGTAAAGGCACTGTGATCGACGCTGCAATGACCGATGGATCGGCCCTGTTGATGTCGATGATCTATGCGTTTCACGGTCAAGGCTGGTGGCAGGATGGCCGCGGTGTAAACATGCTTGATACAGGGGCGCATTTCTATGATGTCTATAAAACAGCGGATGGAAAATTCGTCTCTATTGGCGCGATAGAGCCGCAATTCTACGTTCAACTACTGCACCTTTGCGGTCTGTCAAACGATCCCGTCATGCAGATCCAGAACGACCAAAGCCAATGGGACGCCATGCGCGATAAGCTTGCCCGCTTGATTGAAACCAAGACCCGCGCCGAATGGGACGAGATCATGATCGGCCACGATGCCTGCTATGCCCCCGTTCTGTCATTGGCAGAGGCACCTTCCCACCCTCACAACACCGCACGCGATACATTCGTCACCGCAGGGAACGTGCTACAGCCAGCGCCAGCGCCGCGATATTCGACCCATAAAACCACGCCGCCACGGATGCCCGACGGTCAAACCGATACCCGCACTATCCTCGCCGAGCTTGGCTATGACACAGATCGCATCGCCACCATCCTTAACGCAGGCGGTATTGCGTAACCGCTCTTATCCTTCATTTCGCAACCAGCGGCTGACAATCCAAAACCGACCCGCTACAAGACCGCCTAGCGCAGAGGGGCCAGCGGGCCCCAAGGAGCGGGGCAGCCGGATATGACATCGCCACAACGCCACCCGAATGGGGCAGCCACATGACCACGATGATCCCCGCCTGGGTCAACGGCAAGCTTACCCCCGTCGAAAAGCTTGAGGTCCACCAGCGCGGTCTGCGCCATAAGGCTATCTCGGTTTTCGTCATGCGCGGACGCGAAACCCTGATCCAGCGGCGGGCGCTTGGCAAATATCACACCCCCGGTCTCTGGGCGAACGCCTGCTGTACCCATCCGTTCTGGGAGGAACCCGCGCTCACCTGCGCCAAACGGCGACTGGACGAAGAGCTAGGGATCAGCGGCCTAAGGCTCGACCATCGCGACCAGGTCGAATACCGCGCCGATGTGGGGGGCGGCCTGACCGAACATGAGCTGGTAGAGATTTACGTCGCCGAAGCCGTCGCGCTCACCGATGTGACCCCGAACCCCGCCGAAGTGATGGACACCGCCTGGGTCGACCTCTCCGACCTCGCCCGCCAGACCCAAACCACGCCAGAGCGTTTTACCCCTTGGCTGCGTATCTATCTGGCCGAACACATGGACAGCATCTTTACCGCTTAATCCTCAGTCTCGTCCTCTGGTTCTGGCGTAAACAGCATGAACAGCGCATTCCCTTCGCGCAGCAAATGAACCTCGGCATCACTGGCAGTCATATCTGGTCGGGACGGGCAGGTATCAGGCACCTCGTCACAGGCGACCGCCGTCTTTCCGGTCAACTGTTTCAGCCGGAACGGCAGCGCTTTGTAAGATTGTATGCCGGCCTTTAGCCCAGCGGCAATTTTCGACGAGTCGCCATAGACATAGACCGGCCCCTCCGTCGCCCGCACCTCCTGCGCCCAGAGTTTGGTATCACTACGCCAATCATTGGACTGCCCATAGGCCAGAAACAGCTGGATGAACCACACACCGATGATCAACAGCAATAGATTGCGCCCTAAACGGCCGTATAGACCCTCATCCTCGCTCAATATCTGAACCGCACGCACCGCGGTCAGCGCAAAGAAAACCCAAAAGAAGATAAACGCGCGCGGCGGAACGATCACCCCCAGTTTCAGCGCCTGAACCACTGTCAGCGCAAGCCCGATCGCCATACCAGCCGCAAGGTACAAAGCCTCAAGCGGCGCGCGCTTGCGCAGCACATTCAGGGCAAGGATATAGACGAAAGGAATAAGCCCGATCAGCGGCGGATACCCGATGCCGGTCCGGTTGAGGAACAGCGTAAATGTTTCCCCCAGCTTCGGCAGGTTGGCGATTATCCCGCCAATCCCGTCCCCCGCGGTCGGTTCACGCCAATCGGCCACAGGCACGCCAAACACACCATGAACCTCCCAGTTCAACGTATAGACCGTCAGCACCGCGACAACGAAGCTTGCGCAAAACAGCGCCATCAGCCCCGCCAGATCGCGGATTGACCGCTCCCGCGTGCGCGCAATGCAAATCGCCAACAGCAGCAGCGGATAGGTCGTATAGGCCATAAAGCTGACGATCACGAAAATCGGCAATAGCCAGCGCAACTGCGCGCTGGAGATGTAACAGGCCAGCACCGCAAACAGCGCCACAACAGCCAACCCGGGGATGAGCGTATTGAACCAAAGCGAGATCAGCATCTCGGACGGGCAAACCACCAGCAGCAGGGCCAGCACGACAGTAAACCAGCGCTGCGCACCGGGCCCCATCGCCGCAACGGCAAACGCAGCGACAAACGCCGCCCATAGGCTCTGATACAGGGCAAAGTTCAGCCAGGCAGGCGTTACCACCTCGCGCAGGTGCCAGATGTAGTTCAGCCACCGCCCCTCGTGCAGGGTCTTGTTCCAAAAGGCGGGCGCATCCGCGAAAAAGGCGGGATAGTCATCATGGCGGATCATCGGATCCAGCAGATTTTGCCCCGTCAGCAGAAACGCCGCCACCAGTGTGATCAGGAAGACCGGTGCCAGCTGCAGCCGTTCAGATTCGGCCCGCATCACCAACTGCCGCCCGGCCGCCGCTGTCATACAGCCGCGCGACCCAGGGTTTTGGCACGGCGCGCCCGCAGGGCAAGCACCATCGCCCGCGCTTGCGCAATGGCAGTGACAACGCCGCGTGGCAGGGTCTTGACCACGGCCAAACGCAACCGCCAGCCAAGGCTACCCGCGTTGCGCAGCTTTTGGCCCGCAGGCACTTGGGTCGCGAGGATCTCTTTCGGCAAACCCGCGCGCCCGGCCTCATTCACATAAAGGATCGCGTTGTAACGATACCAGGGCGCGATATCCTTGTTGTCTTTCAATGCAGGGCGCACGCAATCATAGGCGACATAGCCTTTGGCCGCGAAAATATCCTGCCAGAAGGACAATGGCTGTTCATTCACGTGAAACTCGCCCCCCTGTCCGGTGACCGCAGCGGAAAACAACACACGATCAGATGCCCGCGTGAGACTATCGACCAGAACCTCCGAGGCTTCGGTGGGCAGATGCTCTCCGACCTCAAGGCTCTGCGCCAGATCAAAGCGGCGGCCCGTCTTTACCGGCTGTGTCAGATCGGCGGCCATAAACTGCTCCGGCGCGACTGCCAATTGCGCCCGGTCTACATAGTCCCCGTCTACGGCCAGCACGTCCTCCGCGCCACCTTTGCGCCATTCATCCATCCAAACACCGCGCCCACTGCCCAGATCGATCACCGTCGTGGGCTTCAGCAAAGGAAACAGCAATGACACAAACGGTTTTGCCGAGGCACGCGCACTTTGGTTGATGTAGTCGAAAAATGTATCACTGTAGATATGGCTCATGACATGTACTCCGTCTTGGGGTGCGGCAAGGCGAACACCCATAGGGTCATCAAAATATAGTTCTGCACCGGTAGATACAGCGCAACGGCCAGCGCCGCCGCCCAGGCCGGCATCCCCAAGGCCTCTGCCAGAGGGCCCGTGACAAGCATCGACATGCCAAAACCGCAGCCAACCATGATGGCGAATTTTGTGATCTGGCTGCGATTGATCAGCCGCCGTTCAAAGGTGAACAAGGCATGACCAATGTACTGCAGCACGATCGCCAGAAAAAACGCCAGCGCATTAGCTGCCGGTTGTGGCACCCCCGCCGCCAGAAACGCCGGATACATCGCCACGTAGGATAATGCCGTCATAATGCCGACAACCCCAAAGCGGGCGCACTTATAGTCAAAAACACGCATCAGGCACGCAACCGTTTCACATCGGGGACCATATCGCGCGTATCATCGCTGACAAAATAGAGCGGGCGATCCTTGGCCTCGACATAAAGGCGACCGATATACTCCCCCAGAATACCCAGCGTCAAAAGCTGCGCCCCCGAGAAGAAGCTAACCGCGAGCACCACCGACGCCCAACCCGGTGCCGTCTGATACACGACCAGCGAATAGATCACATAAACGGCCATCAACGCCGCCATGAACAAGCTGACAAAAGACAGACGCGTCGCAAGTTTCAACGGCTTCGTCGAAAAGGCGGTCATCGCGTCGATGGCAAAGCGCATCATGGCACGGAAGGGGTATTTGGTTTCGCCCAAGGCGCGTGGTGCGCGGATATATTCAATACCCACCTGTTTAAAGCCTGCCCAAGCGAACATCCCCCGAATAAAACGGGCCTTTTCCGGCATCGCCAGCACCGCATCCAGCGAGCGGCGGTTGACCAAACGGAAATCGCCCGTGTCCTGCGGGATCGGGACATCGGACATGGCATTAAGGAAGCGGTAGAACAGATGCGCCGTAGCCTTCTTGAACATGGTTTCGCCCTGGCGCTCGCTGCGACGGCCGTAAACCACGTCAAACCCGCGATCCATCATGAACATCATATCGACCAGCAATTCCGGCGGATCTTGCAAATCGGCATCCAGCATAAAAATGCGTTCGCCCTGTGCCGCCTCAAGCCCGGCGGTCAGCGCGATTTGATGCCCGCGATTGGCCGAAAGCTTGATACCCACCAGTTGCGCACAGCCGGCTTGCGCGGTTTCTATCGCTTTCCACGTGGCATCGGTGGATCCATCATCCACCAGAATAATCTCGGCCCGATCTTTCCACGGCGCGATCGCCTGCGTCAGCCGCGATACCAGCCCCGGGATCGAGGCTTCTTCGTTCATGCAAGGGATCACAACAGAAAGATACATATCACACCGCCTGAATAATTGACCCGTTCAGGGGTAATGAGGCGATGTGGCTGAAATAGGGCACCGATGGGTTCTATTTGCGAAACCTCTGGCCGTTAGACATTCCCTTTGAAACATAAAAGGCCGGACATTTCTGCCCGGCCTTTGGTCATCAATTGTGGTCAGATCATTTGGTGACCGCGTTCCCCACACTCAGGATCTGCGGCAGGATCTGCGAAACAGCGCGGCTCCATTTAGTGACGGGCTGCTGCGCGATAAAGATGATGTCATCGGGGCGCAGCTCGAACCGCGGGGCCAGCGCGAAATTCGCGGCGTTACGGGCATCCAGATGCCACGCGGTAATGGCCCCCAGCTCGCGCGGGTCAGAGGAGGCGCGCAGCACATAGACCTGCGATACATCGCCGGTCGACGACGCTACACCACCCGCATCATACAAGGCATCTGCCAGACTTGCCTTACGCTCGTACGGCAAGGCAAAGCGCGACTGCGTCCCGACTTCCCCCGCCAGATAGACATAGTCGCGGTCATCGGCACCAAGATCTAGGCGTGCTTTGTAGTTGTCACGGGCTTCGTCCAGATTATCACGGCGCAAGGACACCTCAAGCTGCAGCTCTTGCAATGCCGAGGCGCGTGCCGCCTGACGCGCCTGAACCAAAGTAATCTGCTGCGCGAAATATTCCTGCGCACGCGCCAGTTCGTATTCCGTGTCGACAAAGATCGCATCGCCGGGCAGCAGGCGGGTCTTGGTCAGGCTCGCGCGGGAATAAAGCTGCGACAGCGGGATCTGATACAGCGTACCATCACGGTACAAACGGATCGAGGCATAGTCCTGATCCTCGACCGTGATCCCGCCGGCAGCGGCCAAGGCTTCTTCCAGATAGAGCGGCGTCAGCGTTACCGGCACAACAGTCGGCTGCGACACGGCACCCCCGATGGACACACGGCGCGAGTTGAACTCGGAAATCTCGAGGCTGAAAGTCGGGTCAATCTGGTTCTCGACCAGGCGCTGGAACAAGGCCGCTTCGGCGTCTTCAATGGTCAAACCGGCAATACGCACACGGCCCACATCGGGAATGTTGATCGATCCGTCATCCTGCACCGTATAGCCTTGACGCGCGTTTTGTGCGGCCAGCAGCCCGGTCAACTGCTCAACCGATCCGGCGGCACGCGGCGTGGCCAGCAGCACCACATCACCGATACCAATCTCGTAGGGACCGGGATCAACCGGGGGCGGCAGGCGCAGCTCAAGCGCATTGGGGCGGGTCTGAACGTCGAGTGTGGGCGATGGCAGCGCCCCGGTTCCACGCAGCCCCGAGCCAGAGCCTGCGGTGCGGGAAAACACATCGGGCAGGCTCCGTGGCGCATAGGCGGATCTATTCGCCTGAATGACGGATTCAGCAGTGAGGTTCATCACCCGTACATTGGTGCCGCCAGCGACGCCCTCTACAACTTCAGGTGTTCGGTAAACCGTACCACAGCTTGCAAGGGTCAGGCCCAAAACAGCTACCAATAGGTATCGCACTTTAATACTCCCATTCATCATGTGACACCTCGCCCCCAGACAGGTTCGGCCCCTGTTAACCTTAACGGGCGGCGGCCTTGGTCATCAAATACCCGACCTCATCGCCCGCCCATTGCCGCGCCTGTACAATGGCACCGCTCTTTACACTGACCCAATACGTATTCCGAAACGACTGGTCCAGACTTTTACAATCCTCGGTTACAACCCGCGTCGGCACGGTGCCGATCTCAAGCGCGAGCGTCGCGCTGCCCTGCGGCTCCACCAGACAGCGATACGCGCGGGTAGAAATCTCATCCAGTCCCGTCAGATTGCTGTGCAACCGGTCTGAATAACCGCGCCGTCCGGACAGGATCAGCGCCTTGGGCTCCGACACATCAGCGGCGAAGAGTTCAGACCCAAGGCCGCGTGTCCCTTGCAGCATCCCGTCTTCCAGCATCAGCGCCGTTAAATCCGAACTCAGCCATGTATCGACACCGTTCACACGCGCCTCGCGCAGCATGCGGCCGGTTTGTGCACGGTTTTCTACGGTCAGCAGCAAGGCGGGGGTGGCGGTATCTTGCACCAGCGCGGCAAAACGCGGGGGAAACCCTTGCGAGGTTTTGGGCACGACTGAATCGTCATCCACAGCAACGGCAACACCACGCGCCAGAAGGTTCTGACTGGCGCTACAGGCTGTGAGGCCCGCCAGACACAGACCAAGGGTCAACGCACGTAAGATCATCGCAGGTATCTCCCCCAGCTGTCCCGCAGCTCTTTGCCGCGATAGTCGCGCACGACCCCGTGCAAACGGTTGGCGACAGCAAGACGCGCCCCGCCGTCGCGTGTAATCGGCTTGATTGTTTGCTGGACTTTCGTCCGCGACGGGCGTCCGGTCAGCCACGAAAGCGGCACTTCGAACCGCAGGCCCTTGTCGAAAGACCCTTCACCAAAATCATCAAAGGACACATCGGTGAGCGTGAAATACCCGCCAACCTTGAACCCGTTGTTGAATTCACGATCCAAAGAGAACGTCGCGCCATAGTCACCCGCGAGGTAGCGACCAACGTCTAGCTGCCCGAAGAACCCATTGCCCAGATCATAATAGGCAGAGGCATGGCCGGTCACGACGTCATAGTCCTGAAACCCGAACAGCATGTCGAAATCACGTTGTTTGACATAGTTCAGCTCTGCCCCAAGTGCGAGCCGGCTATCCATCGGATACCAAAGCACCTCGGTCGACACGCCGCCAAACATCCCTTCCAGATACCCTGCCGAGACCCGGCCAAACAGGTTTTTACCCGGGCGGAACATATACTCCGCCGTGAGGCTGTTCACCTCGAGCTCAGATTCCTTTGCATAGCGCACAGCATTGGTGCGAACCGGCTCGATAGCCGAGTTCGAGACACGGAACGATTTGTCGATATTGCCCACCAGCGGATAGCGGAAACGACCCCCAAAGGTCAGCCCCGGACGTGGCCGGTAATCCATCTTTAGCTGGACGCCGAAATCGGCCCTAATCGGGCTGTTAGGGTCGAAAAAGGATGTGGCGAGATATGGCCCGATCGACGTGTCAAAGACCGGATAGACATCCGCCAACTCGCCTTCGCGGCCCTGAGCATGCCCATCTTCAAGACGCGCCCGCGCCAGACTGCGCCAGGCACCATCGTAATCAAACTGCAGCTCTTCCAGATCGGATCTTTGCGTCACGATCTGGTTCAGCGGCACGCCGCGCTCCAGAAACACGACCGTGAACTCTTCGATCGCGGGGGGTAGCGTCACCGCCATGGCCCGCGCCGTGCGCCCTGCCGCTTGGGCCTCATTGTCGAAACGGGTATTTTCCACGCGGACGGTCGCGCGGTTGCCCGACATGGTGAAGCCTTGCAGCTCCAGCCCGTCTTCCGCCAGCACACGCTGCAACACGGTCTCGACCGCATCACGCCCGCCCCCGGCAGCAGAGTTGTTCCACTCAGCAATCGCCAGACGGTTGCGCGCGCCGACGGTGCGCGGTGCCTGCTCCAACCCGCCGGGCACAGACGGTTTCTTGGGGTTGATGACATAGCTCAGCTGCGCGCCGACCTCATGCCCCCCGACGACAAACCCCTTGAGGTGCACACCGTTGTTGAAACGATACTCCAACCCCACGTTGAGGGGCGAAGATACGTCGATGCCCGTGTTCACCGATTCCCGCGTGTATTCATCGGGAGAGTATTCAGCGAATAGCGTCATCTGGTCCGACACATTCCACTGCACGCCCGCGAAGACCGACGTCGGCCCGCGGAACCAGTTTCCTGTCTCTAGCTGGCCGCCCCTGTTGGCGTCGCGCGTCCGTGTGTCAAACCGGTCTGACAAAATACTGAACGGATTCGAGAATGAGTTCCGCCCCGCAAGCCGCCCCCAGCCCAGACCGCCGGTGACCTCCAGCTTCGACCCGAAGCTTTTGGTGGCCACAAAATATTCACTGCTCAGGATACCGGTGCCCAGAAAGTCACGCAAACCCACGGCGAAAGCAGGGCGTAGGTCGGTTTCATCCCAAATCTGGTAATGCACATCAAAGCTGCGGTCGAAGGTATCGCCATCAAGGAACGCATTGGTAGTGATATTCTTAATCTGCGAATACCGGAATGTCCCATAAAGACGCGGCAAGACCTGGAACGTTGCTGAATACCGGTAGTTGGGGCCAAACGTGCTTGCCGTGAAGGCCAGATCGCCGTCCTTCAACACGCGGGCCGTCGGCATTTCAACCAACCCGGGTGTGCCGTAGGTCGATAAAGATTGCGCTGAACCTTCGGCAAGACTAGTGACGCAAAACGCCCCGGCTAGCATCGAACAAGCTAGTTTCCTCGAGCGCCCTTGCATCTGCTAACCTACCTATTAATTAATTGTTGCGAATACCGGGACCGTAGAGAAGTTTAGGAAGGACTACACTTTGTGTGCCGTCCAATCAACGGATTTACCATTTCGTTGCGCCAGTTTTGCAACACAGAGGATACGCCAAGACCCATGCTGAACCGTTGGTTTAAACGCCGTCAACCTGACCCCGAGCCCGAACCCCATTTCGATCCGATCACACCGGATGTGCCCGTGATTGCGATCGGAGATATTCACGGGCGTTTTGATCTGCTTGAAAGACTGCCCGAACCTCCGGCCGGCACACAGGTGATCTGCGTCGGCGACCTTGTCGACCGCGGCGAACAAAGCGCGCAGGTTCTGCGGGCGCTGCACGAACAGCCCGATATCATCACGCTTATGGGCAACCACGAACAGATGATGCTAAAGTTTATCGACAATCCGAAAGAGAATGGTCCGCGCTGGCTCCGGTACGGCGGGCTCCAGACTTTGTCGAGCTTTGGCGTCTCGGGCGTGTCGCAAACATCCTCTGGTGACGATCTTGAACGCGCCCGCGACGCCCTGCAAGGCGCTATGGGCGAGGCCTTGCTTGACTGGGTGATCAACCTTCCGACCTCTTGGGTGTCGGGCAACGTCGCCTTCGTCCATGCCGCTGCTAACCCATTGATCCCTATCAAGGATCAGGAAAGCCGCACTTTGCTTTGGGGGCATGAGGATTTCGGGCGCAAACGCCGCCGTGACGGCATCTGGGTCGTACATGGGCACACAATCGTCGACACGCCGATGATCAAGGGCGGCGTGGTGTCGATCGACACCGGGGCCTACGCGACGGACAAGCTCACCGCCGCAACGATCCACAATGGCGAGGTCGAGTTTAACTACCTCTGATCTGACGGCATCCCGATTTTAACCACACCTTAGGATACCTCTGCTTTAGCTGACACACCGGCACATGCGCCGGTGTTTGGTTGCTATGGGTAAGAGGTGACGATGGCGTTTATCGATATCGGGATACGGCAGGGCAGTGATGTCCATGCACGTCGGGCGCCGCTATACGAAGGCGGCGGGAAACGGGTGTTCGACCTTGCCGTCAGCCTCGCGTTGCTGCCGCTGATCCTGCCGGTGATTATTGTTTTATACTGTCTGGTGGCATCCACGGGTCAGGGCGGTCTTTATGCCCACCCAAGGATTGGGCGCGCCGGCAAGGTCTTCCGCTGTTGGAAAATCAGAACGATGGTCCCTGATGCACAGGCCGCGCTGCCGGCGATTCTATTGGCGCGACCTGATCGCGCGCTGGAATGGGCGTTGTACCAAAAGCTGACCAAAGATCCGCGCGTGATCCCCGGTGGCCATTTCCTGCGTCGCACCGGTCTGGATGAACTGCCCCAGATCTGGAACGTACTGCGCGGCGATATGTCTTTGGTCGGGCCGCGCCCCGTCACCCGAGCGGAGCTGCACAGCTACGGTGATGCCCGCCACGCTTACCAACGGGTGCGCCCGGGGGTCACAGGGCTTTGGCAGGTGTCGGGGCGCGGCATCCTGCTGTTTGCCGAACGCGCCTCGCTTGATGAGCGCTATGCCCGCCAGCCAAGCTTTATGGGCGATCTCAAGATCATCGCGCGCACTCTGCCCGTCCTGTTGCGCCCCACCGGATACTGACGGGGCGCAACAACAGTTAACGCGGTGACAAGACGCTAGACCAACCCTTTGATCCCCGTTGCGGTGGTGCCACTGTCGCGCACTTTTGAGATGCGAAACGGATAGACGACCCCCGCCATCAAACCGGGCAGAGTGATTGCATCCCCGCTTTTTAGCGTCACCGCGACATCACCGGCCCCACCGACCATAAAGCCACGGGTGATCTGCGGCAGGTCGGCGGTATCATCGGGCACAATATCAAAGGCCCCGCAAATAGGGCCGGTCAATCCTGCGGTATAGTCATTAAAATTGTCGGTAATTGGCATGTCGCTCTCCGTATGGTGAAAAGCGCAGCTTGGTCTACCGATCCTACCTAAATCTTACCCCACCGTGCGGAGCACCCCCAAGGCCGGCAACCAGCCTTGGGGAAGATCATTTACGCAAGCTTGCCGTGGCAATGCTTGAACTTTTTGCCCGACCCACAGGGGCATTCATCATTGCGCGCAGGGGTCCCCCACGTGCTTGGATCATTCTCGTCGAACCCCGCCACAGCGGTAGAACCGGACGCGGCAGCGGCGGTCGAAGCCGGCGCTTCGCTGTTCTCTTCCGCCGCCTGCGCGGCGTTAACCTGCGCCGCGGCCTGACGTTCCTGCATTTGCGACAGGATTTGCTGCTGCTCTTCCTCTGTCATCGGACGGATCTGACCCAGCTTCTGGGTCACTTCGGTCCGCAGGCTGTCCAGCATGCTTTCAAACAACTGGAAGGATTCGTTCTTGTATTCGTTCAACGGATCACGCTGCGCATAGCCGCGGAAACCGACGACCGACCGCAGATGTTCCAGCGTCAGAAGGTGATCACGCCACTTGCCGTCAATCGCCTGCAACAACACCTGCTTTTCGATGTTGCGCATGTTCTCGGGGCCGAACTGTTCAGCCTTCTGGGCCATCATGTTTTCGCTGGCTTCGACAAGACGTTCGCGGATGACCTCATCGTCGACGCCCTCTTCCTCACACCATGCTGCAACGGGCACATCCAGGTTCAGCTGATCCGCAACCGCGGCCTGGAAACCTTGTGTATCCCACTGATCTGCATATGTTTTTGGCGGCATGAACTGGTCGATCAAATCGTCGATCACCTGCTCGCGCATGTCGGCGGTGATCTCTTGCAGGTCGGCAGCTTCCATGATGTCGCGGCGCTGGCCAAAGATGACCTTCCGCTGGTCGTTCATCACATCGTCGAACTTCAACAGCTGTTTGCGAATGTCAAAGTTGCGCCCTTCGACCTTGGCCTGCGCGCGCTCCAACGACTTGTTGACCCAAGGGTGCACAATCGCTTCGCCCTCTTTCAGGCCAAGCGTCGTCAACACTTTCTCAAGACGTTCAGAGCCGAAAATACGCATCAGATCGTCTTCGAGAGACAGGTAGAAGGACGACCGGCCGGGGTCACCCTGGCGGCCCGAACGGCCCCGCAGCTGGTTATCGATCCGGCGGCTTTCGTGACGCTCGGACGCCAGAACATAAAGCCCCCCTGCGTCGAGCACCTTTTTCTTCTCGTCAGCGTGTTCCGCTTCGATCTTTTCACGGATCGCAACGGGATCGGCATCAGGATCAGCGTCCAGCGCTTCAATCACCTTCAGCTCGACGTTGCCGCCCAGCTGAATGTCGGTGCCGCGACCGGCCATGTTTGTCGCGATGGTCACCGCGCCGAACTTGCCCGCATCCGCCACGATCTGCGCTTCCTGCTCGTGCTGGCGCGCGTTCAGAACGTTATGCTTGATACCCGCTTCGGTCAGCATCTGGCTCAGCATTTCGGATTTCTCGATAGAGGTGGTACCCACCAGAACCGGTTGGCCTATCGCATTGGCTTCTTTGACCTTTTCGATCATAGCCTGATATTTTTCCAGCGCCGAACGATAGACCTGATCGTCTTCGTCCACACGCGCAACCGGCACGTTGGTCGGGACCACGACAACACCCAGCCCGTAAATCTCGGCGAATTCTTCGGCTTCGGTTTCGGCAGTACCCGTCATGCCCGCCAGCTTGTCATATAGGCGGAAGTAGTTCTGGAAGGTGACCGAGGCCAGTGTCACGTTCTCGGGCTGGATCTGGCAGCCTTCCTTCGCTTCGATCGCCTGATGCAGCCCGTCGGACAGACGACGACCGGACATCATACGCCCGGTGAATTCGTCGATCAGCATCACCTCGCCGTCGCGCACGATGTAATCCTTGTCGCGCTGGAACAGCTTATGCGCCCGCAAACCCTGGTTCACGTGGTGCACGATGGTGGTGCTTTCGGGGTCATACATCGTTAACCCTTCTTCCAGCAGGCCGCGGCTGTGCAGCTCTTGCTCGAGGAACTCGTTCCCTTCGTCGGTAAAGGTCACGTTGCGGGTTTTCTCGTCCAGCTCGTAGTGGCTTTCCTGCAGCAGCGGGATCACATCGTCGACGATTTTATACATCTCGGAGCGGTCTTGCGACGGGCCAGAGATAATCAGCGGCGTCCGCGCCTCGTCGATCAGAATACTGTCGACTTCGTCCACGATGGCAAAGTTGTGCTGTTTCTGGAAAATCTGGCTCAGCTCAGACTTCATGTTATCGCGCAGATAATCAAAGCCCAGCTCGTTGTTCGTGGCGTAGGTCACGTCGCAATCATAGGCGGCGCGTTTGTCTTCCTCGGTCATGCCGGACACCGCAGCGCCCGTGGTCAGCCCCAGCGAGGCAAAGACCTTGCCCATCCAGTCGGCGTCCCGTTTCACGAGGTATTCGTTCACCGTGACCACATGCACGCCCTTGCCGGTCAGCGCATTGAGGTAAGCGGCCAGCGTCGCGGTCAGGGTTTTACCCTCGCCGGTTTTCTGCTCGGATATGTTGCCCTGATGCAGGAAAATCGCCGACATCAACTGCGTGTCAAAGGCGCGCAGACCCAAGGTCCGGCGTGCGCCTTCACGGCAGTTCGCAAAAGCTTCCGGCAGCAGATCATCAAGGCTTTCGCCCTCAATCGCCCGCTTGCGCAGCTCTTCCGTTTTTTGCTTCAGACCGTCGTCGGTCAAAGCCAAGAATTCTTCTTCCAGCGCGTTGATCTTTTCAACCAGCGGGCGGGTCGCCTTGATTTTACGGTCGTTTGGGGTCCCAAAGACTTTTTTGGCGAGTGTTCCGATGCCCAGCATGCAATCTCCTGCCGAAGTTATGTTCCAAGGCGTCCATCTGCTTGCCGAGCCGCCGGACAGCCCCTAGATACAAGACTGAACGTGCGCCAAGGCCGCGCCCATAGGGCGATGTAAGGGCCGCACTAAACCGTGTCAATGTAGCAGCCCCTTGTGGCTGCCAAACCAAGGACAGATACATGCAAAAACCTCTCACTTTTCTGGCACCATTCGTGGTGGCAGCTTCGCTCGCCCTGCCCGCTGTTGCGCAGGACGACACTGCCGAAAACACGGATGCGCAGACAGACGTCACCGCTGAAACCGTGGTTGCCACGGTCAATGGCACCGACATCACGGTTGGCAGCATGATCATTGCCCGCGCCACTCTGCCCGAACAATATCAACAGCTTCCCCCCGAAGTCCTGTTCAAAGGCATTCTGGATCAGCTTGTGCAGCAAACCGCCTTGTCGCAAGATTTTGACGGTGAAGTGCCAAAGCGGATCGAAATGGCGCTTGAAAACGAACGTCGCCAGCTGATCGCGGGCGAAGTGATCGAGAAAGCAATGGCCCAGGACGTCACCGAGGAAGAGCTGCAAGCCGCCTATGACGAAGCCTACGCCGATGCGGAACCGACCGAGGAATTCAGCGCGTCGCATATTCTGGTAGAAACAGAAGAAGAAGCCCAAGCCGTCAAGAAAGAGCTGGATGAAGGCGCGGATTTTGCCGAGCTGGCGAAAGAAAAGTCCACCGGTCCTTCCGGTCCTGCGGGCGGCACTTTGGGTTGGTTCGGGCCCGGCATGATGGTGCCCGCGTTTGAAACCGCCGTTGCCGAGCTTGAAGTCGGCGCTGTGTCTGAACCCGTTGAAACCCAGTTCGGCTGGCACGTGATCAAACTGGACGACAAGCGCCAGAAAGAAGCGCCCAAGCTCGAAGACGTGAAGGACGAGCTGGAAACCCAGGTCCGTCAGGTCAAGGCACAGACCCTGATCGAAAAGACCACCGAAGCCGCAGATGTCGACCGGTCGGCGGCTGACACAATCGACCCTTCGGTTCTGACCAACCTCGGCCTGCTGGAGTAACAAATGGGCAAAATCACCGCTGTATCCCCGCTGGCACCCGATCACTTCCCTGATCTTCCTGTCATCGATGGTGTGCGTTTCGCCACCATCGCGGCGGGGGTACGGTATCAAGGCCGCACCGATGTGATGCTGGCCGAATTGGCCCCGGGCTCTACGGTGGCGGGGGCGTTTACACGCTCTGCCACCCGCGCCGCGCCGGTTCTGGATTGTCAGGCCAAGATCGGCGCGACATCAGACACCGGTGCCGCAATCCTGGTCAACTCAGGCAACGCCAATGCCTTCACCGGCAAGGGCGGCGTCACCGCGGTCGAAGCAATTACCGCTGCGGTTGCTGATGTCTGTAATATTCCCCAATCGCGTGTTTTCACCTCATCGACCGGTGTGATCGGCGAACCGCTGCCCCACGACCGGATCACGGCTGTTCTGGCGGACCTTAAAGGCGCGTTGTCCGACAAGGGCATTTCCGATGCGGCCAAGGCGATCATGACCACGGACACCTTCCCCAAAGGGGCTCGTGCCGAGGTCGAGATTGACGGTAAAACAGTCTCTATCGCGGGGATTGCGAAGGGATCGGGCATGATCGCGCCAGATATGGCGACGATGCTGGTATATATCTTCACCGATGCGGTTGTCAGCCAACCGGCGCTGCAAAAGATGCTGTCGACCCATACCGATAGCACCTTTAACTGCATCACCGTGGATAGCGACACATCGACCTCCGACAGTTTGATCCTGGCTGCAACTGGCGCGTCGGGCGTGGATGCCAGCGAAAGCGATGCGTTCTCGGAAGCGCTGCACGGCGTCATGCTGAACCTCGCGCATCAGGTTGTGCAAGACGGCGAAGGGGCGACCAAATTCGTCGAGATCGCCGTGACCGGTGCCGCTACGGATGATGACGCCAAGACCCACGGCATGGCCATCGCGAATTCCCCCCTCATCAAGACCGCCATCGCGGGCGAGGACCCGAACTGGGGCCGCGTGGTGATGGCCGTCGGTAAATCAGGTGCTGCTGCTGATCGGGATCGCCTGTCGATCCGCTTTGGCGATATCGAGGTGGCCAAAGACGGCTGGCGCAGCCCCGACTACTCGGAAGAGGCAGCGGCGGCGCACATGAAGGGCCAGAACATCACCATCGGCGTTGATCTGGGCCTTGGCGACGGCAAAGCAACGGTTTGGACCTGCGACCTGACCCACGGCTATATCGAGATCAACGCGGACTATCGTTCGTGAAGGTTATCCTTGTCTCGGCGGTAGCCCTGATTGACGTGGACGGGCGTGTGCTTTTGGCACAGCGCCCGCCCGGCAAATCCATGGCCGGTTTGTGGGAATTTCCGGGCGGCAAGGTCGAAGCCGGCGAAACCCCCGAAGCCGCGCTGATCCGCGAGTTGCAAGAAGAACTGGGCATCGACACATGGGCCTCCTGCCTTGCCCCGCTGACCTTTGCCAGCCATGCCTACGACGATTTCCACCTGTTGATGCCGCTGTTTGCCTGCCGCAAATGGAACGGCACACCGCAGGCGCGCGAGGGGCAGACCCTGAAATGGGTCCGTGCCAATGCGCTGAAAGATTATCCGATGCCCCCTGCGGACATTCCCCTGATTCCGATCCTGCGCGACTGGCTTTAGGGCCAGCGCGACCTCGCTGCTGTTTCTTAACGCGCGTAAATACTGCTTCCTTGACTTTTTTGTTGCTAGACTTAGGCAAATTGTCGCTTATAAAGATGCAACTTTAGGTTCTTCTGGGAGGAAGCAATGCTTCGCACAATCACCATCGGTTCCACCGTATCCGTCCAGGGTATTTTCGTCCGCGACATGCCCGACGGCCGCGTATCGGTTAAGGTTGATGACGCGATCTATACCGGCAAGCCAATCCAGCGCCGGAACTGATCAGACACACGCAAAACATCTGAACCATCCCCCTGCCCCAAGCGTTTGCTTAGGTCATCAAGGATGGATCAATCATGAAGCCTCAACGTGTTATCGTTATTCTGAACAAAGGCTCCGGCCGCCAAGACGGGACAGAGCGTAAGTCCCGGATTTCAGACAGGTTTCAACACCACGACATTCCCGTCAGCTTCGTTGAATTCTCGCCCAATGGCGCGGATTTGGGGCAGGTGGCGCAATCCACTGCCGAAGCGAACCCCGACGCCACCATCGTCGCGTCAGGCGGCGACGGAACCATCAGCGGCGTCGCGGGGGGGTTGGCGCATGTGCCCAACCAGATGGGGATTATCCCCGCGGGCACCTTTAACTATTTCGCCCGTTCGCTGAACCTGCCCGAAACCGTTGACGAAGCCGTGGATGTTATCGCCAAAGGCGTCCTGCGCCCCACGGACATCGCCAAGATCAATGGCAACGCGTTTCTGAACAACGCCAGCATCGGGGCCTATGCCGCTATCCTGAAAACCCGCGAAGGCATCTATGACCGCTGGGGCCGCAGCCGTGTCGCGGCCTATTGGTCGGTGGTCAAAGCGCTGGCAACACTCCGCGCGCCGCTCAGGCTGACGGTGACGATTGATGGCAAATCCTTTAAACATAGGACACCGCTGGTCTTTGCGATCAGCAACGCCTTTCAGCTGAACCAAATGGGGCTGAGCGGCGAAGACTGTATCGCCAAGGGCGGCATGGTGCTGCTGGTTGCCCCCGATACGAACCGCTGGGGGTTGTTCAAACACGCCGCCGCGCTGGCCCTTGGGGTCGCGAAACGTGAAACCGACTATCAAATGCACTGCGGGAACGAGATCACGCTTGAGATGCCGCATAAATCACGCCCCGTTGCCCGCGACGGAGAGCTCAGCCGCATGAAAGGCCCGTTCAAACTGCACATGCAGCGCGAGGCCCTGCAGCTGATCGTTCCTGCCGAATTCAACGAGGCCGTCAGATGAGCACATTGGTGCATCTCTCAGATTTACACTTTGGCAAGGATCGACCCGACCTGCTGGAACCGCTGCTCTCTTGTGTGAACGAACTGAACCCCGATATCGTCGCCATATCCGGCGATTTCACGCAGCGCGCGCGGCGGAGCCAGTTCGAGGAGGCGCATAACTTTATCCAGCGGATCAACGCGCCTGTCTTGGGTGTGCCGGGGAACCATGATGTCCTGCTTGACCGCCCGTTCCAGCGGTTTTTCATGCCGTGGCGGCGGTATCGCAAATGGATCAACGCCGATCTGACGCCTCGGTATGAAGATGACGATATGGTCGTCATCGGTATCAACTCGGTCGATCGCTTTTCGTGGCAGACGGGGAAGCTGACGGCAGGGCGTATCGCACATGCCTGCAAAGCGATGGACGACACCGCCGCGCGCAAAGCCCGCGTGTTAGTGGTGCATCACCCGCTAGAGCATCCCAATCACACCAAGAAAAAGCCCATACCCGGTGCCGAAATCGCGCTGGAAAAGCTGCTGTCTTGCGGGGCGAATCTGATCCTGTCGGGGCACCTTCACACGTGGCACGCAGAGAATTTTACCGTCGAATCCGGCGGTACCACGGCGATCCAGTTGCATGCGGGGACCAGCCTGTCGTCTCGCGTGCGCGGAGAGCCGAATGATTTCAACCTTGTGAAGATCTCGGACGATCAGGTCTGTGTCGACCGGCTGAGCTTTAACGAAGATAAACGGGTGTTTGAAACGACAGAAGCCCGGACATTTAACCGGGCTTCTGATCATCAGATATCGGACGAAGTGTAACTTAGTCCAGCGTGCGCACGACTTCTTCGCGTGTGAAGATTTCGATAACGTCGCCCGGACGGATGTCTTCGTAGTTCTCGAACGCCATACCACATTCCTGGCCTGACGGTACTTCGGCAACTTCGTCCTTGAAGCGTTTGAGCGTTTTCAGCGTGCCTTCGTGGATCACGACATCGTCGCGCAGCAGACGCACACCAGCGGCGCGGCTTGCTTTGCCTTCGGTCACCAGACAGCCCGCAACCTTGCCAACGCCAGTCACTTTGAACACCTCTTTGATCGACGCATAGCCGATGAAGTGTTCGCGGATTTCGTTGCTCAGCAGGCCACTTGCGGCAGCTTTCACATCATCAACCATGTCATAGATGACCGAGTAATACCGGATCTCGACACCCTTCTGGTTGGCCGAGGCACGGGCCGAGGCGTTTGCACGCACGTTGAAGCCGATGATCGGCGCGTTGGAGGCTTCGGCAAGACCAACGTCGGTGTCGGTAATCGCACCCACGCCCGAGTGAAGGACGCGCACGCGGACTTCGTCGTTGCCGATTTTCTCCATCGCTTGAACGATCGCTTCGGCAGAACCCTGAACGTCTGCTTTGATCAACAAAGGCAGCTCGCTAATGGTTTCGTTCACCTTGGCGTTCGCCATCAGCTGTTCCAGCGTCGTGGCAGCACCAGCCGCAGCACGTTTGTCTTTGGCGGCTTTTTCACGGTATTCCGCAATCTCGCGCGCCTGCGCTTCGGTGTCGGTGACGTTCAGAACGTCGCCCGCACCCGGTGTCCCGTTCAGGCCAAGCACCTCTACCGGCACGGATGGGCCTGCTTCTTTCACGCGCTCGCCCTGATCGTTGATCAGCGCACGGACCTTACCGTACTGCTCGCCCACAACAAAGATGTCGCCCTGACGCAGCGTACCGTTCTGAACAAGAACAGTCGCAACGGGGCCGCGGCCCACGTCAAGCTGCGCTTCGATCACGGCACCGACCGCGGCGCGGTTCGGGTTCGCTTTCAGTTCCAGCAGTTCCGCTTGCAGCGCGATGGCTTCCAGCAGTTCGTCCAGACCTTGACCCGTGGTGGCCGATACTTCGACGTCCTGTGTTTCACCGGACATCTTTTCAACGATGACCTCGTGCTGCAGCAGGTCCGTACGGACTTTGTCAGGGTTCGCTTCGTATTTGTCGATCTTGTTGATCGCCACGATCATTGGCACCTTAGCCGCTTTCGCGTGGTTAATCGCTTCGATCGTCTGAGGCATCACAGCATCATCCGCCGCGACCACCAGAACGACGATGTCGGTGACTTGCGCACCGCGCGACCGCATCGAGGTAAAGGCCGCGTGGCCCGGTGTATCGAGGAAGCTCAGAACCTGACCGTTGTCGGTTGTGACCTGATAGGCACCGATGTGCTGCGTGATACCGCCCGCTTCGCCGGACTGAACCTTGGCTTTGCGGATCGCGTCAAGCAGCGATGTCTTACCGTGGTCAACGTGGCCCATGATCGTGATGACCGGAGGACGCGAGACCAGATCTTTCGGATCGTCTTCGGCTTCCTTGATCACGTCTTCAACGTCAGCGTCGGAAACGCGCACCACTTTGTGGCCGAATTCCTCGATGATCAGCTCGGCTGTGTCAGCGTCGATGGTTTCGTTCTGCGTGACCATCATGCCGTTTGTCATCAATGCTTTGACGACCGCGCCAACGCGTTCGGCCATCCGGTTCGCCAGTTCGGAAACCACGATCGCCGGAGGCAGGTTAACGTTGCGCACGACCTTTTCACGCTCAACCGAGCCGCCCATTGCCTTCTGGCGCTGGCGTTCCTGTTTGCGTTTCATCTGCGCCATGGACCGTTGACGGCCACCTTCGCCACCGGACAAAGCCTGGTTCAACGTCAGTTTGCCGGAACGGCGGCTATCGTCGCCACCCTTGTTGCGCTTGTTGGTTTCCTCGCGGTCGCCTTCTTTCTTGCGGGCCGCAGGGGTCGGTGCGCCGGATTTGATGTTCGGCGAACGCGGCGCGGCAGGGGCCGCTGCGGGGGCTGCGGCAGCGGCTGCTGCGGCTTCCGCTTCCTTCTTGCGGCGCTCGTCCTCTTCGGCTTTCGCCTTCAGGCTTTCCTCGCGCTCACGCTCTTCGGCTTCTTTCGCCTCGATCTCGGCACGACGACGCTCGCGGTCTTCCGCGCGGGCCTTTTCCTCGGCTGCGCGTGCTTCGGCTTCTTCCGCCTCGCGGGCGCGGGCAGCCTGAACCGCCTTCAGCCGGCGTTCCATTTCGGAATCGGTGATCCCTGCCGGACGCTTGGAGGGATCCCCGAGCGATGGATTGCTACCGCCGCCGGCTTTTGCGCCAGCAGGTTTGGGCACCACAACGCGCTTGCGCTTGGTCTCGACCACGACGTTTTTCGTCCGCCCGTGGCTAAAGCTTTGCTTTACGTTGCCGGGACGCGAAGACGCTCCCCGCAGGCCCAATGTCTTTTTGCCGTCACTATCGCTCATGAAGCTCGTCTATCCTTTCGGGTGACCGTTGCCACCCTCGTTTATGCGCACGCCTTTTAACCGCTGAGCCTCCTCTACAACACGAGAGGTAAGACCACCAGAGGCGAGCGCCCCATGTATCACAGTTTGGCGTCCGAAAGCCAAACCCAATTCGTCTGCCGTCAGCCAGCCAATGTAATGGCCGTAATGCGGCGTGCTTAGTTTCGATTTGCCGCGGCCCGATCCATCTACTGCCTGGATCAACACTTCGGCTTCTTCCATTTGCAGCCAACCTTTGACTTTTTCGTAGCCCGCAACGGCCTTGCCCGCCTTGCGTTGCAACGAAATCAGGTCAACCACACGGCGGACAAGTTGCTTTTCAACTTCATCCACCAAATCATCCGCAACCTTGACAGGTTGCTTGGCCGAGCGGGCGAACAGACCCTTCTTGGCCGCTTTTTCCAACGCGGCCCGATCCGCTGACACATACATCCCCCGACCGGGCAGTTTCCCCATGATATCCGGGAAAACATGCATGTCGGGACCAATGACAAAGCGGATCAGCCCGTTTTTGGGCTGCGCCTCGCCAGTGGCGATACACTTTCGTTCGGGACCGTCTTGCCGGTCTTTAGAAACGCCACCACGTGTCATATCGTTCCCCAAGGCCCCGCGATCAGGCCTCGGCCTCCTCGTCCGTGTCGATGTCGGCATCGAATTCTTCGTCGACATCATCCGCTTCAAGCTCCGCAGGATCGACCCACCCCAGCAGGACGCGCGCGGTCATGATCAGCTTTTGCGCATCTTCCAGCGACAGATCGAAAGGTTCAAGTGTCCCTTCATCCTTGGTGCGTTCGCCATTCACGGTAGTCCAGCCGCCGGCCAGCTCCCAATCCGCGCAAGTCGCGAAATCTTCGAGCGTTTTAACGTCGTCTTTGGCCAGTGCCTCAATCATTTGGGGTGTCAGACCGTCGAATTCAATAAGCGTGTCGTCCACACCCAAGGCGCGCGCCGCATCAAGCGCCGCTTTGTTCTGCGCTTCGATCACGTCACGGGCGCGGGCTTGCAGTTCGCTTGCAGTGTCTTCGTCAACACCGTCAATGACCAGCAGCTCGTCCACTTCGACATAGGCGACTTCTTCAAGGTTGGTGAACCCTTCGGAGACCAGAAGCTGGGCAAAGAATTCGTCCAGATCCAGATTGTCCATGAACAGCTTGGTGCGCAGTTCGAACTCTGCCTGACGGCGCTGGCTCTCTTGCTCTTCGGTCATGATGTCGATGTCCAGACCGGTCAGCTGCGACGCCAGACGCACGTTCTGACCACGACGGCCAATCGCCAGCGACAGTTGTTCTTCGGGAACGACGACTTCGATCTTGCCGGCTTCCTCGTCCAGAACAACCTTGGAGACTTCAGCAGGCTGAAGCGCGTTCACAAGGAAGGTCGGCTGGTCTTCGTTCCACGGGATAATGTCGATCTTTTCGCCCTGAAGCTCGTTCACAACGGCCTGAACACGGCTGCCGCGCATACCAACGCAGGCCCCGACAGGGTCGATGGAGCCATCATAAGAGATGACAGCGATTTTCGCGCGCGAACCGGGGTCACGGGCAACGGCCTTGATCTCGATGATGCCGTCATAGATTTCAGGCACTTCCATCTTGAACAGCTCGGCCATGAATTCGGGCGCGGTGCGGCTCAGGAAAATCTGGGGGCCACGCTGTTCGCGACGCACATCCTTGATGTACACGCGGATACGGTCGTTCGGGCGATAGCTTTCACGGCCGATTTTCTCGTTGCGACGCAGGATCGCTTCGCCAGCGCCCACATCGACGATAACGTTGCCATATTCCTCGCGCTTGACCAGACCGTTGATGATAGTACCGGCGCGGTCCTTGAATTCTTCGTACTGGCGGTCACGCTCGGCTTCGCGGACCTTCTGCAAGATCACCTGCTTGGCGGATTGTGCGGCGATACGGCCCATTTCAACCGGTGGGACTTCTTCGCTGAATTCCTGACCGACTTCGGGGTTCGCCATATACTGCTTGGCCTGCTCTACCGTGAACTCCGCCTGATAGTTCTCAAGCTCGTCATCGGCCACAACCGTACGCACACGGGTAAAGGTCGCGCGACCGGTCTTGCGGTCGATGGAAACGCGAATGTCCATCTCAGCGCCGTAGCGCGACTTCGCCGCCCGAGCGAGCGATTCTTCCATCGCTTCAACCACGAGATTGGGGTCGATCATCTTTTCGCGGGCCACAGCCTCGGCGGTTTGCAGCAGTTCCAGCTGGTTGGCAGATGTAATGGCCATTTAGTCGTCTCCCTCGGTGGACCCTTCGGTCTCGATGTCATCGAATTTGGTTTCGTCAATCGCACCGGACGCTTTGCGCTGGCGCAGCATTTCTTTGATCAGATCGTCGGTCAGAACCAGTTTGGCGTCGGTCAGCCAATCGAACTTGAGCCCGATGGTGCCTTCCTCGACGTTGATCAGCACCTCGTCATCCTCGACGCCTGCCAGCTCACCCTTAAAGCGGCGGCGGCCGTCGATCAGTTCGCCGGTTTCGATCTTGGCTTCATAGCCCTCGAACATCTCGAAATCCTTGAGCCGCGTCAGCGGGCGGTCGATGCCGGGGCTCGACACTTCAAGGGTGTATTCATCAAGGATCGGATCCTCGACATCCATGACAGCGCTGATGGATTGGCTGATCAGCGCCAGCTCGTCCACCTCAATACCGCCATCGGGACGGTCTGCCATCACCTGCAACGTCGTCGACTTGCCCGACATCAGGCGAACGCGCACCAGTTCAAACCCCATATCCTCGATCACCGGTGTGATGATCTCGGCCATGCGGCGATCAATGGCTGCTTTTGCAATCAGGTCGTTGTTCATAATCTCACTATCATCCTGCAGTTTCGAGCAGGCACAAAAAAACGGGCGCGCGGCCCGTGTTCAAGATCGGTGGAGCCTCAGGTGTGGACCCCGATGCGCCGCTGTTGAGACGTCGTATACGCCCGTATATGTGAAACTGCAAGCCCCGTGTGCCTGCCCTGCTTAGGCCAGCCACCAGCGTTCGGCGGCGCGCAGGTTGTCCAACGGGCGATGCTGGCCGGTGCGCAGGGGCATGGCGATGCTGCGTGACACCGCATGGGTCACCCCGCGTGCATGGGGCAGCAAGGCAATATCATCATAGGATTGAAGGGCTTCGCCATCATTCAGGTCTGCCGCTTCGACCAGATATTCAGCCATCGCCTGCGCACGAACCTGCTGCGCGGGAATGGACACCAGTTCAACCGTATCGAACCAGCCGGCGCTGCGCCCTTTGTAGTGATCTGCCACACGTTCGGCCAAAACCTGCTGACCCGGCGTAAATCTTCGCAGACGGTACAGGCCGGTGCCAATGCCGTCGTCCATCGCGTGGGCGGCGCGGATCACATGGCGCGGGTCCGCCAGCGTAAAGGGCAAGTCCATCGCGGGCGCATCCATCGTGATGCGCAGCTGATGGGGGCCTGTCGCCTCTACCACACCGTCCAGCGCGAGGGACGCGACAACATCGCGCGCGGTCATGGGGCGTTGATCGTGAAACAATACATCCTTGCGCAGATCGACCAGCCAGACCCGCCCGTCGGCGCTGCCCTGCCAGGCTGTTGCCAGCTCTCCACGCAGGGTGCCGTCGGCGGCGATTTCGGTCAGCGTATCAAAGATCAGCCCCTGCCGCGCCACCTGCATGAACAGGCCATCGCCCTGCCCCCAGGTATCGCTGCGCGCCGCCCCCGACAGCGCCATCCGCAACCGCCCGCCCGCTTTGGGCATGGACGCCGCCGACACCCCTGTCGCCGCCAGCAAGGCCGCCGCAGCACCCGAGGCAAATAAAGCACGCCGATCCATCAAAGAGCGGGTCATTGCGCGGCAATCCTGTCCATCGTGCGCACCAGTTCGGCGCTGATGCCGGGTTCGGACAGCGCATGACCGGCGTTGCGCACCATCTTCAGCTCGGCATTGGGCCAAGCCTGCGCCAGTTCATACGCGCTGGAGGGGGGGCAAATCATATCGTAGCGGCCTTGCACAATCACGCCGGGGATATGGGCAATGCGGTCCACATGCGCAAGGATCTGGCCATCAAACTCAAGAAATCCGGCGTTGGTGAAATAGTGATTCTCTAGCCGGGCGAAGGTGCGCGAATATTCCCCCGGACCCTCATACGACCCGCCCGACGCATGGATCGAGGCCAGCGCGTTTTCCCACGCGGCCCAGGCCTTGCCGTATTTCACCTCGGTCATGCGGTCGCCACAAAACAGCCGTCGGTGATAGGCCGCGATCAGATCGCCATGCTCGGCTTCGGGGATCAGGCCGGTAAACCGCGCCCAAAGATCGGGCCAGAACTTGCCCGCGCCGCCGCCATAGAACCAGTCAAGCTCCGCCTGCGTCATCATGAAAACGCCGCGCAGGATGATGTTGCGCACCCTCTCGGGGTGGGTTTCGGCATAGATCAACGCCAGCGTCGCGCCCCAGCTGCCACCAAAAGCGATCCATTTCTCTATGCCAAGCGCTTTGCGGATGCGTTCGATATCCGCGACCAGATCCCATGTGGTGTTATTGATGACCGACGCAAAAGGCTTGGACCGCCCGCACCCGCGTTGGTCAAACAGGATCACGTGATATTTTGCCGGATCGAAATAGCGCCGCATCGACGGGCTGCACCCGCCGCCGGGGCCGCCATGCAGGACCACCACGGGGATGCCATCGGGGTTGCCGCATTGTTCGACATAGATCGAATGACCATCGCCCACGTCCATCATCCGCTGATCGAACGGGTCGATCGGCGGGTGAAGATATTGCACTGCGCGCTTTTGGTCCGGGATTTTGTCCATTACAGCCCTATATAGTCATTGGACCCAAAAGAGCACAGAGAGATCAGAATGCAAGCGCCTCAAAGCACTGTTGACCCCGCCGAGATCGAAAAGTTTCAGGCCATGGCCGCCGAATGGTGGGACGAGAACGGCAAGTTCAAGCCGCTGCATATGCTCAATCCCTGCCGTCTGGATTACATCACCTCCCAAATCGCCGGAGAGTTCGATCGTGACCTGAAATCGCCCGAACCGTTTCGCGGGCTGCGGATTCTGGACATCGGCTGCGGCGGCGGGCTGCTGTCGGAACCGATGGCGCGGTTGGGTGCGACCGTGGTCGGTGCCGACGCCGCAGCAGGCAACATCCCCGTCGCGCAGGTCCATGCGCAGCAATCGGGGCTCGAGATCGACTACCGCCACACCACCGCCGAGGCGCTGGCCGAAGCGGGGGAACAATTCGACGTGGTGCTGAACATGGAGGTGGTCGAACATGTCGCCTCTCCTATCGATTATCTGATCGCCTGCCGCACGCTGCTCAAACCCGGCGGGCTGCACATCTGTTCAACGCTGAACCGAAACCCCAAGTCTTTCATGATGGCGATTGTCGGGGCAGAGCACGTGATGCGCTGGCTGCCCAAGGGCACCCATGAATGGTCGAAATTCATCACGCCGGATGAACTCTTTGACCTGCTTCACAAGGCGGGCCTGACGGCGGTGGATCGCAAGGGCTTCGTGTTCAACCCGATCACATGGTCGTGGCGTCTGTCGGACCGTGACCTGAGCGTGAACTACGTCACCGCCAGCCTGAAGCCAGAGTGACCCAAACCGGCGTCAGCCTTCAAGCTGGCGCCGCAGGGCGCGCAGGGTATCGAGCGTGGCACGCACCTGCGCCTCGCCCAGATCATCGGCCACGTCATTGATCAACGGCGAGATTTGCCGGATCGCATGATCCCGCGCATTGCGGCCTGCGGGGCTGATCGCCACCATCTTGCGCCGCGCATCGTCCCAATCGGGGCGGATATGCACATAGCCCGCCCAGACCAGTTTATTCAGCGTATTTGTCATCGCGCCACGGGTGACATTGAACGTCTCGGCCAGCTGCGCGGGGGTCTTTTCGCCGTCATGCCAGGCCAGATTGTTCAGCACCGAAAAATGCGAAATCTCCATGCCTTTGGGCAGCGCCCGGGTCAGCCGGTTGCGCATCCGTTGATCAGCCGACAGCAATTCGCTGATCAACGTGATCGCAAGTGAGTTTCGATTTTCCGTCATAAGCCGTTACTAAGGTGCCTTGAAATCCCGCCGGTTGGCAAGACTGGGTACGCGGGTACGTGCCTCTTGTACACGCGCCATGTCCAGCGTGAACGGATAAATGCCCGGCGCGGTGCCTGCATCCAGCAGCACCTCGCCCCACGGGGCAACAACCAGCGAATGGCCGTAGGTGTCGCGAGTCTTGTGGCTGTCGCTGGCATGGGTGCCTGTCTGCGCGGGGGCTAACACGAAACACCCTGTCTCGATCGCGCGGGCCCGCAGCAGCATGTGCCAATGCGCGGCACCGGTCACCGGCGAAAACGCGGCGGGCATGGTCAGGATCGTGGCACCCGCATCCGCCAGCGCCTGATAGAGCTTGGGAAAGCGCATGTCATAGCAGATGCTCATCCCGATTTTGGCGAAAGGCGTCTGCGCCACAACCGCCTGATCGCCGGGGCGGTAGCCTGCCGATTCGCGGTAGCTTTCGCCCGCGTCGATATCCACGTCGAACATATGGATCTTGTCGTAGCGGGCTTTGATCTGCCCCTGCGGATCAATCAGGAACGACCGGTTGGCAAAGCGCCCGTCCGCATCCCGCGTTTTCAGCCCAAGCGATCCGATCAGCAGCCAGATGCCCGCCTCTTGCGCCACATCCCGCAGGGCGGCGAGGGTGATGTCATCGTCTTCGTGCTGCAAAACGCTGCGCTGGTGGTCGCGGCTGGTCGAGACGCAGTTCGTGACCTCGGGCGTGAGGACAAACGCCGCCCCCTGCGCCGCGGCATCGCGCACCATCTCTACCGTGCCCGCCAGATTGCGGGCCGGTGTATCGCTGACGTTCAGCTGGATCAGCGCCGCCTGCATCAGGAGGCCAACAGAGCGTCCAGCTTGCCCGCACGCTCAAGCGCGTAAAGGTCGTCACAGCCGCCGACATGGGTGTCGCCGATAAAGATCTGCGGCACGGTGCGTCCGCCATTGGCACGTTCGATCATCTCGGACTTACGCTCTGGCTGGGCAAGCACGTCGACCTCGGCAAAGCTCACGCCTTTTTCATTCAGCAGACGTTTGGCGGCATGGCAAAAGCCGCACAGCGGGGAGGTATAGATCTCAACAGGTTGCATGTTGATGTCCTTTCAACAAATGGGTTGGATCAAGACTTAAGTATCTTTTGCCACTCTTGCCAGTGTCACGACGCAGATTGGCCCTGCGCGTGCGTCCAGACAGGCCCGCGCCGACGCATGTAATGTCGCGCCCGATGTCATCACGTCATCCACCAGCAGCACCGGACGATCACGCAGCAGGTCGGCACGGCGGGGATGGGCGGTGATCGCGCCATCCAGATGGGCAATGCGTTCGCGACGTCCCTTCCCCTCTAGCGCGGCGGTGCGTCGGACGCGGCGCAGCGCGTCGGGGCACCACCCAAGCTTGTGTTCACGGGCAAGCGCACGGGCAAGCAGGGCCGATTGGTTGAACCGCCGCTTCCACAGCCGCGCGTAATGCAGCGGCACGGGCACCACCAAAGTGTCAGGCGTGACGAAGGGCGCGATCACCCGCGCCATCCAGTGCCCTGCGGGTTTGGCGATGTCCTGACGGTCGCCGTGTTTCAGCGCCAGCACCAGTCGGCGGCCGGTATCTCGGTACAAAAGGGCTGCGCGCCCGTGGTCCCACGGCGGCGGCGCGGCAAGGCACGCGTCGCAGCGCACGTCTATCTCGGACAGATCGCCCAGCAAGGGAATACCGCAGGTTTCGCAGACCACACCTTCAATGAACCCCGTGTCGCGCCAGCACGGACCGCACAGCCCCCCATGTGCAGCCACCCACGCCCCGCACGCCAGACAGGACGGCGGGTAAATCAGCGCAACAGCGGTTTGTAACTGGTCTCGCATGATCTTATTATCCTTTCATGAACGCTTCACACACCCTGACCGATCGCGCGGCGCTGACCCGCAACCGCAGCCGCGCCACCGATGACGCCCTGTTCCTGCACCGCGCCGCGCTTGAAGAGGTCGATGATCGGCTGTCGCTGGTTAACAGAACCTTTACGTCAGCAGCGATTGTCACCGGCTTCCCGCAGGTCTGGGGCGCGCTGCATCCGAACGCGACGCTGGTGGAGGACACCGATACGCTTGCGCTGACCCAGGGCGCGCATGATCTGGTGGTCCATGCGATGGGGATGCATTGGGCGAATGATCCGGTGGGTCAGATCATCCAGTCACGCCGTGCCCTGCAACCCGACGGGCTGTTTTTAAGCGTCGGTTTCGGCGGGCAGACACTGCACGAGCTGCGCGCCTGTCTGGGTCAGGCCGAGGCGTCGATCACCGGTGGGCTGTCGCCGCGGATCGCCCCTATGGCCGAGTTGCGTGATATCGGCGGGCTGCTGCAACGGGCGGGGCTTGCGCTGCCGGTGGCGGATTCCGTGACGCTGACGACAGAATACAGCGATATCTGGCACCTGATGCGCGACCTGCGCGCCATGGGAGAGGCCAACGCCCTGACCAGCCGTCTGCGCCGCCCCAGTGGCCGCGCGATCTTTGACGCGGCGGGGCAGCTTTACCGCGACCACTACGCCACGCCAGAGGGGCGCATCAAAGCAAGCTTTGAGCTGGTCTTTCTGGCGGGCTGGGCACCGGCGGACAGCCAGCCCAAACCCCTGCGACCCGGCTCTGCGCAGCAGCGCTTGGCCGATGCGCTGGCCACGGCAGAAACGCCGCTGCGCGATTGACGCGCGACCATAACCGTTTATCTCAGCGCTAAACGCAGAAAAGGAATGCCAGATGACGCAGCAGCGCCCAGCCCATGCACAACCTGACCACCCCACCGTGCCCGCCCCCAAGGTGGGTATCCTGCTGGCGAACCTCGGCACGCCGGACAACTATGATTACTGGTCAATGCGCCGTTATCTATCGGAATTTCTGTCGGATCGCCGCGTGATCGACTATAGCCCGTGGAAATGGCAACCGCTGCTTCAGCTGGTGATCCTGTCGAAACGCCCCTTCACCAGCGGTGCCGCGTATAAGTCGATCTGGAACCACGAGGCGGGGGAAAGCCCGCTGATGACCATCACCAAACAGCAAACCGCGAAGATAAAAGACGCGATGCAGGCGCGGTATGGTGACGCAGTCATGGTCGATTACTGCATGCGCTACGGCAACCCGTCGACCCAATCCAAGGTGGCGGCGATGACCGCTGCGGGCTGCCAGAAGATCCTGTTTTTCCCGCTGTATCCGCAATACGCCGGTGCCACCTCTGCCACCGCGAATGACGCGTTTTTCGCGGCGCTCGCCAAAGAGAAATGGCAGCCCGCCGCACGCACGGTTGAACCCTATTTCGACCGCCCCGATTATATCGAAGCGCTCGCCACCTCGATCGAGAAGGCCTACGCCAAGATGGAGACAAAGCCCGACAAGCTGCTGTGCTCGTATCACGGTGTCCCGCTGCGCTATTTGATGGAAGGCGATCCCTACCACTGCCAATGCCAGAAAACGACGCGCCTGCTGAAGGAACGGCTGGGCTGGGACGACACCCAGATCATGACGACCTTCCAGTCGAAATTCGGCCCCGAAGAATGGTTGCAGCCCTATACCGTGGAAGAGGTCGCGCGGCAGGCCGAAGCCGGCAACAAAAAGATCGCGGTCTGCGCCCCTGCCTTTTCAGCCGATTGCATCGAAACGCTGGAAGAGATCAACGAAGAGATCAAGGAAAGCTTTGAACACGCGGGCGGGGAGGAGTTTCACTATATTCCCTGCCTCAATGACGACGACTTGCACATCAAGGCGCTGTCCAATGTGATCGAGGAAAACCTGCAAGGCTGGATCGACTAATCCCCCTGCACGGGTCGGACCTGAAAACAAAGAAAGCGCCTGTGGCTACAGGCGCTTTTCTTTTGTCCGCTTGTCATCTGGAGCCGAACGGCAGACATAAAAAAAGGCGGTGTAGAACACCGCCTTTTTCTAACTGAAACTTCGACCGAATTAGTCGGAAGCAACTGCAGCAGCAACAACGGCCAGCAGCAGCAGAGGAATCAGGATGCCCGAGGAAGAAGAGGTGGACTCTTCAACGATGACGGGTGCTTCGATGATTGGCTCTGCCAGCGAACCAGCAAATGCATTCGATGCAGCAGCTGTCAGAGCAGCGGCGAGAACGAGTTTCTTCATAACATAACCTCCAGAAAAGGCGTACTTCACAGTGTGATAGCACGCGCCCAAGACTTACCTCGTAAAACTTTCTAAACAGCATCAGCGGGCAATTGCAAACCCGGATTCAGCTTTTGAGCACCACAATCGCTAAAAAGTTGTCAAATAAGCAACACTTGGGTGCCGACGTTCGCCATGCCAAAAAGTTCAGCAATATGTTCATTGTACAGGCCGATGCAGCCATTCGACGAACGGCGCCCGATCTTGCGTGTGTCATGCGTGCCATGGATACGGTAGTACGTCCAGCTCAGGTACAGCGCGTGGGTGCCCAAGGGGTTGTCAGGGCCCGGTCCGATCACCGCTGGCCACTCTGGGTTGCGTTCCAGCATCGACGGGGTCGGACGCCATGTGGGGCCGACGACCTTCTGGATCACGCTGGTACGCCCACGGCGGGTCAGTTCCTCGGTCAGCGGTACGCTTGAGGGGTACAGCTTGTAGATCGACTGATCCTCGGACCAGTAATGCACCGCGCGGCTGTCGATATCGACAAGAATTGCCCCGTTCTTGGTGTCGCTGAAGTAAGGCTGCCAATCCAGCGTGCGGAAGCTGGAGGTGTTGCGACGCACGGTCTCGGTCAGATCACGCTCCGTCTCCGTCGTCGCTTCGCTGTTGACGCTGCTTTGCGCCAGCGCGGGCGTTGCCAGCATGGCGGCGCTGCCAGCAAGGAAAGCACGGCGCGACGAAAGGGTAAATTTCTTATCAGACATCAGATGTCTCCTGAAGGTAGTTACAACCTAGTATAATACTGTCGTATATGGCTCGAAAGTCGCAGTTTCAAATCAAACAAGCGTTAACAGGCGCGCTCACGCTCATGTGCGTTTGATCTGCAACGCATCAAGCTGTATGGCACGACAAACCCAATTGCGTGGAGCTGCGCCATGATCCGTCTGTTTTCAATCCTTATTTCCCTGACCGTGGCGCTGGCGGCCTGTACCCCTGCACCGACCCCGCTTGCATCCGACGGTCGCCCCGGCCCTACCGTCTATAAGATCGGTCGCAATGATACCGGCAAGCTGCAATTCCGCATGCTTGATTCCGTGAACGCGCTGCGCGGTGCCTCCGGTCTGGCACCCGTTCAACTGGACGCACAGTTGAACGCCGCCGCCGCGACCCATTCTCGGGATATGGCGGTGCAGAACCGCCCCTGGCACTTCGGGTCTGACGGGTCGTCCCCTGTCGATCGTATCCAACGTGTAGGATATACTGGCGCGCTGGTCGGCGAAGTCATTTCGGAAACCTACGAGACCGAGCTCGAAACACTTGCCGCGTGGATGGAGAAACCTGACACCCGCCGCATCATCATGTCGAAGGACGCTTTGAACATGGGCTTTTCCTGGCATCAGGAAAACAACGGCAAGATCTGGTGGACCATGGTGATGGGGAAGTGACCGCCAAGGTCACCCCCGCTTTTAGATAAATATCAGGGGTTCAGTGCGATGGGGGTGTTATCCCCGACCATCGCATAGATCTCCTCCATCTCGTCGTTCGAGACAGAGATACATCCCCACGTCCAATCGGTGCGATTCTTGTCCTTGGCGGTCTTTTGACCGTGGATGAAGATATCGCCACCGGGGCTTTTGCCCAAAGCTTCCGCGCGGGCGCGGTCCATTTCATTGGGGTAGTTGATGCCGATCGACAGGTGGAAGCGGCTGTTCGGATTGCGCCGGTCGATCATATAGATCCCTTCGGGCGTGCGCCCGTCACCTTCGTACACCTTGTGGCCCACAGGCGCGAACCCCAGTTTGATATCATATGATTCCAGCACCTTGTCATGGTGCATCAGATACATCCGGCGGTCGCCCTTGTTGACGATCACATAGGTGACCTGCGGCCCGTTGTACCGTTTGAATTTACTGCTGCTGCAGGCCCCAAGCGCGACCAGCGCGGTGCCACCCAGAATCAGGTTTCTGCGTTTCATGTTCACTATGCCTCGTTCCCGCGACCTTTTCGGCCTTATGTGGATGCCCTATCATGTAGCAAATATCGATGCGGTCAAAAAGCCGTTACTGTCGGCTGTGCTCTGCCAGCTTCTTTTCGATCGCTTCCAGCTTTTCCATCACCTCAAGCCGGTAGGCATCGGTGCGCACGGTCTCTTCCTCGTTATGCGCGTCCTGCATCGAGTTCACGATCAGGCCCACCAGCAAGTTCACCACGGCGAAGGTCGTGACCAGAATAAACGGCACGAAGAAGACCCAGGCATAGGGGTAGACCTCCATCACCGGGCGGACGATCCCCATCGACCAGCTTTCCAGCGTCATGATCTGAAACAGGCTATAGGCGCTGGCGGGCAATGACCCGAACCATTCGGGGAACTGGTCGCTGAACAATTTGGTCGCGATCACGGACCCGATGTAAAAGATGATCGTCATCAGCAGGAACACCGACCCCATACCGGGCAACGCGGTGATAAACCCTTCGACAACGCGGCGCAGACGCGGGGCGACGGACAGCACCCGCAAAACCCGCAGGATACGCAGCGCCCGCAAGACAGACAGCCCCTGCACCGCGGGCACCAGCGCGATGGCAACGACCGTAAAGTCAAAGACATTCCACCCGTTGCGGAAGAATCCGACCCCGCGCGCAATGATCTTGAGCGTGATCTCGGCGATGAAAATGAACAGGCAGACGCGATCCAGAAACAGGATCAGCGTGCCGTATTTCTCCATCAGGGCGGGGGCTGTCTCCATCCCCAGCAGGGCGGCGTTGAACACGATCACACCGATGATGAAATTGCTGACGGCCCGCCCTTCGACCCATCTTCCCAGACGTTCCCGCATGTTTACCGTGCCCACCATAGATCTGCGTTATTTACGTTTGCGTTGTACTTCCGGCGCAGTGAACTGCGCTGCCAGCTCCACATGGGAGGACCAGCGGAATTGGTCAACGACTTGCACCCAATTCAATGTATAACCGGCGGCAATCAGCACGGCGGCGTCCCGCGCGAAGGTGACGGGGTTACACGACACATAGGCCAGCACCGGCGGCATCGCTTTGACGATCTCGGCGATCTGGGCCTCGGCCCCCGCGCGCGGCGGGTCGATGACCACGGCGTCGGTCTTGGCCAGCTCGTCCGGCAGCAAGGGGCGGCGGAACAGGTCGCGCGCCTCTGTCGTGACGGGTTTGAGCCCCGTCGACATGCGCCACCCGTGATCCAGCGCGGCGGTCATGGCGGCGTCACCTTCGACGGCGTGTACCTCTGCCTGATCGGCCAGGGGCAGGCTGAACGTGCCGCAGCCCGCAAACAGGTCAATCACATGGCGCGCCTCACCGACAGCCTCGCGCACGGCGGTGACCAGCGCCGCCTCTCCGTGCGGAGTGGCTTGCAGGAAGGCACCGGGCGGGGGTGTCACCTTGGCCGCACCGAAACGCTGTACGGGCGGCGTGCGCATCGCGATCACCTCGCCGTCCCAGGTCAGCCGCGCCAGCCCCAGACTGTCGCACAGATGCGCCAGTTCTTGCCGCAAGGGGCCGTCCAGCTCTTTCCCGTTCTGGACCGAGATATCGAGACCCCCGCGCGATGCGGTCACCGTCACAGCCAGTGCGGCCTTGCGGCTTGTACCGATCACGGCAAGCTTTTCGGCAATCGGCAGCGCGCCCATCACCGCAGGGTCCAGCAACTGACACCCGGGAATTTCGATCACCACATCAGACCCGCGCCCGTGGAAACCGGCCATCGCGCCCTTTTTGGTGCGCTTCGCCGCAAAGGTTGCCCGACGGCGCGATTGCGCGGGCGAGGTTTGCAGCGGCTTGAAAACAGTCTCTATCCCGTGGACATCCAGCGACGCCTTGACCACGCCCAGCTTGAAATCCGCGACGTAATCATCCGACGCATGCTGCAACTGGCAGCCGCCACAGGCCTTAAAGTGGCGACACGGCGCCGACACCCGGTTCTCAGACGGGGTGACGATACGGATGTCGGTCAGGGTCTGACCGTCAGGCGTGCCTGTCACCACCTCGCCCGGCAGGGTCATCGGGGCAAATAAAGGGCCGGGCGCAATGCCGTCGCCCAGGTGGCCAAGTCGCTGGATTGTATATTCTGTCATGCGCAGGGCTTACCGCGAAGCTGAGCGCAGCAAAAGCCTTATTCTGCGGCCTTCATATCCAAAAACCCGCCCGACTGCCGCCGCCAGTAGCGGGCATAAAGCCCGTCTTTGGCAAGCAGCGCCTCATGGGTGCCGATCTCTACGATCCGGCCCGCGTCCATCACGGCGATGCGGTCCATCTCGGTCAGGGTCGACAGACGGTGGGCGATGGCCATCACGGTCTTGCCCTCCATCACGCGGGTCAGCGCGCTTTGGATCGCGGCTTCGACCTCGCTATCCAGCGCGCTTGTCGCTTCGTCCAATATCAGGATCGGCGCGTCCTTGAGGATCGCGCGGGCCAGCGCAATGCGCTGACGTTGCCCGCCCGACAGCTTCACCCCCCGTTCCCCCAGATGCGCGTCATAGCCGCTGCGGCCCGTGTGGTCCTGCATCTTCTCGATGAACTCATGCGCTTCGGCCTTACGTGCGGCGGCGATGACCTCTTCCTTTGTCGCGTCGGGCTTGCCATAGCGGATGTTGTCGAACGCCGACCGGTTGAACATCGCGGTCTCCTGCGTGACCATCCCGATCTGACGCCGCAAGCTTTGCTTGGTCACACCCGAGACATCCTGCCCATCAATCGAAATGTGACCCTGTTCCGCCGTATAGAGCCGCAGCAAAAGCGACACCAACGTCGATTTCCCCGCCCCCGATGCGCCGACGATGCCCAGCTTCTCTCCCGGCTTGATCGATAGGCTGAGCTCTTCGATACCGCCCGTATCTCGGCCATAGGTAAAGCGCAGCCCGTTAAAGCGGATCGCCCCTTCGCGCACCACCAGCTCTGCCGCGTTGTCTGCATCGCGCAGCTGCTGCGGCGCGGCCAGCGTGCGCATCCCGTCTTCAACCTCGCCCACATTCGCATAAAGCGCCATCAGCGTGAAACTGACCCAGCCCGTCATCTGCGCCAGCCGAAGCGACACCGCCCCCGTCGCCGCAATATCACCCGCCGTCACCAGACCCAGCGACCAGTACCAAAGCGCGCCGCCCACCAGCAGCACCGGCAAAAATCCCGCAATCGTCATCAGCCAGAACCGGAAAGAGACACTCACCCGCCCGAAATCGAGGCTCGTGTCCAGAAACTTGCGCATCGCCCCCAAGGCGGCGCGGTCCTCGTGATCGGCATGGGCGAAGAGCTTGACTGTTTTGATGTTGGTGATCGTATCGACCACTTGCCCTGTCACCATCGCGCGCGCCCCTGCCCGCGCTTTGGAGTGTTTGCGGACCCGCGGCATGAAGTGCCGGATCAGGAAGACATATCCGACCATCCAAAGCACCAGCCCCGCAGCGATGCGCCAGTCTACCGTTCCAAGCAGCATCACCGCGCCGACAAAGGACGCGGCGGCGAAGAGCACCGTATGCAGCACCTCGGTCACGACATCGGTCAGCGCGCGGCTGGTCTGCAATTCCTTCTGCGAAATCCGGCCCGCGAAATCATTGTCGAAAAACGTGACCGCCTGCCCCAGCGTGTAGCGATGCAAGCGCGACAGCACGAGGTTGAACACATTCGGCGCGACCACGATCGACTGCATATACGAACTGACGCCGAACAGCGCCGGACGCAGCAGCAAAAAGAACGCCAGTCCCGCCAAGAACAGCCCCGTATGATCCGAGAATACGGCCCCCGCCTCGGCGGCAAGCGCCGCATCCACAACCCACCCAAGAACCAAGGCGGCCATCACCTCTATCACGCCGGCGAAAATCGACAGCACCCCCGCGACGCCAAGCGCAGGGCCGCTGCCCTTCAACGCCCAGCGAAAAAAGGCCGCCAGACGGCGCGGCGGCTCTGTCTTGGCGGGGGAAAACGGGTCGATCCATGTCAAAGGCATTACGATGTCGGCTCTTCTGTGCGAAGGAACCCGCCGGATTGCCGGTTCCAGAAATCTGCATATAGCCCGCCTTGTGCTAAAAGCACCTCATGCGTGCCCTCTTCGACGATACGGCCCCCGTCCATGACCAGAATACGGTCCATTTCAGCGATGGTGGACAGGCGATGCGCAATGGCGATGACGGTCTTGCCCTCCATCATGCCGTACAGAGTCTGCTGGATCGCGGCCTCTACCTCGCTATCAAGCGCGCTCGTCGCTTCGTCCAGCAAAAGGATCGGCGCGTTCTTGAGGATGACCCGTGCCAGCGCGATGCGTTGCCGCTGCCCTCCCGACAGTTTCACCCCCCGCTCGCCAACCTGCGCGTCATAGCCGGACCGCCCGCCCTGATCGTTCAAATCCTGAATAAAATCATGTGCTTGCGCCTGTTTCGCTGCGGCAATCACCTCTGTCTCGGTCGCGGTGGGACGACCGTAAAGGATATTTTCGCGGATCGACCGATGCAGCAAAGCATTGTCTTGCTGCACCATCCCGATCGCCTGCCGCAGGCTGTCCTGCCGGACGGTGGTGATATCCTGCCCGTCAATCAGAATACGTCCGCCTTCGGGGTCGTAAAACCGCAGCAACAGCTTGACCAAGGTCGATTTGCCCGCGCCCGACCGCCCGATCAGGCCGATCTTTTCCCCCGGCTGCACGGTGATATCCACGTGATCCAACCCGCCCGAACCACGGCCATAATGATGGGTCAGCCCGCGCATCTCCACCCGCCCGTCGATCAGGGCCAGCGGCTTGGCATCGCTGTCATCAACCAAGGTGATGGGCTGCGCAATCGTTTCAAGCCCCTCGGCCACGACGCCAAGCTGCTGGAAGAACGTCGAAAGCGCCCACATGATCCAGGCGGTCATGGAGTTCAACCGCAGCGTCAGCGCCGTCGCAGCCGTCACCACGCCCACCGTCGCGTTGCCGGTTGACCAAAGATAGAACGCCCACCCTACGACCCCGACGATTAACAAACCGTTCAAGCTGACCAGACAGATATCCATGATGGTGAATATCCGCATTTCCTTTTGAAAAGTGACGCGCGCATTCTCGATGGCGCCCTTGGCATATTCAATCTCGCGGTCATGGTGGGCAAACATCTTGACCGAATGAATATTGCTATAACTGTCGACCACGCGGCCCGTCACCTCTGACCGCGCATCCGACGCGGCCTGCGACGCAACCGCCACACGCTTGATCGTCCATTGGGTCAGCACAGCATAAAGCGCGAACCACGCGACCAAGGGGATCAGCAGTTGCCAGTCCGACGTGGTTAACAAAATCGCTGCGCCGATGAGATAGGCCAGCGCATATGAAATCGCGTCAAAGACCTGAAACACGACCTCTCCCGCAGCGGGGGGCGTTTGCATGATGCGGTTGGCGATGCGCCCGGCAAAGTCATCCTCGAACCAACCGACCGATTGCCGCAGCACCTGCCGGTGTCCGCGCCAACGGAAAAGCGTGCCGTAATTTGGCAACACAGCGTTGTTCAGGAGTAACACATGAACCGCCTGCACAGCAGGACGCGCGATCAGGATAAGCAGCGCGACGACGATAAACTCCGCCCCATAGCTGCGCCATACCTCGGCCGGACTGCCGTCCATCAGATCGACAAGACGGCCCATATAGTAGATCAAGCCGATCTCGATCGCCGCGACGACAACGGAAAGCACACCCGTGACCCAGAAAACCGTTTTAAACGGCGCGCTGTAGGTGCGGAAAAAGGGCCACAGCCGCGTGGGCGGCGTGTCTTGCTCGGCGTAGTCCGCATAGGGATCGACAAGATTTTCGAAAAATCGAAACATAATTCACCTGTAGGGCGCGTGTTCGCCGCCACTATAGAAAGAGCCGCGCCGAAAAGACCACAGGTTGCGTCAGCTTTCTGGCGTGTCCAACAAACTGTCGCGCGTCGCCGCAAACCCCGAAGCGATCCAGAGCGCCTTAAGCTCGGCCAGCCGCCTTCCCAAAGCAGGTCCGGTGTATTCCGGCATCAAATCAGCGGCTTGAACGGGAAATACGGCAGCTTCGGCCTGCGCGATACGATCAAGCACTGCCGCATCGGGTGGCGTTTCAGACAGGCAGGCGCGCAGCACAACAACCGCGCGCGCCATATCGCCGCCGTCGATATGGGCAATCGCGGCCACCGTCTCTGCGCTATATGCCGCCTCTTTCAACCGATGCAGGTATTTCACGTCTGCCTTGCTCAACCTCAGGCGCTGGTAGGTATCCTCACCGCCAAGCGCTGCCAGCCGCGTGCGCCAGTCCACAGACATCTGCAACAATTGTTCGAAATGCACGACCATCCCGAGCCAGCGGTCATCGCTCCCCGGCAGAATGGTCCCCAAAACGCCGGTTTGGCGCATCGCCGCGACCGCTGGCGCAGGGTCCGGCGCGGTTAACAGCTTCGTAAGCTCTGCTCCGATCCTCTCCGCCGACAGGCTTTCCAACCCGTCGGTATGCGCTGCAATCGCGGCCAAAGCCTCCGGATCAAAGCCCTCGACCGGGTCCGCATACCACGCGCAAAACCGGAAATAGCGCAAGGTGCGCAGGTAATCTTCGCGGATACGTTGGGCGGCATCCTCGATAAACCTCACCCGCCGCGCGCGCAAATCAACAAGACCTCCAAGCGGGTCGATCACCCGCCCCTGCGAATCCGCGTAAAGCGCGTTCATCGTAAAATCACGGCGCAACGCATCGTCGAGGATACTGTCCGAAAAAGCGACAACCGCGCGTCGCCCGTCCGTTTCCACATCCCGGCGGAAGGTCGTCACCTCGAACCCCTTACCGCCGCTGACCACGGTGACAGTTCCATGTTCCACGCCCGTCGGTACGGCTTTCAGCCCAGCGCGCGCGGCAAGAGCCATGACGCGTTCAGGCAATGCATTGGTCGACATGTCGACATCGCTATCCGCCACGCCCAAAAGCGCGTTCCGCACACAGCCCCCGACAAAATAGATCGCATGCCCGCCGTCCGCCACCGCATCGCATACGGCTTGGGCATCGGGGTCGGAAAGCCAGCGCGTGCTGGCGGGAAGGGTCACATCATACGTTCTGTCCATGCCCGCAACATACGCGCGGTTGCCCCCCAAATGTAATAGGGACCATAAGGAACCGTGTAATAATACCGTCGCTGCCCCTGCCACCGGCGCGACTGGACCACGTAATTTTCGGCGTTGAGCACATGATCAAGTGGAACGGTAAAGACTTCCTCAACTTCGCCGGGCTCGGGGATAATTTCGAAGTCTTTTTTCACAAAGGCAATGACGGGCGTCACCAGAAAGTTGGTAACTGTCTCATGTGCGGGCAGCGTACCCAAGACGTCGACCAGATCCGAGGGCAGGCCGATTTCTTCCCGTGCCTCGCGTAGGGCTGCGGCAACGACATCCGCATCACCGCCATCCTGCTTGCCGCCCGGGAAGGCGATTTGCCCCGGATGGTGCTTTAGCGCGGACGACCGTTTGGTCAGGATAAGTTCCAACCGCCCGCCCCGTTCAACGATCGGGGCCAGAACGCCAGCTGGCCGCAATGTCCGGTTCGCCGGTGGCGTAGACCCTTTGTTAAGGTCAAAATCGGAAGACGTGACACCAGTTTGCGCCAGCGCCTTCCGAAAATGGGCGAGCTGATCAGCTGCCACTGTTGTCTTCTGCCTCGAACCCGACTGTTTTCGGATCCAGATCATAATGCGCACCACAGAACTGGCAGTCGGCCGTGACGCGGCCGTCGTCTGTCGTCATCGTTTCGATATCCCCCGCCGAATAGATCGACAGGCTTTGCCGCACACGATCTTCGGAGCAGGTGCAGCCAAAGCGGACCACCTGCGCGTCGAATACGCGCGGCATCTCCTCGTGAAACAGACGTTTCAAAAGATCTGTCGGCGGCAAGCTCGGCCCAATCAGTTCAAGCTCGTCTACCGTATCCAGCAAGACGTTGACGCGGCGCCAGTTATCCCCCTCTTCACCGTCGACCAGATCAGTGGCTTGCAGCACCTCGCCGCGGCCTTCCCCTTGCGCGGCAAAGGGCGAGGCTTTGGGCATATGTTGCAGCATAACACCGCCGGCGCGCCAATGCTCATCCTCCCCCGGGGAGGTGGATTTGCCAAAGCTCAGCTCAAACCGTGTGGGCAGCTGTTCGGACTGCGCGAAATACGCCTCTGCACATTCGGACAGCGATTTACCGGTAAGCGGCGTAATGCCCTGATAGGGGGTCATCCCGTTGCCCTGATCGATCATAATGGCAAAATACCCCTCGCCCACCTGATCAAAGGCCGGCCCATCGGTGATCCGGTCGGCATCATAGCTGGCGTAAGCGCGGATGCGCGCGGGTTCACCATCATCCGTCGGGCCATAGTAGTCTGTCGCAATCATGCGCACCGGCCCCTTGGATTGGACCTGCAGTTGCAATTTCCAACGCAGTTTAATGGTTTGCCCGATCAGCGCCGTAAGCAAGGCCATTTCGGCGACCAACGCCTCTACCTTTTCGGGATAGTCATGCTGACGCAAAATCCCTTCCAGCACGCCATCCAGACGCGCGACGCGCCCCCGAATATCAGAGGCATCGAGTTGAAAGGGTAGAACGGTGTCGTCCCACGCGATTTTGTTTCCTTGGGTCATTTGACTTTCCTTACCGGCAGACGGTTGGCATACCGCGTCTATATAAGGGCAACAAGCCGTGCGAAAAGGGGGATTCATATGATGCGACGCGTTGGGGAACCGCCCATTCCGGGAAAAACATACACGTCGCGCCCCGGAGCCTATGCGATTTTGCCCCTCAAGGGCCGCTTTTTGATGACCGCCCAGCTTAGGCCACATGTTGATATTCAGTTGCCAGGCGGTGGCATTGACCCCGGTGAATCGCCTCTCCAAACGCTCCACCGCGAGGTAATGGAAGAGATTGGCTGGACCATTGCGCGCGCCCGGCGGTTGGGCGCATTCCGGCGACACGTCTATATGCCGGAGTATGACATCTGGGCCGAGAAAATTTGCCATGTCTATGTCGCCCATCCCGTCCGTCATATTGCCCCCCCGATAGAGCCTGACCACGCAACAGTTGTTCTGTCGGGGGAAGAGGCCGTTTCGGTGCTAGGCAACGATGGGGATCGGCACTTTCTTGAACGGTTTCTGGCGGCCAGGTCCTGAAATTCGAAGCAGATGCCGGAAACATCATCAGGAAAGTCAGCCGTCCCCGCATGATCTTCTAGCCGCGACGTGAGCGCGTCAAAGAAAAGCGGCCCCCTGATGGGGTGCAGATCATGTAGAACCTGATTTAGACCATTATCGTCCAGCATTTGCCCAATCGGGTCAGGACATTCCGTCACCCCGTCGGAAAGCACGATCAGACGGTCGCCAGGATAAAGCTGGCTCGCGACTGTTTCATATTGCGCATCGGCAATCAGCCCTACGGGCAGCCCGCCTCTCCCAAAGTTTTCCAACCTGCTGTTGCGTCGCTGAATGAAGGGGTGCGGGTGGCCGGCCTGGGTTGCCCTGATCCTGCCGGTATCAAGTTCAATTTCCGCCAAGAAAAGTGTGAAATACTGCTCCGATTCCATGTCAGAGAGCACTAGGCTGTTCAGCTCGGCGATTACTTGGTCGGGCGGGCGCATTTTATACGACCCGTCAGATTGGCGTGCCAACGCCAGGTTTTGCTCCGGTGCGACGGCGGAAAATATACCGGCCAAACGGGCGGCCATCAGAGCCGAGCTCACCCCGTGACCGGACACATCTAGCCCGTAGATCCCGATGCTATTTCCCGCTGTGAAATATCCCACCAGATCGCCCCCTACATGCCCGCTGGACCTGAGCATCAAAGACACGGCACCCGCATCGAAGGCGCAGTAGGCTTCCTGTAAAAGGGATTTCTGAAACTTTCGCGCCTCGTCTAGGTCTCGATCCAATGCGTCATGTACGTTTTGCAACGCGTCCAGAGCTTCAGTAATGACACGGTTTTTCGACGATAATTCACGCTGCATCGTCAAAATGCGTTCGCCCGCCATAATTCGCGCGCGTAGCTCGTCAACGTTGACTGGCTTGCTGACAAAATCGTCCGCACCGCTGTCCAACCCTTTAACCACCTCGGATTTATCAGATTTTGCCGTCAGCAAAATGAAGTACCCGTAGCTGCCCTTCGAAAGTTTGCGAAACGCCTCGCAAAATTGCAGCCCCGACATACCCGGCATAATCCAATCGCTGATGATCAGATCCGGTAGCGTTTGTTCGCAGACCGCCAATGCCTCTTCAGCAGAGGCCGCTTCCTGCACATCGAATCCCCATCGCGACAGTGTCGCCATCAAGATTCGCCGTTGCAGCGCGCTATCGTCGACAACCATAGCTGTTTTGATCGCGCGAAACCGCTGCGGCGTGTTTGGTCGGGCTATTTTTTCAATCTTGTTCTGCAACATACACAAGCTTTCGGCATCTTCGCCCCGAGCCTAGCCAACGACAGATTAAGATTCGGTGAAGCCCAAAAGTTTTTAAGTGATGATCGCCCTGCACGCTTTGTTAGGAATTTTGCCCCACATTGGCCGGAGAAAGAGGGCGAATCAGTGATTGACTGGGAACAGGTCGCGACCTTGCAAACCGCTGTTGGGCGCGACGACTTCAGCACAATTATGTGCGTGTTTTTTAAGGAGGTGGAAGAAGCCAAGGCTCAGCTAACGATGGACGTAACGACCGATCAGTTTCGCGATATACTTCACTTTGTGAAGGGCAGCGCATTAAGCGTGGGGTTTGTCGAATTGTCAGAACAATGCGCGCAGGCCGAAGGCAATTTTGCCGGCAGCCATCAAATCACATCTATTTGGAAGGAGATCCTTACCAGCTATGAAAAATCGAAAGAACATTTCCTATCGAACACGGAGACCTGCATTGCGCTTATAGAACAAATTGAGCCAAGGTTTCGTCATTCGTGATGTCCGTATAGGTAAATCCTGCGTCTTTAAGTTGCGCCAAGAACGGCCCAAAACTGTCAGGGCTGCGTGTTTCAATTCCGATCAGGACAGAGCCGAAGTTTCGCGCAGACTTCTTCAGGTATTCAAACCGACAGATGTCATCGTCCGGGCCGAGAATGCTCAAGAATTCTTTCAGCGCACCAGGGCGCTGCGGCATCCGCAGAATAAAATATTTCTTGACGCCGGAGTACCGCTGCGCCCGCTCTTTCACCTCTGGCAGACGCTCAAAATCGAAGTTTCCGCCGGATGCTACGCATACAATGGTCTTGCCCTTGATCTGGTCAGCTACTTCGCCCAGCGCCTCAATAGAAAGGGCACCAGCAGGTTCTAACACGATGCCTTCAACATTCAGCATTTCGATGATCGTGACGCAGATGCGGTCTTCGGCCAGATGGATCACATCACTCTCTGCGACACGATCCAACCGTGCAAAGTTACGTTGGCCAATTTTTGCGACCGCGGCCCCATCGACGAAACTATTGATAGGAGACACATCCACCGGTGCACCCGCGGCCAAAGCTTTGGCCAAACTAGGGGCCCCTTCAGGTTCAACAAAGCTATAGCGGCACGCATTTTGAAAATAGCTGTAAACGCCGGACGAAAGACCGCCGCCACCAACGGGAAGCAGAATGTGGTCGGGCACGCGCCCTAACTGCTCCTCTATTTCAACCGCAACGGAGGCTTGCCCCTCAATGACATCTTCATCATCGAAAGGAGACAGAAAATGCGCGCCCTCTTCCACGCAATACTGCTGCGCCGCGGCGAGCGTTTTATCAAAGTAGTCGCCGATCAAGCGAACCTCGACCTGAAGCCCACCGAACATCTTGGTTTTCTGAATTTTCTGTTGAGGCGTCGTGACGGGCATGAAAATCACACCTTTCACACCGAAATGACTGCACATAAATGCAACACCTTGGGCGTGGTTGCCCGCGCTTGCACAAACGAAAACAGACTTCTCGGGGATCACTTTGCGCATCGCGTTGAACGCTCCGCGCAACTTATATGATCTAACGGGGCTTAGGTCTTCGCGTTTCAACCATATGTCAGCGTCATATTTTTCTGACAGATGTTCGTTGCGCATCAAGGGGGTGGCGGGAAACACCTCTCGCATCTGTTGCGCTGCGCTGCGTGCTGCAGATTTAAACATATCTGTCATCTCATCGACCTTCCCGTTGAATACTTGTCGATACGATTCCCAGGTGACGCGGTCAACGCAGCCTTCAATCTTGCTCACGCCTTGAAAAACAGGTACTTCGCGGTGCAAACCGAAAAGGAAACATCATGTCCGCGCCCAAAAAAGTTGTGCTCGCCTATTCTGGTGGGCTTGATACCTCGATCATCCTGAAATGGCTGCAAACCGAATATGGCTGCGAGGTGGTTACCTTTACCGCTGACCTCGGCCAAGGCGAAGAGCTTGAGCCCGCCCGCGCCAAAGCTGAAATGATGGGCGCATCCGAGATTTACGTGGAAGACGTGCGTGAAGAATTCGTGCGCGATTTCGTCTTCCCCATGTTCCGCGCCAATGCGGTCTACGAAGGCCTATATCTGTTGGGCACCTCCATCGCGCGCCCTCTGATTTCCAAGCGCCTTGTTGAAATCGCCGCCGAAACCGGCGCCGACGCCGTTGCGCACGGCGCGACAGGCAAGGGCAACGATCAGGTTCGTTTCGAATTGGCGGCCTATGCGTTGAACCCCGACATCAAGGTGATCGCGCCATGGCGGGAATGGGACCTGTCCAGCCGGACTAAATTGATCGAATTTGCCGAAAAACATCAGATCCCCGTGGCGAAGGACAAACGTGGCGAAGCGCCGTTTAGCGTGGATGCGAACCTGCTGCACACCTCTTCGGAAGGCAAAGTGCTGGAGGATCCGGCCGTGGACGCGCCTGACTATGTGTACCAGCGCACGGTCTCGCCAGAGCAAGCACCAGATACGCCCGTGTATGTGGAGATCGGGTTTGAACGTGGCGATGCCGTAAGCATCAACGGAGAGGCCATGTCGCCCGCGACACTTCTGGCTAAATTGAACGAACTTGGCGGCAAACATGGCTGCGGGCGCCTTGACCTTGTCGAGGGTCGTTTTGTCGGGATGAAATCCCGCGGTATTTACGAAACGCCGGGCGGCACCTTGTTGCTTGAAGCACACCGCGGGATCGAATCAATCACTCTCGACCGTGGGGCGATGCACCTGAAGGACGAGCTGATGCCGCGCTATGCGGAGCTGATCTATAACGGTTTCTGGTACAGCCCCGAGCGCACCATGCTGCAAGCGGCGATTGATGCCTCGCAAACCCATGTAACCGGTACAGTTCGACTAAAATTGTACAAAGGCCACGTGCGTACCGTCGGCCGCTGGTCAGATCATTCGCTGTATTCCGAAGCCCACGTGACATTTGAAGATGATGCTGGTGCCTATGATCAAAAAGACGCGGCAGGTTTCATTCAGCTGAACGCGCTGCGTCTCAAGCTCTTGGCAGCACGCGATAAGCGCCTCAAAGGGTAAACAAAAAAGGCCCGGACAGGGGGATATTCTGTCCGGGCCTTCTTTTGGGCTAAAACGGTTTACTCTGCAGTAATAACCGTCATCACCAATTTACCGTCTGGCTTGATCGGGCCGTCTTCTTTGGCGCCCAATGTGTATTCAAAGCCGCCGGTTTTCATGCCGCCCTCTTCGGAGTGGACCATGAGCATCAACATATCGCCGGATTTCACTTCTTCTTGCAGAATGGCGGCGACGTCGACGTTTTCACCGGCACGCAGAGGCGCGTAGCCGACAACGGGGCCGGGTTTCATCTCGGCATCTGTGCGGTGAACGACCATCCAGCCATTTTCAGTTGCCATCACCTTATCGGCGCTGACCACACCGTTGGATACATCTTGATCCATCGCTTCGACCATCGCGTTGCTGTGTGCGGCGGCGAAGGCTGTACCCGTGGCAAGCGTGAGAGCCAGAGCGGTTGCTGTAAACATCTTCATGTTAAATCTCCTTGTTGCGTGGTTCTTCCTGATAATTCACGCAACATGAGATGATTTAGTTTCGATAAATCGGATATTTTTACCCGAAATCACCTAAGCCGTTGATCATAAAGTTTTTGATAATGTGGGAGTGCTTTGGCACACAGCGCTTCTGCGGCAGGTTCAAGCCTGGGCAACGGCCCCTCTGCCCCTGCGAAACCGGTGCTTTTGTGCACGGCACCATACCAATGTGAGGCCCAGATGCCATCTTCGGCACGTGGGCCCGCCGCCCAGGATAGCATTGCCGGATCGAAGGGCAGGTTGATGGCATCACAGAGTTTACGCAACATGCCTTCGGGGTTCGCGCGAATATCAGCGGAATCGATGACCAGCCCACCGATTTGATCGTACAGCGCGGTCTGTTGGCCATAGCCGATATCATTAAAATTCGGCGCTTCCCGTTTCGCGGTATAGCTGGCGATCACGCGGGCGGGGTGGCGTATCAGGTGGACATGCACGCAGCCCTCTGCCCAACCCATCGGAAACCCGTCAATCATATGATGGGGCATGTGTTTCATGTAGCGATGCGGCGTGCCCGGCCCTGCGCAGCGCGCCGCGACGCTTGAGGGGTCGCATTCATGGCCCGCGATAATTTCATCTGTCATCGGATGATCGGCGCCGGTAGCCCTAAGATACGGCGCATAGAACGGTTCATCCATCGCGGTGAAATCGGCCCGGTTGCCGAAGCTATACATCATCGCCGTGCTCAGATTGCGCGGGCCGGACCACATTGCGATACGCATTAGGCACATTCCTTTGCGATCAGGTCTTTGTACAAGCCGCGCAGCTTTTTTGTTACCGGCCCCATGTCGCCCGTGCCAATCTGACGGCCATCGATCATCGCGACAGGTGTTTGCGCCCCGAATGTGCCGGTCAAGAAGGCCTCGTCAGCACCATAGGTGTCGACCAATGAATAATTCCTTTCGAAACACGGGATATCATTGGCGCGGCACAGGTCGATGACCTTCTGACGGGTGATTCCATTCATGCAGTAATCGCCGGTGCTGGTCCAAACCTCCCCTTTGCGGACGATGAAAAAGTTACAGGCGTTTGTTGTATTCACGAAACCGTTGATATCGAGCATCAGCCCTTCGTCGGCACCCGCTTTTTCCGCGGCAATACACGCAAGAATACAGTTCAATTTGGAATGACTATTTAGCTTTGGGTCCTGCGTCATCGGCAGCCCGCGCAGATGCGGTACTGTCGCCAGCCGGATCGGGCGCGGCATATTCGGGCGCGAGTGTTCCATAATGATCGTGATGGTGGGGCCCGATTGCGACAGCGACGGGTGCTGGAAGGGCCGCGTTTTTGGCCCCCGTGTGATCATCAGACGCGCGTGGGCATCAGTGGTCATACCATTGGCTTTTTGCGTCTCTAACAAGGCCGAAATCAGGGCGTCGCGCGTCATCCCGATGTCAAGGTCAATGGCTTTGGACGCTTCGAACAGGCGGTCAAAATGATCTTCCAGAAAGGCCCACGTACCATCATACAGCCGCAGCCCTTCCCAGATGCCGTCGCCCAGCATGAAACCGCTGTCATAGACGCTGACCACGGCCTGTGCCTTGGGGACAATTTGACCATTTAAATAGATCAAAATGTCTTCATTGCGGGCATCTTCTTCGGCTTGGTGCGTGGTGACGTGGGTTTGCATCAAATTGCTCCTTCTTTGGGGCTGACGCTAAGAACTTCGTGCCGCGGGGCCAAGGGTGAAACCGACATCACTTGGCTGTGACATCACGGGCACCTGAGTTGCGTCGCGCAAGCATTGCGGTCACCGTCAGGCAAAACAAAGGAGAGTATTCCATGGGATTTGCCACAAATATGCGCATGATCGCGTTAAGCGCTGCCATTGGTCTGGGCCTTGCAGCACAGGCGACAACCGCAAAAGCTGCCGGAACAGAGACGCTTTTGGTCGCGGGCGGCTGCTTTTGGTGCGTTGAAGCGGATTTTGAAAGCGTTAAGGGCGTGAAAGAGGTCGTATCGGGTTTTGCGGGCGGAAGCGTGAAAAACCCCACCTATAAACAGGTCGTCGCCGGCGGCACCGGGCACTATGAAGCGGCGCAGATCCAGTATGATCCGGCGGTGGTGTCTGCGGACCAGTTGCTGTCGATGTTCTTCCGGTCGGTTGATCCAACGGACGCGGGCGGGCAGTTCTGCGACCGGGGCGATAGCTACCGCACCGCGATTTTTGCCGACGGTAACGGGCAGAAGGCCGCTGCAGAAAAGGCCAAGGCCGATGCGCAGGCCGCTTTGGGCAAGACCGTCGTAACCCCGATCTTGGGCAAAGCCGCGTTCTACCCCGCCGATGCCTACCATCAGGATTACTACAAAAGCGACGAACGTCTGGCCTTTACCAGCGTCGGCTTGGGCGTGAAGAAATCCGTCGCCTACAAGCGCTATCGCAACGGCTGCGGGCGCGATCAGCGCGTGAAACAACTTTGGGGCAGCGCTGCGCCTTTTGCGAAATAACGTTAACCCCGCGTTAATTGCGAGCGTTAATCTTCGTCAAAACCGTGATCCTGGATGTCTTTGAGGTCCGGGATCACATCCGCCGTCCCTTGCCGCGTGACCATCAAGGCGCCAGCTTGCATCGCCAGCGCAATCGCATCCGGCATCGACAGTTTGCGGTCCAATGCGGCGATCAGATAGCCGGTAAACGTGTCCCCCGCCCCCGTGGTATCGATGGCTTTGACCGGATAGGCCGGAAAGCTTTGCACCGTTTTCGCCTTGTTAGAGACCCATTTGCATCCCTCAGCACCCAAGGTCACGATAATATCGTCGATCGGCAGCGCGTCGATGCGGGCACCTGTGGTTTTTTCAAGCGCCTCTGCCTCGACCTCGTTCAACACCAGCAGATCGATGTCGGGCAGAACCTGCGCCACGATCTCAGCATCAAAGGGCGCGGCGGCATAAGCGACGCGCAGGCCCAAAGTATGCGCGGTCTGCGCGGCAAAGCGTTGGCCCAGGGTTTCGTTCTGCATCAGCAGAAAGTCACCGGGCGATGCCTCTGCCAGGGCGGCCCCGATCATCTGGGTGGTGATCTGGTGATTGGCCCCTGAAAACAACACGATAGAGTTTTCGCCATCCTCGGCCACACAGATATTCGCGTGACCGGTGGCCGTGTCGATCATGCTGATATGCTGCGTTTCAACGCCGTATTCCAGCAAGCGGTCCACGGCCCATTTACCGTCCGACCCCACGGCGCCGATATGCATAACGCGCGTTCCGGCGCGGGCGGCGGCGACCGACATATTGGCCCCCTTCCCGCCCAACCCTTGCCGAAAATCATGCGCGGCAATCGTTTCCCCCGGCGCCGGCAGATGCCGCAGATAGTAGAAATTATCCGCGTTGATAGAGCCGAGGTTCCAGATCATTCGCCGACCTTGCAGGCCGCCAGAATAGCCATGTTTAGGATGTCATTCGCGGTGGATGTGGTCGAACAGATCTGGATCGACTTGTCCAACCCCGTCAGGATCGGGCCGATTACTGTGGCCCCCGCCATTTCCTGCATCAATTTGACCGAGATACTGGCCGAATGCCGCGCCGGCACGACGAGGATATTCGCAGGCCCTGTCAGCCGCGAGAACGGATAGTTCTTCTGGCTTTCGGCATTCAGCGCCACATCCACGGTCATTTCGCCTTCGTATTCGAAATCAACCCCGCGTGCATCCAGCACATCGGGGGCGCGCTGCATCTTTTCTGCCCGCTCGGAAACCGGATAGCCAAAGGTAGAGAAGCTAACGAAGGCAACCCGCGGCTCAAGCCCCATGTGACGGGCGACCTTGGCCCCTTTTTCAGCAATATTCGCAAGGTCTTCTTCGTTCGGCCATTCATGCACCAGCGTATCGCCGATGAACACGATCCGCCCCTTGTGCAGCAGCGCAGTGATCCCGACGGCGCCGTGCTTTGCATTGGCATCGAACACGTGGTTCAGCCGTTCAAGCACATGGGCGGACTTGCGGGTTGCACCGGTCACCAGACCATCGCCATGCCCGTGCGCCAACATCAGCGCGGCAAAGACGTGGCGGTCACGGGCGGCCAGACGGTGGATATCCTTGCTATCCGACCCTTTGCGCTGCAAGCGGTTGTAAAGGAAGGACTTATACGTCTCGAGGTGCTGGGTATTGGCCGCATTCACGACCTCAAGCTCGCGGTAGGCATCCTCCATCCCCGCCGCCGTCAGCTTGGCCTTTACGTCGTCAGCGCGTCCGACCACCAGCGCCTTGCCCAGACCGGAGCGTTGATACATCACCGCAGCCCGTAGAACCTTGGGGTCATCCCCTTCGGCAAAGATCATCCGCGCCTGATTGGCCCGCGCACGGGCATTGATCCCGCGCAGGATATTCGCCGTCGGGTCCATCCGCGACTTCAGGCTCAGCTCGTAGGCGTCCATATCGATGATCGGGCGTCGCGCGGCGCCGGTGTCCATACCTGCACGTGCAACAGCAGGCGGAATACGATGGATCAGACGCGGATCGAACGGCGTCGGGATGATGTAATCCCGACCAAAGCTCAGGTTCTTGCCATAGGCCAGCGCCACTTCGTCCGGCACATCTTCGCGTGCCAGATCGGCCAAAGCGTGGGCGCAGGCGATCTTCATCTCGTCGTTGATGGCGCGGGCGTGGATATCAAGCGCCCCGCGGAACAGGTAGGGAAAGCCCAAAACGTTGTTAACCTGATTGGGGTAATCGCTGCGGCCTGTGGCGACAATCGCATCGGGGCGCACCTCGTGCGCTTCCTCCGGCGTGATTTCAGGATCGGGGTTCGCCATCGCGAAGATCACCGGATTATCCGCCATGCTGGCGACCATCGCGGGCGTCACCGCCCCTTTGACCGACACACCCAGGAACACATCCGCATTCTTCATCGCCTCTTCCAGCGTGCGCAGCTCGGTCTGCGCAGCATGGGCCGACTTCCATTGGTTCATACCCTCGGTACGGCCCTGATAGATCACACCTTTTGTATCGCACATGATACAATTGTTATGCTTGGCCCCCATCGCCTTGAGCAGTTCAAGACAGGCGATCCCCGCCGCGCCCGCACCGTTCAACACGATCTGCACATCTTCGATCTTCTTGCCCGAAATGCGCAAAGCGTTCAGCAGACCCGCAGCACAGATCACCGCGGTGCCGTGCTGGTCGTCGTGAAAGACGGGAATATCCATCTCTTCTTTCAGACGCTGTTCGATGATGAAACATTCCGGCGCCTTGATATCCTCAAGGTTGATCCCGCCGAACGTCGGCCCCATCAGCTTGACCGCGTTGATGAATGCCTCGGGGTCTTCGGTGTCCAGCTCGACGTCGATCGAATTCACGTCGGCGAACCGTTTGAACAGCACCGACTTGCCCTCCATCACCGGTTTCGACGCCAGCGCACCAAGGTTGCCCAAGCCCAAAACGGCAGTGCCGTTGGAAATCACCGCGACCATATTGCCCTTGTTGGTATAGTCATATGCCAGCTCGGGATTTTCAGCGATCGCTTCACAGGGAACGGCAACACCGGGGGAATAGGCGAGGCTCAGATCCCGCTGGGTCGTCATCGGGACGGTTGCGGTGATTTCGAACTTGCCCGGCGTGGGTTCAAGGTGAAAGGCGAGCGCCTCTTCGGACGTGATGCGGTTTTTGGTCACTAGAACGGCTTTCCTCATGGTTTCCCGCTTGATATCGCCGATCGGCCCCTCACACAATCATGATGGCGCTCACGGTTTGCACGACGTCGCGGCGACGCCTCGCGTGCAACGCCGGTCCGCCCTTTCGTCCGGAGGCGCGGTTTTGTACACAACGTTAACTCGAACCGGGGGCGCAGGGTGACCGAAGAAAAAATCACGCCAATGATGGCGCAATATCTAGAGCTTAAATCCCAGTACGCCGAAGCGCTGCTGTTCTACCGCATGGGCGATTTTTACGAGATGTTCTTTGACGATGCCGTCGCCGCGGCTGAAGCGCTGGATATCGCGCTGACCAAACGCGGCAAACACGGGGGCGAAGACATCCCCATGTGCGGCGTGCCGGTCCATGCCGCCGAAGGGTATTTGCTGACGCTGATCCGCAAAGGCTTCCGCGTGGCGGTCTGCGAACAGATGGAAAGCCCGGCGGAGGCGAAGAAACGCGGCTATAAATCCGTGGTCAAACGCGATGTCGTGCGGCTGGTCACCCCCGGCACATTGACCGAGGAATCCCTGCTCGAAGCGCGGCGCCACAACTATCTGGCCGCATTTGCAGAGGTCCGCGACGGTCATGCGCTGGCCTGGGTCGATATTTCGACCGGCGCGTTTCACGTGATGCCCCTGACCCTGTCGCGCCTTGGCCCCGAACTGGCCCGCCTGTCCCCGTCAGAGCTGATCGTGTCAGAAGCGAAAGAGGCTGATTTACGTGAATTAGTCTCTGATTTCGACATCGCGCTGACCCCGATCGCACGCTCTGCCTTTGACAGCAGCAGCGCTGAGAAACGGGTCTGCGATCTGTTCGGCATCGGGTCGCTCGACGCCTTCGGCAGTTTTGAACGCGCCGATATCTCGGCCATGGGCGCGATCATCGACTATCTCGAGATTACACAGAAGGGCAAACTCCCCCTCCTGCGCCCGCCGCATAAAGAGGCCGAGGCCCGCAGCGTGCAGATCGACGCTGCCACACGTCGCAATCTTGAACTGACACATGCGCTGACCGGTGGTCGCGCCGGTACGCTGTTGTCCGTCATGGACAAGACAGTGACCGCCGGTGGCGCCCGGCTGCTGGAACGGCGTATTTCGTCACCGTCCCGTGTGTTAGAGACGATTCAATCCCGTCTGGACGCGATCAGCTTTGCCTATGACACACCGTCGATCCGAAATGACATCCGCCAGCATCTGCGCAACGTCCCTGATCTGGACCGCGCCCTGTCGCGCCTGTCGCTGGACCGTGGCGGCCCCCGTGACCTTGCCGCCATCCGCAACGGCCTGACCGAAGCCAGCCATCTGGCCGACAAGATGCAAGCTGCCGTCCTGCCCGATCTGTTGGCCCAGGCTGCCAAAGGGCTGACCGGCCATGACAGCCTGATTGATCTGCTCGACGATGCGCTGATCGCCGAACCACCCCTGCTGGCCCGCGACGGCGGCTTTATCGCGCCAGGGTATGACGCCGAGCTGGACGAGGTGCGCACCCTGCGGGACGAAGGCCGCAGCGTCATTGCCCAGATGCAGCAGGATTTCATCTCGCTCACCGGTATCTCGACGTTGAAGATCAAACACAACAACGTGCTTGGGTATTTCGCCGAAGTCACAGCAACCCACGCCGAGAAAATGCTGTCGGCGCCGCTGTCCGATACCTTTATCCACCGTCAGACCACCGCCAATCAGGTCCGTTTCACAACCGTGGAGCTGTCAGAGATGGAGACAAAGATCCTCAACGCGGGCAACCACGCGCTGGAGATTGAAAAGCGGCTCTACGAAACGTTGAAACGCGCCATTCTGGATCACTCCGGCCCGATCGGTGTCGCCTCGGCTGGATTGGCCGAGATTGATCTGGCCACCGGTCTGGCCGATCTGGCGCAGTCCGAAAACTGGGTGAAACCCCGCGTCGACAATTCACGAGCCTTCGACATTCAGGGGGGCCGCCATCCGGTCGTGGAACGCGCCTTGGCCCAGCAATCAGGCAGCCCCTTTATCGCCAACGATTGCACCCTGTCGGCCGATGGCGACAACGCGAATATCTGGCTGCTGACCGGCCCTAACATGGCGGGTAAATCGACCTTCCTGCGGCAGAACGCGATCATCGCCCTGATGGCGCAAATGGGCAGCTACGTGCCTGCCGCCAGCGCGCACATCGGCCTGATCAGCCAGATTTTCAGCCGTGTCGGCGCCTCTGACGATCTGGCACGAGGCCGTTCCACGTTTATGGTTGAAATGGTCGAAACCGCCGCAATCCTCAATCAGGCGGACGACCGCGCGCTTGTGATCCTGGATGAAATCGGGCGCGGCACGGCGACCTATGATGGCTTGTCCATCGCCTGGGCCACGCTGGAACATCTGCACGATATCAACCGCTCTCGCGCATTGTTCGCCACACACTACCATGAAATGACCGCGCTTTCGAACAAGCTGGGCGGGGTCGATAACGCCACCGTCGCGGTCAAGGAATGGGACGGAGAGGTGATCTTCCTGCACGAGGTTCGCAAAGGCGCCGCCGATCGGTCCTACGGTGTGCAGGTCGCGCAATTGGCCGGCCTGCCGCCTTCCGTCATCGCGCGCGCACGCGTCGTGCTTGAAGCGTTGGAAAAGGGCGAACGCGAAGGCGGCGCGACGCAGAAAACCCTGATCGACGACCTGCCCCTGTTTGCCGTGGCACCGGCACCTGCGCCCCAACCAAAACAAAGCTCCAAGCTCGAAGAAACGCTGGCCGAGATTATCCCCGACGAGCTCTCTCCACGTGAAGCGCTCGACCTGCTCTATAAATTGAAAGAGGCGGCCAAAACCTGACCGCCTCCCTCGCTTCCAAATGGTGTTAAATCCTCCCCGAAGGGCCGCTCTATCCCGGGCGTTTACTCTGCGGGGGTAGAGGAAACGCCGACCTGCGCCGGACGCAGCAGACGGTCGTGCAACATGAAACCTTCGGCGGCCACTTGGATGATATCGCCTGCTTTGGTGTCTGGCACGGGAGCCTCGAACATCGCCTGATGATGCTGCGGATCGAACTTGTCACCCACTGCGGGTGAGATGACTTCGATGCCGTGTTTCTTGAACACGCTCAGCAACTCGCGCATCGTCAGCTCGATCCCTTCCAGCAATGGGCCGGAAATGGTGCGCTGCTCTTCTGTAGCGGCTTCCAGGGCGCGTTTCATATTGTCGTAGACCGGCAGCATGTCGCGCGCCAGTTTCGACCCGCCATAGTTTTCCGCCTCGCGACGGTCCTTGTCGGATCGTTTGCGCGCGTTCTCTGCGTCGGCCAGGGCCCGCATGAAACGGTCTTTCAGCTGGTCACGCTCGGCACGCAATTCGTCCAGTTCCAGCGCTTCATCGTCAATCTCGGACATCTCGTCGGCATAGGCTTCGGCCTCTGCGTCATCGATATCATCCAGAAATTCGTTCTCTTTCGGCTCTGCCATAATTCACCTCTAGCTGCGGTTCGAAATCAGCTTTCCAACCAGCTGCGCCGTGTAATTCACAATCGGCACGATACGTCCATAATTAAGGCGCGTGGGGCCGATCACACCGACCGCCCCGATCACCTTACGATCAGCGTTCATATAAGGGGAAACGACCAGAGAGGAACCCGAAAGTGAAAAAAGTTTATTCTCAGAACCAATAAAAATGCGCACACCGTCGCCCGCGTCGGCCAATTCAAGGAATTCCGCGATATCGCGCTTGCGTTCAAGGTCGTCAAACAGCTGGCGGATCAATTCGACATTCTCGGCCTCGCCTTCGGTGTTGATCAGATTCGACCGTCCGCGCACGATCAACCGCTCGGGGGATTCCCCTTCGCCCTGCCACAGCGCCAGACCGCTTTCTACAAGCTGCTGCGCCAGAACATCGATCTGCTGGCGCCGCTGGCTGATCTCATGCGCGATGGTGCGCTGCAATTCCGAGATGGTTTTCCCCTCGACCAGCGCATTCAGGAAATTCGCGGCTTCGCGCATGCTGCTGGGGGTCTGGCCCGGCGGCGGTGTGAACAACCGGTTCTCCACGTGACCGTCGGAAAAGACCAGAACGACCAGTGCCCTATCGTGAGACAGTGAAACAAATTCGATATGCTTGATCGGCGCCTCGTGCTTGGGCGTCAGCACAAGCGAGGCGCCCTGAGTCACGCCCGACAGCGCCGACCCCACCCGATCAAGAATGCCGCTGACATCGGCGTTGTTGCTGCCAACGGTCGCGTCGATCTTTTCACGGTCCGTCTCGGTTGGATCGCCGATCTCGATCATGCCGTCGACGAACATGCGCAGCCCCATCTGCGTCGGGATACGACCCGCGCTGACATGGGGGCTGCCGAGCAGGCCCATATATTCAAGATCCTGCATCACATTACGGATCGTCGCCGCACTGACCTTTTCGCTGAAGTCACGGGTCAGCGTGCGCGACCCCACGGGATCGCCATTCGCCAGATAGCCTTCGACCACGCGGCGGAACACCTCGCGCGAGCGGTCGTTCATCTCGTCTAAAACTGTAGGTGTTTTGTCCATAGTGGGAGAAGTATGTGCGACAGGGGGCAAACGTCAATCGGGGTTGCATCGCGCCGCAACGCAGAGTTATCCCCAATGGCAAATGGAAAAGGAAATACCTATGCGCCCCTCTGGTCGGAAACTTGACGAACTGCGTGCCGTATCGATTGAAACGGGATTCACCAAACACGCCGAAGGATCGGCCCTGATCAAGATGGGCGACACCCATGTGCTGTGCACCGCCACGATCGAGGACCGCGTGCCGCCCTTTATCAAAGGCTCCGGTCTGGGCTGGGTCACGGCGGAATACGGCATGCTGCCCCGTGCCACCAACACCCGTATGCGCCGCGAGGCGGCCATGGGCAAACAAGGGGGCCGTACCGTTGAAATTCAACGCCTTATCGGTCGCGCTCTGCGCGCCGGCGTGGATCGCAGTGCCTTGGGCGAACGTCAGATCACCATCGACTGTGACGTACTGCAGGCCGACGGCGGCACGCGTTGTGCCTCTATCACGGGGGGTTGGGTCGCGTTGAAACTGGCGGTGAACAAGCTGATGAAGGCAGGCGACGTGGTCAGCGACCCGCTGGTCGATCCGGTCGCCGCGATCAGCTGCGGCATCTATGCGGGCCAGCCCGTGCTTGACCTTGACTACCCCGAGGATTCCGAAGCAGGCGTTGACGGTAACTTTATTATGACCGGCAGCGGCAAACTGATCGAGATCCAGATGAGCGCCGAAGGCTCCACCTATTCGCGCGATCAGATGAACCAGCTGATGGACCTTGCTGAAAAAGGCGTGGCAGAGCTGGTCGAGAAGCAGAAGGCAGCCACCGCATGACCCGTAGATTCACCGGCGACCAGATCTTGGTCGCCACCCACAACGCTGGCAAGCTGCAGGAAATGACCGAGCTTTTCGCCCCCTTTGGCGTCACCGTCAAAGGGGCAGCCGAGATGAACCTAGGCGAGCCGGAGGAAACCGAAAACACTTTCATCGGCAACGCCCGCATCAAAGCACGTGCGGCGGTGGCGGCAACGGGCCTTCCCGCGCTGGCAGATGACTCTGGGATCGAGGTCGAAGCGCTGGACAATGCCCCCGGCGTTTATACCGCCGATTGGTCCGAAACGCCCCACGGCCGCGATTTCGTCATGGCAATGACCAAAACCCATAGGTTGCTGGAAGAGGCAAACGCCCCCCACCCGCGCCGCGCGCGGTTCTGCGCAACACTGGTTTTGGTATGGCCCGACGGACATGAAGAGGTCTTCGAAGGCCGCGTGAACGGCACGCTTGTCTGGCCGATCCGCGGCGACATCGGTCACGGCTATGACCCGATGTTCCAACCCGACGGGCACGAACAGACCTTTGGCGAAATGTCCGCCGACGCCAAGAACGCAATCAGCCACCGTGCGGACGCTTTCGCCAAACTGATCTCTGCCTGCTTTGACTGAGGATTGGCGCCAGGGGGGCTTTGGCCTTTATATCCATTGGCCGTTTTGCGAGGCGAAATGCCCCTATTGTGACTTTAACAGCCATGTTAGTCGCACAATCGACCAACGGGCCTGGCGCAATGCCTATCTGGCAGAGCTTGAACGCGGCGCCGCCGAAACCCAAGGACGCGTCTTGAACGCCGTCTTTTTCGGCGGTGGCACCCCCAGTCTGATGGACTCCGATGTCGTCGCTGATGTCATCGCCGCGATCCGTCGACTGTGGCCCACAGCGAATGATCTGGAAATCACGCTCGAGGCGAACCCCGGTTCGGTTGAGGCCGACCGTTTTGCCGCCTTCCGTCAAGCGGGCGTCAACCGCATTTCAATGGGGATACAGGCCTTGAATGACGCGGACCTGAAACGTCTGGGCCGCATCCATACGGTTGACGAAGGGCTTGCCGCTTTTGACATCGCCCGCAATACCTTTGAACGCGTCAGTTTTGATCTGATCTATGGTCGCCAGAACCAGAGTTTACCCGACTGGCAGACCGAACTGAAACAGGCCCTATCCCTAGCGATAGACCATATGTCGCTGTATCAACTGACCATCGAACAAGGCACCGCCTTTGGCGATCGCTATGCGGTGGGAAAACTACGCGGACTGCCCAGCGATGATCTTGGTGCCGATATGTATGCGGCCACTCAGGATATTTGCGGCGAGATGGGCATGCCCTCTTACGAGGTATCGAACCACGCCCGCGACGGGGCGCAATCGCGGCACAACCTGATCTACTGGCGCTACGGTGATTATCTTGGCATCGGTCCGGGGGCCCACGGGCGCCTGACCCAAAACGGCAATCGCTTTGCGACCGAATGTTTTAGCAACCCCAAACGCTGGCTTGACGCTGTTGCCAGCGGTGCCACCGAAAAGCCCCGCGAGCTTTTGACGACCGAAGATCAGAGTAGCGAGTTTCTGATGATGGGGCTGCGTCTGAAAGAAGGCGTGGACCTGCGTCGGTACGAGGCGCTTTCCGGCGCACCGCTTTCGACAAAAAAAATCACCCAGATGCAGGACATCGGGATGATTTCTAGGAATAAAGACCAGCTTTATGTAACGGATCAGGGCTTTATGGTGCTAAACGCGATCCTGGCCGAGCTTTTGTCAGATTAAGAGGCCGACAGACGTTGGCAAAGCTCGTCCAGCTCGTCCATTGTCGTGTAGTGCAGCACCATCTGGCCCGCCTCCTGCCCCGGCTTGTGGTTCAGGGTTACCTTCAAACCAAGGTTCGCTGACAGATCCCCTTCAAGCGCGCGGGTATCCGCGTCTTTTTCGTTCGAGGATTTGGCCGCCCGCTTGTTTGGTCCTTCATTCTCGGCTTGCTGCTCTTTCTTGATCAGCGCCTCGGCCGCGCGCACCGACAAGCCGCCGGCGATAATCTGTTTGGCCAGCTTTTCAGGGTTCTTCGACGGCACCAAGGTCCGGGCGTGGCCCGCTGTCAGATCGCCCTGACGCACCATTTCCAGAACATTTTCGGGCAAGTTCAGCAAGCGCAGCAAGTTGGCGATATGACTGCGGCTTTTGCCCAAGGCTTCCGCCATCTTCTCTTGCGTGTGGCCAAAACGGTCCATCAGCTGACGATAACCCGCCGCTTCCTCGATCGAATTGAGGTCCGCCCGCTGGATGTTTTCGATAATCGCAACTTCGAGAACTTCGACATCGGTGAATTCGCGCACGATGATCGGAAGTTCATGCAGCTGCGCCATCTGCGACGCACGCCAACGGCGTTCACCCGCGACAATTTCGAACGTCCCATCATCGCGGCGGCGTACGATCAGCGGCTGGATAACCCCCTTTTCGCGGATAGAGTTTGCAAGATCATCCAAGTCCTGCGGATCAAACCGCTTGCGCGGCTGCTCCGGATTAGGAGAAATCTTTTCAATAGGAACATACTGTTCCGCCGCGCCTTCTGATGCCACCGTTTGTGTCTCCGCTACGTCCGCCATCAAAGCTGACAATCCTCGACCCAAACCGCGCCGTTTGTCTTTATCTGCCATTGCCTGACCCCTTATTTATACGGCACTATTTGCCAGTACTTCTTTCGCCAGATCGCGGTACGCTTTGGCACCTTTCGACCCGCTATCGTAACTTAGAACCGGCATCGCGTAACTGGGTGCCTCACTGACCCGTACGTTGCGCGGAATAACGGTTCTATATACCAGTTCGCCCAGATTGCTTCGGGCGTCCTGCTCAACCTGTTGCGACAGGTTGTTCCGCTGATCGTACATCGTCAGCAAAATCCCCTCGATCCGCAGATCCTTGTTCCCGCTCTGGCGCACTTCGCGGATGGTCAGCATCAATTGCGACAATCCTTCAAGCGCGAAAAACTCGCTTTGCAGCGGGACAAGCACCGAGTGCGCCGCGATCATCGCATTCACTGTCAGCAGGTTCAGCGATGGCGGGCAATCAATCAGGATATAATCAAAGGCGTAGCTGTCCATCTGCGTCTGCCGCAGGGCGTCGTGCAAAAGAAAACTACGCTTTTCATTAGCGATCAATTCCATATCTGCGGAACTGAGATCGACAGTGGCGGCAACGATATGCAGGCCCTCTGTCTTAGTCGTCATAATTACTTGATCAAGGTCGATATCCTCAAGCAAAAGCTCGTAGGTCGTAAATTCCCGATCGTCCAGTTCAATTCCCAGACCAGTTGACGCGTTGCCCTGCGGATCAAGGTCAATCACCAGAACGCGCTGCTTTTGCTCAACCAAAGCCGCCGCGAGGTTGATCGTCGTCGTGGTTTTGCCCACCCCACCCTTCTGGTTCGCAATCGCAATAATTTTGGGCCCCGAAGGTCGAGACAGATCAGACATGTTTGATTTCCTTGATCTTAAGAATTGCGGCGGCTGGGTTCGTCTGGCTTTGGATCGCGTCGCAGGTATATGCCCAGGTCTCTCTCGCAGCGGCATCCTCTGCGCGCCAGTTCTCCCCCTTCGGGAAAAGCGCAGTGCCAGAAGGTAAAAGATGGCGATCTGCAAAACCTAGCAAAGCGGTCAAGTCGGACAGGGCCCGCGCGCTTAGAACGTCTGCTTCCAAGGGTTCAAGCGCTTCAATCCGCGCGTTCGCCACCGTAGCGTTCAGCTCAAGCTCCCGAATGGCTGTTCTCAGAAACGCGCATTTACGCTGGTCACTTTCGACTAAGGTGAATTTCGTCGCACGCTTCTCTTGCTGCGACATCAGCGCTACGACAATTGCCGGAAAACCGCCACCGCTTCCAAGATCTACCCAATGGCCCGCATTGGGCGCGTGGGAATAGATTTGTAGAGAATCCAGAATGTGGCGCTCCCACATCTCGGGGACGCTCGGCTTGGAAATCAGATTTATCTTCGCCGTCCATTTCTCGACCAATTGCGAGAAATGCTGAAGCTTCTCCAATGTTTCACGTGAAACATCCTCCTCAAAAGCGCCCATCATGCAGACTTCTTCTGGCTGCCGCGCTTAAGGTGAGACAGAAGCAGCGTCAAGGCCGAGGGCGTCATACCGTCAATGCGGGCCGCCTGTGCGAGATTGGTCGGGCGTGTCAGCGACAGCTTTGAGGTAAGCTCATTTGACAGTCCGTCGATGGCTTCATAATCAAAATTCGCAGGAATAACATGCGCCTCATCCTTCTGGAGGAGGTCGATATCCCGTTGCTGACGCGCGATATAGTTTGCATATAGCGCATCCCGCTCGACCTGACGGCGAATTTCGGGTTCTACCGTTTCAAGCGCTGGATTAATCAAGACGATCTGTTCGAATGTCACATCCGGAAACGCCAACAGTTGGAAACCGGTCCGCTTCGTTCCATCTTGGCTGACCTTGATCCCCGCCGCCTCGATCGCCTTTGATGCATAGGGCATTTTCGTGAGCTCTGCCATCGCTGCGTCGATTTTGGCCATTTTGGCGTTAAAGTGCGCAACCCGCTCTTGCGAGACGCAGCCCAAGGCAATCGCTAAAGGGGTCAGGCGCTGGTCAGCGTTATCTGCCCGGAGCGACAAACGGAATTCGGCGCGAGAGGTGAACATGCGATAGGGCTCTGTCACACCCCGGGTGGTCAGGTCATCAATCATCACGCCAATATAGCTGTCGGCGCGGCTGAACGTTACCGGCTCTTTGCCCTGTGCTGCAAGCGCCGCGTTCAATCCGGCAACTAAACCTTGTGCTGCAGCTTCTTCATAACCGGTGGTCCCGTTGATCTGACCAGCGAGATATAGGCCAGGCACAGTCCTTACAGAAAGGGCCAGATCAAGGGCGCGGGGGTCGACATAGTCATATTCAATCGCATAACCGGGCTGGATGATTTCTACATTTTCCAACCCAACCATCGACCGCACATAGGCAAGCTGAACATCCTCAGGCAGCGAGGTCGAAATACCATTGGGGTAGATCGTATGGTCATCGGTGCCCTCAGGCTCCAGGAAAACTTGGTGCGAGGTTTTGTCAGCGAAGCGGACAACTTTATCTTCTATAGACGGGCAGTATCGCGGCCCTACCCCGTCGATATGCCCCCCGTACATCGCGGAGCGCGACAGGTTATCGCGAATAATTTTATGTGTTTCTTCATTGGTATGCGTAATGCCGCAGGAGATTTGCGGGGCCGACGTCGTCTCTGACAAGAAAGAGAACAAGACAGGCTCATCATCTCCGGGTTGCGATTCCAGCTTCTCCCAGTCAATCGTCCGCCCGTCCAAACGCGGTGGCGTCCCGGTCTTCAAGCGTCCGAGTGGCAAGTTGAACGAGTCAATCCGGTTTGCCAGGTCGACGGAGGCTTTATCGCCCATCCGACCGCCGGAGCGCGACACATCGCCAATATGGATGACCCCGCGCAAGAAAGTCCCAGTCGTCAAAACAACCGCAGCCGCAGCGATCTGTTCACCATTGGCAAGAACGGCACCAGAAACCTTACCATTATCGAGAATGAAGTCGGTCACCTCACCCTCTACGATGGTCAGATTCTCTTGACGTTCGGTCTCGGCGAGCATTTCTTTCCGATATATCGCGCGGTCAGCTTGCGCCCGCGGGCCTTGAACAGCGGGCCCTTTGCGGCGATTCAAAAGACGGAACTGGATGCCGGCTTTATCCGCGACACGACCCATAACACCATCCAGCGCGTCAATCTCGCGCACCAAATGCCCCTTACCCAGACCACCGATAGCCGGATTGCAGGACATCACCCCGATCCCGTCGCGCGACATCGTGATCAAAGCAGTATTTGCGCCCATACGCGCGGATGCGTGGGCCGCTTCGGCTCCGGCATGGCCTCCACCGATAACTAGAACGTCAAAATGTTTCACGTGAAACACTCCATCTATTTTCCCAAGCAAAAGCTCGAAAAGATTACATCCAGCAGGTTCTCAACGTCAATTCGGCCTACCAGCGCCTCAAGTGCGCGAATCGAATGGCGCAGTTCTTCTGATGCTATATCATATTGATCGGGGCCGTGATCCAGAACCAACATCGCAGCAGCTAATCCCTCGGCTGATTTCTGCAATGCAACGCGGTGACGTTCGTGCGTCGCAAGGCCGGCATTCAGACTTCGCGCGCCAAGGATGGCCTGTATTCTTTCTATCAGCTGCGGTACGCCCTGCCCTGTCACACCAGATATAGCGTTGTCAGCGCTATCGCGTAAGTCAGCTTTTGGTCGCAGGACGATATCATCCGCAGCTGCGGCGACAGGCAGTTCCTCACCCTCTTCAACCAAAAACACGCGCAGGTCAGCTTGCTCGCCGCGGGTCTTCGCGCGGTCGATCCCGATGGCTTCGACTTCGTCTGCCCCCTCACGCAAGCCCGCCGTATCCAGCAAGGTCACCGGCAGGCCACCAAGGTCCATCCGGACCTCGATCACGTCGCGCGTTGTACCCGCCACGGCAGAGGTGATCGCCGCATCGCGCCCCGCCAATGCGTTCAACAAAGTCGATTTCCCGGCATTGGGCCGGCCGATGATCGCGACCTCAAAACCCGTTCGGATACGTTCCGCCGTATGCGTACCAGCGATTTCAGCCAGAATATCGGCGTTCACCGCATTCAGAAGTTCCGTAACCTCGGGCGAGACGTCGACGGGAACGTCTTCATCCGCGAAATCGATGGTCACCTCAAGCAGAGCGGCCGCTCGGATCAGTTTCTCGCGCCAGATATCGACCTTTTGCCCCAAGTGACCGGACAAAACGCGCAAGGCTTGTTTTCGCTGGGCTTCGGTCTCTGCCTCGATGAGGTCACCCAAACCCTCAACCTGTGTGAGGTCCAGCTTGCCGTTCTCCATCGCTCGGCGGGTAAATTCGCCCGGCTCGGCAAGGCGCGTGCCGTCAAAACCAGAGAGCAGCGCCAGCACCGCACGCACCACCGCGATGCTCCCATGCAAATGAAGCTCGACCGTGTCTTCGCCGGTAAAGCTGTTCGGGCCTTCGAAGGTCAGGACAAGCGCACGATCAATGACCTGCCCATCGGCGTCACTAATTGCCCGCACGGCGGCCAGCCGCGGGGCGGGCAATGGCTGCGCGATGGTTTCAGCGATAAAAAACGCCTGCGGGCCCGAGATACGAATGACGCAAACACCGGCCCGCCCCTGCGCTGTGGCTTGGGCGAATATCGTATCCATATCATTTAACCCACTGATTTAAGTGAATATTTAGCTATTCATTGAGTCGAAGAAATCGGAGTTCGTCTTGGTTTGCTTCAACTTCCCGATCAGGAATTCAATCGCATCTGTCGTGCCCATCGGGTTCAGAATGCGACGCAACACAAAGGTCTTTTGCAGATCGTTTTTGTCGACCAGCAGATCCTCTTTCCGCGTACCGGACTTCAGAATATCGATCGCAGGGAAGACGCGCTTGTCCGCAATCTTGCGATCCAGCACGATTTCAGAGTTACCGGTCCCTTTGAATTCTTCAAAGATCACCTCGTCCATGCGGCTGCCGGTGTCGATCAGCGCGGTGGCGATAATGGTCAGCGAGCCACCCTCTTCGATGTTCCGTGCGGCACCGAAGAAACGTTTGGGGCGCTGCAGCGCATTGGCATCAACACCACCGGTCAGAACCTTACCCGACGACGGCACAACAGTGTTAAACGCACGGCCCAGACGGGTGATCGAATCCAGCAAGATCACAACGTCGCGCTTATGCTCGACCAGACGTTTCGCCTTTTCGATGACCATTTCCGACACGGCCACGTGGCGCGTTGCAGGCTCGTCGAAGGTCGAAGAAACAACCTCCCCTTTGACACTACGCTGCATATCAGTGACTTCTTCGGGGCGTTCGTCAATCAGCAGAACGATCAAGTAGCACTCGGGGTGGTTCTGTTCGATCGAATTGGCGATGTTTTGCAGCAGAACCGTTTTACCGGTCCGTGGCGGCGCCACGATCAAGCAGCGCTGGCCCTTACCGATGGGCGATACTAGATCGATGATACGCGAGGACCGGTCCTTGATCGTCGGATCATCGACTTCCATCGTCAGACGTTCATCGGGGTAAAGCGGCGTCAGGTTTTCAAAGGCGACCTTGTGGCGCGCTTTTTCCGGCTCTTCAAAGTTGATCTTGGTGACATCTGTCAGCGCGAAATACCGCTCCGCATCATCTGGCGCCTTGATCAGACCTTCGATTGTGTCGCCGGTGCGCAGCGAGTGCTGACGGATCATCTCGGGCGAGACGTAAATATCGTCGGGGCCCGGCAGATAGTTCGCTTCGGGCGACCGCAGGAAGCCAAAACCGTCCTGCAACACTTCCAGCACACCATCGCCCGAGATTTCCCAGCCTTCATCCGCACGTTCGCGCAGGATCTGGAACATCATTTCGCCTTTACGCATGGTCGATGCGTTTTCGATCTCAAGCTCTTCGGCCATCGCCAGAAGATTCTTGGGTGTCTGCGCCTTTAGATCGGCAAGGTTAAGTGTTTCAGTTGTCATGGAAATATCCTGTTCCGATCCCGGAATGCGGGCGGGTCGTGTCATAAAAATGGGCAGATGTATACGGTCCCCGGACGGGGCGCAGGAAACACATACTCAGAATGGCAGGTTTCGTCAATCAGCTTAGAATTTCACGACGACCGAGAATACAATGATGATCATCAGCAGCGTCGGCACTTCATTCATGATCCGGTAACGTTTACCGCTCAGCCGGTTCTCCCCCGCTGCAAAGGCCTTCACACGCCCGACAAGCCACCCGTGGAACCCTGTCATCGCCAATACGCTTGCGCCCTTCGTCCAGGGCCACACAGCGGCCCAGTCGACGATGCCCGGTGTGAACACCAGCGCCAGCCCGAAAATCCAGGTGCCGATCATCGCGGGGCGCATAATCACGGTGGCAAGCTTGAACTCCATCATCTTGAAAAGATCGTGGGTCTGGCCGCTTTGGCCCACCTGCTCTGTATGATGCACGAGAAGCCGCGGCAGATAGAACAGCGCTGCCATCCACGAAATGACCGAGATAATATGAAGCGATTTTACCCAAGGATAGGCGATGGCAAGCAAGTCGGTCATGTCACACTCCGGTTGGTGGCTTCTTACTAATATAAATAAGAAAAGAAGAAAGATGATGATGTAAGTAGGGGGATCATTTTCTGTGGATTACTGTTTTGTACCTCGATTTATCCACCTGTGCATGTTGTGAATCCCGTATCGATGATAACTCGGCGCCGCGCGGATAAATTCACCCTTTTTCAAATACTTAAATAAAAAATTTTCAGGGGATAAACTGTGTAGCTTTGTGGATAAGCTTGGGATTAACTCCGTTCAGGGGGTTTGCGATTTATCCTTATGCCGCCCCGTATAAAGCTGGAATTTCCCGCTGGCAGGCATGGGTTTTCCCGACGCTTTCGCGCACTCTCGCCATTCGGGGGAAAAATCCCTAAGAACTTCCTAGCGTCGCACACAGGTTTATCCCCATGCCCCAACGTTTCATCCTCGCCTCTGGGTCGTCGATCCGGTCACAGCTGCTGCAACAGGCCTGCGTCCCCCATGAGGTGAGCGTGGCGCGCATTGATGAACAAATGATTAAGATGGCCCTGCTGGCAGAGCAGGCGCCCCCCCGCGACATCGCCGATACATTGGCCGAGATGAAAGCCCGCAAGGTCAGCGACAAGACCCCGGGCGCCTTGGTGATGGGCTGTGATCAGGTGCTCGACCATCGCGGGACGCTGCTGTCAAAACCCGCCACGCCAGACGAGGCGATTGCCCAGCTGAAATCCCTGCGCGGCGATCGCCATAGCTTGCTATCCGCCGCCGTGATCGTCGAGGATGGCAAACCGATCTGGCGTCACGTGGGTCAGGTGCGGCTGCGCATGCGCGACGCGTCCGACAGCTATATAGAGGAGTACGTCGCGCGGAACTGGGACAGTATCCAACATGCGGTCGGCGCCTATAAACTAGAAGAGGAAGGCGTCAGGCTGTTCAGCGGCATTGAAGGGGATTACTTTAATGTCCTAGGGTTACCCCTGCTTGAACTGTTGAATTATCTGACGCTACGGGGGGATCTATCCGCATGAGCTTGGCTAAAATACCGCTGGCAGGTGTGATCGGATCGCCGATTGCCCATTCAAAATCCCCACAGATCCACGGGCACTGGCTGAAAACGCTTGGGCTGAAGGGGGCCTATATTCCCCTACACGTCGAACCCGAAGATCTGCGCCAAGTGCTTGAGGCGATGCCGAAAATGGGATTCATCGGGGCCAATGTCACGATCCCCCATAAAGAAGCGGTGATCGAGATCGCAGATATCATTACAGACCGCGCCGCGATGATTGGGGCCGTGAATACGATCACCTTCCGCGCAGACGGTAAAATTCAGGGCGATAATACGGACGGTTACGGGTTTATCGAAAACCTCAAGGCGGGCGCGCCGGATTGGGTGCCGGGTGACGGCCCCGCCTGCGTCTTTGGTGCCGGTGGCGCCGCGCGGGCCGTGATATCTTCGCTACTGGACGCTGGCGTGCCCGAGATCCTGCTTGCCAATCGCACCCGTGTGCGGGCCGAACGGTTGCGGTCGGTCTTTGGCAACCGCGTGACGGTCTATGACTGGTCGCAGGCGGGGACGATGGTCAGCCATGCCGGCCTCGTGGTGAACACCACGTCGCTGGGGATGATCGGAAAATCCGAGCTGCGCGTGCCCCTTGATGGGCTGCGCGCCGATACGGTGGTTACGGATCTGGTCTATGCGCCGTTGAAAACCACGCTTCTGGCAACCGCAGAGGCGGCGGGATGCGTCACTGTTGACGGTTTAGGCATGCTTTTGCATCAGGCGGTGCCGGGGTTCGAACGGTGGTTTGGCGCGCGGCCGACGGTAGATCATGAAACACGCCTGGCGGCGTTGCGCTGATGTTTCTTCTGGGTCTGACCGGGTCGATCGGTATGGGGAAATCGACCACCGCACAAATGTTCGCTGATCTTGGCTGCGCCGTCTGGGACGCGGATGCCGCCGTGCATCGGCTCTATGCCAAGGGGGGGGCCGCCGTCGCGGCGTTTCAGGAAACGCTACCCGATGCAGTGGTTGCGGGCGAAGTGTCTAGGCCCGCGCTCAAAAGCCTGATCGATGCAGACCCCACCGTATTGAAAACGATCGAAAGCATCGTGCATCCGCTGGTCGGTGAAGATCGGGCGGCCTTTCTGTCGGAAACAAAGGCCAAGATCGTCGTGCTCGACATCCCGTTGATTTTTGAAACCGGTGGTGACAAACGCATGGATGCGGTGGCCTGTGTCACGGTCTCGGCTGACATCCAGCAAAAGCGCGTGATGGCGCGCGGGACGATGACGCTGGAACAGTTCGAAAATATCCGCGCCAAACAGATGCCAAACGATGAAAAATGCGCTTTGGCCGATTATGTGATTGAAACAGACACCCTGCCCCACGCCCGCGCGCAGGTGGAGGCTGTCATCGAGGATATCAAAGGAAAGCTGTCCCATGCGTGAGATCGTACTGGATACGGAAACCACCGGATTCGACCCTGAAAGCGGCGATAGGATCGTTGAAATCGGTGCGGTTGAACTGATGGGTCACGTGGCGACCGGCAATACCTATCACCAGTATATCAACCCCGAACGCAGCATGCCCGCCGAAGCCTTCGAGGTGCACGGGCTGGGCGACGACTTTTTGCGCGACAAACCCAAGTTTGCGCAGATCGGGCAGGATTTTCTGGATTTCATCGGTGACTCAAAGCTGGTGATCCACAACGCCGCCTTCGATATCAAGTTTCTGAACGCGGAATTGAAATGGATGGGGCTGCCCCAGATCCCGTGGGAACAGGCGCTTGATACGCTGGCCATCGCGCGCAAACGCTTTCCGGGTTCGCCCGCGTCGCTGGATGCCCTATGCCGCCGCTTTGGCATCGATAACACGTCGCGGACGCTCCACGGTGCTTTGCTTGACAGTGAAATTCTGGCGGATGTCTATCTAGAGCTGATTGGCGGGCGGCAACCGGACTTTGGCCTGTCGACCAAACCGGAAAAGAAAGAGGGCGACACCACCCCCGATTGGACGCCAAAACCGCGTCCGACGCCCCTGCCCTCGCGGATAACCCCGCAAGAGGCCGCCGCCCATACCGAATTTGTCGATAAACTGGGCGACAGCGCTGTGTGGAAGACGCTTTAGGCGTCCGCTTTTTGCGTATTCTCGGCCTGACGGCGCGCGATCTCGTTGCGATACAGCGCAACAAAGTCGATGTTTTCGAGGTTCAGCGGCGGGAAGCCACCGTCGCGGGTCACATCGCTGACAACGCGGCGCAGGAACGGGAAGATCATGCGCGGGCATTCAATCAGCAGGAATGGGTGCATCTGGTCTTCGGGCACGTTTTCAACGTGGAAGATACCGACATAGTCGATTTCCAGCAGGAACAGCGTCGCGTCGCCGCCTTTGGCTTTTGACGTGACCTGAAGCTTGATCGCGGATTCATACTGGTTCTCGGCCGACCGCTTTTTCGCATCCAGATTGACCTGAACCTGAACGTCGGGCTGCACATCTGTCGGCGCGCCTTTTTGCGCCATGATGTTTTCAAAGGACATATCACGGATGAACTGACCCAGAATGCGCATCTGCGGCTGTGCGGCCTGGGTCGGTTGTGTTGCTTCTTCTTCAGCCATTTAAAGGCTCCTTAAGACAATAAACTCATTTAGTCGGGCTTATCAGATCGCCTTGCCGCGCTCAATGGCCCGCTTCAAATGGCCTGAAGTCAGTGGCCCGCAGTCAATGGCCCGTCGTCAGTGATCCGTCCAGCCAGAGGGGCGTTTGGGCCCGCGGTCCTGTTCCGACAGCTCGTGATACTCGCCATCAATCACATCCCCCTGCATCGGACGATGGGGTTGCGGGCGCCGTGGCCCCGAGGTGCCGCTCATATGGACACTGCTCACGTTGAACTTGCTGCGTGCGGCTTTGAACGCAGCGGTACGCACGCCGGGGATCAGCAGGGCAAAGCCCAGGGCATCGGTGAAAAACCCCGGTGTCAGCAGCAACGCGCCGGCAAACAGGATCATCGCGCCATGCACCAGCGGTTCGGTCGGATCACGGACTTCGGACAGGGACGATTTGATCTGGCCAAGCGCCAGCGCACCCTGAGCGCGCATCAGATAGGTGCCGATGATCGCGGTAGAAACAACAATCGCCAGCGTCCAGCCGAGGCCAATTGCCCCACCCACTTGAATGAACAACGTTATTTCTATCAACGGTACGGCAATAAAAGCCAAAAACAGCCACATGGCATGCGTCCTTTCCTATGGGCCAGAGTGGACTTGGCCCGGTTCACACCCTACATAGGGGCACTAGACCGACGTTTCCATGTTTCTCAGCACGAGGTACCTATGAATTCGCCCATGATACAGCTTCTGGTACTGGCCGCTATTGCCGTGTTCCTGATCCTGCGGCTCAAGAATGTGCTTGGCACACGCACCGGTTTTGAAAAACCGGCCGAGGTCAGCGAGAAACCCGAACGCCCCAGCGGCCCCGCGTTCGAAGTCATCGAAGGTGGCCCTGATCTGGATATCACCGATCACGCGCCCGAAGGGTCCGATACCGCGCTCGCCCTGGCCGAGATGAAGCGTGTCGAGCCGTCCTTTGGGGTCAGCGACTTTCTGGGCGGCGCCCGCGGCGCCTACGAGATGATCGTGATGGGCTACGAACACGGTAATCTGGACGAGATCAAACCCTTCCTTTCGGAAGACATCTACGAAAGCTTTGTCGAAGGTGTTGCCGCGCGTGAAGATCAGGGCCTGACCGTGGAAAGCCACTTTATCGGCATCCGCGAGATGGAGCTTGAGAACGCCACGATGGACAAGACCACCAACGAGGCAGAGCTGACGATCCGTTTCGTGGCCGAGCTGACGTCGGTCGTGAAAGACCGCGATGGTGAAATCGTCGAAGGCAGCACGACAGAGGTCAATCGTCAAAAAGACACATGGGTGTTTGCCCGTGTCATGGGCTCGGATGATCCAAATTGGCTGCTCGTTTCTACAGACGGTTAAAACGTGCCTGTGCGGGTGCATTGCTGTGGGCGGGCCTGATGGCGCCGCCCGCTTCTGCGACAGATGTGTCCTATTCGATCCTGTCGTTCGACCAGCTTGAGGGTTGGGAAACCGACGACCACGCTGCCGCCCTGCGCGCGTTTCTGAATACCTGCGGTGATATGAAGGATGTCGATTGGCGCAACATCTGCGCCTATGCCAGATCCGACCCCGATCCGCGCCAGTTCTTTGAGCTTCTGTTTCGGCCTGTGTTGATCGAGGACGGAAACGAGGCGATGTTCACGGGCTATTTCGAACCTGAACTTGACGGTGATCTCTACCCCTCCGACCGCTACCGCTATCCGGTCTATGCCATGCCGCCAGAGGCGAAGGCGAACAACCCGTGGTTGACCCGCCGCGACATTCTGGATACCGACGTGATGAAGGGCCGCGGCCTTGAAATCGCCTATGTTGACGACCCGGTAGAACTTTTCTTTCTGCAAATCCAAGGCTCTGGCCGGATCAGGCTGCCCGATGGAAATTATCTGCGCGTGGGATACCGTGGTGCGAACGGCCACCCCTACCGGTCGATCGGCGTCGAGCTGGTGCGCCGCGGCGTCTATGACCCGCATCAGGTCAGCGCAGAGGTGATCAAGAACTGGGTCCGCCGGAACCCTGATGACGGGCGCGAGCTGCTGTATCACAACCCGTCTTATGTGTTCTTTCGCGAGGTCAATCAGGTGCCCGCCGATCAGGGGCCGCTTGGCGCGATGAACCGGTCGGTGACCACCCTGCGCACCGTTGCAGTGGACCCCAAGTTTGTACCGCTCGGCGCCCCTGTCTGGATCGAAAAAGAGGGCAAGGAACCGATGCACCGCTTGATGATCGCGCAGGATACCGGGTCGGCGATCAAGGGCGCGCAACGGGCGGATGTGTTCTTTGGCACCGGCGACAAGGCGGGGCGTGCCGCGGGCAAACTGCGTGATCCGGGGCGGATGATGGTCCTGATGCCGATCCAGCGCGCCTATGCGCTTTTGCCGGAGCCGCTGCTATGAGCCGCAAGCGTTTGGATAAGGATGATCTATCGCTTTGGAAAAAGGTGACAGAGCGGACGGAAAAGCTTGATGTTGACAAGCTGTTCCGCGCCGAGATTGACGGCACCTCCCCGATCCACGGCCCCACGCCAACGGCGCCGCAAATCCGCAAGCGCAGCTCTGTCGTCATGGGCAAGCCGGATCCCAAGCCGCGGCGAAACACCCATGATCTGATGCCCTCCCTGCCCGATCAGCTGCGTCAGGCACCGGTGCAGATGGATTCAAAGGCGTTTGGCAAGCTCAAGCGGGGCAAGATGCGCCCCGAAGGGCGGATCGACCTTCACGGTATGACGCTGGACCGCGCGCACCCTGCGCTGACCAAGTTCATTCTGGGCTCGCATGCCAAGGGGCGGCGCCTTGTCTTGGTGATCACCGGCAAAGGCAAGATGCGGGACGAAGGCGGCCCGATCCCCGTGCGCCACGGTGTGCTGCGTCATCAGGTGCCGCAATGGCTGTCGATGCCGCCGCTGTCGTCAGCGGTGCTTCAGGTCAGTCAGGCGCATATCAGCCACGGCGGCGGCGGCGCCTATTACGTCTATCTGCGGCGTCACCGTTAGGCCGTGGCAGGCGCGACCAACCGCTTGCGATAGCGCAACACCCCGACAGTCGCCATGATCGCGGCCATGGCATAGTAGATCGCAATCGGGATCATCTGCTGCGGGAAATCAACGCCCAGATCAATGAAAAGCCCCGTCACCCCCGGCCCGATGGCCGACCCGAACACCATCAGCGCGGCGCCCACGGCCTTGATCGACCCGATATAGCGCGTGCCATAGAATTCGGCCCAGAAAACAGAGGTCGCGGTCGCCTGCATCCCCTGCCCCACGCCAAAGATCATCAACCCGACACCCGCCATCGCAATCGTATCGGCAAAGGCGAGCACGGCGAAAGACAGCGCAAAAGGCAGCATTTGCACCGGCGTGACCCGCGTCACGCCAAACCGGTCGATTGCCCAGCCCGACACAAAGGTCGAGACCACGGATGTCACCGTATAAAGCGGCATCAGCGCGACAAAGCTGACCAGCGTCCAGCCCTTCACCTCTGTCAGGTGGACCTGCTGAAAGAACAGCGCCGTCCCCCAAGCCGGAGGACCGATCACCAGCGGGATCATCAGCCAGAACAACCCGTGGCGGATCATCTGCATCCGCGTCCAGTGTTTCCCGTCCATCCCCGCCGATTGCGTGCTTTGCGCCATGGATTGCGGCGTACGCTCTTGCCGCAGCAGCAGTAGCATCACCGGCATGGTGATCAGCACCAAAGCGGCGGCCAGCACCCAAAGGCTGCGCCAGTGAAAGCTTGCGAAAAGGGCGACGAAGACGACAGGCAAAATCGCCTGACCCGCTGCAAAGCCCATAGACGATAGCGACAGCGCCTTGCCCCGTGCGGCTTCGAACCAGCGCACCATGGCCACGGCCCCAAGCTGAGACATCATCCCCTGCCCGGTCAGACGCAGCGCATAGATGACAAAGATCAGCGCGATCCAGTTCGGCACGGCGGCCATCGCCAGACAGGCGCCCGCCAGCGCAACCATCACCCAGAATGACAGCCGACGCACCCGAAACCGGTCTGTCAGCACACCCGCCCAGACCATCGTGATCGCCGAGAGCGTCGTGCCGATGGTATAGATCCCGCCCCATTGACCGTCAGACAGCCCGAAGCTGCCCTTAATCTCGCCCGCGAAAAGCGAGATGAAATAGGTCTGCCCATAGGCCGAGGTAAATGTCAGCAGGAAGCCCGCCAACAAGAACACCCAATTGGCGCGGATAAATCTGAAGTATGCCATGCGCCATCATTCTCAGGCGCATGGCAGATTGAAAAGCCCTAAAGAACGTAGCGTGACAGATCGGTGGATCGTGTCAGCTCGCCCAGGTTCTTCTCGACGAAATCGCCGTCGACGGTGATCTTTTCGCCGGTGCGATCCGGCGCGCTGAACGACAGCTCTTCAAAGACACGCTCCATCACGGTGTAAAGCCGCCGCGCGCCGATATTCTCGATCGACTGGTTCACGTCGGCGGCGATCTTGGCCAGCGCCTTGATACCTTCGTCGGTGAATGTGACCTCGACCTCTTCGGTGCCCATCAACGCCGTATATTGCAGCGTCAGCGCATTGTCGGTCTCGGTCAGGATACGAACGAAATCATCCTCCGTCAGCGCGCGCAGCTCGACGCGGATCGGCAAGCGGCCCTGCAATTCGGGCAACAGGTCGGACGGCTTGGCAATATGGAAGGCACCCGAGGCGATAAACAGGATGTGATCCGTCTTCACCGGCCCGTGTTTGGTCGATACGGTGGTGCCTTCGATCAGGGGCAGCAGGTCGCGCTGCACGCCTTCACGGCTGACATCGCCGCCACGCGCGTCAGAGCGGGCGCACACCTTGTCGATCTCGTCCAGAAAGACGATGCCATTCTGCTCTACCGCTTCGATCGCGGCGCGGTTGACGGTTTCGTCATCCAGCAGCTTGTCGGCCTCTTCGCTGATCAGCACCTCGTAGCTTTCGGCGACTGACAGGCGTTTCTTGACCGTCCGGCCGCCCATGGCTTTGCCAAAAAGATCGCCAAGGTTCATCATCCCCATACCGCCGCCGGGTTGTCCGGGGATATCCATCGCCGGAAACGGGCTAGAGGTATCGGCGACTTCAAGCTCGATCATCGTATCGTCCAGCTCGCCCGCTTTCAGCTTCTTGCGGAACATATCGCGGGTGCCTTCGCGGGCGTCCTTGCCCGCAATCGCGTCAACAACGCGTTCTTCGGCGGCCTTATGCGCGCTGACCTTCACGTCCTCGCGCATGTATTCGCGGGTCATGACGATGGCGCTGTCTACCAGATCACGGATGATCTGTTCCACATCGCGGCCGACATAGCCGACTTCGGTGAATTTCGTCGCCTCGACCTTGAGGAAAGGGGCCCGCGCCAGTTTTGCCAAGCGGCGGCTGATCTCGGTCTTGCCCACGCCGGTGGGCCCGATCATCAGGATGTTCTTGGGGTATACTTCGTCGCGCAGATCATCGCCCAACTGCTTGCGGCGCCAGCGGTTGCGCAGCGCCACGGCCACGGCGCGTTTGGCGTCGTTCTGGCCGATGATAAAACGGTCAAGTTCAGAGACGATTTCGCGGGGGGTCAGATCGGTCATTGTGTGATTTTCTCCACCGTGAGGTTACCATTGGTATAAACGCAGATGTCCGACGCGATCTTCATCGCATCCCGCGCGACGGTTTCGGCGTCGCGGTCGCTATCCATCATGCCGCGCGCCGCGGCCAGCGCGTAATTCCCGCCCGACCCGATGGCCGCAACAGAATGTTCAGGCTCCAGCACGTCACCCGCGCCGGTGATCACCAGCAGCTCGCGCCCGTCTGACACGATCAGCATCGCTTCGAGCTTTTGCAGGTATTTGTCGGTGCGCCAGTCTTTGGCAAGCTCGACACTGGCGCGCGCCAGTTGCCCGGGCGTGGCTTCAAGCTTGGCTTCAAGCCGTTCCAGCAGCGTGAAAGCATCGGCAGTCGATCCGGCAAAGCCCGCCACAACGTCAAACCCGCCGGGGCTGAGCCGGCGCACCTTGCGTGCGGTTCCTTTGATCACGGTTTGGCCAAGGCTGACCTGACCGTCGCCCGCGATCACGACTTCGCCGTCTTTCTTCACACCGATGATGGTGGTCCCGTGCCAGCCGGGGAATTCTTGCTTTGACATGTAGCCTCCATAGTTCAAACCTATATGAAAACCCCGCCGCTGTTTCGCAAGGCTAATGTCCCGAAAGGATTTGAATGCCACCGGTAGACGACCTGAAAGTGCAGGCATTTCAGATATTTGAGGGATTGGCGGCCAAGGCGGGGATTGCGCCCGAAACCTTTACCTGCGGGGCCGAGTGGATCAAGGATGACAGCAACCAGCGCCAGATCGTGCAGCGCTATGACGGGCGTGACGGGGCCTCTGTCGTGCTCAAACACGTGGCCCGTCCGTGGGATACCGACAGGTTCACCGCGATGCTTGCGGCCCATCAGGCGGCCTGTGATGCACTCGACGGCGTGCCCGGCTTTAGCGTGCCGCAGATCCTCGCGGCGGAGGCGGGCCAGCAGGCCTATCTGATGTGCTTTGCCAAGGGCGACACGTTTCTGGACCTGTGCCGCCAGACAGAGGATCACGCCCCCTTGCTGCGACGGGCGGGCGGCTGGCTGGTGGCGTTTCACGGGGCCACTTTGCAGGGCACCCATCCGTTTCAGCCGCGGTTCATGGTCAATCACCTGCACCGTCTGGTGGCGCGTGTTGAAAGCGGTGCGCGCAGGATCAACGGCAAGCAACGTTTTGCAGCCTATGTGGGCCGTATCGCGGACTACGCGCCGCAGGCCCAAGGGCACGCGGGCCAGATTGCGGCGAAACATGGCGATTTGAACGGGTATAATCTGGTGATGGCGCCCGGCGAGACGGCAGCGTTCGATTTTTCAGCGACCACACCGTCGCCCGTGGGCTATGACATCGCGCGGCTGCTGCAAAGCTATACCCAGATGGTAGGCGACCTTGATGCCTTGCCCAAAGGCCATTGCGTTCCCCCCGCCGCCTGGGACGCGTTCTTTGAAGGGTACACGCTGGTCCGGCCCGATGATCCCACGGTGCACTTCCTGACGCGGGTGCAGATCCTGACCGACTGGAACCGGATTCAAGAACATGGATCTATCGCCAATGTCATGCGGTTCGAGCGGATCAAAAAAATAGCGCGCCAAGCCTTTGCCTGACGCGCCATTGAATGTGCTTGCTGCGGGTGCGGCAGCTTAGATCGACTCTTCGATCCAGCCTTGCAGCGCGGCCTTGGGGCGGGCGCCGGCCAGGTTCGATACGACTTCGCCGTTCTTGAAGATGAACAGGGCAGGGATGCCGCGCACACCCATCTGGGCGGGGCTGTTCGGGTTCTCGTCAACGTTGACTTTGACGATCTTTACCTTGCCGTCCATCTCGGAGGAAAGCTCCTCGAGCGCGGGGCCGATCTGCTTACAGGGGCCGCACCACTCAGCCCAGAAATCCACCACAACGGGGATATCGGAATTCTTAACTTCTGCGTCGAATGTTGCGTCTGTGACTGCGACGGTTGCCATGTTGCTGCTCCTGCACGGGGTTGGTTAGAGTGGGAACCTATGTAGCCCCATGCGTCCCGTCAAGATCGCGCACCCGCGATAGGGCGTTTGTGATCAGCGCGTCGGGCAGTTCCATCAGCGTGGCGGTACGGGTCCATAAAATAGCGGTGCGGATGCGGTGATCGGGAAACACCTGCGCCAGTGCTGCGGCATAGGCCCCCATCTGGCGCAACAGCCCTTCGGGGCAGCGATCAGGCGTATCGGGCACCACGCGGTTGGTTTTGTAATCCACCAGCAATACATCCGTATCCGACACCAGCAGCCGGTCGATTGTCCCGTGCAGCCGTTCGGTGCCCAAGGGCGCGGTGATCGGTACCTCTGCCAAGGCGTCCTTGCCAAAGACATGCGCCAATTCGGGCGTATCCAAGACGGCGATCGCCTCTCTCAAGGCGGCTTGGGCGACGGTTTCATCATACCCCTGCGCCAGCGTGTGCAGCACACCGTTCCAGCGGTCGCTGTGCATCATGGGCAGGGTTTCCAGCATCTTATGCACCAGATTGCCGTAGGATTTCGCCGCATCTTCCGATTGGCCATCGTCGCCGGGCAGGGCCTTGGCGCCGCCCAGATCAGAAGGGGCCAGCGTTTTGGCGCGCAGTGGGATATCGGTAAGGGGCGTGTTAAAAGCAGGCTCTAACACTGGCGTGGTGTGGGCTTTGGGGGCGGAGTCGATCACCGGCAGCGCATCCCAGTCGCCATGTTCAAACCGCATCCCGCCTGAGCTGCCAACCGGCTTGGCACCGGCCTGACCCATCGCGGCGCCGACCATCTGATACCAGCTGTTGCCATCCTTGGGCAGCTCTCCCGCCGCGGCCACGATCAGCCATTTCTCGGCGCGTGTCATCGCGACGTACAGCAGCCGCAGCCGTTCGGCCATCTCGCGCGCCTTGCGGTCGTCCAGCGCGCCGCGCATGGCAGCGGGCATATCCCCTTCGGACAGTTTCCACACGGGCGTGTCACCGATCTTGATGATCTCGTCCCGGATCACCAAAGGGCGTTTGCCCGTGTCCGGCAGGATCACGATCGGCGCCTCAAGCCCCTTCGCCCCGTGTACGGTCATCACCCGCACCTGATCCGAGGCATTGTCGATCTGGCGCTTGATCTCGAGGTCGTCGGTCTGCATCCACACCAGAAACCCCGTGAGGCTGGGGATCGCGCCGCGTTCATACGATAGCGCCTGCGAGAGCATGGCGTTGATCCCGTCCTCTGCCTCTGACCCCAGCCGCGCCAACAGCTTGCGGCGCCCGTCATGGCGGGTCAGGATACGTTCGATCAGGTCATAGGGCCGCAGGAAATCGACCTGCGCCCGCAAATCTCGCAAGATCGCAACGGTTTCGGGGTAGGCATCGCTGCTGCGCAAGGCCTGCCACAGGTGATCTTCCTTGCGGTAGTGGGACAGGGTGAACAACATCTGCTCTGTCCACCCGAACAGAGGCGATTTCAGCGCCGTCGCCAGCGACAGGCTGTCTTCGGGCGTGGCAAGAAAGCTCAGCAGCGCCGCCAGATCCTTGACCGCCAGTTCGGCCCCGACCTTGAGCCGGTCCGCGCCCGCAATCGGCACACCGGCGGTTTTGCACGCGCGGATGATTTCCGAGAACAGATCACTGCGCCGCTGCACAAGGATCAAAAAGTCACCCGCCCGAATACGCCGCCGCGCAAAGGCGCCGGGGGTATCGGTATCGACGGGCAGATAATGTTCGCCCTCGGTCAGTTCCTTGATCTGCGACGCGACCTGATCGGCCAGAACGACCGTATGGTGATGCGCCGACTTCTGATCGACAGGATCGGACCATTCACGGTCATCGGGTTCATCGGTTTTCTCGACCACAGGCCAAAGATCAACACGGCCGGGCAGGGCGGATTTGAACGCCTTATGCGCCGCATCAGCCTGAAACCCTGCATCCGTATGCGGGGCGAGCGTTGAATCCACCAGTTGCAGAATCGCCGAGGACGATCGGAACGAATACTCAAGACTGCGCCGTTGAAAGATCTGACCCGCTTGGGAGATCTTTTGTTCAAACAGATCCTGTTTGTGATCAAACTCGCGCGGGTCGGCCCCCTGAAAGGAATAGATCGACTGTTTTTTATCGCCCACAACGAACAGCGTGCGGTCTTCCTCTTCTCGGGCACCGTCGCCGCTGTAGAATTCATCTGCCAGCCGTTCGATCACATCCCATTGGCGCGGGCTGGTATCCTGCGCTTCGTCCACCAGAATATGATCAATGCCACCGTCGATCCGGTAAAGCACCCAAGCCGCGACCGCAGGGTTGGTCAGCAGCGCCCGCGCCTTGAGGATCAGATCATCAAAGTCGAGCCAGCCGCGTTTCTGTTTCTCGTGGGCGTAGATTTCAAGGAAACGATGTGCGAATTGATGCAGCACATGGGTCTTCTGCGCCGCCCGCAGCGCCAGCCGCGCGTCACGGGCATCTTCGACCCGCCGCATCAGGTCATCGACCTGCGGCATCAGATCAAACAGCAGCTTTTGCGTCGGTTTCGTGGGCAGGCTGCCGACCTTGGCGGTAAAGGGTTCCTTGGCACCCGCACCGGTCAGCATCACGTCTTCCAGAACGGGCAGGGCAGAGATATCCATTGTCTGGATCGTCGCCAGCTTTTCCGCCGCTTTGCCGTCCAGCCCGCCCTTGGCCCGCATCGGCGGGATCATCTGTTCAAGGATCATCGCCTCTGATCCCAGAAACACCGAAGTTGTGATCTTGTCCTCAGTCAGGTCGGCGGGCTGATCGAACAGCGCCAGCACATCTTCCCATGACAGCACAGTGGCAAAGCCTTCGCGCTGCCCGACGATACTGCGGGTGAGCTTGCTGAAGTCCTCGCCGGTGTACATCCGTGCCAGCGTGGTGATCAGCGCGGCATCCTGCCCCTCGGCCATGGTATCCACGATCTCGGCCCGCAGCAGATCGGCGGCGCGGTCTTCGATTTCGGTGAACTGCGGGCTCACCCCTGCTTCCAGTGGAAAGCGCCGTAGTAGAGACGCACAGAACGAATGGATCGTCTGGATTTTCAGCCCGCCGGGGGTTTCGATGGCGCGGGCAAACAGGGTGCGTGCCATGCGCAGCTTTTCGGGGGTAAAGCCATCCTCGACCCCCAGCTCCGACAGTGAATGACGCAGATCGGCGTCGGTCAGCATGGCCCAGGCACCGAGCCGCTTGAACAGCCGGTTCTGCATCTCTGACGCGGCGGCCTTGGTGTAGGTCAGACACAGGATATGCTGCGGTTCGACCCCGTTCAACAACAGCCGCGCCACGCGGTCGGTCAGCACGCGGGTCTTACCCGACCCCGCATTCGCCCCCAACCACGTAGAGGCGTCGGGCCGCGCCGCGTCGATCTGGGCGCGGGTGGCGTCGTCAAAGGGGGCGGTCATGTCAGATCCTCCGGCGTGGGTTCGGTCGTGGCATCCCATTCGCCAAACCGGGCCAACTGGTCATAATCGCCCGCGAAATCGGTGGTTTTTACCATACGGCGCGCGGTAAACCCCTGTTCATCCGACAGGTAGCTGGTGATCAGCGCGTGTAGCTTGGCCAGCACCTCGTGCGGGGGTTCATCCTCAAGCGGCGCTGGGCGTTCCACCGGTTTGCTGCCAAGCCCGATATAGGCGGCTTGGGCAACGGGGGCGGGGCCGATTTCCTTGAAACCGCCTTCCTCGACCATCGCGGCTTCAAGCAGCAACTGCTTATCAAATGCTTTCTGCTCGGCCACACTGGGCGGCGTGCCGGTCTTGTAGTCATAGATCAGAATATCGCCATCTTCCGTCCGGTCGATCCGGTCGGCAAATCCCATAAGGGTAAAGCCCAGATCGGGGAATGCGTGACTGCCCTTGGCGGCTTTTTCAAAAGCGGCGGGGGTGGAATAGCTTTGTCGATGCAGCTCGTTTTCGATGAACCAATCGGCAATCCGTTCGATCTTGGTCAGCCACATGACGCGCGCTGCGGGCCAAGGGGCTTCTGCCTCTAACACGGTGCGGGCAGTCTCTAACAAATGGCTTTTCGTCAAAAGCGCAGGCTCCGCTGTCACCGATTTGATGAACCGTTCCATGATCTCGTGCACGATGATGCCGCGCACGGGCGCGTCTGGCGATTGCACCAGCGGGTTCAGCGCACGCAGTTTCAGGCTGTGTTTTGCGTAGATCGCATAGGGATCGCGGATCAGGCGCTTGATCTCTGTCACGGACAGCGCATGGGGGCGTGCGGCACGGGGCGGGCGCGGCGACGGGCGCGGCGCGGGGGGCACACGGGTCACGGTTTCCAGCGCGCGGGCCTGATCCAGCCAGTGGTCGCCGCGTTTGATCATCGCCGTCCACGCCGCATCACCGCCCTGCGCGGGCAAACCGTTCAGCAGGTTGCCCAGACGATTCAGCCAACGCGAAGGCACGGTTTCCGCCTCGTCCGACCGGATCGCGCGGGTCAAACAGACCTCGGGCGCGGCAATGGATTGTTGATAGTCATGGGCCGACAGGCCGATCCGCCGTTCGGGCAGCAGCAAACCGGCTTTCAGGCGCATCTGACGGTTCAGCCAGGGGTCGGGCGGCGGGGCTTCGGGCCATGTGCTGTCGTTCAGCCCGCCAAGGATCACCAGATCGGCGCCCTGCACGCGGGCCTCTAGCGTGCCCCAGATCATGACGTTGGGATGCGGCGCGTCGCGGTCGCGGATTTCGCCCTGTTGCAGCAGGGCACCCACCAGATCGGTGTAATCCGCCGCCGACATCTCGCCCCCATAGGGCGCGTTTTCGGCAAGGTCGTTCATCACCTTCGCCGCTTCTTCGCCCGCGTGATGCTGCCACAACCCGTTGGGCTGGCTTGGCGTGGCACCGTCGGCGATGGCATCGGCCAGCGCCATATGCAGGGCGACCCAGTCTTCCAGCGGCCGGTCGCCGGTGAGTTCGCAATCAGTCAGATGGGTGCCGACCCAGTCGGCCCAGACATCCATTTGCGCGGGGTCTTTCGACCGCGATACCGTCTTGCGCGCCAGTTTCAACACACCTTCCGCATCCGGATAGGGCAGCCCGTCGCGGCGCAGTTGCAGTTCCAGCCGTTGGGTGTTGAGCTGGTGAAAATTGCGATCGCCGCCGCTGTGGGTCAGCGGATGTTTCAGCAGGGTCAGCAAGGCTTCGGAATCCAGCTTGCGCAGGAACAGATCGCCCACGTGACGCAAGAACCGACCCGGAGGCGACAGATGCAGCGGCAGGCCCGCGCTGTCGTCGGGCAGGATGTTCCACCGGTCCAGCGCCGAGGTCACCTGACGCGATAGCATCCGGTCCGGGGTGATCAGCGCGGCGGTTTTGCCGTCCTCGACCGCTTGCCGCAGGCGCAGCGCAATAGCGAGCGCCTCGGCACGCGGGGTGGGGGCCTGTATCAGGGTTAACCCTTCGGTGGCCTGATGCAGATCGGGCAGTTTCGGCCCTTCGGTCAGCCAGACGTGGGTCACAGGGGCAGGGCGCAGGGACAGCGACACCAACGCATTGCGCGCGGCAGAGGGCGGCGGCGTGTCGGTCCAGGCATCGATCTTGCTGCGCGACATCTCGAGCTGGCGCAGCAGGTCGCGGAACCGGTATTGCGGATGATCCTGAGAGATCTTTTCCTGATCCTCGCCCAGATCGGTCCAGACCGCTTGCGGCATGTCGAAACAGAAACCCGGAAGCACAAGCGCGCCTTGCGGCAGCTTTGCCACCGCCTCCATCAGCAGGGCAGAGGTGCCCCGTGATCCGGTAGAGCCCGCGACGATCACCGGATGCCGGGGCGGGTTCTGCTCCCACTCTGCGATCAGGCGCTGTGCGACCTGACGTTGCCGCGCACGCGGATCGGGGCGGGTGACGCTTTCCCCCAGATACTGATGCGCGATGGCGAGGAACTGTTTCGCGCGTTCCCAATGGCCCGATTGGTCGCTGACATCCAGCTCGGTCACGGCCTCGACCGGCACGCCTTCGCCCTGCATTTCGTCGATCAACTGCGCCAGACTGTCCGACAGGTCATAAAGCGACGCGCGCGGGGCCAGTTCAGGCGCTTGATCCAGCAGCTTTGACACCAGTGTAATCAACTCTAACCGGCGGCGTAGAGCCGGACCGGGGCGCGGCAGGTCAACGCCGCTGCCAAGGGTATCAAGGTTGTCGATCAGATGGATGCGCGGCAGCAGGCTGGGCGGGCCCGCGTCAAAAATATCGCGCAAACGCCGCTGCATCCGGCGGGTGTTCACCACCAGATCGATCCGCCCGATGGCATGGGCGGGTTGCCCTTCCAGCCGCGAAAGCAAACCCCGCACCAGTTCCTTGGGGAAGTCGACGCCGGGGGCAAGCCCGAAAACGCGCGGTGCGTCCTGCGGTTCAAACATCGGCGGCGTCCAGCATGTCTTCGGCAAGGGTGATCCCGCCGGGGTGGCCAACATCGCACCAGCCGCCGGGATAGGACAGCCCGTACATCCGCCCGCGGTCCAGCATCACATCCCACAAGAGGTTGAGCGAGAATGCACGCTCTGAAATCGTCTCTAACAAGTTGGTTTTGATGATCTGCACCCCGCCATAGACAACCCCCGGCCCGCGTTTCAACGCGCCGTCGGTGCCCATCGTAAAGTCTCCGTCGCCCCCATGCCCCACGGCCTGCGTCACCGGCACGCCCATCAGCAGCGCATCCATCCTGTCGGGGTCCCATGCGTCCGCCAGCAAGGACAGCGGGTTGGGGCCCGCCCAGATCGCATCGGTGTTCATGGTAAAGACCGGTCCGTCGCCCAAAAGCGGCAACGCGTTGCGCAGCCCGCCGCCGGTTTCCAGAATATCGGGCTGTTCAACAATCGTCTGCACGTCGCGCCCTGCCAGATGATCCAGCAGCGCCTCGGGCTTATAGTGCAGGTTCACAACGATCCGCCGCGGCGCGACACCGCGCGCCAGATCAAGCGCGTGGTCGATCAACGGCTTGCCCGCGACTGGGATCATCGGCTTGGGCTGGTCTTTGGTCAGATGTTGCATCCGCGTGCCGAAGCCGGCGGCAAACATCATCACGGCATCTGGGGCATGGCGCATCTGGCTTTCAAATCCTTCAGAAAATCGGGGGTCGGCGCGGGGAGGGCGGGACGCAGCACATTGGCCAAGGGTGCAAGCGCCGGATCATCAAGGTTACGCTGCACATAGCCCCAAACGCGGGGGATGAAATCGACGTAATGCGCCTTGCCGTCGCGCAGGCAAAGCCGTGCAAAGATCCCCAGGATCCGCAGGTTACGTTGCAGGCCAAGCAAGGCATAGGCGCTGCGGAGGGCGGCATCATCCTGACCGCTCAGCCGGATATAATGGGCGATCATCGCCGCCTCGATCTGCGGGGTCACATCGCGCCGCGCATCTTGCAGGATCGACACCAGATCATAGGCGGGGTGGCCCTGTAGCGCGTCTTGGAAATCCAGCAGCCCCACGCGGGCAGAGCCCGTCCGCTCGGGCCGCCACAACAGGTTTTCAGCGTGGTAATCGCGCAGGATGATCACACGGGGGCTATTGTCCAGCGCGCGGGCCAGCGGGGTGAAGAGGGTGTTAAACTCCGCTGCGGCGCCGCTGTCGGGGGCGTACCAGTCAAACACCATCTGCGCCGCCTCTGTCAGCCAATCGGCATCGCAGAGCGGCAGATCGGGGGGCGGGGCTTTGTGCAGGTCCAGCAGACAGTCGGTCGCGGCGGTATAAAGCTGCCGCGTCATCGCGGGCGATTGGACCATCAGCCGCGCAAACAGGTCATCGCCCAGATCCTCGATCAGCAGAAAGCCGTTGCCTGCGTCTTGCGCGTAGACCTCGGGCGCGCTGGCCCCTTGGGCGCGCAGCCACTCGGCGATGCGGACAAAGGGGCGCACGTCTTCGCCCTTGTCGGCGGGGGCGTCCATCAGCACGGCGGTGCGGCCATCATCAAGGGTCAGACGGTCATAGCGGCGGTTCGATGCGTCCCCGGCCAGCAGATCGCGCCGCGCCTGTGCCCACCCCGCATCGGCAAGGAAGCTGTCCATAGCGGTCATACGGTCGTTCATTTGCGCCATGCCCCCAGCTTTTCGGGCCATTTATCGTCGTTCCACGTGGCAGAGAGCCGCCGTGTGTCGTCGCCAGTGACCGTCAACGTCAGATCAAGCGCATCTTCGGGGCGCAGATCACCCAGCCTGTCGGGCCATTCCACAAGGCAGATGGCATCGCTGAACGCATCGGTCAGCCCCAGCTCTTCGATCTCGTAGACAGAGGTCAGACGATACAGATCCGCATGCCAGATCGCGGCGGCGGGGGCGTCATAGGTCTGCACCAGCGTGAAGGTGGGCGAGGGCACGTCTTCGGGCACCGCCAGCAGCGACTGGATCAGCGCCCGCGCGAAATGCGTCTTGCCCGCGCCAACGTCGCCGGTCAGTAAAACAACGTCGCCCGCAGTGAGCGCGCGCCCAAGGGTCACGGCCAATCGGGCGGTTTGGTCTGCGTCATGCAGCGTAAGATCAAGTGCGTGTGATGCCATACGCCAAGGTTACTTGGGCGCGGTGGTGCGCCGCAAGGCGAAAGCGGGGCGTCAGGCGTCTTGCGGCGGTTTCTCGGCTTCGGGGTTTTCAATCTCTGCCACCGGCTTTTTCGGCTGGTGGAACCGGATCAGCGTGGCCCCGTCCACGATGGGGGAAAACAGGCAGGTAAGCTCTGTTCCATTGGCAAGATACAGCGGCATGCTCCACTTCATGCGATCTTCGCGGTTGGTCACGAAATCCTCTATCTCTTGCCACAGCAGATTGGGGGCGGACCGGCGGTGCCAGCCCTGAATGGCGTCGTGGATAGAGATATCGGCAAAGGTCATGTCGGGATCGACACCCCAAAGGTCATTATACGCGGTGTTAGAGAAGGTCAGGATACCCGACGGCGAAAAGACGACGATGGCATCGTCCAGCGTATCAAGCATCGCCTGCCCCTGTTCCAGCTCTGCCCTGAAGGTGCGGGTCAGGCTGACTTGGGCGCTGATATCCTCTATCAGAAAGGCCGTGGCCCCGTCGGGGTGCGGCCGGCCCTTGACCCGAAAGGTCTGCCCTGACTCAAGCGACCAAATCTCTTCATAGCGGCCATCATGGGCGGCGCTGATCAGCTCGGACACGGTGGTGCGCCAGGTGGCATAATCCTTGGGCTCGGGGATTTTCCGCGCCTCGCGCAGCTTGTCGAAGAAGGTCTGGATCGCGGGGCGGGCGCTCAGGAACTGCGCTCCCAATCCGGTCAGGTCGATTAACGCCGGGTTAAAAAGCACCAGCTGGCTTTTGCGATCAAATATCGCGAGCCCGATGGACAGCTGCGCAAAGGTCTTGGTCAACGTTTGCACGAAATTGCGCTGCGCCTCTTCGGCGCGGACCAATGTGGTGATGCAGGTCGCCTGATAGCAGTTGATGCTACGCGATTGGCTGTGGGTGACCGCGTACCAGTCTTTCACCCCCGTGGTCCGGTCGCGCAAGGACAGACGGTGGGTCGCGTTGCTGAAATCGCTGGGAAACAGCCGCTGGGTTTCAATCGCCTGACCGGGGTGACAGGCGTTAAATAACTCGTGATAGGCATCGTTGTACCAAAGCAGCCGGTTTGCATGGTCCGTATGCCAAAGCGGCACCGACACGGTAGAGCGTAGCCGCGTCAGCGTGACCTCCGCCTCTGACCGCAGATCGACACCCATATCATTGGGGTCCAGCACCACCACGCGGCACAGGTGCTTTTCCCAGGTGATGCGGATCAGCGTGTGAATCTTGGGGTCGGTGGCCGGGACGATCAACTGGCCTTCAGGCGTCGAAGGGGGTTTGTCGGGGAACATCGCAAAGCGACCTGACACGTTGTGATGCAAGTCGGACCATTCGTGAAACCCCGCCTCTAGCGGGCAAAACTGCGCTGTCGTGCCAGAGGCGTGCTGCAACACCCCGTGGTCAAAAAGATAGGACAGCTCGGGCTCCCCCCTCGGATCGGCCTTGTCGGCGGTCTCTGCGTTGTCGAGCCAGAGATAGGCGATATAGCCACTCGAAAGAATGGCAAAGATCACGAGCGCAATGTCGAAGGTGGAAGCCACGGCGGGACTCAATTCTTTAGGGTTCCACTCAGTTAAGCGCCCAAATAGTTAACAGTTTATTAACCGCCGTGTGAATGGCCGCGGAAAATCGCCGAGATCGTCTTTGGTGCCCCCCACGCCGCTGTCGCAGGGATCACGTGAAGCGTGTGTTCTCTCCGGTGGGCAGGGGGGTTTCGCCGTGATGCGCATCCAGCTTTTCGCGGGGCCATGTGACCTTGACCACCGCACCGACGGGCGTGTCCGTCTTGGGGGCGCTGTCCGGCCCGTTGGCAAAGCGAAGCTCCGCACCCGAGCGTTCAAGCAAGGTCTTGGCGATGAACAGCCCCAGCCCCATGCCTTCGTATTCGGGGCGCCGCGCGTTGCTGCGGTCCGAGGGGCGCCGCCGCATGAAAGGGTCACCGATGCGGCCAAGGATATGCGGAGGAAAGCCCGTACCATCGTCAAATATCCGGACCGAGATCACCGTGTCAGACCAGTTCGCCTCTACCCAGACTGTTGTGGCGGCGAAATCCACCGCGTTCTGCATCAGGTTGCGCAGGCCGTGGATAACCTCTGGCCGGCGCAGGATCGCGGGCTGGTCGGCGGCGTCCCCGGCATCTGGCCCGAGGGTAAAGGTAAAACTCTTGCCGCGCATCCGGTGCGGTTCGGCGGCTTCTTCAAGCACCGTCATCAAGGGGGCTTGGCGCAGATGCAGATCGTCTTTACCCGCCCGCCCCATGTCGCGCAGAATATCGCGGCACCGGTCGGCCTGATCGCGGATCAACGCGGCATCCTCGGCCAGATCGGGCTGGTCTTGCAGTTCATTCCACAGCTCGCTGCTGGCCAGTTTGATCGTGGCAAGGGGCGTGCCCAGTTCATGGGCGGCAGCGGCCACCACGCCGCCAAGGTCGGTCAGCTTCTGTTCGCGCGCCAGCGCCATCTGGGTGGCGGCCAAGGCGTCGGCCATCGAATGGATCTCGGTGGTGACGCGGCGGGAATAGGCGGTAGAAAACACAATCGCGATCACCAGTGCGATCCAGATACCGAAGATAAAGATGCCCGGCAGCTCAAGCACGCCCCCATCTTGTGTGATCAACGGTAGGTGAAACAGCGCCAGCCCCGTCGCCAGCCCAATGGCTGTGCCACAAAGTACGATGGTCGACCGCAGGCTAAGCGCCGTGGCAGAGATGGTCACCGGCCCCAGCAACAACAGCGAAAACGGATTATGCAGCCCGCCCGTCAGGAACAGCAGAAAGGCCAGCTGCACCAGATCGAACAGCACCATCAGCAGGTTTTCATATTCAGACAGACGCTTGTTTTCGGGAAACACCAGAATGGCGATCAGATTGCCGATCACTGACACGCCAATCGCGAAATAGCACAACCCCAGTTCCAGCTGCAGGCCAAAGATGCGTTGCGCGACGGTGATCGCCGTCAGTTGCCCCGCAATCGCCACCCACCGCAGCACGATCATTGTGCGCAGGCGGATCCAGTTGGCACGCGCGCCCTTGCCCAGGCCTCTACCCACGGGAATGTTAGCGGCCTGCGTCATCGGCGCACCTTTTCAAAATGTCGTTTGCGTTGATAAAGGGAAAGCGTAGGTCTGTGTCCGACCGGGATCAAGAGCGCCTAACCGCGCAGGAGAATGAATATGAGAAGAGTGTTGGCAATTGGCGCGGTGTTGGTCGTGCTGGCGTTTCTGGCGGTATCCCTGATGCTGGTATACCGGACCGATGGCGACAGCGACAAATACGCGCAGTGCAAGAACTCTGCCGTGGCCGGTGGTGCCGAATTGGGCGGGCCATTCGAGCTGGTGAATGCCCAAGGCCAGACCGTGACGGACGCGGATGTGATCACCGAACCCAGCCTCGTTTACTTTGGCTACACCTTCTGCCCGGACGTCTGCCCGCTGGATGTGGACCGCAACGCCCGCGCCGTGGATGAGCTGGAGGCGCGCGGCATGTCCGTGACGCCGGTGTTCATTTCCGTCGATCCTGCCCGCGATACCCCTGAAGTTGTTGGAGATTTCGCCGCCAACATGCACCCCAAGATGATCGGGCTGACCGGATCGCCCGCACAGGTCAAAGCGGCAAGCGATGCCTATCGCACCTATTACAAGGCGCATGAGGATGAAGGCGATGACTACCTCGTGGACCATTCGACCTTTAGCTATCTGGTGATGCCGGGCGAAGGTTTCGTCGATTTCTTCCGCCGCGATGTCCCACCAGAGCAGCTGGCCGACAAGGTCGCCTGCTTTGTGGAACATCAGTAAAAATTTGACCAAGCTAGGCCACCGCCACATATCTGGATAAAGTCCCGGTACAACATTCAACCAGCGGAGCATGATATGGTTCAGGAAAATGCGCTTGATCTCGGCGAGGATCGGTCCCTCCTTCTGGTGGATGATGACGAACCGTTTCTGCGCCGCCTTGCCAAGGCGATGGAGAAGCGCGGCTTTGACGTAGAAACCGCCGGTTCCGTCGCCGCTGGTGTGGCGATCGCCACCGCGCGGCCCGCGGCCTATGCGGTGGTCGATCTGCGGTTGCAGGACGGCAACGGGCTGGATGTGGTCGAGGTGCTGCGCGACAAACGCCCCGATGCGCGGGTTGTGGTGCTGACCGGCTACGGTGCCATCGCCACCGCCGTCGCCGCGGTCAAGATCGGTGCGACAGATTACCTGTCAAAACCCGCTGATGCCAATGACATCGTGAACGCGCTGCTGGCCACGGGCGATGACATGCCGCCGCCACCGGAAAACCCCATGAGCGCGGATCGTGTGCGGTGGGAACATATCCAGCGTGTCTACGAGCTTTGCGATAGAAACGTGTCCGAAACGGCGCGGCGGCTGAACATGCACCGCCGGACCTTGCAGCGCATCCTGGCCAAACGGTCCCCGCAGTAACGCGCTACACGTCGTAGCGTTTGCTGATCTTGTCCACGACCTGACCCGAGGCAAGCGAGACCCCTTCGTCATAGTGCCAGTCGCGAAACCCGCGGCTTTGGTAATAGGTCAGCCCGCCGTGATTGTCGGCGCGGATCGTGGCGTTGATCCAGACATACCCCAACCGTGCCGCTGCCTGCGCGGTGGCATCGAACAACGCTGACCCGATGCCCAGACCGGTACGACCAACCTGCACAAAGCTCGCGATGTCGCAGGCCTCGGGCGGCAGATCGGGGTGCGGGCTGATCCACTGGAACCCCACGACGTTCTCCTGATCATCCAGCGCCACATGCCACGCGCTTTGATCGGCGTTGCTGGCCATCCATTCGGTCAGATCCTTGCCGGTGACAGGGCGGGTCATCGCGGTAGTGCCCCCGATGGTGATGATCTCGTTCAGCAGTTGCGCCATATTGCCGGCATCCAGCGCGATTGGCGGGCGGACCTTGACCATCACAGCGCGCCCAGCAAATCCAGATGCCGCGCGGTGAAGTCATTGCGCGTGTCCACCGGCGGGCGCAGCACGATCGACAGCCCCTCCATCAGATCGGGGTTGGGCCGGCCAAAGAACTTGGACGCCTCGGCTTCCGAGAAACCGGCGATCTGCGTCGCCTCCATCCAGGCGCTGACCTTATCGGCGCGCTTGATCTGCTGCTTGACCGATTTCGGCAGCGCCGCAGGCAGGCCAAAGCGGATATGGATCGCGGACATCAGCCGGTCATCCAGCGCGCCATATTCCGGCCCGACCGCCGCCTTCACCGGAGAGATCATATCGCCGATCACGTATTCCGGCGCATCATGCAGCAGCGCGGCCAACCGCCACTTCGGCGGGGCCTTGGGGTTCATCCGGCCATAAATCGTTTCGACCAACAGCGAATGTTCGGCCACGGAATAGGCAAAATCCCCCCGCGTTTGCCCGTTCCACCGCGCGACAAAGGCCAGCCCGTGGGCGATATCCTCGATCTCTATATCGACCGGCGTCGGGTCCAGCAGGTCAAGCCTGCGGCCGGATAACATACGTTGCCATGCACGGGATTGCTGCGCCATTCTATTGCTCTGCCTTTGACACGTGGAACATTTGCGGGTTTCGCCGTGTTCTTCCCACGAAGGAGACGATCATGAAACCTGTTATTTCTGCTCTCACACTCGCACTTGGCCTCGGCACCGTGGCCGCACCCGCACTGGCAAGCGATGTCTGCATGCCCGCGCAAGAGCTGAAGGCGTCGTTGGTGGATTGGTACGGCGAAACACCGGTTGAAGGACAGGACGACGGCGCGGTCCAAATCTGGGCCTCGGATGACACGGGCACATGGTCTGCTGTAAAAACCCTGTCGAACGGAATGGCCTGCGTCACCGCGCAGGGCGCAAACTGGATGGCGGGGATGACCACGGACGAGATGATCGTCGCCTCGGCAGAGTAACCGTTTCGTGTGACGCTTGACCGCCACCGTTGAGATCACCGCATCAAAGTGCTACGGCCCTTTTCAAATATACGATACATAGCCGATCTTTTGAAAAGGGATGCCCCGATGGCCAACGATTACATCGTTAAAGACATTAGCCTTGCCGCCTATGGCCGCAAGGAACTTGATATCGCAGAAACCGAAATGCCCGGCCTGATGGCCTTGCGCGCGGAATATGGCGACAGCAAACCGCTGTCCGGTTCGCGCATCGTCGGCTCGCTGCACATGACGATCCAGACCGCCGTGCTGATCGAAACGCTTGTCGCATTGGGGGCCGATGTCCGTTGGGCGTCGTGCAACATCTTCTCGACCCAGGATCACGCGGCGGCGGCGATTGCCGAAGGCGGTACGCCTGTTTTCGCGATCAAGGGGCAATCGCTGGAAGAGCATTGGGATTACCTGGATAAATCCTTCCAGTTCCCCGACGGCCCGAACCTGATCCTTGATGATGGCGGCGATGCGACGCTGTACATCTTGCTGGGCGCCCGTGCCGAAGCTGGCGAAGATGTGATCCCCGTGCCATCGTCGGAAGAAGAAGTCGCGATCAAGGCGCAGATCAAAAAGCGGATGGAGCAATCCCCCGGTTGGTTCACCAAGATGCGCGACCAGATCAAGGGCGTGTCCGAGGAAACCACCACAGGTGTCCACCGTCTGTATGATCTGGTGAAGCAAGGCCAGCTGCCCTTCCCCGCGATCAACGTCAACGACAGCGTCACCAAATCCAAGTTCGACAATAAGTACGGCTGCCGTGAATCGCTGGTCGACGGTATCCGCCGCGCGACAGACGTGATGATGGCCGGTAAGGTCGCTGTTGTCTGTGGCTATGGCGACGTTGGCAAAGGCTCTGCGGCATCGCTGGCCGGTGCCGGTGCCCGCGTGAAAGTGACCGAAGCCGACCCGATCTGCGCGCTGCAAGCGGCGATGGACGGGTTCGAGGTTGTCCTGCTGGAAGACGTGCTGGACACCGCCGACATCTTCATCACCACCACCGGCAACAAGGACGTGATCCGCATCGAGCATATGCGCGAGATGAAGGACATGGCGATTGTTGGCAACATCGGCCACTTTGACAATGAAATCCAGGTTGCCGCGCTGAAGAACCACAAGTGGACCAACATCAAGGAACAGGTCGACATGATCGAGATGCCTTCGGGCAACCGTCTGATCCTGCTGTCCGAAGGCCGTCTGCTGAACCTTGGCAACGCCACCGGTCACCCGTCCTTCGTCATGTCCGCGTCCTTCACCAACCAGGTGCTGGCGCAGATCGAACTGTGGGAAAACACCGGCAAATACGAGAACAAGGTCTATATCCTGCCCAAGCATCTGGACGAAAAAGTCGCCCGTTTGCACCTTGATCGTATCGGCGTGAAACTGACCCAGCTGAGCAGCGAACAAGCCGCCTATATCGGCGTCACACCCGAAGGCCCGTTCAAGCCGGAACACTACCGCTACTAAGCCGGTTCATACCGTCTGACAAAACGCCGCCTTGCAGGAATGCAGGGCGGCGTTTTTCGTGGGTCAGCTGCCAAGCGCGAAGCGTTCGACCTCGTGAAAACGTCCCTGCGTATCCTCGCCACAAAGCGTCAGACTATCGATGGTGAAGGGGGCAGGGGTATCTGACACTAAATAGCGGTGCAGAGCCGTTTTCACGGGGTCGATCTGATCGGGCGCAAGCGGCCCGGTGAGGGTGATGTGAAAGCGGAAATACTCCATAATATGGGGGTATCCGTAGGTTTTGAGGTAAATCCGCTGCTGTTCGGTCAGATAGGGGGCGTTCTTGCGCGTGAACTCCGCCTCTGACAGCGGCGCGCGGAAGGCGTCCAGCACCACATTGGCAGAGGCCGCAAGACTGCCAAGCGCGGTCGTATCTCCCTGCGGCACCAGCGCCAGAAACCGCCCGATCTGCGACAGGGCCAGCCCGTCCAACTGCACTGGCGCTTGCCCTTTGCAAAAGGCGGCGAGGCCTTCGGTCAGCTGTGCCGCGCTGGTCCCATCCGCCAGAAAGAACGGCGCTTTGACGGTCCCGTGTAGCCCATATTTGCGTGGTCTCTGGGTCAGCTTGGCAATATCAAGCCCTGCGATATCGGGATGTGCCACAGCTTCGCCGGCCTGCACATCCCAACCCAACCAGGCCGCGCCCCGCCGGGCGAAATCCCCCGGCGGCGGCGTATAGTAAATGGCGTAGCGTTTGAACATCTTGGGCCCCCTTATCGGTCAGCCTAGACCCCTAACAGCGCCATGTAACAGCTTAAAGATAGCGGTTAACCAGATTTTCCAGCGCTTCCTGACGCCCCGAGGCGGGCTGCGGGTTCAGCGCATCGGCTTTGACCTGCGCGTTGATCGTCTCCAGATCGCTGCTCAGCAAGCCTTGGCCGCGTTCAGAGCCCCAACCGGCATAGCGCGCATCACGCGCCGCTTCGAGCTTGCCATCCTCCAGCATCGCGGCGGCGGCTTTCAGGCCCTTGGCACAGACATCCATCGCACCGACATGGGCCAAAATCAGATCCTCGGCGTCCAGCGACTGGCGGCGCAGTTTCGCGTCAAAGTTGGTGCCGCCGGTGGTGAAACCGCCCGCTTTCAGCACTTCGTAATAGGCCAGCGCGACTTCAGGGACGGAATTGGGGAATTGGTCGGTGTCCCAGCCTGATTGGTAATCGTTGCGGTTCATGTCGATCGACCCGAAAATCCCAAGCGCCGAGGCCATCGCCAATTCGTGTTCAAACGAATGCCCGGCAAGAATGGCGTGACCCTGTTCGATGTTCACCTTCACCTCGTTCTCAAGCCCGTAATCCTTGAGGAAACCATAGACGGTGGCCACGTCGTAATCATACTGGTGCTTGGTCGGTTCCTGCGGTTTAGGCTCGATCAGGATGGCGCCTTTGAAGCCGATCTTGCGGGCGTATTCGACGGACATCTGCAAGAAACGCCCCGCCTGTTCGCGTTCGCGTTTCAGGTCGGTGTTCAGCAGCGTTTCATAGCCTTCGCGTCCGCCCCACAGCACATAGTTCTCGCCGCCCAGCTTATGGGTGACGTCGATACATTCCTTCACCGTCGCGGCGGCATAGGCAAAGATATCGGGGTCGGGGTTGGTGGCAGCACCCGACATATAGCGGCGGTTGGAAAACAGGTTGGCCGTGCCCCAAAGCAGCTTGGTGCCCGTCTGCTCCATCTTTTCGCCAAAGTAATCGGTGATCTCGTGCAGCCGCGCGGTGCTTTCGGCAAAGGTATCGCCCTCGGGACGGACATCGGCGTCGTGGAAGCAGAAATACGGCTGACCGAGGATCTTGAACATATCAAACGCGGTGTCGGCCTTGGCGCGAGCGGCGTCCATCGTGGTGTCGAACCAGGGCCGCAGGAAGGTCTGGCCGCCAAAAGGGTCGCCGCCTTCCCATGCGAAACTGTGCCAATAGGCGACGGCAAAGCGCAGATGCTCTGCCATCGTCTTGCCCATCAGCATCTCGTCGGGATTATAGCTGCGATAGGCGAAATCATGGTCCGCTTGCGGGTCGTAAGAGATCGTCGGGATGCCGTCGAAAAAGCTGGTCATGGGGATGGTCCTTCTTGTCTTAGCGCAAATGTTTTACGGCGCTATACGTGTCTGAATATCGGGCGTGGGTCTCTGAAAAGGCATCTACCAGGGCCGGAACAGGCTCTATCACGCGGGAAAGGGGGGGCGGCACGGCGATCTCGGCTCCGGCGCCGGTGGCGGCCATACGACCCAAGCGTGCAGCCCCAAGGGCACCGCCAAAGTCACCCGCGGCGGGCAGCTGGATCGGCATGTTCAGCGACGTTGCAATGGCCGATAGCCAGTATTCCGATCGCGACCCGCCACCGACGGCGATCAGGCTGTCGATGTGGGTGCCGGTGTGCCGCATCGCGTCGAAACTGTCGCGCAGGGCGTGGGTGACCCCCTCCAGCACCGCGCGGGTCATGGCGGCGCGGTCGGTGTTATGGGCCAGATGCAGGAAACCGCCCCGGATATTGGCGTCGTTATGGGGCGTCCGCTCGCCCCCCAGATAGGGCATAAAGATCGTGCGGCCGGGGGCCTGCAACGCGCCCAGATCAGAGGTGAGCGTCCTCGCGTCCTCGTTCAAAACACCGGCCAGCCAATTCAGCGAATCCGTGGCCGACAGGATCACCCCCATCTGGTGCCACAGATCCGGCAGCGCGTGGCAAAAGCTGTGCAGCGCGCTTTCAGGTGCCGCGGCATAGCCCGGCGTCGCGGCAAACAGCACGCCCGAGGTGCCAAGCGAGACGAACGCCTGACCCGGTTTCACCACACCCATCCCGATGGCCGAGGCGGCATTATCGCCGCCGCCCCCCGCAACGGGGATCCCCGCAGGTAGGCCCAGTTGCGCGGCGATAGAGCCGCTTAGGTGCCCTGACACCTGCGATCCTTCGACCAACGAAGGCATCTGTTCCCGCGTCAGGCCAGATCGTTCCAGCAAAGCGTCGGACCAGTCGCGCGCGCCGGTATCCAGCCAGCTTGTGCCTGCGGAATCCGACATCTCTGACACCGGGTCGCCGGTCAGCCAGAAGCGCAGCGCGTCCTTGGGCAGCAGCACCTTGTCGATCCGCGCGAAAATACCGGGTTCATGGTCGCGCACCCATGCCACTTTGGGCGCGGTGAAACCGGGGAACACAATGTTGCCCGTGACCGCACGCCAGAGGGGATCAGCATCCATCGCGGCGGCCTGTGCCGCGGCGCGGGTGTCGTTCCACAGCATACAGGGGCGCAGCGGCGTGCCCGCGGCATCCAGCAGGGTCGCGCCATGCATATGCCCGCTAAGCCCGATACCCTGCACGGCGGCCAGATCAACCCCCAGCCCCGCAATCGCGTCGGCGCAGGCGGTGAACCAATCGCGCGGGTCCTGTTCGACCCAGCCATCGTGGGGGCGCGACACCTGCAAGGGTGCCACGCTTTCCGCGATGATGTTTTCGGCGTCGTCCACCAGCAGGGCCTTCAGCCCAGAGGTGCCCAGATCAAGCCCCAGAAACATGGTTTTCCCCTTTGTCAGCGCCTATGCGGCGTCGCGCGCCTTGCCCATGATGATCATGCTCAGGATGTCATCCTCGGTCACGTCGCCGACCTTTTCGGTGCCGATCAGCGCGCCGTTTTTCATCACCGACACACGGTCGCAGAGCTCCAGCATCTCGCGGGTGTCGTGGCTGATCAGGAAGATGCCAAGCCCTTGGGCCTTCAGTTCCTTGATCAGATCGGCAACCATCTTGCTTTCATGCACCCCAAGAGCGGCGGTCGGTTCGTCCATGATCAGGATCTTGGCGTTGAAATAGACCGCGCGGGCGATCGCAACCGATTGCCGTTGACCGCCCGAAAGCGCCGAGACAGGCTCGCTTATCTTCTTAAAATTGGGGTTGAGACGCGCCATGATCTTGCGGGTCTCTGCCTCCATCCGCGCATCATCCACGAGGCCGAATTTATTGGTCAGTTCGCGCCCCAGAAACAGGTTGCTGGGCGCATCAAGGTTATCGGCCAGCGCCAGTGTCTGGTAGATGGTCTCGATGTTGTGGCGGCGGGCGTCACGGGGCGAATGGATGCTGGCTTTCTTGCCCTCGATCCAGATTTCGCCCTCGTCCATCTGATAGGCACCGGCAAGGATCTTGATCAGCGTGGATTTCCCCGCGCCATTGTGCCCCAACAGGCCGACGACCTCGCCCGGATATAGGTCCAGCGACACGTTATCGACGGCACGCACCCCCCCGAAGGACAGCGAGATATTCTTGAGCTCTACAAGTGGTGTCATGATTTCCCTCCCATACGGCGGCGATAGACGATGTCGATCCAGACGGCGAAGACAAGAACCGCACCGACGACGATGTTTTGCAGCGGTGCGTCAACGCCCACCATAGCCATGCCCGATTGCAGCGATTGCATGATCAAGGCACCCAGAATGGCCCCGTGGATCGTTCCTATACCGCCCGCCAGAGCCGTGCCGCCAATGACAGCCGCTGCGATAACACGCAGTTCGTCCAACGTGCCGATGTCGTTCGAGTGGTTGGTCAAACGGGCAGAGGCAACAACCGCGGACAGCGCCACCAAGGCCCCCATCAGGGCAAAGACCTTGACCGTCAGCAGACGGGTGTTGATGCCCGACAGCTCTGCCGCGTCGGGGTTACCGCCCGTGGCAAAGATATAGCGCCCCAGCCGCGTGCGTTTTGCCATCACGGTCATGCCAATCGCCAGCGCGATCAGCAGCAACACCGAATAGGGGATGCCGTAAGACGCGGTATAGCCTTCGGGCATCACATCGCCACGGGCCTTGAACTCGCGCATCAGACGCGCGGTCGGAACCTCGTAGGCGTTCAGGATCGCGACAAAGCCCAGAATGCCTACGGCGATGATCAGACCGACCAGCACCTCGGCCCAAACCGGTTTCACGTGAAACCCGTGGTTGACCTTGTTGCGCCGTGACGACCACAGCGCCCAAAGCGCCAGAACCACGGCGATCAGCCCGACGACCCAAGACCATGTCTCGCCCAGGGTTCCGTTGATTCCGCCGAACTTGCGGAAGGTTTCATCCAGTGGCCCGATGGTCTGACCGTCAGTCATATACCACGCCACGTTGCGCCAGATCAGCAGCCCGCCAAGGGTCACGATGAAGGCAGGGATCGTGAGGAACCCGATCAGCCAGCCCTGAAACGCGCCGATGATGGTGCCAAACAGCAGGCCGACAACGATCGCGATCCAGGGGATCATCGGATGCCCCAACCCCATGCCCAGCATACGCGGCAGGATATCGGTCTGGGTCATCGCCATCGCGGCAGAGCAGGTGGCCAGCATCGCGCCGACCGACAGGTCGATGTGACGGGTCACGATCACGAAGACCATACCGGTCGCCATAATGGCAACGCTGACCGTCTGGATCGTGAGGTTGAAAATATTGCGCGGCGTCAGAAAGCGCCCGTCGGTCAGCACGTTGAACACGAGGCAGACCAGAATGAACGCACCGATCATCCCTAACAGACGGGTATCGATTTCGAGCTGGCTAAGAAAAGAGCGCTTGGGCGCTGTCGGCGACGGATGTACATCTGCCCCGGTTTCGGTGGTCGTATCTGTCATGTGATTGGCTTCCGGATTGGGTCGCAATGTCAATCAGCGGGGCCGCAAAGTGCGGCAGCCGGGCTGAAGCAAACGGGTGGCACACCCCGCATCAGGGGGCGGGGTGTGCGTTTTGGTCTTAGTTACAGGCCGCGACGTCTGTCACGCCTTGGCACAGGGCTTCTTTCGAAATCCAGCCGGCGTCCAGAACCGCGTTCAGGTTGTCGATGGTGACAGGCACGGGGGCCAAAAACTTGGCCGACAGGGCTGTGCCCGCAGGGGATGTCCATTCCTGCGCGCCGTCCACGTCTGCCATCTCGGTGCCGCCGGCAAGGGCAACAGCGATTTCGGCAGCGTTCTTGCCCAGATCACGGGCGTCTTTCCAGACGCTGACGGTCTGCGTGCCCTTGGCAACACGGTTCAGCGCCGCGTGGTCGCCGTCCTGGCCGGATACGGGCGTGCCTTCCATGCCTTGCGCGGTCAGCGCGGCAACGGCACCGCCTGCTGTCCCGTCATTGGAGGCAACAACCGCGTCAACGTTATTGTCTTGCGCGGTCAGGATCTGCTCCATGTTGCGCTGTGCGTTGGCGGGCAGCCAGCCGTCGGTATAGGCTTCGGCAACGATGGTGATATCGCCCGCATCAATCGCGGATTGCAGCACTTCTTGCTGGCCGCCGCGCAGGAAGTCGGCGTTCGGATCGGTGGGCGAGCCCTTGATCATCACATAGTTGCCCTTTGGCATCGCTTCCAGCACGGCACGCGCTTGCATACGGCCCACCTCGACGTTGTCGAAGGTCAGGTAAAAGGCGCGGGGGTCTTCGATCAGGCGGTCATAGCCCACAACCGGAATACCTTCGTCCGCGGCTGCGGTGATTGCGGGGCCGATGGCCTGGCTGTCTTGGGCAAGGATGATCAGCGCATCAACGCCTTGGGCGATCAGGCTTTCCACATCCGACAACTGCTTGGCCGACGACGATTGCGCATCGGCGCTGACATATTTCGCACCGGCAGCGTCCAGCGCGGCCTTGATTGCGGCCTCGTCCGTTTTCCACCGCTCTTCTTGGAAGTTCGACCAGCTCACGCCGACGGTGATATCCTCGGCTGCTGCGGTCTGAGTGAAGCCAGCAGTGGCGACGGCCGCTGCCATAAAGAGTTTACGCATTTCTTTCCTCCCAGATGAAATGATCCGATGTCCTTGGTGGCATCGGTGACGTCGTAGTATGAGGTTGCGCACTTTAATTCAGTTGTCAAAATAAATTTTACATTATGACACAAAGAATTTGACACAGATCGGCAAAACACGGCTTATTTCCTGTGGGAGACAGAGGGATTAACCTGTTGCAGGGGAATTTCAAAATACATCGGGAGGATAAAGTTTGGCGAGCGAACTAATTCGCGACCTTGGGTCGGAGGGGTCAAAACTTGTGTCTTCAGGCTGTGGCCCGCTGCTGGCCTTGCCGCAGGATGATACACGCCCGCTGCGCCAACAGGTGTTTGAACAGGTCCGCGCGAACGGGCAGATGCCGCGCATGGATGTGGCGCGCAAGCTCAACATCAGCCCCGGGTCGGTGACCACCATCACCTCTGATCTGATCGCGCGCGGTCTGCTGCAAGAGGTAGAGGACAGCCAGCGCGGCCCCAGCCGTGGCCGCCCGCCCATTGCCCTGCGGGTCGCCCCGCAAAGCCGTTTCGTCGTGGGCATGAAGCTGTCGGACGAACGCCATACCGCGGTCTTGCTGGACCTTGCCGGCACGATCATCGCCGAGGCCCATGTCGCCAGTGCGTCGTTGCGGCAGTCTACCGAGGATATGTTGACCGAAGTCAGTTCCCTCATGGACAGGTTGTTGCAGAAATCGGGGCGTGTGATGTCCGACATCAGCGCCGTGGGAATCGGCCTGCCCGGGCTGGTGGATGCGAGCCTCGGGATCGTGAAATGGTCGCCGGTGATGCTGGACACGGATATGCCGCTGCGCGATCTGCTGTCGAAAACGCTGGGGCTGCCTGTGTCCTTGGACAATGACACCAACCTGCTGACGCTGGCCGAGCTGTGGTTCGGGGCCGGTCGGGGGATTTCCAACTTTGCCGTGGTGACCATTGAACGCGGCGTCGGCATGGGGCTGGTGCTGAACAACCGGCTGTTTCGCGGCGCCCTTGGCCCGGGGATGGAGCTGGGCCACACCAAGGTGCAGCTGGACGGCGCCCTGTGCCGTTGCGGGCAGCGCGGCTGTCTTGAGGCCTATGTCGCCGATTACGCCATTATCCGCGAGGCAGGCACCGCATTTGAACGCGATCCGCGCGCCGAAAGCTCTGCCGTGTCGATGATCGAAACCCTGTATGACGAAGCGAACGCAGGCAACGAGGCCGCGCTGGCGATCTTTAACCGCGCCGGACGGTTCCTGAGCGTCGGGCTTGCCAATATCGTGCAGTTGTTTGACCCCGAACGGATCATTCTCAGCGGCGAACGGATGCGCTATGACTATCTCAACGTTGACGATGTGCTAAACGAGATGAACTCTATGATCCTCCCCGCAGGCCGCGCGCCGACCCCTGTCGATATCCATGCTTGGGGCGGGTCCGTCTGGGCGAAAGGGGCCGCTGCATTGGCCCTGTCCGATGTGACCGACGCCCTGCTGGGGGAGACTGCTGCGTGATCCACCGTTTGATGGCGGCAGCCTGTGTCTTTGCCTCTGCTGCCCATGCCGATCCGTTGTTTCAGGACATCAGCGCGGGCCTGCCCGACCACCATTATACCGGCGGGTGGGAACATTTTGTCGGCGGCGGTGTGTCGGCGTTTGACTGTTCGGGCGATGGGCTGCCCGATCTGGTGGCCGCAGGTGGCACTGCACCGCTATTGTTGCTCAAAAACGTCTCTGACACGGGGGAAATCGCCTTTGAACGGGCTGTGATCGACCCCGAGATTACGGGGGCCACGGGGGCCTATCCTGTCGATATGAACGGTGACGGGCTGCTTGATCTATATGTCATGCGCGTCGGGCCGGACCGCGTGCTTGAGGGCGGCGCGGATTGCCAGTTCACCGATGTGACAGAGGCATGGGGGATCCCGCAAACCGATCAATGGACCACCGCCTTCACCGCCTGGTGGGAGGATGGCGTATCCTTTCCCACGCTTGCGATCGGCCATTATGTTGACCGCGCCAATCCCGACGGGCCGTTTGGCGCCTGTGATACCAACACGCTGCTCAGGCCCAACGGCGGCACCTCGCCCCGCTACACCGCGCAAGAGCTGTCGCCGGGGTATTGCGCCCTGTCGATGCTTGCCGCAGAGGATGCGCGTGGGCTCAAATCGCTACGAATCTCCAATGATAGACACTACTATGTCTCCGGCGGGGCGGAGCAGATGTGGGACATCGCCGAACAGCGGTTCCTGACCGAAGCGGACGGCTGGGCCAAAGTTTCGCTTTGGGGGATGGGGATCGCCAGCCGTGACCTGACGGGCGACCAACGGGACGAGCTGATGCTCACCTCTATGGGGGACCAGCTGATGCAGGTGGCGCAAGCCGACGGTAGCTATCGCGGCGCGCCCTATGACATCGGCACCTATGCGCAGCGCCCCTATGTGCCCGGCGATGGCCGCCCGTCTACCGGATGGCACGCCAGTTTCGCCGATGTGAACAACGATGGCCGCGCCGATCTGTTTATCGCCAAGGGCAATGTCGACCAGATGCCCGGCATGGCGATGCGCGATCCGAATAACCTGTTGATCCAAGGGGAGGATGGCCGCTTTACCGAGGTTGGTGACACCGCAGGTGTGGCCGATATCGCGCGGTCACGGGGGGCGGCACTGGCGGATTTTGATGGCGACGGGCTGCTGGATCTTGCCGTGGTGAACCGGCGTGCGCCGATGCGTATGTATCGCAATGTGACGCCCGAGGCAGGCCGCTTTGTGCGCATCGCGGTGCGGGGCGCGGGCGGCAATCGCTTTGCCGTGGGCGCGCGGGTGATCGTGACGGTGGGCGACGCCCTGCAAAGCCAGCAGATCACCATAGGCGGCGGTCATGCGGGGGCGGTGCTGGCACCGCAGCATTTCGGCATCGGCGATGCGGCAGAAGCAACGGTGCAGGTCCGCTGGCCCGATGGCACGCAAAGCGACCCCATGCGCGTGACGGCAGGCGATCAGATCACGGTCACGCAGCCCGATTGATCAGGGCACCCCGCCCACGGCCAGACCACTTGGCACCGTGTCAGGGATACCCAAGCGTCCCGACAGCGCCTGCGGGTCATCCAGACTGCTCAAGAAAGAGACTAACGCGGCAATATCACCGGGATTCAGCCCTTTGGGCGCGCGGATCATCGCGGCTTGGGTGATGGCATCGCGGGCGGCGGGGTCGTCCATCTCGCGCCAGTCATCCCCGTCCAGCGGCGGCAGGCGCACCCCGTTTCTGTCAGCCGCGCCGGGAGCAAAGCGTTTGGCCGCGCGGGCCGGATCCATATGATCGCGCAAGAACTTCTCTATCTGGCTGTGCCCGCCCGCATGCCCCCAAGGGCCGGTCTGCATCACATTGCGCAGGGACGGCGTGCGAAAGGCATAGGCATCGGCCCCATTGCCGGTCACACCCATGCGTCCCGTATCGCGGGTGTGGGTTTCAAACACGGCTGCCTTACCGGGGCCAAGCTGCGGTGCCCCCATCGCGTGAAAACCGTGGTCGGTCTGGAACGCCCCCGCGTGGCAGGTGCTACAGCCCGCCTCGCCATAAAACAGCGCCATGCCCTTTTGCGCATCGGCGTCCAACGGGGCTGACGGATCGCGCAGATAGGCATCAAAGGCAGAGCTGTCTGACCGCCATTCATAGGCCACAAAGACGGCAATCGCGTTTGAAATATCGGTAAATCCGATGTCGTCGGGCGTGGTGATATGATCATAGACAGATTGGAACCGCCGCGCATAGTCGGGCAAGCCCGCCACCCGTCGCGCCAGAATATCCCACGCCCCGCCCTGCGCCGTGATCAGACCCTGACGCACGGCTTTGGCCACGTCATTCTCCATATTCTGGCCGGCCATCTCGTCGGGGCTGAGCACTGGAAACATGGTTTGCGCCGAGAGCAAAGACGCAAAACCGTCAAGCATATCGTCGTCCAGCGGCGTGCGGAAACCCGAGGGCATCTCGGCGTCAACCTCGATCCGGCCATCGTGGAACAGCACGGTGAATTCCCTTGCGCCCAGATTGAACAAGGCAGGCGAATTGCGCGGGATGCGGTGGGGCGGCATGTTGTCGGGATCCCCGCGCCGTTCCAGCCCCAGCCCGACCCCACCTTCGCCCAGACCCAGTGACACGCCATCGCTGGTGGCAAAATCAGGGTGGTGACAGGTAGCGCAGGCGATATTGCGGTTGCCCGACAGGATCGGATCGTAAAACAGCAATTGCCCGAGGATCGCCTCGTCCAGATCGACGGGCGCAAAACTGGCCGGATCGACAGGGTCGGGCAGCGGTCCCGCGACGCCGGGAAACGGCGCAAGACAAAGGGCGAAAGCGGTGGCGAGGGCGGTCTTCATCATCGCAGTTTTGCGGAAAAACCGCTTCGGTACAAGCGTTTGACGCGGGGCGAGCCGCAATCAAGACATGCCGAAAACCGCACAGACAAAAGCAGGCGGGAAAAAATTCTTTTGCGCGCGTCAAAACCGCTTTAGGGTCTGAAACAAGGCCGGAAACATCGGTCAAATCAACGGTTGGAGACCACGAATGGGCAAAAGAGATGAATGGATCGCGAAATATGCCGACGATCTGCAAACGAAATGCGGCATGACGCCAGATATGGACCTGCTGACGAAAGTGACCATCGGTTGCGGTCCGTCGATCTATAACGCTGACGCGCAGACCATCGCCGCGTCGCAGGAAAGCGAGCTTGAGCTGGTCAAGAACAACTTCCTCATCAAAAAGCTTGGTCTCTCGGATAGCCCAGAGTTGATGGACGGTATCCACAAAGCCGTAGAGACCTACGGCAAATCCGAGCGGAACAAATACCGCGCGGTGGTCTATTATATGCTGACCAAACACTTCGGCAAAGAATCCGTTTACGCGTAAATCTGACCCTGTCGAACTGAAAACGCCCGCTTGGTTCAGCGGGCGTTTTTATGTCTAAAGCGCGTGTCTATATCGTGTATTAGGCTCTAGGGTTTGGTGTTTCCCAAGGCGCAGATCGCGCTCCATTGCTCTGCTGTGACAGGCTGGACAGACAGCCGCGGGCTTTTGACCAGCGGCATATCATCGAAGCGGCCATCGGCCTTGATATCGTCCAGCGTCACCGGTTTTTCAAACGGGCGCACGGCTTTGATATCGACACATTCCCAGCGTGCGTCCTCGGTCGAGCTATCGGGATGCGCGGCGGCGCAGACCTCGACAATGCCGACAATCGCGCGCTCCCCCTGCGAATGGTAGAAGAACCCCAGATCGCCAACCGCCATCTCTCGCATGAAGTTGCGTGCCTGATAGTTGCGCACGCCGTCCCATTCCTCGCCCGCGTCCCCCTTGGCGACCTGATCCGGCCAGCCCCAGGTCAAGGGTTCGGATTTGAACAGCCAGTAGGCCATTACCCGATCACCCGGTTCCACGGGATCAGCTGCACATCGGCGAACAACCCGGCCTTGGCATAGGGGTCATTGTCGGCCCAATCTTGCGCCGCGGCTTTGTCAGCGACATCCAGAATGACCAAAGACCCGATCATATCGCCGGCATCATCCAGCAGCGGACCGGCCTGGGCAACGACGCCCGTGGATTTCAGATACTCCACATGGGCGGGGCGGTTTTCCTGACGCACGGAAAGCGCGCCAGCTTTGTCTTTGGCAATAAGGGCAACCAGCATGTTATTCTTCCTTTAAAGGGCGGGTCAAAAGCGCTTTCATCGCGCTTGCTACATCTAAGCGGTTCTCGACCAGACCTGCAACGGCGGCGGTGATCGGCAGATCCAGCCCGTTGTCATGGGCCAGCGCATCGACCGCCCGCGCGGTGGCGGCACCTTCGACGGTGGTGGCGCTGTCAAAGGGCTCCCCCCGGCCCAGGGCCAGCCCCAGCCGGTAGTTCCGCGATTGGGTCGAGGTGCAGGTCAGCGTCAGATCGCCAAAACCGGACAGGCCCGCCAAGGTCACCGGATCCGCGTGGTGATGCGCGGCAAGCCGCTGCATTTCGGCAAAGCCACGGGTCATCACGGCAGCCCGCGCACTTTCGCCCAAACCGGCCCCGATTGCGGCACCGCAGGCGATCGCCACGACGTTCTTTAGCGCCCCCCCCAGTTCCGCACCCACGGTATCAGCGGTGCGGTAAAGACGCAGGTTTGCTGTTGTTAGGCTCTGTTGTAGGGTCGCGCAGGTGGTTTTATCGGCGCAAGCAAGGGTCAGCGCCGTGGGAAGCCCCCGCGCAATATCCGCGGCAAAGCTTGGCCCCGTGAGGATCGCGGCGGTTGCATTGGGCAGCACCTCGCGGATCACGGCGACAGGGCCAAGGCCGGTGTTCAGCTCGATCCCCTTGCAACAGGCGACGATGGTCTTGCCGTCCAATACGGCAGCGTTATCGCGCAGAAACCCGCGCAGCTTTTGCATCGGGACGGCGGCAAGCAAGGTCTGCGCCTTGGCGGCCTCTGCCAGATCCTCGGTCACGAACAGGCCCTCGGGCAGCGGGCAACCGGGCAGGCGGGCGGTGTTTTCGCGGCTTTGCCCCATGCCCTGCGCATCCCGCGCCCATAGCGTCACCGCGCCCTTACCCGCCAAAGAGATTGCCAACGCAGTGCCAAAGGCACCGGCCCCCAGAACGGCAATGCTCATGCTTTCGCTCCTTTTTTGCCGCTGCCCAACATGGCGGGCTGGCGTGTGTCCAGCGGCCAACGCGGGCGGGCCGACAGGGTCAGATCATCGGGCGCGCGCAGCTGGCTTTGCTCGATCGCGGCAAAGGCGATCATCGCGGCATTATCGGTGCACAGCGACAGCGGCGGCGCGATAAAGGCGCAGTCTACTTCGGCGGCAACAGTCTCTAACCCGCGGCCTATTGCCTTGTTCGCGGCCACACCACCCGCAACACAAAGGGTGCGCACATCAGGCGCATGATCCAGATATTTCCGCAAGGCGCGGCGGGTCTTTTCGGCCAGTACATCGGTAACGGCAGCCTGGAAACCGGCAGCCAGATCGGCCTGATCCTGAACGCTCAACCCGCCTTTTTCGTCGATCACCTTGTCACGCGTGCGCAGCACCGCCGTTTTCAACCCCGAAAATGACATGTCGCAATCGGGCCGGTCCAGTAGCGGGCGTGGCAGGGCAAAGCGCTTCGGATCGCCCGCCTTGGCCGCCTGCTCAATCGCGGGGCCCCCCGGTTGCGGCAGTGAGATCAGCCGCGCCACCTTGTCAAAAGCCTCGCCCGGGGCGTCGTCGATGGTGCCGCCCAAGCGTTCAAACCGGTCCGGCCCGTGCACCAGCAGGAACTGGCAATGCCCGCCGGACACCAGCAACATCAGGTAGGGATAGGGCACATCATCGGTCAGCCGTGGCGTCAGCGCATGGCCCGCCAGATGGTTCACGCCATAAAGCGGCTTGCCCGTCGCGGCAGACAGCCCCTTGGCGCACATCACCCCCGACAGCACGCCGCCGATCAGCCCCGGTCCCGCGGTCACGGCGAAACCGTCCACATCCGCCAAGGTCAGCGCGGCCTCGGCCAGCGCCTTTTCGACGCAAAGGTCCAGCTTTTCCGCGTGGGCGCGGGCGGCGATTTCGGGGACGACACCGCCGAAAGAGGCATGAAGCTCGGTCTGCCCCACAACGACAGAGGACAGCACGAGGGCGCGTTGCCCCGGCAGCTGACGCACCAGCGCGGCGGCGGTATCATCGCAGCTGCTTTCCAATCCAAGAAGTAACATGGCTGTTTCCGTTGCAAGGGTGACAGGGGCCAAGTAACACCTTGGGGCAGGTGGAACAATCCTTGGGGCCCAAGCGTCAGATGACAAAACCAGCGTTGATCCTGACCCGCCCTGCGCCCGCCTGCGTGGCGTTTGCGGCCAGCCTGCCGGATGCGCTGCTGTCGCGGGTGCGGGTAGTGATCAGCCCGTTGCTGCACATTCGACCGACCGCCGTACCTGTTGATCTGGGCGGCATCGGCGGGGTGATCTTTACCTCGGCCAATGGGGTGGCGCATGGCCCGGAGGGCGGCACCGTGCCGGCCTATTGTGTGGGTGAGGCGACGGCGCAGGCGGCTGCGGCCAAGGGCTGGCATGTCGCGTGTCACGCCCCCGATGCCGCGCATTTGCTCCCGATGATCAAGGCACATCGCCCCGCAACGCCCCTGCTGCATCTGCGCGGCACGCATCAGCGCGGGGATATTGCCGAACGGTTAACGCAGGCCGGTCTGCCGACGCGCGCTGTGGTGCTTTATGACCAGCAGGCGCTACCTCTGACGCGTGACGCCCAAGCCGCGCTGGCAGATGGCCCGTCGATCGTGCCGCTGTTTTCCCCGCGCACCGCCGCGCAATTCGCCGATCAGGCATGTGAAACGCGGCGGGCTACCATTATCGCCCTCAGCCCCGCCGTGGCCGAGGCGCTGGACCGCACAGTGGTTCAGCAGATACTCATTGCCCCAGAACCAACCGCCACGTCACTGCGTTTTACGCTTGAAACTGCGGTGGATTGGAACAGGTTAGCTTGAAGGTCGACCTAGATGCCGTCTAAGGTTGTGCAATACGTCTGATATCAGGTCAGAATCGGAAAGGTTTTTAAGCGTGGCGAAAGCGAAAACACCCAGTTCAGGTGACGACACCCCGAAGACATCTTCGACATCAAAGGCGTCTGCTGCCGCCGCCAAGCCGAAGACCACAGCCAAGAAAACCGGGTCGTCCACCGCGACAAAACCGGCTGGGACAACGGCGAAGCCATCAACCGCCAAGCCCAAGCCTGCGGCCAAGACATCCGCTGCAAGCGCGGCGAGCGCTGATAAAACCGCGACGGGTAAAGCCAGCGACGACAAAGCGAGTGCCAAACCCGAAAGCGTGAAAACCACCGACACAGCATCGGGTGCTGCGAAAGCAAGCGACGCCAAAGAAGCAACGACACCCACCGTGAAAACGGGGGGCAGTGATACAGCGGCCAAGGCTGCTTCGCCCGCGACCACCGCGACCGCCTCGACGTCTGCCAAACCTGAGGCGAAGCCGAGCGACACAAAATCCGATACAAAGCCCGACGCGAAGGATGTGAAACCGGACACGGCCTCTGATAAACCGGCAACCCCCGCGTCCAAGCCCACAACGTCAACCGCATCGACCACATCAGCGAAACCGGCCACGCCGACCAATACGCCGCCCCCCGTCACGCCCGTGGCAGAGCCTGAAAAGCGCGGTAGTGTCTTTTGGCCGATGCTGTTTGGCGGCATCATCGCGGGCGGGATCGGCTTTGCCGTGGCGGAATATGATTTGCTGGAACAGGCGGGCCTGCGCCCTGCGGACAGCTCGCAATCTAGCCTGACCGACACGATCGCCGCGCAAGAAGCACGGATCAAGGCGCTGGAAGAGACAGATCCGGCCCCCGCGCCCACCGATGACGCCGCCCTGCAAGAGGTTCAGGCGCTGGTGGCCGAGCTGGCCACCCGTGTGGATGATCTGGGCAACCGCCCCGCGGCAGAGGCTCCGGCCCCCGTCGATACGTCAGCCTTTGAAGAGGAACTGGCGGCGCTGCAATCCTCGGTCGAGACGCAGCGCGATGAAATTCAACGTCTGCTCGATAATGCGCTCAGCGTTGAAGAAGCGACGGCGCAAGCCGCACAGGCCGCGACGTTGCAATCCGCCTTGGGCCGGATCGTCTCTGCCGTCACAACCGGCCAGCCCTTCGAGGCAGAGATCGCCGATCTGAAAGCCAATGGTATTCAGGATGTCCCGCCGGCCCTTGCCGATACGGCGGCGACGGGCGTTGTCACCGCCGCCAATCTTCAGGACCGTTTCCCCGATGCGGCACGGGCATCGCTTGCAGCGGCACGCGCGGCCTCGCCTGATGTGGACGGGGGCGGCATCGGCGGCTTCTTCAAGCAGCAGTTGGGGGCGCGGTCGGTTGCACCGCGTGACGGGGATGACCCCGACGCGATCCTGTCCCGCGCCGAAGCCGCAATGCGCGATGGGCGTCTGGCCGATGCGCTGGCAGAGGTGAAAGCCCTGCCGCCCGAAGCCCAAGAGCCCCTGTCCGAATGGCTCTCTGATGCGCAAGCGCGTCACGACGCTCAAGACGCCGTACAGACATTGACACAACGCCTGACGGCGAACTGAGGAACCTGATTTATGCTTTGGTCACTGATTAAGATCGTTGTGTTCGTTGCGGTGATTGCCGCCATCACCTGGGGCGCATCGTTCTTGCTGGAAAGCTCGGGCGGGTTGCAGGTCACCGTGATGGGCACCGAATACAGCTTTGGCCCGCTGCAATCCGTGATCGCCGTGGTCCTGCTGGTTGTCGCGGTCTGGATCATGCTCAAGATCTTTGCGCTGCTGGTTGCGGTCTGGCATTTCCTGAACGGCGACGAAACCGCGCTGTCGCGCTATTTCGACCGGAACCGCGAGCGCAAGGGCTACGAGGCGCTCTCCGAAGGGCTTATGGCGCTGGCCAGCGGCGAAGGGCGTCTGGCGATGGCCAAGGCCGCAAAGGCGGATAAATACCTTGAACGTCCCGACCTGACCAATCTGCTGATCGCGCAGGCTGCGGAAATGGCGGGCGACCGTCGCAAGGCAGAAGAGACCTATCGCAAACTGGTCACCAACGAACGCACCCGTTTTGTCGGTGTGCGCGGGATCATGAAGCAGAAGCTGGCCGAAGGCGACACGGAAACCGCGCTGAAGCTGGCCGAGAAAGCTTTTGCCATCAAACCGAAACATGCCGAAACCGGTGATGTGCTGCTGAAACTGCAGGCCGAGAAAGAAGATTGGGCCGGTGCGCGCCAAACGCTGAACACCAAGCTCAAGAACGGCCAGATGCCGCGTGATGTGCATAAACGGCGCGATGCCGTGCTCGCCCTGTCCGAGGCGAAAGACGTCATTGCCGAAGGGAACAGCATCGAAGCCCGCGAGGCCGCGATCGAGGCGAACCGCCTGTCCCCCGATCTGATCCCCGCAGCCGTGATGGCGGCGCATGGTTATATCGATCAGGGCAAACCGAAATATGCGGCCCGCGTGCTGAAAAAAGCGTGGGACGTGCAGCCGCACCCCGATCTGGCCGGTGCCTTCGCCGCGATCCAGCCGGACGAGACCCCGAAAGAGCGGCTCAAGCGGTTTACCACGCTGACCCGCGTGCAGCCGGACCACCCCGAGACCAAGATGCTGCTGGCAGAGCTGAACATCGCCGCCGAAGATTTCCCGCAAGCGCGCCGGTCCTTGGGGGATCTGGTCGAAACCGACCCGACCGCGCGTTCGGTCACCTTGATGGCGGCCATCGAACGCGGCGAAGGGGCCTCTGATACCATCGTCAAAGGCTGGCTGGCACGGGCGCTGACCGTATCGCGCGGCCCTCAGTGGATTTGTGACAACTGCCAACATATCCACGCGAGCTGGAAGCCGATCTGCGAAAACTGCCACAGCTTCGATACGCTGGCGTGGAAAACCCCGCCCATGTCCGAAGTCGCCATGCCCGGCGGTGTGCAGATGCTGCCGCTGATCGTCGGCGCACTAGAGGATAACTCGGGCGCGGATGCCAAGCCGCCTGTCGCCACCCGCGCCGATATCGAGGATGCAGAGCTGATCGACGACACCCCCGCAGACGCCGCCGATCCGGTTGAAAAACCAGCGACCCAGCCCGAGAAATAGCGCGGGGCCCAAAGGTGAACGAAAACAAAGGCCGGCACGTATTGTGTCGGCCTTTTGCGTTACAGCTTATGTCTAACCTGCCTTTTGGTGTCTTATCGGATGACGGGGCTGCCGCAGGGGCGTATGTCTGTGACACGACTATTGCAAAGGATATGCCCCATGCCCGCTGATGATTTTGTATTCCCCCCCGCGCCGCAGACCAGTCTGGCTGTGCAGGGCACCGACGCCCGTTTTCCCATGCGCCGCATCTTCTGCGTGGGCCGCAACTACGAGGCGCACGCCCGCGAGATGGGCAAAGATCCGACGCGTGAGGCTCCGTTCTTTTTCACCAAACCCGCCGATGCGGCGCTGGATACGCCCTGCACGATCCCCTATCCGCCCCAGACAGAGGATCTGCACCACGAGATCGAGCTGGTGATCGCCATCGGCAAAGGCGGGCGCAACATCGCGGAAGCTGACGTGATGGATCACGTCTGGGGGGCTTCGGTCGGGATCGACCTGACCCGCCGTGACCTGCAGGCAGAGGCGAAGAAAGCCGGTCGGCCATGGGATTGGGGCAAGGCCTTTGACAACTCCGCCCCGATTGCCGCGCTGAAACCCATCGCCGATGTCCCGTCTGTGGAACAGGGGCGCATCTGGCTTGCCGTGAACGGTGAGGTGCGGCAGGACGCCGATCTGGCCGATCTGATCTGGTCAGTGCGCGAACATGTGGCGATCTTGTCGCAATCTATGGCGCTGGCCCCGGGGGATATCATCATGACGGGCACACCGGCCGGCGTCGCCGCCCTTGTTGAAGGGGATGTCGTGACCGGCGGCGTTGACGGGATCGCGACGCTTGAGGTCACAATAGGCCCGCGCGCCTGAACCCAAGCATCGCCCCCGCGACAAAAGCGCCCGTTGAAATCACGGGGGCGCCCCCTAGGTTATAGGATGATTCATACATATGGGAAATCGCAATGAAACATCTCTATAGCGCTCTACTGGCCACCGTGATCGCGGTTCCGGCCCTGGCAGACAGCCATAGCATGGGTGACGCAGACGCCGGCGAAAAGCAGTTCGGCAAATGCAAAGCCTGCCACATGATCGTGGACGACGCTGGCGAAACCTTCCAGCGGGGCGGCAAGGTCGGTCCGAACCTTTACGGGATCATCGGCAAGCAGGCCGGCACCGTCGAAGACTATCGCTATGGCGATGATCTGGTTGCCGCCGGTGAAGCCGGTCTGGTCTGGGACGAAGCCAATATGGCCGAATACCTGCAGAACCCCACCGATTTCCTGCGCACCACATTGGATGACAAGAAAGCCCGTTCGAAAATGTCGTTCAGAATGCGCAAAGGCGGCGAAGATGTTGCGGCCTATCTCGCGACGTTCTCTCCCGAAGCCGAGGCCGCAGCAGACGCGCCCATGGCTGACGATGCAGAGGCCGAGAAAACCGAATAAGCGGCTCTAACCAGCCTGATTGGCCCGCGTTTCCAGAGGGGGACGCGGGCCTTTTTATGACCTTAGCTGTTCAGATCAGACCAGCAAGGCAGCAGATCGCCCGCCGCCGGTGTCGCGTGATAGGCTGCCCGCGCAATCGCCCGCGCCAGACACAGTGACGCGGCATGGCCGATCAGCGGCAGAATGCTCTCGGCAACCTCATGCGCGCCGGTGCTCAGGCCAAAGACCAGATCACCGTCATAGGGGGTATGCGCAGGCACCGTGGCCCGCCCGATCCCGTCATGGGCCGCAACGGACATCCGCTGGCATTGCGCCTTTGTCAGGGTCGCATTCGTCGCGACAATAGCGATCGTCGTATTCTCGCGCGGGGACATCGACGCCATCTTGCGGCTTTCCATCGTCATCCCCAGCCCCGTCGCCGGGTCCGGGCCCATGCCGCCGAACTCTGCATCCACCTCGAAGGGGGCGGCGTAGAAGTGACGGTCACCCGGCGTGGTGACGGCCCCCACCGGATTGGCCGCGACCAATGCGCCGACCATTGTCCCATCCGGCAGGTGCAGTGACGCAGACCCGAGCCCGCCTTTCACCATCGCGCTCAGCGCGCCGGTGCCCGCGCCGATGGTGCCAAGCGTGAAATCTTCAGCCGCGGCATCATAGGCCGCACGGCCCAAGGCGCGGTAAGGATTCTCTGCCCAGGCCTTGTCCCCGCCGTTCAGGAGGTCGAACAGGATCGCCCCCGGCACCAGCGGGATCGTCGCATCGCCCAGCCGAAACCCGCGCCCCGCCGCGCGCAGCCCGTCCACCACGCCCGAACAGGCATCCAGCCCGTAGGCCGACCCGCCCGACAGCACCAGCGCATCCACCGCGGCGACCGATTTGTCGGGGGCGAGCAGATCCGTCTCGCGCGTGCCGGGAGCACCGCCCATCACATGGACAGAGGCGGTAAAGGGTTCATCCGCCAGCAGCACCGTCGTGCCGGATTTCAGCGCATCGTCCTGCGCGTTTCCCACCCGAAGGCCGGGCACATCGGTGATCAGGTTTCTGGGTCCGGGTTTCATAGGGCAGGGCCTTTGGTTGGTGCGGGACGCTCCGCGGGGAGTTTATTTGGCAAAATGAAGCAGGGGCATCACAGATCCGGCAAACGGGGCGCGGCGGCGAGGAGTTTTTGCGTGTAAGGGTGTTGCGGGCGATCAAAGACGTCGGCGGTGGCGCCCTGTTCGACAATCTGCCCCGATTTCATGACCAGCACCCGATCCGTGACCGTGCGCACCACCGACAGATCGTGGGAGATAAAGAGATAGGTCAGGTCATAGGCGCTGCAAAGCGCGGCCAGCAGATCAAGGATCTGCGCCCGAACCGAGACATCGAGCGCGCTCACCGCCTCGTCAAAGAGGATGAGGTCGGGGCGGATGATCAGGGCGCGGGCGATGGCAATGCGCTGGCGCTGCCCGCCTGAAAATTCGTGGATGTATTTGGTCGCATCTTCCGGCGACAGCCCCACGGCGGTCAGCGCATCGGCGATGGCATCGCTGCGGGCGCGGCCCTTGGGCGGGTCGGGCAGCATGTGGAACGGCTCGGTGATCAGCCGGTCCACGCGGTGGCGCGGGTTGAAGCTGCCGAAGGGATCCTGGAACACCACCTGCATTTTGCGCCGCACGGCAAGATCGGGTTTGCCGCCGCTATATACCGCTGCACCGTCCAGCGTGATATTGCCCGATTGCACCGGTTCCAGACCCAAAAGCGCCCGCGTCAGGGTCGATTTCCCGCAGCCGCTTTCACCGACGAGGCCCAGGCGTTCGCCCCGTTGCAGGGTGAAGGACACGTTATCGACAGCGCGGAAACGCCCCGGTTTGCCGAAGAGCGTCTTGCGTGGCAGGGCGTAATCGCGGCTCACGTTTTCCACCTTTAGCAGCGGTTGCGGAGGCGGGGCAGCAGGCAGGGCGACCGCATGGGTCGAGGCGGCAAACAGCATCCGCGTATAGGGGTGGCGCATGGTGTGCAGCAGGGCCTTTGTGTGCCCCTGTTCGACGATCTCTCCCTTGCGCATGACGATGATGCGGTCGGCCATATCGGCGACCACCGCCAGATCATGGGTGATCATCAGCAGCCCCATCCCGTCATCCCGCGCCAGCGATTTCAGCAGATCAAGGATCTGCGCCTGGGTCGTGACATCCAGCGCGGTGGTCGGTTCATCGGCGATCAGCAAGCGCGGCCGCAGCGCGATCGCCATCGCGATCACCACCCGTTGGCGTTGCCCGCCCGACAGCTCGTGCGGGTAGCGGGACAGGGGAAAGCGGTCATTTGGCAGGCCGACCCGCTCAAGCGTCTCGGCGGCTTGGCGGGCCGCGGCGTGACGTGACACGGTTTTGTCGTGGATACGGATGGTTTCCGCCACTTGATGGCCGATGGTTTGCACCGGGTTCAGCGCCGTCATCGGTTCCTGAAACACCATGCCGATGTCATTGCCGCGGATCGCGCAAAGCTCGGCTTCAGGCAGGGCCAGCAGGTCTTGATCCCCCAGCATGATATGACCGCGCGCCTGCGTCCCCTTGGGCAGCAGCTGCATCGCCGCCAGCGCGGTCATGGATTTGCCCGACCCGCTTTCGCCGGTGACGGCCACGATCTCTCCGGCGTCGACAGAAAGGGTCACGCCTTGCAGGATATTGAACCGGTGGATCGCCACCGACAGGTTGGTGATGCTAAGCAAGCTCATATCCGGCGCACCCGCAACCGCGGGTCCAGCGCATCGCGCAGCCCGTCGCCCATCAGGTTCAGCCCCAGCACCGTCAGAATGATTGCGAACCCCGGCACCAGCGCCATATGCGGTGCGATGCTGACCATGGTCTGCGCATCTGCCAGCATTCGGCCCCAGGATGGCGTCGGCGGCTGCGCGCCCAGCCCGACATAGGACAGCCCTGCCTCGGCCAGAATGCCGAGGCTGAACTGGATCGTCCCCTGCACGATCAACAGATTGGTCACATTGGGCAGAATATGTTCGACCGAGATCCGCGCCGCCGATTTACCCGCGACCCGTGCGGCGAGGATGAACTCACGCTCCCACAGGCTAAGCGCGGCACCGCGGGTGATGCGCGCAAAGACGGGAATGTTGAAGATGCCGATGGCGATAATCGCGTTCACCGCGCTGGCCCCGAAGATCGCCGTGATCAGGATCGCGATCACCAGCGAGGGGAAGGCAAAGACCAGATCGTTGCCGCGCATGATGATCTCGTCCACCAGCGACCCGCGTTTGGCTGCCGCCCACAGACCAAGCGGCACGCCAAGGCCCATGCCGATACCCACCGCCACCAGCGCCACGGCGATAGAGGTGCGCGCGCCGACCATGATCATGCTCAGGATATCGCGGCCAAAGTGATCGGTGCCCAGCAGATGCGCGCCGCCGACCCCTTGCAGCTTGTTCGGGATATCCATCGCCGTATGGGAAAACGGCGTCCAGACAAAGGACACAAGCGCGGACAGCACAAAGACCGAGGTCAGCAGCGCGCCAAGGATCAGGTTCCGGTTCATGCGCGCGCCCTCAGACGCGGGTCAACCGCCGCATAGGCCAGATCCACAATGAAGTTCACCACAATGACCGAGAAGACCAGCAGCATGACCACGGATTCCACCACGATCAGATCCCGCGCCGAAATGGATTGAAACACCAGCCGTCCAAGCCCCGGCAGATAGAACACCTGTTCGATGATGATCGACCCCGCCAGCAGGAACGAAAATTGCAGTCCGATGATCGTCAGCACAGGGATCAGCGCATTGCGTAACCCGTGCCGCCACAGCGCTTGTCTTTCGGTCAGCCCTTTGGCGCGGGCGCTGCGCATATAGTCTTCGCCCAAGACATCCAGCAGCGCAGACCGCATGACCCGCGCCAGAATGGCCGCCTGGGGCAGGGCCAGCGCAATGGCGGGCAGGGTCAGGGCGTGCAGCCCCGTCAGCACACCCTGATCCCAGCCGACAAAACCGCCGGCGGCGAACCAGCGCAGATTGATGGCGAATATCAGCACAAGGATCATCGCGAACCAGAAATTGGGCACCGCGACCCCCAGTTGTGTGGCCCCCATCACCCCCATATCCCCGGCTTTGCCACGCCGCGCCGCTGCATAGATCCCGGCGGGAAAGGCGATCAACGTGGACAGCCCTAGCGCGTACAGCGCCAGCGGCAGGGACACCCAAAGTCGCGCGGCGATCATCTCGGACACGGGGGTGCGGTAGGTATAGGAGGTGCCGAAATCCCCCTGCAGCAGCCCGCCGACCCAAGCCAGATAGCGCGCCGGTTTCGATGCATCGAGCCCAAGTTCACTGCGCAAAGCAGCAAGCGTTTCAGGTTGCGCATTCATCCCCAGCATAAAAGAGGCCGGGTCACCGGGGGCAACTTCGATAACGGTAAAGATCACCAGCGACGCAACAGCCAGGCTGATACAAAGCGAAAGCAAACGTTTGAGCGTGTACCGGATCATGCGGCCGAAGGTAGGCGCGCAAATCAACAGCGTCCAGCGCAGAAAAACCTTTTTAAGGCGAGCGGGTTACCCGTCGCTCTCTTTTTGGTGAAGCGATTAGTTTTGTGACATGGGAACCAATTCGCGCTGCACGGGGTTGGGTACTCAGAAACGAGAAATTAGGAGCTTAACAATGACCAATACATTTAAAACACTCGCCATCGCCGCCCTTATGGGTACCGTATCCGCACCAGCATTTGCTGCCGCACATGCCAGCCCTTCGATGACATGCGCCGAATTTAACGAGCTGTCGAAAGACGACCAGATGATGGTGGCTTCCGCTGCGATCGCAGAGATCGACGACGGTGCGAACGGCGGTTCCATCGGTGGTAGCGAACGTGACGAAGACACAACAACTACAGTAACAGCTGCCGAAGCGACTGACGACGAATCCGAAACAGACTCGATCGTTGACGAAAACTCGGCCAACGCACCAACCGGTGGTAACACTGCTGAATCCAACATGACAGCAGAGCCAATGGACGAAGCCGCGATGGAACAGTTCATGGTTGTATGTAACCAGAACCTTGACGCCACCGTAGGTGAGGCCGCTGCTGGTCTGCCAGGCGACAAATAAGACTTAACCCTTTAGGGTTTTGCGGGCGGGTGCAGAAATGCGCCCGCCTTTTTCGTGCGATACACCCTACGATACACTGACTATACCGCGTTTTAGGGTCAGGCGCGGGCTTCTGCCGTTGTCACTGTGTTACGGGTCCGAATTGCCTTGGTCGCCTGTTGCCGGGCCAGATCAGCGCTTGCTTGCAGGATCAGGCGCGAGGGGGCCTTGCCCTTGCCGCGCGCAGGCAAGCCGTGCTGGTTCAACACCTGTTTCTTTTTCAGGAACACGCGTGCTGTGGGGCCATAGACCTTGGCGACTTCTTCGCGGTTGACGCGCCCTGTGCCCAAGGCGGGAAGTACCTTGGAGAATGCCGCGCGATGCGGTTTGCTCATCTGGTCCAGCGCCATCGGGCCGGGGTAGAAGCTTTCCGACGGGACGTTCTCGGCAAAGATCACCTGATGGTCGTCGAACATCAGGTGAACGTAGGTGACCGATTTCTTGCCCTTGGCGATGCGCACGCCTTTGGCCGCGTCGGCAAGATGTTTGGCGCGGGCAAAGCTATCGCCGCTCTGGCCGACCAAAACACCATGTTGCTGCGAGACCAAGAGATCCCGTTCGGCACCGAAAGTGCCACGTTTGATCAGCACGGGGTGCAGATGTGATCCCTTTTGCATTTGTCGGGCATCGTAAGACCGCGTGTTGATCCAGCGGATTTTCTGCGGGCCGTTGTCCATTGTGGTGACAAGATCGCCGACACGCAGGTCTTCGACCAAGACATCCCCGCGCGGGGTGCGGATGGCGGTGCCTTTGCCAAAGCAGACAACGCCGGTGTTGTCATAGGTAAAGTGCTGCGCCTGCACGCCGATGAACTTGAGCGACCCATCCTCGAACTTGGAATTATAGGTGTAATCCGTGGTCTCGAAGTTGGACTGATCCAGAATGCCATTGTCTTCATAGTCAGCGCGCAGATCGAAGATCTTGTCGTAATAGCCGCTTAGATCAATGAAATCATTATTGGTGGTGTCGTTATCATCCAGCGGGCCGGTATTGCCCGCGTTGAAATCGGTGATCGTGTCGTGACCGCCGGAGTAGACGAATACGTCATCGCCGTCGCCGCCTGTCAGCTGGTCATCGTCCTGACCGCCGTCCAGCGTATCATTGCCGTCGCCCCCGATCAGGGTATCGCGGCCAGCGTCGCCATGCAGATTGTCATTGCCACCGCCGCCGTCGATTGAATCATCGCCGTCGCCGCCGGACAAGCTGTTGTCCTGTGTCCCGCGCGCGGTGATGGTGTTGTCTTTGCTGTCGCCCTTGACCGACGCGGCAGAGTTCTCGAGCGCGACGTTTTCAAAGTTCAGCAGATCGCCACGGTCGCTCCCTGCGTGGTCCAGCCGGCTGGCGGCAAGATCGACGGTGTGGTCAGCCCCCAGCCCGCTGCCTGCGACATAGGTATCGATGCCACCGCCCGCGTCGATGACGGAGTTCGCGTCGTCCGCTGTGGTGCCCGCCTCGCGAATGATCCGGTCGTCGCCCGTCCCGGCGTCGATGTCATAGGCACCATCACCAACCTTGATCGTGTCATCGCCTGCACCGGTATCAACCGCGACACCGCCAATGCTGGCATCCACATAATCCGATGAATTGGTCAGAACCAGCTTTTCAATCTCGGTGAAGGAAACGCTGTTGGGGCCTTCGGTCGCGGTGCCCGCCTCTGCGCCGGTATAGGTGACAGAGACACCTTTGCTCAGCGCGTCGAAGGTGACGACATCATAGTCCTTGCCGCCTTCGCCACCGGCGATTTTATCGGTGCCGAAATCATCTTCCATGACAAACAGATCGGCGTCATCCCCGCCCGACATGGCATCATTGCCGGTGCCGCCCGCGATCGTATCGTGGCCCGTGCCACCCTCGATCCGGTCGTCACCACTGCCGCCGGACAGGCTGTCATTGTCCGCGCCACCGGAAAGGCTGTCATTCCCGCCGTCGCCATAGATCGTGTCGCTGCCAGCCCCACCGTCCAGCGTATCATTGCCCGCATCGGTCGCGCTGATGGTCGACATCTTGAGGTCGCCAACACGGATCGCGTGGCCGGTATCATCGGGGTCGTGGTTGTTATACTCGATCTCGATCCGCGAAACGGGGCCCGCGATATCGACCTGCAGGAAACCCGTCTTGGCATTGGTCGTGCCCCGCCCCGCATCCGTGCTGATGGCACGGCCGGTTTCGTCGTTCACGTCCAGCGTATCGCTATTGCCCGCCGTCAGATTAACAGGGATAAGATTGCCGTCGGCGTCATAGGCCCGCACGATGACTTCATCCACGAAGCCATAGGCCTGATCGATGTCGAAAATACCGAAGGTGACATTGCTCACCTCGTCCGAAACGCCGCTGTCCAGCGACGAGAAGTCGATGCTCATCTTCGCGGTATTCGGGTCCGACCCCTCCGCACCGCCAAGGATACGGATCGATGAACTGTCGCTTAGTTCGTTGTAGTCATACAGCGGGTCGTTCCGCTCCATCGTGGCAGAGCGGAAGTTCTCCCCCTGATCCACGGACATCGTGACCTGGATATTGCCGGACGAGGTGACCCCGGTGATGCCCCCCGTGACGCTAACGCCGTCCTCGATATTCTGGTTGGCCCAGGAAAACGTGGTCTCTTCGGTGGTGTCGGCGTCGCCGTGGAGGCGGTCGTCGCCGTCATTGCCTGCGATATAGTCATTTCCCGCGCCGCCCAAAATCGTGTCATCGCCCGACCCGGCCGAGATTTTGTCGTTGCCCGCGCCCAGCTTTACCGCGTTGCCGCTGTTGTCCACCTCGTCCGCTTGCGCGTCCGTCGATCCCACACGCATGGAATCATCGCCCGACGTCCCATCAACGGTGCCATCCGGCGCAACATAGTCGGCATCGACGCGGCTGGCGTACATCATCGACTCGTTTGATGAGACAGTGTTGAACGTGATGGAGTCGATGGGCCCCGCCTCAAGCGCGGATTGGTAATCGGAGGAGCTGGCAGCCGGCGCAAGGAACAGGTCGCCGTTGGTGGATTGGAAGACAATCGCCGTCACGGTCGCCTGGGAACCGTCGGCGTAGGTCAGCGTCGCGGCATAGGACGCGATGGCATCAAAGTTCTGGCTGTTGCCATCGTCGATGCGGAAGGTGTCAGACCCGTTTTCCCCACTGTTATCAGTAGAGTATGTGCCGCGTGCAGTATTTCCATACCCCCGCGCCCCCGGAGAGAAGGATTTGATGTTGTTGTAAAGCGGGCTGTTGGCACCCCCAAAGGTTTCCCCCTCCAGCGAGCTTGCGTTTTCGCTGATCTGGTTTCCCTCGGTCGTATCGATACGACCGACATTCCCAAGGTAGAAAACGTTAAATCTGGTTGCCATTGTTACAGCCCTCAACATCTTTGAACCGGTGACAGGCCTGTGGCCCGCGTCCTGTGTATTGTTGTGGGTACGGGGACAATGTGGCGTCACTTTGACCGGAAACAAAAACAATGTGGCCATGTTTCTATGCTTTTGATCGAAACAATACACAGTCTGGTAAGGATCAAGGCCAAGCGCACAGCGCGGAAACGCGGGGGCAGGGCGTATGCGCCGCGATGTGATCAAATGGTTTAAAATGCCGGGTATTTAGAGGTGTGACCGAAGTGCACGGTAAAAGCGGCGTGAACTTGCAGCGGCCATAGGGCGGGCTTGCTGAAGGTTGACCGCAGAGATTTTGCCCTAGTCGACTGAAAATAAGCGATTTTATCTGTCTTCCCCCCCTCGGGGCTGACCTCTTGCTCGGTTTAAACCCATCGGGCCACAGGGCGCCCCTGACCCCGTACCGCGCCGCCATGTAGACTCCGCGCCTCAATTCCGCCGCATGAATGCCGCCGCAGCGCCTCAAGCCTCTGTCGAAGGTGAATGCACCCCCAGCATCCCCGCCGGGTTCATCAACCAAAGGAGCTTTCCGTGTCACATCATGCCCCCCCTGAGCCCAAGACCGGCCTTTGGCACATTACCGGTGCCGCGATGGCCGCGATGTTCTGCTTGTTTGCGCTGCTTGGGGGATGGGCCGCGACAACACAGATTTCGGGGGCGGTGATCGCGACGGGGCAGATCGATGTGGCGGGCAAGCCCAAGGTGATCCAGACGGTGGATGGCGGCGTATTGGCAGAATTGCCGGTCCAGAACGGGGATATCGTCAAGGCGGGGCAGGTCTTGGCGCGATTTGATGCCACGATCTTGCAGATTGACCTGCGCATGGCGCGCGCCCGTCTGGCCGAGGCAGCGGGCCTGCGCGCCCGTCTGGAGGCAGAGCGTGACGAAAGCCCCGCCCCCCGTTTCGATGCCATTGATCTGCCAGCAAAAATCGGCGCGCTGGATATGACGCAAGCGCAGGCAGGGCAGGCCGCGATATTCGAGGCGCGGGCCCAGATGCGCGCGGGAATGCGCGCCCGCATGGCCAGCGACCTTGCCGATGTCGAAACCCAGGCCACCGGCCTCAACGGCCAAATCTCTGCGCTGGAACAACAACTTGCCATCCTCACGACAGAGCTGCGCAGCCTCACGCGCTTGGTTGAAAAGGGGCTGGCCCCGCAGGTCCGTTTGTCGCAACTACAGTCCACGCGGGCCGGTTTGCGCGGTGACCTTGCCGCGCGGCGGGCGGATTTGGCGCGGTTGATCCACCAACGTTGGACGCTTCGGTTGGAAAGCCTGCAAGCCGATCGCCGGTTTCAGGAACAGGTCGCGCTGCAACTGCGCGAGGTCACTGCCGAAGTTCAGGAACTGACCCTATCGATCCTTACCCGCCAAGCGCAGCTTGACCGTATTGCCCTTCGGGCTCCCGTCGACGGGATGGTGCATGAACTGCGCGCCACGACCGTTGGCGCGGTTGTCGCGGCGGGTGCGACCTTGATGGATATCGTGCCGCAGCAGTCAAAGTTCGAATTCGAGGTGCAGGTCGATCCGCGCTCGATCAATCTGGTACGCTATGATCAGCCCGCCACCCTCGTGCTCACCGCCTTTGACCCGCATACGACCCCGAAACTGACCGGCAGCGTTTACAGCATCTCTCCGCAGGTGGTGGTGGACCCGCGCAATGGCGACAGCTTTTATCGGGTCATTCTGGATATCCCCCGTACCGAGCTGGACCGTCTGCCAGCCTCCGTCCGTTTGGTCCCCGGCATGCCGATAGAGGCGTTTTTGAAGACCAAAGACAGGACCGTGTTGAGTTATCTGGCAGAGCCTATCAGCAGCCAGCTGCGCCGGGGGTTCCGCGGCTCCTGAGACCTCGACGTTAGCGAAATCTTTACCATCTTCCCGTCTTAAGAGGGGATGAACACACCGTCCGCCCCACCCGGCATCACTGTCGTGATCCCCCATCTCAACCAACACAACGCCCTTGCGCGTTGCCTTGCTGCGCTGGACGCCGGAACGCGGAAGCCGGTCGAGGTGATCGTCGTCGACAATGGCTCCGCCCGGTCACCGCAAGGAGTTGTTAACGATTACCCATGGGTATCCCTGATCTACCAGCCGATCCCGGGCCCCGGCCCCGCACGTAACCTTGGCGCGGCGCAGGCACGGGGCGATGTGCTTGCCTTTCTCGACGCCGATTGCCTGCCCGACGCGCATTGGCTGGCGCATATTGCCGCGCATATGGCGCGCGATCCCCATACGATCCTTGGCGGTGATGTCCGTATCGAACGTAAAGGGTGCAGGCTGGACCCCGCGACCGCATATCAAGCGATTTTTGCTTATCGGATGGACCGCTACATCGCGCAGCAGGGGTTCACGGGGACGGGCAATCTGATCGTGCATCGCAAGGTGTTCGACGCGGTCGGCCCGTTCAAGGGCCTCCACCATGCCGAGGACCGCGACTGGGGCCAGCGCGCCACCTTTGCCGGATATCGCATAGGCTTCGCCGCCGATCTGGTTGTCTATCACCCGCCGCATACGGCGACGGGCCTGCGGCTGAAATGGGACAGGCAGCTTGCCCATGATTGGGCGCGCTGTACCGGCCTTGGCGGCCGTATCCGGTGGTCGATAAAGGCGCTGCTGCTCGTTCCGTCTCCGCTTTGCGCTGTGGCAGAGGTCGCGACCAGCCCCCGCATCAAGGGCGCGTGCAACCGTGTGATGGCGTTGATCGGACTGACGTCTATCCGGCTTTACCGCGCGCGACGGATGCTGTCGCTGCTACGGGGCCATGACCCCGAACGGCTTTTGCACCGGTGGAACCGCATTGACCTGCCCTGACATCAGATGCGCGACATGGGGTGGCCCGTGATCCGGTCCTTTGGCTTTCTGCTGTCCGGCAACGCCTGCGCCGCCGCGATCTTGCTGCTGCGCACGGTGGTGGTGTCGCGTCTGATCGGCCTCGAAGATTTCGGGATCGGCACAAGCCTCGTGCTCGCGCTTGCTATGATAGAGATGCTGACCGCGCTTGGCTTTCAACAACAGATCGTCAATGCGCCCAAAGGGGATGACGCGGATTTCCATAGCGCGCTGCATGGTGTGGCGCTGATACGCGGCATGATCGGGGCGGCGGCGCTGTTTCTTCTCGCGCCGCTTCTGGCCCGCTCCTTTGGGGTGGTGCAGCTGACATGGGCGTTTCAGCTGATCTCTGTGGTGCCGCTGATACAGGGGGCGATGCATCTGGACGTCTATCGCCAGACCCGTCACCACAAACATCGCGCCGCAATATGGATCGCGCTGCTGCCGCCGCTGGGGTCGTTGGCCGCGCTGCTGCCCCTATCGCGGATGTTCGATGACTTCCGCATCATGCTTTTTGCCATGTTGGTGCATATGGCGCTGGGCACGCTCATGTCTCACGCAGTTGCCAAACGCCCTTATCGGCTGCGGTTTGATGGGACCGTTATGGTCCAAAGCATGCAGTTCGGATGGCCCCTCATGGCAAGCGGCGCGGTGATGTTTCTGGTGTTCAATGGCGAACGCACCATCGTCGGGCGTCTTCTAGGGCTAGAGGCGCTGGCCCTGTTTTCCATGGCCGTCTCGCTGACACTGACCCCGTCGCTGGTCCTGATGCGCAGCACGATGAGCCTGTTTCTACCCCGCCTGTCAGCCAGCGCCGCGCGCCAGGAATTTCGGGCCCAGGCGATCACCACGATCCAAAGCCATATCGTGCTGGCTGCGGGAATGGTCATGGCAGTTAACCTGCTTGGCGGTTCCTTCGTGCACCATGTGTTGGGCGATAAATACCGCGCTGTGCTGCCCCTGCTGACGCTCTTGACGGCGGTTCAGGCGTTGCGGGTGGTCAAAGGCGGGTGTGCGATTGTCGCGCTGGGCGAAGGGTATCGCAAGACCGAGCTTTTGACGGACCTGTTGCGCATCGCGTTCCTACCCCTCGCGGCATGGGGTGTGCTGCAAGGCGCAAGCCTGCCCCATGTGGTGCATATCGCAGGACTGGGCGAGGCCGCGGGGCTGATGATTGCGCTGCTCTGGATGCACCGCGTGCAACGGGTGCCGCTCCGGTCATTGGCCCTGCCGCTGATCTGTATGGTCGCGGTATTGGCTTGGGCGGTTTTCACGCAGGACCAGCCGACGGGGGTTCGGGCCGCAGGCTTCGGCCTGTTGCTGGCCGGTCTGGCGATGGCGCTGCCCGACGTCCGCAGACTGATGATCAAGAAAGGAGCATCCGATGGGATGGAGCCCAAGGCAATGCAGCACCGTTAAGAAGACTTTGACCGCACAAGAGATATGCCGCGGCCAAAGCAACGGCAGCCGTGCACCATGAAGAGACGCGCCAAGCCGCCCCGCCTGTCCGAGCTTGCCATCGGGCGGGACAACCACTTTAACCTCATTCGCTTTCTCGCGGCGGTGGCTGTGCTTGTCTCTCACGCGTGGCCGCTCGCGCTTGGGCGCGGCACGGTTGAGCCTTTGAAAACAGCGCTTGGCTATTCGCTGGGGGAGCTGGCGGTTTTCGTTTTCTTTGGCCTGTCCGGCTTTTTCATCGCGGGCAGCTACGACCGGCAGGGGTCTGCCTTGTCCTTTGTCATGGCGCGGGCCGCGCGTCTGCTGCCGGGGTTGGCCGTGTCGATCTTGATCGTGGCGCTGATCATGGGGCCGCTGGTCAGCCGGTTAGACGCGGGTACGTATCTGTCGCATCCCGATACGGCGCAGTTTATCGTGCAAAATATACTCTTGTTTAAACCACAATATACCTTGCCGGGCGTGTTCACCACGAATCCCTATCCCACCGTAGAAGGTTCGATTTGGACGCTCGCGCATGAGGTCGCCTGCTATGCGCTTATCCTGTTCGTCGGCCTTGTCGGGGCCCTGTCCCGCCGGCGGGTGATGGCGGTGCTCTTGGCGCTTTACCTGATCGCGTGGGGAATCGCGCCGTATCTCGGCGACCTCATTCATCCGCGCCTACAGCAAACGCGGCTGCTGTCCTTGCCCTTTGTTTTCGGGGCGTCCTGCTGGATCTGGCGCGATTGTATCCCCTTGCGGTGGCCCTTCGTCCTTGGGTTGATCGTCCTGACATGGGCCGTGCAAGCTACGGTTTTCGCTTTTCCAATGCTTGCACTGGCTGTGACCTACACCAGCCTCTGGGCGGGGTATTGCAAGCTAGACCCCCTGCTGATGTTCAATAGGGTCGGAGATTATTCATACGGTATATATATTTACGCGATGCCGCTGCAGGGGATGGTGGTTTGGGTGTGGGGTGACATGACGCCGGCGCTGAACATTGCGCTGGCCTTGCCGTTGACGTTGCTGAGCGCGGTATTGTCCTGGCACTGGATTGAACGGCCCGCGCTGACCATCGCGCGGGAGGGGCAGCGCGGGTCTTTGATTACGCGGAGGATAGCACCGCGCCGATAAAGCCGCTATCGCCCAATGTATTTCCCACAAGGTCGCTGCCATAGGGGGCCTGCGCGGGTGATATTTTGGGCAGATCGGACAGTGCGTCGGGGCGGTAGTCACCGCTGCCTGTGTTGCTGCCGGTGTGAGAGCGGTCGTCGACCCAAGGCGCGGCGATATGTGAAACCTCACCGATCGACGGCAGTTCCCCCAGCCACGAGGACGGGCCATAGCCGGGTTCATTACTTGACCCTGCGATTGCGACATTATGCGACCATCCAACCTTGTACCGCGCTGGCCAGTTGCCGGTAAGGGAGGTTTCGCCGGAAAATACATCGCTTTTGATATTGATGCGGTGGAACAGATTGTTCCGAAAAGAGCCCGACTTCGCCACGTTCTCGGTGCCGTCCAGATACAGCAAATTCGCGCGTTCCCCCGCGATGGTATTGTTGTGCACAACGATGTTTTGGGCTGCATTTATATCGCTGTCAGCGTTCAATCGCAGCGCTGCATTTGTGGAGCTCCCCCAGCTTTCCACGATGTTCCCTACAAAAGCAAAGCCCCGCTCTCCGATCTCGGCGCTTGCGGAAACGATTGCATTGGTAGCGCTGCCATTGCTGAATGTGTTCCACCCTAAAAACGTGCCGGTCATGGCAGGCCGGTTGCCAATCGGCGCCCGGAGGATGAATTCGTCAAGTCCCGAACAGCCGAGCGCCTGATAGGTAATTGTTCCAGCACAGCGTTTGCAGCCGATCGCGGTGACCATGATTGCTTCGGTCGAAAAGGAATTGCCCTGGCGTGGATCTTCGTTGGGCACGACGGAGCAGTTGATTTGTACAAAGCGCCCCACCCGGTAAACCCAAGCGCCGTAGCTGCCGAAACCGTTAGCGTCCCAAAGACAGTTCTTTGTTATCAAAAGATTGTCTGCCGACTCCGCGCCACTGTCCAGAAACACCGTGTTCGCCCCGCCTTTCTGCAAAGTGACATCACAAATCTTGAGGTGCGTTGGTATGCCGTTGAACCGATTGACCCCACCGTCGGTTAAGATCGTGGTATCCCGTTTGGACGGGTCTTCAGCCCTGATACACAAGGGCAGCTGTGCCGAGCGACCGGCAGCCTTGAAAGGCGTTAAGATATGCGCCCCCTCTGCCAGTAAAATCGTTCCACCCCCTGCATCATCCACCCGCCCAAAATGCGCGGCATTGAACTCCTTGATCGCGTCGGCCGCGGCCGCGATTGTCGCAAATGGGGCGGCAATGGCATCTGCGCGCGCAGACGCAGCCTGACCCGTCGCATCGTCGCCCGTGGTTCCATCGACTTGGGCATAACATGCCCCATACCCGCCGCTCGTGTCGTTCAGCATCCGAAGCGTCGTCAGGTTGGGGGACGGATATTCATCGGCGTCGGCACTGATGGAAAAGGCTTCCCCCACCCATGGGTAGATGGTGGCATCTACAGTCAATAAATCCCCCTGGGCCAAGCCTGATAGATCAACCGTCGCTGCATAGTGCGGAACATGGAGCCCCGACGCCTCATATCCAAGACTTCTTTGCGACGACACAACCTGCGATGCTTCGTTGCCAAGCGTATCGCGGACGATGAACCGCACCGCCGCGACGGGTTGCCCCTGTTGGGCATATGCGTGGGCAACTGCCAGCCTTAGTATATGTACATCATCTTCTACCCTCTCACGGTCATGGTTTAACCACATGGCAATAGGCCGGGGCGCTGGCCTTGTGCTGTGATTGATTGCACCGTTGATAGTATCGCCCGCGTAAACAAAGTCTGAACACGCGACGGTCTTGTCAGTAAAATTTGAATGATCTGGGTAGGGCTGCCTGACACGGCTGGTGAGCTGCACAACCGAAGCCCTGCTGACAGCCGTCGCCGCCGTATCAAAACCGCGCCGGTTCACGGCCACATTCCGCGCCTCGGAAGTGGTGGAAAACGACGGTATATCTCGGTGCTCGGCCCGCCAACCATCTGCAAGAATTTCCGTGACGGGCGAAATCTTTAGCGGCAGCGCCCCCGCCATCGTTTGCCCCAGTTTCATGCCCAGTCCGAGTGTCATCTGCATAGTCCATACCTTGCGATCATAATTCGTAGGCATCGATACATATCAACCTCGCTGAGCCGTTGCATACGCAGGGAAAGAGGCGGAGGGCGGGTTAATCTTCACGCAATATTAAATGTTCAGCCCAATGGTGGTGGCACTGCCGATTCTTCTTACGAAAGGACAGATATGATTTGGACGTGAACCACATATATGCGGCGGACCAGCACCGCTCTCTCAAGCGCATACGGCTATACCATCAACGGCCCGTATCACGGGTTGTGCTCGTGTATTTCGGGCTCCTGCTGGTGCCCGTCGGCTTCAATTTAGGGTCGGTCTATATGACCGGGACCAAGGCGTTATTAGCAGTGCTGATTATTCCGCTAAGTCTCCGCCTGTTTTGCGGCCACTTCGGGCGTATTTTGTTGACAGACGTAATGTTCTTTATGCATTTTCTATGGGTTTCGCTGGCCTTAGCGGTCAACAACCCGGTGGAAGCGACACAGAATGCAGGCTCAATCGGGGTCGAGTTTCTAGGCGGGTATTTGATCGGGCGCGCCTTTATCCGAGACAGACACAGCTTTGCCGCAGTGGTTAAGATCCTCACAGGACTGATCGTGTTATGCTTCCCTCTGGCTTTGATAGAGTCGCAAAGCGGGACATCTGTTCTCATTGAATTGTGGAAGATGACGGGGCTTACGACCCCGGTGGATCTGGCGATTGATCGCCGCATGGGACTGGAGCGGGTGCAACTTTCGTTCGAGCATCCAATTCACTGGGGCTTGTTTTGTACAATCGCGACGTCTCTTTACTTTATTGGACTGGGGAGGCGGCACAGCTTGGGTTTGCGGTCCGTGGTTATGACGGTGATTTGCGCCAGCTGCTTTCTATCGCTGTCCAGCGGCGCGCTGCTGGCGGCAATCGTGCAGATAGGGCTGATATTCTGGAGTTTCCTATGTCGCAGGATCGGGCGACGATGGCTAATCCTCTCAACCTGTTTTGTTATTTTTTACGTCGTGATTGATTTGCTTTCCAATCGAACCCCGATCCAAGTTTTCATGAGCTATGCGACATTTTCTGCCGAAAGCGCCTATTGGCGGTCCGCTATTTTCCAATGGGGCATGACCAATGTCTGGAGCGCACCTGTATTTGGACTTGGGCTAAACGATTGGCTCAGGCCGGTTTGGATGCACACCTCGAGTATCGATAATTTTTGGCTATTTATCGCGATGCGTTTCGGATTGCCGGCGTTTACTTTTTTGACAGTCGGCTATGGCTATGCGCTTTGGCGTGTTGGGCGCAAAGATTTCACCATGGATCGGACCCTAGCGGCGCTACGGCTAGGCTGGATACTCTGCTTTACTGGGCTCACGCTCACTCTGTCGACGGTGCACATTTGGGGCAGCATCTATGGCTTCGTATTCTTCATATTTGGGGCAGGACTGTGGATGTTGGATGCGAAGCCGCGATCCCCGCAGAGTGAACGTACAATTTGAAATATTGATCCTTTTCGGATTTGCCAATTTTTCCACTTTATAAAGGAAATCACCCTACCACAGAAGTCAGGCCGCAAGGGGATGTCGGCCATGACGACTGATTGGTTTGGGGGAAGTGCAACGTGCAGACGCACAACATCTATGCCGCCGCGTTGCGATCACAGCTTGGGGGGATTGGGCTGCTTTTTGTGGTCAGTGGGTTGATCAACATCCTGCTGCTCACAGGATCGATTTACATGATCCAGATATATGACCGCGTTTTGCCTAGCGGGTCAGTGGTCACGCTGATGGGGCTCTTCGGGATTGTGCTGCTTCTCTATTGTTTCTTCGGGCTTTTTGACCTGATCCGGCAACGGCTTTTGGCCCGTCTTTCGGTGCGTTTGGACCTGGCACTTGGGGCTGAGTGTTTCGCGGCTTGGGTCAGCAATGATGAAAAGAACAACGTACCGGCAAGCGCACAACAGCCCCTGCAACAACTGGGGCACCTTAGACGTCTGCTGTCTAGTCCCGCGTTCATAAGTGTCTGTGATATGCCGTTTGTGCCGATCTTTTTGTTGGCCTTATTCATCATTCACCCTTGGTTGGGGGCGATGGTTCTGGGCGGCGCGGCCTTGGCTTGTGCCGTGATGGCAACGGGCCGCTATTTGACGCGCAACACGATCAGCATCTCGGCAAATCAGGATCATACCCTCGCTGATATGTCCTATCACAGTCGCCGTCTGGCGGAGCCGCTGCGCGCCATGCGTATGCAAGTTGATGTTGCCACATATTGGCGCGGGCTTCAGCGCAGCAGTCTGGCGTGGCATCAGCGCCTGCACGCCCCGCCGGATGCGCTGGCATCGTTCAGCAAATCGTTCCGCCTGATGTTGCAATCCTCGATCCTGACAGTTGGGGCCATATTGGTCATTCAGGGTCAAATCTCGGCGGGGATGATTATGGCCGCTTCGATCTTGGCGGGGCGCGTACTGGCCCCTATCGACCAGATGATCAGCGGCTGGCAGGGGATTGCATGCGGTTGGTCCGCGCACCGCCACCTGCACCGCCATTTTTCACAGAATATCCCGGCGCGCGAGGGGGTTGCATTGCCTGAACCAAAGGGCCGGGTTTCTTTCACCGCCGTTTCCCACGGGATCGAGGGGCGGGCGGAAAACGGGCTGAAGGATGTCTCTTTTGACCTGTCACCGGGGGATGGGCTGTGCGTGCTCGGCGGGCCAAATGCGGGCAAAAGCATATTGGCAAAACTGGCCGTTGGCGTTGCGGCTCCTACAACCGGTGAGGTTCGGTTTGATGCCGTTAATCTGGCCCGATGGCCTTCCGCGCAGATTGGCCCTGCGATCGGCTATTTGCCCGATACCATTGATCTTCTACCCGCGACGATTTTCGACAACATTTCCAGATTTCGCTCCGATACCACTGATGCACAGGTGATCGCCGCTGCAAAGCTGGCCCGTGTTCACCACGCCATTATGGCTCTTCCGGATGGGTATATGAGTGTTGTGCGCGGCGGTGGGGGATCCTCGTTAACCCAAGGGCAGATTCAGCAGATCGGGCTGGCGCGGGCGTTGGTCTGCAATCCGGCGCTGGTTGTGATGGATGATCCGCTGCGGTCGCTTTTCAGCTGTCCCGATGCTGAACAGATCGTGGCAGAGGTCGCACGCCATATGCGCGATCGGGGTAGCACGGTGGTGATCACGGCGCGCCAGCCCTGTGCAATTTCGGCGTTGAACAAAGTGCTAATATTGTCCGAGGGGCGGATAAGGCAGTTCGGCTTGACCAATGATATCTTCGGGCGCGCTTTCCCTACGCGGGTGGCGGCGAAGGTTCAGACGCTGCAGATCTTGGGCAATGGCACAACACGGGCAAGCGGGGGGTAACCTTATGGAATAGAAAAATGGTATAAAAAAGGGGCATTGCGCACGACCCAAGCCCCCTTCTATCGCTTTCTTCAGATGTCGCCCTATTCGGACCAAGAAACACCGGTAAGGTCGACAGCCTGCGTCGGGGCATTGCGCCAAAGGCCGGTCAGACCTGCCTTTGCAACGGACAGTGACGCCAGCTGGAACAGGAAACCGTTGACGTGATCTTGGGCGATCATGGTCTGTGCCTCGCCCAGCAACGCGTTGCGTGCTTCCGGGTCGGTTGTCGTGTTCAGCTTGGTCATCAAAGCCTGAAAATCAGAGTTGTCATACTGGAAATAGTAATCAGGGTTGGCATAGATGCCGATATCCATCGGTTCGGTATGACTTACGATTGTCATGCCGAAGTTCTTTCCCTTGAACACCGTTTCAAGCCATTGGGCCCATTCGACATTATTGATCTTGGCGGTGATACCAACCTCGGCCAGCTGCGCGGCGATGATCTCTCCGCCGCGGCGGGCGTAGGAGGGGGGCGGCAGGTCCAGCGTGGTCTCGAACCCGTCGGCAAAGCCGGCTTCGGCCAGCAAAGCTTTGGATTTTTCGATGTCATGCAGGCTCAGCGCGGTTTGATCGACATAGCCCGGGTTATGGGGCGCGAAATGCGTACCGATGGGCGTGCCGTATCCGAACATCGCACCGTCAATAATGGCTTGACGATCAATGGCATGGGCGACGGCGGCGCGCACCTTGGGGTCATCAAACGGCGGCTGTTTGTTGTTCATCGCCAGAATGGTTTCGCCCTCGGTAGAACCGACAAGCACTTGAAACCGCGGGTCCGCTTCGAATTGCGGCAGGTTCTCGGGCGCGGGGAAGCCGGCGAAGACATCAACATCTTCGGCCATCATCGACGCGAAAGCGGCGGTCGGGTCAGAGATGAATTTGAACGTGGCGATATCCAGCGCGGCCGGGGTCCCCCAGTAGTTCGGGTTCTTCTCGATGCGGATATTGTCGCCCTGGGTCCAGCTGGTGAATTTGAACGCGCCGGTGCCGATGGGCAGTTGCTTGATATTGTCGATGCTTTCGGGTGCCACGATCACCGCGTCGCCCCAGGCGAGGTTGAACAACAGGTTGCCGTCCGGCTCCGACAGTTTGATTTCGACGGTCGACGGGTCGACGACTGTCACCTCCGAGATCGCGCCGAACAGCGCCTTTTGGGCATTTGCGCTGTCTTCGGCATTAATCCGGTCAAGCGAGAATTTGACGTCGGCGGCATCCATCGTCGTTCCGTCGTGAAAGGTCACGCCGCTTTGAAGTTTGAACGTATAGGTCAGGCCATCGTCAGAGATTTCCCACGATTGCGCCAGCCCGGGCACGACCGATCCGTCGCCCATAAAGCGGGTCAGCCCTTCGAAAACGTTGGAATAGAGCACCTGATCAATAGCCCCCGCCGCAGCGCTGGTCGGGTCCAGATGCGGTGGCTCAAGTTGCATCGCGACGGTGATGTCGTTTTTCGCGGCGACGCCGGTGGCCATCAGCGCGGCAGCGCAGGTGCCTAGAATAAGTTTGCGAAGATGGGCCATGGGTGTCTCCTGTTGGCAATAAGGAAAATGTTAACCAGTTCTGTCAGGTTTGACCAGCGTCGGGATGCTGTCGCAATTATCGGTTGTACCCAGCCTGTGTGCGGTTTATGCGCCGTTTTTTGAGGTTTTGAAGGGGCGCGCCATGGCTACGATGTCACCCACTTTGGGTATCGATTTCGGAACGTCCAACTCTGCCGTGGGGTATGCAGTAGACGGTGTGCCGCATTTGATTAACGTCGAGGCGGGGCAGAACACGCTGCCGACCGCGCTATTTTTCGACAATGAGGAAAAGCGGATCATCTATGGTCGCGGTGCCCAAGAGGCGCTGATCGGCGGCGACGACGGGCGCTATATGCGTGCGCTCAAAAGTCTGCTGGGCACGCCCCTGATGCGCGAAAGTCGGGTTCTGTTGGGCAAACGCATGGATTTCATCGCCATCGTGGCGCGCTTTCTGGCCGAGCTGAAGACGAAGGCAGAGCGCGCCACCGGCCAGCAGTTTGATCGGGCGCTGTCAGGGCGACCTGTGATGTTCCACAGTGCCGATCCGGCGCGGGACGCGCAGGCGTTGGTGGATTTGACCGAATGCTATCTGCAAGCCGGGTTTAAGCAGGTCCGCTTCATGCCCGAACCCGAGGCTGCGGCTCTGGCCAATCGTGCCGTGCTTGAACCCGGCGATCTGGGGCTGATCGTCGATATCGGGGGCGGTACGTCTGACTTTACCCTTTTCCGGCAGGAAGGTGACGCGGGCATTCATATCCTCGCCAGCAAAGGGGTGCGCATTGGCGGGACCGACTTTGACCGCGAGCTGAGCCTTCAGCATGTGATGCCGCATCTGGGGATGGGCAGCCAGATCAAACATGTGTTCGGGGATGAAACCCACGCCGCCCCTCATGCGGTTTTTGCCGATTTGGCGACGTGGCAGAAAATCCCGTTCCTTTACACCCGCGAACAGCGTCGCGCGGTCGAGGATCTGGCGAAATACGCGGTGGAGCCGAAGCTGCTGAACCGACTGCAACATGTGTTGGAGGATGAGCTGGGCCACGATATGGCCTTCGCGGTAGAGGCCGGCAAGATCGCGGCGAATGACCCCGATGCAAGCGCACCGCCGCAGATCGACCTCAAGATCGTGGAGCGCGGGCTGACGGTCCCACTGCCACCGGCGATGATGGCGGCGAGTTTGGCGCAGATGGCAGCGGAGATCGCGCAGGTTGCGACTGATCTGACGGCGCAGGCGGAGGTAAAACCCGACGCCGTGACCAAGCTGATCTTTGTCGGCGGGTCCAGCCTGATGGGCGTGATCGACCGCGCCATGCGCGATGCATTTCCGCAGGCCGAACTGCACCGCGGGGCCGCGATGACCGCGATCGTCGACGGTCTGGCAATCGCCGCGCCACACGCCTTTGCTGACGGCTGAGGGCCTTAGTCTTTCGGAAGCAGCAGCGTCTCCAGCGCGGCGCCCATCACGCAGGCACTGTCGACCATATCGTCGATGCCGATATATTCATCCGGCTTATGCGCCAGCTCTAGCAGGCCGGGGCCATAGGCGATGCAATTCTTGAGCTTGCCGATCCGGTCGATGTGTTTCTGGTCGTATGACCCGGGGGAGGCGACGTATTCAGGGGCCTTGCCCATGATATCCTCGATCGCATGGGCGACAGTTTGCACGACCGGTGCATCGCGGTCGGTCATCGACGGCAGGACCGAATTCAGCTCTGTCAGCTCGTAGTCGAAATCGACCCGCGTTTCGCGCAGACCTTCCAGCAGGGCGCGCACTTCGCCGCGCACCTGATCCAGCGGTTCTTCCAGCAAAAAGCGCCGGTCAATGGTGATTCGGCAGCTGTCTGGCACGCAATGGGCCGGTAGCCCGTCGAAATCCGGGTCGTTTTCCTTTTGCCCACCATGGATCGAATTGATGTTCATCGTCGAACTACGCGCCCCTTCGGGGACCACGGGCATGTCTGTGTGACGGGCGGCCATGGCGGGGAACAGCTTGTTTTCGAACTCGGAGAGCACTGCGCCCATGTGGCGCACGGCGCAATCGCCCAGAAACGGCATGGAGCCATGGGCGATCTCGCCCTTGGTTTCGATCTCGGCCCACCAGCCGCCCCGGTGCCCCAGACAGATACGGTCTTTTTGCAGCGGTTCGGGGATGATCACATGTTGCACGCGGTCCGGGTTGAAATGCCCGTGCTCGGCCAGATAGGCGACACCGCCGTAGCCGCCGGATTCCTCGTCCGCTGTGCCGGAGATTTCGATTGCGCCGCTGAAATTGGGATGCTGTTCGATAAAGGTCTCGGCCGCGATGATAGAGGCCGCCAGCCCGCCTTTCATATCGCAGGTGCCGCGCCCGTAAATCTTGCCGTCCGAGATTTCGGCTCCAAAGGGATCAAACGTCCAGCCGGCCCCGACCTCGACCACATCGGTGTGGCTGTTGAAGTGGACACATTCGCCCGCCCTGCGCCCTTCGCGGCGGGCGATGATGTTCCAACGGGGGTATTTCTCGCTATCGCCGGGGGTACCAAAGGCGCGGATCAGCTGCGTCTCGAACCCGTGCTTGCGCAGGCGGGTATCAAGGTATTCGCAGATCAGCCGATAGTCCTGACCCGGCGGGTTAAGCGTCGGGATGCGGATCAGATCTTGGGTCAGCGCGATCAGATCGTCACGCTTGGCGATAATGGCGGTAGAGAGAGTGCTTGTCATACCGCCATGTTTGAACGGGCGTTCATATATGGCAAGCGAAGTCTGCAGTTGCCCCGTCGGATTCGAGTTTATTTTGCAAAATGAAGCCGCAACCGGGCATTTATGCGGCGATGTCTTTCATTGCCGTGAGCAGGGCGCGGACTTCGTCCATGGAGTTGTAATGGCAAAGCGACACACGCACCGCGGCATCAAGCCCGAGCGGGGTCAGGATGTTGCCGGAGTAGTGATCCGCCTTGCGCACATGGGTCCGGATGCCTTGGGCGTTGAGTTGGGCCACGATATCCGCCGCGGGCAGGGCGTCGAGCGTGAAGGACACAAGCCCCTCGCGGTCGGGGTTGTCGGTGCCGCCCAGGATCGTGACACCCGCCAGATCGGCCAATCCGGCGAGGTTCCCCGTGCCGAACAGCAGCGCATTGGTCAGCTGTTTTTCGTGGTCGTGGATCGCAGCAGCGGCGGCCTCTATCCGTGCGCGGGGGGCAGTGGCGTCTGACACCTGGCTGCCGAGCCAGTCGAAATAGCGCACCACATCCGAGAATGTCGCATAGGCACCCGTGTCACGGGTGCCCATTTCCCAATTCCCGGCGGGACCGTTCGCCAGTGTCTCGATCGGCAGCGCGGTAAGACGCTCTGACGCCCAGGCAATGCCATAGCCGTGGCGCGAGAACAGTTTGTACGGAGAGATGACATAGCCGTCGATGTCATAGCTGGCGATGTCGATATGCCCATGGCTGGCGTGCTGGATGCCGTCGACAAAGATATAGGCGTCGGGGGCGATGGCGCGGATCGCGGCGCTGATGCCCGCCACATCATTGGCGATCCCCGTCACGGGGGAGGTGTGCAGGATCGTGGCGACTCGTACCTCGGGGGTCATCAACGCGGCGTAGGCGTCGGGCGTAACCTGACCTGTCGCGTTGTTGTGGGGCACGCTGATATAGGGTTTGCCCGCCACATCGGCCCAGTGTTGCGCCGCGCTGCGAGAGGCGGGGTGTTCCACAGTAGACCCGATGACGGCACCCGGGGCGCTGCCCATAACGGCTGTCCGGATCAGGCGGAACGAGAGCTCTGTCCCGCTTTCGCCGACAAAGAACTGCCCGTCAGGCGCGTTGAAGTACAACGCCATATCGGCGCGGGCCTGTTTGATGATATCGACCAGCGCATGGGACGCGGGGTTGTCGCGCCCCTGATTGTCGGGGATGGCGGCGAATTTGGTCGAGGTCTCGACGACCGTGTTCAGCGTCAGCGCGCCGCCAGCGTTTTCGAAAAACACGCGCGGTCCCTGGAACGGGCAGCTGTCAACATGGGCAAAGCGATCGCGGATTGCCGACATGAGTTTGGTATTTTCTGTGAACATTATGCGGCCCTGCTGCGTTACTTTCTGTGCTTATGCAGTTTCTGCGCTAGTTTGATGCTGGATCACAATCAGATTTTGCGGGCTCGGCCCCATTTGTTCGTAGTTTTCAGGAGCGCAGGAATGGCCCCTCTTATTCAACGCAAGGTTTCGCGTAAGAAACCACAGGACGCGCAAGCCGAGGAGAAATCGGTCAGCGAAGCGACGGCATTGTCGCCCAAGCTGATCTACGAGGTGATCCGCCGTGAGGGCGAGGAAGAGCTGGCGCGCAGCAAGCGGTCGTTGATCTGGTCGGGGATCGCGGCGGGGGTGATGATCAGTCTGTCGGTTCTGGGCGAGGCCGTGTTCCGGACCTATCTGCCCGATACCGCGCATCGTTTCCTGATCGAGAACCTGGGCTATTCGCTGGGTTTTCTGGCGGTGATCATGGGGCGGATGCAGCTGTTTACCGAAAACACCATCACCACCGTTTTGCCGATCATGCGGGCCAAGACCTGGCATTCGCTGATGTGTATGTTCCGCCTGTGGGGGATCGTGCTGGCGGCGAATGTGGTGGGGGCCTTTGCCGCGGCGATGCTGTTTTTGTGGACGCCCGCGATTTCGCCCGAGGTGCTGCCCGCCATTCTGGATCTGTCGCATCACGCAACCAGCATGGGCGCCTATCAGGGGTTCTGGCGGGCCATTCCGGCGGGGGTCATCGTCGCGCTTATCGTCTGGATGATGCCGCAGGCGGATGAGACGTCGTTCTTCCTGATCCTTGTGTTCACCTGGCTTATCGCCGCGGGGGATTTCGCGCATATCGTTGCGGGGTCGGTCGAGATGGCGGTGATGATACTGGACGGCCAGCTTGGCCTGATGGCGGCGGTGTTCGAGTTCTTCTTACCGGTGCTTGCGGGCAACATTGTTGGCGGAACGATCATCTTTACCCTCGTCGCTTGGGGTCAGGTGCGCGATGAGGTAGAAGAGGAAAAGTAGCGTAAATGTGATGTGGCAGGGGCCGCAGCCGTGGGGAACGAGGATCAAGGGTTTTGACACAGAAATCGGTGGGCACCGTAAAGCTGTACTGGGATGCGCTGAAAGCGGCGCTGGTTGATATCTCTGAAAAGAACGTCTCGCTTATCGCGGCGGGGGTCGCTTTTTATGCGATGTTGTCGCTGTTTCCCGCCCTTGCCGCGTTGGTCACGATCCTGAGCCTGATCTCTGACCCTGTGGTTGTCATCGCCCAGCTGGAAGACATGCGCGGTCTGCTGCCCGATGACGTCTATGATATTCTCAATGATCAGGTGGTGTCGTTGGTCACAACCAGCACCGGCAAACTGGGGTGGGCTGGTGCGGCTTCGGTTCTGGTGGCGATGTGGTCGGCGCGGGCAGGTGTGGGCGCGATGATGATCGGCCTGAATAGCGTGTATAGTGAACGCAATCGCAACGCCGCGCGGCACTATCTGCGGGCGCTGATGCTGACCTTTACCTTGGTGATGGTGGGGCTGATTGCGCTGATCACTGTGGTGATCGCACCGATTGTGCTGTCGTTCATCCCCCTGGGGGTATTCGGCTATTTCGTCGCCGAGATCATCCGCTGGAGCATCGCGATTTTGGTGCTATTGGCCGGTGTTGGTGTGCTGTACCGCTTTGGCCCGAACCGTCGTGCGGCGCGCATCGGCTGGCTGACATGGGGGGCCGTTTTCGCGGTATTTTCATGGGCGGTGGTGTCGATCGGGTTCAGCTATTACGTTGCGAACTTCGGCAATTACAATCAGGTCTACGGGTCTATTGGCGCTGTGATCGCCATGCTGGTCTGGCTGTGGATCAGCAGTTTTCTGGTGCTGATGGGGGCGTCGTGGAACGCGCAGGTTGAACTGCGCACGCGCCCTGACAGCACCATTGGCCGTGACCGGCCGCTTGGCAAACGCGGGGCTTATGTGGCGGATAATCTGGTAAGTGTGAGCGAGGAATAGCGCCTACATCAAGGGGCGCTTGGCCGGTTTGCTGCGCTCTGTCTCGGCGACGTCGGCGAGCTTGTCGAGGTCGTTGACCTGCAGCACCTGATCCGACCAGGAAGCGAGTTGCTGGTCCCGCAGCTTCGCGAGGGTTTTGTTGGTATGAACAAGCGATAGACCCAAAGCATCCGCCAGATCGCGTTGCGTGAAGGGCAGGGTCATTGTGTTATTTGTCACCAACCCCAGCCCCATCCCGCGTTCAAAGAACTTGAGCATTGCCCATGACACCGCTTGCAGCGCGGTGCGTTGGCCGACAGTGGCAAGCGTTTCGCCAAGGAAATGCTCCTCTATCGCGGCGAGCCATGTGATATCGAACGCGCGGCTGGGATTACTGCGAAAGAAGGTCCAGAAATCCGAGCGGTTGAACACGCACATGCGCATATGCGTCCGCGCCTCAACGCTGTGGCCCATTTCGCCAAGCATACCGGCCTGAAGCCCCATGAAATCGCCGGGGAAGACAAAGTTAATGACCTGCCGTTCACCATTATCCAGCGACTTATGCCGGATGCCCATGCCGGACAGCACCGTATAGAGTTGGGGGGAGTTGGACCCCTGCATGAGGATTGTCGTGCCGGGGTCGACGCTAAGCTCACCGACCTTGAATTTCTGCATGAACTCAAGCTCTTCCCTTGTCATGGTGACAAAGGCGTCCTTTTTGTGAAGCGGACAATAGCGGCAATCGATACCCATGAAAAAATTCCTAACTCGTATGTCATAGTTTAACGCGGCACTTTGGAAATATTGCTACCTTCGCGGGAGTAGAAAGGCGCGATGTGATTCCTTTTTTCGTATTCGATACTGACCCGATCGTTCGGGCGGATGTGATCGACATGCTGGAACAGGCATTCGGTGACGCCGCATTGTCTGTGTCCGAAACCCTTTCCGCTTTTGTCTCTGAACTGCGCAGTTGTTCGTCTCAGGCCGTGGCACTTGTGTCCGGCACGTCGAATGACCTGTCGGAACTCTTTGCCGCAGACCTGCCCACGAAAGATGTCGCCTATGTTCTATATGGCGAAGGTCAAAGCATTCCCGACACCTACATCTATTCCGTCGTAGACCGGCCTTTCACCAATGACACCATGGTGCAAGGCATTAGCGACGCGCTTGCTTCCCTGCGTTCAGACCGTTGACGAAAGCCGTGATGATCGCGGCGATTCCGCCGACGCCGCCGGTGGCTTGCGCCTGTTGCATCGCCTGTGCGCGTAAGGCGGCTTCGCGTTTCTGACGCCGGATTGCACGGGCCCGGATCGACAGGGCTGCAATCAATACGAGGCCCATACCGAAAAACAAGCTGCCCATAATCAGGCAGGCTACCAACGGTGTGGTAATGGTAAGCAAGAACAGCCACGCGGCGACTGCAAGAAACGCCCCGCCCACAATCAGGCAGAGCATTGCGCCAAAGCCGATGGCGGCAGTTTGCGCCGTTCGGGTTGCCTTCTGGGCAACCCTATCCGTCACATATTCGAACATTAGCGGCGTGTCGCGAACAGACCGGCGATAAAGCCGACACCCGCAGCGATACCCAATGCGGCGGCTGGTTGTGTGCGTACAAAGTCTTCGGCTGTTTGCTGCGCTTCCAATGCCTTGTCACGGCCGGAGTTCGCCAAATCCTGCGCTGTGGATTTCGCTTGGTTGGCGGCTTCGGCGCTTTTGGCTTTGGTCAGATCGGCCATCGTGCTTGTCAGCGACGCGATGTCGTCTTTCAAAACGGCCAGCTGGACCGAGATATCATCGACAGACAGGTTGCTTGTGTTGGTTACGTCCTTGGCCATGGTGGTCTCCATTATTCATGTGTTCACCAACCAAACGCGCCCTGTAGATATAAGTTCCTTAAAGGCGTGGCTTGCATCCCACAGGATCGATAAAAAAAGGCCACGGTGGAACCACCGCGGCCTCGTTTGTTTGCGTGTATGCCGGTTTAGCTGTGCAGCGTCTCTGTCGACGAAAAGAACATCGCTTGCGAAACAGCCGATACAACCTGATCCACCGTGTAGGGCTTGGAGATCAGGAATGCGGGTTCGGGCTTGTCACCGGTCAACAGGCGCTCGGGGAATGCGGTGATGAAGATCACCGGACGGTTACCCAAATCGCGCAGCAGGTCGTTCACGGCATCGATCCCGGAGGAGTTATCGGCCAGCTGGATATCCGCGAGGATCAGGTCCGGCACATCCGCTTTGCCCAGTTTGACAGCTTCGTCACGCGTGCGCGCAACACCGGTCACACGGTGGCCCATCTCTGCGACGATGGATTCGATGTCCATCGCGATGATCGCCTCGTCCTCGATGATCATGACCGAACCGGTCACGCTATCTGCCATTTCGCGGCGGGCAATCTGCACCAGCTCGCTGGCCTCGCCTTCTTCAACACCGATGATCTGGCCGACTTCCTTAAAGGAGAACCCTTCGATCGTGTGCAGCAGCAACGCTTCGCGGCTGTGGTTGGTCAGTTTGGCGAGGTGCTTTTGCGCCTTGGCGCGGGGCCCGCTTTCACCTTCCTCGACAGGCGCACCGGCGCTGGCCCAGATGCCGTACAAAACGCGGAACACACCTGTGCGGGTGTCTACACCATCCAGAACCGACCGGTCCGTCAAAATCGCTTCGAGCGAGGCGGCTGCAAAAGCGTCGCCGCTGTTCTGGCTGCCGGTCAGTGCGCGCGCGTAGCGACGCAGGTAAGGAAGGCATTCACCCAACGCATCGCTGACACTTGGTGTTTCGGTGACATCCGTCATTTATTGTCGTCCTTTTAAAATATTTCTGGAACCAAACCCCCTAACGCTGTGTTTGGTTCCGTGTCATATGTATAAATACAGTATTTAAAGAAGGCAGGAAACTTGTTCATGCAATCAGGCCAAAACGACGAGCGTGAGCGCTTTATCGACGAAAATCTTCGCCGCGTTTATGACGAGACGATGGAAGAAGGGATTCCCGATAAATTTAAAGACCTGCTTAATCAGTTGAAAGAACAGGATAAAAACGCTGGTAAAAAAGGATGAGCAATTCTGATCCCCGCGACCAACTGGTGGAGCATTTGCCCGCCATGCGCGCCTTTGCCATCAGCCTGACCCGGAACGGTGCCGTCGCGGATGACATGGTTCAGGATACTCTGGTCAAAGCCTGGACCAACATCGAAAAATTTGAAGTCGGCACAAATATGCGCGCTTGGCTCTTCACAATTTTGCGGAACACCTATTATTCTTCCCGTCGTAAAGCCAACCGCGAGGTCGCTGATGTGGATGGTGTCTTCACCGAAAGCCTTGCCGAAAAGCCAGCGCATGACGGGCATATGCAAATGACCGATTTCCGCAAAGCTCTGGGTTTGCTGAAAGACGAACAGCGCGAAGCATTGCTGCTGGTCGGTGCATCAGGCTTTTCCTACGAGGAAGCCGCCGAGATGTGTGGCGTTGCCGTCGGTACGATCAAAAGCCGGACAAACCGTGCCCGTGCGCGACTGGCTGAGCTGATGGGCCTGCGCGATGACGAAAGTCTCGAAATGACGGATGATGCGACGATGTCGGTTATCTCGGCATCTAAAGTGTCTTCTTTCTGATCGTGACGTCGGGGTTTCTGTCCACAAATATCTTTCGGGGCCTCGCGTTTCGCGTGCTGCTTTTCCTATCGCTTGCGTTGCTGCCCATCGGTTTGATCGCCGTTGTGCAAACGCGAGAGATTGCGGAGCAGAACCTCGAGAATGCCGAACTGTCGCTGCTTGCCATTACAGAGCAAGCGTCGGCGAAGGAAAGCGGCACCATTCAGGAAGCGTTCGGCGCGGCGGCGGCTTTGGCGTCCGTGGTCAAACTGATCAAGTCTGACAATGTGTCATGCAGCGCCTTCATGCGCGAATATCAGAAATCCTCCGACCTTTATACAGTCGCAAGCTTCATCCAAAACGACGGGCGGATGGATTGTGTATCGACAGGCGTTTCGGGAAACGTGTCGGACCGGCCTGTATTTCAAAAGATGATCGAGCACAAAAGTCGCATGGCGAATGTCACCAGCACGCCGGCACAAAGCAAGGAACCGGTGCTGATCGTCACCAACCCGCTTAAAGTGGAAGAAGAGCTGATCGGCTTTATCAACCTGTCCATTCCCGAAAAGGTTTTTCACGACGCACCGGTGCCCGAGACAGGGTCGCAGCCGATCGCGATGCTGACCTTCAACGCGCAGGGCGACATCCTGACGACCAAAAATGGTGTTGAAGCGGCCGAGCAAGAGCTGCCCTCCTTTGCCGCGTTGAAATGGTATGTGGGCCAGTCTGGTCGCGTCTTCCATGATACCAACCAGCAAGGGCAGGACCGCGTCTATGCCGTTTTGCCCATCGTCCCCGGTGTTGCCTACGCCATGAGCGTCTGGCCCGAGGATTCCCCGCTGCTTCAGGCGGGGGCGATGACAACGCTTAGCTTCGTGCTGCCGGTGGCGATGTGGCTGGCAAGCCTTGTCGTGGCCTTCTGGGCGCTGAACCGTCTGGCCATTAAACACATCCGCAAACTTGGTCGGCAGATGCGCCATTTCGCGTTGAACAGAACCTTGCCGCGCACGCCCTTGGGGGGGGTCGTCCCGACCGAGATCGTGAATATGGAGCATGCCTTTGTCGGTATGGCGGAATCGATCCTGCGGGATGAAGCGTCGCTAGAAGACAATTTGCGGCAAAAGAATATTCTGCTGAAAGAAGTGCATCACCGGGTGAAGAATAACCTTCAGCTGATCTCTTCTATCATGAACATGCAGATCCGTCAGGCGACCACATCGGATGCGAAACGCGTGCTGCAGCGTTTGCAGGACCGGATCCTCAGCCTCGCGACAGTGCACAAAAGCCTTTACCAGAACGACAACCTGACCCGCGTCGACGGTGGCGCGCTCATGCATGAGATCGTGAACCAGCTCCTTAGCGTAGGTCTGCCGTCCGGCTCTGGCGTGACGGTGTCGCAAAACTACGAGGCGGTTCAGCTTGACCCCGACGACGCCGCTCCGCTGACGTTGCTGGTGTCCGAGGCGATTACCAATGCGCTGAAATATGTCGCCGCCGACGGCAAGGCAAAGGGACATATCGAGGTAAGCCTGTCTCATACCCAGCCGGAAATGGCGTTGCTGTTTGTTAAGAACACCACCGGCAATATTGATCCCGAAGCAGGGACCGGCCTTGGTTCACGGTTGATCAACGCGTTCTCGCGTCAGTTGAACGGGCAGGTAGAGATCATCGATGAAGAGGGCACCTATACGCTGAGCGTTGAATTCCACGTGCCGCTGCAAGCGAAAGAAGTCTACGACTACTGAGGGTTCGGCGCAGAAAACTCGGTAAAATTAAATTTATTTTCAGTATGTCGGCGGTGAATCCTTCGCGTCCCAGCCAGCGGGGCCTGTTGGGGTGCAACCTGCGGGATTCATGGGACTTTCGGTGGTTTCGCGATGGATGTGGTCCCGATCGAATATGTCAGGCGACATTCGCCGTCTCAGCAAAGCGCCGCGCAAACTCTGCAATGCAGCAATTGCGCCTTCTAGCCTGTGGAACCATGTGACCCGTGGGCTGTTAGTCTCCTGAACGAGCCACACAAGCGAACAGGAGGCATCAATGACGACAGATTTGTTTATCGCTTCATTTTTGATTCTCGCTTTGGCCGCAATCGCTATCGTTTCGCTGACCACGCAACGGGGCAGCGAAGAGAAAAAGCGCCAAAGATCGTCATTGCATAGCCATTCCCGGCGCGACGACGAACGATAATCAAAGGTTTAGTGCGGGCCATCCGCACGTCAAGAAAACGAAATCAAAAACTCGGCGGCGTACATGCACTTACAACAATGCATTGTACGTCGCCGATGTTTCTGAACCGGTGCGGCAAGCGGCTGTCAAAAAGATAGCCATCCCCCGGTGCCAGCACGGCGACGGCATCATCGACCGTCACCTCGATCTCTCCGGAAATAACGACACCAGCTTCTTCGCCCTCATGCACCAGCAGTTCGGGGCCTGTATCCGCGCCGGGCGGGTAGGTTTCGTGCAGCACCTGCAAGGAGTGTTGCTCCGCATTGCCAAGCTGGCGCAATGACACCTGACCGTCATAGGTGGGGGAGACTTTGGTAAACTCACTCTCGCGATAGAAGACCTTGGGCGATTGCGTATCTTCCAGCGTTGAAAAGAATTCAGCCATGCTGATCGGGATCGCGTCCAGCAGGCTTTTCAAGGACGCGACCGAGGGGCTCGTCTTGTTCTTCTCGATCAAGGAGATGGTGCCGTTGGTCAGCCCTGCCTTGGTCGCCAGTTCGCGCTGAGACAGGCCGCGTTCTTCTCGAATCGATCTTAGTCTTTGACCTATGTCCACGTCCGGTCCCCGGATTATTTCTGTCAGCTACCTAACCCGTATCTTGGTGCGATCACAGGCAAATTTTGGCGCAGCCGATTCAACTGACGCGCGCTGAGGCAAATCTATATTGACAATTAAATTAAACGCAATAAGAGGATTTTAAACGCGGGTCGCGTTTCAACAAGAGGATTTGTATATGCCTAGTACTGTCAAAAAGCAGCCGCGCAAGGCCGCTGCAAAGAAACCGGCAAAAAGCAGCGTCGTGCCCGACATGCTTGATGCAAACGTATCTGTCGAAACCAACGCTCAGTTGATCGCCCGCCGTGAACAGGCTGTTCCACGCGGCGTTGCCTCTGCGGCGCCGATCTATGCGAAATACGCCGAGAACGCGGAACTTTGGGACGTGGATGGCAACCGCTACATCGACTTCGTTGGCGGCATCGGCGTGCTGAACACCGGCCACCGTCACCCCAAGGTGATCGCGGCAGCCAAGGCGCAAGAAGACCAATACACGCACACCAGCTTTCAGGTTGTGCCCTACGCCCCCTATATCGAACTGGCGGAAAAGCTGAACGCGCTGGCCCCCGGTGACGCGCCCAAGAAAACGCTGCTGGTGACAACCGGTGCCGAGGCGGTGGAAAACGCGGTCAAGATCGCCCGTGCTGCAACCGGCCGCCCCGGTGTGATCGCTTTTACCGGCGGCTACCACGGGCGCACGCTGCTGACGCTGGGGATGACGGGTAAAATCTCTCCTTACAAAAAAGACGTTGGTCCCTTCCCGTCCGATATCTTCCGCGCGCCTTTCCCATCGCCTCGCGACGGGATCACGGTCGAGGATGCGATCACCGGCCTGAAAAACCTCTTCCTGACCGATGCGCAGCCCGAACGTGTGGCCGCCATCATCATCGAGCCCGTCTTGGGCGAGGGTGGGTATACCCCCGTGCCGTTCGAGATGATGCACCAGCTCCGCGAGATCTGTGACCAGCACGGTATCATGCTGATCGCCGACGAAGTGCAGGCGGGCTTTGGCCGGACCGGCAAATGGTTTGCCATCGAACACTCCGGCGTTACCCCCGATCTGATCACCGTCGCAAAGTCGATGGCGGGTGGCTATCCTCTGGCGGGTGTGATTGGCCGCGCTGATGTGATGGACGCGATGATCCCCGGCGGTTTGGGTGGCACCTACGGCGGCAACCCCGTCGCCTGCGCCGCAGCGCTTGCCGCGATCGAGGCGATCGAGGAAGAAGGCCTGCTGCAGCGGTCGCTGGACATGGGGGAACACCTCAAGGCGCGCTTTGCCGAGATCGGCGCACGCTCTGCGCCTTTCCGCATGTGGGATATCCGCGGTCTGGGTGCGATGGTCGCGGTCGAGTTTGTGACCGACTTTGACACCGCGACACCGGACGGTGATTTCACCAAACGCGTCATTGCGCACGCGCTCAAGCGCGGTCTGCTGCTGCTGAGCTGTGGCATGCAGGGCAACGCCGTGCGTGTGATGGTGCCGCTGACCGCGTCGGATGCGATCATCGAAGAGGGGCTTGGGATTTTCGAAGCCGCCGTCGCTGCCGCGGTCGCTGAAGAAGCAAAGTAAGCTCTGTCGTCAAAATGAAAGGCGCGCCGGGAAACCTGCGCGCCTTTTGTGTTTCCGGTCTTGGGCGCGTTTAATCAAACGGTACAAAGCTGTCGGCCTGCGCCCGCGCCCAACGGGTTTTATTGCCGTTATAGTCGGGCGATTGATCATCCAGCAGATAGCCTTCGGGCAGGTAGCCATAGACCTGATCACCCTGCACCATGCTGTTATCGCTTTGCCGCATCATCATATGGCGGGGCAGGAAATCGCTGGGGTGCTCTAGGCCGGCGGCGCCTGTCATCTCGCCCAAGGCCATCAGCGTATTGCGGTGGAACCGCGCGACACGCTGGCTTTTGTCATCCACATCCAAGGCGCGCTGACGGGTGGGGTCTTGGGTCGCGACGCCGACGGGGCAGTGATTGGTGTGGCACGCCTGTGCCTGGATACAGCCCACCGCAAACATGAACCCGCGGGCGGAGTTGCACCAATCCGCGCCCAAAGCCAGCGCACGGGCGATATCAAAGGCTGATACGACCTTGCCCGCCGCGCCTAGTTTCACCTGATCGCGAATACCGGCACCGCGCAGGGTGTTGTGCACAAAGGTCAGCCCCTCGACCATCGGCATGCCGACGTGGTTGGCGAATTCAAGCGGGGCAGCGCCCGTGCCGCCTTCGGTGCCGTCGACGACGATAAAGTCAGGCACGATCCCCGTATCCAGCATCGCCTTGACCATACACATGAATTCACGCTGGTGGCCGATGCACAGCTTGAACCCCACAGGCTTGCCGCCCGACAGATCGCGCAGCTTGCCCAGAAACTCCATCATCTGAACAGGAGAGGTGAACGCCGAATGGGCGGCGGGCGAGATGCAATCGTGCCCCATCGGGATGCCCCGTGCCGCCGCGATCTCGGCACTGATCTTAGACGCGGGCAGCATGCCACCATGACCGGGTTTGGCCCCCTGGCTCAACTTAAGCTCGATCATTTTGATCTGGTCGCTTGCGGCCTGCTCCTTGAATTTGTCAGGGTCGAACTGCCCGTCTTCTGTGCGGCAGCCAAAATAGCCCGACCCGATTTCATAGATCAGGTCTCCGCCCCCCTCGCGGTGATAGCGGCTGATCCCGCCTTCGCCGGTGTCATGGGCGAACTGGCCCATCTTGGCCCCCTTGTTCAGGGCGCTGATCGCATTGGCCGACAGCGACCCAAAGCTCATCGCCGAGATATTGTAGATCGACGCGTCATAGGGCTGCTTGCAGTCCTTGTTGCCGATGGTCACGCGAAAATCCGTGTCGGTGATATGGACCGGCTGGACCGAATGGGTGACCCATGAATACCCCGCATCATAGACCCGCATCCGCGTGCCAAAAGGCCGCGCGTCTTCCACGCCTTTGGCGCGTTGATAGACCAGCGACCGGTCATCACGGCTGAAGGGTTCTTCGTCCTGATCGGATTCAATCAGATACTGCCTGATTTCCGGGCGGATACCTTCAAAGAAAAACCGCATGTGTCCCAGCACCGGATAGTTGCGCAGGATCGAATGTTTGGTCTGGATCAGGTCGTACACCCCCATACCCGCGAGGATGCCGAAGATCACTGATGGAAGGACCATCCACCACGACCACAGCGCTGTGAGCATCGCGAAGGCACCGAAAAGGACGACGACAGTCGCAAAAAGGCCAAAGCGGCCGAGGGATTTGAGTGCTTTCATGTGGGGCTCCTGCTGGCGCGTCTGGGTCGAAAATCGCTGCTTTTTCGGTTATATAGCACAAATAACCCGAAAGTACCGCGCGGCGAAGGCAGATGTCCGGCGCATATTCCGGCCCGCAGTTTTGATTTTGTGCCGCTGCGCGCTAGTATTTTTAGGCACGGGATTGGGGGAAGTGAAATAAATATGGAAAATCAGTTTATTACATCGTTTTTCGCGTTGCGATTTACCATCCGCGTCCACTAAATGACGGGTGCCATGTGTACCGCATAGTGAAAATAATTCATGATTTCACGCCGCGATTCGCACAGGGTCAGAGCATTATTTCGGGGAAAAATCGCAATAAATCAGCTTGTTTTGCTTCGGAATATCTGCGCTCATTTCAACCATGACGGAGAGCATGCGCATCAATGACGTGTGTTCAGACAATTAAGTTGGGAGACTTCAAATGACTATTTTCAAGTCCATCGCCATCGCCTCTGCACTGGTCGCGGGTACCGCCGCCACCGCGCAGGAGAAATTCATCACCATCGGGACCGGCGGCCAGACCGGCGTCTACTTTGTTGTGGGTCAGTCGATCTGCCGCTTGGTAAACCGTGACAGCGCCAAAACCGGCCTGAAATGTACCGCTCCGTCCACCGGTGGTTCCATCGCCAACATCAACGCCATCAAGGCGGGTGACATGGACATGGGTGTTGCCCAGTCCGACTGGCAGTTCCACGCGTACAACGGGTCTTCGCAGTTCGAAGGCGACAAGTTCGACAAAGAGCGCGCGGTCTTTTCCGTACACGCCGAACCCTTCAACGTCATCGCGCGTGCCGATTCCGGCATCGAAAGCTTTGACGACCTGAAAGGCAAACGCGTCAACGTCGGGAACCCCGGTTCCGGTCAGCGCGCCACGATGGAAGTCGTTCTGGACGCCAAAGGCTGGACAATGGATGACTTCGCGCTCGCATCCGAGCTGAAGCCAGCCGAACAGGCCGCCGCTTTGGGCGATAACAAGGTCGACGCGATCATCTACACCGTGGGCCACCCCAACGGGTCGATCCAGGAAGCCGTGTCCACCGTCGACGCCAAGCTGGTGCCGGTTGAAGGCGAAGCGATCGACAAGCTGGTCGCCGATAACCCCTTCTACGCATACTCCACCATCCCCGGTGGCATGTACAAAGGCACCGACGCGGATGTGAAAACATTCGGCGTGAAAGCGACCTTTGTGACCTCCGCTGATGTGGACGAAGAAGTCGTGTACGAAGTTGTAAAAGCTGTGTTCGACAACTTTGACCGCTTCAAAAAGCTGCACCCCGCGTTTGAGAACCTCAAAGAAGAAGAGATGATCAAAGACGGTCTGTCCGCCCCTCTGCATGATGGTGCGGCGAAGTACTACAAAGAGCGTGGCTGGATTGAATAAGCCCGCCGCTTGACCATTAGCGAACGCGAGGAGGGCCTCGCGTTCGCATCCTGCGGCAACGACCGCAGTCGACCGACAATAAACGTGCACCTGTCCTGATACGGGGCCACCAAGGGGACGAAGATGTCACAGAACGATCAACACCAAGCCGCCGCTGTAGAAGCCGAAGCCGCCGGAAAAGGCGGGCTGAGCCAAAGCGAACTGGACGAACTTGTCGCGTCTTCGGACACGGGCGGCAGGTCAGCGACCGGTAGCGTTGGCGTCTTTCTGGCGTTGACCGCGCTGGCGTGGTCGCTGTTCCAGCTGTGGATCGCCTCCCCGCTTCCTTTTGTTTTCGGCTGGGGTGTTTTTAACGATACCGAAGCCCGGTCAATCCACCTGGCCTTTGCTATCTTCCTTGGCATCGCCGCCTTCCCCGCCGCGCGCACCAAGGTGCAGCTGGGGCTGGGAATTATCGTGCCCGTCGTGCTGGCCTATCTGTTCATGGTCGCGGCCAAAGACGGCACGCCGACCTGGTGGATCCCGCTGGTCGCCATCGTCATTGTCGCATGTGTCGTGCTTGGATCGCCCAAAGACCGTATCCCCTTGTGGGAATGGGCCTTGGCGCTGGTTGGCGCGGCGGCTGCGTTGTATCTGTTTGTATATTATCGCGAAATCTCGGGCCGTGTCGGTGCGCCGAACATGCAAGATACGGTCGTTTTCGTGATCGGCATCATGATCCTGCTAGAGGCAACGCGCCGCGCTCTTGGGCCTGCGCTGATGATCGTTGCGTCGGTCTTCCTTGTCTACAACGTCTTGGGGCCGATGATGCCGGATATCATCGCGCATAAGGGTAACTCGCTTTCCGAGATCGTGAATCACCAGTGGATCACCACCGAAGGTGTGTTCGGCATCGCGCTTGGTGTGTCGACGTCTTTCGTATTCCTCTTCGTCCTATTCGGCGCGCTGCTGGATAAGGCCGGTGCCGGTAACTATTTCATCCAGGTTGCCTTCAGCATGATGGGCCACATGAAAGGCGGGCCTGCGAAGGCTGCTGTTGTGTCCTCTGCCATGACGGGGCTGATTTCCGGCTCCTCTATCGCCAACGTCGTGACCACGGGGACATTTACCATTCCGCTGATGAAAAAGGTGGGGTTCAGCTCTGAAAAGGCCGGCGCGGTCGAGGTTGCGTCTTCGGTTAACGGTCAGATCATGCCGCCCGTCATGGGGGCCGCAGCTTTCCTGATGGTTGAATATGTGGGCATCCCCTATTTCGATGTGGTGAAACACGCGTTTCTGCCCGCGGTGATCTCTTACATCGCGCTGGTGTATATTGTGCACCTCGAAGCGCTGAAGGCCGGTATGGTCGGGTTGGAACGCCCCTATACGCCCAAGCCGATTGTGCAGCGCTTGCTGGTGTCCGCCTTTATCATCGCCTGCATCTGCGCGCTGAGCTTTGCTGTCTACTATGGCATGGGCTGGCTGCGTCCTGCCTTCCCCAACAGCGCGGGCTATATCATTTTTGCCTTGCTGACCGCGGTCTATGCCGGTCTGCTGTATATCGGGTCGAAGGAAGAGCCGCTGGTACTGGATGATCCGAACGAGCCGGTAACGCGTCTGCCCTTGCCCGGTCCAACGGTGCGGTCGGGCCTGCACTTTATCCTGCCGATTGTCGTTCTGGTCTGGGCCTTGATGGTGGATCGTCTGTCCCCTGGCCTGTCGGCGTTCTGGGCCACGACCTACATGATCTTTATCCTCGTGACACAGCGCCCGCTGATGGCGATTTTCCGGGGCGAAAGCCAGTTTGCAAATGATGTGGTTGCGGGGGTGCGTGACCTGATCGATGGCTTGGTCGTCGGGGCGCGCAACATGATCGGTATCGGGATCGCCACGGCGACCGCCGGTATCATCGTGGGCGTTGTCAGCCAGACCGGCGTTGGCTCGGCGCTTGCCGATGTGGTCGAGGTTCTGTCGGGCGGTAATATCCTTGCGATCCTGTTCCTGACCGCGATCCTGTCGCTGATCCTTGGGATGGGGTTGCCGACAACGGCAAACTATATCGTTGTGTCGGCCCTGCTGGCACCTGTCATTGTGACACTGGGGCAGCAGAACGGTCTGATCGTGCCGCTGATCGCGGTGCACCTGTTCGTATTCTACTTTGGCATCATGGCTGATGTGACGCCTCCGGTCGGGCTGGCGAGCTTTGCCGCCGCTGCTGTGTCTGGTGGGGATCCGATCAAGACCGGTGTCGTCGCGTTCTTCTACAGCTTGCGGACTGCGGCGCTGCCGTTCCTGTTCATCTTCAACACCGAACTTCTGCTGATTGATGTAACGATGGTGCAGGGTATATTCGTCTTCATTGTCGCGACCTTTGCGATGCTGTTGTTTGCAGCAGCGACCCAGGGCTGGTTCCTTGCGCGAAACCGCTTCTACGAGACGATTGCCCTCTTGCTGATCGCCTTTACCCTGTTCCGGCCCGGTTTCTGGATGGATATGGTCTTTCCGCCCTATACCGAAGAAGCACCGGCCGAGATTGTACAGGCCGCGGCCGACACACCGCTTGGAGAGGATCTGCGCCTGCGCGTCGCGGGTATCAATGATCTGGGTGATCCGATCGAATTTGTCGCCCTTCTGCCCATCAACGAAGGCACCACGGGCGAAGAACGGCTGGAGGCTGCCGGCGTGATCACCCGTGTCGAGGGCGACCAGATGTTCATCGACGACGTTCTGTACAACTCTGCCGCGCAATCGGCGGGTCTGGATTGGGACCAAGAGGTGCTGCGCGTGCTCAAACCCGTCGCAACCCCAAGTAAATACTGGATGTTTATCCCCGCGCTGTTGTTGCTGGCCCTCGTGGTCGTCATGCAACGGGGCCGCAATGCACGTGCGGCCCGCAAAGCAGCGGTGGTGTAACAGATTAGTTTGTGCATGTTACGCATAGAAGCCATGCAAATGACGGTGGGTTCGCCATCACGTCACGTGTTTAATATTCCCAACAATGGGAGTATGGACTTGTCACCTTGGGCGTATGGGCGGAGTATTTCCGGCCCCTTCCGCCCGTTTGGACGGAGTGACAAGTTATGACACCTTTTGCGATTGCAGGCGTGCAGATGTACGTCAACGCGCTGGAGTCCAACGTCGATGGCATGATCCAACGGCTGGACATCCTGATGGCGCGTTTTCCCTGGACCCAGATGGTCCTGTTTTCCGAGCTGGCCCCCTTTGGCCCGCTTGACCGGTTTGCATTGCCCCCCGAGAATGAAACGCTCGAGGTGTTTCAGGCCGCTGCACGCAAGCACCGTGTCTGGCTGATCCCCGGTTCCATGTTCCTCAAGAACCCAGAGGACGGGCGCGTGTACAACACTGCCGTTGTGATCAACCCCGAGGGCGAGATCATCCGCCGCTACGCCAAGATGTTCCCGTTCCGGCCCTATGAATCCGGCATCGCGGCAGGCACCGAATTCTGTGTGTTCGACGTGCCGGAAGTCGGGCGTTTCGGCTTGTCAATCTGCTATGACATGTGGTTCCCCGAAACCACGCGCCAGTTGACCAGCCAAGGCGTCGAGGTTCTGCTGACACCGGTTCTGACCGGCACCACCGACCGTGACGCAGAGCTGGCGATTGCCCGCGCGACCGCGGCGCAGTTCCAGTGCTATGTCTTTGCAGTCAACGGTCTGGGCGCAGGTGGCGTCGGCAAATCGCTGGTCGTCGATCCGACATCGATGGTCCTGCACCAGTCCGCCGGTCAGGAAGACATGTTCCCGATCGAAGTCGATCTGTCGATGGTGCGTCGTCAGCGCGAAACCGGCATGAAGGGTCTGGGGCAGGTGCTTAAATCCTTCCGCGACCGGTCTACCGACTTCTCGATCTATGACCGTTCCAGCGGGACAGACGCCTATCTGAACACGCTTGGCCCGCTTGAGGTGCCCCATCAGGGGACCCGCGCCGGTCTGCACGTCGATGTGCCCGCGCAGCGGGTGCCGGACGCGCCCGTGTTCAAAGGGCATGAAACAACGACACCTGCGGTTCAGCCGGGCTTTGCCCCCGAACCGCTACCAAATCCAACGGCGGGGACTGCCAATATCACGGCCCCTGCCGAAACACCTGTGGCTCCGGCTGCAGCGACACCAAATCCACCCGTAAAGCCCGGTGATCTGCCGGGCAGCGGGCCGACATCTAGCGGCTAGGCTGCGGCGTTCAGGTCCGGCGCGTTTCAAAAGTGCCGGACACCGGGATGCAGCAGTCGACCGCCCAAAGCGGAGTACGATTGATGCATTCTATGAACGATTATTCGTCGGCAATTCAGCTGAGGTCCGACCGATGGAGCGCGCTGCGTGAAGCGGCGAGCGGCCTGACCCGCGCCACCACAGCCAAGGAAATCGAAGCCCTGCGCAGCAAATGCGCAGCGCTGTTTGACTCCCTGTCGCTGATCGAACCCTATTGGGCCTTTCCGGGCATGGCGGCGTTCGAACACCTGCAGCGGATGCTGAATAACAACAGCTTTGACGACATGGCCTTTGCGGTGAACCGCATCACGCGGGCGCTGACAACAGGGGCCTATCGCCGTCGCACCATCCCGCTGGAGCGCGACAGCATCGATCACGACGAACATGACGACGAGGCGATGCTGTCCCCCGAGGCGCGGGCGCTGACCAAACCGTATTTCGAGGTGCTGATCGTCGATGATGTGAACGACCAGCAAGAGCGCTGGCTGAAATCCAACGTCAGCCGGATGCGCCGCCCCGAAGACCCGTTCCACTACGAAGCCGTGGTGGTCAAATCCATCGAAGACGCGCTGATCGCGGTGCTGTTCAACCACAACATCCAGGCCATCGTTGTGCGCCCGGGGCTGACGCTCAAGTCCAAGATGGACGAGACGATACTGGTCCGCTACCTCGCCCGCGCTGGTGGGCAGGAGGAGATCGACAAGCTCCAGCCCGAGAACTACGGCCCCGAACTTTGCCGCATGATCGCCAAGGTTCGCCCCGAACTGGACGCCTATCTGGTGACCGAACGGTCGGTCGAGGATATCGCGGGTCTGGATCTGGGGATCTGCCGTCGGGTCTTTTACAACCAAGAAGACTTTATGGAGCTGCATCTGAACATTTTGCGCGGGGTGCAGGCGCGGAACAAATCGCCGTTCTTCACGGCGCTTGTCGAATATTCCAAACAGCCCACGGGCGTTTTCCACGCGATGCCGATCAGCCGCGGCAAGTCGATCACGCGGTCGCATTGGATTCAGGACATGGGCGCGTTCTACGGGCCGAACATCTTTTTGGCCGAAACCTCTGCCACCTCGGGCGGACTGGACAGCTTGCTTGAACCACACGGGCCGATCAAAGAGGCGCAAGAACTGGCCAGTCGCGCCTTCGGGTCCAAGCAGACGTTCTTTGCCACCAATGGCACTTCGACCTGTAACAAGATCGTGGTGCAGGCTCTGGTGCGCCCCGGTGACATCGTGCTGGTCGATCGCGATTGCCACAAATCCCACCACTACGGGATGGTGCTGGCGGGGGCGCAGGTGTGCTATCTTGATAGCTATCCGCTGAATGAATATTCCATGTACGGTGCCGTGCCCCTGCGCGAGATCAAGCATCAGCTTCTGGCGCTCAAGGCCGCGGGCAAGCTGGATCAGGTGCGCATGTTGCTGCTGACAAACTGCACCTTTGACGGGCTGGTCTATAACGTCGAACGGGTGATGGAGGAATGTCTGGCGATCAAGCCTGACCTCATCTTCCTGTGGGACGAGGCGTGGTTCGCTTTTGCCCGTTTCAACCCGACCTACCGCCAGCGTACGGGCATGAACGCAGCCAATACGCTGCGCGCGCGGTTCAAGTCGGACGATCACCGCATCGCCTATGAAAAGCAGCAGGCTGAACTGAAGGATGCCGACGACGAGACGCTGCTGAACACGCGTTTGATCCCTGCGCCGGATTCGCGGGTGCGGGTCTATACCACGCAATCGACCCATAAAACGCTGACCTCCCTGCGGCAGGGATCGATGATTCACGTGAATGATCAGGACTTTAAAGGCGAGGTCGAACAAAGCTTCCACGAAGCCTATATGACCCATACCTCGACCTCGCCGAACTACCAGATCATCGCCTCGCTTGATGTGGGGCGACGACAGGTAGAGCTTGAAGGCTTCGAATTCGTGCAGCGCCAGATCGAGGCCGCTTTGTCCATGCGTCGTGCGATTGCCGACCACCCGCTGCTGAGCAAATACTTCAAGGTGCTGACAGCGGGCGATATGATCCCCGAGGAATACCGTGAAAGCGGGGTGACCAGCTATTACCATCAGGAACAGGGCTGGACCGATATGTGGGACTGCTGGGAGAAGGACCAATTCGTCCTTGATGCCAGCCGTGTGACGCTGCTGGTCGGCGGGACGGGCTGGGACGGTGACACGTTCAAGACCGATATCCTGATGGATAAATACGGCATCCAGATCAACAAGACCTCGCGCAACACGGTCTTGTTCATGACCAATATCGGCACCACGCGGTCCAGCGTCGCCTATCTGATCGAGGTGCTGGTCGAGATCGCGAAATCGCTGGATGACCGTCTGGATGACGCCAGCAAAATGGAGCGCCGGTCTTTCGACAACCGCGTCGCCAACCTGATGGAGAACTACCCGCCGCTGCCGGACTTCAGCCGCTTTCACGAGGCCTTCCGCAACGACGATGTCACCTCCGAAGGGGATATCCGCACGGCGTTCTTCCTCGCCTATGACGAGAAGAATACCGATTACCTGGAGCTGAACGGCACGCTGAAAGAGGCGATGGACGCCAATCAGACGGTCGTGTCCGCCAGCTTTATCATCCCCTATCCCCCCGGCTTTCCCATCCTCGTCCCCGGACAGGTGGTTAGCCAGGAAATCCTGTCGTTCATGCGGAATTTGGACGTCAGCGAAATCCACGGTTACCGCCCCGATCTGGGGCTGCGCGTCTTTACGGATGCGGCGCTGAAACGGGTGCGCAAGAAAAACCTGTCGTCTTCACCTGACTAAGATTAAGCAAAGGACCAAATATCATGACAACGACTGTTCTCAAGAATATCTCGGAAATTCGCCGGTTCTTTCACCGTAACGAAGACCCTGTTTACTTTATCTCGGCCACGAACTTTAATCTTCTTGGTCTCGATGAGTGGGTGAAAAACTTTAAGTATATCTGCTACATCGACTGCTACGGCGGCAAGCACCCCAATGTGTTCTGCCCCTCGGAACAGCCCCACGCTGAATTCCAGAGCATCGAAGACATCAACAACTATCTGTTGCAGCACAAAGAAGTCATCGATTTCGTCAAGCGGCGCGGTGGCAAGCCCAAGTTCGTGTTCCTGATGTTCGACGAGGAAACCGAACGCCTGTCGAAAGAACTGGGGGCGGATGTCTGGTTCCCCAAGGCCAAGCTACGCCAAAAGATGGACAACAAGATCGAAACCGTGCGGATCGGCAACAAGGCCGGTGTGCCGTCGGTGCCGAATGTGCTGGCCGAGGTCAAGGATTACGAAGACCTCAAGAAGACCTGCGAGAAGGCCGGGATCGGTCACGATCTGGTGCTGCAATCCGCCTTTGGTGACAGTGGCCACACGACGTTCTTTATCAAGTCCGAAGCAGACTTCCGCCGTCATGAATCCGAGATCGTCGGCGAGGGCGAGATCAAGATCATGAAGCGGATCGACTGCCGCGGTTCCGCGATCGAGGCTTGTGCCACCAAGGAGGGCACGATCGTTGGCCCCTTGATGACGGAACTGGTCGGTTTCAAGGATCTGACGCCCTATCGCGGGGGCTGGTGTGGCAATGAAATTCTGTCGACCGCTTTCCCGCCCAAGGTCCGTCAGAAAGCGCGCGAGCTGACCTATAAGTTCGGCGAACAGCTGCGCAAGGAAGGTTATCGCGGTTATTTCGAGCTCGACTTCCTGATCGACAAAAAGACCGGTGACATCTGGCTGGGCGAGTTGAACCCGCGCATCACGGGCGCGTCGTCGATGACAAACCACGCGGCCTTTGCGCACGCGGATGCGCCGCTGTTCCTGTTCCACCTGCTGGAATTCAGCAAGAAGAAGTTCAATCTGGATGTAGAAGAGCTGAACAACCGTTGGGCCGACCCCGAGATGATCGACGGCTGGAGCCAGATGGTGATCAAACATACCGAAGACAGCGTCGATATCTGCACCGAAGCGCCCGAAACAGGCATTTACAAGATGCTGGAAGATGGCCGCGTTGTGTTTGACCGTTTCGATTATCACCGTCGCGCCGTGGAATCCGAGAACGAGGCGTTCTTCCTGCGCATCCTGCAACCGGGTGATTACCGCTATGAAGGGGCCGATATTGGCATCCTTGTGACCCGCGGTCGGTCGATGACGAAGTCTTTCCAGTTGAATGAGCGCGCGAAAAAGTGGATTCACGGGATCAAGCAATCGGTGAACGGTCGTCCTCTGCCCGTCGCAGAGGCGGGTCCGGCGATGTCTGATCCGGCGTTCAAAATCCTCTAAGCACCGAAAGGGCAGCTCATGCTGTGGCGTGCCATTTCAGAAGAATTGCCCGGTCCCAAATGGGCCGGGCTTTTCGCCGAATACTGGCCTCACTACCGTAAATGGTGGCTGAAGGAGGGCGAGCCCGCGCGCCCGACCTATGCCGAATGTCGTCGTGCGCTCAAGGCGCATATGCCCGACCTCATCCCGCTGTACGAAGATCTATGTGATCAGGCGGGCGGGGGTGATCTGGCGGCAAGGTTCCTGAGCTTTTACTGCCCGCCGCCCTATCTATCGGGATGCAGTCAGGCGGTTTGGGGCGGCAAGGAACCTGTCATGGTGCGCAACTATGACTATAACACCAACGCTTTCGACAGTCTGGTGCTGCACACCGGCTGGAAGGGGCGCCGCGTGATGGGCACCTCTGACGGGTTGTTCGGGCTGGTGGACGGGGTGAACGACGCGGGGCTGTCGATCTCGCTTACCTTTGGGGGCCGTCGTGTGGTGGGGGTGGGCTTTGGCGTGCCGCTGATCCTGCGCTATGTGCTGCAAACTTGCGAGACTGCCGCGCAAGCGGGCGAAATTCTGGCACGTGTGCCGACCCACATGAGCTATAACGTCACGGTGCTGGACCGCAAACGCAAGTATCTGACGGCGCTGATGGCACCGGACCGGCCTGCGATCATCACCAAGGCGGCGGTGGCGACCAACCATCAGGAAAACGTCGAATGGATCAGCCATGCGCGCTTTACGGCGACGGTTGAACGCGAAAGATATCTGCTGCAACGGTTGCGGTTCCACCGTGATCCGGAAGAGAAATTCATCAACACGTTCCTGAAACCGCCGCTCTATTCGCACCAGTTCAACGCAGGCTTCGGCACGCTTTATACCGCTGTCTATCGCCCCCGCAAACGCGAGATGGAGCATCGCTGGCCCGGAACCGTCTGGCATCAGAAGCTGGACGCGTTCGAGGAAGGGTCGCGCAACGTCCTGATGCCGGGGGTTGTGGCGTAACTCTATCCCTGCACATGAAAAAGGCGGGGCACATACCCCGCCTTTGTGTTTCGCTGTAGCCTAATTTAAGCGGCTTTGCGGTTGTGATCACCTTCTTCGACTTCCTCGACGATCTTGGCGATAAACGCATCCAGATCTTCCGGGGAGCGGCTGGTGATAATGCCTTGGTCCACGACGACTTCGCTGTCCTCGTAATGCGCACCGGCGTTTTTCACATCCGTCGCGATCGAGGCGTAGGAGGTTGCGGCGCGGCCCTTGATGATGCCAGCTTCGATCAGCAGCCAAGGGGCGTGGCAGATCGCGGCAACGGTCTTGCCTGCGTCAGCAAAGCTTTTGATCAGCGATACGGCGTCCTTGTTGGCGCGCAGCAGGTCGGGGTTGATCTGACCGCCGGGCAGGACAATCGCGTCGTAGTCATCAACGGTGACATCCGACAGGGCTTTGTCGGCAGCAACCGTGTTGCCCCAATCGTCCTTGTCCCAGCCCTTGATGTCTTTGCCATCAGGGGTGGCAACATGCACCGTGGCCCCTTTGGCCTTGAGGTCATTCAACGGGCGCTCCAGCTCGGATTGCTCGAAACCATTGGTGGATAGGATCAGAATTTTCGCGTCTGTGATCTGTGTCATTAGAAAGCTCCTTTCATCTTCGCTATCTTCACCGACACAACAAAGACACTGCGCGAATGTTCCAGCGCTGGAACCTGTATTGACAGGATTCCGCCGACGTGGAGGATGAACTTTTCGTGTCCAGAATTCGATACACACGGTTTGTGATCTCCATTATACCAAGGGGATGAAAGACAGCGTCGACCCTGCACCATCCGTCAATCTGGAGGAGATTATCGTCTGCCCCCAATGCGACGCCGTGTATCACCTCAAGGTGCCCAAGGTCGGCGAGAAGGCGGTGTGCGAACGGTGCCACACCGTCTTGATCGAACCGCGCAAAAAAGCGGGGCTGAAGATCATTGCCATCGCCATTGCCACCTTTGTTCTGATCCTTGGTGCGACGTTCTTTCCGTTTCTGGATATTGATGCGGCGGGCAACAAGAACTCTGTCTCTGTGATGGACGCGGCGCTGGCGTTTTCCAGCGGGCCGCTTTTGCTGCTGTCGCTGGCGACGGCTGCCTTGATCATGCTGGTGCCCTTGGCGCGGGTGATGCTGACGCTTTATGTACTGGTGCCCATCGTGCTGGACCTGCCGCCCGCACGCCACGCAATGCAGGCGTTCCGCCTGTCGCAAGCATTGCAACCGTGGTCGATGGCCGAGATTTTCGCGCTTGGCTGTGCCGTGGCGCTGGTGAAGATTGCCGATCTGGCAACTGTGGGGTTTGGGCCAGCTTTCTGGATGTTTTGTGGTTTGGTTGTTCTGATTGTGGCGCAGGACAAATTCATGTGTAAATGGTCGGTATGGAATTCGCTGGAAAATCCCAAAAAATCCTAAGCGCCCGCGAAATGGGGTTGGTGGCCTGCACACGGTGTACCCGTGCGTGGCCTATCGGCACGCCTGTCTGCCAACGCTGCGGCCACAAGATGCTGTCGCGCGACTTTGGCAGTATGCAGCGGGTCTGGGCGTTCTGGGTCGTGGGGCTGATGTGCTATATCCCCGCCAATATGTACCCGATGCTGAAAACGCGGACCCTGTTTCAGGTGGATGAAAGCACCATCGTCGGCGGTGCGGTCGAACTGGCGCATCACGGCTCCTACGGTATTGCCTTTATCATCCTGCTCGCGTCGGTCGCGATCCCGCTGGCCAAGTTCTGGGCAATCGCCTATCTGGCGGTCAGTGTTAAGACGCGTAATGCGGCGGCACATCGGTCGCGCCATGTGATGTATGAAATTGTAGAGTATATCGGTCGCTGGTCTATGATCGATATCTTTGTGGTTGCGATCCTTTCGTCGCTGGTGCAACTCAAAACCCTTGCGACCATTAACCCCGGCCCTGCGAGCATGTTTTTCGCCTTGTCGGTCATTTTTACCATGCTTTCTGCACAGGCCTTCGACTCCAGACTGATCTGGGACACGAATGCTTTCGATGGGGACCCCGATCAACATGTCTGACACGCCACCCGAGGTTAAGGTTAAATCCGCGCGCAAACTGTTCCTGAGCAGCGCGTCGATCGTCTGGATCATTCCAATCCTGGCGTTGGTTGCGGCTTTGGGCGTTGCGTTCAGCAGCTATAATTCCCGCGGTCCAGTGATTTTTGTCGAATTTGACAAAGGGGCCGGCATCAAGGCGGGCGAGACCGAATTGCGTTACCGCGACGTGACCGTTGGCCGGGTCGAGGAAGTCGGCTTTACCACCGGTCTGGGCAAGGTCGTCGCGTCGATCCGCGTTGACAAGAATGTCGCCCCCTTTATCGACGCCAGCGCGTCTTTCTGGATCGTCCAGCCCGAGGTTTCGGCGCAGGGGATCTCGGGGTTGGGTACAGTGCTCAGCGGCGTCTATATCGAGGGCAGCTGGAATGACGAAGTGGGCGATTTTGCCGAACGGTTCGTCGGGTCGGATTCGCCACCGCTGATCCGCGCCGGGCAATCCGGTCTGCAAATCGCCTTCCGCACCGTCGGCAACGGCACCCTGACCGATGATGCCCCGATCCTTTATCGCGGGATCGAGGTGGGCCGTCTGGGCAAGGCAGAGATCGCCCCACGCGGGAACTTTGCCATCGTAGAGGCACTGATTTACGAAGAGCACCGCAACCTGATCAACAGCAGCACACGCTTCTGGGACAGCTCTGGTTTCAGCCTCTCCCTTGGGCCAGGTGGTGCCGAGATCGACTTTCAGTCCATTGCGACGCTTATCGGGGGCGGGGTGACGTTTGATACATTCGTTTCCGGCGGCGACCGCGTGCAAGACGGCACCGTCTTCGACATTTTCCCAAGCAAGGAAGACGCCCGCAGCGCGGTTTTCAACGCCTCGGAAGTCGAGCCGCTGCTGATCAACGTGATCTTTGATGAAAACGTTTCCGGTCTGGCCGTCGGCGCCCCTGTCGAGCTGAGCGGTCTGAACATCGGCGAGGTCGACTCCCTTGCCGGTATCGTGGATTACGACCAGTTTGGTGACAGCCGCGTGCGGTTGAACGTGACGCTGGCCATCCAGCCCGCGCGGCTTGGCCTGCCGGGGGATGTATCTGCCGAAAGCGCGCTGGCGTTCTTGCAGGACCGTGTTGTGAACGGTCTGCGCGCGCGGCTTGCCTCTGCCAGCCTGTTGACCGGTGGTCTGAAAGTTGAACTGGTGGTGGTCGAAGACGCGCCAAGCGGGCGCCTGGTGGCCGCGGGCGAAAACTTCCCTGTTATGCCGACGACCAAGAACGAAACATCAGACGCGGCTGCCACCGTCGAAGGTGTCTTTAGCCGCATCAACAACCTGCCAATCGAAGAGCTGTTGAACAGCGCCATCGGTCTGATGAATTCGCTACAGGCTTTTGTTGGCAGTGACGAGCTGCAACAGACCCCGCGCGATGTCCGCACGCTGATCAACGAGGTCACGGGGCTGGTATCGTCGGACTCGGTGCAGAATATCCCCGTATCGCTGAACGCCACGCTGCTGCGTGTCGAGACGCTGGTCGCGACACTCGAGGAAGAGCAGATGGCGAAACGTCTGCTGGATGCGGTCGACTCAGTCTCGGAAGCCGCCACATCCTTCAGCACCTCGACCGAGGGCGTGCCCGAACTGGTCGAAGAGATGCAGGCCGTCGCCGCCAAGGCAAGCGAGCTGGAACTGCAACAGCTGGTGGACGAGTTGACCGCGCTGACCCGCTCTGCCGATCAGGTGATTGGTACACCGGACGCCGTGGCGCTGCCCGGATCGCTGAAAAACGCGTTGGACGAGCTGAACTATACGCTGCAGGAACTGCGCGAAGGCGGCGCGGTCGAGAACGTGAACCAGACGCTAGCATCAGCGCGTAACGCGGCGGATAACATCGCGGTGTCGGCACAAGACCTGCCACAGATCGTGAACCGTCTGTCGACCCTGTTCACGCAGGCAGAGCGTACAATTGAAGGGTACAACAAGGGTGATCAGATCAGCCGTACCGCACAAGAAACCATGCGCGATATCCAAAAAGCGGCCGATGCGCTTGCATCCTTGGCGCGCACCATTGAACGTAACCCCAATTCATTGTTGCTGGGACGGTAAAATATGAACGTTGTAAAAAGTATCGCAAGCCTTGGTCTCGTGGCCTTTCTTGCCGCTTGTGGATCCGCAGATCGCTATGCCGTGGACATGCCCCCGGTCACAGAGCAGGTGAGCATCCGCTTCAACTCGGTCGAAGTGCGTGACGTATCGCTGCCCAGCTATGCGGCTGCCGATGAAATCCACGTACGCAAATCGAACGGCACGTTGGTGAGCTCTTCCGACGAACTTTGGGCGGATTCACCCGAACGGGCCGTCGCCTTGGAATTGAGCGAGAACCTGTCGCGCCTCACCAACCGCCGGATCGCATCCGAGCCTTGGCCATTCGAAGCCTATCCCGATGCCCGGCTTGAGCTGCGGTTCAGCGAATTGCTGGCCGCTGAAACAGGCCAGTTCCGCGCCTCGGGCCAGTATTTCGTCGCCGTATCCACCGGTGGAAGCGAACGATCGGGGTTGTTTGACCTGACCGTAGCTTTCGACCCCAAGGGGGGACCGGCAGCCATTGCAGCGGCACGGGGGCAACTGATCCTTGATTTGGCCAGCTATATCGCCAAGAATGGACTAAAGTGACGTAATTCCAGCGCGATTTCCCTATAGGGGAAAATTTTATACGACTTTTGATTGAATTTTTTTCATAAGGATTTAGCAAGGCCGCCATCACCCTTTGGGCGCAATCGCATAACAGGCAGACCTTCTTCATCTCATGCCCGTTGACGCTACCTGCGATACCGCGGGCATCTTGCCTGATACATTACTTTTAGCCAGTTCTGGCCATGATCAACGGACCACATGCATATGATGAACCAAAGCCAATCGAACTTTTCCGGGCCCAGGGACGAAGATGACGACACCATCGATCTTGGCGCGCTGATTGGTACGTTGTGGCGCGGCAAACTGATTATCGCTGCTGTCACACTGATTTTCATGCTGCTGGCGGGGTACTATGCCTATGGCGTGGCTGTGCCGACCTATCGGTCCACCGCGGTTGTGGTGCTGGACACCAAAGAAGACAGCATCGTGGACCTGCAGGCCGTGGTTGGCGGATTCTCGGGCGATAGCACCGAGGTCAATACAGAGGTTGAGGTACTGCGGTCCCGTGGGCTGGCAGGCAAAGTTGTCGACCGGCTGAACCTGATTGATGACCCTGAGTTCAACGGCGAACTGCGCGAACCGTCCATGATCGGTGGCATGATCTCTGGCCTCAAGGGGATGCTCTCTTCGGGGGCACCCGAAGAAGAGCTGGACCCCGAGCTTCAGAAAACCAAAACCCGCGACGCGGTTGTGCAGGCTTTGCTGAACAAGGTGTCGGTCTCTAATATTCGCCAAAGCCTTGTGTTCAACGTCACGGCTGAAACGGAATCTCCGGTGAAATCTGCCCAGATCGCGAATACGATTGTCGAACTGTACATCTTGAACCAGATCGAAGTGAAATTCGAGGCGACGGAAAAAGCGACTGAATGGCTAAGCAACCGTGTGTCCGAGCTTCAGATCGAGCTTGAGAATGCCGAGAAGAAAGTATCCGAATTTACGGCGCGCACCCAACTGGTTTCGATCGAGGGCCTGCAAGCGCTCGAGCGTCAGATTAAAGAACTCCGTGACCGCATTGATGGTGCCGCCTTGACCCGCGAGGCGCTTGAAACACGCCTTGCTGACCTAGAGGCCGCGCAAACGCCCGATGAAAAGCTCGACGCCGCGCAAGACGCCGCACTGACGCGTATCTTTAGCAACGGGCTGTCGTCGGAAACGAACCAGACGGCATTTGACCTGCGGTTTGACACGGTGATGACACGGGTTCGGGCTGATCTTGTGCGCAGCACGCAACAGCTCGAGGCGCTGCGCAACTCGGAAGAAGAGCTTGGGGAGCAGTTGGCCTCGCAAGGGCAAGACCTGATTGAGCTGCAACAGCTGACCCGTGAATCCGAAGCAACGCGTCTGCTCTATGAATATTTCCTGACCCGCCTCAAAGAGACCTCTGCCCAAGAAGGCATCCAGAAGGCCGACAGCCGAATGCTGTCCAGCTCGGTCGTGCCAAATTCACCAAGCGCGCCGAAGAAATCGCAGATCATTGCGCTGGCGATGATCCTTGGGGCGATGGTCGGCTCGGGGCTCGTACTGCTGCGCGAATTCAAAACCCGCACGTTCCGCACCGCGAACGAGCTTGAGCAACACACCGGCTATACCGTGATCGGGCAGATCCCGCTGATCCCTTCGCGTCACCGCAAGGACACGCTCAAGTATCTGTCGGACAAGCCAACGTCTGCCGCCGCCGAAGCGATCCGCAACCTGCGCACCTCGCTGATGCTGTCGAACCTCGATAAAAAGCCGCAGGTCATCGTATCGACCTCATCCATCCCGGGGGAGGGGAAGACCACCGTCTCGCTGTCGCTGGCGAAATTCCTGTCCGGTCTGGGCAAATCCGTCCTGCTGGTCGAAGGCGATATTCGCCGCCGCACGCTGAACGAATACTTCCCCGATATGCCGCGCAACGGTATCGCGTCTGTCCTGAACGGCGATGTGAAATTCGCCGATGCCATCCATACGCCAGACGGTTTTGGCGCGGATGTTCTGGGCGGCGAAAAGACCAATGTGAACGCGGCAGATATCTTCTCCTCCGATCGGTTCAAATCCTTCATCTCCGAGATGCGCGATCAGTATGACTTCATCATCATCGACACGCCGCCTGTGCTGGTTGTGCCGGATGCACGTATCATCTCGCAGAATGCCGATGCGATCCTGTTCTCTGTGAAATGGGACAGCACGAACAAGGGGCTGGTCGAGGAATCCATGCGCTTCTTCCACAACTCGAACCAGCGGATCACCGGTCTTGTGCTCAGCCAGATCGATGAGAAGGGCATGAAACGTTATGGCTATGGCGGCGAATACGGTGCCTATGGGGCCTACGGCAAGGGCTATTACGACAGTTAAGCAAGGCTTGGGCATGCCTCAAAACTGCCCAAATCTTTCCCCTCAAGGGTCATAACAGGGCCGCTCTGCTAGGCGATATTCATTGGGAAGTTATCCCAGTGAGGACCCTCAGATGGCACGTATGAAAGAGATCGCGACAGCTGCTGGCACGCTCGCCTGCGCTTTGGGCATCGGCTACGTGATGCAAAGTTCTGACGCTGCGACAGCCCGCTATGGCTCTGACGCCGCTGTGAAAGAGCAAGAGCTGCGCCGGCTAAGCAACGAGAACGCCGTGCTCGAGGTCGAAGACATCGTCCTCACCTCGGCCGAGTTCAATGCAGCCCCGCTGGAGCCCACGGTGGAGCTGCCCGATTCTGCCCCCGTCATGTTGGCCGCTGCAAGCGCGGACGAACCGATCTCTCGCCCAGTTTCCGCCCCAATTGCGACGGAGCCAGCGGCCACACAGACCTGCGATATCACCGCAAACGCGCGCCCCGTCGCGGCAGCTATGGTGAACCTGACACTGGCGGCACCCTGCATGCCAAACGAACGGATCACAGTGCATCACAGCGGCATGATCTTTACCCAAACCACATCTGACACCGGCGCGCTGGACATTACCGTTCCGGCGCTTGCGCAGGATGCGACCTTCGTCATTGCTTTCGGAAACGGCGAAGGCGCGGTTGCGGATGCGAAGATTGATGATCTGGCCGAATTTGACCGCGTGGTTCTGCAATGGAAGGGCGACACGGGTTTCCAGATGCACGCCCGCGAATTCGGGTCCGACTATGATGGTTCGGGCCATGTCTGGGCTGGCAAGCCGCGCAGCGTTGCCTCCGCGATCACCGGTGAAGGCGGATTTATGACTGTGAACGGCGACCTCAGCGCGGCAGAGCCACTGGTGGCCGAGGTGTACACATTCCCCGCTGCGATGGAAAACGCCGATGCCCGCGTTGCGCTGACCGTGGAAGCCGAAGTGATCCAGGCGAACTGTGGCCAAGAGATAGAGGCGCAATCGATCGAACTGCTTGGCGATGCCACGCTCAGAACCCGCGACCTAAGCGTCGCAGTGCCGGAATGTGATGCGGTCGGCAGCTTTCTTGTGTTGAATAATCTGCTCCAAGACATGAAGGTTGCGGGACACTAACGCAACGCTTGGGGTCTTATGATCACGATTATACGTGCGGCGGTTCTCGCCGCACTTTTCTTATGTTCGGCGACGCTGTCCGCAGGGGCGCAGGATGTCGCGCTGTCCTCCCGTGATGGCAAGATTGAACTAAGCGGCACCTTGCTGGGCTTTGATGGCGAGTTCTACCGTGTCGAAACCGAATATGGCGAGCTGACGGTCGACAGCACCGGCGTACAATGTGAAGGGCCGGGCTGCCCCAATCTGGACCCTTTCGTCGCCGAGCTGCAGCTTTCGGGATCGGCCACGATGGGCGAAGTGTTGATGCCTGCCTTGATCGACGGGTTTGCGCAGCGCAACGGCTATACCGCTGTGCGCGAGGATGAAGACGAACACCGCTTTACCTACCGGTTGATCGACGAAAAAAGCGAACAAATCGTTGCACTGTTCATGTTTCGGGCAAGCAATAGTGACGAAGGCTTTGCCGATCTACTGGCGGACGAGGCGGATATCGTGATGTCCCTGCGCGAAATGCGCCCTGAAGAGCGGGTCCGCGCGCGCGAGGCGGGGTTGGGTGATATGACGGGCCTGAACCGCAGTCGCGTGCTGTCGCTTGATGCTGTCGTGCCGGTGGTGTCGGCCTCGAACCCGGTCAAGCAGATCTCTCCGTTGATGCTGGCGCGGGCCTTTGCGGGTAAGGTGACCAACTGGCAGGCGCTTGGCGGGCCGGACGCACCCATTGATCTGCATCTGCCCGATACCAGCAGCGGGCTGGCACAAGCGATCAGTGATCAGGTGATGCGGCCCGCGACGCTCAAGTTCACCGACGATATCACCCGCCACGCCCGCCCCGCCGATCTGGCGGAAGCGGTGGCAAACGACAGTTTCGCGCTTGGCATCACCAGCTATGCCGAACAACGTGATACCGACGTGTTGACGCTTTCTGGCAGCTGTGGCTTTGCGCTCGATGCCTCGCGCCGCACCATCAAGACCGAAGATTACCCGCTGACCGCGCCGATGTTTCTGTACTTTCCGGCCCGCCGTCTGCCACAGGTGGCGCGTGAGTTTCTGGCCTTTACCCGCAGCCCTGCGGCGCAGATCGTGATCCGGCGCGCGGGGTTTGTCGATCAGACGCCCGAGGAGATCCCCGTCGAGGATCAGGGCAACCGATTTACAAACGCGATTGCTGTCGCGGGGCCCGAAATCACGCTTGAGGAACTACAGCGGATGAATGCGGCATTGAAGCCCATGGCGCGGCTGTCGACCTCTTTCCGGTTCGAGGCGGGATCGGTGCGTCTGGACGCACAATCGCGGTCAAACGTGCAGCAACTCGCCCGCGCGCTCGAGGTGGGGCAGTACGACGCGCGCCGTTTGTTGTTCGTGGGGTTCAGTGACGGGCAGGGCGCGTCTTTCGCCAACCGTGACATCGCGCTGCGTCGGGCAGAAGCCGTGCGGCAAGCGGTGATCACCGCGGCGGTGACCGCCAATCTGGAACGTGTGACGCTGGATCTGGACGCCTTTGGCGAGGCGATGCCAATGGCCTGTGATGATACCGCATGGGGGCGTCAGGCCAACCGGCGGGTAGAGGTCTGGGTGCGCTAAACCCTAACGAAACTGGGGCGGGGCGTATTTCAGCAGCACCGGCACGACCAGTTCTTCTTCGTCGATCAGATGGCGGTTCAGCATGGGTTTGAACGCATCCAGCCGCTGTTTCATGGCCGCGGTACTGTCGAGGAAACCTGCCGCGTCCCCCTCATGGCGCAGGACGGTATTTGCCGTCTCGGCCAGATCGTTCAAAATACCATCAAGACTGTGGTGGTCGCGATCCAAGATCTCGAACCCCTGTGCCGCACCTCGGTCAAGCTGCGCCATCACCGGAAAGTACTGGGCATCCTCGATATGGTGGTGACCGTGCAGCTCGTTGATCAACATCCCGCCGAAACGCGACAGTTTGCGTTTGTAGGTCTCGGGCGGCTCGACCCGGTCCATCGCCAGTTGCGCGTCCCCCTCCATCTGGTCCAGCAGACGGCGGAACATCATATGACGATCCAACCAGAACGCGATCAGGCGGGAGTAATTCGGGTTCTCCTCCCAACCGTCGCGGGGGAAGGCTTTGATCAACGCACGCAACGGATCGGGCAGGCCATCGCGCTGCATCAAGGAAAGCGGGTCGGGGGGCGGCGTATTGGACATAGGCCAAAGCTAGTGCCGAGGGGTGATCCGGTAAACTCCGCAAATTCGAACACGACAGTTGCGCTTATAAGTACCCTTCGCTGCGAAAACTAAGCTCGCGTGATTTGCCGATGATCAGATGGTCGTGCAGGGTCAGCCCAAGGGCGCTGCAGGCTGCGAAAATCTGCTGCGTCATGTCGATGTCTGCTTGCGATGGAGTAGGGTCGCCCGAGGGGTGGTTATGCACCAGAATAAGCGCGCTGGCGTTCAGTTCAAGCGCGCGTTTGGCGACCTCTCGCGGGTAGACGGGGACGTGATCGACAGTGCCCTTGCCCTGTTCCTCATCGCCGATGACGACGTTCTTGCGGTCCAGGTAAATGACGCGGAACTGTTCGGTTTCGCGGTGCGCCATCGTGGTGTGGCAATAGTCAAGCAGAGCGTCCCAGCCTGAGAGCACATGCTGCCGCATCACCCGTGAGCGGGCCATACGGTGGGCTGCGGCTTCAATCACCTTAAGCTCGACAATCACCGCGTCGCCCACGCCCGAGATATCCCTAAGCCGTGGTTCAGGCGCGGTGATCACGCGGTTGAAGTCACCGAACCTGTCCATCAGCGCGCGGGCCAGCGGTTTGACATCACGGCGTGGGATGGCGCGGAAGAGCACCAGTTCAAGCAGTTCATAGTCCGGGATTGCGGCGGCACCGCCCTGCATAAAGCGTGCGCGCAAACGTTGTCGGTGATCCGCTATATACGAAGGCTGTTTGCCCGATGCGGGCGGTGCGGGCACCGCTTCGTCCCCCAGAAAGGGCAGGCGCGGGTCAGAGAAGTGAGCGTTGTTGCGTCCCATAGGCCCAGCTTGCGGCCAAAGAGGTTATCATTCCGTTAACGCGGGCAGGGGCAGAAACAAAAAGGGCGGAGCCTGCGCCCCGCCCGATGTTTTGTGCGATCAGGTCTTACCCTTTCATCGAATCCCAGAAGGATTTCACCGACGAAAAGAAGCTGCTGCTTTCAGGATTGTTGTTTGAGGATTCCTTTTCGAACTCCTGCAACAATTCCTTTTGGCGGCTGGTCAGGTTTACCGGCGTCTCGACTGCCAGTTCGATGATCATGTCGCCCGTACCACCCCCACGCAGCGGGGGCATACCCTTGCCGCGCAGACGCATCTGGCGACCGGACTGGCTGCCCGCCGGGATTTGCACGCGGCCACGGCCACCGTCGATCGTTGGCACCTCGATGCTGCCCCCAAGGGCGGCGGTGCTCATCGACACGGGAACGCGGCAAAACAGGTTTGGCCCGTCGCGTTCGAACAGCTTGTGGTCCTGCACCTCGATAAAGATGTACAGATCACCCGACGGCCCGCCGCGCATGCCTGCTTCGCCTTCGCCGGCCAGACGGATACGTGTGCCGGTTTCAACGCCCGCAGGGATGTTCACCGACAGCGCACGGTCTTTTTCAACACGCCCGGCTCCGCGGCAGGATTTACAGGGGTTCTTGACGATCTGGCCCATGCCCGAACAGGTCGGACAGGTGCGTTCGACCGTGAAAAAGCCCTGTTGAGCACGGACCTTGCCCATACCGGAACAGGTGGGGCAGGTGGTCGGCTCTGCGCCGCCTTCTGACCCGGAACCGTTACAGGAATCGCAGGCCACAGAGGTGGGCACGTTGATCGACTTCTGCATGCCCCGATACGCATCTTCGAGCGTAATCCCGAGGTTATAGCGCAGATCGGCACCGCGTGCGGCACGGCGTCCGCCGCCGCCCCGCTGTCCCCCCATGAAGTCACCGAACAGGTCGTCAAACACGTCAGAGAACGCCGAAGAGAAGTCGCCCTGACCGCCGCCGCCGAAGCCGCCGCCACGATGGCCACCGCCACCGCCCATACCCCCTTCAAAGGCCGCATGGCCATAACGGTCATAGGCGGCTTTCTTTTCGGGGTCTTTCAGGACTTCGTAAGCTTCGTTCGCTTCTTTGAACTGGGCTTCGGCATTGGGGTTGTCGGCATTGCGATCGGGGTGCAATTCCTTGGCTTTGGTGCGGTAGCCCTTTTTGATCTCGTCGGCAGAGGCACCTTTAGCGACGCCGAGCGTCTCGTAGTAATCACGTTTGGCCATGAATTAGCTCCTACGCTGGAACGTGACGGGCCGGCCCGGCAAGCGGACCGGCCCCTTCAGTGGTTCCGTGGGCGTGCTTACGCGCGCTTGTTATCGTCCAGATCTTCGAAATCGGCATCGACGATATCGTCGTCACCTTCGGGTGCATCCGCAGCCGGGGCAACGTCTTCGTTTTCGTCCTGAGCCGCCTTGTAGATGGCTTCGCCCAGTTTCATCGCCGCTTCGGTAACGTTCTGGATCCCGTTGTTGATCTTATCAACATTGTCGGTCGCCAGTTCGTCGTTCAGTGCAGCAATGGCCAGTTCGATCGCTTCGACGGTGGTCGGGTCAACCTTGTCAGAATGCTCTTCCAGCGACTTCTCGGTCGAGTGGATCAGCGATTCCGCTTGGTTTTTCGCCTCGATCAATGCGCGGCGCTCTTTGTCGGCGTCGGCATTTTCTTCGGCGTCTTTCACCATCTTTTCGATATCCGCATCGGACAGACCGCCGGACGCTTGGATCGTGATCTTCTGCTCTTTGCCTGTGCCTTTATCCAGCGCGCCTACGGCAACGATACCGTTTGCGTCGATGTCAAAGGTCACTTCGATCTGGGGCATACCGCGGGGTGCGGGTGGGATGCTTTCCAGATTGAACGCGCCAAGGATCTTGTTGTCCGCAGCCATTTCACGCTCCCCTTGGAAGACGCGGATGGTCACGGCGCTTTGGTTATCCTCGGCGGTCGAGAAGACCTGCGACTTCTTCGTCGGGATCGTGGTGTTGCGGTCGATCAGACGGGTGAACACGCCACCCAGCGTTTCGATACCAAGGCTCAGCGGCGTCACGTCCAGCAGAACAACGTCCTTGACGTCGCCTTGCAGAACACCGGCCTGAATGGCCGCACCCAAGGCAACAACCTCGTCAGGGTTCACACCCTTATGGGGCTCTTTGCCGAAGAACTTGGTCACTTCCTCGATGACGCGCGGCATACGGGTCATACCGCCGACCAGAACGACTTCGTCGATCTCGGATGCGGATACACCGGCATCTTTCAACGCGGCTGCGCAGGGCTTCATCGACGCTTTGATCAGGTCACCAACCAATTGCTCCAGCTTGGAGCGGGTCAGCTTCATCACCATGTGCAGTGGCGAGCCATCTTTGCCCATCGAGATGAACGGCTGGTTGATCTCTGTCTGGCTTGCGCTGGACAGTTCGATCTTGGCCTTCTCTGCCGCTTCTTTCAGACGCTGAAGCGCCATCTTGTCTTGCGTCAGGTCGACGCCGTTGGTCTTTTTGAATTCATCCGCAAGGTAGTTCACGATGCGCATGTCGAAGTCTTCACCGCCGAGGAACGTGTCACCGTTGGTGGATTTCACTTCGAACAGGCCATCGTCGATTTCAAGGATGGTCACGTCGAATGTACCGCCGCCAAGGTCATAGACCGCGATGGTTTGCGTGTCTTTCTTGTCCAGACCATAGGCCAGGGCCGCCGCTGTCGGTTCGTTGATGATCCGCAGCACTTCCAGACCGGCAATCTTGCCCGCGTCTTTGGTCGCCTGACGCTGAGCGTCGTTAAAGTAGGCAGGCACAGTGATCACGGCCTGGGTGACTTCTTCGCCCAGATAGGATTCCGCTGTTTCCTTCATTTTGCCAAGGATGAACGCAGAGATTTGCGAGGGGGAGTATTTCTCGCCCTTGGCTTGTACCCATGCGTCACCGTTCCCACCGTCCATGACGGTGAAGGGCAGGTTCTTTTTGTCCTTGGCCAGATCCGCGTCGTCATTGCGACGGCCGATCAGGCGTTTCACGCCGAAAATTGTGTTGTCGGGGTTGGTAACCGCTTGCCGTTTGGCAGGCTGCCCAACCAGACGTTCGTCGTCTGTGAACGCAACGATGGAGGGCGTGGTGCGCGCGCCTTCGGCGTTTTCGATAACGCGAGGCTGGCTGCCGTCCATGATGGCGATACAGCTGTTTGTCGTTCCTAGGTCGATACCAATAACTTTGGCCATGTTTGATCCCTCTTCTACTCAAGGCGATGACACGAAGCGCAGGCCCGTTGTGGCACCTTTGCCCCGATCTTTTTCACCAAAGGCCGGATGCCTTTAGCGGTTCTCGGCGTATATAAGGAGCAGATATGGACCCTGCAACCGTTGCATGAGAAAGGAGAGGCGGATTCTGCGTGGATTTTTCGCGAAAGCAGGCAAGAAGGGCGTTTAGATGACGATATTGCGGTTACGCGGCTTCGAAATTCACAAATCTTACCTTACGTTGTCGGCGCAGCGCGGGCTGTTGGATGCCGTGCGCGGGGTGGTCAAACAGGTGCCGTTCTTCCGCCCGGTCATGCCAAGCGGGCAGCAGATGTCGGTGCGTATGACATCCGCGGGGGACTACGGCTGGCTGTCCGATACGCAGGGCTATCGCTATGCGCCAACCCACCCTAACGGCACCCCGTGGCCTGCGATCCCGCCCGAGGTGTTGGCGATCTGGAATGACCTGACGGGGCTAGAGCGGCAGCCGGAGTCCTGCCTCATCAACTATTACGCGTCAGACGCGAAGATGGGCCTGCATCAGGACAAGAACGAGACGGATTTCCGCTGGCCGGTCGTGTCCATCTCGCTTGGCGACGAAGGGATGCTGCGCGTCGGCGGTCAAAAGCGCGGCGGCAAGACCGACAGCCTTTGGCTGCAATCGGGCGATGTCGTCGTCATGGGCGGCGAGGCACGGCTGAACTATCACGGGATCGACCGCATTCGTGCGGGGTCTTCGACGCTGTTGCCCAAGGGCGGGCGGATCAACATCACGCTGCGGGTCGTGACCTGAGCCTAGCGTCGCGCGCTCCAGCTCGCGGAGGCATGTTTACGGGTGTAGAATTCACCCATCAGCCCGATCACCATCAGGACCACACCGACCCAAACCGCATATTCCCAGTTACTGTAGCGCGGGTTGTAGTTGATAAACGCATATCCGCGCGCCTGGTCGATGACGTGGAACAAGGGGTTCCAGTCAAACATGGCCAGCATGAAGGACGGCAGCGAATTGGCCAGAAACATCTTGCCCGAGGCGATCATATTCGCCCGCTGGTAAATCGTCGTGAAGATCTGTGTAAAGGCCGGTGCCCAGGGTTTGATGGCCAGCAGCACCATCCCCACGGCCACGCCCGTAAACCACGCGATCATCAGCATGAACATCACGCCCGACGGGTCGTAGATCACCACCGGATTGAAGGCGAGGTGATAGACCGACATGATCAGGATCAGCGATAGCATCTGAATATACAGCGCGCCCAGGGCCGCCGCAGCCAGTGCGATCATCGTGGTCATCGGCGCATGTTTCATCATCGCGCTCGCCGGTCCCTCGGCAGCGGCGACGGCGGCAACCGTTTTGGTGTGCACCATGAACAGAAAGATGCCGGTCATGATGTAGATCACGAAATCACCCCGAATGGCCGCCCCGCGCATCCCCAGAACCGAGAACATGACATAGAACACGCCGACAAAGATCACCGCTTGCAGGATGTTGATCCCGATGGCGGCAAAGGCATTGTTGTGCTGCTTGCGCACAGAGCGCACGACGGAGTGGTAGACGAGTTCGAAGAAGTTAACGGCCGAGCGGAAATTGCCCGTGTTGGTGCGCCTTGGTTGAAACATCGTAAAGCCTCTTTGTGACGTACCCTCGCACGGAATTCTTGCTGTTCCGTCAAGGCGCAATCATAAGGGGTTTGCGCAAAGTAATCAACGAAACTGAAAAGGCCGCGACATTATGGATTATGAGCAACTGGTAACGGTGATGCGCCGTTTGTCGATCGAAGCAGGCGACAAGATCATGGAGATTTACGGCGCGGATGATTTCGAGGTCAAAACCAAATCCGACGAAAGCCCCGTGACCATTGCCGACGAAGCGGCGGACAAGATCATCTCGGACGGGCTGCGCGCGGCGTTCCCTGATGTGATGCTTGTCACGGAAGAGCAGTCGGCCACCCATTCGGCGTCGGGCGATACATTCCTGATCGTGGACCCTCTGGACGGCACGAAAGAGTTCATCAACCGTCGGGGCGATTTCACCGTGAACATCGCGCTGGTCGAAGGCGGCGTGCCGACACGCGGTGTGGTCTATGCCCCCGCCCGTTCGCGCATGTTCTTCACGCTGGCCGATGGCAGCGCGGTCGAGGAAACCGGCGATTTCCCCAAAGACAGCATGGGCCCTGTGCAGCCGATATCAGTCTCTACGCCGGATAATGCCGCGCTGATGGTCGTCGCGTCCAAGTCGCACCGCGATCAGGCGACCGATGACTACATCGCGAAATACAATGTGCGCGACATGAAAAGCGCGGGCTCGTCGCTGAAGTTCTGCCTGATCGCCACGGGCGAGGCGGATCTGTACCCTCGCGTCGGGCGCACGATGGAATGGGACACGGCTGCAGGCCACGCGGTTCTGACCGGCGCTGGTGGGGCCGTTGTGCGCTTTGACGACCTGACCCCGCTGACCTACGGCAAAGCCGATTTTGCCAACCCCTTCTTTATCGCCCATGCACCGGGCGTTGATCTGAAAGCCTCCTGATGTCGGTCCTTATTGTCATTCCCGCCCGCTATGCCTCCACCCGCTATCCGGCGAAACCGCTGGCGCTGTTGACAGGGGCGAGCGGTACGGCACGCAGCCTGATCGAACGCAGCTGGCGTGCTGCCTGCGAGGTTCAGGGCGTCGACAAGGTTGTTGTGGCCACCGATGATGATCGCATCAAGGACGCCGCCGAAGCCTTCGGGGCCGAGGTGGTGATGACCTCGGTCGACTGTGCCAACGGGACAGAGCGTTGTGCCGAAGCCCATGCGGTTCTGGGCGGTGGCTATGACATCGTGGTGAACCTGCAAGGCGACGCGCCGCTGACACCACATTGGTTTGTCGAAAGCCTTGTACAGGGTCTGCAAGGCGACCCTAATGCGGGGATCGCGACGCCGGTATTGCGCTGCGATGGCGCGGCGTTGAACGGGCTGCTGGCCGACCGCAAAGCGGGTCGGGTGGGGGGCACCACCGCCGTTTTCGCAGCGGATCATGCGGCGATGTATTTTTCAAAGGAAGTCGTGCCGTTCACATCGAAAACCTATGAGGATACCGATGCCACGCCGGTGTTTCACCACGTGGGCGTCTATGCCTATCGCCCCGACGCGCTGGCGGCCTATCCGTCATGGAAGGTCGGTCCGCTTGAACAGCTTGAAGGGTTGGAGCAGCTGCGCTTCATGGAAAACAGCCACAAGGTGCTCTGCGTCGAGGTCGAGGCCAAGGGCCGCCAGTTCTGGGAGCTGAACAACCCCGAAGATGTGCCAAAGATCGAAGCGATGATGGCCGAGATGGGGTTGGCGTAATCGCACCGCCCCACCGCCATCGCCAATATTGCGGCGGGGCGTGCAACCTGTAATGAATAAAGCCACGGCGATCCGACGTTTTGATTTATTTAACGAAAACGGCGGATAAGGCGCAAAGATGTGCAAGCTGCGGCATAAAGGAGCTTTTGACCGTAAAATCAGCAAGAAGCCGCCATATTTTAGGCGCTGCCCATATTTAGGGCTGGCAGCATGGTGGTTTGCAATTCAATGAGCGCTAACTCGGTTATCCGCACGTAAATGTATAAAGGCGACGATTTCACATGGCTAAGAAAGTAACAAAAGCGATTTTTCCGGTGGCAGGTTTGGGAACGCGGTTTTTGCCCGCGACGAAATCTGTCCCCAAAGAGATCATGACGTTGGTCGATCGCCCGCTGGTGCAATACGCCATCGACGAGGCCCGCGCGGCGGGCATCAAGGAATTCATCTTTGTCACCTCCCGCGGCAAGGGCGCGCTGGAAGATTACTTTGATCACTCTCCCGTGCTGGAACAGGAACTGCGCTCCAAGGGCAAGACAGAGCTGATGGAGATCCTGAAAAGCACCAATATGGACAGCGGTGCCATCGCCTATATCCGCCAGCACAAAGCGCTTGGTCTGGGCCACGCGGTATGGTGCGCCCGTCGTCTGATCGGCAATGAACCCTTTGCGGTGATGCTGCCTGATGACGTGATTGCTGCCGATAAGCCCTGCCTGCAGCAGATGATCGAAGCCTATAACGAGACCGGCGGCAACATGGTTGCGGCGATGGAAGTGAACCCTGAAAAATCCTCCTCCTACGGGATGCTGGACATCGACGAGGGCCAAACCGATGGCGAGCTGGTCAAGGTGAAGGGCATGGTCGAAAAGCCCAAAGCCGAAGACGCGCCGTCGAACCTTGCCGTAATCGGCCGCTATATCCTGTCGCCGAACGTGCTGAAGAACCTGAACCAACTGAAGTCCGGCTCGGGCGGTGAAATCCAGCTGACCGATGCCATCGCAGCAGAGTTGACCCAAGGCAACGATGTCTATGGCTACCGCTTCAAGGGCCAGCGTTTCGACTGCGGCTCCAAGTCCGGTTTCCTGCAGGCGACCGTGTCCTTCGGGCTGGCACGTGAAGAGCTGCGCGATGATCTGCGTGCGTATCTGCAAGACATCATGCAGGGTGAAACCGCAGCGCAATAAGCGCTGGACGATAGGGACGGGCGTATGGCGAATATCTTGGTCACCGGCGGTGCGGGCTATATCGGGTCGCACGCGTGCAAGGCGCTGGCCGCCGCAGGGCATACCCCCGTCACCTTCGATAATCTGGTCACCGGCTGGCGTGACGCGGTGAAATTCGGCCCGTTCGTGCAGGGTGACCTGCTGAACCGCGCCGAGATTGACGCCGCGTTTGAACAATACCAGCCGGTCGCCGTCATGCATTTTGCCGCGCTTAGCCAAGTGGGCGATAGCATGAAACAGCCCGGCACCTATTGGCGCAACAACGTCGAAGGGTCGTTGAATCTGATCGAGGCGACGGTCGCCGCAGGCTGCAAACACTTCGTCTTTTCGTCCACCTGTGCGACCTATGGCGATCAGGACAATGTCGTGCTGGATGAAAATAGCGCGCAGCACCCGATCAACGCCTACGGGGCCTCCAAACGCGCGATCGAAGATATCCTGCGCGACTTCGAGGCGGCTTATGGTCTGCAAAGCGTGATCTTCCGCTATTTCAACGTGGCCGGTGCCGACCCCGAAGGGGAGGTCGGCGAATTCCACCAGCCCGAGACACATTTGATCCCGCTGATGCTGGACGCCATCGACGGTAAACGGGATGCGCTGACAATCTTTGGCACCGATTACGACACGCCCGATGGCACCTGCATTCGCGACTATGTGCATGTCTGCGATCTGGTCGATGCCCATGTTCTGGGGCTGAACTGGCTGCGAGAGGATAAGGGCAGCCGCGTGTTCAATCTGGGCACCGGCACCGGGTTTTCCGTGCGCGAGGTTGTGGAACACAGCCGCGAGGTCACCAACCGCGCCGTGCCCATGACCGAAGGCGACCGGCGGCCGGGCGATTGCACCAAGCTGGTCTCGGGCTCGGTCCGCGCCGAGACAGAGCTGGGCTGGCGGCCCACACGGTCGACCCTGCAGCAGATGATCACCGACGCGTGGAGATGGCACCAGACCGGCCACTATAGCGCATGACCGACAGCGCCGCTGTTCCCGCGTCGCGAGGGGCCCGGCTATGGGGTGCCTATCGGATGCGGTTGAAACGGCGGCGTCTGCTGTGGCGTGCGTTGCGGTCGCGGCATCAGTTGAAAGCGCCAAGGCGGCCCGCCATTCCGCGCGACGGCGTGCTCGCCTTTGTCGTGCTGCGCAACGAGTCCGCGCGGCTTCCATATTTTCTGGATCACTACCGCGATCTTGGCGTTGCGCATTTTCTGATGATCGACAATGGCAGTGACGACGGCAGTACCGAAATGCTGGCGGCACAGCCCGATGTGACCCTGTGGCAAACCTCTGCCAGCTATCGCGCGTCGCGGTTCGGGCTGGACTGGCTGAACTGGCTGCTGTGGCGGCATGGGCACGGGCGCTGGTGTCTGACCGTCGATGCGGACGAACTGCTGGTCTATGACCAGATGGAGACGCGGAAACTGCCCGCATTGACCGATCAACTTGAGCGTAAAGCGCGCAAAGGGTTCGGCACGCTGATGCTGGATATGTTTCCAAGGGGCCCATTGGGCGCGCAGTTCTATGCCCCCGGCCAAGACCCGGCGCAGGTGCTGGATTGGTTCGACCCCGCTCCCTATCGGGCGGTACGTCAGTGGCCGATGAACAACCTTTGGGTGCAGGGCGGTGCCCGCGAGCGGGTTTTCTTTGCTGATCGTCCCACGCAGTCACCGACGCTGAACAAGATACCGCTGGTCCGCTGGCATCGGCGCTATGTCTATGTGAATTCGACCCACTCCCTCCTGCCGCCCGCGCTGAATGACATCTACGATGGGCCGGGGGGGAAGACGGCCTCGGGGGTGTTGCTGCACAGTAAGTTCCTGCCAGAGATCATTGCGAAGTCCCGTCAGGAAAAGGCACGGGGGCAGCATTTTCACAACCCAGCACAGTTTGACGGTTACTATGACCAGATCGCCGACGCCCCCGATCTGTGGCACGCAGATGCGCGGCGCTATACCGGGCCGGCGGATCTGGAAGACTGCGACCTGATGCGCAGCCCCTGGGCCTGATATTCCCCGGCCTGACCGTCATTCCGGCAACGCGTAACTGTTTCAAAGTACGTTGTTTATGAACACGGCCCATGACATATTGGCTTGGAACCTGATGGGATGAGGGCCCTAGGCCGGCGGGGCATTCCGCGCAGGGTATGGAGAACACGTGAGCCTTTGGGATTCTTACAGAATGCGCGTGCGGCGCAAGCGGCGGTTGATCCGGGCGCTGCGCAAGTCGTCCGAGCTGACACATGTTCAGGACAACACCAGCGCCATCCGTCCCGACGATGTCTTGCTTGTCTGCACCATGCGGAACGAGAAAATCCGGCTCCCGTATTTCCTGGAGTATTATCGAGAGCTGGGGATCAACCACTTTCTCTTTGTCGATAACGGGTCCGACGACGGCAGTGCCGATTACCTGCGCGGGATGAAGGATGTCTCTGTCTGGCATACCGATGCCAGCTATCGGCGGTCGGGGTTCGGTGTCGACTGGATGAACTACCTCAAACGCAAATACGCGCACGGGCATTGGGTGCTGGTTGTCGATCCGGATGAATTCTTTGTCTATCCGTTTTGCGATACGCGGCCGGTTCAGGCGCTGACCGACTGGCTGGATAACTGCGAGATCCGCAGCTTTGGCGCGATGCTGCTGGATGTCTACCCCAAGGGACGGCTGGGGGATGAACCCTATCAAGAGGGGCAGAACCCGATGGAGATCGCATCCTGGTTCGACAGCGGCAACTACGCGATCTCGCGCAATGCCAAATATGGAAACCTGTGGATACAGGGCGGGCCGCGTGCGCGGGTATTTTTCAAGCATAAGCCCGCCAAGGCCCCCGCGCTGAACAAGGTGCCCTTGGTCAAATGGGACCGGCGCTATGCCTATGTCAGTTCCACCCATATGCTGCTGCCGCGCGGGTTGAACCGTGTCTATGACGAATGGGGCGGAGAGAAAGCATCAGGCGTGCTGCTTCATGCCAAATTCCTGGACACCTTTAGCGCCAAGGCGGCAGAAGAACTTGTGCGCGGCCAGCACTATGCCAAATCCATCGAATACAAGACCTATGCCAACAACCCCGACCAGAACCCGCAGCTGTGGGGCAAGTGGTCCGAGAAATATATCAACTGGCGCCAGCTCGAGATTCTCGGGCTCATGTCCAAGGGGAACTGGGCATGAGCGTCGGGATCGTCATGCTGGTGCACACCGCCCTTGGCCGCGCTGAACAGGTCGCGCGACATTGGGCGGCGGCGGGCTGTCCGGTGGTGATCCACGTCGATAAATCGGTGCCACGCCAGACCCATGATGCTTTTGTGCAGGCGCTCGCGGATGTGCCCGCGCTGGTGTTCAGCAAAAGATACCGTTGCGAATGGGGGACATGGGGGCTGGTGGCCGCCTCGCAAACCGCGTCCGAGATGATGCTGAACCGCTTTCCGGATGTGCGCCATGTATATCTGGCATCGGGGTCATGCCTGCCGCTGCGTCCGGTGAAAGAGCTGATCGACTATCTTGCCGCCCGCCCGCGCACCGATTTTATCGAAAGCGCCACCACAGCCGATGTGCCCTGGACCGTTGGCGGGCTGGACGAAGAACGTTTTACCATGCGTTTTCCCTTCTCGTGGAAACGGCGGCGCTATCTGTTCGACAAGGCGGTGGCTGTGCAGCGCTTTATCGGGCTCAAGCGGCGTATCCCCAAGGGGGTCGTGCCGCATATGGGGTCGCAATGGTGGTGCCTGACGCGGCAAACCCTGTCGGCGATCCTGCAAGATCCGAAACGCGCGGCATACGACGCCTATTTCCGCCACGTCTGGATACCGGATGAAAGCTACTTCCAGACGCTCGCGCGGCTGTATTCGACCCAGATCGAAAGCCGGTCGCTGACGCTGTCCAAGTTCGATTTTCAGGGCAAGCCGCATATCTTTTATGACGATCACCTCCAGCTTTTGCGGCGGTCCGATTGCTTTGTCGCGCGCAAAATATGGCCCAAAGCGGACAGGCTTTACGAGGCGTTCCTCACCGATGAGGCGGGTGCCATGAAGCGGACAGAGCCGAACCCCGGCAAGATCGACCGTGTCTTTGCCAAAGCGGTTGAGCGGCGCACGCGGGGTCGGGCGGGGCTCTATATGCAAAGCCGCTTCCCCAATGAAGATTGGGAAAACGGCGTCACTGCCGCGCCCTATTCCGTGTTTCAGGGCTTTGTCGAGCTGTTCGAGAACTTTGAACCCTGGCTCACCAAATCCACCGGCGCGCGGGTGCATGGACATCTGTTCGCACCGGATCGCGTGCATTTTGCCGATGGGCAGAACTCGATCAACGGGGCGCTGAGTAATAGCGCCAAGATACGCGACTACGACCCCAAGGCGTTTCTGACCAATCTGATCTGGAACACCCGTGGCGAACGTCAATGCTTCCAGTTCGGCCCGCAGGACAATCAGGATATCGTCTGGAACATCGCCAAGGATCCGAATGCGCAGGTGTCGGTGATCACCGGGGCTTGGGCCGTGCCGTTGTTCCGGTCCAATCAGGATTTCGCCGACATTCGCCGCACCGCCGCCGCGTTGCAAAAGATCGAAAGCGAACACATGAAAGTGCTGCGGTCGCATTACGCCAAGGCGCGGGTGCGTATCTGGACGATGGCCGAATTCATCGAAGCCCCGATGGAGCCGCTGCAAAGCATTCTGGACGAGATCGGGCAGGTCAAAACCGGTCGTCTGTCCGAGGTGCCAAAGATGGCGGATCTCACCGGCTTTGGTCAATTCCTGCAGAACCTCAAGAACCAGGGGATGCACCCCTATCTGATGGGCGACTTTCCTGTTGAACGTGGCATGTCGGCCCCCCAGAAACCGCCGCGCAAACCCTATCTGGTGCAATAAATATGAGTTCTAAATTCAAAAGCTTTGTCGTCTTTGCCGAAATGCGCACGGGCTCCAACTTTCTGGAGAGTAACCTGAACGCCTTTGACGGGATCACCTGCCACGGCGAGGCCTTCAACCCGCATTTTATCGGCTACCCCAAAAGCACCGAGATTTTGGGCATAGACCAGCAAACACGGGACGACGACCCGACAAAGCTGCTGGTTGCGATACGCGACAAGACCAAGGGCATCGGCGGGTTTCGCTATTTCCACAACCACGACCCGCGCGTTCTGGATCCGCTGTTGGAAGACGACACCTGCGCCAAGATCATCCTGACGCGCAACCCTGTCGAAAGCTACGTCAGCTGGAAGATCGCGCGCAGCACGGGGCAGTGGAAATTGACGGACGTGAAAGCGCGGAAAAAGGCGCAAGCCGTCTTTGACGAAGAAGAATTCTCGGACCACCTAGAGGCGCTTCAGGCGTTCCAGCTGACACTGTTGAACCGGTTGCAGAAGCTGGGGCAGACGGCGTTTTACGTGGCCTATGAGGATCTGCAAAGCGTCGAGGTGATGAACGGTCTGGCGCGATATCTGGGCGTGGATCACCCGCTAGAGGCGTTGGATAAAAGTCTGAAAAAGCAGAACCCCGACCCGATCTCGGCCAAGGTCAGCAATTATGACGATATGCTGGATGCGCTTGGCCGGATGGATCGCTTCGACCTGACCCGCACCCCGAATTTCGAACCCCGACGCGGGCCGGTGGTGCCGTCCTATGTCGCGGCGGCCGAAGCTCCGTTGCTTTATTTGCCCTTGCGCAGCGGGCCAGAGCCGCAGGTGCTGGACTGGATGGCGGCGCTGGATGGTGTCGGGCGGGACAAGCTGCAAACCAAGTTGAACCAGAAGCAGTTGCGCCAGTGGAAGCGCCGGCATCCCGGTCACCGCAGTTTCACCGTGCTGCGGCATCCGGTGGACCGTGCGCATGACGCGTTCTGCCGGCACATCGTGACCACGGACAAAGGCAGCTACCCGCAGCTGCGCACGACGTTGATCAACCGCTACAAGCTGCCGTTGCCGAAAGGCGAACCGGACAACAGCTATGACGCCGACGCACATCGCGCGGCGTTCAAGGCGTTTCTGACTTTCCTCAAGGGGAATCTGAACGGGCAGACAGCAATTCGTGTGGATCAGGCGTGGTGCACGCAGGCGCAGGCGGTACAGGGGTTCGGCGAATTCGCCTTGCCCGACCGGATCATCCGCGAGGATGAGCTGGCCGCAGAGCTGTCAGCCTTGGCGCAAAGCGTCGGGGTGCAACCGCCCGCAGCATTGCCCGCACGACCCGCAACCCACCCCTATGCGCTGGCCGACATCTATGATGCCGACATCGAAAAACGCGCATCCGACGCGTACCAGAGGGACTATATGATGTTCGGGTTCAAAAGCTGGGGGTAGCGCCGCTTAGGCGGCCTGCGTTGCCTGTGCTTCGGTTAGGATCGCGTAAAGCGTGGCAGGGTCCGGGTTGGCCCGCAGCTTAGAGCAGACAGAGGCATTGCGCAGTGTACGCGACACCAGCGCCAGCGCCTTGAGGTGTTCGACACCCGCGCTTTCAGGGGCAAACAGGGCAAAGGCGATATCGACCGGCTGGCGGTCGACCGCGTTGAAATCGATCGGCTTGTCGAGAAGCACAAAGGCCCCCAGCACATTGTCCAGACCTTCAAGCCGCGCGTGGGGCAGCGCGACCCCGTGGCCCACGCCTGTCGGACCAAGGGATTCGCGCGTCATCAAGGCTTCGACCACCGCGGCGGCTTTCAAGCCGTAAGCATTATGCGCCAGCTCCCCGATGTCGTGGAGCAGGCGTTTCTTGCTTGAGGCCGATGTGAGGACTTTGACAGCCCCCGGCTTTAGGAGTTTCGCAAAATTCATTCTGCTCGCTCTGTTCTCGGCCGCTGATGGGTCCGGTTTGTGTTACGACGGATCGATCCAGCCGATGTTGCCGTCATCGCGACGGTAGACAACGTTTACGCCTTCTTGACCGTCTTTGCGGAAGACCACGACAGGCGTTCCCGAAATTTCCATCTGCATCACAGCTTCACCCACAGACAAGGTCGCGATCTTGGTCTGCATTTCCGCGATGATCATGGGTTGGAGTGTTTCGGGTTCCTGCGCGTCTGAATCGCTTTCTGAGGCGAGGATATACGAGGATGCACCGAAAAGTTCAACCGGTTGCGCACGCTCGCGATGGTGATCTTTCAACCGTCGCTTGTAGCGCCTCAGCTGCTTTTCCATCTTTGCTGCACATGAATCGAAAGATCCATAGATATCAGTAGCATGCGCTTTCGCTGACGCCGTAAGGCCAGTCGATAGGTGCACCGTCGTTTCGCAGACGAACTCGTGACCGGATTTGGAAAAGATGACATTCGCGTCCGTCGGACGCTCAGCATACTTCTGGACAGCTTCGCCCAATTCCGTTTTCACATGCGTTTGCAGGGCTTCGCCGATGTCGATTTGTTTGCCACTGATTTGGTACCGCATAAATTCTCCTTGTTCTTATGATCCGGACAACACCATAGGCCGCATAAAATGCGGTAAAGGCGGGGTCAGATGCGGGTGAATGACGATGCGACGAGTTTGAGAGACACCATCCCTTTGGGAAGGGGGGGATGCAGCACAAACATGATACGCCGTCTCGCCATAGTCCTATTGAGCGCGTGATTGGGCCGCGTTGTCAAATGAATCCGGCGCATGGATGTGCGGAAACTAGCGCAATATGTCTGTAGTTGATTAGGAAATGCGGAAGTTATCGCCCAGGTAGACCCGGCGCACATTCTCGTTCTGCACGACCTCTTCGGGGGTGCCGGACATCAACACAGTACCTTCGTGCAAGATGTAAGCACGGTCCACAATATCCAATGTTTCCCGCACGTTATGGTCGGTGATCAGCACGCCGATGCCGCGCTTTTTCAGATCGGCAACCAGATGGCGGATGTCATCCACCGAAATCGGGTCCACGCCCGCAAAGGGCTCGTCGAGCAGCAGGTATTTGGGATCGGCCGCCAGACAACGTGCGATTTCCACGCGGCGACGCTCCCCACCTGACAGGGCCAAGGCCGGCGCACGGCGCAGGTGTTCGATGGAAAATTCCGACAGCAAGGCTTCAAGCCGTTCACGCCGCCCGCGCGCGTCAGAGATAGAGATATCCAGAATCGCCGAGATATTGTCTTGCACGCTCAGCCCGCGAAAGATGCTCATCTCTTGCGGGAGGTACCCGATGCCAAGCTGTGCGCGGCGATACATCGGCAGGGTGGTGACGTTCTTGCCATCAATCGTGACAGTGCCGCCTTCGGGCATGACCAGCCCGGCCACGGCGTAAAACGTGGTCGTCTTGCCGGAGCCGTTCGGCCCCAGCAGGGCAACAACCTCGCCCCGGTTCAGCTCCATCGAGAAGTCGCGGATCACAGTTTTCTTGCGGTAGGATTTACGCAGGTGTTCGATGCGCAGACCGCTTGCGCCATCCGTGACCGTCAAATTCGGGGAAGACATCAGTTGTTGCTGCCCGTTTGCAGGATCGTTTTCACGCGGCCGGACATCTGCGCCGTGCCGTCCGACAGCTTTACGCTCATGGTGTCAGAGCTGAGCGCATTGCGCCCTTGGGTCAGCAGCACGTTCCCCGACATCACGATCGTGCCCGTGTCGATGTCGTAATCCGCGCGCTCTGATTCGGCGGCGTCCTTGCCCGAGACAAGGGTCACACCGCCCGTCGCTTCAAGCCGCGCGATGCCTTCGGCCTCTGCCCGGTACACAACCAGAACGCGTGCGGCGGACAGGCGCATCTCGCCCTGACCGATCAGCACATTCCCAGTGAAAACAGCCGATCCATCCCCTTGATCGACTGAAAGATTGTCGGCGGTCACCTCGACGGGCAGGCCGGTATCCTGACGGATCGACCCAAAGGCCACATTGGTCCCTTGTGCGGCGATTGGCATCGCGGAAAGGAGCAGGAAAACGGGCAGCAGTAGGTGTTTCACGTGCGTCACTCTGATTTGGATTTCGGTTTGTATATCAGCTTCACCCGGTTTGTGAAAACCAATTGGGGGGCGGTTTGTTCATCTGTTTGCGTTATCGACATGGCGCCGGCCTCAAGCGTACCACCTGGGGTAGTGCCGTGGACCGCGCCCGGCGACTGGATATTCAGCCCCGACAGGTCTGACGTGATCTTTTCGCTTTGCAGCCGGTATCCGGTCGAGGTCGTGAGGATCACCTTGCCCAGCAGATCGGCCACATCCTCGGCAATATCAAAATCGGCGAGATCCGATTGCAGGCGAAAGGTCGATCCCTCGGGGGTGTTGATCGTCGCACGCAGGTTTTCGGCGTGGTTCATGCCGGTCTGCCCGTCGGGGCGGGTGAGCACATCGGCATAGAACGACAGCTCGTCCCCCTCTGACGTTGCGCCGGTAAAGAAGGGGCCGGTGATCTGCTGGTCGCGCAGGCGATCTTGCACCTCTTTCTCGGCAAAGGGGATGGCCTGCCCGGGATCAATCGCGCGCGACAGCAGGAACAGGGTCGACAGCAGGCCAAGCGCTGCCAAGGGGAATAGCACCTTGAGCCAAGAGATCAGCCTTGTGTAACGGTCCCCCTGCATCGCGCCCTAGCCCAGACCGACGCGTAGGCAGTCGTGGATATGCAGCAGACCTGCGGGGACGTCCCCTTGGGCGGGGTCCAGCACCAGCAGACAGGTGATCTTGCGGGCGTTCATGATGCCCACGGCCTTTTCCGCCAGCGCGTCGGGTGCGACGGTGACAGGGGTCGGCGTCATGACCTCGCGCGCGGTTTTGGACATCAGCCCGTCCAGGTGACGCCCCAAATCGCCGCTGGTGATGATACCGGCCAGCGCGCCGTTGCTGTCGGTGACAATCACCACGCCAAAGGATTTACTGCTCATCGCCATCAGCGCGTCGGACATCGGGGCATCGACCTGCACCAGCGGAAGCGCATCGCCCGTGTGCATCAGATCAGCGACGCGGCTAAGCCGTGCGCCAAGTTTGCCACCGGGGTGGAATTCGCGGAAATGTTCGGCGGTGAAGGCGCGGTTTTCCATCAGGGCAATCGCCACAGCATCCCCCATCGCCAGTGTCATCGTGGTCGATGTCGACGGCACCACGCCGGTCCCGCAGGCCTCTGCCAATTGCGGCAGTTCCAGCACCACGTCGCATTGCGCGCCAAGGCTGCTTTGCGCGCGGCTGGTGATGCCGATCAGCGGGATGGAAAAGCGGCGCGAATAGGCGATCAGATTGGCAAGCTCCGGCGCTTCGCCCGAGTTCGAGATCGCGAGCACCACATCATCGCCGGTGATCATCCCCAGATCGCCGTGGCTTGCCTCGGCAGGGTGGACGAACTGCGCGGGCGTGCCCGTGCTTGCCAACGTCGCGGCGATCTTTTTGGCGATATGACCGGATTTGCCGATGCCGGTGACAATCACCCGCCCACGGGTCGCGACCAGCAGGTCGATGGCCTGACGAAAACGGTCGTCCAGACTGTCGGCCAGTTGTTCAAGCGCTTGGGCTTCGGTGCGGATGACGCGGCGGGCGGTATCTAGGAAAGGTGTGGTCATGCGTGTGCAAAAATATCCGTTTCGGGCCAGCCGTCCAAATCGAGTTGGGCACGGGTTGGCAAAAATTCAAAACACGCTTGTGCGAGCTCGATGCGTCCTTCGCGGATCAACATCTGGTTCAACACGTCCCGCAGCTTGTGCAGGTGCAGCACGTCCGAGGCGGCATAGTCGATCTGCGCTTTGGTCAGCGTCTTTGCACCCCAATCGCTGGATTGCTGCTGTTTGGAGATATCGACGCTCAGCAGTTCTTGGCAGAGTTTGGCAAGCCCGTGGCGGTCGGTATAGGTGCGCACAAGGCGGCTGGCGATCTTGGTGCAATAGACCGGCGCGGCCTTGGCCCCAAAGGTGTTCAGCAAAGCCGCGATGTCAAACCGGCCATAGTGGAACAGCTTGAGCACATGCGGGTCTTCAAGCAGGGCACAAAGATTAGGGGCCTCGGTCTGGCCCTTGGCGATCTGGACCAGATGCGCGTTCCCGTCACCGCCGGACAACTGCACCACACACAGCCGGTCACGGTGCGGATGCAGCCCCATGGTTTCGCAATCGATCGCGACCATCGGTCCAAGGTTCAGCCCGTCGGGCAGGTCATTTTGGTAAACTGTATTTGTCATGCCCTCCCTATATCCCGACGGCGCGCATTGGGAAAGCATCGCTTTCTGCGCGGCCTCAGGCGGTGGCAATTTCCGGCAGGTCGGGGCGTGGGTAGGCCGCGAGCAGGGCAGCAACCCTTTGATGCGCGACCAGACCGGCCCAATCATCGCGGATCAGCGGACGCGGCAGCGCGGGGTGCTTCAGCGCAAGGCGGCGCCAATTATGCACGATCAGGCAGCGCAGGGTCGCAATTTGCAACGGCGTTAGCGTGTCGGCACCAGCAAGATCGCGCGCGACATGGTGCAAGGCGTCTGACAACTGCGCATAGCTTTCGGCAAGGGAGGCAGGCTCTAGCTGGCGTTTCATCCAGTCGGGGACAGCCTGACCGGGCAGCGTGGCCGCGTCTTTGGGCACAGGCAGGGCGGCGTCCCCGACATAAAGGCGCGGCATCAACGTGGTGAACCCCGCCTTTTCCAGCGCGCCGGAGTCGGCGTCATCGGTCACGACCATTTGCCAGTGCTCGGGCAGATCGTCAGGGGTGGCATAGATCCGGCCACTGGCCGCCTGACTTTGGGCGCGGCCTTCGGGGGTGAGGCTGTGATGGCTGATCCGCCCGTGTTTCTCGGAGGCGATCCATTTGTCCTTGCGCAAACGATGCAGGGCCACGCGCGCGGCCTCGGGGCGGACGTCCATCGCCGACATGATCGCCGACAGCACCGGCCCGCCGATGATCTGCCCTTCCTGTCGGGCCAGATCACCAAAGAGACTGATCATAAGGGACCAGACGCGCTGGCCGCCAAGGTCTTTCAGAGGGGCGATCGCAAGGTCAAAGTCGTCAATAGGCATTCATCGTCAGCAATTCATACTCGGCCACGGCGGCATCATCCTGATTGGTCAGGGTCACGTGCCAGCGTACCTCACCGTATTCGTCATTGCGAGGCGTCTTTGCCTTGACACTGAGCCGGACCTTGATGCTGTCGCCCGCCTGCACCGGTGCCATAAAGCGCAGGTTGTCCAGCCCGGTATTCGCCAGCACAGGGCCGGGGTCAGGCTGCACGAACAGCCCTGCGGCAAAGCTCAGCAGCAGATAGCCATGGGCAACACGGCCCGGAAAGAACGGGTTCGCCTTGGCGGCGGCGTCATCCATATGCGCGTAAAACGTATCACCGGTGAAATGGGCGAACGTCTCGATATCCTCCAGCGACACGGTGCGGCTGGCAGAATTGAACGTCTCGCCCAAATCCAGCGCGCCAAAGCGGCGGGTGAACGGGTGGTCGCGGTCCGAAATCTCGGTCGCGCCGGGCACCCATTGCTTGCCGATGGCGGTCAGAATATCGGGGCTGCCCTGAATGGCGGTGCGCTGCATATAGTGCATGACGCCGCGCACGCCGCCCAGTTCCTCGCCGCCGCCTGCACGCCCCGGACCCCCGTGGACCATATGGGGCAGGGGGGCACCGTGGCCCGTCGCCTCGGCCATCGAGTCGCGGTTGTTGAAATAGAGCCGCCCGTGAAACGCGCCTGCGCCCATCACCATGTTGCGTGCTGTCTCGCCGTCGCGGGTGATGATGGATGCGACCAGCGACCCTTTGCCCTTGTTCAGCAGCGCGATGGCGTGATCGGTGTCGCGGTAAGGCATGATGGTGGACACTGGGCCAAATGCCTCGGTGTCGTGCACATGCGTGGCGGCATCGGGATCGGCGCAGTGGAACAGCATCGTCGGGACAAAGGCGCCTTTCTGGGCATCCGCACCCTCGACCGCAAAGGCATCGGGGTCGCCAAAGACACGCGTCGCCTCTGACCCGATCAGGGCGGCTTTCTCCAGCACGTCGCGGCGCTGCGATTGCGAAACAAGCGCGCCCATTTTCGTGCCTTCAAGACGGGGATCGCCGATGGTGACTTTGGCCAGCCGGTCCGACAGCGCGGCGATCAGCGCATCCACATGGGGTTGCGGTACCATGATCCGGCGGATGGCGGTGCATTTCTGCCCCGCCTTGGCCGTCATCTCGCGCTGGACCTCTTTCACAAACAGATCAAATTCGGGCGTGCCGGGGCCCGCATCAGACCCTAACACAGAGGCATTGAGGCTATCCTGTTCAGACGCGAACCGGACGGAGCGTTCGACCAACACAGGGGTGCTGCGCAGTTTCAGTGCCGTTTCAGCAGAGCCGGTAAAGCTGACGACATCCTGACAATCGAGGTGGTCCAGCATATCGCCCAAGCCTCCCGTCACCAACTGGATCGCGCCGTCTGGCAGAATACCGGATTGGATCATCAGGCGGAAACAGGCCTCGGTCACCTGACAGGTGGCGGTGGCGGGTTTGACGATGGCAGGCACCCCGGCCAGCAGCGTCGGGGCGAGCTTTTCCAACATGCCCCAAACGGGGAAGTTGAAAGCGTTGATATGCACCGCAACGCCCTGCAACGGCGTGCAGATGTGGCGGCCCATGAACTGACCCGCGCGGCCCAGCTGTTCGACGGGACCGTCAAGATAGACCTGATCATCCGGCATTTCGCGGCGACCCTTGGCGGCGTAGACCTGCATCGTACCGATCCCGCCATCCACGTCGATCATGTGGTCAGCCTGCGTGCCACCTGTGTCGAACGACAGCTCGTACAGGCTCTGTTTATGGTCATTGAGGTAGAGCGCAACGGCCTTGAGCATCCGGGCACGGTCGTGAAAGGTCAGCTTGCGCAGGGCAGGGCCGCCGATGTCACGGGCATAGGCCAGCATCGTCTGAACCTGCAGCGCGTCATTGCCGGCTTGGGCGATCACATCGCCGGTGATAGCACTTGCGATGTTGCGTGCACCGGCACCGGGGTTGATCCATTGTCCGGCAGAAAAGCTTTGGATTTCGCGCATATTGGGCCCCTTAGTGATGGTCGTAGTCAATGAAAAGCGTGTCGCTCAGCGGATAGCTTTGGCAGCTTAGCCGGTAGCCGCGTTCAACTTCGTAGTCCTCAAGCGCGTGGTTCGACAGCATTTCGACCTCGCCTTCGGTGACCTTGCACATGCAGGTCGAACAGACCCCCGCCTTGCAGGCAAAGGGCGCATCAAGATTGTTCTCTAGCGCGGCATCCAGCACCGACTGCCCCTTGGCCATGGTAAAGCTGTGCTGCGCGCCGTCGATTTTCACGGTCACCTGCGTTTGCGCCTGACCTTCGCTGCGCTTGGCCATTTCCTGTTTCGCCAGACGGCCCTGTTGGCTTTCGCTGAACAGTTCGAACTTGATTTGATCAGGCTCTAACCCGTGGGTTTTCAGCGCATCCGCGATGGCCAGCATCATCGGCTCCGGCCCGCAGATAAAGGCCATGTCCATGTCCGACACGTCGATCCAGGTCTTGAACAATTCGGCGCATTTATTCTGGTCTACACGGCCGGTGAACAGGTCGATGTCCTGCCCGCTTTCCAGCATGTGGATGACGCTCAACCGGCCCATATAGCGGTTCTTGAGATCCTCCAGCTCTTCGCGGAACATGATCGTGTTCACAGCGCGGTTGGCATAGACCAGCGTAAACGTCGATTTGGGCTCGCGTTTCAGCACCGTCTTGAGGATCGACAGCACGGGCGTGATCCCCGACCCGCCGGCAAAGCCAAGGTAATTCCGCGCGCGATCAGGCTCTAACCCGGCGGAAAACGTGCCTTGGGGGGGCATGGCATGCAGCGTATCCCCGACCTTCAATACCTCGTTCGCAAAGGTAGAGAAGGCACCGCCATCGACCCGCTTGATCCCCACTTGCAGCACGCCGTCGTCCAGACCGGCGCAAATCGAATAGTTGCGGCGCAGCTCGGTCCCGTCGAAATCCTGTTTGAAGGTCAGATACTGACCCTGTTTGAAGGCAAACGCCTGCGGGTCTTCGGGTTGTAGGGTCAAGACCACCGCGTCGCGGATGGTGCGGTGAATATCAGTCACTAATAAGGGGAGGAATTGGCTCATGGGTCAGATACACTTAAAATAATCGAAGGGTTCCAGACAGTCGGTGCAGCGCCATTGCGCCTTGCAGGGGGTCGATCCGAACTGGCTGATCTTTTCCAGATGCGTCGATTGGCACCGGGGGCAGCGTTCGGGGCCACCTGCGGGTTGGGGCGGGGCGATGCCGTAGCTTTCCAGCTTGGCGCGGCCCGCGTCGGTCATCCAGTCAGAGGTCCAGGCAGGCGAAAGTTGCCGCTTTAGAGCCAGTTTTTCGATCCCGTGCCCGCGCAATGCCGCTTCGATATCAAGGTTGATGATCGTCGTGGCAGGGCAGCCGGAGTAGGTCGGCGTCACCGTGACCTCTAGCGTGTCACCCTGCCATTGCACATCGCGGATGATCCCCAGATCGGTCAGCGAGATTACCGGAATCTCGGGGTCCGGCACGGCGTGGAGCCAGCCCCAAACAGTCTCTAACGAAGGCTTTTCGACTACCATGTCGCATCCGGGTAGGCGCGTTGCAGCCATTGCATCTGCGTCAGCATATGCCCCAGATGTTCCGAATGGCGTTTACCGGATTTGCCGCCGCGATGGCCGAAATCGCTTTCGGGCCGTGTCAGCGTGGCGACGGTGAAGACATCGTTCACCAAAGTATCATAGGCGGCGCGTAGGGACGCAGGATCGGGCGCGATGCCTGCTGCGACCATAGCCTCGTCCACGGCGTCTGCGACGAACATTTCCCCGACATAGGGCCACAACAGGTCCAGCGCGTTCTGCATGCGGCGGTGGCTTTCCTCGGTGCCGTCGCCAAGGCCGATAACCGTGTCTGTCGCGCGCTCCAGATGGTAGGTCACCTCTTTGCTCGACTTTTCCGCGATGGCGGCGATCTGTGCATCGCTGCTTTCCATCAGGGCGGTCAGCTGCGACAGGTGCCATGCGTCAAACAGGAACTGGCGCATGATCGTCTGGCCGAAATCGCCGTTGGGCTGTTCGACCAACAACAGATTGCGGAAATCCCAGACGTCACGGTGAAAGGCAAGCCGATCCGCATCGCGACCCGCGTCTTCGACCTTACCCGCCAGATCCAGCCAAAGCGTGGTCTGGCCGATCAGGTCCAGCGCGGTATTCGCCAGCGCGATGTCTTCCTCCAGCACAGGGGCGTGGCCGCACCATTCCGAGACGCGGTGCCCCAGAACAAGTGTGTTATCCCCCATCCGGCATAGAAATTCGAACAAATCGCCTTTGTTAGGGTCTATAATTGCCGTGCTCACATCGCCCCCACTTCGTCTGGAATGTCAAAGAAGGTGGGGTGGCGGTAGACTTTGTCGTTGGCGGGCTCGTACAGCGGGCCTTTTTCCTCGGGCGAGGAGGCGGCGATATGGGCGGCCTCGACGACCCAGATGCTCACGCCTTCGTTGCGGCGCGTATAAACATCGCGGGCATTCTTGATCGCCATTTCGGCGTCAGCGGCGTGAAGCGAACCGACGTGGCGATGGCTCAGCCCGTGCTGGCCGCGAATGAAAATCTCGAACAGGGGCCATTCATCGGCGCGCGCCTTGCCGTGGTCGACCGCTTGGGTGCCGGGGTAGGGTTTTGCTTCTGGGCTGCTCATCTTGCTTACTCCGCTGCCAGTTTCGCGGCGCGTTTCTTCGCCGCATGTGCCATCAAACCGTCCCGCACCCACGCGCCGTCGTCCCACGCCTTGTTGCGCGCGGCGAGCCGTTCGGTATTGCAGGGGCCATTGCCCTTGAGCACGTCAAAGAATTCGTCCCAATCGGGCTGGGTAAAGTCGTAATGCCCGCGTTCCTCGTTCCATTTCAGATCGGGGTCGGGAACGGTGAGGCCCAGATATTCGGCCTGCGGGACACATTCATCGACGAACTTCTGACGCAGTTCGTCGTTGGAGTTCATCTTGATCTTCCACGCCATCGATTGCGCAGAATGGACAGAGTTTTCGTCCGACGGGCCAAACATCATCAGCGCGGGGCCCCAGAAGCGGTTGAGCGCGTCCTGCGCCATCTTGCGCTGCGCGTCTGTGCCCTTGGCCATCTTCATCATGATGTCGTAGCCCTGGCGCTGGTGGAACGATTCCTCTTTGCAGATACGCACCATCGCGCGGGCATAGGGGCCGTAGGATGTGCGTTGCAACGGCACTTGGTTCATGATCGCGGCCCCATCCACGAGCCAGCCGACAGCCCCCATATCGGCCCATGTTAGGGTCGGATAATTGAAGATAGAGCTATATTTCATTTTGCCCGACAGAAGGTCGCGGGTCAGCTGGTCCCGGCTGACCCCCAGTGTTTCGGCGGCACAATAGAGATACAGACCGTGGCCTGCCTCGTCCTGCACCTTGGCCAGCAGGATCGCTTTGCGCTCCAGCGTCGGGGCGCGGGTGATCCAGTTGCCTTCTGGCAACTGGCCCACGATTTCCGAATGCGCGTGCTGGCCGATCTGCCGGATCAGGTTCTTGCGATACCCCTCCGGCATCCAGTCTTTCGGTTCGATCTTGCCGCCCGCATTTATCCGTTCCTGAAAGGCGCGTTCCTGCGGATCCATCTCTTCGAGAGATTTGACACCTTGGCCGGTGGATTTGATCATCTGTGCATACATCGTTCAGATCCTTTCAGGGGGATAATTGCGTTAAGCGCGTTCGAGGATGATGGCGACGCCTTGGCCGACGCCGACACACATGGTGCACAGCGCATAGCGGCCGCCTGTGCGTTTCAACTGCAGGGCTGCGGTCATGACCAGACGGGCACCGGACATCCCCAGCGGGTGACCGATGGCAATCGCGCCGCCGTTGGCATTCACATGAGGCGCATCATCCGCCACGCCAAGCGCGCGCAATGTGGCGATCCCTTGCGAAGCGAATGCTTCGTTCAGTTCGATCACATCCATCTGGTCGATGGTCAGACCTGCGCGGGCCAGGACTTTCTGGCTGGCAGGAACAGGGCCGATGCCCATGACGCGCGGTTCAACACCGGCGGCAGAGATACCGACAACGCGTGCAATCGGGGTCAGCCCGTGCTGCGACGCCGCCGCCTCAGAGGCCATCAGCATCGCCGCCGCGCCGTCGTTGACGCCAGAGGCATTGCCCGCGGTCACGGTCAGGTCGGGGCCGTTGATCGGGCGCAGCTTGGTCAGCGCGTCAATCGTGGTGCCGGGGCGCGGGTGTTCGTCGCGGTCAAAGACAATCGGGTCGCCCTTGCGCTGCGGGATCGACACGGGGGTGATCTCGTCGGCGAAAACACCGGCCTTGTCCGCCGCTTCCCAGCGGTCCTGACTGCGCTTGGCAAAGGCGTCCTGATCTTCGCGGCTGATATCATAATCCGTAGCCACGTTATCGCCGGTTTCAGGCATGGATTCGACGCCGTATTGCGCCTTCATCTTGGGGTTCACAAAGCGCCAGCCAATGGTGGTGTCATAGACAGCGTTGTTGCGCGAGAAGGCGGTTTCCGCCTTGGGCATCACGAACGGCGCGCGGGTCATGCTTTCGACACCGCCGGCAATCGCCAGATCCATGTCGCCGGCCTTGATCGCACGGGCCGCGACGCCGACCGCATCCATGCCAGAAGCACACAGGCGGTTGATCGTTGCACCGGGCACATCGACCGGCAGGCCGGCCAGCAGGGCCGCCATACGGGCCACGTTACGGTTGTCTTCGCCGGCCTGGTTGGCACAGCCAAAGATCACGTCATCGATTTTGGACCAATCCAGATCAGGATTGCGGGCCATCAGTGCGGCAATCGGTGCCGCTGCCAGATCATCGGCGCGGACCGATGACAATGCGCCGCCAAAGCGGCCGATGGGTGTGCGCTGCGCGTCACAAATAAAAGCGTCCATGAAAGTCTCCCTTGGTTGACGAGCGTAGGGATAGTCGCGATTCGACGCAACTTAAATGTTACCTGACATTTTTCAGTTTGCATATTTTGTAACATAAGGGTGGGCGGGGTAACGCGCAAGGCGGTCTGTTCGGGCCGCTTGGGCAAGGCGCGCAACCTTCCCCCGCAGGAGCGCTGGAACAGGGGTGGAAACCCCGTTAAAACAATGCGCAAGATGCGCCCCAGACTGATTTGACCCGAACGGACCTGACCCATGCATAGTGTGACCCTGCTAACCTCTCCTCAACGCCCGCAGCTTGAGGCGTCGCTGGTCGATGCCGTGCGCAACGCATGGGGCGGCGGGGATGCGGTCTGGCTTGCTCCGGACGAGGCGGCGGGCTTTGACATGAAGCGGATGCCGGGCAATCGCTGGGATGTCTGGGCCGAATGCCAGGGGATGGGGGTCGATCTGGTGATCACCCCGTCGGAAGGCCGCCGCAAGAAGATGCTGCTGGCGGATATGGACAGCACCATGATCCAGCAGGAGTGTATCGACGAGCTGGCAGATGAGGCCGGGGTCGGGGACCGCGTCAAAGATATCACCGCCCGCGCCATGAACGGAGAGCTTGATTTCAACGCCGCCCTGCGCGAACGGGTTGGTCTGTTGAAGGGGTTGGACGAGGCGGTGATCACCCGCGTGCTGGCCGAGCGGATCACCCATATGCCCGGCGGCAAGACCCTGATCGCCACGATGAAGGCAAATGGTGCCTATGCGGCGCTTGTGTCGGGCGGTTTCACGGCGTTCACCGCCGCCGTGGCAGAGGCGCTTGGCTTTGACGAGAACCGCGCGAATACGCTGATTGCATCGGATGGCGTGCTGACGGGCGACGTCGGCGTGCCGATCCTGGGCAAACAGGCCAAGGTCGATGCGCTGGAACAGATCACCGCGCGCCTGGGGCTGTCAGAGGATGACGTGATTGCCGTGGGCGACGGGGCAAACGATCTGGGCATGCTGGCGCGCGCGGGCATGGGCGTGGCGCTGCACGCCAAGCCCGCCGTGGCGGCGGAATGTGACGTGCGGATCAACTTTGGCGATCTGACGGCGCTGCTTTATGTGCAGGGGTACGCCAAGGACGAATTCGTCATCTAGGCGCGCAAACTGCATGGGGCGCTGCCCCATACCCCGGGATTTTTAACCATTTGGAAGCGACGTTACGCAAAGCCAGCGGCAGGTTTGAGCGTGCCCGTAATGATGCCGCGCCGGTTTTCTATCGGGGTATTGCGGTATTTCAACGCTTCGGGGTGGTTCGGGTCGAGCGCGCCGAGTTTGACCAGGATCGAGGTGATCGCGCATTCGGCCGCGCGTTTGGTGCCACAGGCCGCCTTGAGAGCCACGCCGATGTTCTGATCCGGCAGGATCGCGATGAAGAACCCCTCGGCCCCGGTTTTGAGCGCGACCTTGCCGTTCATCGCGCGCATCAGATTGGTGCAGGCGCGGGTCTCGCCGGCGACAAGGTCGGGGTGCAGGCGCATGGCCTGATGCAGCCGCGCCTCGGCCGACCCATCGGGAGCAGCGGCGAAATGCGCCATGGCGCGGGCCATACCATGTAGCGTGGTCGCGAAATTCGGGACAGAGCAGCCGTCGATCCCGAAGCCGGGCGAGGTGGTGCCGGTCACACGCTCGAACGCCTCGAGACAGGCGCGTTGCACCGGGTGGTCCGGCTTTTCGTAATCCGCGCCGCCGCCCATATGAGCGTTGACCGACAAGAAGCCCGCGTGTTTGCCGGAACATTCATGGTGGATCTGGCAAGGCTGCGTGCCGGAACACACCAGCGCATTGCGCGCGGCCTCGTCACCGGGAAGTGCCGTGCCGCAGCGGAAGGCGCTGTCGTTCAGCCCCAACGTCTTGAGCCAGTCAGAGATGATGCCCACATGCAGATCCGCCGCCTGATGGGACGCGCAGGCCAGCGCCAGATGTTGGGGCCCAAGGCCATAGACATCGGCGGCACCGGACTGGATCAGGGGCAGCGCTTGGATCATCTTGGCAGAGGAGCGCGGCAGGATCACCGTGTCGGGATCGCCCCAAGCCTGCAGGATCTGACCGCTGCTGTCACAGACCACCGCATGACCCGAATGCACGCTTTCCAGAAACGGACCACGCCAGATTTCAGCAAAGGGGGCTGCTTGGGTCATGAATTATCCTTTTCGTTGGCGAATTCCTGCCAATCAGGGTTTCGTGTGTCGCCTGTTTGCCGTTATTATGCTTGTTGACGAGAGAAATACAGTTCCTTTGATCAAGAGCGCCTCCCGAAGGGCTGCCATTGGGGAATTGTTGTGATGTTGAGGTTAATGGCGGCTGGAGGCCCAGGTAGATGATGAACTTTAGGACGATTGGTTTTGCGGCGGCGCTGGCGGGTCTGAGCGCAGGCAGCGTTTTCGCGCAAGCGCAAAGCACGAACCGCGTGGCAGCAGAGACGGACTGGAGCGTATTCGTCGAAGACAACCCGACCGAATGCTGGGGCGTGTCCACGCCGAAAGAATCCGTGAACTCCCGTGATGGTCGCGTTGTGGCGGTGAACCGTGGCCAGACCCTGCTGATGGTCTTTTACCGTCCAAGCGCGGGGGCCAAGGGGCAGGTGGCCTTTACCGGCGGCTATCCCTTTGCTTCGGGGTCGACTGTCAACATGAACATCGGCGGCACCACGTTCGAGCTGTTCACCGAAGGCGAATGGGCCTGGCCTGCGACCACCGAGGACGACAACAAGATCATCGCCGCGATGAAACGTGGCGCGGATGCCAAGCTGACGGGCCGTTCCGGGCGTGGGACACAGACCGAGGACACGTTCTCGCTTCTGGGGTTCACAGCTGCGGTTGAAGATGCGGCCAAACGCTGCGGCGGCTAGGTTTTTCCGCCTGAACTGATCGCAAAGCCCTGCCATTGGCGGGGCTTTTTCACACCAAGGGTTTGGTCGATAAAACGGCCATGACGGGCGAAGCTATGCACTCAGCCCGGCCCAGCAATGCGGCGTTTCCTTTTGATTTAGGGAAAAATCCCTATATAGAGCGCTCAAACCCCTGCACACCGGAGAATCCCCATGTCTGCGACCGCGCCGATTACTCAAGATGTCATGACCATTCCGCGTAAGCAGGCGGAGGGGCCGGTGAACCTTGTCGGGTTGACCCGTGATGCCATGCGCGCCGCGTTGATCGCGGAAGGCACGCCGGAGAAACAGGCGAAGATGCGTGTGGGTCAGATCTGGCAATGGATCTATCAATGGGGCACCCGCGATTTTGCCGATATGACCAACCTGTCGAAAACCTTCCGTGCCGAGCTGGCCGAGAAGTTCGTGATCGAGGTGCCCGAGGTCGTGACCAAACAGGTGTCCGAAGACGGCACGCGCAAATATCTGGTGCGTATTGCGGGCGGCCATGAGGTCGAGGTGGTGTATATCCCCGAAGAGGGGCGCGGCACCTTGTGCGTCAGTTCCCAGGTCGGCTGCACGCTGACCTGTTCCTTCTGTCATACCGGCACGCAAAAGCTGGTGCGCAACCTGACCGCGGCCGAGATTATCGGGCAGGTGATGGTGGCGCGGGATGATCTGGGCGAATGGCCCGTGCCCGGTACGCTGACCGATGCGCCGCGGCTGTTGTCCAACATCGTGCTGATGGGCATGGGCGAGCCGCTGTATAACTTCGAGAATGTGCGCGACGCGATGAAGATTGCGATGGACCCCGAGGGGATCCAGCTGTCGCGCCGCCGGATCACCTTGTCGACCTCCGGTGTTGTGCCAGAGATCGCGCGCACCGCCGAAGAGATTGGCTGCCAACTGGCTGTATCTTTCCACGCCACCACGGACGAGGTGCGCAACAAGTTGGTGCCGATCAACAAACGCTGGAACATCGCCGAGCTGATCGAGGCGCTGCGGGCCTACCCCAAAGTCAGCAACTCTGAACGGATCACCTTTGAATATGTCATGCTGGATGGTGTGAACGATTCAGACGCCGATGCGCATCGTCTGATTGAATTGATCCGCGGTATCCCCGCCAAGATCAACCTGATCCCTTTCAACGAATGGCCCGGCGCGCCGTATAAGCGGTCGTCGAACAACCGCATTCGCGCGTTCTCCGAGATTGTGTATCAGGCAGGCTATGCCTCGCCCGTGCGTAAACCGCGGGGTGAAGATATCATGGCGGCCTGCGGTCAGTTGAAATCCGCGACAGAGCGTGAACGCAAGTCCCGGAAGCAGATCGAGGCTGACGCGGGGATGTAACTGCCCTTAATTCAACGTGAAATCCACGATGCAGCCGTCCCGATTGGGGCGGCTGTTTGCATTTCAAGGCGTTTGATTGTGGCGGGGTCACCCTGAAATGACCTTGGGCCTGCCACATTTAAGCAGAAATTAAGTCATGATCGCCCAGAATATTGTTTCCATCGACAACACAATCAGGAGCGATACTGCGATGACTGTTATTATCAAGAACGACGCCTTTATCACTGCCGATGTACTGGCGCTTGTGACCCGCGAACGCGAAAGCGCCTTGTCCTACCGCGAATGGAAACATCGTCTGGCTGGTTATGGCTATGGGGTACGTGATACGGACCACGGGTCCGTTCTGGAAACGCTGCCGCATCACGTTGAGGTCTGTGTGCTTCCGGCCGATCTTTGCGCCTGATCTGACCGGAACCTTTTATTTTGAACGCCCGGGGACTTCCTCTCGGGCGGGGGCTGTATCCCAGTTTTCGATCAGCTTCATCGCCTCGTCGGCGGTTTCAACGAATTGGAACAGGTCCAGATCCTGATCAGAGATCGTGCCCGCGTCTGCCAGCGCATCCCAGTTGATGATCTTTTCCCAGAAGGTACGGCCGAACAGCAGGAACGGCACGCGGCTCATCCGGCCTGTCTGGATCAGGGTCAGCGTTTCGAACATCTCGTCCAGCGTGCCAAAGCCCCCGGGGAAGACACAGATCGCCCGCGCGCGCATCAGGAAATGCATCTTGCGGATCGCGAAGTAGTGAAAGTTAAAGCACAGCTCCGGTGTGACATATTCATTCGGGGCCTGTTCGAAGGGTAGAACGATGTTCAGCCCGATAGATTGCCCGCCGGCGTCGACGGCACCACGGTTGCCTGCCTCCATCACGCCGGGGCCACCGCCAGTGACGATCACGTTGTCTTGCCCGTCACTCTCCATCGATTTCAGCGTCATCAGCCGTGCGAATTCGCGGGCCTCGTCATAGAAATGGGACAGATCGGCCAGTGTCTTGGTGCGGGCCTTGTCTTTATGGGCAGGGGCGGGAATACGCGCGCCGCCGAACAGAACGATGGTGGATTTCACACCATGGGCGTCCAGCTCCATCTCGGGCTTGAGCAATTCCAGTTGCAGCCGGACGGGGCGCAACTCCTGACGGCACATGAAGTCGTCATCGGTAAAGGCCAGCCGGTATGCCGGGGCGCGCGTTTGCGGCGTGTCGGGTACATCCTGCGCGGTGGCGCGGTCGTCGCCGGCCTTGCGCAAGGGGTGGCGTTTGGATTCGGTCATCATACTCTCCGGTCTGTGCGGGCGACGGGTGCCCTTTGCTGCAACATGCCTGCCTTTGCCGCAAATGACCACGCCATCCGACGTCATTGCACCACAGCCCCGACGACTGTATAGCCAAGCGCAACATTTGACCCTCATTCGCCGGAGCTACACCCATGTCGAACGCCCAACTTGAAACCGCCATCGAAGCCGCCTGGGACGCCCGTGACACGATCACTTCGGCCACCACCGGCGAAACACGAGACGCGATCGAAGACACGCTGGCCGCGCTGGACAGCGGCAAGCTGCGCGTTGCCGAAAAGATGGAAAACGGCGACTGGCATGTGAACCAATGGGCCAAGAAGGCGGTTTTGCTGGGCTTCCGCATCAAGGATATGGAACAGCAAGACGGCGGCCCGCAGGGCAGCGGCTGGTGGGACAAGGTCGATAGCAAGTTCAAAGGCTGGAACGATGCCGACTGGAAAGAGGCGGGCTTTCGCGCCGTGCCCAACTGTGTCGTGCGCAAATCGGCCTATATCGCGCCGGGCGTCGTGCTGATGCCGTCCTTTGTGAACATCGGCGCCTATGTCGACAGCGGCACAATGGTTGACACATGGGCGACCGTCGGGTCCTGCGCGCAGATCGGCAAGAACGTCCACCTGTCGGGTGGCGTTGGCATCGGTGGCGTGCTCGAGCCCATGCAGGCTGGCCCGACAATCATCGAAGACAACTGCTTTATCGGTGCGCGTTCCGAGGTGGTCGAAGGCTGTATCGTCCGCGAAGGCTCCGTTCTGGGGATGGGGGTCTACATCGGCCAGTCGACCAAAATCCTCGACCGTGAAACCGGCGAAGTCTTCTATGGCGAAGTGCCCGCGGGGTCGGTCGTTGTGGCGGGGTCCATGCCGTCGAAGAACGGTGTGCACCTTTATTGCGCCGTGATCGTGAAGCGCGTCGACGAAAAGACCCGCTCCAAAACCTCGATCAACGAGCTGCTGCGCGACTAAGGGAACCTTTTCACAGACCTGTGAGTTCACTCTATGAAACAAGATTTATGGAGAATTTGAAATGACAGGTCTGGGTTGGTTCGCAGCAATAATCGTCGGTGGTCTGGCCGGTTGGATCGCGGAAAAGATCATGAAGTCCGATATGGGGCTGATCATGAACATTATTCTGGGGATCATTGGCGCGATCGTTGCCAACTTCCTGCTGATGACAATCGTCGGTGCGACCTTGGGTGGCTGGATTGGTCAACTGGTCGTCGGCGTCATCGGGGCCTGCCTGTTGATTTGGGTCACACGTTTGGTACGCGGACGTAGCTGACCCTTTTCAGACGACACAGAACACGATAGGGCTGCCGCATCTTAATGCGGTGGCCCTTTTTATGTCTGACCAGAAGAAACCCAAGAAACCGTCACGCCAGCAGGTCTATACGCTACTGGTCGAGATTGGCCGCAAAGAGGGCGACGGCCTGCCGGACAAGGCGACGGGCGCTGCGCTGATGTGCTTTGCCTCGGGTATCGACGAAGCGGAAGCCGTGCGCGAGACGGTCGCCATCCTGAAACAGGCCGATACCAACCCGCTGGACGTGACCGGATATGGCACGATTGCGGACCGCGAGGCCGAAGGCCACGAGATTGACGAAGACGAACGGGCCTTGATGGCGCGGGCGCTGGACGAAAACTCTGTCATTATTGCGCAGATGACGCCTTTCTTCGACTAAGGTTCCTGCGCGGCTTTGCAGCGATGGCGTGGGCTATGTGGCTCACCGCTTTGTGTATTTCCGCGCTGCCCCTTGGCTTTGGTGCATTTTCCCCACAAATGTAGGGCAACACCGCGACACACGCCGAAGGAGCCCTCATATGTCCAGCATCGATCCCGTAGACCTGACCGCCAAACTGGTGCGTTGCCCGTCGGTCACCCCCGCAGATGGGGGCGCGCAAGACGTGCTGTTCGATCTTTTGACCGAGGCGGGGTTTGACTGTGCCTGGGCGGACCGTGGCGGGATCAAGAACCTCTTTGCGCGTTGGGGCAACAAGGGCAACACCCGCAGCTTTGGCTTTAACGGTCACACCGATGTCGTGCCCATCGGGAACGAGGCCGACTGGACGATGCCGCCCTTTGGCGCAGAGATCAAAGACGGCATCATGTACGGGCGCGGCACCACCGATATGAAATCCGGTGTGGCAGCTTTCACCGCCGCGGCCATCGACTTTGTCCGCGACACGCCCCCGGATGGGTCCATCGTGCTGGCAATCACCGGCGACGAGGAAGCCGAAGGCATCGACGGCACCCGCGCCTTGCTGGATTACATGCAAGAGGCGGGCGAACGGATGGATGTTTGTCTGGTAGGGGAGCCGACATGTCCGAACAAAATGGGTGAGATGATCAAGATCGGGCGACGCGGGTCGCTGAACGCGCATTTTCGCGTGATCGGCAAACAGGGCCATGCGGCCTATCCTCATCGCGCCAATAATCCGATGCCTGCGATGATGCGGCTGATGGATCAGCTTGCTTCGCATCAGCTGGACGAGGGGACGGACCATTTCGATCCCTCCACGCTGGCGATTGTCACGGTCGATACCGGCAACCCCGCGACCAACGTGATCCCCGCTGAAACCCGCGCGACGGTGAACATCCGCTTCAACGACAAGCATTCGGGCGCTAGCCTGACCACTTGGCTGGAGGAACAGGCCGCCGCGATCCGCGACAGCTTTGGCGTGCAGGTCGAGCTCAAGGTCAAGATTTCGGGCGAGAGCTTTATCACGCCACCGGGTGAGCTGTCTGATCTGGTGTCCAAAGCGGTGCAGGCAGAGACGGGGGTGACGCCCGAGCTGTCCACCTCTGGCGGGACGTCGGATGCGCGGTTCATGAAGCACCATTGCCCTGTGGTTGAATTCGGGCTGGTTGGTCAGTCCATGCACGAGGTCGACGAAAACGTCGACGTGGCGCAGATCCACCAGCTCAAATCCATCTATACCCGCATCCTGAAGGACTATTTCGCATGACCGCCCATATCGCCGTGACCGAAGACCTCGCCAGTTGTCACCTGCTGCGCCGCATCGTCTTTATCGAAGAGCAGAACGTGTCGGAAGCCGATGAAATGGACGAACGCGACGATGACGCGACCCATTTCCTTGCCACCGAGGAAGAGCTGCCGATCGGGTCGGCGCGAATGCATATCAAGGGTGATACGGCCAAGATCGGGCGCGTATGTGTGATCAAATCCCACCGCGGTACGGGGCTTGGCGCGGCGTTGATCCGCGCGGCGGTAGACGAGGCGCGCAAGGATCCTGCCGTGCGCTTCGTGAAGCTCGGCGCGCAGCTGCATGCTTTGGGGTTCTACGAAAAGCTGGGGTTCGTGGCGCAGGGGCCGGTCTTTGACGACGCCGGCATTGATCATCGCGAGATGGTGCTGTCGCTTTGAACCGCACGCTGGTTATCATGGTGAAAGAGCCGCTGCCGGGGCGGGTCAAGACGCGGCTTGGCCGTGATCTGGGCATGACCGCTTCCGCGTGGTGGTTCCGGCATCAGACCCGCGCGTTGATCCGCCGTGTGCAAGACCCGCGCTGGCAGGTGGTGCTGGCGGTCGCGCCGGATCAGGCAGGGCTGTCCAGCCGTGTCTGGCCCGCGCATCTGCCGCGCTGGCCGCAGGGGCGCGGTGACCTGGGCGACCGTATGGGCCGTATGCTGCGTGCTGCGCCTGCGGGGCCGGTCTGTGTCATCGGGGCGGATATTCCGGGTGTGACCGCGGCGCGGGTGGCTGATGCGTTTCGCGCGCTCGGGTCGCATGACGCGGTGTTCGGGCCTGCACCGGACGGGGGCTATTGGCTGGTCGGACTGAAACGCGCCCGCCCCGTGCCGCCGCGCCTGTTTGAAAACGTCCGCTGGTCCACGGAGCATGCGCTGGCCGATACCGTCGCCACGCTGCCCGATCACCGCATCGCACAGGTCGCCACATTGCGCGACGTGGATACAATCGACGATTTGCCCATGACGAAGCGGGGTGCGCGTGCTACCTCGTGAAGCATGAGCAAAATACCTTCAAAGCCCGAGATCCTGGACTGGATCGCCGAAAACCCCACTCTGACCGCCAAGCGTGACATCGCCAAGGCGTTCGGCATCAAGGGGGCGGCCCGGATCGATCTGAAACGCGTGCTGAAAGAGCTGGAGGCCGAAGGCCATCTGGAAAAGCGCAAGCGCAGCTATCAGGACCCTGACCGCTTGCCGCCGGTGTCTGTGTTGCAGGTCACGGGGCCGGACAAGGATGGCGATCTGTTTGCCAAACCGATGGAGTGGCAGGGCGAAGGCGTGGAGCCCGTGGTGCTGGTGATCCCCCGTGCCTCTGACCCGGCCTTGGGTGCGGGCGACCGTATTCTGGCGCGGTTGACGCTGGTACAGGCGCAAGACCACCACTACGAGGCGCGGCTGATCCGCCGCATTGGCGCGAACCCGCAGCGGGTCTTGGGCATCTTCCGCAAGACCACAGAGGGCGGGCGCATTGTGCCCATCGACAAAGGGTCCGACAAGGAATGGTGGGTGCCCGGAGACGCGACCCACGGGGCCAAGGATGGCGAGCTGGTCGAGGCGGAGCAGGCCGGACCAAAGGCGCGCATGGGATCGCCACGGGCGCGTATCGTCGAACGGCTGGGGGATCCGTCGGCACCCAAGGCCGTGTCCCTGATCGCGATCCACCAACATGGTATCCCCGACGACTTTCCTGACGACGTGATGGCGCAGGCCGATGCCGCGAAACCCGTGGGCCTGAAAGGGCGCGAGGATCTGCGCGACCTGCCCCTGATCACCATCGACCCGTCGGACGCGCGGGACCATGATGACGCATGCTATGCCCATGCTGACGAAGACCCCAAGAACGAGGGCGGCCATGTCGTCTGGGTCGCGATTGCCGATGTGGCCGCCTATGTCACCCCCGGCTCTGCGCTGGACCGCGAGGCGCGCAAACGGGGCAATTCCACCTATTTCCCCGACCGTGTGGTGCCAATGCTGCCCGACCGTCTGTCGGGGGATCTGTGTTCGTTGCACGAAGGCGTGCCGCGGGCCTGTATCGCTGTCCGCATGGTGCTGGATGCGGCGGGCAACAAGATCGGCCATAGCTTCCATCGCGGGCTGATGCGCTCGCCCGCTTCGCTGCACTACGAAGAGGTGCAGGACGCGATTGACGGTGCCCCCAATGACCGCACCGGCCCGTTGCTGGACCCTGTGCTAAAACCGATCTATGCCGCCTATGCCGCCTTGAAAGCTGCCCGCGCCGAGCGCCAGCCGCTGGACCTTGACCTGCCCGAGCGGCGGATCGAGCTGGACAAGGACGGCACCGTGAAGTCGGTGAATTTCAAGGACCGGCTGGATGCGCACCGCTTGATCGAAGAGTTCATGGTGCTGGCCAATGTCGCCGCCGCCGAAACTCTTCTGTCCAAGAAAACGCCGCTGCTTTATCGCATCCACGAAGAGCCCTCTCCCGCCAAGCTGGACGCCTTGCGCGAAACCGCGCAGGCGGCGGGCTATACGCTGGCCAAGGGACAGGTGCTGCATACGCGCCATCTGAACAAGCTGCTGAACGATGCGGCGGGCACGGATGATGCCGAGCTGATCAACCTGTCGACCCTGCGGTCGATGACGCAAGCCTATTACGGGCCTGCGCATATCGGGCACTTTGGTCTGGCGCTGCGGTCCTACGCGCATTTCACCTCTCCGATCCGGCGCTATGCGGATTTGATCGTGCACCGCGCGTTGATCACTGCCCACGGCTGGGGCAATGACGGGCTAAGCCAGCATGATATCGAGGATATCGAACAAACCGGCGCGCATATCTCGGACACGGAACGCCGGTCGATGATGGCAGAGCGCGACACCACCGATCGCTATCTCGCGTCCTATCTGTCGGAACGTGTGGGCAATGAATTCTCGGGCCGCATCAGCGGCGTGGCGCGATTTGGAGCCTTTGTGAAGCTGGACGAAACCGGTGCCGACGGGCTGCTGCCCATGCGGTCGCTCGGGCGCGAGTATTTCCATTTCGACCAAGAGGCCGGCACGCTGATGGGGTCGGATACCGGCATGATCATCTCTGTCGGGCAGCGTGTCACCGTGCGCCTGTCAGAGGCGGTCCCGGTCACCGGGGGCATCGCGCTGGAGCTGCTGACGCTTGAGGGTGACGCCCTGCCCAAGGGCGGCCAAGGGGTGCGGCGCGGACGCGGTGGGCCTGCGGGCCGCACCAATCCCAAGCGCAAGGGTGTCAAAGCCAAGCGCAAGGCGGATAAGGTAAAACGCAAGGTCAAACGCACACGACGCTGACCCCGGAGCGGGAACACGAGGCAGGAACAGGCAGGCAGTAACACGCACAGCGGGCAACTCCGCCTTTCTGGGCGCGGCGTTTGACGCTAGGCTTGCAGCGTGATGCTGGGGAAGGGCGCGGGAATGGAACTGCTGAAAATTGGCGCATTGGTTGGCGGGGTGACACTCTCGGTGACGGCTGCCACAGGTGTGATCGCTGCGGGGGCCGAGGGTACTGCGCGCCCGCCCGCGGCTGTGCAAAAGCCGGGCAGCGCGGCGGGGTTGCAGGACTGGGTGACAGCCTTTCGTGCGCGTGCATTGGCCGCAGGGATCGACGGTGCGGTCTTTGACGGCGCGATGCAGACCGTACGCTATGACCCGCAGGTCATCCGCCGCGACCGCAACCAATCCGAATTCACCAAAACAATCTGGGCCTATCTGGAGACCGCGACCTCTGATCTACGGGTCACCAACGGGAAGAAGGCGCTGGCCGAACAGGCCGACGCGCTATCCCAGATCGAAACGCGCTATGGCGTCGAGAAAGAGATCGTCACCGCGATCTGGGGGCTCGAAAGCGCCTATGGCACCTTCAGGGGCAGCGATCCGGTGCTCAGCTCGCTCGCGACATTGGCCTATGACGGGCGGCGGCGGGCGTTCTTTGAAGGGGAACTGCTGGACGCGCTGCGGATTTTGCAGGCGGGCGATACCACGCCCGCGAGGATGCAGGGCAGTTGGGCTGGTGCAATGGGGCACACGCAGTTCATGCCGTCGTCTTTCCATCAATATGCCGAGGATTTCACCGGCGATGGCAAACGCGATATCTGGAGCGATGATCCACGTGACGCGCTTGCCTCTACCGCGGCGTATCTCAAGCATTTCGGATGGGTCCAAGGACAGCCTTGGGGCGTCGAGGTACGGCTGCCCGAGGGATTCGACTATCTTCTGGCGGGGCGGGATATCCTGAAAACGGCAGCGGAATGGCGTGCGCTTGGGGTGGGCCCTGTGACAGGATCGCTGGGGGATCACGGCCCGGCGTCCCTGCTTTTGCCCGCTGGGGCAGAGGGCGCGGCGTTTCTGATCTATGCCAATTTCGCGGTGATCGAACGCTATAATTCGGCCGATGCCTATGTGATCGGTGTGGGGCATCTGGCGGATCGTATCGCCGGGGGCGGGCCGATCGAGGCCAGCTGGCCGGTGCAAGACCGCGCGCTGACCTATGACGAACGGATCGAGCTTCAGACGCAGTTGACGGCGCAGGGGTTTGATACGGTCCAGATCGACGCCAAGATCGGCCCGCTGACCATCAATGCGGTGCGCGAGTTTCAATTGTCGCAGGGGCTTGTGCCTGACGGCTATGCCTCCCCTCGATTGTTGGAGACGCTGCGCGCAGCCGCGGCGGAATAATCTGGCGTAAATGAAACGCGCCGGACCTTTCGGTCCGGCGCGTGCCTTCGGCGAGGATTTTAAACCATTTGGAAGCGGCTTAGCCGGGGGACATCCCGCGCAGCCGTTCGGAGCGGCGGCGCAGCAGTTCGACCACGGTCAGCAGGCAGATCGAGATGACCACGAGGATCGTCGCCACGGCAAGGATCGTGGGGCTGATCTGTTCGCGCAGGCCTGTGAACATCTGCCACGGGAGCGTTTTTTGACCCGCAGACCCGACAAAGAGCACCACGACGACTTCGTCAAACGAGGTGATGAAGGCGAACAAACCGCCCGAGATCACGCCCGGCAGGATCAAAGGCATTTGCACGCGGAAGAAGGTCGTGACCGGATTGGCCCCCATATTCGCCGCCGCGCGGGTGAGAGAGCGGTCAAAGCCCACCAGTGTCGCGGTGACGGTGATGATGACGAAGGGGATGCCCAAGGCCGCGTGGGCCAGAACAACGCCGACATATGTGCCCTGCAGGCCGACGCGGCTGTAAAAGAAGTACATGCCCGCCGCCGAGATGATCAGCGGGACGATCATGGGCGAGATCAGGATGGCCATGATCGCGCGCCGGAACGGCACGTGCTGCTGGCTCAGGCCAATGGCGGCGAGGGTGCCGAAGCTGACCGACAGAAGGGTCGCGGCCGGGGCGATCTTGATCGAGTTCCAGACGGCACCTTGCCATGCGGAGCTGCTGAAGAAGTCTTTGTAGTGGCGCAGCGAATACCCTTCGGGATCAAAACGCAGCATTTCAGGGGTGAAGGTAAAGAAGTTCTCGGCGTTGAAGCTAAGTGGCATGACCACGAGGATCGGTGTGATCAGGAACACAAGGATCGCGCCGCAAATAATGCGGAAGGCAAAGTGCCAGAGCACCTGACCCGGGGTTAGGTAGGGCGCGACCTTGGCGCGGTAGCGCCCCTCGTAGAGCCAGAAGCTGAACCAGCCGAAGAACCAGCCGAAGATGGCCCCTAGGACCAGCAAGGGTACGCCGCCCAGAATAAAGCCGATCACCGCCAGCAGAATGACAGATGTCCAGCGGGCGATGGTTTCGTTCTTGATCAGCTGCGTCAGCACAAAGGCCAGCGCCCCCATGGAGAGCGCTCCGATCAAGATGCCCAGCAGTCCGCTGCCTTGGGCGGTGCCGACAAAGAGCCCGGCAAAGGCGCCTGCTGCGGCGACAACCGGTACATAGAAACCGACGGGTTTGCGGGAGATAGGTGTGAGTGCGACCATGATATCAGCCTCCCAGTTTCACGTTGTCGATGCCGACGATCTTGTCGTAGGCCCAGTAAAGCCCAAGCACCACGGCCAGCAGGATCGCCCCAAGCGCGGCCGCGAGGCCCCAGTTGAGCGAGCTGGAGATGTGGTAGGCAATCCGGTTGGAGATGAATGTCCCCGTGGTGCCGCCGACGATTTCCGGCGTGATGTAATAGCCGATCGACAGGATGAACACGAGGATCGACCCCGCGCCGATGCCGGGCACCGATTGCGGGAAATACACGCGCCAGAAGGCTGTCCAGTTCGTGGCCCCCAGCGACTTTGCCGCACGTAGATAGCTGGGCGGTACTGTCTGCATCACGGAATAGAGCGGCAGGATCATGAAGGGCAGCAGGATGTGCGTCATCGCGATGATCGTGCCGGTTTGGTTGTTGATCAGCGCAAGACGGCTGTCATCGGCCACCAGCCCCAGCCACACCAGTGTATCGTTGATCACACCCTGTTGTTGCAGCATGACCTTCCACGCCGATGTCCGCACCAGAAGCGAGGTCCAGAAGGGCAGCAGCACGAGGATCATCAGCAGGTTCGCGGTACGCGCGGGCAGGTTGGCGAGGATCCACGCCACCGGATAGCCCAGCAGGATACAGCTGAGGGTGATGCAGACCGACATGAACAGCGTGCGCAGGAACAGCGTGCCGTAGATGCGTTCGTTGTCGGGGCGGAATTCGGGACCGTCAGCCGTTTTCTGCATGTCGACGGCATTCAGGAAGTAGCCGTTGGTCAGCGCGGGACTGTAGGCGCGGATGGTGCTCCAGATCGGGGTTTTGCCCCAATCGTCGTCAATCTCGGTGAAGGCTGTTTTGTAATCGACTGCGTCGAATGCAGGGGCGGCTGCGGCAGCCTCGGTCAGTTCGGCTGACGCCGGGCCTGAATAGCTGGCGATTTGCGATGCCGTGGGGCCTGTCAGGTCGTCATAGAGTGCTGAGTAGATCAGCGCCCATGGGTCTTCCTTGTACAGGTTGTCTTCGTCGTCGTTCTGAACGAAGTCGGCGAAAATTTCGTAGTATTCGGCGGTCTCGGGCAGAAGCTCTGCCATGCCTTCGCGCATTTCAAACGCGGGTTGGTCGTCGCCGGAGGATTTTTTCCAGTCGGAAATCTCTGCCAGCCATGCGTCGGAGCCAAGTAGAGCGTTCCAGTTTTCGCCCTTCTTCCAGAAGTCGTTCAGATCCTCGAACTGGTCCTGAAACACTTCGCCAATGTCATCCACGCCGCGGCCGGATTTGCGGAACAGGGACGATGCACCGGTCAGCTCGTAGTTGAGCCTTGAGCCCAGACGGGTGTGCAATTTGCGTTCCTGTGCGATGAACAGGTCTTCGTAAAGCGCCTTGTAGACGGGGGCACCGGGGGTTTCACCGCTTTCGCTGTCCCAGTCGGACAGGGTTTGCGTGGTGCGGGGCAGCGTGTCGCTGACGATCTGGTTCTCGACAGAGCGGAACAGCATATCGGCGATCGGTGCGATAAAGGTGATCAGGATAAAGATCAGCAGAGGGGCGATCAGCAAAAGCGCGCTGAGCTTCTGACGACGGAGCGCACGGTTCAGGCTGCGTTTCAGCGGTGTGCCGTCCGCGGCCAGCATCGGGCCGGTCTGTTCAGGTGTGTCGTTCGTCGCGTCGGCGGTATCGCTCATATCGGCCCCATGGGGTTAGGTCGCTGGAAGGTCGGGAAAATGGAAAAACAAATAAGGGGTGGAGGAGGCCAAAGCGGCCTCCTCCGAATGGTTCAGGCGATTATTGCGCCAGCCATGCCTGGAACTTCGCGTCGATGTCGTCGCGGTAGTCAGCCCAGAACTCGTAGTTGTAGAGGAACGTGTTCTTTGCGTTGGCCGGGTCGGTTGGCATGTGTGGTGCCATGTCGATGCCCAGTTCTGCGTGCTTGCCAACCATAGGAGCGGAGGACAAACGGGCAGGGCCGTAGCTGATGTACTGCGATTGATCCGCCAGACGCTGGGTGTCTGTCGCGAACTTCACGAAGTCTTTGACGCGCGCCAGACGGTCGTCAGGCAGACCTGCTGGGATGATCCAACCGTCAAGGTCGAACACCTGCGCGTCCCACAGCATTGCAACGGGCTGGTCTTGCTCTTCGATAACGCTGAACAGACGGCCGTTGTAGGTGGAACCCATGACGACTTCACCATCGGCCAGCAGCTGTGGCGTGTCGGCACCGGCGGACCACCAGATCACGTCGTCCTTGATGGTGTCGAGCTTGGCCAGAGCCTGTTCCTGACCTTCCGGAGTTGCCAGAACGTCATAGACTTCGTCCTTTGCAACGCCGTCACAGAGCAGCGCCCATTCCATGTTGTTGATGGGGCGCTTTTCAAGCGCGCGCTTGCCTGGGTAGGCTTCGGTGTCGAAGACGTCGCAGATTTTGGTTGGAGGCGTGTCGCCAACCATGTCTGTGCGATACCCGAATGTGGTCGAATACACGATCTGCGGGATAAAGCAGTCGCTGACCAGCAGGTCGCCAAAGTCGTCTTCAGCGGATGTCCCGTCGGGGGCTTCAGCCAGCATTTCGTCCGCGTCGATTTCCATCGCCAGACCTTCGTCGCACAGGCGGATGGCGTCAGCGGCAACCACGTCGACCAGATCCCAGGTCACGTTGCCGGCTTCGTTCATCGCGCGCAGCTTTGCCACGGCTTCGTTGGAGCTTTCATCCCAAACAGCAGAGAGTTCAGGGTGCATTTCCAGATAGGGCTGCAGATACGCTTTGTCTTGGCTGGCTTGGTAAGCGCCACCCCAGGAAACAAGCGTCATCTCTTTGGCCATGTCCGCATGCGCATCGGCGAATGCCAATGTGCCAGCGCCAATGATCGCGGAGGATGCGAGTAGCGTTGTCGTAAACTTCATTAGATAGTCTCCCATTATATGCCCGTTAGGGTCTTGAGGGTGTGATATCGGGCTTAACCACAGCCTCGTGCGACGCCGTCGAACGTTGGACGGCCGGCCGCGTCCTGACGCTTATGCGTCGAGGGCGCGGCAATCCTCTGCCAACCAGCCAATCTCGATCTGCTGGCCTGGCTTCAAACGTACCTGATCGGGTGCGTTTCGTGTCTTGATGATAAAGTTGTCGGTCCCGGCAACCCGCAGGCGGGTGCGGAAGATGTCGCCCATATAGACGAATTCAAGCACTTCGGCTTTCAGGGTATGTGCCCCTTCCTGCATCCGGTCCTTGTTGAATTCGACGCGTTCGGGGCGGATCGATACGCGGGTGCGTTCGCCGGCGCGGGTCACGTTGATCGGCTTTGCCTCGATCAGGCCGCCGCCGTCCAGCTGCACAAGGCAAGTGCCGCCCTTGATCTCGGTCACGACGCCTTCAAGAGTGTTATTCTCGCCGATGAACTGCGCAACAAAGCTGTTTTCGGGCTCTTCATACAGCAGGTCGGGCGGGGCCAACTGTTGGATGCGCCCGTTTTCAAACACGGCCACGCGGTCGGACATCGTCAGCGCTTCGGTCTGGTCGTGGGTCACGTAGACCACGGTGATGCCCAGTTCATGCGCCAGATGCGTGATCTCGAACTGCAATGTTTCGCGCAGCTGTTTGTCCAACGCCCCCAGCGGTTCGTCCATCAATACCAGTTCAGGTTCGAAGACCAAAGCACGGGCCAAGGCAACACGTTGCTGCTGACCGCCGGAAAGCTGTGCCGGACGGCGGCCGCCGAAGTCGCCCATCTGAACACGGTCCAGCGCGATCTTCACTTTCTCTTCACGCTCGGACTTGCCGATCTTGCGCACCTCAAGCGGGAAGGCGAGGTTTTCGGCAACGGTCATATGCGGGAAAAGCGCGTAGTTCTGGAACACCATGCCAATGCCGCGTTTGTGCGGCGGAATGTTGTTGATCGATTTACCATCAAGCCGGATGTCGCCATGCGTGGCCGTTTCGAAACCCGCCAGCATCATCAGGCAGGTGGTCTTGCCGGACCCCGATGGCCCGAGCATTGTCAGAAACTCGCCTTTCGGCATCGACAGGTTGAGGTCTTTTACGACGAGATTTTCGCCGTCATAGCTTTTCTGCACGCGTTCAAATTCTACGAACGCATTCGTTGCTGAAGTATCTGCCAAAGCTGGCTCCCCGTTTATTGTGACGTTCAAGCGCCCTTGTTGACAGGAAGTTAAAACTGGCTGGTTTCCGCTTTGCAACCAATTAACGACACTTTTGGGCAGAAAGCGTCAATTGCGGGAAGATCGACGGTTATTTGACAAGAAACAGTTCTTTTGCCTGCGGAATTACTGTGCAGCCTGCTTGAAATAAGGGGAATTCGTTAATATCTGCCATAGGTTAAGCCTCAGCGGCTCGCCCCGAACCCGGCGATTTTGAGCGCTGGTCAGCCTCTGCCGATGTCGCAAACAGACAAGTCCTTGCAGGGCTTCCAGCGGCGGGACGGGCGACCTTTGCGCCTCGTCCCGAATGTATGTCACGCCTTAGCCGAGCGGCGATTCAGCGTCTTGCGCGTGGTCTTCGGCTGCCTTGAGCAGGCCGCCTTCTTTGACCGCGGTATAGGTTTCATCCAGCGCTTTGGTGGCGCGCGTCATAAATACTTTGATCTCTTCTGGGGTGATCACCAGCGGTGGCGAGATGATCATCCGGTCGCCGACGTGGCGCATCACCAGATTATTCGCAAAGCAGCGTTCACGACACATATAACCGACGGTTCCTGCATCGCCTGCGAACTTCGACCGCGTTTCTTTGCGCGGGGACAGCGGCAGCGACGCCATAAGACCCGCGACGTTGACGGTGCCGACCAAAGGATGCTCTGCTAGTTTGGCCAGCCCTTCCTTCAGGGCGGGGGCGGCAACATTGTTCACGTGATCCAGAATGTTTTCGTCCTGCATAATCCGCAGGTTTTCCAGTGCCACAGCCGAGCAGACGGGGTGCCCCGAATAGGTATAGCCGTGATTGAACTCCCCAGACCCGATGGTCTGCGCGATCTCGTCACAAACGATGGACCCGCCAATCGGCTGGTAGCCAGAGCTTAGGCCCTTGGCGATGGTCATGATATGCGGCTTGATCCCCATCGTCTCGGAGCCGAACCAGCTGCCTGTCCGGCCAAAGCCACAGATCACCTCGTCCGCGATGATCAATACATCGTACTTGTCACAAATACGCTGGATTTCGGGCCAGTAGGTGCTTGGCGGCACGATAACCCCGCCTGCGCCCTGAATGGGTTCACCGATGAACGCCGCGACATTATCTGCCCCAAGCTCAAGGATCTTGGCCTCAAGCTCTTGCGCGCGGGCAAGGCCGAAGGCCTCGGGCGTGAGGTCGCCGCCTTCCACCCACCAGTCAGGCTGGTTGATGTGGTGAATGCCGGGGATCGGCATGCCGCCCTGTTCGTGCATATAGCTCATGCCACCAAGAGAGCCGGACCCCATCGACGACCCGTGATAGGCATTCTTGCGGCTGATGATGTGGGATTTCTCTGGCTTCCCTTTCATGGCCCAATAGGTGCGCACCATCCGGATGTTGGTGTCATTCGCTTCGGACCCCGACCCGGCAAAGAACACATGGTTCAGATCGCCGGGGGCCAGTGACGCGATCTCTTTTGCAAGGGCGATGGCGGGCACATGCGAGGTCATGAAGAAAGTGTTGTAGTAGTTCAGCTCGAGCATCTGGCGCGCGGCGACGTCGGCCATTTCCTGACGGCCATAACCGATGTTGACGCACCAAAGTCCCGCCATCCCGTCAAGGATCTCGTTCCCCTCGCTGTCGGTCAGGTAGACGCCCTTGGCACGGGTGATAATCCGCGCGCCCTTCTCGGCAAGTTCGTCATTGGTGGTGAACGGGTGCATGTGATGCGCGGCGTCAAGTGCTTGCAGCTCGGCAGTGGGCATGTGGTTGGTGATATGGGCCATAAAGAACACCTCTGGGAATGGGGAGGGAAGATTGGGCTCAGAATATGATCAAATTATGCAGAGTCAATCGAATCGCTCTGCTGTGGTGATGATAAACGGCTATCAGCCGATCAGATTTTAATCAAAGAGAGGCGCGAATCTGGACCATGCCCTGAGAAACATCCTCTGCCATGGCCTGCGCAGCCTTTGCCGCATCGCCTTCGCGAAAAGCCGCCAGCAAGTCGGCATGTTTATCTGGCAGGTTCGACGTGCCAAACCGACCGCAGACCACGCGCAGCGACGGGCCGAACATCAGCCATAAACGGTCGACGGTCGCGGCCAGAATAGGGGCCTCGGCACAGGTGTTGACGATGGTGTGAAAGCGGTAGTTCTGGGTCAGGTATTCGCCGATATCCCCACGATCAATCGCGTGGTTCAGCGCGTCGTCCACCTGTGTAAGTTCGCTTAAAACAGTCTCTGACATGCGGCTTGTGGCACGTTGAGCAAGCTCTGCTTCAAGAGTTTTTCGCATGAATTCCAGCTCGTTAACCCCTTCGAGGTCCAGCACAGGGACCGATACGCGGCGATTGCCCTGATGCACCAGCGCGCCTTCGGCGATCAAACGGCGCAGCGCTTCGCGCACCGGGGTCATGCCCGCATCAAGGGTTTCTGCAAGGCCTTGAATGGTGACCGCCTGACCGGGGGCAAGATCGCCGAATAGGATCAGCTTGCGCACGCGTTCATAGACATGCTGATGGGCCGGCACCTTGGCCGGGCTTTCCAAAGGCTTTTGCGACGCAAGGTCAGCGGAATTTACGTTCATCAAATTTGCCTAAATTGTACTCAACCACATTTTGAACCACGGCATGCACCTGCGTAAAATTATAAATGATCTTGTCGCATGACGCAAAACTTGATCAAATTGACGAAAGGTTCGGAACAACTGAGCCTACACAACGGGAGATGACAATGAAATATAGCTTGCTCAGTTCAATCGCAGCAACGGCATTGATCGCCACCAGCGCCTTGGGTGAAGAGGTGCGGGTCTATAACTGGTCCGACTACATCGACGAAGACCTGTTGCAGAAATTTGAAAAAGAAACCGGCATCGACCTGATCTATGACGTGTTTGATAGTAACGAAGTGCTTGAAACCAAGATGCTTGCAGGCGGGTCCGGCTATGACGTGGTTGTCCCGACCGGTACCTTCCTTGAACGCCAGATCACGGCGGGGGTTTTCCAGAAGCTCGACAAAGACAAGCTGCCGAACATCACCAACATGTGGGACGTGATCGAGGACCGCGTATCGAAATACGACCCCGGTAATGAATATGCCGTTAACTATATGTGGGGCACCACCGGGCTTGGCGTGAACATGACCAAGGTTAAGGAAGTGCTGGGCGAAGATGCCCCTGTTGATTCGCTTGACCTCGTATTCAAGCCCGAGAATATGGAAAAGCTGGCCGAATGTGGCGTGCATTTCCTTGACGCTCCGACAGAAATGATCCCCGCGGCGCTGAAGTTTCTGGGCGAAGATCCTCAATCCCAGGACCCCGACGTGATCGCGAAGGCAGAGCCTGTTTTGACGGCGGTTGCCCCCCACGTTCAAAAATTCCACAGCTCGGAGTATATTAACGCACTGGCCAACGGTGATATCTGCGTTGCCTTCGGTTGGTCGGGTGACATCCTGCAATCGCGTGACCGCGCGGCCGAGGCGGATAACGGTGTCGAAATCGCCTATTACGCGCCAAAAGAAGGGGCGCTGATGTGGTTCGACAATATGGCTATTCCAGCGGATGCGCCAAACCCGGATGGGGCGCATAAGTTCTTGAATTTCATGATGGACGCAAAGAATATGGCCGCCGCGTCGAACTACGTTTACTATGCGAATGGCAACAAGGCGAGCCAAGAGTTCCTTGCCGAGGACGTGATCGGGGACACAGCGATTTACCCAGACGAAGCCACGCTGGAAAACCTGTATACCATTTCTTCATATTCACCCAAGGTACAGCGTGTCATCACGCGTATGTGGACGAAGATCAAATCTGGTATCTAAAATCGCATCGGGTCAAAGCCTTACCGGTTTTGACCCGATCAACCGGACCCTTCCATCCGGAGGGGTAAACGCTGTGCAAAGGATAGATCAAAGTGAGCCAACCCGTTTTCGCCCCGTGGGATGACCCGAACGAAAAGCCGCTTATCCGCTTCGAGAATGTGACAAAGCGTTTTGGCGATTTCGTTGCGATCGATGATCTGTCTTTGAGTATTTATGAAAGCGAGTTCTTTGCACTGCTGGGGCCTTCGGGCTGCGGTAAAACAACGATGATGCGCATGCTTGCCGGGTTTGAAAACCCAAGCGCGGGCAAGATCGAATTGGCGGGTAAGAATATCGCGGGCATCCCGCCGAACAAGCGGGCGGTTAACATGATGTTCCAGTCCTATGCCCTGTTCCCACATCTGTCTGTCTGGGAGAATATCGCCTTTGGGTTGAAACGAGGGGATATGTCCAAGGCAGATATCGCCGCACGCGTTGAAGAGATGCTCAAACTGACGCGCCTTACCAAATTTGCCAAACGCAAACCCCACCAAATCTCGGGGGGGCAACGTCAACGGGTCGCGCTTGCGCGGTCCCTCGCCAAAGCGCCGAAGCTTTTGCTACTGGACGAACCGCTTGGCGCGCTGGACAAAAAGCTGCGTCAGGACACCCAGTTTGAACTGATGGATATCCAGGAAAGCACGGGGACCACCTTTGTGATCGTTACCCACGACCAAGAGGAAGCGATGACCGTCGCGAGCCGCGTGGCTGTGATGGATGAAGGGCAGATCATCCAGGTCGCGACGCCAGGGGGTATCTACGAAGCACCTAATTCCGTCTACGTCGCAGACTTCATCGGTGACGTGAACATTATCTCTGGCACGGTGAAGGCCGCAGGCGAGAATATGTACCACCTTGATTGGGTCGCGAATGAGGCCCCCTTGCTTGCGGCATCAGAACGCCCCTTTAGCGATGGGCAGGAAGCTCATCTTGCGATCCGACCGGAGAAGATCGCCATTTCTACCGAGAAGCCGACAGAAATGAAGAACGCAGTTCAGGGCTCCGTTCTGGACATCGCATATCTTGGCAATCTCAGCACCTACCATGTCCAGCTGGCCGGTGGTCAAGTGATCAAGGCACAGACCGCAAACACGCGTCGGCTGTCGCGCCGCACGATCACGTGGGAGGATAAGGTCTGGATTTCATGGAGCGCCACCGCCGGCGTCCTGTTGGAGCGATGAATATGCGTCGCTTTTTCCTTATCGCGGTGCCCTATGCCTGGTTGCTCGCGCTGTTTCTCATTCCTTTCATCATTGTTTTTAAAATTTCTCTCTCTGATCTGGCTTTGTCGATTCCTCCTTACTCCCCGACGGCAAAGGACGGGATCTGGGCGATGTTCGCGGCATTCGATCTGGAAAACTTTACCTTTCTTGCTTCGGACGATCTCTACTGGAAGGCTTACCTAAGCAGTTTGAAGATTGCGTTAATATCTACAGTTTTAGCGGTTTTGGTGGGCTACCCCATGGCCTACGGCATGGCCCGCGCGCCCGAGGAATGGCGTCCGACCCTTATGATGCTGGTGATCTTGCCCTTTTGGACCAGCTTCCTGATCCGCGTTTACGCGTGGGTCGGTATTCTGAGTAATGAGGGGCTTTTGAATCAATTCCTGCTGTGGTTGGGCATCATCGATACGCCTTTGACGATCATGAACACGACGACCGCGGTCTATATAGGAATTGTTTACACTTATCTGCCATTCATGATTCTACCGATTTATGCCGCGCTGGATCGGTTGGACGAATCCTTGATCGAGGCCGCCGAAGATCTGGGATGTTCACGGTTAAAGGCATTCTGGCTGGTCACGATACCTTTGTCTCGCAACGGGATCATTGCGGGGTGTTTCCTGGTCTTTATCCCCGCGCTGGGCGAATTCGTTATCCCGTCTTTGTTGGGGGGTTCAGGGACGTTGATGATCGGCAAGGTCTTGTTCGAGGAGTTCTTTAACAACCGCGACTGGCCCGTCGCGAGCGCGGTGGCGGTGATCCTGCTGCTGATACTGATCGTTCCAATCGTTCTGTTCCAACGCAACCAGCAACGTCAGGCCGAGGTGGAGTCATGAGACGCGCAAGCTGGTTCAATATTACGTCGCTCACCCTCGGGTTTGCTTTTCTTTATCTGCCGATGATCCTGCTGGTCATCTACAGTTTTAACAGTTCGAAACTGGTGACAGTGTGGGCCGGCTTCTCGACCAAATGGTATGGCGAGCTGCTTCAGAATGAGGCATTTCTGAATGCTGCTATGGTAACGCTGAAGGTCGCGGTGGCATCCTCTACGCTGGCAACGGTGTTGGGGACGATGGCGGCATACATTCTTGTGCGCGGGGGGCGGTTTGCTGGGCGTACGCTCTTCTCGGGTATGATCTACGCGCCGCTGGTCATGCCGGAGGTGATTACCGGCCTGTCGCTGTTGCTTCTGTTTATCGGGATCGGGCTGGACCGGGGGACGCTGACTATCGTGCTGGCACACACGACCTTTTCGATGTGCTACGTGTCAGTGGTCGTGTCATCAAGGCTGGTGACTTTTGATCGGTCGCTGGAGGAAGCGGCGCTGGACCTCGGGTGTTCGCCTTTCGACGCCTTCCGTTTGGTGACCTTGCCGATCATCGCGCCGGCGGTCATTTCGGGGTGGTTGCTGGCGTTCACGCTCTCGCTGGACGACCTTGTTATCGCTTCGTTTACCACGGGCCCGTCCTCCACAACCCTGCCGATCAAGATCTGGAGCGCGGTGCGTCTCGGCGTCTCGCCCGAGATTAACGCATTGTCCACCATCATGATCGGTATCGTGACTTTCGGGGTTATCACGGCGTCACTGATATCGAAGCGCAAGGCGATCAAGGCGCAACGCGATGTGCAGGCGGCGGAACGCGCCGCGGCATGAAAGAGCGGCGGCATGAAACGAATATTTAACGATTTTGCCTATACAGATGCGCCTAGGGAAGATTGTTGGTGGGATCAAACCTGCGCCGCTACCGACAGGCCTGCGTTGGAAGGTGACGTATCCTGTGACGTGGCGATTGTGGGGGGCGGCTTTACAGGGCTCTCTGCCGCGTTGCGCCTTGCGGAGGCTGGATATTCGGCGGTCGTGCTGGAAAATCGATACGTCGGCTGGGGCGCGTCGGGCCGCAACGGGGGCTTTTGCTGCCTTGGGGGCGGGCGGCTAAGTGATGCCGCGCTGGACAAGCTTGCAGGGTGCGAGGATCGGTTGCGCTTTCGCGCGGCTGAGCTGGCGGCGATCAACTTTGTTGACGCGTTGATCACGCGGCATGGGATCGAGGTTGACCGCCACTCCGACGGGGAGATCGAGCTGGCGCATCGGCCCAAGGATATGGACGATTTTCGCACGCGCGCCCGCGAGGTGCGAGAAAACTACGGGCTGGAGGCGCGGCTTATTGATCCCGCGGATTTCGCGGCGCATGGGCTTTCGGGGCCGTTCCACGGGGCGCTGCATATTCCGGCGGGCTTTGCGCTGAACCCGCGGAAATACGTGACCGGCCTTGCTGCAGCGGCGGAAAAGGCGGGTGCGGTGATTTACCATGATACGCCTGCGCTTGAGGTGCGGCAGGCGGCGCAGGGTCACGACGTTCGAACGCCCAACGGCAGGGTGCGTGCACAAAAAGTGATTGTCGCCACGAACGGGTATTCGTCGGAAGATTTGGTGCCGGGGCTGTCTGCGCGCTATATGCCCACGCAGTCGACGGTCCTTGTGACCCGCCCCCTGACCGAGCCAGAGCTTGATGCCGCAGGTTGGAAGAGCGATTATATGTCCGCAGATACGCGCAATTTGCTACATTATTTCAGGCTGATGCCGGACCGCCGGATGTTGTTCGGCATGCGCGGCGGTTTGGTGACGGGCAAAGCGGCAGAGGCACGCGCCATTGCGCGTGTACGCCGCGATTTTGAAAAGTTTTTCCCGGCGTGGAAAGACGTTGAGACACCCTACCAATGGTCGGGTATGGTATGTCTGTCGCGCGCGCAAATGCCCTTTGTCGGCAAGCTCCCTGACCCCGGTGCTGTCTATGCAAGTCTTTGTTATCATGGGAATGGTGTTGCAATGGGCAGCTATTCGGGCGGGCTGGTCGCGGATCTGGTGATGGGTAAACCCATCGATCGGCCCTACCCTCAGGTCATGCAAAAACCGCTGCGAAAGTTCGAACTGGGGCGCTTGCGTCGGCTTCTGATGCCATTTGCCTATCTTGGTTTTGCGCTGTCAGATCACTAGATGTGGGTGCACCGGCTGGCTTGGCTTGCTGACTGTCAAATTGATTTAGGATAAAGTTTCATGAAGATTGCGATGATTGGCACCGGCTATGTCGGTTTGGTCTCGGGTGTTTGTTTCTCGGATTTCGGACATGAAGTTGTCTGTGTCGACAAAGACCCGTCTAAAATCGAGAAGTTGGAAAAGGGCATCGTCCCGATCTACGAACCCGGCCTTGATGACTTGATGGCCAAGAACGTTGCCGCGGGGCGTCTGTCTTTCACCGGTGACCTTGCCAGTGCAGTGGATGGTGCGGATGCCGTGTTTATCGCGGTTGGGACACCGACCCGCCGCGGTGATGGCCATGCGGATCTGACCTATGTCATGGCCGCCGCAGAAGAGATCGCCTCTGTCCTGACGGGTTATGCGGTGATCGTCACCAAATCGACTGTGCCCGTGGGCACCAACCGTCAGGTCAAACAGGTCGTCGCCAAAGCCAATCCCAAGGCCGAATTCGACGTTGCCTCGAACCCGGAATTCCTGCGTGAAGGGGCCGCGATTGACGACTTTATGCGCCCCGACCGCGTGGTTGTAGGAACGCAGAATGAACGCGCCGAACAGGTGATGAAGGACATCTACCGCCCGCTCTCGCTGCGCGAGTTTTCGATCATGTCGACGGATCTGGAAAGCGCAGAGATGATCAAATACGCCGCCAACGCGTTTTTGGCGACCAAGATTACCTTTATCAACGAAATCGCGGCCCTGTGTGAACGCACTGGTGCGGATGTGAAAATGGTGTCGAAAGGCATGGGGCTGGATAACCGGATCGGGTCCAAGTTCCTGCATGCGGGCCCGGGCTACGGCGGGAGCTGCTTCCCGAAAGACACGCAGGCCTTGGCGCGGATGGGGCAGGATCATTCAGTGCCGATGCAGCTGACCGAAACCGTGATCAAGGTGAACGACGAGGTCAAACGCCGGATGATTGACAAGGTGGTCGACATCTGTGGGGGATCGGTAAACGGCAAGACCATCGCGGTGCTGGGGGTAACGTTCAAGCCCAACACCGACGATATGCGCGACTCTCCCAGCTTGACGATTGTGCCATCGCTGGTGGGCAACGGCGCCAAGGTGCGTGTGGTTGATCCTCAGGGCAAACGCGAGGGCGAAGCCTTGCTGCCGGGCGTGTCGTGGCTGGAGGATGCCTATAAGGCCGCGCAAAATGCGGACGCGCTGGTCATTCTGACGGAGTGGAATGAATTCCGCGCGCTGGACCTCAAGCGGATGGCCAAGCGGATGACGACCCCTGCAATGGCAGATCTGCGCAATATCTACAGCCCGAAAGATGCCAAACGCGCCGGTTTCTCGGCCTATGTCTCTATCGGGCGCGAAGGGTTCGGGGCTTAACCTGCACCACCGGCCCGCGCTTGGAACAGGGCGGGCCGACAGCGTGATCAACTGCGGTGGGTTTCGCCACGTGCTTTGGCAAGCGTCATCTGCCGCTGGCGCTCACGGAACCGCGCCTTATCCGCGTCAGAGGTTTCATTGACGCACTGCGGGCAGCTAACGCCGGCCTCGTATCCGGGCTTTGCGGTATCTTCGGGCAGGATCGGGCGACGGCAGCCGTGGCACAGCATATGCGGCCCTTCTTTCAACCCGTGACCAACGCTGACCCGGTTATCAAAGACAAAGCAATCGCCTTTCCAGCTGCTTTGCTCTTCGGGGACTTCTTCAAGGTACTTGAGGATGCCCCCCTTGAGGTGGAACACGTCCTCCACCCCTTGGCCGATCAGGTAGTTCGTCGATTTCTCACACCGGATACCGCCGGTGCAGAACATCGCGATTTTCTTGTTGTGGAACCGGTCCTTATTCGCCTCCCACCAGGCGGGGAACTCGCCAAAGCTCTGGGTTTCCGGGTCGATGGCCCCGTCGAAGGTGCCGATCGCGACCTCATAATCATTGCGCGTGTCGATCACGGCAACATCGTCGCGGCCGATCAGATCGTTCCAGTCGGCGGGATCGACGTAATGCCCGACCTTGGCTAGCGGATCGACATCGGGCTGACCCATGGTCACGATCTCGCGCTTCAGGCGGACCTTCATCTTGCCGAAGGGCGGCGTCGTGGCGGTGCTTTCCTTCCACTCAAGATCGGTGCAGCCGGGCAGGGCACGGATATGCGCGATGACCGCGTCGATCCCCGTACGGGGGCCGGCGATGGTGCCGTTGATGCCTTCGGCGGCGACAAGCAGCGTGCCTTTGACGTCATGTTGTGCACAAAGCGCAATCAACGGCGGGCGCAGGGCGTCAGGCGCGTCAAAACGGCTGAAATGATAGAGGGCGGCAATGGTATACATGCGCGCTGAGATACGCCCATGCGGCGGTTCAGGCAAGGGGGTGCCGTGCCGCACCCGCCGTGCTATGTCCCTTGGCACAAGCTGGCCCATGAGGAACCCGATATGACCCACGCCCTGATCGTGATTGATGTGCAAAATGATTTCTGCCCCGGCGGAGCCCTTGCGGTGACAGACGGCGACGCGATCGTCGACGGGATCAACGCGCTGATGGGGCAGGCGGATGCGGTGGTTCTGACGCAAGACTGGCATCCGGCGGGGCATTCCTCCTTTGCGTCGTCCCATGCGGATAAGGCACCCTTCGAGGTGACGCAGATGCCCTATGGCGCGCAGGTGCTGTGGCCGGATCATTGTGTCCAAGGCAGCAACGGGGCCGCATTCCACCCGCGGGTGGATCAAACCCGTGCCGATATGATCATTCGTAAAGGGTACAACCCCGCCATCGACAGCTATTCTGCGTTCTTCGAAAATGACCAGAAGACGCCTACCGGGCTTGAAGGGTATTTGCGGACACGCGGCATAACCAAGCTGACGATGGTCGGTCTGGCGCTTGATTTCTGCGTTAACTTTTCCGCCGTGGACGCGGCGAAGCTGGGCTTTGATGTCGAGGTCCGTTTGGACCTGTGTCGTGCGATCGATTTGGACGGGTCGCTCTCTGCCGCGCGCGAGGCGATGACGACGGCGGGGGTTACTCTGCGCTAAGCGGGGCGTCTTCGACGGGGGCGATGTTGAGGATATCCAGCGCATCCAGCCCGCCAAGCGTGGCATCCACCGCGACGGTCGCCAGAATGATTCCCATGACGCGGCTGATCACGCTGGCGCCCGTGGTCCCCATCAGGTGACCGATCCGCCCTGCGAGCAACAGAAGCACAAGCGTGAACAGCAGCACGACAACCAGCAGGCCCGCCGTGACCAGCTGGTCTGATATCTGGTTGGTGTGGTTGTCGGTCAGGATCACAATCGCCAGCATCGCCCCCGGAGAGGCGATAGACGGCATGGCGAGCGGAAAGACCGCACCGGCGAGATGATCCCGCTCTGCCGCCTCGATTTCCTGTGTCGGTTTCGGGTCGCCGAAAATCATGCTGAGCGCGAAGAGGAACAGGATAATTCCGCCCGCGACCTGAAATGACCCCAGCCGCAGCCCAAGGTTCTCAAGCAGATATTGCCCGCCCACGAGGAACCCAAGCAAGACCAGACCGGCCACCAGTACGGCCCGCAGCGCAAAGCTTTTGTGCAGGTGTTGCGGGACGTTGGCTGTCGCGAAAAGAAAGACGGGAAGGCTGCCAATAGGGTCGATCACGACAAACAAGGTAATCAACTCTCGCAAGAGATTGGGCCATTCCAGCATCTAGCAGCGCTCCTTAGGGGGTTAAGTCGGTGGATTACCACAGGTTTTGCACTGTGTCAGCGGCAATTCCCTTGCCCGTACAAGATGGATGGGCCACAAACACACCGCCTAAGGGAGCTTTGAACATGGTCGACATTGCAAGCCGCGTCTGGAACCACAAGTGGAAGATCGACCCTATCGTGCGGTCCCTGATCGATACGGATTTCTATAAGCTGTTGATGTGCCAGTCGGTTTTTCGCAACAAGCCGGAAACACAGGTCACATTCAGCCTGATCAACCGTTCCAAGCATATCCCGCTGGCCGATCTCATTGACGAAGGCGAGCTGCGCGAACAGCTCGATCACATCCGGTCGCTGTCACTCAGCCGCGGGGAAAGCACTTGGCTGCGCGGGAATACTTTTTACGGCAAGCGCCAGATGTTCCGCCCCGACTTTATGGAGTGGTTCGAGGGTCTGCGCCTGCCGCCCTATCATCTTGAGCGTAAGGGCGACCAATACGAGCTGACATTCGAAGGGTCGTGGCCCGAGGTGATGCTGTGGGAGATCCCCGCCCTTGCCGTCTTGATGGAGCTGCGCAGCCGCGCCGTGTTGGACCGTATGGGCCGGTTCGAACTGCAGGTGCTCTATGCGCGCGGCATGACCCGTGTCTGGGAAAAGATCGAAGCCCTGCGGGAAATCCCCGATCTGTCCATCGCCGATTTCGGCACCCGTCGTCGCCATTCGTTCCTGTGGCAGGATTGGTGCGTGCAGGCCATGCAGGAAGGCTTGGGCGACGCCTTTACCGGCACGTCAAACTGCAAAATCGCCATGAGCCGAGAGGTCGAGGCGATCGGCACCAACGCGCATGAACTGCCGATGGTCTATGCCGCATTGGCCAAGGACGACGCCGCACTTGCGCAAGCACCCTATGACGTTCTGCAAGACTGGCACGATGAACACGAAGGCAACCTGCGTATCATTCTGCCGGATACTTACGGCACAAAAGGCTTTCTGGATAACGCTCCCGACTGGCTGGCGGGCTGGACCGGCATCCGCGTCGACAGTGGTGACCCGGCGGTGGCGGCACAGACCGCGATCGACTGGTGGAAGTCCCGCGGTGAAGACCCCAGTGAAAAGCGGGTTATTTTCAGCGACGGTCTGGATGTCGCCAAGATCAAGGAACTGCATCAACAGTTCGCCGGCAAGGTCAAAGCCTCCTTTGGGTGGGGCACCTTGCTGACAAACGATTTCCGCGGGCTGGTGCCTGACGACGCGCTCGCCCCGTTTTCGTTGGTGTGCAAAGCGGTAAAGGCGAACGGCAGCCCGACGGTGAAACTGTCGGATAACCCTAACAAAGCAATGGGCCCGCAGTCAGAGATTGACCGTTACAAACGTGTCTTTGGCGTCGGCGATCAGGCGGCTCAGAAAGTTATCGTCTGATCCGACGGCAAAAGGGGCCAGTGGTTTCCCACCGGCCCCTCTGCTTTATGCCGCCTGCGTGGGGTGCGGGGCATAACTGCAAATCGCTTAGCCGCGGTCGTCGACGATCAGGGTCAGGCCGCCCATACCGTTACCGCGCACGGCCACGACCTCTTCCGAGGTGAAGCCTTCGGCTTCCAGCTCTGCGCTCAGGTCGGCATTGGCGTCAACTGAGGCGCGCATGTCGTCAACGGCCTCGGCTTGTGCGTCCAGCGCGTCGTCCAGCGCGGTTGTGGTCCCCTGTTTTGATGCCTTCAGCTCAGACACGGTTACGACGTCCAGCTTGGCGTCGGCATCGAACGCGTCAATTTCTGCTTGGGTCTGCGTGTCGGTTTCGGCACCAGCGCGCAGTTCCTGGATCAACTGACCATAGTTTTCCTGCGCCGTGTCGCCGGTGTCGGTCACGGCACCCTTGGCTTGATTTAGTGTGGAATCGGTGGATAGTGAACCGGATGCGCCAACGTCAGCGCTGATGCCCGAGCCTACGTCTGCTGCGCCGCCAACGGCACCATCAACAGAAGTTTGCGCCATCGCTGCGGTGGAAACGCCGGTGGCCATCAGGGTCGCGATCAGTGTTGTGGTCGTAAGTTTCATCTGAGTTCTCCTTAGATTTACTACCAGACATCGCTTGTATGTCTGCGAGGGGAACACCGGGCCACGGCGATCCGTTCCGGCGCGGATTCGGCGCTCTGGCGGCGATTTGCCGATCGGGGGCGCATACCGGCAAAAAACGGCGAGATAGGGGTGCTGCAATAGAAGTGATGGAACGGCGGCGCAGGGCAGGCCCCGCGGCAGGCTATTCCGGCGGATCAACCCGCCCGCGCAGCGCCTTCACCTCGCCCCGCGTCTTTTTCGCCTTCAGCCGGCGTTTCTTCGAACCGAGCGTCGGGCGTGTCGGGATACGCTTTTTGGGCGGCTTCAACGCGGCGGTGATCAGTTCCTTCAGGCGCTCGCGGATAATCTCGCGGTTGCGAACTTGACTTCGGGTTTCGTCACATTGCAGCACCAAAGCGCCCTCGGTCGTCCAACGACGGCCCGCCAGTCTGCGCAGACGGTTTTTGACCGGCGTCGGAATAGAAGGGGAGGTCGCGGCCTCGAACCGCAGTTCCACGGCGCTCGAGACCTTGTTCACATTCTGACCGCCGGGCCCGGAGGCACGCATGAAGCTTTCCGTCAGTTCCCAGTCCTGAATGGCAATCTCGTCCGTGATCCGCAGCATCAAACTCTCCTTCATGGCGACTATCGCATCGCGCAGACCCAAGGGAAAGGGGAACGCCCAGATACGAAAAGGGCCGCCCCGGTGCGGAGCGGCCCAATCGAATGGTTTAAGGAGGTGGGATCGGTTAGATCGGCGATCCACCCGGGTTGTTTCAACCGTCAGGGGCTGCCCTAACGGGATACCTCCCAAGCTGTTCCGACACCTCGCTCCAATACCGTTCTTGACACTGGATCACCTCCTTTACATTTGTTGAACTCACTTGAAGACTGGCACAGTAATCTGAAAACGCAAAACGTTTTCTGCAGCCGTCCCGGTTCACAAAAGGGTGCCTATCAACTGCGGGTCAAAAGTTGTGCAGTGATGATGCGGAAGGGGATCAGGGCAATCAGCGCAATCCCGAGTTTCACAGACCAGTCTGCAACGGCCAGCGATACCCAAAGCGGCGCGAGCGGGCCGCTACCCAGCAATGGCAACATTTCGGCCGCCCAGGACACATCGGTTGCAGGATGCAGGAACGACAGGGCACCGGAAAATGAGATCGAGAAAAACAGCAGCGTATCAAGCGTGCTGCTGACCAGCGTGCTGGCCAAAGGCGCACGCCACCAGGTACCATCGCGCAGCGCTGAGAAGATCGCAACATCGACCAATTGGGCCACGAGGAATGCCACACCGGACCCGATCGCGATGCGAAGGGTCACCAGCGGCCCGAATTCACCCATGATCTGTGTCCCGATCAGCGAACAGACCAGCCCGACGACAAAGCCTACCAGCACGACACGGCGCGCGGCATCCTTGCCGTAGACGCGGTTCATCACATCGGTGACCAGAAACGCCAGCGGATAGGTGAACGCGCCCCAAGTCAGCCATTGGCCAAAGAGGAACTGAACAAGAATGTTGGAGGCCACAACGATGGCAGCCATGGCAAGAATGCCGGGAAGGTAGGTGCGTGTCATATTTGAAACCGTTTTTTGCAAGGGTGCGGCGACTTGGCCTGCGGGGATCGCAGACGTCATGCGTTGTAGGGAAGGCAGTGCATCCGCGCAAGCTATTGCGTAATCGTCAACTCGATCACCTGGGTTTCCTGCACGGAGAGGAAATTATCGTCCGATATCATCATCACCCGCGTGCGCCCGATGGCGTCGCGCCAAACGGTCAGCGCCTCTAGATTGTCATATCGCGCGGGCAGGGTTTGCAGCAGCGTCACCGCGCTGGCCTGATCCCCAGAGAGTTCGATCCGCCGCAGGCGCGTGCGAAACCCCAGCGGGGTGACCGTACGCTCGAGCAGATACAACCGACCTTCGTCGTCGAAATCCGCACCCACGGGGACAAAGGGGCTGTCATTTTCGAGGTAGGCCGCGATGCGCCACGTGCCGTCTTGGTATTTGTACAGCGGGATCTGATCGCCGCGGTTATCCTCGGGCAAGGCATAAAGCGCGCCCGTTGCATCGACCGCCAAAGCTTCAAACCCGGCATTGTCGCGCAGCAATGCGTCCTCGGGCGGGGCGATGAACTGCAATGGGGTGCCGTCGGCAAGGTTGGTACGCGCGATGCGATGATCGCCTTCGTAGCTGATAAAGATGCTGCCATCCGGCGCAATCGCCAGACCTTCGGCGTCGGCCTCGGGTTTGTCCATCACCGCGCCGTTCTTATCGCGCAGCGCGACGGAATGGATGATCTCCATCCCCGTCAGCGTGCCAAGCGCGTCGCGCGACAGATCGGCCACGATGATCCGCCCGCGGTCACTGATCGCGGTAAGCTGTTTGCCATCCGCGCGCATCTCGACACCGGACAGGCCACCGAACCAGGGGGCGTCATGCTCCCACGTCAACTGTTGATGTTGCGCGATAGGGCCATTTGCACCCGCCGCAAAAGCAGCGGAGGCAAAGCCGAGGGCAAAAAGGATCTGTAGCAAGCTTAGTTCGAATCCAGCACGGATTGGCATTGCGCTGGCAGGTCAGCAAGCAGCAGTTCGCGCTTTGGCTTGCGCTTGGGCGCATTGGGGTTTGGGGGGGGCGGGTTCAGGATATTCGCCTGCCACTGACGCGCATCGGCGCAGCCGTCGCCCGCAGGGGGCGGATCCTGGTTGACGCAGCCGGTCGCCCCTTTGGGGCAGCTTAGCCGAACGTGGAAATGATAGTGGTGCCCGTACCAAGGACGGATTTTGCGCAGCCAGCTGCGGTCGCCCTTTTCATCTGCACACATCTGCACCTTGGCCCCGGGGAAAACAAAGATGCGCGCCACGCGGGGGTCAGATGCCGCGGCCTTGAGCACCTGATGGTGCTGCGGGGTCCAGCTGCTGTTCACATAGGCACCGCTGGCCCGACGCATGGAGATAGAGGAAATACTTTCACGCTCTGCCCGGCTCAGCGACAGCGACTTGGGCGGGAGCATCCAGAAATCGGCGTCCAGACCCATCTGGTGGCTGGCGTGCCCTGTCAGCATCGGGCCGCCACGGGGTTGGCTGATATCGCCGACATACAGCCCTTCCCATCCGGGTTGCTGCGCGGCCTTCGCGCTGAGCGTTTTGATGTAATCGATCATCTCCGGGTGGCCCCAGTTGCGGTTGCGCGACAGGCGCATGGCTTGCCAGGTCGGCCCCGTTTCCGCCAGTTGTTGCGCCCCCGCGACACAGCCCTTTGAATAGCTGCCGTAAGCGGCGGAAGACTGCCGTGACCCGTCGGCTTTCGCGCCAAAAAGCTTCTTGGCCTGAATGTTGCTGCGCGCGCCCCCCGACGACCCGATGGTCGGCAGGATTTTGGACGCTTCCGCATTCGGCTTGGATGGTGACCCGCCGCAGGCCGCCAGCGTGAGGGCCAGCGCGGTACATGTGAGGATTCGTGTCAGGATCATTTCGCGAAATCTCCGTTCGGTTTCACCCAGACTAACAGAACCAGGCCGATGATGAACAGCCCTACGACAGGCGCGATCCCGATCCGTTGGCTGCCGGATAGGTCGCTTGCGATGGCGATCAGCGCAGGGGCCAGAAACGAGGTCGCTTTGCCCGACAGCGCGTAAAGGCCAAACGCCTCTGTCATGCGGTCGGGGTTGCCCTGACGGGTCAGCATATTGCGCGACGATGCCTGCAGCGCCCCGCCCGCCGCACCGATCAACGCACCAGCGATGTAAAAGGCGATGTCGGGCGCGGAGGAACCTTCGGCCAGCGTGATGCCCATAATCGAGTTGGGCGTCAGCGAGATGATCAGCACGGCCGTTGCAATCAGGATCAGACAGCATGTTACGATCACAGGCATCGGCCCAATCGCACGATCCACACGCCCGCCCACCCAGCAGAACACCGCGCCTGAAATCGCGGCAAGTATCCCGAAGACGCCGATATCAATAATGCTCCAGTTCAATACGCCAAGCGCGTATATCCCGCCGAATGTGTACATTCCGTTAAGCGCATCGCGGTAAAACATGGATGACCCTAAATAGGCCAGCAGCGACGGGTGACGCGGCAGGTTCTTGAGCGTGACCCACAAATCAGAAAGCCCTTGCCCCACGCGGTACCGCGCCGTGCCGGTCACCGGCGTATCGCGCACATACAGAAAGAAGGGGATCATAAAGACCGCGTACCAGATTGCGGTCAGTGGCCCGACGATGCGCGTATCGGCTTTGATCGCGGGGTCCAGCCCGAAGAGCGGGCTTAGCCCCGCCATTGTGCGCCCATTGCTGCCCGCCTGAAACAGCGCGATCATCACAATCAGCGCCACAACACCGCCGACATAGCCAAAGGCCCAGCCTGACCCCGACAGCCGTCCGCGCTCTCCCGGGTCGGGATGCAGCTCTGGCAGATAGGAGTTGGTGAAAATTGTCGCGAATTCCATCCCGATCAGGCCAATGCCAAAGAAGAAGAGCGCCCACAGGACCGAGAAATCTTGCGGGGCGGTCCACCACAGCGCGGCTGATCCCACCACATAAAGCCCCGAAAACAGCCAGATCCACGGCATCCGCTTGCCCGATGAATCGGCCACCGCCCCAAGGGTCGGGGCCAGTATCGCGATCATGATCCCCGCAACCGTCAGCCCGTAGCCCCAATAGGCCTGTGCCTGCGCCTTGGCCGCATCCAGCGCCATGCCGCTATCCACCAGATTTGCCGTTGCTGTTTGCGCGAAATAGGGGCCGAAAATAAACGTCAGAAGAAGCGTGTTATAGGGTTGGCTGGCCCAGTCAAAGAAGTACCAGCCCCAGATTTTCTTGCGCGCTGACGTGGCTGCCATGACTGCTTTCTCCTGTTTTGACGGACGGTAGTGCAGCAGCCCTACGCGGCGCAAGAGCGGTGTTGGGCGCAACGCTAGCGTGAACTGCCCATCAGTATGTCATAAGACATCTCAAAAGGGTCGCTTTTCAAATCCTTTTTGCCTACACAGGGTGCCAACGTTAAGAATGTTTTGGATAATTTTACGAGGCTCCGTATGTCGATGATCCGGCTTTTGTACTTCAGCACCGCAGTTCCTTCGGTCTCTAAGGCGGATGTTGCCGACATATTTACCGTCGCTGTGCGCGAGAATGAAAAACACGGTGTCACCGGTGCCTTGGCCTACAACGGACGCAACTTTTGTCAGGTGCTTGAGGGCGAAGAAGCCGCCATCCGCCAGTTGATCGAAAACATCCAGAAAGACAGTCGTCACAGCGGCTTCAAAATCCTCGATGAAAAGCCGATCGAGACCCGGCATTTCGCCGATTGGTCCATGCTTCAGGTCGATAGTCTGGATTTTTCTGTCGTCATCAACGCGATGCAAGCGTGATGTGATGCGATTTTACCAAGAGCGGCGGTGCCAAGGCGCTGCCGCTCTTGTTCTTTGATGCCAGCGCACCTACTTTCGCGCTGTGCAACGAAAGGCCCCCTTATGACATCCCTGTTTCAGATCCTGATGCTTCTGCTGAACATCGTTTGGTTCATCATCATCGCGCATGTCATCATGAGCTGGCTGATTAATTTTCAGGTTTTAAATCTTCGTCAACCTTTGGTGGCGCAAGTTTGGGATGGGCTGAATCGCTTGTTGGAGCCTGTTTATGGCCGGGTCCGCAGCTTTCTGCCGCAAATGGGCGGGCTTGATCTGGCACCGCTGGTCGTTCTGATCGCCGTTGCCGTTCTGCGTATCCTGCTGATCAACAACGCCGCGCTGTTCTACTGATCGGGCGGCTGCTGGGGGCAAAGACCCCGCCGGACGCACGGGCAGGGATTGTTCCCCGCCCGCGACTATGAGATTCTGCAAACTGCAGGTTAGATACAGTTGGGTTTTTCATGTCAGGCGCTGCCACGCTACTTCGTGATGTCTTTGGATTTGACGGGTTCCGCCCCGGCCAGCAAGAGATCGTAGAGGCCGTTACCGCCGGCGAAAACACATTGGCCATCATGCCCACGGGTGGTGGTAAATCTCTTTGTTTCCAAATGCCTGCACTTTTGCGCGACGGGGTGACGGTGGTGATATCGCCGTTGATTGCCCTGATGCGCGATCAGGTCCGCGCGCTGCAAGAGCTTGGCGTCGGGGCGGGGGCGCTGACCTCTGGCAATACGCCCGAGGAAACCGATGCCGTGTGGGAAGGGCTTGAGGCCGGAACGCTCAAGCTGCTCTACATGGCCCCCGAACGGCTCGCTGCCGGGTCGGTTACGGGCATGCTCAAACGGGTTGGCGTATCGCTGATCGCCGTGGACGAGGCGCATTGCGTCAGCCAGTGGGGCCATGATTTCCGCCCCGATTACCTGCGCATCGGCGAATTGCGTCGCACGCTTGACGTTCCGCTGGCCGCGTTCACCGCAACGGCGGACACGGAAACCCAAGCCGAGATCGTTCAGAAACTATTCGACGGTGTCCCCCCGCGCGCCTTCCTGCGCGGGTTCGACCGGCCCAATATCCATCTGGCCTTTGCGGCCAAAAACGGGCCGCGCGCGCAGATACTGAACTTTGCGTCAGGGCGTAGGGGGCAGTCGGGCATCGTTTATTGCGGAACGCGGGCCAAGACCGAAGGGCTGGCCAAAGCGTTGCGCGACGACGGACACCTGGCATTGCATTATCATGGTGGGATGGAGGCGGACGACCGCCGCACCGCCGAACGCCGTTTCCAGCAGGAAGACGGGCTGATTGTGGTGGCGACAGTGGCCTTTGGCATGGGCATCGACAAGCCGGATATCCGCTGGGTGGCCCACGCCGATCTGCCCAAATCCATCGAAGCCTACTACCAGGAAATCGGGCGGGCGGGTCGCGATGGTGCGCCGGCCGAGACGCTGACGTTGTTCGGCCCCGATGATATCCGTTTGCGCCGCAGCCAGATCGACGAAGGGCTCGCCCCGCCCGAACGGCGCGCCGCTGATCATGCACGGCTGAACGCGCTGCTGGGGCTGGCCGAAGCATTGGCGTGCCGCCGTGCGAACCTGTTGAAATACTTTGACGAAACCGATGTCACCTGTGGCAATTGCGACCTTTGTGATACGCCTGTCGATGTGTTTGACGGGACCACCGCCGTGCGCAAGGCGCTGTCGGCGATGCTGCGCACCGAGGAATGGTTTGGCGCAGGTCATCTGATTGATATCCTGCTGGGCAATGAAACCGATAAAATCCGTGAGCGCGGGCACAGCGATTTACCGACCTATGGCGTGGGCAAGGAATATGACAAACGCGAATGGCAGGCGGTGTTCCGGCAAATGATGGGGCACGATCTGGTGCGCCCCGATGCCGCACGTCACGGTGCGCTGCGCATGACCGATGCCGCATTGCCAATCCTGCGCGGTGAGGCGTCGATCTCTCTGCGCCGGGACAGTATCCGCGCCGCCGCATCGCAGCGCCGTCCTGCGGTCAAGGCGATGGTCAGCGACGAGGATGCGCCGCTGCTCTCTGCGCTCAAGGCGAAACGACGCGGGCTGGCAGAAGCCGCCAAAGTGCCCGCCTATATCATCTTTAACGACCGCACCCTGATCGAGATGGCCGAGAAACGCCCGGATACACTGGACGCCATGGCCCGTATCGGCGGGGTGGGGGCCAAAAAGCTCGAGAACTTTGGCGATGCGTTTCTAGAGGTGATCAACGGGGCCGCCGCCGAGATGCACCCGACGCGGCGCAAGCTGGCGGGGCGCGCGGCAGGGTCGGTGTTCGATCAATTGCGCGAAGTGCAAACCACTTTGTCTCGCGGGGCGGATGGTGGCGAAAAGCCGTTGAGCTGCTCAACTTCGCTGCTGGCAAAAGTGGCGCAGTTGCACGCGCCGAACCTTGATGCCATCGAACGCATTTTGGGCGAGAAACGCACCGAAAGGTTTGGCCCCGCATTTCTGGACGTTTTGCAGCAAGCGGGCTAGCTCTTGCTGCGACCAAAAAAGGAAAATCCATGCTGACCGTTATTTCTCCCGCCAAGAAAATGGACTGGACCCCGCGCGACATCGCTATGACGACGCCCGACCTGCAGGAAGATGCGGTCGCCTTGGTCAAGGTGGCCCGCGAGCTGAGCGTTGGTGATCTGCAATCATTGATGCACCTGAGCGAGAAACTGGCCAAGCTGAACCGCGACCGTTTCGCCGCGTTCGAGGAAAATCCGTCCCCCGATGTTGTGCGCCCCGCTGCCTTTGCCTTTGCTGGTGACACCTATCAGGGGCTGGAAGCGACCAGCCTGGACCCTGATGAACTGGACTATGCTCAAGATCACCTGCGCATTCTGTCGGGACTTTATGGTGTGCTGCGACCCTTGGATGCCATTCAGGCCTACCGGCTTGAGATGGGCAGCCGATTGAAAACGCCGCAGGGCAAATCGCTGTACGACTATTGGGGCGCGCGTCTGTCCGAAGCGTTGAACCAACAGGCGGAACAGACCAACAGCAAGGTGTTGGTGAATTGTGCCAGTCAGGAATACTTCGGCGCGGTCGACCTTAAGGCGTTGGTGCCGACGGTTGTGACACCACAGTTCATGGAAGATAAATCGGACGGCAAAGGGCCCAAGATTGTAAGCTTTTACGCCAAGAAAGCCCGCGGCGCGATGGCGCGTTTCGTGGTGCAGAACCGGCTTACCGACGCCGAGGCGATCAAGGATTTCGATATCGGCGGGTACGCATGGCAGAAAGAACTGTCGACGCCCGGAAAACCCGTATTTGTGCGGCCCTATCCCACCAGCTGACCCTCCAGCGGGAACGCCGCGTTGGGGCAGTAACGGTTAAGGAGCGCCACAAGCTCCGCCTTGCGCAAGGGTTTGGTGAGGAAATGATCCAGCCCGGCTGCGAGTATTCTTTCCTTTTCGTCCTGAATGGCATGCGCTGTCAGCGCGACAATCGGGCAGCTGCTTGCCCCGTCTTCCAGCGCACGAATGGCGGCGGCGGCATCTTTGCCGTTCATCTTGGGCATAGAGATGTCCATGAACACCAGATCGGGCCGGAAGGTTTCAAACAGCGCAACTGCCTCTTGCCCGTTAGTGGCAAGTTGCAGGTCGATGTTCAGCCGTTGCAGCATCTTTCGAAGCACCAGACGATTGGTCTTGTTGTCCTCGGCCGCCAAGACCCGCATCGGACGGGTACCAACAGGCACCGGCTGCATCGTTGACACCTCGGCCAGTAGCTCGGTGACGCTGATCGGGTTCTTCATGATCCGGCGCACGCTCGTATCATCCATACTATCGCGGATTTTGTCGGGCGTCTGACTGTACAGGATTACCTGGGTCGCGGGGGCGGTGACGCGCACCGCGCGGGCAAATTCGATCCCGTCCATATCGGGCAACGTGTCGTCTACAAGCAGCAGATCGACGCTACTGTCCAGCGCGGCCAGCCCCGCTTCACCGGTGCCACAGGAAGTCACGCGCACACCGATATGTTCCAGATTGCGCTGCAAGATCGATCGGCAGATCGTTTCCCTTTCGACAATCAGGACATGGCGCAGGAATGGGGGGGGCTTAAGCGGCGGCGCGGCACTGTCTTCTTGGGCCTTCAGGGGCAGTTCGAAGCCGAAGCACGACCCAACCCCATGCTCTGACGTGACCCAAATCTCGCCCCCCATCAGTTGTACCAGACGTTGGCAGATGGCGAGCCCCAGTCCCGTCCCCTCTGCATTGGGGCTTGGGTCACTGCTGGCTTGGGTAAATTCCCCCATGATATGTTCAATCATGTCCGGCGCGATGCCGATGCCCGTATCCTCGATAGAGATTTTGATCAGTACGTTGCCAGAGCCCGCGTCGGGCAGCCCCGTGGCGCGGATCAGGATATGCCCGTTTTGCGTAAACTTAACAGCATTTCCCACCAGGTTGGTAAGCACTTGCCTAATGCGCCCTGCATCGCCGACCAGCTTGCGCGGCAGGAACAGGTCGTAATCCAGCGCGAGGTCCAGCCCCTTTTGCACCGCAAGGGGCTGTAAAAGCAGCAGTACCTCTTGGAAGACACGTTCCAGATCAAAGGGGGCGGGGTGGATGCTCAGTCGGTTTGCCTCGATGCGCGAGAAATCAAGAACGTCGTTGATGATGACCAGCAACGCTTCGCCAGAGGTCTTTATGGTGTCGACATATAGGCGTTGGTCTTGGGTCAGCGCGGTATCGCCAAGCACCTCCGTCATGCCTACGATCCCGTTCATCGGTGTGCGGATCTCGTGGCTCATCTTGGCAAGGAAAAGGGATTTCGCGCTGTTGGCTGCCTCGGCCGTGGCGCGGGCATCGACAAGCTTGCGTTGGTATTCCACGGTTTCGGTAATGTCGCGGGCGAGTGATACGATATCGCCGCCTTTTCCCCTTTGATCGACAATCTTGATATATGCGCCATTCCAGAGCTTTATGATGATGGGTGCCGGGGCCTTTTGCTGCGATCGCAGAAGCATCTTGGCGCGCCATTCCTCTGGCGTGCGGCGCCCGATGTTTACGATCCCTTCATCGGTGAGCACGCGAAGGATGGTAGAATAGCTGACACCCGGACAGATGGCATCAATACCGTCGAACACGGCCAGATAAGACCGATTGGCCATGATCATTTCATTGTCTTTGTTGAAAAAAGCAAAGCCGTCGTGGATGGTTTCGACCGAATGCCACAGCCGGCGTTGGGTCAGTTCGATCTGTTCGCGCGCGGCACATAGATCGGACATCACCCGTTTGTTTTCGCCGCGGATGTTTTCAACCTCCGCCCGTGTTTCAGAAATCTCGACAGAGACATTTTGCGCGTGGTCATCCAGCTTGCGGTAGGCGGCACAAAGCTCTGCCTGGGTTTGTTCAAGCAGCGCTTCCACCTCTGCGCGACGGCGTTGTTCATGGGCAAGCTGGTCAGCTGGTTTCATCCAAAGCTCCGAATCCCTCCTATCGGGGGGATCATGGGGGCTTGGGGTGAACAACTGCTTAAGCGTTGCGTGATTTATCGGGTGGTGGCGTTGTTTTTAAGGTTAACGTCGCCCTTCGCGCAGCCATGCTGCAAGGATTAGGGCGCTGCCCAGCAACAGGACGAGCCACGCGGGCAGGATCGGCATCTGCCGCACGTCACGTGTTTCATAGGCGTTGCGAGGGGTCAGACCGATCCATCCACGTCCGGCCGCGGGGCGCCCGACACGTATGTCGCGGATGCGGGGCAGGCCGTCCTCGATCCGCGCGACACCACCGCGCAGGGGCGCAAGGACGGGGGCGAGGGTTTCGTCGCTGGCAATCGTTTCCACAAACTCCCGCGGGGCGGCAGGGCCCAAACCGATCACTGTGCTTTGGTCGCCATTCTCCAGTCGGTAAAGGCCAATCTCGGGGCCTTCGTAAACCCCTTCGAAGACACCCGGCGTGGCTGGCGAAAGCGTGATCTCTGCCGTGCTGCCATCGGGGTTGGTCAGGGTGACAGGGGGGATGTCGTCCCCCAGCGTGCGACGGGTGATGCGCATGGTCTGGCCTTCGGCTGTGGCGGTCAGGGCCTCTTCCTCAAGCTCGGGTTCTTTCATCATCCAGTGGGCCAGCCGTCGCAACAGCTCTAGTTGCGGGCCGCCACCTTCATAGCCACGGTTCCACAGCCACGCATGATCAGACGCCATGAGCGCGACGCGCCCTTCTTCCACACGGTTCAGGATCAGCAGCGGCCGGTCATCTTCGCCGGTCATCACCACATGGCCCAAGGGATCGGCCACATCGATCTGCCGCAGCCAACGTCCCCATGTTTCCTGTTCGGGCAAGCCGCTGGTCACTGGATGGCGGTGCCCCAGCTCGGACACCAGCGGGCGGTAGGGCTGTTCGATCACCCGCGCGGTCGGCGTGGCGGGCAAGACCTCTCCGAGGGGGGAGCGGTAGATGCTGTCGGCGCTCGCGAAATCCGCCCCGGCAGCGACCAGCACAGCACCCCCGCCGCGCACATAATTGGCGACGTTTTCAAGATATAGCGACGGTAGGATGCCGCGGCGTTTGTAGCGGTCAAAGATGATCAGATCGAAATCCTCGATCTTTTCCATGAACAGCTCGCGGGTGGGAAAGGCGATCAGCGAAAGTTCGTCCACCGGCACGCCATCCTGTTTTTCCGGCGGGCGCAGGATCGTGAAATGCACCAGATCGACAGAGCTGTCTGATTTCAGCAAATTGCGCCACGTACGCCCGCCCTGATGCGGCTCCCCGCTGACGAGAAGCACCCGCAGGCGGTCGCGCACCCCGTTGATCTGGATCAGCGCGGCATTGTTGCGGTCGGTCAGTTCTCCTTCGGCCTCGGGCAGCGAGAACCGGATCACATTGCGCCCGCCGTGGGGCAGGGTGACGGGCAGTTCCAGATCTTGCCCTACGGGCACGCGGAAGGTCTGCGGCGGCTCCCCATCGACCGAGATTTCAAGCGGGGCCAGCGCGTCTTTTCGCGGGGCGGCCCCAAGGTCGTCGATGCGCAGGGTCAGGGTCACGGGTTCGCCGATGATGGCAAAGGCAGGGGCGTTGCGGACGGACAGGCGGCGATCCCAATCGCTTTGCTTTCCGGTCATCAACAGATGCATCGGTGCGGGCAGATCGACTGGCAGATCGGCGTCGTGAATGCGCCCGTCGCTGAGCGCAAGGATGCCTGCGATACGGGCGCGCGGCTCTTCGGCAAGCACCTCTGACAGGGCGGTCATCAGCTGCGTGCCGCTATCGCCCTCCCCATCGGGCACGATCACGCGGCGCAGTTCTGTGTTCTCGCGCGCGGTGATCTGTGCTGCCAACGTCTCTGCGGCGGCGGCGGTTTGTGCGGGCCGGACTGCGAGGGACTGGCTGGCGCTTTCGTCTTCCAGCATCACGACGATATCGGTGAGCGGCGCGCGGTCTTCCTGCTGCACGGAGGGGCCAGAAAGCGCCGCCAGAACGACGAGCATCGCCGCCCCCCGCAGCGCCCAGCCTTGCAACCCACGCAGCACCGCCAAGGCAACGGCCGCCAGCGCCAGTGCGGCAACGCCCCATAACATCGGTAGCGGGATCAGCGGGTCGAAGATGATGGTCGATGTCATTGGCCCAACCTGTCCAGCAGCGCAGGCACATGCACCTGATCGGATTTATAGTTGCCGGTCAGCACATGCATGACCAGATTGACGCCGAACCGGTAGGCCAGCTCGCGCTGACGTTCCCCGGCGAAACCGCGCCCGATGGGCACCATCGGCGCGCCGTTCGAGGACACGGCCCAGGCCGCGGCCCAGTCATTGCCACCGATGACAACCGGGCTCACCCCGTCATTCAGATTGCGAAACGGCATCCCCTCTACCTGCTCTGCATCGGGGGGCGATGCCTCTACCCACAGATCGCGCCCGCTGTGCCGTCCGGGAAAGTCCTGCAGCAGATAGAACGTGCGGGTCAGCACGTGATCCGCTGGCAAGGGTTCAAGCGGGGGAATGTCCAGCGGCGCGGCGAGGTCTTGTAGCTTGCGCCCGTTGGGACTGGCGGCCCCGAAGCCCGCGATATTCGCATCACGTGTGTCGAACAGTATCATCCCGCCGGAGCGCAGATAGTCGTTCAGCTTGCGATAGGCCGTATCCGAAGGGCGGGGCTGATCGGGGGTGATGGGCCAGTATAGCATGGGGAAGAAGGCAAGTTCGTCCCGCTCCAGATCCACACCGATGGGGTTGGCAGGTTCGACCGAGGTGCGGAAATAAAGCGTATCCGACAACCCGCGCAATCCGGCATCCGACATCTCGTCAACGGACGCGTTGCCGGTGATCACATAGGCCAGCGTCATTTCCGCCGTGGCGTTCAGGGCAAAGCTGTCGTCCGCCTGCGCATCGGCCTGCGTCGGTGCATAGATCAGCGCCGCAAGGATCAGCCCTGCGGCATTGCTGTGCTTGAGCAGCCGCCCCGACAAGGACAGCGACGCGATGACATCAGCGAGCAGCAGTAGGATCGACAGGGACAACAGCCAACCGGCAAGCGGCTGTTCAGCGGCCACATCAAGCCCACGTAATGGCACATCCGCTGGCCATGCCGCGGGGGTCAGGGTGGTATCTGCAACCACCACATTGCGCGCAATGCGCCGATCGCCAGAGGCATAGACCCCCGGTTGCAGGTCTGGGCCCGCAGGCGCGGCCATCAGATCAGCCCCGTCCACACCGGGCAGCGTACCCGCGTCAGACAGTGTGCCAAACCCGTCCATCACGCGCAGGGGCGTCCACGTCGTGCCTTGTAGGTCCGAGGCCTCGATACCGGCGGAAGATGAAGAAATCGCTAACCGCTCCATCATCTGCACAAACAGCCCCGACAGCGGCAGCGTCGACCACTCGGCCGTCGCTGTCACGTGAAACAATACGATCTGCCCCTGTCCTACCTGCTTGCGGGTGACCAGCGGGGTGCCATCGCTCAGCGACGCGATCACACGCTCTGCCAGTGTCGGGTCGGGCTGCGCGACGACCTGGGCCGAGACGGTCACATCCTGCGGTATCTCCAGACCGTAGAAAGGAGAGGACTCGCGGAAGCTGTCCAGCGTTTTCGGGGCGCCCCAGCTCATTGCGCCGCCGACACTGCGGCCACCGGCCCGCAGGCGCACAGGCATCAGAGGGTCTTCGGTATCTCGGCTGATGTCGCTGGCAGCGATGCGTGGACCGGCGAAACGCACCAACATGCCACCGGCTTCGATCCAGTCGATCAAGGGGGCCTGCTCTGCCTCCGACAGGGTCGCGATATCGGCCAGCACGATCACATCTGGGTTTGCGGGCAGCACATCGCCAATTCCCCCCTCAATCAGATCGGCGGCGGGGGCCAATGCCTGTTCGATGTAGTGCAGGGGGGACAGCAGCTCCAGCCCCTCGCGGTTTTCGCGTCCGGCGATCAGCCCAACCTCGCGCCGCCGCAACGCATCATCCACCAGCGTCGTCGCCCCGGCGGAGCGTTGGCCCGCGATGTCGAAACGCGTGATCCGCGCGCGCAGCTCTGCGGGCAGGGACAGGGCCGCGCTGGCCTGCGTTGATCCTGCGTCGAATGTGGCCGGAACGCTGGCAAGGACGCGGATATTCCCCGCCGGATCACGGCCCTGCGCTGTGATGGTCACCGACCGCTCGGCACCAGCGAGGGCGCGCTTGGCGGTCAGGGTAATCGCCCCGTCCTCATAGGTCGCGGGGGCCAGTGCCAGTACGTCTGCGCCAGTCTGATAGACCTCGACGCTGCCCTTGCCTTGAAGCGCATCAAGCATCGCGTCGCGCCCCGCATAGGCCAGCCCGTCGCTGAACCACAGGGTATCGAAACCGCCAAGCGTGTCCGCGATCTCTATCGCGCGGTCAATGTCGGCGGGGGAGGGCTGCCAAGGGGCGGGATCAAACCCGGCCAGACGGCTGCGCCATGCGTCAGCGGATTGAAAGGCGGGTGCTTCTGGTCGGGTGAGGGCAAGAAAACCGACAGTGCGACCAGCGCGTGCCGCACGGGTCAACTGCGCTTCTAGCGCTTCGGTTTGCTGAGGCCAACGCGTGGCTCCCGCCCAAGACCCGTCGAGCACGATCAGCAGCGGGCCGGTGCCTTGGGTCTGTTCCTCTTGCGGGTTCAGGATCGGTCCGGCCAGCCCGATGATCAACGCGGCCACCGCCAGCATGCGCAGCAGCAGCAACCACCACGGCGTGCGGTCCGACACGCTTTCATCATCGCTCAACCCAAGCAGCAGTGCCACGCCGGGAAAGCGGCGGCGGATCGGCGCAGGTGGCACCGCGCGAAGGATCAGCCACAGGATCGGCAACGCCAGAAGCGCCAGCAGCATCCACGGCGCGGTAAAGCCGATGCCCCCTAGAACGGTCATGCTGCCCCCCCGCTGCGCGTATCCAGCGCCGCATAGAGCCACAAAAGCGCCGATTGTGCGGTGCTGTCGGTGTGGTGCAGCCCGTACTGCCAGCCGGTCAGGGCACAAAGATGCCGCAGCTCTGCCTTGCGCGCGGCGAGCCGTTCCAGATAGCGGTCTTTCAGGTCGTTCGCTTTCAAGGTCTCGTGGCGCAGCGTGCCGCCGACGCTTTCAAAGATGGTGCGGCCGGTGAAGGGGAAGGCCTCCTCCGAGGGGTCCAGCACATGATATAACACGCCGCGCACCCCGCGGTCCGCCGCTTTGGTCAGCGCGGTGGTCACCCCCGCAAGATCACCCATGAAGTCAGAGATGAACACAGCCCGTGCATGGGGGATCATGGCGCGATGTTCCGGCGGGGCGTAGTCGGCGGCGTCGTCCTGACACAGGGCTTCGGCAAGGCGCAGGATCTGCGGCCTGCCGGATCGCGGGGGCAGGGCGCTGCCGGTCAGCCCGACCCGTTCACCGCCCCGTTGCAGCAGGATCGCCAGCGCCAACCCGATCAGCCGCGCGCGGTCGCCCTTCTGTTCCAACGCAGCCGTCGAGGCAAAGCGCATGGACGCCCCCTGATCGACCCAAAGCATGACCGACTGCGCGATCTGCCATTCGCGTTCGCGCACGAACTCATGGTCCCCCATTGCCGAACGCCGGTGATCGATGCTGCGACGGCTATCCCCGGCCTGTGCCGGACGGTATTGCCAGAAATCATCCCCCACCCCTGCGCGTCGACGCCCATGAGCACCCAGCAGGACTGCACCGGCCAGATGCTCTGCACGGGCCAGCAGCGCGGGCAAACGGGCGGCTTGCTCCTCTGATCGGATGCGAAGGGTCTCAGGGCTGTTCACGCCGCGGCCTTTTTCCCGATCAGGCTGGCAGTGGTTGTGTCAATCAGCGCGGATAGGCTGTCGCCACGAGCGCGCGCCGCGAAGTTCAGCGCCATACGGTGCAGCAACACAGGACGGGCCATATCGATGACATCCTCCGCCGACGGTGCCAGACGCCCCTGCAACAAAGCGCGCGCCCGCACCGTCAGCATCAACGCTTGCGCGGCGCGTGGGCCGGGGCCCCACGCCACGGTATCGCGCACTTGCGGGCTGGCATCAGGCCCGTCAGGGCGGAAGGCGCGGACCAGATCAAGGATCAGCTCGACCACCGATTCACCCACGGGCATCTGCCGCAGCAGCGTTTGCGCGGCCAGTAGCTCTGCCGTGGTAAAGACGGATGCGGCCTGCGCATCGGTATCCCCTGTGGTGGCCAGCAGAATATCCCGCTCTGTCTCCCGGTCGGGGTAGGCCACATCGATCTGCACCAAAAAGCGGTCAAGCTGGGCCTCGGGCAGCGGGTAGGTGCCTTCTTGCTCAATGGGGTTCTGGGTGGCGAGTACGTGAAACGGATGCCCCAAGGCGCGGTCCTGTCCGGCGACGGTCACGGTCTTTTCCTGCATCGCCTGCAGCAAAGCCGACTGGGTGCGCGGCGAGGCGCGGTTGATCTCGTCCGCCATCAGCAACTGGCAAAAGATCGGCCCCTCGACAAAGCGGAACGCGCGGGTGCCATCGGCGGCGGTGTCCAGCACCTCTGACCCCAGAATATCGGCAGGCATCAAATCGGGCGTGAACTGGACCCGATTGCCATCCAGCCCCATTACCGTGCTCAGCGTTTCGACCAGCCGCGTCTTGCCCAGACCCGGCAAACCGATCAGCAGCCCGTGGCCACCGCACAGCAGGGCCGTCAGCGTCAGGTCAACGACCCGTTGCTGCCCGATGAAACGCCGGTTGATCGACGCCTTCGCCTCGGCCAGCTTTTCGCCAAGCGTCTCGATTTCTGCTACCATATCGCGGGCTTGGGTCATGACTTTTGCGTCCTCGGGGTTATATCAGTTAGATGTAAGTGTATCGTGTGAACAGGAAATGGCAAAAGCAATGAGTGGACAAAAAACCGTGACCCCGACAGCAGAAAGCCTTGCCGCCTCTGTTTCCGCCGCCAAAACACGCGGATTGCCGCCGGTTGAAAAGTGGAACCCCCCGTTTTGCGGCGATCTGGACATGGAGATCAAACGCGACGGCACTTGGTTCTATCAAGGCACCCCCATCGGACGCATCGGGCTGGTAAAGCTGTTCGCATCGATTCTGATCCGCGAAGAAGATGATTATTTCCTTGTGACACCGGTTGAAAAAGTCGGCATCAAGGTCGAGGACGCCCCCTTTGTCGCCATCGATTTCGAGGCCGAAGGCAGTGGCACCGACCAGACGCTGACCTTCCAGACCAATCTGGAAGACATCGCCGTCGCCGGCCCCGATCTGCCTATCCGAGTTGAGCGCGACCCCGAAGATGGCGAGCCCGCGCCCTACGTCCGTATCCGCCGCAACCTCGAGGCGCTGATCGACCGCAAAAGCTTTTACCGGTTGGTCGAGCTTGGCGTGCATCACGACGGCTGGTTCGGCGTATGGTCGGGCGGCAGCTTCTTTGGTATTATCCCCTCGGACGAACTGCCCGATTGATCCTGCCTGCCATAGCGCGACGATAGCGGCCTGAACCGGATGATCCTTCATGAAGCCAGCCGCGAACCTTACTCTGCTGTGGCCCGAGCTGCCCTATCTTGACCGTTTTGCCGTCGCCGCAAAGGCAGGATTTACCGCCGTAGAGGTGCTTTTCCCCTATGATCTGGCCGCCAAAGAGACGCTGCGCGCCTGTGTCGCCAACGGCTTGCAGCTGATCCTGATCAACGCCCCGCCGCCCAATTACACCGGCGGCGCACAGGGCTTTGCCGCGGTGCCCGAACTGGCGGCCCGTTTCCGCGCCGATATCCAGCGGTCGTTTCGATATGCCACCGCGCTCAAGGTCCGCTATCTGCATGTCATGGCGGGCAATGGGCAAGGCGCGCTGGCGCGGCAGACCTTCATCGACAATCTGATCTGGGCGGCTGATATCGCGCCCAAGGGGCTCACTCTGACGGTTGAACCGCTGAACCCCGTCGCGATGCCGGGGTATTTCATGAACGACTACGCGCTTGCCGCCGATGTGCTGCGTGCTGTGAACCGGCCGAACGTCCGGCTGCAGTATGACAGCTACCACGCCCAGATGATCCACGGTGACGCGGTGGCGGTGTTCGATCAATACAAAGATCTGATCGTACATGTGCAGCTTGGCGACGCGCCTGATCGCAGCGCGCCCGGTACGGGTACGGTTGATTTCCCTGCGCTCTTCGCCGCCCTGCGCCGCGCGGGGTATCGCGGCTGGGTCAGTGGCGAATATGTCCCCGGCCCACGGACCGAGGACAGCCTCGGCTGGATGACACTCAGCTAGCCGCAGGGGGCACTTCGGAGACGCTTAATGCGCCTCAGCCCAACTCGCCCCGACGCCTGCATCCACGTCAAGCTTCACGTCCAGTTTGACCACCGGATCGGCTGCATTCTCCATCACCTGGCGCGCGGCGGCGATCAGATCGTCCTCGGCCCCTTTCTCCACCTCGAACAGCAATTCATCGTGGACCTGCAACAACATGGTGGCGGGCAGATCCTTGATCGCGTCGGGCATACGGATCATCGCGCGGCGGATCACATCGGCGGCGGTGCCCTGAATAGGCGCGTTGATGGCCGCCCGTTGGGCAAAACCGGCGCGGGGGCCCTTGGCGCTGATCTCGGGCGTGTGGATCTTGCGCCCGAACAGCGTCTGCACAAAGCCATGCTCTTTGGCGAAAGCCTTGGTGTCATTCATATAGGTACGGATGCCGGGGAAACGTTCGAAATAGCGGTCGATGAACCCCTGTGCTTCGGCGCGCGGGATACGCAGGTTGCGCGCCAGACCGAAGCCCGAAATGCCATAGATCACGCCAAAGTTGATCGCCTTGGCCTGACGACGCACGTCCGAGGTCATCTCGTCCAGCGGCACGCCGAACATTTCCGAAGCGGTCAGCGCGTGAATGTCGATCCCGTCCTGAAACGCCTGCTTAAGCTCGGGGATATTGGCGATATGCGCCAGAATCCGCAGCTCGATCTGGGAATAGTCAAGCGCGACCAGCGCCTTGCCCGGTTCTGCGACAAAGGCCTCGCGGATGCGCCGCCCTTCTTCGGACCGGATCGGGATGTTTTGTAGGTTCGGATCGGTCGAGGCCAGCCGCCCGGTCGACGCCCCCGCGATGGAATAGGACGTATGCACACGGCCTGTGTCGGGGTTGATGTGATCCTGCAGCGCGTCGGTATAGGTCGATTTCAGCTTGGACAGCTGCCGCCAGTCCAGCACCCGCGCCGGCAGATCATGTTCTGTCGCGAGGTCCTCAAGCACATCGGCACCGGTGGCATAGGCCCCCGTCTTGCCTTTCTTGCCGCCTTCCAGCCCCATCTCGTCGAACAGGATTTCCCCCAGCTGCTTGGGAGAGCCGACGTTGAATTTGCGCCCGGCGAGCTCATAGATCTCGTCCTCAAGCCCCGCCATCTTCTGGGCAAAGGCGTTGGACATCCGGCTCAGCGTATCGCGGTCCACCTTCACGCCAGAGCGTTCCATAGCCGCCAAAACAGGCACAAGCGGGCGTTCAAGCGTTTCATAAACCTTCGTCACCCCGACGCGGTGAAGTTGGGGTTTGAACAATTGCCACAAACGCAGAGTGATATCGGCATCCTCGGCGGCATATTTCACCGCATCGGCGAGCGGCACCTTATCAAAGGTGATGGCCGATTTGCCTGTCCCCAGCAGCGGCTTGATCGGGATCGGTGTATGCGACAGATAGCGTTCAGACAGCGTGTCCATGCCGTGGCCGTGCAGCCCGGCGTGCATCGCGTAGGACAGCAGCATCGTGTCGTCGATGGGCGCGACGTTGATCCCCAGCTGAGCGAAAATCTTGCTGTCGTATTTCATGTTCTGCCCGATCTTGAGGATCGAGGGATCCTCCAGCATCGGGGTCAGCAGGCGCAGCGCCTCTTCGGTAGGGATCTGCCCCTCGGCCAGATCATCACTCCCGAACAGATCGTCGCTGCCGCGCGCCTTGTGGATGAGCGGGATGTAGCAGGCCTTGCCCGGTTCGACACAGAGCGAAACGCCGACAAGCTGCGCGACCATATCGTCCAGCCCGGTGGTCTCTGTATCGACGGCGACATAGCCGAATTCATAGATACGGTCGATCCAGGCCTGTAGCGCGGCTGTGTCACTGACGTGTTCATAGAGCTCTGCGTCAAAGGGCACATCCGCCGCGGCCGGGGCATCGGCGGCGACCGGTGCCTCGGCGATGGTGGGGGCCTCTTTCCCCAGCACCTCGGCCACACGTTTGGACAGGGTGCGAAACTCCATCTCGGCCAGAAAGCCCAGCAGTTGATCTGCATCAGGGTCGCGCACCTCAAGATCGTCAAGGGTGAAGTCCAGCGGCGTGTTTTCGTCCAGCTTGACCAGATCACGGGACAGGCGGATCTGGTCGGCATGGTCGATCAGGGTCTGGCGCCGCTTGGGCTGCTTGATCTCGCCCGCGCGCTCCAGCAGCGCATCGAGATCACCATATTCGTTGATCAGCAAAGCGGCCGTCTTGATCCCGATCCCGGGTGCCCCGGGGACGTTATCGACAGAGTCGCCCGCCAGCGCCTGCACATCCACCACACGATCGGGATAGACGCCGAATTTCTCGAACACACCGTCGCGGTCGATGCTCTTGTTTTTCATCGCATCCAGCATTTCAACACCGCCGCCGACCAGCTGCATCAAATCCTTGTCCGAACTGATGATGGTGCAGCGGCCACCTGCGGCGCGTGCCTGTACGGCGAGCGTGGCAATGATGTCGTCCGCCTCGAAACCTTCCTTTTCCTTGCAAGCGATGTTGAACGCTTCGGTGGCGGTACGGGTCAGCGGGATCTGCGGTCGCAGGTCTTCGGGCATGGCCTCGCGGTTGGCCTTGTATTTGTCATACATGTCATTGCGGAAGGTATGGCTGCCCTTGTCAAAGATCACGGCCACATGGGTCGGTGCATCCGGCCCTGTGTTGCCTTCGACATAGCGGTGCAACATGTTGCAAAAACCCGCCACCGCCCCAATCGGCAGCCCATCCGACTTGCGCGTCAGCGGTGGCAGCGCGTGATAGGCGCGGAAAATAAACGCCGACCCGTCGATCAGATGCAGATGGTGACCTTTGCCAAATGTGCCGGACATGTCGGTGCTCCTCTTTCAGACAAGCTTTCTTTTGCCACGAAGCCGGCAAACTCTCCAGCGGCCAATTGCCCGCGACCGGCTTCATTTTGCCAAATAAACTCCCCGCGGAGCGTCCCTGCCTAGCGGGGCTCGCTTTGGTAAAGGCGCCAGGAGAGGCTCACTGACAAGGGTAGTGGCGTCCAGCGTCCGAACCGCAGCCCTGCCGCGCGGAGTTGGTCGCCGATCCAGACGTTGCAGGTGCGCAGGATGCTAAAGCGTCCCTTGGCGGCAAAGAATCCATCGGTGGCGGTATACCCATCCACATCCACACGTTGAGGCAGCCCGTCAGGGCCGGGGTCAAGCGCCGACCAGACATTCGCGACCAGTCTGCGGTACGCGCCTTCGGACATCGTCACGGTCCGGCGTTCGGCGGTCGGGGCGATGGGGCCAATGACATCAATCCGCAGCACCGCGTCATCGCCGATAATCCCGCGCCAGACATTGCCGGGTTTCAATTCGCGATAGGTGGGGGTTTCCGTATAAAACTTGCGCGCCCCCCATCCGATGACAAGCCACCGCGCATCGGGATGCGATAGCGGCAGACCCCGCGTCTCGAGCGCGGCAAACCGCGGGCCCGAGATATCATCAATCGGGATCAGCAGATCATAGTGGATGGGTCCGTGGACCAGCAGCACCTCGCGCGTTGGCACCGCGCGCGGTTCATCAGAGGCAGGAGCGGCCCAGAGGGCACCGATCACTGCGGCAAGCACAAAGCACGCGGGCAAAAGCGCAAGCGCGCCCAGCCATCGTAACGCTTTGGTCAGACCTTGCCCTCAAACTCGGCGTGGATGAACTTGCAGTCACAGTACCCACATTCGACCCAGCCCTTGTCTTGCGGGATTTGCAGCCAGACGCGCGGGTGCCCCAAGGCACCTTCGCTGCCGTCACAGGCGACGCGCCAGGTGTTCACAATGCGGGTTTCCGGTGCTTGGGATGTCATGCTGTCGTCCTTGGCTTTGATGCGCCCATCTTATGACCAAACCGCGCAGGCAGGGCAAGGGTGCGCCGTGTGATTTGGCCGCCCTCTGCTTACAAGTTTGTAAACTGCGTTGAATTAGGTTCACCATCGGCCACAGAGCCGCTAAAAGACGCAAAACCACTGTAAACCTGCGGAGCGGTCTCAGGATGAACACCCCAAAACCTGTCGTATTGTGCATTCTGGATGGGTGGGGCCTGCGCGATGACCCTCAGGGCAATGCGCCTCTTCTGGCAAAGACCCCGCATGTCGACCGGATCATGCAAAGCTGCCCTTCGGCGACGCTGACCACCTTCGGGCCTGATGTGGGTCTTCCACAGGGGCAGATGGGCAACTCCGAGGTGGGGCATACCAATATCGGGGCTGGTCGTGTCGTTGCGATGGATCTGGGTCAGATCGATCTTGCGATCGAGGAAGGCGCGTTTGCCACCCATCAACCGTTGCTGGACTTTGCCGAGACGCTGAAACAGACCGGCGGCACGGCGCATGTGATGGGGCTTGTCTCTGATGGCGGGGTGCATGGGCACCTGACACATATGATTGCCGCGGTACGTGCGCTGCGGGCGCAGGGTATTCCGGTGGTGATCCATGCGCTGACCGACGGGCGCGATGTCGCGCCGCGCTCGGCCTTGGGCTATTTCGAGACGCTGCAAGCCGCCTTGCCCGACGGGGCGAGCATCGCGACCGTCTCGGGGCGTTATTACGCGATGGACCGTGACAACCGCTGGGACCGCGTTGCCAAAGCCTATGAGGCGATCGTGCAGGGCAAAGGCAGTGCCGCCCCAACCGCCCGCGATGCGGTGAATGATGCCTATGGTCTGGACGAAAACGATGAATTTATCACGCCCACGGTGCTGGAGGGCTACACTGGCGTGCAGGACGGGGATGGGATCTTCTGCCTGAATTTCCGCGCTGATCGCGCGCGCGAAATCATGTCGGCGCTTGCGGATCCGGAGTTTGACGCCTTCGACACAGGTGCGCGGCCTACGTGGTCTGCGGTGATGGGCATGGCGGAATACTCCGACGCGCATGGGGCGTTCATGACCACTATGTACCCCAAGCCCGAGATCGTGAACACGCTTGGCGCATGGGTCGCACAGCACGGCCTGCGGCAGTTCCGCTTGGCCGAGACAGAGAAATACCCGCATGTGACGTTCTTTCTGAACGGGGGCGAGGAAACACCCACAACGGGCGAGGACCGCTATATGCCCAAGTCGCCGAATGTGGCGACCTATGATTTGCAGCCAGAGATGTCTTGCGCGGAAGTCACCGACCGCTTCGTGCAAGCGATCAAGGACCGCTACGACCTGATTGTGGTGAATTACGCGAACCCCGATATGGTGGGGCATACCGGTGATCTTGATGCCGCCATCGCGGCCTGCGAGGCGGTGGATACCGGCCTTGGGCGCGTGCTTGAGGCGCTTGAGGACGTCGGCGGCGCGATGATCGTCACCGCGGACCACGGCAATTGCGAAACGATGATTGACCCCGAAACCGGCGGTGCGCATACGGCGCATACGCTCAACCCCGTGCCCGTGGCGGTTGTCGGCGGGCCCGATGGGGCCAGCCTGCGCAGCGGTCGTCTGGCCGATCTGGCGCCGACAGTGTTGCAGTTGATGGGGCTGGATCAACCGGCCGAGATGACGGGAAAGTCGCTGCTCGAATGATCCGCCTTTGCGCCCTTGCCCTGATGTTCTGGCCCGTCGGCGTTTTTGCGCAGACCGAGGCAGCAGAACAGGCGCGCCGCGCGATGGCCGACCTTGAAGCGGCCTCTGCCCAGTTGGACGCCGCAGATGGGGCGCGGGACCGCGTGCAGGCGCTGACCCAGACGATTCAGGCGTTTGAAACCGGCCTTGGGGCCATGCGCGAGGGGCTGCGTCAGGCGGCCATCAACGAGGCGCAGCTGAGCAAAAAGCTACAAGCCCGCGATGGCGAGGTCGCGCAGTTGCTGGGCGTGTTGCAAAGCATCGGCGGTAACCCGTCGCCCACCTTGTTCCTGCATCCTGAAGGGCCCGTCGGCACGGCACGCGCGGGTATGTTGCTGGCAGAGCTGACACCGGCCCTGAACACCCGCGCCGATGTCTTGCGGCAGGATCTTGAAGACGTGCAGACCCTGCGGGCGCTTCAGACCGATGCGGCACAGCGCTTGCAGGACGGGCTGACGGAAATCCAGCGCGCCCGGACAGAGCTTAATCAGGCGATGGCCAACCGGACCGATCTGCCCAAACGCTTCAACGAAGACCCGGTGCGCACCGCGATCCTGATCTCGACCTCGGAGACGCTATCGGGGTTCGCCAGCGGCCTGTCCGAGATGACCTCGGACCCGATTGCGGATGCGCCCGCCGATTTCGAAGGGCAGAAGGGCGAATTGACCTTGCCGGTGCAGGGCGTGATCCTGCGCCGCGCCAATGAAACCGATGCGGCGGGGGTGACGCGGCCCGGGATTATCCTCGCGACCCGCCCGCGTGCCATCGTGACATCGCCCACGGCGGCGACAATCCGCTACACCGGCCCGCTGCTGGACCTGGGAAACGTGGTCATTCTTGAACCTCGGGCCGGGGCGTTGTTTGTATTGGCAGGGCTGGATGTGGTTTATGGCGAGGCAGGGCAGGTGATCGGGGCAGAGACGCCGATTGGCCTTATGGGCGGCCCGGCCGGCGTAAATCAACAGGCGCTGTCACCAAATGGTGATGGGGCTGGCGTGGAGCGTTCAGAAACGCTCTATATAGAAGTAAGAGAGAACAATGTTCCGCAGGACCCGTCAGACTGGTTCCGAACTGATAAGGATGGATAAACGATGAAGAAGTTCGTGATGGCTGCCGTGGGCGGTACGCTGGCAGGGGTAATTGCCACGACGCAGATTGCGGGCCCCTTGCTGGCACAGGAAACTGAAAAGAACAGCAACGTTTATGAACAGCTTGATCTGTTCGGCGACATCTTTGAACGCATCCGCGCGCAATACGTCGAAGAGGTCGACACCGAAGAGCTGGTAGAGGCCGCGATCAACGGCATGCTTACCTCGCTTGATCCACACTCCAGCTACCTGTCGCCGAAAGACGCGCTGAAGATGCGCGACCAGACCCGTGGTGAATTCGGCGGTCTCGGCATCGAGGTGACGCAGGAAGAGGGTTTCGTCAAAGTTGTTTCCCCTATTGATGGTACGCCTGCCTCTGAAGCGGGTATCGAAGCGGGCGATTTCATCACCCATGTGGACGGCGAAAGCCTGCTGGGGCTGACGCTGGATGACGCGGTCGAGCTGATGCGCGGGCCGGTGGGATCAGAGATCGCGATCACCGTGGTGCGAGAAGGCGAGACCGAACCCTTCGACGTGTCGCTGGTGCGCGATACCATCCAGCTGACCGCGGTGCGCGCCCGTACCGAAGGCGACGCGGTTGTGCTGCGGGTCACCACCTTTAACGAACAGACCTACCCCAAGCTGAAAGAGGGTCTGGAAGAGCAGGTCGAGGCCGCCGGCGGCATCGAGAATGTCAGCGGCTTTGTCGTGGATCTGCGCAACAACCCCGGTGGTCTGCTGAATCAGGCCATCGCTGTGTCGGATGCTTTCCTTGAGGAAGGCGAGATCGTCAGCACCCGTGGCCGTGATGCCGCGGATGGCGACCGCACCAACGCCACCCCCGGCGATCTGGCCGAAGGCAAGCCGATTGTGGTGCTGATCAACGGCGGCTCTGCCTCGGCTTCCGAGATCGTTGCCGGTGCCCTGCAAGACCACCGTCGCGCGATTGTCGTCGGGACCAAAAGCTTTGGCAAAGGGTCGGTGCAGACGATCATGCCGCTGCGCGGTGAAGGGGCGATGCGCCTGACCACAGCGCGGTACTACACGCCGTCGGGCCGCTCCATTCAGGCACTTGGCGTGTCCCCCGACATCATCGTCGCCCAGCCACCGGCACAGCCTGCAGACACCGAGGAAGAGGATGCAACAGCACGTCCCCTGCGGTCCGAAGCAGACCTGCGCGGAAGCCTGAACAACGACAGCCTGACCGACGATCAGGTCGACCAGATCATGGAAGACCGCGCCAAGGCCGAAAAAGCTGCGTCCTTGCGGGAAGAGGATTACCAGCTGGCCTATGCCATCGACATCCTCAAAGGTCTGTCCGCATTGGGCCCGAAGAAGTAAGCGCGGCGATCACGCGTTCGCATTAAGGACCGGTCCGCAGATAGGCGGGCCGGTCTTTTTTCGTTGGGCCAAGGGCGGGTGTTCAGCCCAGATAGACCTTGCCTTCGGGGTAGCGCACGCGGGGCACCGATTGCGTCGCCAGAAAGAACCCGATGGTCAGCGGGCCGACGCGGCCCAGAAACATCATCAGCATGATCATCGCGCGGCCGATGCTATCAAGCTCTGCCGTGGCACCGCGCGACAGGCCGACGGTGCCAAAGGCCGATGTTGCCTCGAACGCGAGGTCGATAAACTCTCCGTCATGTTTGATCGACATGATGAAGATGCCCGTCAGGACCAGAAGGATGCTGATCGTGGTCAGCGCCATGACCTTGAACACTTCATCCGGCCCCATCGACCGACCAAAGGCATGCAGGCTGGTGCTGCGACGGAAGAACGCCACGGTGGCGAGGATCAGCACGATGAGCGTGGTCACCTTGATGCCGCCCGCCGTCGACGTGCTACCGCCGCCGACCAGCATCAGCGTCATGGTCATCAACGCAGTACTCTCGTGGACCTCGGCGTAATCAAGCGTATTAAAGCCCGCTGTCCGTGGGGTGACGGCCTGAAACCAACTGGCCCAAAGCTTGCTGCCAAGGCTGCCGAACTGGCCCAAGGTCGCGGGGTTGCGCCATTCCAGTGCTGCAAACAGCGCCCAAGCCAGCAGGATCAGCACCACCGTGCCCGTAAGCATCAGCTTGCTGTGCAGGCTGAGCCGTCGCCAGCTGCGTTTCTCCCATATATCGGCCAGCACGATGAAGCCGATGCCGCCGATAATGAACAGGGCGGGGATCACCACGTTGATAATCGGATCGCTGACCCAGTTGCTTAGGCTGTCGGGGAACAGCGCGAACCCCGCATTGTTGAATGCAGAAATGCTTAGGAACACCGAATGCCAAAGCCCCTGCGCCAGACCGAATTCGGGCACGAAGACAAAGGCCATCAAGGCAGCGCCGATAAGCTCTGCCAGAATGGCGATCTTCAGGATCGCCATCACCAGCGAGGTCAGATTGTAGATGCTGGGCTGGTTCAGGTCCTCGCGCAGGATAATCCGCTGCGGCATCCCCAAAGGGATACCAAGCGCGGAGAGCACCAGAACGGCAAAAGTCATCAACCCCAAGCCGCCCATCTGGATCAGAAGTGCGATGACCGCCTGCCCGAAGCCGGTAAAGGCGGTGCCGGTATCGACCACCGCCAGCCCCGTCACCGTAACAGCAGAGGTCGAGGTGAACAGCGCGTCCGACAGGCTGATCCCCGCAGTATTCGCCAGTGGAGTCCACAGGATCAATCCGCCCAGAACCACCATCGTCAGATAGATCAACACAAGCACGGCGGGCGGGGGCAGAAGCCGCCACGCGCTTTTCTGTGACCTTGAAAAGAGTTTCAAAGGCTTGCCGCAAAGCTGCGCAGGTCGGTGCGCTGCCCGAGCAGGATCAACAGATCGTCCCGTTGCAACGTGCAGTCCAACCCGTCGCGCCCGATATATTCGGTGCCCCGCATCACGCCCAGACAGCGCAGGTCGAACTTCTTGCCGTATGACAACGTCTCGAGCGATTTGCCCTCAAGCGCTTCGGGGATGCGGAAGTTGACCACGTGGTATCCGTTCCCGAGGCTGACATAGTCGCGCACCAAGGGGTTGTGGATCACCTGCGCGATATGCTGGCCGACTTCGACTTCGGGGTGGATCACGCGGTCGACACCCAGTTTCGACAAGATGCGGTGGTGCGTTTTTGTCTTGGCCTTGGCCCAGATCGTCTCGACGCCCAGCAGTTTCAGGTTGATGGCCGACAGGATGCTTGATTCAAGATCACTGCCCATGGCGACCAGCGCCATCGAACAGTCGCCCAACCCGGCCTCGCGCAGGGCGGCATCATCGCGGGCGTCCACGATCACGGCTTGGCTCAGCTTTTCGACATGGTTGCTGACGCGTTGGTCGTTCAGGTCCACGCCGATCACGTAGTTGCCAAAACGCTGCAGTTCGGTTGCGACCGTAGAGCCAAAGTTGCCAAGGCCGATCACGCCGATAGTCCGTCTTTTCACTGCCATCACGAGGGTCCTCTGAAGGGCTCAGTCTTGCCAAGGGATACATCGCGTCACAGGGGCAAGCAAGCAAGCGCCGTCAGGTCGTTTCGACGCAGTGCCGCCGGAACGCACGTTTCAGCATATCAAGCTCGGCGCGCAGCAAATCCACCTCGGCGCGCAAATCGGGGCCGGTGACCTCGTCCCCGATCAGGGTGATGCTGGCCAATGTCGCGCCAGACGCGCGGTCGACCACCAGCAATGTATGCAGCCCATCGGCGATTGCGGCTGCGGGCACAGGGATGCTGAGCACCCAGTGATCCGAGGACGCGTCATGTTCCAACTGCACCCCCGCGACATCGGCATCGGCGTGGGTGACCGCAAGATCGGGTTTGCTATCGTCCGCGCCGGTCACGATCCCTTGCCATGTGCCATCGCGCATCTGGGTTTTGGTGAGGGTCAGGTTGCTCATGCGGGGCTCCTACAACTGGGCGCGGGGGCGGCGCGAAAAGGTCAGGTCACGCAGCATGATCTGGTTCATTTCGGGGCCTTCAAAAATCAGGTCGATCCAGGCTTTCTCGACGCGTTTTTCGTTCAGGTTGGAATAGGCGAGGTCGAATTCTGCCGTGACCTCGGATTTGTTCAGCGGCAGTTCCTGCACCATCTGTTCGGTGTTGGGCCCGTGGCGGATGTTCAGGCGGGCGAAAATCTCGATCGGTTTCTCCATCTCGATTACGGCGTCCACGCGCAGGACATGCGTGCGCTTCATCCCGTCAACGCAATCATCCTGCAGGTCCAGCACCAGCGACAGGAAAGACCCGTCGAAACGGTAGACCTCAAGCCGAAGCCCATAGGGTGCCAGATGGTTTTCTTCGAGGTTGCGGATTTGCCGGATGCCGAGTTCGGACAGGGTGCAGTCGTGGAAAATCGTGACCTCATCGCCCATGGTCGCCTTGGATTGCACCGACGACAGCCCCGATTTGGTCAAGGGCGCGCGCCAAAGCTGCGGGCGCCAGGACCAATCGGTGTTATGGGGCCGAGAGAACTTGTTAGAGCCGATGCGGGGCAGGGCAAGCCGGTCTTCGGCGGTGTAGATCAGCTTGTCCAGATGCCGACGCAAGGCGCGTGCTTGACCCGCTTGTTTGCGCAGCACGGACAGTTCTGTCTGGGGGGCACGGTCGGCTTTGGCGGACCAGCGGCGGGTAAACCGCGCGATCAAGGCGCTGTCGATCAGCTTTTTCCCGAGTTTGCGCATGTGCCTGTTGCCCCGATTACGAATGGGTTGTTGGTCGTACCCTACCGCCTGTGGCGTGGGGGCACAAATGAAATGGGCCAAGGGGGCCGGCGCGCTAGTTGCGTTGCGCGACGGTGGTTATTGCAGGTGCACTGGCGTCGATGCTGCGGGTGATCAACTGTGTCAGAACCCTTCGGCCAGAGGGGCTGACGATCTCGCCGCGTTCGGGGCCGTAGACGGCGATACCGGCGGTTTGCGTGCCCATCCGTGCGACGCCGCGCCATTGGTTGGGGGAAAGCCCCCCGACAGGAATACGCCCCTGCGCGCGGAAGGTGATGCTTTGGTCGCCTTTCTCCACATCGCTCACATTCTGGAGCGAGGTTTCAGCCGCGATCTGCTGGGCGCTTGGCAGGGAGCCGGGTTTGGACTGGGTCAGGCTGACCGTGATCAACCCACGCGGTGCTGCCCCCGCAGAGGCAGGGGCCCCTAATCCGTCACAGCGTGCAATCACGGCAAAGCGCGCCTCCAGGCTGGTTTGGTCGATGCAGAAACCATCGGGGGCGACCAGTTCGACCCCTCCGGCCATTTTCGCGCGTGACAACGGCGGCTTGGCGGCACCCGAGGACGCGCCCAGCCCCTGACCGCCCTCGCAGGCGGTCAGAAGCATCACGCCAAAGGCGGCAAGCGGACCTTTACAGGTCCATATAGTCATGTGTTTCCGCCTTCGCGCCGGGATGCGTCACCGCACCAAGATAGGTTGGGCCCACAAGCTGCGCGTATTTCCACAGTGCACCGCTTTGATAGTTGGTTTTGCGGGCACCGGGCCAAGCCGCTTTGCGCTCTGCCATTTCCTCGTCCGAGATATCGACAGAGATCGAACCGGTGATCGCGTTCAGCGTGATCATGTCGCCCTGTTTGAGCAAGGCAATCGGTCCGCCATGTGCGGCTTCGGGGCCGACGTGACCAACGCAGAAACCTCGTGTCGCGCCGGAGAAACGGCCGTCGGTGATCAGTGCCACCTTTTTGCCCATGCCTTGACCGGACAGGGCCGCCGTGGTCGCCAGCATTTCGCGCATGCCGGGGCCACCAGCGGGGCCTTCGTTGCGGATCACGAACACGTCGCCTTCGCTGTAGGCCCGGTTTTGCACGGCTTCGAACGCATCCTGTTCACATTCAAAGATCAGCGCCGGACCGGTAAAGACGATGTCTTCTTCGGACATGCCCGCGATTTTCACGATGGCCCCTTCGGGTGCCAAGTTGCCCTTCAGACCAACGACGCCGCCGGTCTTGCTGATCGGTGTTTCGATCGCGTGGATCACCTTGCCGTCGGCTTCGCGTTCGATCTTGTCGAGCTCTTCACCGATGGACAGGCCCGATGCGGTCAGGCAGTCATCATGCAGCAGGCCAGCCTTGCGCAATTCTTTCATCACAACAGGCACGCCGCCCGCGTCATACAGGTCTTTTGCCACATGCGACCCGCCGGGTTTCATGTCGACGAAGTAAGGCGTGTCGCGGAAGATGTCGCACACATCGCTGAGGTTAAAGTCGATACCCGCCTCGGCGGCCATAGCGGGCAGGTGCAGACCGGCATTGGTCGATCCGCCGGTGCAGGCCACGATGCGCGCCGCGTTCTCGAACGCTTCGCGGGTGCAGATGTCGCGCGCGCGGATGTTCTTTTCGATCAGGTTCATGACGGCTTCACCCGAGGCCGCCGCATAGGCGTCGCGGGATTCATAGGGCGCAGGCATGCCAGAGGAGTTCAGCAGCGCCAGACCGATTGCCTCGGACACGCAGGCCATGGTGTTGGCGGTGAACTGGCCCCCGCAGGCACCGGCTGTCGGGCAAGCGACGCGTTCCAGAACCTCAAGCGCGGCTTGCGACATGCTGCCGTTCTGGTAGTTACCCACGGCTTCGAAAACGTCTTGCACAGTCAGGTCGCGGCTGGCGAAATCAGCAGGCACATCGGCCCCTTCCGGGACTTTGCCCGGCAGGATCGACCCACCGTAGAGGAACACGGACGGCACGTTCAGCCGCAGCATCGCCATCATCATGCCCGGCAGCGATTTGTCACAGCCCGCAAGACCGACAATCGCATCGTAGCAGTGACCGCGCATTGTCAGCTCTACTGTGTCGGCAATCGCTTCGCGCGACGCCAGAGAGGAGCGCATGCCTTCGTGGCCCATGGCGATCCCGTCGGTGACGGTGATGGTGGTGAATTCGCGCGGCGTGCCTTGCTGCGCCTTGACGCCGACCTTGACCGCCTGGGCCTGACGGTTCAGCGCGATGTTACAGGGGGCCGCTTCGTTCCAGCAGGTTGCCACACCCACCAGAGGCTGGTGAATCTCTTCTTCGGTCATGCCCATTGCGTAGTAATAGGACCGGTGCGGTGCGCGCTCTGGCCCCTCGGTCACGTGCCGGCTTGGCAGTCTGGATTTATCAAAGCGGGTGTTGGTGGACATGTGGCAGGCCTCCCTGAGTGGACGTTTACACCGGAATAGCCACCCAGCCCTGTCGCTGCAAGGCTCAAGCCACCAGTTGAACAGCGCGGGCTGTGGGCTTAGGTGTTAAATAATCCTTGGCTCTGTGCCGCCCCTAGCGAAAGCGACCCTGCATGGAGCATTCGATTTTTTCCTTTATTTGGAAATACTCCCGTCGTGACCAACTGGTTTTGCTTGTCCTCACGCTGATTACCTTCCCGATCCTCTACATCACCCTCGAACTGCCCAAGCGCATCATCAACGATGCCATTGGAGCTGAGACCGATGTGATCGACGTTTTCGGGGTGTCGTTCAGTCAGGTGCAGTTCCTGATGGTGCTGTGTTTTGCCTATCTTTTCTCGGTGCTGATCCACGGCCTGATGAAGATGCGTTTGAACACGATGAAGGGGGTGCTGGCAGAGCGGCTACTGCGTCGCTTCCGCTATCAGTTGATCGCGCGGATGATGCGTTTTCCGCGCAGCTATTTCGAAAACACCAGTCAGGGCGAGCTGGTGTCGATGGTCACCTCGGAGGCAGAGCCGATGGGCGGGTTGATGGGCGATGCGGTCGCCCAGCCTGTGTTCCAGGCGGGGCAGATGCTGATCATCCTGCTGTTCCTCTTCCTGCAATCCCCGTGGTTCGGGTTGGCGGGCGTCGCGTTGATCCCGTTGCAGGCGTATCTCATCCCGATGCTGCAGCGGCAAATCAACCTGCTGAACAAACAGCGCATCAAGGAAGTGCGGCACCTGTCGTCGGAAATCGGCGAGACTGCCGCCGGTATCACCGATCTGCGCACCAACGGCGGCTGGCGCTACCGTCTGGCGCTGTTCACCGACCGGCTTGGCCAGCTGTTCGAGGTCCGCTTCCAGATCTATCAGAAGAAATTCTTCATGAAGTTTCTCAACAACTTCATCACCCAGCTGACACCGTTCTTTTTCTATGCCGTGGGGGGATATCTTGCGATCAAGGGGCAGATCACGGTGGGCGCGCTGGTCGCGGCCTTGGCCGCCTACAAGGATTTGTCGAGCCCGTGGAAGGAACTGCTGACCTATTACAATCAGACGCAGGACATGTCGCTGCGGTGGGATGTGGTCATTGAACGTTTCGCCCCGCGGGGCGAGATCGACGCGCGCCTGTTCGAAGGTGAGCCCGATGAAGTCCCGCATCTGCGCGGCCCAATTGTGCTGGAACATGTGTCTTTGCGCACGCCGGACGGGAACACGATCCTGGATGATCTGAACCTCGAAATACCCAAAGGCGCGCGCGTCGCGCTTGAGATGCCCAACCAATCCGAACGCAACGCTCTGGCAGAGCTTTTGGTGCGCGAGGCCGTGCCGAGCCGCGGGCGGATCACGATGGCGGGGCATAATCTGGCAGAGCTGCATCAGGCGGTGCTTGCGGCGCGGATCGGCTATTCCGATGCGCACCCCTATCTGTTTCAGGGCACCGTCGGGGACAATCTGCTGATGCCTCTGCGGTCGAGCCCGAAAACCGTCCTCTGGGACCCCATGAAAACCGACCGCGCCGCGATCGAGACAAAGCGGTCGGGCAATAGTCTGGACAGCACCAAGGCGGATTGGCTGGACCCCGGGCTCGCCGATCTGAGCACCCGCGAGGACATCAACGACTGGTGGTATGAGCTGGCCAGCGCCGTTGGCACACAGGACATGATGTTCCGTCGCATGGCCGCCGACCGGATGGACCCGGACAAACACCCCGAGCTTGCGGCCCGCGTGGTTGCCCTGCGTGACGAGGTGCACGAGCGGCTGAAAGAGCAAGGACTGGACAAGGTGGTGCACCGCTTCGACCCAGATCGGTTCAACCCGGCGCTGCCGCTTGGGGGGAACCTGATGTTCGCCGCGCCCATCCGCAGCATCTCGCAGGCGGGTCTGGCGCTTGAACGCAGCTTTCTGGCGATGATCATCGAACAGGGTCTGGCCGAGCAGGGCATCGCGATTTCACAGACGCTGGTAGAAACGTTGCACCAGACCTTTGGACGTGATGGCACCGACCACCCGCTGTTCACCGCGCTCGGCATCGAGGAAGAACTGTACGAACAACTGGTCGATATCGCGCTACGGCGTCGCGCCAAAGGGGATGAAGCGCTGAGCGAGGATGAATTCTCGTTGCTGCTTACCGTGCCCTTTGCCTTCACGGCCGAACAGATCGGCCCGGCTTTCCCTGCGACCTTCAAGGACGAGATCCTGAAAATCCGTAAGCAGCAGGGTGCCGAGATGCGCGAACGGGCGCGGGATATGTTCGTGCCGATCACACCTGACCAGTATCTGCCGCGTCTGACGATACTTGAAAATGTGTTGTATGGCCGGATTTCCGCCGTGGCGGGGCTTCAGGCGGATCTGGTTCTGGATGTGGTGTCGGACGTGTTCAAGAAACACGGGCTGCAACAGGATGTCGCGCTCAACGTCTTTGATCTGCCGGTCAGCATCGGCGGGTCAAATATCGCGATGATGTTCCAGGAACGCGCCGGATTCAGCCGCGCGGCGATGAAACGGCCCGATATCCTGATCCTGAACCAGTCGCTTGCGGGGCATGACGCAGAAAGCTTGCAACGGTTGCGCGACAAGGTCAGCGAACTGCTGCCCGAAACGACCCAGATCTACATGGATAGCTCCTTTGCCAATCCTGACGATTTCGACATGTACATCAAGATCCGTGGCGGGCGCATTGACGGTCTGGCGCAGGTTGATACTCCCAGTCAGGACGACAGCATCTCGGACGATTTGCGACGCAAACTGCGGATCATCGCGCGCAACGACTTGTTCGGCAACCTCGACCCGCGCAACCAGCGTCTGCTGGCCTTTGCGGCGCAGTGGTACACCGTCGCACAGGGAGAGATGGTCTTTGCTCAAGACCAACGGCCAGATGCGGTCTACCTCTGTCTGTCGGGCAAGGGAGAGCTGAGCTGGCGCGACCCCGAAGGGTTGGCGCATCACGTCTCGACCGTCGAAAAGGGGCGGTTGATCGGTGACCTTGCGGTCATCGTGAACGAGCCGCGGCAGATGGATTTTGTCGCCGTCGAAGACAGCCGTTTCCTTCGGATCGGTGCGGATCAATTCAAGTCGGTGGTTGAAAATGACCGTGTGATCCTGCTGAGCCTTCTACGCACGGTATCAAGCCATCTGACCAACGCCGCCGACTTGCTTCGTGCGGCACGGGTGGATATCCCGCGCGAAGACGAAGCCTTGCCCCCGCCCGTAGGAGATGACCCCGCGTGACCCGATACGCTGCCCACAAAGCCTTTGTCGCCCCTGCGATCCCCTCGGCGGCGCTGTGGCGGCTGATCCTCGGGTTTCTTGCGGCAACCGCGATCTACCTGCTGCTCAACAACCTGATGTTCTCCACCCTGTTCAACCTGATGGGGCCGCGTGCGGACGGGTTCTATGACAGCTTGCTGTCAGGCAAGACGCCGATGGCGATGTTCCTGCTGCTTGGCAGCTTCGGGCTGATGATCGTCGGCGTGGCCGTGGTGACACGGGTGATCCACAAACGTCCCGTGCGTGGCCTGATCGGCCCGTCGGGGCTGGTGGTGCCGCAGTTCTGGGCCGTGCTCAAGATGCTGGTGCTGCTTGGTGCGGTGACCTATTTGCTGCCACCGTGGAACCTTGGCGCGCCCTATGTGCCCAACCTCGCGCTTGGCACATGGCTGATGTTGCTGCCGTTTTCGCTGCTCGGGGTGCTGGTACAGGTCAGCGCCGAAGAGATCGTCTTTCGCGGTTATGTCCAGCAGCAATTGGCGGCACGGTTCAACTCTCCGCTGGTGTGGATGGTGCTGCCGGCCGTGATTTTCGCGCTTGGGCACTATCTTCCCGACCAAGCCGGCGAAAATGCGCTGGTCATAGCACTTTGGGCCGGTGTCTTCGGGATGTTGATGGCCGATCTGACCGCGCGGGCAGGGTCGCTGGGGCCAGCCATTGCAGTGCATTTCTGCAATAATGTCGCGGCGATCGTCATCACCTCTTTGCCCGATGACCTATCGGGTTTGGCGCTGTATTTGACCCCCTTCGGGATGGATGATGTTGACGCGTTGCGCGCGTGGTTGCCCGTCGATTTCGCGCTGATGCTGGTCAGCTGGCTTGCCGCACGGCTGGCGATCCGCCGTTGATTGCAATTTACTGCGCGTCAGCTTATTTGGAAGGCGAAACTGGAAGCAAAGGTTCACCATGAACTGGATCAACAACTACGTCCGTCCTCGGATTAACTCCATCTTCTCGCGTCGAGAGACGCCGGACAATCTGTGGACGAAATGCGAAGAATGCGGCACCATGCTGTTCCACCGCGAGGTGTCGGACAACCTGAACGTCTGCACCAGCTGTGGTCACCACATGGCGATTACCCCGCGTGAACGCTTCAAGGCGCTGTTCGACGGCGGCATCTTTACCGAAGTCAAAGTACCCGCGCCGACGCCGGACCCTTTGCACTTTCGCGATCAGAAGAAATACCCCGACCGCCTGAAGGCCGCCCAGAAACAAACGGGCGAAGCCGAAGCGATGCTGGTCGCCACCGGTGAAATCGGCCGCACGCCGATCGTCGCGGCAGGTCAGGACTTCTCGTTTATGGCCGGGTCCATGGGCATGTATGTCGGCAACGCCATCATCGCCGCGGCTGAAAAAGCGGTTAAGCTGAAATGCCCGCTGGTGCTCTTCTCCGCTGCCGGTGGCGCGCGTATGCAAGAAGGCATCCTGAGCCTGATGCAAATGCCGCGCACCACCATCGCCGTGCAGATGCTGAAAGAAGCGGGGCTGCCCTATATCGTCGTTCTGACCCACCCCACGACCGGTGGTGTCACGGCGAGCTATGCGATGTTGGGGGATGTCCAGATTGCGGAACCCAATGCGCTGATCTGCTTTGCCGGCCCGCGTGTGATTGAACAGACCATTCGCGAGAAACTGCCCGAAGGCTTCCAGCGCGCCGAATATCTGCTGGACCACGGCATGCTGGACCGCGTGACTCCGCGCACCCAGATGCGGGATGAGTTGATCGACATCACGCGGATGCTGATGAAACTGCCCCCCGCGGTGCGCGGCGATCTGCCTGCGCCGACCGAAGGCGGCGATATTGCCCATGCGCTGACGCCAGAACCCGATGCGGCCCCCAAAGCCGAAGCGGCGGAACCCAAGGCGAAATGACGCAGAACACATCGGATGCAGTGCTGGCGCGTATGATGGCGCTGCATCCCAAGATTATCGACCTGACGCTGGATCGCATGTGGCGGCTGCTGAACGCTTTGGGCAACCCCCAGAACGACCTGCCCCCTGTGATCCATATTGCCGGTACCAATGGTAAAGGATCGACACAGGCGATGATCCGTGCGGGGCTTGAGGCGGATGGCCACCGCGTCCACGCCTATACCTCGCCCCATCTGGCGCGCTTTCACGAACGCATCCGCCTTGCCGGAGAGCTGATTTCCGAAGCCGCGCTGACCGAGATGCTGGATGAATGTTACGCCGCCAACAACGGCGAGAGCATCACTTATTTCGAGATCACAACCTGCGCCGCGCTACTGGCCTTTGCCCGTACTCCGGCGGATTATACCCTGCTTGAGGTCGGCCTTGGCGGGCGTCTGGACGCGACCAATGTGATCGACCAGCCCGCATTGACCGTCATCACGCCGGTGTCGATTGATCACCAACAGTTTCTGGGCACGACCCTGCCGGAGATTGCGGGTGAAAAAGCCGGCATCATCAAACGTCGCGTGCCCTGCATCGTCGGCCCGCAACAAGATGCAGCGCTCGAGGTGATAGAGACGCAGGCGGCACGCCACCACGCCCCCGTTTTTGCCTATGGTCAGCAGTGGCATGTGGCCCCCGAAGCCGGACGCATGGTCTATCAGGATGACTCGGGGCTGCTGGACCTGCCCAAGCCTAACCTGTTGGGAATGCACCAGATTTCCAACGCCGGTGCGGCTTTGGCGGCATTGCGTCAATTGGGGGCCTCCGCGCAAGCGTGCGAGGCGGCTGTGACCCGCGCCGAATGGCCCGCCCGAATGCAACGTCTGCGTCACGGGCCGCTGATCGACGCAGCGCCGCAGGCCGAATTATGGCTGGACGGCGGGCATAACCCTGCTGCGGGCGACGCCATCGCGGCGGTGCTAGAGGACATGCCCGCCCGCCCCACATTCCTGATCTGTGGCATGTTGAACACCAAGGATATCGGCGGCTATCTGCGCCCTCTGGCCGGTCATGCAGAACAATTGTTCGCCGTCTCGATCCCCGGTGAAGCAGCGACGTTGCCGGCCACCGAAACCGCGCGCGCAGCGATCGACGTCGGCCTGACCGCGCAAGAGGCACCTAGCGTCGCCGAAGCGCTTGCAACCATTGTCGCGAAGGTGCCCCACGCGCGGGTATTGATCTGCGGTTCGCTCTATCTGGCAGGCGCAATTTTGCGGGAAAACGGATAGCCTTTTAACAATTAGAATTGGCTATATTTACGATTTGTAGGGAATTTGCGTCCTAAGGTCCGAGGGTAACATTTTTGCCTTTGGGGGGACCAATGCAATGACCAATACGTATCAGAATTTTCTTGCGCTGCGCAGGATGGTGTTCGGCCATCTCCGTCTGCTCGCAATCTTTGTCGGTGTGACCTTTATCGTCGATCACTGGCGATCTTCCGCGGCCCACGACGCCGCGCAGGGCTATGCCAATGGACAGGTGGCGTATCTGGCCTCCGGTGGGCCAGCCTTTGTGCCGCTGTCGCCTGCGACGCTGCTCAACAAGATGCACAAAGACGCTTCCTTTGACGTGGGGGATGCCGTCAGCGCGATCGTCCAATCGTTCGATGATAGCAAACGCGGCCAAGTGCTTGAATCCTACCTGATCTGGGCGATCAGCACGGAACGGTCGGACAGCTATATTGATACTTTGCTGAACAGCGCGGCGGCCAAAGGCGATTTCAAAGTACCACCGGCGCTTACGACAGCCTCTGGTGCGCTGAATACGGCAGGTTTGCTGACGGCGGTTGTTGTCGCTGAACGCAAGGCTTTGGCCGCCCGCCAGACTGACGGCGATCAAGCTCATGCTCGCGACGGGCAGCAGATCCGCCAATCCGTCGCCTTTTACCACAATCAGGCTGCGCCACTCTATCTGGCCGCAGTCGATCTGCAGCGGGATGGGTACGCCCCGGGACGGCGGCGCAATTAAGCGCCCCAGCCTTCCCCCTGCATTTCGCGCAAACGCGATGCCGTACGCTCGAACTCGAAGGTGCCTTCCCCCTCAAGATATAGCATTTCGGGTTCGGCCGCGGCCGAGCAGATCAACCTCACCTTAGCCTCGTATAACGCGTCAATCAGGGTCACAAAGCGTTTGGCTTCATTGAAGTTTGACCGGCCAAGACTGGGGATATCATCCAGCATCAACACGCGCACGGCCTCTGCCAATGTCAAATAGTCTGCCGCCCCTAGGGGCCGACCACAAAGCGCGTGGAACTTGGCGCGGGCGACACCGTTGCGAAACTCCGGCACGACGACATCGCGCCCCTTCACCCGCAGGATCAGCTCCTCCCCCGGGCCGCCAGCCAGATCCTCCCAGACGGCATTCATCGCGGCACGGCTCTCTGGGTTGACGGGGGTGAAATAGGATTTCGTACCCGCCAATCGGTCCTGTCGGTAGTCGCGCGGGCTGGCGAGCTCCATCACCTTCATCTTCTCTTTGATCAATTCGATGAAGGGCAGGAATATCTGGCGGTTCAGACCGTCTTTATAGAGGTCATCCGGTATCCGGTTCGACGTTGTCACCACAACCACACCAGCTGCAAAAAGCGCTTCAAACAGCCGGCCGACGATCATGGCGTCAGTGATGTCGGTGATCTGCATCTCGTCAAAGGCCAACAGCTTCACGCTATTCGCGACCTCGGCTGCGACTGGCGCAATCGCATCGTCGACGCCTGTTTTCCGCGCCTCATGCATCGCGTTGTGAATTTCCTGCATGAACGCGTGGAAATGCACTCGCCGCGTTGGCACATCGCCCATATTTGCCGCGAACATATCCATCAGCATCGACTTGCCGCGACCCACACCACCCCAAAGATACAGACCCTGCGGTGGCTCGGGCGCGCGCTTGAAAAAGCCCTTTTTCTGCGGGGCCATCAAGGCGCTGCGAATGCGGTCAAGCTCCGGCAGTACGGCCTCTTGCGCGGGGTCCGGCGACAGGCTGCCGTCGGCAACGCGGTTATCGTAAATGGTGCGTAAATCAGTCATGCCTTTGGCTTACAATGTGCCTCAGGCTTTGGGAAGAACCCCCGCAGGCCGATATGCGCGCAGTTTTGAAATTGACGGCCCCGGTTTCAAAGCTACGGTGGCGCCACGTGCTTCGGGGGTCATCATGGAAAAAAATACGTCAATCTTCACACCGGTGCTGATCGTCGGGTGTCTGATCATCATGGTGAGCTTTGCCGTGCGTGCCTCTTTTGGCGTCTTTCAGATCCCCATCGCGGAAGAGTTCGGCTGGCTCCGCTCCGAATTCTCGCTGGCGATCGCGATCCAGAACCTCGCCTGGGGCATCGGCCAACCGATCTTTGGCGCCATGGCCGAGAAGATCGGAGACCGCCGCGCCATTATCATTGGGTCCGTGGTCTATGCCGTGGGGCTGGTGCTGTCGGCCAATTCGGTGTCACCGATTGAACACCAAACCTATGCGTGGTTGGTGGGTTTCGGGATCGCGGGAACGGGCTTTGGCGTGATTTTGGCCGTGGTGGGCCGCGCCTCAACGGCCGAGAACCGGTCCATGTCGCTGGCCATTGCCACGGCGGCGGGCAGCGCGGGTCAGGTCTTTGGTGCGCCAGTGGCGGAATGGTTGCTGGGGTTTCTCAGCTGGCAGGCGACCTTCCTTGTCTTTGCGGGCGCGATCATGGCGATGTTGTTGACGCTGCCGTTGATGCGCGCCCCCGCGATGGCCAGCAAGGCCGAGCTGGAGGAAAGCCTGTCGCAAATCCTGGGCAAGGCGCTGCGCGACCCGACCTTTACCTTCATCTTTATCGGCTTCTTTTCCTGCGGCTATCAGCTGGCCTTTATCACCGCGCATTTTCCTGCCTTCGTGACCGAACTTTGCGGTCCGATCTTGGCGGGCGGCGTGCTGCATAACATCGGGATCACAACAACCTCTGCCCTGGGTGCGGTGGCGATTTCCCTGATCGGTCTGGCCAATATCGCCGGAACATTGTTGGCGGGGTGGGCGGGCAAACGCTATTCCAAAAAGTACCTGCTGGCTGCGATCTATACTGGACGTACCGTGATTGCGGCGTTGTTTATCCTACTGCCGATCACGCCGGTGTCGGTCATCCTGTTCTCCATCGGGATGGGGGCATTGTGGTTGGCGACGGTGCCGCTGACCAGCGGGCTGGTCGCGCATATCTATGGGCTGCGCTATATGGGCACGCTTTATGGGATCGTGTTTTTCAGCCATCAGTTGGGCAGCTTTATGGGGGTCTGGCTGGGCGGGCGGATGTATGACGCTTACGGCGATTACACCGCCGTGTGGTGGATCGGTGTGGCCGTGGGCGCGTTTAGCGCGCTGATCCATTTGCCCATCCGCGAGAAGCGGTTGCCCGGGCTGGTGACGAGTTAATCTGTCGCCTTATCCGCCGTGTCGATATGTGCCTTGATCGCTGCAATGATCTGGGGCGCATGGGTATAGGGCAGGCCGTGGCCCGCGCCTTTGATCACCTCGTGTTCGGCGGCGCGGTTCCATTCGGCAAGGCTGCCGATGGCTGACGCGGGGATCACCTGATCGTCCTGTCCCCAAAGCGCCAGCACAGGGATATCATGCGTCCGGATCGCGCGGTGTTCATCCCGCAGCACATCCGCAAGAATACCGCGACGGCTGGCCAGTACCGCAGGAACATAGTGCTTATAGTCCAGCTGTTCGGCCTGATGGTCGTGGATGTGGCGGACCTGCACGGGGATGTCACGTTCAGCCCTGATGCCGCGCCGAAAGGTCGGCGGGAACAGCGCCAGCATCAGCCAATCGCCGACCAGCGGGGTTTTGGCCATAAAGTCCACCAGCTTGTTCGGTGCCAGCCCCATCCCTGCGGGCGCCAGCAGGATCAGCCGTTCGACACGTTCGGGGAAAGCGGCGGCAAAGCACGTCGCGATAGAGCCGCCCATGGAATACCCCAGCAGGGTAAAGCTGCCGGTGACATCCTGATCTTCCAGCAGGTCTTGCAACTGTTTGATAAAGAACTGGCGATCTTGCGGGCCAGACGGACGGTCGGAATAGCCGCGCCCGTAAAGGTCATAGGTCAGCGTCCGGTACCCCATCGACGCCAACCCGCGTGCGACCGCGCGCCAGACAATGCTGGGGGTGGTCAGCCCGTGGATGCAAACGACAACAGGGCCTTGGGCGGGGCCGGTCCACGCGTAATGGGTAACCCCGTCGGGCAGCTCTGCGAATTGGCCAAGGGCGCTGCCGCGGTCCGCGTCCTCCATTTCGGCACGGTTGCGTTCGATCACAAGCGGGATTGCGATGATCAGAGCCGCAATGAGAAGAAACCAGATCATCTGTGAGCGCGCCACCGGTCAAGGATATAGCGGCTGGTCATCAGGTCCAGATGCGCGCCGCCGCCGTTTTTGAACAGGGTGATGTCATCCTCTGACTGGCGGGTGAACGCACCGAGATCATAGTAATCCGCGACGATGTCACTTGCGCTCAGCACACCTTGGGCGATCGGAATCTTCAGCTCACCGATATGATCAACCGTGGTGTCGAGGCTGTCGACAAAGACCCGGGCACGGGTCAGCGCCGTATCATCCACCTCGCGCATGTCGGGGCGGTAGGCACCGATCAGGTCAAGGTGCTGGCCGGGTTGCAGCCACGCGCCCTTGATCAGCGGTTCGGTCGACATGGTGGCGCTGGTGATGATGTCCGCGTCGCGCACGGCGGTCTCAAGATCATCGGCAACGCGCAGCCCTTCGATATCACGTGCCATCGCCTGAGCATTGGGGGCGGATCGGTTCCACACCGTGAATGCGGCATCGGGAAACACCGCCCGGTAGGCAGCGTGAAGCCCGCGCCCTTGGGTGCCCGCGCCGACGATCAGGATTTTGCGGCTGTCGGGGCGGGCAAGCCTGCGCGCGGCGAGCAGGCTGTCACCGGCGGTTTTCCATTTGGTCACGAGGTGAAAATCTACCAAAGCCTCGAGCGCGCCGTGATCATCTGCGTAAAGCGACACGCCGCCGTTCACCATCGGCGCCCCTTTGGCGGGGTTGTCGGGAAAGATGGTGGCGGATTTCACCGCCAAACCCAACCCGTCGATCCACGCGGCGCGGTTCAGCAAGGTGTCCTTGCCCCGATACAAAAACGTATCCGCGATTTCGGCGCGCGGCAGGTTGTGCCCCTCGGCCAGTGCGTCGGTCAGGCCGATCCAGTCCAGCAGCGCGTCGCCGGCGTCGAAGGGGATGATGTCGAACTGGGTCATGCGGCCTCTGCTTCGGTCAACAGCCCCGCAGCGACGAGCCTGTCAGCCCAGCCGTCCGGCCCGGTGAAATGATGGGTCTGCCAGCCGCGGGCGTTGGCGGCGTTGATATTGTCGATACGGTCGTCGGTGAACAAAAGCGCGTCGCCGGACAGGCCCGATCCTTCCTCGAGCGCTGCATAGATCGCGGGGTCGGGTTTGATCATACCCATATGACCCGAGATGAAATCGCGGTCAAAGGCGCGCAGGAAAGGGTAGTGTTCTGCCGCATGATCATAGGATTGGATGCCGAAATTGGTCAGTGAAAACACCGGCACGCCCTTGGCCTGCAGCGCCTCTTTCAGCCTGAGAGAGCGGGGGATCACGGGGGCGGCCATTTCGATCCAGCGATCATGCCACATGCGGATCTCATCGCGCCAGGCGGGGTTGGCCTCGGCGGCGGCATAGATCGTGTCGGTGAAATGCTGGCCGCTATCGACAAGATCGTTCATGCCGTGCAGGTCCACCTCGGCGAACATGGCGCGGCGGCGGTCCTCTCCGATTACGGAGTCATAGAACCGTTCGGGCTGCCATTCGATCAGCACATTTCCGATGTCAAAGACGACTGCCGCTGGTTTCATGTGCTCTTCCTTTTGCCGGGTCGATGGGGGCACCTGCGCCACCCTTGCCCTATCGTTGTGCAGCGCGAAGCTCGCGTTCTAGCGCGTCCAGAAAACGGGAGCGGTCGGCCTTTGTAAACCCTTTGCTGCCGCCCTGGCGAAACGGGTCCGCGGCACGCAGGTCGGCCATCAAATCACGCGTCGCCAGCACATTGCCGATATTGGCTGCGGTCAGCGCTTCGCCGTTGTGTTTCAGCACCCGCGCGCCGGCTTCGACACAGCGGGCGGCAAGAGGAATGTCGCCGGTCACCACGACGTCACCGGGGCCGCAGCGTTCGGCGATCCAGATGTCGGCGATGTCGGGGCCGTCGGGGACAATTACGGTTTCGACCAGCGGGTTCTGCGAGGGACGCAGCCCGCCGTTGGACACCACAAACATCCGCACCTTGTGGCGGGTGGCAACGCGTTCCGCCTCTGCCTTCACGGGGCAGGCGTCCGCGTCGATATAAAGCACCGTCATCGCCGGGCCCTATCGCGCATAAAGCGCATCGGCGTGGAAGGCGATGTGGTCTTCCATGAAGGTCGAGATAAAGAAATAGCTGTGATCATAGCCCGGCTGCATCCGCAATGTGGCGTTCTGGCGGGCTTTCGCCATCGCCTGGGCCAATGCTTCGGGTTTCAGCAGATCAAGGAATTGGTCATCGGTGCCCTGATCAATGAGGATCGGCCCGTCAAAGCCGCGTTCCGCCATCAAAAGCGTCGCGTCATGTTTGGCCCAAGTCGTCTCGTCACTGCCCAGATAGGCTATCAGCTGTTTGCGGCCCCAGTCACTGCTGGTTGGATGCGCAATCGGCGCGAAAGCCGAGACCGAGGTAAAGCGCCCCGGCAGGTTCATCGCCAGCGTCAGCGCCCCGTGCCCGCCCATGGAATGGCCGCAGATCGCCTGCCGGTCCATATCCAGCGCGAAGTTTTCACCCAGCAGCGCCGGCAGCTCGTCGGCGATATAGTCCCACATCTGGAAATGCGGTGCCCACGGGTCTTGGGTGGCGTTCACATAGAAGCCCGCGCCCTTGCCCAGATCATAGGCGTCGTCGTCGGCCACATCCTCACCGCGGGGGGAGGTGTCGGGAAAGACCACCGCGATCCCGTGTTCCGCGGCCCATGCCTGCGCCCCCGCTTTGGTCATCGCGTTTTCATGGGTGCAGGTCAGCCCCGACAGGAACCACATCAAGGGCACCGGGCCCTGCTGCGCCTCTTCGGGCAGGAACAGCGCAAAGGTCATGTCGCAGTTGCAGGCGGTGGAGCGGTGGGAATAGACGCCTTGGGTGCCTTTGAAGCTGGCGTTTTCGGAAATCGTTTTCATCGGGCGTCTCCTGTGTCTGGTTGGTCTATGGCTATCGGCCCTCGGTCTGCGCGGCAAGGGCAGGACGCTGCGCTGGCTGAGTATTTGCAAAAGGGTGAAGGCTAAAGCGCGGTGACCCACGCGATGACAAGGCTGACGCTGAGGATGCTGAGCAGTGTCGAGACAAGGATTGCGGCAGACACACGTTGCGGCCCGACGTTATAATGTTGGGCCAGCATATAGACATTGCCCGCGACCGGCAGCGCGGCGGTGGCGATGATCACGCCCGCCTTATACGGATCGACGTTGAACAACCACAGCGCGGCAAAACCCACAAAGGCCGGGTGCAGCACCAGTTTGCAAAACGATAGCCAGCCCGCGACATGCAGCTTTTCCGCCGATTTCGTCGCCAGCGACGCCCCGATGGCAAAAAGCGCGCCGGGGGTCGCGGCCCCGCCGAGGATGGCCAGAAATTCGTTCATCGGATCAGGGATCGGGATCTGAAGGCCGGACCAGATAAAGCCAAGGGTCATGGCGACGATCATCGGGTTTTTCACCAGCCCCACGGAAATCGTGCGCAGGGCGCGGAGGCTCAGCTGACCATCGCGCGCCCCGGTGATCAGGATCACGATGAGGCTGGAAAACACGATCAGATCCACCGCCAAGGCCAGCACGACGGGGCCGATTGCCTCTGCCCCGAGCAGCAGGGTCAGCATGGGCACGCCGAGGAAGCCGGTGTTGCCGATCACGGCACATTGGGCCTCCATCGCGGTGGCGGGGACATCGAGGCGGCGCAGAAAGCCTGTCAGCGTTGCGATGCCATAGACAAAGCCCGTGCCCCATAGATAGGCCGCGACAAGACGGCTGTCCCAGACCTCGGCCAAGGACAGGTTGGCGGAAAAGCGGAACAGCATGGCAGAGAGGGCGAAATAGAAGACGAATTTGGTCAGGTAGGCCGTGGCCTCTGCGGTGAAGAACCGCGTGCGCCCGGCCCAATAGCCCAAGCCGATCAGCGCGAAAAAGGGAAGTGTCTTGAGAAAGATCGCCAGCATGTGAAATTGGTAGCGGCTGGCTGTGCTTCGTGCAACGGGGCAACAGTGCTGTGACGCAAATACACAGGCTTTGGGGTGGGGGCTGCATTTGGGACTTGGAACTGAACGGTTCAGTTTATACTCTGCCTTTCAAACTGCCGGAGCCTTCATGACCAGTGACCAGACCAAGGTTCGTAAGGGCCGTAAATTCGATCAGGTTCTTGCGGGGGCACGTGATGTCTTTATGGCAGACGGGTTCGAGGGCGCGAGCGTGGACGCGATTGCCCGTGCCGCCGGCGTGTCCAAGGCGACACTGTACAGCTATTTCCCCGACAAACGCCTGTTGTTCATGGAGGTCGCCGATACCGAATGTGCCCGCCAGTCGCGGCAGGCTTTCGAAGGTATCGACACCGATGCGCCGCCGCGTGTGGTGCTGGGGCTGGCCGGTCGGCATCTGCTAGGGTTCATCACATCGACCTTTGGTCAGCAGATGTTTCGCCTATGCGTGGCCGAATGTGATCGGTTCCCCGAGCTTGGCCAGCGCTTTTATAACTCCGGCCCAGCTGTGGTCCGGCGCGAGATGGCGGGGTATTTCGAGACCGCTGTCGCCCGTGGGCAGTTGTGTATGGAGGACCCGCTACTGGCAGCCGACCAATTCGGAGAGCTTTGCAAGGGGGATGTCTGGCTGCGACTGACCTTTGGGATCATCGACAGGATTTCTCAGGCAGAGATCGACCGCGTGGTAGACAGCGCGGTCGATGTATTTCTGGCGCGCTACGCGGCTTAGCCCTTGGGCCGGTTGTCGATAATCCGCACCGCTTTGCCTTCGGAACGGGTGATGGTGTTCACATCGCCCACGTCGATCATCACGCTGATGCCCACGGTTTCCTTGATCTGCGCGGCCAGCTGCTGTGCCGCTGTTTGCCGGGCGGCATCGTCGACGGTGGCGTCGACACATTCGCACAGCACCCGCATCTGATCCATGCGGTCGGGCTTGCTGAGCTCGATCTGGAAATGCGGAGCGAGACCGGGGGTGGCCATCAACGCCTCTTCGATCTGGGTGGGGAAGACGTTGACGCCGCGCAGGATGATCATGTCGTCGCTGCGGCCGGTGACTTTCTCCATCCGGCGCATGCTGCGGGCGGTGCCCGCGAGCAGGCGGGTCAGATCGCGGGTGCGGTAGCGGATAATGGGAAACGCCTCTTTGGTGAGCGAGGTAAAGACAAGCTCCCCCTGTTCGCCATCGGCCACGGGCTGCCCGGTTTCGGGGTTGATGACCTCGGGGTAGAAATGATCCTCCCAGATGTGCAAACCGTCTTTGGTTTCGACACATTCGCAGGACACGCCGGGGCCCATGATCTCGGACAGACCATAGATATCGACAGCGTGCATATCAAACGCCTGTTCAATCTCGAGCCGCATGGCATTGGTCCAGGGTTCGGCCCCGAAGATACCCACTTGCAGCGAAGACTGGCGCGGATCGATGCCTTGACGCGCGTATTCATCAAGGATCGACAGCGCGTAAGAGGGTGTGACCGTGATGCCGTCGGGTTTGAAATCCTCGATCAGGCGGACCTGTCGCGGGGTCATCCCGCCCGAGATCGGTACCGTGCTTAGCCCAAGGCTATCTGCCCCCAGATGCACCCCCAACCCTCCGGTAAACAGCCCGTAGCCATAGGCGTTATGCAGCATGTCGCCGGGTTTCAGCCCTGCCGCGCGCAAGGACCGCCCCATGACACTGCCCCAATTGGCGAGGTCATTCTTGGTGTAGCCCACGACCGTCGGCTGGCCGGTGGTGCCCGAGGACGCATGGATGCGCGCCAACTGGTCGCGGGGCACGGCGAACATGCCGAAGGGGTAGTTGTCGCGCAGGTCGGTTTTCACGGTGAAGGGGAATTTCGCCAGATCGCTCAGGTCGTTCAAGTCGTCGGGGTGGACGCCCGCGGCATCAAAGCTTTGACGGTAGAAAGGCACATTCACATAGGCGTGGTGCAGGGATTTTTTCAGCCGCTCCAGTTGCAGGGCGCTGATTTCATCGCGGCTGGCAAGCTCGATCGGGTCAAGCGATGATCGGGCAGGCGTGAGGTCTTTCATGGGGTCATTTCCTCCTCGAAATGGTGGCCTTTGATGGTGCGTGACAGGCCACGGAACAAGGCGATGGTGCGCCCGTCCTCCCCCGTGACTGTCACGTCATAGACGCCGGAGCGTCCGGTTCTGGATTGTTCGCGCGCCGCCGCCTGCAACCGTTCGCCAGCCTTCCCCGGTGCGAGGTAGGAAATCTGGTTCTGCTGGGCGACGGCAAGCTGGTTGTAGCTGTTGCAGGCGAAGGCAAAGGCGCTGTCGGCGAGGGTGAAGATATACCCGCCGTGGGCGATGCCGTGGCCGTTCAACATGGCCGCGGTGACCACCATCGACAGCTCCGCCGCGCCGGGGGCGATATGGTCGATGCGCATCCCCAAAGACTGGCTGGCCGTATCGGTGGACCACATGGCAGCGGCGGATTTTTCGGCGCGGAGTTGCGGGGTCATAGCGGGCCTTTATGTTTCACAATTTTGATGCTTGCATAGATAATGTAACGCTTTCAAGAGAATTGATCGGCGGCTCTCTTGATTTGAGCGGCGAAGGGCGCAACTGTCAAAACATGACAGTGCATATTCATCCCTCACACCCGCAGAATGAACGCGCGCCCGAACAGGTTTCCTTTCACCGGACGGAGCTTGGTCCGATCCTGTCGCTCTATGGGCGCATGGTCGCGGCGGGGGAATGGCGCGACTATGGAATCTCTTCGCTGCGCGAGGTCGCGGTGTTTTCAATCTTCAGGCGCACTGCAGAGATGCCGCTTTACCGGATCGAGAAACGCCCCAAGCTGCGGTTGAAGCAAGGGATGTACGCGGTGATCGGGGCCAATGGACAGGTGTTGCGCCGCGGTCAGGATCTGGCTGCCGTGCTGCGCGTGCTGGAACGCAAGATGATCCGCGCCGTCGACACCTAGACCGCTGCGCTGGTCGAGGGGGCGGATGGATTTAAGGCCATTTGGAAGGGCTTAGGCGTTTGTGCCCGGTCAGCGGGCCGTCGGTTTTTGCGATACGGGTCAGTGCGTTCTGGATGGTTTCGCGGGTGACGGCCATATGATGCGCATTGGCGTGGATCATGGTGGCGGGGTCGAGGACCAGCGCCACATGGCCTTTCCAGAACAGGAGGTCATTGCGTTGGATGTCGCGCGGGACGGGGCCTGCACCTGCCACGGGGTCGGCAAAGCTGGTCTGCTGCTGGTCGCTGTCACCGGGGCAGGGAATGCCGCAGGCGAGGAAGGCGGCCTGAACGAGGCCCGAGCAATCGATCCCCCAGCGGCTGTTCCCGCCCCAGAGGTAGGGCGTGCCGAGAAACAGCTCCGCGACGGCGGCGGGGTCCAGGAAAGCGTGCGGCAGCGGGGCGAGGTGTTGGGTCGGGATATGGCCAAGCGAGGTCTGGGCAAATCGGCCTTCCGTTCCAGCCACCATAACGCGGCTGCCAAAGCTGAGGCTGCTGACATCCGGTGATTTCAGATCGGCACGCGCATAGGCGTGGGTGGCGGGTGCGGTGACGACGTGAGTCGGGCGGACCGCAGGACCGATGGCGGTTTCGGATATGTAACCGCAGTAGTTATCCTTGGTCAGTTGCACATAGGCGGTGCCATCGGTGCGATCCAGCACGGTCAGCGCCTCACCGTAGAGCGCTTGCCGGTCGCGGGGGCCGTCGGGGCTGCGGTTCAGATCAACGACCGGTAGGGTGATCTGCGCCGCCGTCTTTTCGGTGATCCGCTCGGGGTCGGGATGCAGGCGTCGGTCGGTCATTTTGACAAGATCGCCCCGAGGCTGGCATGCAGCGCGCGTGTGGCCTGACCCACGCCGCCTTTGGCGCGGGCAGGGGCGGCGCTTGGTTGCCAGCCGTAGATGTCGAAATGCGCATAGGGGCTGTCGGTGACGAAGCGACGCAGAAACAGCGCGGCGGTGATACAGCCTGCGAACCCGCCAGAGGGGGCGTTATCCAGATCGGCGATACCGGGTTCGATCAGCGGCTCGTAGGGCGTGTGGAAGGGCATACGCCAGACGGGGTCGGCGTGGGTGGCGGCAGCGGATTCCAACGCGGCGACGAAATCGGGATCGTCGCTGAAATAGGGGGCAAGATCGGGGCCCACGGCGACCCGTGCGGCACCGGTCAGCGTCGCCATAGAGATAATCTGGTCGGGCTTGTCCTCGTCCGCGAGTGCCAGCGCATCGGCCAGCACCAACCGGCCTTCGGCGTCGGTATTGTTGATCTCGACCGTGAGGCCCTTGCGCGAGGTCAGGATGTCTTGGGGGCGGAAAGCATTGCCGGAGACCGAATTTTCAACCGCGGGGATCAGCACGCGCAGTTGCAGGTCCATCCCCGTGGCCATGATCATATGCGCCAGACCCAGTACCGCCGCCGCGCCACCCATGTCCTTTTTCATCAAGCCCATCGACGCGCCGGGTTTCAGGTTCAGCCCACCGGTGTCAAAACACACGCCTTTGCCCACCAGCGTCAGCTTTTTCCCGGTTTTGCCCCAGGTCAGGTCGATCAGCCGGGGCGCGCGGTCGGCGGCACGGCCGACAGTATGGATCAGCGGCAGGTTCTGTGCCAACAGATCGTCGCCCGTGATGACAGAGATCCGCGCCCCGTGTTGATCTGCCAGTTTGCGCGCTGCGGCTTCCAGATCGGGCGGACCCATATCCGAGGCAGGCGTGTTGATCAGGTCACGGGTCAGCATTTCCCCTTCGGCGAGGGCGCGGATGTGATCGGCGTCGATCCCAGCGGGCGCAACAAGGCGGGCGGCCATCGGCGATTGCGTGGCATAGCGGTCAAACCGATAGGACGCGAGCAGCCACCCCAGCGCCTCCACCGCGCGCTCTGTCGCGGGCAGGTCGGCGTGCAGTTCATAGTCGCCCTTGGGCAGCTTTGCCGCGGCACCTGCCAGATGGAAGCGCCCCCGTTTGCGGGCGCTGGCCGTGCCGTAGCCCGCCAGAGCCATGCGCAGCGCGCCATCTTCGCCCGGCAGCGTCAACGCCTGCCCCAACGCGCCGGTAAACCCCTGTGCCGCGACCCAAGTGCGTGTGGCATCGGATTGCCCGTCGAGCCAGTCAGGCAGGGCATCGGAGGCAATCAGATGCAGCGGGATCGCAGCGGCGGAGGGATCGGCGAAGAGAGCGGACATAGGGCTGGGCCTTTCGTGCGTGATAGTCGCGCGCAGCCTAGACGTATCCTGTGGCGCTGCAAGCCCGTCAAAGGGTCACATCCTGCGTGTCCCAGATCGCTGTCAGCGACCGTTCGCCGATGCGGATCAGCCGCGTGAGCGTCGCTCCGATCGCGACGTGACTGCTCTGGTCAATCGCGCAGATCACATCCCCCGCGACGTTTGCCAGCTTTTGCAGCCCCACCTGTTCGGCAATCGCGATCAGCGACCGGCAGTTTTTACGCAGCTCAAGCCAGTTGGATGCCTGATACAGGCGGTCGCAGTGGGACATGCGCAGGGCCAATTCCTCCATCGCGCGACAGACGACATCCTCGGCCCCTGATTCACCCAGTTGGTCATACAGGATACCCAGGCGTTCCTGATCTACGCGGACTTGTTCGACTGGCCGCATTTGCAATACATACATTAGAGTCACCTCATCATTACGCCCCCACAGCGCATCTGCACTATGTCGGCCAATTGATGTCCAATTCGTTTACGGCCGTGTGCGTTTTCGCTCGAATACGATGCGAATTCAGAGTATTTTGGCTAAAATTTAGTAAAGGCGAGACAGAGATGGATAACGCGAAACCGCTCCCGAATTATCTGGTTCAACGGTATCACGGATGGAAAGCAACCAGTTACGCTGAAAACGAGGCATGGTACCGCCGTTTGGCCAGCGACGGGCAGCATCCTCGTGCGATGATCATTTCGTGCTGCGATAGCCGCGTGCATGTAACATCGATCTTTGGGGCGGATCAGGGTGAATTCTTTATTCACCGTAATATCGCCAACTTGGTGCCACCTTACCAGCCTGACGGGCAGCAGCACGGGACGTCGGCCGCGGTTGAATATGCGGTTCAGTCGTTGAAGGTCGCGCATGTTATCGTGCTCGGTCACTCCAGCTGTGGCGGTGTGCAGGGCTGTCTGGACATGTGCAAAGGCAACGCGCCAGCGCTGGATGCCAAAGACAGCTTCGTCGGTCGGTGGATGGATATCCTGCGCCCGAAATACGATGCGGTTTCGGACATCGAAGACCCGAAAGAGCAGGCGCGCCAGCTTGAGAAGCACGCTGTCATGACCTCTCTTGAGAACCTGATGACGTTCCCCTTTGTGGCGCAGCAGGTCAAAGCGGGCGAGCTGACGTTGCACGGCCTGTGGCACAACATCGGCGAGGGCGGGCTTGAGTGCTATAGCGCCGATAAAGAGATGTTCCGGCCCGTATAATGGGCCGGTCTGACAGGGACGGTTCCGGCGGCACCTGCGCGTGATCGTTCCTGCGCTTTTGCTGACCGTGTCGATCATTGGTACGGTCATCGCGACCTCCCAGCCGGTTTGGGGGGATCTGGTTTTGCTGGCGGGGCCTTGTGCCATCGCCAGCGCCATCTTGCTCCTGCGCGAGGCCCGGGTCTGGTTGGCGGGGCAATCCCGGCGCGGTGCCCATGGGGCGGTGGTGATTGACGGGTCAAATGTCATGTACTGGTGGGGCGGCACGCCGCTGATCACGCCAGTGCAGGACGTGGTGCGGACCCTGAAAGACCTTGGCTTCAAGACAGGCGTGGTCTTTGATGCCAACGCAGGGCATCTGCTGACGAACGCTTACAAAGATGATGCGGCGCTGGCGGCGATGCTGAAGCTGCCGGTGGATCAGGTGATGGTCGTGCCAAGCGGATCGCCGGCCGATCCCTTCATCCTCACCGCCGCGCGCGAGATGGGGGCGGTTGTCGTGAGCAATGACCGCTACCGTGACTGGGCCGATGACTTTCCCGAGGTGCTGCGACGCGGGCATCTGATCAAGGGCGGATACCGGCAACAAGAGCTGTGGTTCGACTTTGCCACGCTGTCAGACAAACAGAACGCCGCCTGATGGCCAAAGCGCCCGCGGCAGCGTTGATCTGAACATGCCCGACATGAAAAAGGCCAGCGCATCGCACTGGCCTTTCCCGACATAAAGATCAGGGGGCGCTTAGCCTTTTTTCAACACTTCGCGGCCCAGCAGTTCCGCGATTTGCACGGCGTTCAATGCGGCACCCTTGCGCAGGTTGTCGCTGACACACCACAGGTTCAGACCGTTGTCGATCGTGCTGTCCTGACGGATGCGGCTGATGAAGGTTGCGAAATCGCCCGCACATTCAACGGGGGTGACATAGCCACCGTCTTCGCGCTTATCGATCACCATGATACCGGGGGCTTCGCGCAGAATGTCGCGGGCCTCGTTCTCGTCCAGATGCTCTTCGAACTCGATGTTGATCGATTCGGCGTGGCCGACAAAGACCGGAACGCGGACACAGGTCGCTGTGACCTTGATTTTGGGATCGACGATTTTCTTCGTCTCTACCATCATCTTCCATTCTTCTTTCGTGTCACCGCTATCCATAAAGACGTCGATATGCGGGATCACGTTAAAGGCGATCTGTTTGGTAAATTTCTTCGCGGGCTTGTCGTCGGTGGGGTTGTAGATCGATTTGGTCTGGTCCCACAGTTCGTCCATGCCGTCTTTGCCCGAACCGGACACTGACTGGTAGGTCGACACGACAACACGTTTGATCGTGGCGCGGTCGTGCAGCGGCTTGAGCGCGACAACCATCTGCGCGGTCGAGCAATTCGGGTTCGCGATGATGTTTTTCTTGGAATAATCGTGGATCGCGTCGGCGTTCACCTCTGGCACGATCAGCGGGATATCGGGATCGTAGCGGTACAGCGACGAGTTATCGATGACCACGCAACCGGCCTTGGCGGCCTTGGGCGCGTATTTTTTGGTCGCTTCCGAACCGACGGCGAACAACGCCATATCCCAGCCCGTGAAGTCGAACGTATCCAAGTCTTTCGTCTTGAGCGTCTTGTCGCCAAAGCTGACTTCGGATCCCATAGACTTGCGCGAGGCAAGTGCCACGATTTCGTCTACAGGGAAGTGGCGCTCGGCCAGAATGTTCAGCATTTCACGGCCCACATTGCCTGTGGCACCCGCGATGACGACGCGATAACCCATCTTAAAACTCCAATACTAAAATGTGATGGTGCGGGCCTCTTATACCGCTTGGGCCCGCGGGGGAAGGGGGCGCGGCCTATTCGCCTGCATCGCGGGAAAACAGGTAGACGAACAGACCCGCTGCCATGAGCGCGGCAAACAGGGTGAAAATCATCACATAGGGGGCCTGCGCGGTGACGGCGGGCTGGCTGGCCGCATAGACGCGGCCCGACAGGAACTGCGCCACGCCAACGCCACCAATGCTGCACAGGTTCAACAGGGTCATGCCCCGCCCGACCAGCTGCGGCGGCATAAAGCTGCGGCCGTGGGCGATGATCACCGCATAGGTCGCGCCAAAGAAACCGACAGCGACCATCAGCGCGGTGGCAAGAATGATGCCGCTGTCGGGGAAAAGCATAAGCGCCACCAATGCCGCGAGGTTCAGCGCCGTGCCCCCGACAATCACCCATTTCGTGCTGCCGATCACGCGGTCCAGCGGGCCATAGGCGAGGCTGCCTGCCACCATCGCGATCCCCATCAACAGGGTAGCCCAGCCGATCTGGTGAGCGTTCGCGGCAAAGACATCCTCGAAATAGGGACCGATCCAGAGCCCGCGCAACGCGCCGACCTGGGCGTAGCTGACGCTCATGATGGGAAAGATGAACCACAGCGCCTTGATCTTGAACACGCCAAGAAGGCTGCCGCGTTGTTCCCCTTCGGGGGTGGCGGGGTCGCGCACGACGCTCCAGATGCCAACCGCCGTGAGCGTGGTGATGGCGCAAAGCCCCCAAAGTGACGCGCGCCAGCCGATCGTTTCCGCCGCAATCGCCATCGGATAGGATGCGACGAGATTGCCAAGCGTGCCGATGCCCACCATGACAGAGGCGAGCACGACAAAGCGGCTTGGTGCGAATTCACGCGCAAAGATATAGTAGGCTCCCATCAACACCGGCGCACAGCCGATCCCGATCAGGACCATCGCCAGATTGATGTGCAGCGGTTGAGTCGCCACCGCGAACAAAGCCGCCCCGCCGCCTCCGCCCACCAGCAGCAAGCTGGCCGCCGTGCGCCGCGGCCCGACTGTATCCAGCGCCCATCCCACAGGCAGTTGCATCGCCGCAAAGGAGAAGAACCAAAGCCCCGACGCAAAGGCGAGGTCTTCGGGCGTGGCCCCCAGATCAACGCGCAGTGACGGGCTGAGCACGGCGAGAAAGGCACGGAAAAACTGGCTGAGCACATAGCCCAGCCCCAACAAAGCTACCCCGCGTGTCATGTCAGTGTGTCACGCCATTTGCCCGCAAGCGCTTGCGCCGCGTGGCTGAGCAGCAGAACATCCGCCCCGACCGCAACAAACTGCGCCCCGGCCTCAAGCGCGTCGCGGGTCATGTCGTCGTGGGTCGACAAGATGCCCGGTGCCTTACCCGCCGCGTGTATCTTGTGCAGCGCGGTCATGATCGCGTCTTGTACATCGGGGTGGAGCGCATTGCCCATGTACCCCATATCAGCCGCCAGATCCGCAGGGCCGATGAACACGCCGTCGATCCCGTCGACCGCGAGGATCGCATTCAGGTTCTCAAGGCCCTTCACGCTTTCGACCTGCACCAGCAGGCAGATCTCATCATCCGCCGTGGTGCCGTAATCCGCGATCTGCGAGAAGCGCGCGGCACGGGTCAGCGCATAGCCGACACCGCGGTCGCCGTGAGGCGGATAGGTGACATCGCGCACCAGCTGGCGGGCCTGATCGGCGTTATCCACCATAGGCACCAGCAGGGTCTGCGCCCCCGCATCCAGCATCTGTTTGATCAGATAGGTCTCCCCCACGGGGACGCGCACGACGGGGTGGCTGTCAGAGGCTTCAAGCACCTGAAGCTGCGCCATGATAGAGCGCAGGTCGTTCGGCGCGTGTTCACCGTCAATGACCAGCCAGTCAAAACCGGCGGTCCCCATCAGTTCGGCGCTATAGGTGTCCGCAAGACCAAGCCAGCAGCCAAAGACGGTGTCGCCTTGTTTCAAAGCCTGTTTGAACGCGTTGAAGGGGGCTGGCATGGGCATGATCCTTGGTGCTGTTTCGGCGTACCCTAGGGTCAAGCATCACGGAGTGTCCAGAGGGGGCGCTGCCCCCGTCGCGCAGACGTTTGCCTAACCCGCCGCCATGTCGGCAACTGTGGGCAGCGGGGCGACGGCCCCATAGCCCTGGACGGACAGCGCAGAGGCCGCGACGGCGTAGTGGCAAGCGGCTTCGGGGGTGTCGCCTTTTGACAGGCGGGTCAGGAAGGCCCCGTCGAAACAGTCTCCGGCACCTGTGGCGTCGACGGCTGTGACCGGAACGCCGGGAATATGCGTTATCGCTCCGGCGTGCCCCAGAAGCGCGCCGTCCTCTCCGAGGGTCAGGGCGACGATGTCCGGCCCCATTTTGTGAAATGCCCGCACGATGTCTTCGGGGGTGTCCAGACCCGTAATCTGGCGCGCGTCATCCAGACCCGGCAGCGCGATATCCGCCAGCCCGAGCGCTTGGGTAATCACGGAACGGGCTTGCTCAAGGGGCCAGAGCGCCAGCCGCAAGTTCGGATCGAAAGACACCTGCCGTCCGGCCGCCCGTGCGATACGCATCGCGTCCAGACCGGCATCGCGCGCGCTGGCACTGATCGCCAGAGTGATGCCCGACAGATGGGTGAACCGGGCGCGCTCTATGGCCTCAACAGGCAAGCTGTCTGTGGTCATTCTGCTGGCAGCAGAGCCTGCGCGACGATATTCGAACCGGTGCCCATCTGCCCCGTGTCGCACGAAGTAGAGCCCCGTCGGGGCCGATGAATCCGTCGCAACGCAGGAGGCATCGACGCCCTCGCGGCTCCAAAGATTGCGAAGCTCTTGCCCGAAACCGTCGTCGCCCACGCAGGTTGCAATGGCGCTGCGCGCGCCGAGGCGGGCAGCGGCAATGGCGACGTTTGACACGTCACCACCGAACCCCTGATGCCACTGCGTCCCCTTGATCTGGTTGAACTCGACCAGCGGTTCGCCAATGCAGATGATTTCGAAGTCGCGCATGGGGTCAGTGGTTGTTGCGCGGCAGGCCGCGGCTTGTGATGTCGCGGTATTCGGTAGCACCTTCAAAGACCATCCCTTCGGAGAAGGGGCGTACTTTCTCGCGGAAGATCTCTTGCCAGGGGGATTGGCTTTCTGGCTGCGCATAGCCCCCCGCAGCGTCAAGGGCCGTGCGGCGCGCGGCAAGCTCGGTTTCGTCCAGCAGCACGTCCACGCGGCGCTGTTTCAGGTCGATCCGGATCGGATCGCCGTCTTGCAACAGCGCAAGCCCGCCCCCATCCGCAGCTTCGGGCGACGCATTCAGGATCGACGCCGAGCCAGAGGTGCCCGACTGCCGCCCGTCGCCGATGCACGGCAGGGCGCGGACGCCCTGTTTGATCAGATAGCTTGGCGGGCGCATGTTCACCACCTCGGCCCCGCCGGGATAGCCCTTGGGCCCTGCGCCACGCATCACCAGAACACTGTCATCGGTCAGCCCCAACGCTGGGTCATCGATGCGGGCGTGAAAGTCTTCTGGCCCGTCGAATACCGCGACACGGCCTTCGAAAGCCTCTTGTGCGTTCGAGAAATAGCGCGCCCGAAAGCCCGCGTCGATGGCCGAGGTTTTCATCAAGGCGCTGTCGAACAGGTTGCCGCGCATGTTCAGGAAACCCGCATTGGGTTTCAACGGTGACGCCGCGCGGCGGATCACATCCTCATCAAGGATCGGCGTGTCGGTGTAGAGTTCGGCGATCGTTTGACCGGTCACAGTCAGCGCATCGGGATGTGGCAAAAGCCCGGCCCGCAACAATTCACCGATCACAGCGGCTGTGCCCCCCGCGCGGTGGAAGTCTTCGCCCAGATAGGTGCCGACCGGCTGCATATTGACGAGGAGTGGCACGGCGTGGCCGAATTCCTCCCAGTCTCCGTTGCTCAGCGCGATGCCAAGATGCGCGGCGATGGCATTGAGGTGGATCGGCGCATTTGTTGAACCGCCAAGCGCGGAGTTGACGACAATGGCATTCTCGAAGGCTTCGCGCGTCATGATCTGGGCCGGGCGCAGGTCTGCATGGACCATATCAACGATACGTTTTCCCGTATGATAGGCCGCTTGCCCGCGTTCGCGGTAGGGGGCGGGGATAGAGGCAACGCCGGGCAGCTGCATGCCCAAAGCCTCTGACAGGGAGTTCATCGTCGACGCGGTGCCCATCGTGTTGCAGAACCCGACCGAGGGGGCGGAAGAGGCCGCGATCTCGAGGAATTCTTCGGCGTCGATTGTGCCGGCCGCCAGCTCTTGCCGCGCCTGCCAGATCACCGACCCCGATCCTGCACGTTCGCCCCGGTGCCAGCCGTTCAGCATCGGCCCGACCGAAAAGGCCAGGGCGGGCATGCCCACCGTCGCCGCTGCCATCAGCAGCGCCGGCGTGGTTTTGTCACAGCCAATGGTCAGCACGACGCCGTCGATCGGATAGCCATACAGGCTTTCGACGAGGCTAAGATAGGCGAGGTTACGGTCCAGCATCGCGGTCGGACGCTTGCCGGTTTCCTGGATAGGATGCACCGGAATTTCCATCGGGATGCCTCCGGCGGCGATGATCCCGTCGCGGGTCCGTTTGGCCAGCTCGATATGGTGGCGGTTGCAAGGGCTCAGGTCGCTGCCGGTCTGCGCGATCCCGATCACCGGCTTGCCTGACCGCAGTTCTTCAAGCGTGAGCCCGTAGTTCAGGTAGCGTTCGATATAGAGCGCGGTCATCTCCGGATCGTCGAGATTGTCGAACCACTTACGGGAGCGCAGAGATTTGGTGTCGGTCATAATTCGTCTTTCAGCGGCCGGTCACGCCAGGGAAGGCAATGAGAATAGCAAGCGCGAGGATTTGAAGGGCAATGAAGGGCAGGAGAGAACGGAAGATCTCTCCCAAAGAGATATCGGGTGGTGTCACCGACTTGAGATAGAAGGCGGCGGGACCAAAGGGCGGCGACAGGAAGCTGACCTGCATGTTCATGGCGAAGACCACACCGAACCACACAGGATCAAGACCAAGATCGCGAATGATCGGGACAAAGATCGGCATGGTCAGCAGCGCAATCCCTACCCAGTCCAGAAACATCCCAAGGACAAAGAGGATCGCCATCATGAACAAGACAATCACGGTTGGATTGTCGGACACGCCGGTGATCAGGTTAGAGACAAAGGTGATGCCGCCCATCAGGTTAAAGACCCCGACCAGTGCCGAGGCACCGATCCCGATCCAGACGATCATCCCGACGGTCGCGAGGGTCCGCTTGGCCGCGCCCACCATCAGCTCTGTGGTGAATTCGCCGCGGATCATCGTGGACAGGGTCACGCCGATCACCCCGATGGCAGAGGCTTCGGTGACCGAGGCAATGCCGCCATAGATCGACCCCAACACAAAGATTACCACCATGATTGGCAAGATCAACCCCTTGAGCAGACGCATTTTCTCGGCTGTCGAGGTCTCGTCCGGTTCCGGGATCGGGGCGATGTCGGGGTTCATATAGGCCCGCACCAGCACGTAGATGATATAGAAGCTTGCCAGCATCAGACCGGGCAGGAAGGACGCGGTGAACAGATCCCCGATAGAGACGGACGCCGTCAGACCATAGATGATCAAGACGATGGACGGGGGCACCATTGTCCCCAAGGCCCCGCCCGCGCAGCATACGCCGATGGCCAGACGCCGGTCATAGCCAAGCCGCAACATCTGGGGTAGCGCCAGCAGGCCTAGCAGCACCACCTCGCCCCCGATGATGCCGGACATGGCGGCCAGTACCACGGCGACCAGCAAAGTCTGGATCGCGATGCCGCCCCGCAGACGGCCACCGACCACGCGCATGGCGTCGAACAGATCGCGTGCAATGCCCGACCGATCCAGGATCGCGGCCATCAATACGAACATCGGTACGGACACGAAGACGAAGGAATTGACGAAGCTGAAGATGCGGCTGGTGATCAACGGCACGGCCATTGGCCCGAACCAGCCAAGCGCAAAGATCAGCGCCACGAGCAGGGTCACGAAAGCCAGTGGCATGCCGGTGATCAGCAGCAGGAACAAGGTGACGAACATCGCCCCTGTCGCCACTTCGATCCCCATGGCCTTAAAGTCGAACAGCGCTGTGAGAAGGTCCATCACCGGTCCTGTTTTGTCATGTAGTTCCAAGCAAGCACAGCGAACTGCACGGCCATGACCACGAGAATTGTAAAGAGAAAGATCTTAAGCATCCCCGGCGTGGGTGGATCCCATGCACTGCCGCTGCTTTCCAGCCGGATCGCGCCGGTTGGCGTCCAGACCGCACGCACAAGGCTTTGCCATGCGGCCCAGCCGAAGAAGGCTGTCGCCACGAGGCAGACCAGCGAAATCACCACATTGAAAACGCGCCGCCACGGGGCTGACAGGTAATCGTAGATCAGGACCACACGGATATGCGCATCCCGCGATACAACATAGAGCCCCCCATAAACAAAGGCGGTGGCGTTCAGAAAGATCACCGTCTCATGCGCCCAGATCGTGGGGGCGTCAAAGACATAGCGCAAGACCACCTCGATCCCGAGAATCGCGGCAGAGGCGAGGATCGCAAAGGCAAAAAGGATGCCGATCCGGTCGATGCCGCGCCCTAGCAGCCCGGCCTCTGGGGTCGCCCCCTTGGGTGCGTCAATATCCACGGGTGCGCTGGCCGCGACCTTGGGATCTGTCCTATCTTGCATATGCCCCTCCCGAGCGTTCACCCCTCCGGTCTGTCCGGAAGGGTGCTGGTGCTTCGGCGCTTATTTCAGCAGCCCGTTTTCTTCGAGATAGGCCGTCAGCGTGTCATAGACCTTGCGCGATGCGTCGGATGCTTCGGCCGCCTTCTCCCATTCGGTTTTGGCGAAGGCGCGGAATTTCGCACGCTCTTCATCGGACCAATTATGCACGGTGATATCGGCGTTGGCTTCGGCTTCTTTCACCGCGGCCATGTCACGTTCGGCCAAGGTCGACACCTGGAGCTGCCGGAAGTCTTTTACGGACTCCACCAATGCGCTTTGGATATCCTCGGGCATCGAATCCCATACACCTTTGTTGATCGACACCTCGACCAGCGGCATGGAGTGGAAGCCGGGATATACAGGATGGTTCGCCACGTCATGCATGCCCTGCGCGTGGTTGGTCGAGAAAACGGTATAATCCGCCGCGTCGATCACGCCCTTGTCAAGCGAGGTGAACACCTCGGAGCCAGGCAAGTTGACCGGAGACGCGCCCGCCGCGGCAAAGACTTTCTGCACCATGCCTTCGGGCGCGCGCATTTTCAGCCCCTTCAGATCGTCCACACCGTCCAGTGGCACCTTCGACAGAAACGCCTCGAGGCCGGGGGTCGTCGCGCCGATGAAATGCAAACCGTAGGGTTCAAGCATTTCGTTCATCAGCTCATTGCCGCCGCCGTTCTCCATGAAGTCGAACATCTGCTGCGGGTCGGACCATGCCCCGACCGGATTGGCAATCAGACCAAACGCCGGCTCTTTCCCTGCGAAATAAGAGGTATCGGTGACGTGGCCATCAATAATGCCAGCCGCCACGGCATCCTGAGATTCAGTATGGGCGACGATTGTTTCAACGGGCAGCAGATCGACCTCGACGCGGCCGTCGGTTTTGGCGGCGACGTCTTTTGCCCATTCTTGCTGCAGCAAGAAGTTGGCGTTGCCTGCCGGATCAGATGACTGGAACTTGAGCGAAAAATCTTGTGCAGCAGCGGCACCGGCCAGCCCGGCGCTGACAAGTGCGGTTGCGGCCAGAAGCCTAGCGGTAAAGCGCATGTGTTTATCCTCCCTAAAAAGTCGTGACCGTAAACGGTGACGATGGTCGAACGCTAATGACAGCGCTGTCATCTGTCAACTATTCACAAAGACCCACGCGCGTGATAGGTTTCATCACATGGAAAAGAACATTAAATACAAGCGGGTTACTTTGAATGAAGTCGCGGCAGAGGCCGGTGTCAGCGCTATCACGGTATCGCGGACGATTCGTGCCCCGAACATGGTCTCGGCTGGCGTGCGAAAGAAGGTTCAGGCTGCGATCGAACTGCTTGGGTATGTGCCGGATCAAGCCGCTTCGGCGCTTGCGTCCGAGCGGACAAATGTGGTGGGTCTGCTGGTCCCATCGCTGACCAACGCGGTGTTTTCTGACGTCTTGCGCGGTGTTTACGATGTGATCGACGGGTCGGGCCTATCGGTGCAAATCGGTAATTTCCGCTATAGCCCCAGCAAGGAAGAAAACCTTTTGCGTACCTTCCTGCGTCAGCGTCCGGCGGGGCTGATTGTGGCAGGGATCGACCAAACCGACGCAGCACGGACCCTGCTCAAGTCCGCCCCCTGTCCCGTTGTGCAGATTATGGACGTGTCGGACTCTCCGATTGATCTCATGATCGGGTTCTCACACTACGATGGTGCGGTCGAAGGCACGCGGCACTTGATCGATGCGGGGTACAAAAAGCCCGGATTTCTGGGCGCGCGAATGGACCCGCGCTCGCAGGCGCGGCTTGCGGGTTTCACAGCCGAAGCGCAGGCGCGCGGCGTGTATGACCCGATCCGCGTGATTACGACGACCCACCCGTCCTCGGTGGGTATGGGCGGGCAACTGTTGAGCGATCTTCTTGCGCAAGCGCCAGACACCGATGCTGTGTTCTGCAATAACGACGACCTCGCCGCCGGCGCGCTGTTCGAGGCCGAACGCCGTCGCATCAACGTCCCCAACGATCTGGGTATCTGCGGCTTCAACGACCTTGAAATGTCGCGGCACCTGAACCCGGGTATTACCTCTGTCGCGACGCCGCGCTATGAGGTCGGCGCAGGGGCAATGACCCTGCTTCGGGACGCAATCGCTGACCGCGCGGCCATCCAAACGCCGCATATCCGGCTCGGCGTGGAGTTGATAAAGCGCGGGTCGACAAGGCGGGGATACCCTCGCGAATAGCACGAGACCGGGCAGAGGGGGGCGCTGCCCCCGTCGCGCAGGCGCGACTCCCCCGGAGTTTTCAGGGCAAAATGAAGAGGTCAGATGACCTTGATCACGTCTTTGTCGATGGCCAGCATATAGCCGCGCCGCGCGATATTCTTGACCAGCAGTTCCGACACGATCTGGTTGCCCAATGTATCGCGCAGACGTTTGATGCGCGTGGCCCCTGCTGCTTCGTCGCAGTCAGCGGCGGTCCGGCCCGAGATCATGCCCTCGATCTCGGAGCCTGAGAGCACGTCGTCATCCATGCGCGCTTCGGCAAGGACCGACATCGTTTCCATCGCGGCGGCGGTCAGTTTGAAGCCGAGGTTGTTGAGATAGACGGTGTTTTCCTCGCGGCTGATCAGGAGCGAGTTTACTTGTATCCCCACCCGTTCGATCTGCGCCATGCGGCGGTTGAAGCCCACGAGCATGATCAGGAACACCAGCGCAGCGACCAGCATGGCCGTCGCAAAGACCAGCAGCACGATGATCACGATCCGGTAACTCGACAGGGTTTCGGAAAACGCCGTGCCCGATTGTGCGAGAATTTCAAGCAGTTTGATTTCGGCCTGAGTCGTCAGATCGTCGTTCTCGACAAAGATGCGTTCAACCTGCGCGTTAAAGGCATTGGCGTCGGGCAAGGCCCATAGCAACAGCCCTGCGCCGATCAGAATGATCGCCACGACGGCCGCGATACCACCGCCGACAAAACGCCCGCCCGTGCGGCGCATCTCAGAAGCGGAGGAAATTTGGTCCGGCACTCGCTTTCCTTTGGTTTAGGCCATCCTTGCCAAAGACAGAGACGATCGTCAGCAACGTCCAGCCATGTGCAGCCAGCCGGTCCGTCAATTGGGCCTGCGCCGAGGCACGGCTGCAGTCACCGGATACCTGCGCCACACCATAATGCAGGCGCAAGGGGTTTTCCTGCTTTGCCTTGTAATCGGCAAAACATTCCGCCGCTTGGGCAGAGGGGGCGGAGAGGGCCAAAAGCCCCGCAGCAGCCAGGATAAGGAGGATGTGTTTCATGACGATCAGACTGCGCCTATCCGGGCGGATATTCAATATCCATTGGGTCTGTACCGCTTTGTTATTCGATAACAGGGGGGTGTTATTGCCTGTCTGAGGGGGGTGCGGCCAGTTTGATCCCACGGCCTCGCTCTTGATGGCTTTGCATGGGGTGCTACCCATGTTGCCCCCAACCGAAAGGATCAGACAATGCGCTTTACATTGCACCATAAATTCATCGCCTCGATTGCAGCCGCAGCCGTCGCTATCACCGCCTTTACTGCTGCCCCCGCCGCGGCGGGCGACCGCAACAGGGATCTGGCGAAAATCGCGGTCGGTGTTTTGGGCGTGGCCATTGTCGGCAAGATCATTCACGACAAGAACAAGCGCGACGAGGAACGTGCCCGGCAGGAAGTATCAAAGCACCGCCATGCGCCAAACACTGTGTACCGCGCCCCACGCCCTCCACGGGCCGAGCGCGTGCCCGTCTACCGCGCGCCGCAATCGCGCCACCGGGTAGAGCCGCGTCCGCTGCCCAAGGGCTACAAGCGCAAGCAGCATCACACCCATGCCAACGCCAAGCTGCTGCCCAAACAGTGTTTCCAGAGCTTCGACACGCGTCGCGGTCAGGTGCTGATGTTCGGCCGCCGCTGTCTTGAGAATAATTTCCGTCATGCCAACCGTCTGCCGCGGCAATGCGCGCAGCAGATCCGGACCCATCGGGGCACCCGCTATGGGTATGACGCCCGCTGCCTGCGCGGCGCGGGGTACAGTTTGGCGCGCGGTTAATCTCAGCGTGCCAATACCGGGGGCATTTCGATGCTCTCGGGTGGGGAAGGGAGGGATGTTCGGGCATCCCTCCCTTTCTTATGTGCTGTGGATATCTTTTGCGATTGTGACATCGCAGTCTTCGCAAGGTCACAATTCGCTTGGGCGGGGCTTGAGCTTTGGCGCGGGTTGGGGTTTTCACGGGTCATGAAACCAGATTTTGAATTTGAACGGGCCGCCCATGCGCGCGGCTTTGAGCGGGTCGCCGGCGTGGACGAGGTGGGGCGCGGGCCCTTGGCGGGGCCGGTCACTGCCGCTGCGGTGGTGCTGGACCCGGATCGCATTCCCGAGGGGCTGAACGATTCAAAAAAGCTGACCAAACCTGCCCGAGAGCGCCTGTATGAAGAGCTTTTGCAGGTTGCGGATGTCAGCGTTGCCCATGCCTCGGTCGAAGAGATTGAAGAGCTCAACATCCTGAGGGCGAGCCACCTTGCCATGCTGCGCGCGCTGGAGGGGCTGAAGACCCCCGCCGATTATGCGTTGATCGACGGCAATATGATCCCGCGCGATCTGACCTTGCCTGCCGAAACCGTGGTCAAGGGAGACGCCCGGTCGCAGTCGATTTCCGCGGCCTCAATTGCGGCCAAAATATGTCGAGATTGTGTCATGTTGTCCTTGGCGCAACAGCACCCCGGATATGGTTGGGAAACCAACATGGGATACGGGTCGAAAAAGCACATGGAGGCGTTGCAGAAAATTGGTGTGACCCCACACCATAGACGTTTGTTCAAACCCGTACACAACATGTTGTATCAAGATAAATAACTAACCACTTGATTCAAAAAAGAAATTGACCAGGAATCGTCTGTCGGGGCATCTTGTGGATAACCAAGAGCACACAATGTGCCGGGCAAGAGGCAGCTATTATGAAGACGATGACCAAGGGTGCGGCAGCACTCCCTTTAAACACGATCATTTCTGGCGACTGTATCGAAGCGATGAATGCGCTTCCGGCAGAGTCGGTGGACCTTATCTTTGCAGATCCCCCCTATAACCTGCAGTTGCGTGGCGACTTGCATCGTCCCGACAATTCAAAGGTGGATGCGGTCGATGATGCGTGGGACCAGTTTTCCAGCTTTGCCGTCTATGACAAGTTTACCCGCGAATGGCTGAAAGCCGCGCGGCGTCTGTTGAAACCCAATGGCGCGATCTGGGTCATTGGCAGCTATCACAATATTTTCCGCGTTGGTGCCGCATTGCAGGATGCGGGTTTCTGGATCTTGAACGACGTGGTGTGGCGCAAGTCGAACCCGATGCCGAACTTTCGCGGCAAGCGCTTTACCAATGCGCATGAAACCATGATCTGGGCCGGCAAGGACGAGAATTCCAAATACACCTTCAACTACGAAGCGTTGAAAGCGCTGAACGAAGGGATCCAGATGCGCAGTGATTGGGTGCTGCCGATCTGCACCGGCCACGAACGTCTGAAGGACGAGATGGGCGATAAAGCGCATCCGACGCAAAAGCCCGAAAGCCTGTTGCACCGTATCCTTGTGGGGTCCACCAACCCCGGTGATGTCGTGCTTGATCCGTTCTTTGGCACTGGCACCACAGGCGCCGTTGCCAAGATGCTGGGCCGCGACTTTATCGGGATCGAACGGGAAGAGGCGTATCGCAAGGTTGCCGAAAAGCGGATCAAATCCGTACGCAAGTTCGATAAGGAAGCGTTGCAGACCACCACCTCGAAACGCGCCGAGCCGCGCGTGCCGTTTGGCCAGCTGGTTGAACGTGGCATGCTGCGCCCGGGCGAAGAGCTTTATTCCCTGAACGGCCGGTATTCCGCCAAGGTTCGTGCCGATGGCACGCTTGTCGGGAACGAGGTCAAAGGATCGATCCACCAAGTCGGTGCGGCGTATGAGAAAGCGCCAAGCTGCAATGGTTGGACATATTGGTGCTACAAGAAAGACGGCAAACGCGTGCCGATCGATATCTTGCGCCAGCAGATCCGGGCAGAGATGGCCAACTAGGCCTCTCCCCACTTTCACACCCTATTTACGAACACCGCCGGTGTCCTTGCCGCCTCATGAGAAGGCGCGCCTATAAGGACACTCACCTTGGCCCCGCCTTTCATTGGCGGGGTCTTTTTCATTTCAAGCGGTCAGGAAGGTTCAGCGATGTTCAGCGGGGATAGGGGGTCTTGCCCGCGTTATACTCGGCCCAGTCCGTGATCTCGGGGTAGTAGGTCCGGCGCCATTCCCGCACCCGCGGGTTCATCACACGCCGCCAGACCCAGGGCATCATCGCGGCCATTGTCATGACGGGGTAGCCATAGGGCAGCTGCGGCGCTTCTGCGTCGCCATAGGTTTGCAGCACGGGAAACCGCCGGTCGGGTTTGTAGTGGTGGTCGGAATGGCGTTGCAGATTGATCAGCAGCCAGTTGGACGCCATATGCGCCGCGTTCCACGAATGACGCGGCTGGACGTGTTCGTATTTGCCGTCACCCAGATGTTTGCGCGTCAGACCGTAGTGTTCGATGTAATTCACCAGCTCAAGCTGCCAGATCGCCACGCCCGCTTGCAGCAGGAACAGGCCCAGCCCGACCCAACCACCAAGGACCACGGCGAGGATCAGGCAGCCTGCTTGCAGCGCCCCATATTTGAAAAACGGGTTGCTCAGGTCGGTCCAGGGTTTGCCCTTGCGTGCCAGCATCGCTTTTTCGGCCTGAAAGCTGGACACCAGAGATTGCCGCAGCACGCGCGGGTAAAAGCGGTGGAACCCTTCGTTATAGCGTGCGGTCACCGGATCGCGCGGGGTGGCGACATAGCGGTGGTGCACCAGCAGATGTTCAGACCGGAAGTGCGAATACAGCACCATCGCCAGCAGCGCATCGGCCCAGAAGCGTTCGCGTCTATTGCGTTGGTGCATCAGCTCATGGGCGTAGTTGATCCCGATGGTGCCCGTCATGACGCCGACGCCGAAGAAGACGGCGGCTTTCTCCCAGCCGGACAGATGCGCGGCCTGTGGCACGTACCATAGCAACCCGAAGAGCGTGAGAAACTGCACCGGCATCCACGCGGTCGTGATCATGCGATACCAGAACAGGTCGCCGTCTGACGCGTCAGGATCGGCGTTATCAAGGTTCAGCCCCGCAATCGCGTCGATGATCGAAAACAGATACCATGTGACCAGCGGCATCAGGATCACGGTCCAGCCGCCGACGGTGGCGGAGATCCAGACCAGCGGGATCAGCGCAAAGGACAGGGCAAAAGGCAGCGCACGCCGGAACTGCGACAGCTGGTCGGTGCTTATGTTTGTGGTGGGTGAGGTCATGCTGCACGGCCTTTTCGGGTTATCTGGCCCAAGGGGATCGGGCACAGCTTTGGCTGCGATAAACTATGCCGCGCCGCCGCTAACGTAGCAAGTCATAGGCTTTGCGCATCACCGTGGGCAGGTCCGAGGGGCGGAAATCATCCCGCACGACAAAGTGTCCGCGTGCTGGCACCGTGTCATTCGGTAGGGGCGCGTGCATGACGGTCAGCATCAGCTGGAAATGCGTGAACGTGTGCCGCACCTCCCCCGCAAGGGGCTGCCAGTCGGCAGGCGCAGGCGGTGTGCCTGCGGGGCGTGGGCCGTCTGCCTCGATCCAGTCCGTGCCGGGCCAACCGAGCATACCGCCGAGCAGCCCTTTGTCGGGGCGCGTCTCAAGCAGCCAGGCGCCATCCGCGCGCTGCCCCAGATAGACCGTGCCATGCCGGATCGGCTTCGGCTTCTTCGGTGTCTTCTTGGGCAGTTCGGCCGCCGTGCCATTGCGGCGGGCAAGGCAGGGATCGCGCCACGGACAAATGCCGCAGGCCGGGGATTTGGGGGTGCAGATCGTGGCCCCCAGATCCATCACCGCTTGGGCGTAATCTCCGGGGCGGGTGGTTGGGGTCAGCGCCTGAGCACGTGCCATGAGGTCGGGCTTGGCGGCGGGCAGGGGGGTGTGGATGTCATACAGCCGCGCCATCACCCGTTCGACATTGCCATCCAGCACCGTGAACGGCAGGTCAAACGCGATGGAGGATACGGCCGCAGCGGTATAAGGGCCAATCCCCGGCAGCTTCAGCAAGGCCGCGTGGTCGGCGGGGAAGTGGCCGTCATGATCGGCCACCACAGCGCGGGCGCATTTCAGCAGATTGCGGGCACGGGCGTAATAGCCCAATCCGGCCCATTCCCCCATCACATCCGCATCCGCAGCCGCTGCCAGATCAGCGACCGTCGGCCAGCGCGCGGTGAACCGTTGGAAGTAGTCGCGGACGGTTGCGACGGTGGTTTGTTGCAGCATCACCTCGCTTAGCCAGATGCGGTAGGGATCGGGGCGCACGCCCGCCGCCCGCGCCGCTGGCGGCACGCGCCAAGGCATCGCACGCGCATGGACATCGTACCATTCCAGAAGGATCAGCGGGAGGTCGCCGGAGGGGTCGGTGTCACGCAATGTTTATAACCTTTTCGGTTGGGTATGGCTGGTGATACGAGGCGGGATCGCTATGTTGTGGCTAGTCATTCGGGAAAGATAGTCATGGCGCCACGGCGTACCAGTACAAAAGGGTTCAAAAGGACGGATAGCCTGCTTTCGGCCAAGATCCGTCAGGCGAGCGAGACTCGCGGCTTTGCCCAATCCCGTCTGTTGACCCAATGGGCCGAAATCGTCGGTCAGGACGTCGCGGCCATCTCGCGCCCTGTCGAGGTCAGCTATGGCCGCGGCGGTATGGGGGCGACGCTGACCTTGCTGACGACAGGGGCAAATGCGCCCATGCTGGAGATGCAGAAGGAACAGCTGCGCGCCAAGGTGAACGCCATCTACGGGTTCAACGCGATTGCGCGGGTGCGGGTGACCCAGACGGCTGCCACCGGCTTTGCCGAAGGCCAGGTCGCGTTTGCACCGCAAGCCAAGACCCATCCCGAACCGCCGAACGACCCCGTCTTGCAACAGCGTGCTGCCGAAACCGTCAGCCCTGTCGCGAACGAGGCCCTGCGCGATGCACTTGCACGTCTGGGCGAGAACATATTGAACAAGACCAAACGCTGAAAAAGGAAATCACATGAAACCGACATTCCCCATCCTTGCGGCTGTTGCCGTAGCTGCCGCAGGTGGCTGGTACGCTTTCAGCGGTACAAATGCCGTGAACAGCACACCGATCAACCCGCTGGTCAGCGCGGCCAACGCGCAGTCAGCCGACACGGCAGAGGCAGATGCACCTGCTGCAACCACCGAAATTCAGGACATGACATTGGGCAACCCCGATTCAGCGGTCCAGATCATCGAATACGCATCCTACACCTGCCCGCACTGCGCCGCCTTTGACCAAGGCCCGTTCCAGCAGCTCAAGGCCGATTACATCGATAACGACAAAATCGGCTTCACCTACCGCGAGGTCTATTTTGACCGCTACGGCCTTTGGGCGTCGATGGTGTCGCGCTGCGGTGGCGAGGATAAATTCTTTGGCATTACCGACATGATCTATGCCGGTCAGTCCGAATGGGTCCGCGCCGGAGAGCCTGCCGCGATCGTCGAAGAGCTGCGCAAAATCGGCCGTCTGGCCGGGCTCGACAATGCTGAACTGGACGCTTGTCTGCAAGACGGTGAAAAAGCACAGTCGCTGGTCGCATGGTGGGAAGAAAACCAGAAGGCGGATGACATCAACAGCACGCCAAGCTTCATCATCAACGGCAAGAAATACTCCAACATGCCCTATGCCGAGATGAAAGAGATCATCGACGCAGCGCTGGAAGAATAATGGCGGCCCCGCTGGCAGGGCTCAAGGTTATTGAGCTGGCACGTATTCTGGCAGGCCCTTGGGCCGGTCAGACGCTTTCGGATCTCGGCTGCGAGGTGATCAAGGTCGAAAGCCCGGCGGGCGACGACACCCGCCAGTGGGGGCCTCCGTTCATCGAGCGCGGGGAAGATAAATCCGCGTCGTATTTCCATTCGGCCAACCGGGGCAAAGCCTCGGTTGTTGTCGATCTGACCACCGATGAAGGTCAGGCCAAGATGAAAGAGCTTTTGGCCGATGCCGACATCCTGATCGAGAATTTCAAAACCGGCGGGCTTGCCAAATACGGGATGGATTACGCCAGCCTGTCCAAGCAGTTCCCCAAGCTGATCTACTGCTCGATCACCGGTTTCGGGCAGGACGGCCCCTATGCGCATCGCGCGGGCTATGATTTCATCATCCAAGGCATGTCCGGCCTGATGTCGATCACGGGTGAACCCGACCGTCAGCCGCAGAAACACGGCATGGCGATCACCGATATCTTTACCGGCGTCTATGCCACCACGGCCATTCTGGCAGCGGTACACCAGCGCAGCCAGACCGGCGTGGGCCAGCATATTGATATGGCACTGCTGGATTGCGCTGTTGCGGTGACGGGCAATCAGGCGATGAACTATCTGACCACGGGCAATGCGCCGACGCGGATGGGCAACGCGCACCCGAACCTCACCCCCTACGAGGTGTTCACATCCTCTGACGGGCATCTGATCATCGCCACGGGCAATGACGGGCAGTTCCAACGGCTGTGCCGGATGCTGGGGCTGGATGATATGGCAACCTCGGCAGACTATGCCAAGAACGCCGACCGCGTCGCCAACCGGCCCGAGATGATCCGCCGTCTGAACGGGGCTACCAGCCAACGCACCCGCGACGATCTGCTCGCCGCCTGCGAGGCAGAGGGCGTGCCGGCCGGGCCGATCAACGACATGGCCGATATGTTCGAAGACCCCCAAGTCATCGCGCGCGGCATGAAGGTCGAACTGGACGGGGTGCCGGGCATCCGGTCGCCGTTCAAATTCTCGGGCGCTGAACTGGCTTTGCATCGCGCCGCGCCAAAGCTGGGGCAGGACGACTAGCTTCGCCCCGAGATGCCGCCCGGGCTTCGCTAGAAGCTCTGGCGGTTATGCCGGTTTCGGCAGTCGATCCAGCGCGGCAAAAAGCGCGTTTTCAGGATCGAACTTCAGTCGCACGGGCAGGGTTATCACCTTCATTCTGAAAGACGCGGGCAGACGCACCGCGTCTTTTTCCGTTGTGACCAGCTGGGCGCCGCGCAGGGCGGCATCCGCCTCCAGCCGTCCCATCAGCGCAGGGTTCAGCGGCTGGTGATCCTCCAGCGCTTCGGCGTGGACAATCTCTGCCCCCAGATCGCGCAGGGTGGCAAAAAACTTCTCGGGGTGGCCGATCCCTGCGAAGGCCAGCGCGCGGGTGTCGGACCAATCCATCCCCGTTTGCAGGGGGGCGAGTTCGGCACGCACATGCGGCAGCTCGTCGGGCAGGTCGGTCGCGTCAAACTGCGCCTGATCTGCTGCGCCACCGATGGACAGCACGATATCCGCCCGCGCCAGACCCGTAGCAACGGGTTCACGCAAGGGGCCCGCAGGCAGGCACAGCCCGTTGCCAAATCCCTTGGCCGCATCCACCACCACAATCGATAGGTCCTGATGCAGCGCGGGGTTCTGGAAGCCGTCGTCCATCACAATCACCGATGCCCCCGCTTCCGCCGCGGCCTGCGCCCCCGCTGCGCGATCCTGCGCAACCCAGACATCGGCAAAGGCGGCCAGTAGCAGCGGTTCATCCCCCACCTGCGCGGCACTGTGGCGCGACGGATCAACCTGCACCGGCCCCTTCAGTGTGCCGCCGTAACCGCGCGACACCACATGGGGCGTGTGATACCTGTCGCGCAGGTGTTCGACGACAGCCATGACCGTTGGCGTCTTGCCCGTGCCCCCGGCGTTGATGTTGCCGACGCAGACCACCGGAATATCCAGACGCAGCGGCGTGCCGGCCGCCAGCCTGCGGGCAGTGGCACGCGCATAAAGCGCGCCCAGAGGTTGCAACAGGCGTGCGCGCCAATCGGGCGTGGGACGGTGCCAAAAGGCGGGGGCGCGTTTCATGATGTGGCCTCTCGCTGGTCAAGCGTTTCTTGTACAAGGTCGATCACCTTGTCGGTGACGGCTGCACCGCGGCTGATCACATCCCACCCCGCCTGCGCCATCGTCGCTGCCTGATCTGGCGCGATCAGCCGGTTCACGGCGGTGCCAAGCGCTGTGGCATCATTCACGATCCGCGCGGCCCCTTCGGCAGCCAGCCGGGTATAAAGCGGCAGATACCGCCGGACTTTCGGCCCGTACAGCACAGCCGATCCCAGGGCTGCGGCCTCGAACGGGTCACAGCCACCGCTGCCGTTGATCAGCGAGTTGCCCAGAAAGGACACAGGGGCCAGCCGGTAGAACAAGCCGATCTCTGCCGGATCGTCGGCGATCATCACCTGGGTCGAGGCGTCGGGATAGCCCGCGTCGCCCCATCGCAGCACGCGAAAGTTCTGATCCTCCATCCGCTGCGCGAAAACATCGGCCTGCTTGGGGTCGGCGGGCGCGAGGATCAGCAACAACCGGTGTGACAGGCGGAGCCCTTGGCGGTGCGCGGTGAGCACGGTGTTCAGCTCACCCTCGAGCACCTGATTGGCGAACCAGATCGGGCGCCCCACGACCGCAGCCGACAGATCGGCCAGATCGGAATCCATACAAGGCAACACGCGGCCACCGGCCTGAAGGGCGGGGGTCAGCTCTATGTCCTTGCGGGCGAGCCCAAGCCGGACAAGCCGCTGCATCCCTGCCTCCGACCGCGTCATGATCACCGAGAAATGCATCAGCAGATCGCGGGTCAGATCGCGCAGCCACCGGTCGCGTCGCCCGTCAAAACCGTCGCTGTCGGCATCGATCAGGAACATCGGGCAGGCCTGTGTGGTCATCTCTGCAATCATATTCGGGTGCAGACGCCCCCATGCCCAGACACAGGCGTCGGGCTGCCAGTAATCGATAAAGTTTTTGGCAAGCGTCGGGTGGTCTTCGGGCAGGGTATCGATCAGCACGTCGGCTTCGCTGCACGGCGGCAGGTCGACCGGCACCAAGGCTTGGGGGACGGTGATCAGAACACTCAGCCCCGGACGGCTCCGGCACAGACGGATGGCCAGATCCTGTATCGCGAACAAGCTGCCGGGTTCGGGGGCGTGGCACCAGACCAGCTCTCCGGTGGGGCGCTTGGCCACGGGGGTGAATGGCGGCACGCCCCCGCGACCGGTAAAGGCGCGATAGGCCGACAGCCCAAGCGACCGCGCCATAAGAGTTTACCCCAGCTCTTCGGTAGAGGAGGCCGCAGCCTCTTCGTCGCGCAGACGGTGCAGATGCGCGATAAAATACCGCATATGCGCATTATCCACCGTGCGCTGTGCCTCGTTTTTCCAGGCGTCATAGGCGCTGGCGTAGTTCGGAAAAATCCCGACGACATGGATGTCATCGACGTTTTTGAACGCGGTACCGGTGGGCGAAATCAGTTCGCCCCCAAAGACGAGGTGCAAGCGTTGGGTCATATCGCGGTCCTTTGTTTTCAAACAGATGGCCTTGGGGGCAATCTAAGGGGTGGCTTGGGTCTGGGCAAGGCCGCTTAGCAGCGCCGCATGGACGGCATCGCCCCCCGCAACGACACCGTTCAGGCGTGGATCGGGGTTGTTGAACCGCAGGGGTTGCCCTGTGCGGTCGGTGCATTGCCCGCCTGCTTCGGTGACAATCAGCGCCCCTGCGGCGATGTCCCATTCCCAGCTTTTGCGCAATGTGACCATGCCGTCAAAACGACCCTGACCCACCAGCCCCAGCCGGTAGGCCAGCGACGGACGGTGCGCGCGTTTGAAGCCGGGGTCGCCCTTGGTCCAATGCTGCATTTCCATCACCGGTTTCGTGGCCAGCACGGTCGCCTCGGGCAATGTGGCGATGTCGGAGACAGAGATGCTTTGCCCGTTCAGGGTCGCACCGGCCCCCGCCGCCGCGGCATAGAGGCGGTCGAGCATGGGCAGGAACACCACCGCCGCCGTAATCCTCCCGTCGCGCGCAATGGCAAGGGAATGGGACCAGGTGTCGGACCCTTCGATAAAGCTGCGTGTGCCGTCAATCGGGTCGACGATGAACAGATCACGCTGCCCCAGCCGCCGTGTACCGTCGTCGCTTTCCTCGGACAGCCAGCCATAATCCGGGCGTGCCGCCGTCAGCGTCTGGTGCAGCATGGCGTTCACCGCAAGGTCAGCCTCGGTCACCGGACCGGCATCATCGGGCTTGTCCCAACGCTGCGCGGTCTTGCCGGTGAAAGAGGTCGCAATCTCGCCCGAGCGGCGTGCGGCCTCGATCAGAAGGGAGAGGTCATCAAGCGCCGGCAAGGGTCATTCCCGAGACAAGAAGCGACGGCACAACGCGGCTCAGATGCGCGCGCGCGTCATTGGCCGGTACAATCGATTGCAGCATATCACGCAGATTGCCCGCGATGGTACATTCGTTGATCGCGTGGGTGATCTCGCCGTTTTCGATCCACAGACCGGACGCCCCGCGAGAGTAGTCGCCGGTATTGGGGTTGATGGTCGAGCCGATCATCGACGTCACCAAAAGACCTGTGCCCATATCGCGGATCAGGTCCGCGCGGGTGGCATTGCCCTGGGACAGCGCGATATTCCATGTGGCCGGACCGGGGTTCGATCCGGTGCCGCGTGCGGCATTGCCGGTCGGGGTCAGCCCCAGCTTGCGCGCGGTTGCCAGATCAAGGGTCCAGCCCTGCAACATCCCGTCGTCCACAATGGTGCGGCGCGACGTGGGCAGCCCTTCGCCATCGAACGGGCGCGAACCTGCGACGCGGGGGCGAAACGGGTCTTCGATCAGGGACATGCCCTTTGGCAGCACCTGTTCGCCCATAGCGTCGCGCAGCCACGAGGCACCGCGTGCAATCGCCGTGCCGCTGATCGCAGACAGAAGATGCCCGATCAGCGCCGAGGAAATGCGTTCGTCAAACAATACCGGATAGGCCCCCGTGGGCGGTTTGCGTGCCCCCATGCGTTCAAGAACGCGCTCACCGGCTTTGGTCCCGATGTCTTCGGGGCTGCGCAGGTCGGTCTGGAAGATGCGGCTGTCGCCGTCATAGTCCCGCTCCATCCCTGTGCCGGTGCCGGCGATTGCAACGCAGGACAGCCCGCGGTCGGTACGGCGGTATCCGCCCTCGAAGCCGTTGCTGGCCGCCATAAATACCTGTTGCGCGCCATAGCCCGCACCCGCGGACTGCACCTGACTGACACCTTTGACGGCCAGCCCTGCGGCCTCGGCGCGGGCGGCGTCATCCTGCAGCGCTTCGGGCGAAGGCTCGGGCGCGGGGTCGTAAAGCTCAAGCGCCTCGACATCCCAATCCGTCGCCAGCTGGTCGGGATCGGCAAGGCCGATGTAGGGATCTTCGGGGGCCTCTTTCGCCATTGCCACCGCGCGGATCGCCATTTCCTCGATCGTGCGGTCCGATGTGTCGGAAGCAGAGACGTTGGCAGAGCGTTGCCCGACAAAAACCCGCAGCCCGATATCGACGCCCTCGGCCCGTTCGGCCTGTTCCAGCACCCCGCCACGCACATCGACGTTCACCGACGTCCCGCGCACGGCCATCGCATCAGCACTATCCGCACCCGCTTGACGGGCGGCATGCAGCAACGACTTGGTCAGCGCCTCAATGGATTGCGACATGGGGGGATACTCCTTGAATGGGTGAAAGACTGCTAGCGCCCCTGCCGCAGCTGTGCAAGGGACGCCAGTCGCTGGAGGGCCGTGGCCGCAAAGGGTTACTTGATCCGCTGCCCATTGGCGAGGATTTGCCCGTCGCGGGTAAATTCGAGCTTGGATTTCAGCGTATCCTCCTCACCCTCGGCCGGGACGGCGAACATGCCCATCATCATACGCGCACCCATCGCCATCTGCGCAGGCAGCAAGCCCGAGGACACCAGCGTATCGATCAAGGTGTTCCCGCCCACCAGCTTGAGGTCAACAGCGCCCGACGGCCTAAGCGCCGTGGGGGCGTTCTCGTCATGCTCGAACGTGACCGCGCCATTGCCGGTCAGCTTGGCCCCCAGTGCATCCACGATCAGCGCATTCAGGTTCACGCTATCCAGCTGTGCTGGCACCTGTCCGGTCTCGGCCATTCTGGTCGCGGCCTCGGGGTCAAAGTAATCCATCAGCAGCCGCGCCTTGCCGGACACATCCAACGACAGGTTGGCCGGATCGCGGGGCAGGGTGCCTTGCGGGTTGATCATGCCCCAGACCATATCCGACATGGTGAACCCTTCGAGGTTCAACCCAAGGGCCAAATCCTGCGCATCGTCGGTCTTGAGCACCGGCGCGCTCAGGTTGAACGCCGCATTATCGAGGCCGAAGGACAGAAGGAAAGGAAACTGCTGCGGCTGCACGGACAGCGCCATGCCCTGACGCGAACCGGCATAGCTCATGCCGTCGGCGCTGGTTTCAACCGTCAAACGCCCCCCTTCAGAGGCGACAGCGGCAGACATATTGCCATTCTCGGGATCTTCGATGTCGACCGTCATGGTGCTGTTGCCGCTCGTGAACGTGCCCGCGCCGGTCATTCCTGCCCGCAGCATCGCGGCCATATCACTGGCCTGTGCGATACCAAGCGGCAACCGCCCGTCGCCGTCGAACGTCATATCCGTCGAGGTGCCGTTGATCGTCGCGATGGCGGGCTCTTTGGGGTCTTTGAAGCGCATGTCAAACGTCATCGACGCAATGGACCCGTCCTGCGCATAGGCGCGCATATCGTCCAGCACCGATTTAGAGGCGTATTCGACGTTGTTCAGCACCACATTCAGCGAGGCGTTGTCGGGGCCGAAGGTCTCGTCGCCCACCGTCATCTGATCCAGCGTCAAGCCTAGAAGACCGGCAGCATAGGCGCTGCTCAGGTCGGTCGGGGTCCCGCTCACGCGCATGTCCTGGCCAGTCTGGTTCACAATAAGTGCTGCGCGCACGCGGTCTTCATCCGGGTCAGTCGGGGTGATTTCGAACACCAAGGGCATTGCGTCGGGCATGACCACCGACACGGTGCCATCGTCGTTTTGCACAAGGCTCAATTGTTCAAGCGACATCGAGATCTGGCCCAGATCAGGCTCGCTCGTCAGATCAAAGCGGACATTGCTCACCGCGAGCGTATCCTCGGATACCTTTTCGGTGGCCGTCAGCGCATAGCCCATGCTTTGCATATGGTCCTGCCAGTCACGCCACACATCCTGCGGCGTCACATCCGCCAAAGCGCTGGACGAGGTGAAAAGAACAGAGAGGGCGGCACTGCCGAAGAGAGGGCGGATCATGAAAAATTCCTTTGTCGCAAATCGCGGGCGGCTATCCGGTGACAGCGCGGTTGCGCTAAAGGTAAGCGCCCGACGCCACCTTACAAGGCAAAGCGACCCGCGCCAATCTGCGATGTTCCGCCCGCGGGGGCGCTTTTGATTGGCGCTGGCGGATGTTGTTGCTAACGATGTCACCAAACGCCGTGCACGGCAGGCCCCGTGCGGGGCTTATTGATGACGAAGGGAATTATACGATGGATATGACAGGTAAAACCGTGATGATCACCGGTGCCAGCCGCGGGATCGGGGCCGAAGCGGCACGGGTTTTTGCAGACGCAGGGGCGAATGTCGTGCTGATGGCGCGGTCTCAGGACGCGATTGCCGATCTGGCGGGCGAAATTGGCAAGCAAGCCATCGCGATCCCCTGCAACGTGGCCCGTTTCGGTGAGATGTCCTCGGCGGTGGAAACGGTGCTGGGGGCCTTTGGCGGCGTCGATGTGTTGATCAACAACGCCGGTGTGATCGAACCGATCTCGCATCTTTCCGCGTCGGACCCTGACGAATGGTCGCAGGTCATCGATATCAACCTCAAGGGCGTCTACAACGGCATGCGCGCTGTCTTGCCCGTGATGAAAGACGCAGGCGGCGGGTCGATCCTGACCATCAGCTCGGGTGCCGCGCATCACGCCATTGAAGCCTGGAGCCACTATTGCGCGTCCAAAGCGGCGGTGAACATGATGGGCCGATCGATCCACCTGGAGGAAGCCGCGAACGGGATCCGCGCCATCGGCCTGTCGCCGGGCACGGTCGCAACCCAGATGCAGCGCGAGATCAAGGCAAGCGGCATCAACCCCGTCAGCGAACTGGCATGGGAAGATCACATTCCCGCCGATTGGCCCGCGCGGGCCCTGTTGTGGATGTGCAGCGCCGAGGCCGACACATACTGTGGCGAGGAAATCTCGCTGCGCGACGAGGGCATCCGCAAAGCGATTGGTCTGGTATGATCGATTTCGACCGCGAAGGCCCTGTCTGGGTCGCGACGATCAACCGGCCGGACAAGGCGAATTCTCTCACCCACGAGATGCTGGTCGCCTTGGCCGAGTTCATGGAGGACGCCCAAGCCGTCCGCGCAGTGATCCTGACGGGTACTGGCAAAGTGTTCAGTGCTGGTGCCGATCTGGACGAGGCGCGCGCGGGGCTCGCTGTCTCTGACATATGGGAGAGGCTGTCGGGCGCGATTGCCGCGCTCCCGGGGCTGAGCATCTGCGCGCTGAACGGGACGCTGGCGGGGGGCGCTATGGGGATGGCGCTGGCCAGCGATCTGCGGATCTGCGTGCCCGGGGCCAAATTTTTCTATCCGGTGATGAAGCTGGGGTTCTTGCCGCAACCCAGCGACCCCGCACGTATGGCAGCCTTGATCGGCCCTGCGCGCAGCAAGCTTATTCTGATGGGCGGGCAGAAGATCACCGCCGAAGAGGCACTAACGTTCGGCTTGGTCGATCGTATTGTGCCAGCCGACGAGCTTATGCAAAGCGCACGCGATATCGTCGCCGATACCGTTGCCGCCACGCCCGAAATTGCCACTGGGATCAAAGCGATGTGCGCCCCGCCCGAAACCCCTGCCGAGATGCCCTAGGTCAGGCGGTTAGATGAACGGGACAAAGGGCACGCCGCAGCTTGCCAGCAGTGTAAGGCCCGAGATGATTAAAATGATGCGCATATTCTGCCCTTTTATTGGAATAAGCACGATCGTCGTGCATTTGGTTTAAGGTCAAGTTAATGGTGCCGCTGTAACTCACAGCTATATCCTTAACCCGAATGGAAGAGCACGTCATGACATCAGAAAATTTGCCCGCCCGCCGCGGGGTTGTCATCGGCGCGGGGCCTGCAGGGCTGATGGCGGCCGAAATGATGGCCGCGGCAGGCTTGGCTGTGACGGTCTGCGATCACAAGCCATCCGTCGGGCGCAAGCTGTTGATGGCGGGTAAATCGGGGCTGAATATCACCAAGGCCGAAGACCACGCCAAATTCCTGAACGCTTTTTCGACGGCGAAAGAACCGCTTGAACCCATTCTTAACCGTTTCGATGCTACGGCGGTGCAGGAATGGGCCAAGGGATTGGGGCAAACCCTGTTCACCGGCTCTACCGGGCGGGTTTTCCCGACCGTGATGAAGGCGTCGCCGCTGCTGCGTGCGTGGCTGGCGCGGCTGGCCGATGCAGGTGTTGCGGTGAACACCCGTTGGCGTTGGACCGGATGGGAAGACGGCGCGCCGGTGTTCGATACGCCAGACGGCATGAAAGGCTTGCCGGCCGATGTCACTGTGCTGGCCATGGGCGGGGCAAGCTGGTCACGCTTGGGGTCCACCGGCGCTTGGGCCTTGCCGCTGCGCGACGCGGGCGTCGATATCGCGCCTTTTGCGCCTGCCAATGCAGGAATCGCGATGAACTGGTCGCCGCATATGGAGGCGCATTTCGGCGCGGCGCTGAAAGGCATCGGCTTGAAATCCGGCACCTACCGATCGCGGGGGGAGGCGGTGATTTCCGCCCGCGGATTGGAAGGCGGCGGGATCTATACCGTGTCGCGCGGGCTGCGTGAAGGGCATCCGCTGATGCTGGACCTGCTGCCGGACCAATCCCGCGAGGCGCTGGTCGAAAAGCTGGCTAAGCCGCGTGGCAAGATGAGCGTGGCAAACTATCTGCGCAAAACGCTCAAACTGGATGTGGCCAAGATTGCGCTGCTACAGGAAATGGCGCGCCCCTTGCCGGCGAACGCGACTGACTTGGCGAGGTTGCTGAAAGCGCTGCCGGTGAAACACGCAGGCCTGCGCCCGCTGGACGAGGCGATTTCAACCGCAGGCGGGGTAAAACTTGATGCGCTGGATGACGGGTTGATGCTACACGCCCGCCCCGGCGTTTTCGTTGCAGGCGAAATGCTGGATTGGGAGGCCCCGACGGGCGGGTATCTGATCTCGGCCTGCCTTGCGACAGGCCGATGGGCCGGACAACACGCTGCCGCTTGGGCGCAGCGGGATTAACCTTCGCGGGTGGCGGCGGCCTTGAACGCGGGGCGGTCACGCATGGACTTGGCCCAATTTCCCAGCTTGTCATCCACCCGCGCAAATCCCGCGCCGATGGACCAGTTGATGCAATGGGTCGCCAGCAAATCCGGTATGGTGACTTCCTCCCCCATCAGGAACGGCCCGTCCAACCTGTCTGACAGGATCGCGGCGGAGCGGGCGAATTCGGCTTTCAGGCTATCCTTGATCTCGGGAACGCGCTGTTCCTGCGGGAAAACAAAGCTGTGTTTCGCCGCAGCCCAAAGGATCGCATCCATTTCGTCGATCAGCCAGAAGGTCAACGCATCCTGATGCGCACGGGCCGCGGTGCCAGGGGGGGCGGTCAGCGCGCCGTGTTTGTCCGCCAGATACTGCATGATCGCGACAGAATCGGTCAGCACGTCGTCGCCGTCCACAAGTGCGGGAATTTTGCCGGACGGGTTGTATTGCTTGGCCTCGTTCGAACGTGGCGCACAGGGCAGGTGATCGTAGGGCTGGCCCAACTCTTCGAGCATCCACATCACCCGCATCGCCCGCGTTTTGGTTGCCCCGATAACCTTATACATCGATATTCCCTCCCAAGAATTAACCTGAATTTAGCGTTGTGCCCCCAGCATGGCGAGGCGGATAAAGGCGCGTTCGACCAGCGCCATCGTCGGCGCGTGTTGGCCTGCTGACCGAAGCGTCAGGTCGGTGTCTGTCAGCACGGTCAATGCGGTTTCCAGTTTGGCCGCACCCCAGTTTTTGGCCTGACGCATGGCGCGATCGCGGTCGCGGACGCCCCAGATCTGGCCGCCCGGATTGCTCGCGATGCGGTAAAGCGTGCGAAAATGACGTGTCGCCATGATGATCAGCGTCACGGCGTTCACCCCTTGGGCCTGCAGCTTGGCCATCACCGGGCCGATGTCGCCCGCGCGCGCCTCTGCCACGACGTGGAGAATGTCGTCGACCTCTGCCTCTGTCGAGGTGGGGGCGCAGTTGGCCACATCCTCAGCCGTGAGCGGGCCTGCGTCGCCGATCTTATAAAGCGTGATTTTATCGACCATTTGACGAAAATCGCCCGGATCAAGTACCCGCGCCAGTTCACTAAGCGCCCCCATCGCATCCGCCTCGGGGCTGAGCTTTGCTTCGGCAAGCACGCGTTCAATCTCTGCCCGGTCGGGCGGATTGTCGTAGATCGGGGTGGCGAAAGCGTTCTTATGTGCCTCGAACGCCTTGAGCACCTTGGAGGTCTTTTTCAGATCCCCCGCCGACACGACGATCTGCGCGTCCCCCGGCTGCCAGTCGGCCAGTGCATCGGTCAGGATTTTGGCGATATTGTCGTTGGCGTCTTCCACAAAAGCCGCGCGCGGCCCCGGGAAGAAACCTACCGCCTTGATTGCGTCCAGCAACATGGGCGCATCCCGCCGCAGGTCAGCGGCCTGAATACGGGTCAGGCGCATTTCCTCTTCGGCATTGGGGCCCAGCAGGTTTTTCAGAAAACTCTGCCGTTTCAACGCGACGCGCATCGCATCGCCGCCATAGATCAGCAGCCCGGTCTTCGTCGGATCGGGCTTGGCGAAATAGGCATTCGCGTCGCGTGGGGGCAGCTTCATGGGGTCAGATCGGCCGCGTAAAGGCGGGTGACCAGCTGGTCGGCCAACATGACCATCAAGCGTTTTTGGGCATCACGTTCTGCCGCGAGCGTTGCAACAGTCGAACCGGTCGCGGAGTAGCCGGTAAAGTTTTCGACATTTCCTGATACCTCGATCTGACCACTGCTGAGGTTGCGCAGGGCGAAATCGACCTTGCCGACCAGATTATACCGTGTGGTGTTGTCTTCGCTGTCGATCGCCAACCCCTCTTCCGAGGTGTCGACGGTCAGGGCCAAAGCATAACGCGGACTTGCGGCGCGGCCCAACCGCGTCTCGATCTCGCGAACGAGCGTGTAGGAATAGGCATCATTCGGCGCGTCGACCTGCACCGCGTTTTGCAGCGCCGTGCCAGTGCCGCCGGGGCCGTAAACGGGTTGAAACCCGCAGGCCGCCAGAACCAGCAGTGGCAGTGCGATAAGAAAACGGCGGTTAAGCAACGACATTGACGATCCGTCCGGGCACTACGATGACCTTTTTAGGCGTGGCCCCATCAAGGGTACGAATGACAGCTTCGTGGCTCAGCGCGATCTTTTCAACCTCTTCCTTCGGCATATCGGCAGGTACCTGAATTTCCGCGCGGCGTTTGCCGTTGATCTGGATCGGCAGGGTCACCGTATCGTCGACCAGCATCGCCTCGTCTGCTTGCGGCCAGGACGAGGTGGTGATCAGACCGTCGCCGCCTTGCGCGGTCCAGATTTCCTCTGCCAGGTGAGGCGTCATCGGGGCCATCAACTGGGCCAGCGTCATGATCGCTTCGCGCTGTGCGGCTTTGCCCGCCTTGGATTTTTGCAACGTCGCGGTAAAGGCATAAAGCTTGGCAATCGCGGCGTTGAAGCCAAAGGATTCCACACCCATCGTGACATCGTGGATGGTCTTGTGCATCGCGCGCAGCAGATCGTCGTCGCCGGTGCCTGCGGCGCTGTCGTCCATCTCGGCGATGCGGCTGCTGATGTTCCACACGCGGTTTAGGTGCTTATACGCCGCCTCTGCCCCGGATGCGGTCCATTCGACATCGCGTTCGGGGGGCGAATCGGACAGAACGAACCAGCGGGCGGTATCCGCCCCGTAGTTCGCGATGATCCCCAGCGGGTCGACCACGTTTTTCTTCGACTTCGACATCTTGGCCGAGGGGATGACTTCAACCTCTGTCCCATCGGCGAGTTTGCCGTCGGTCACATCTTCGGGCAGGTGATAGACGGGGCGGTCATTTGCGTCGCGGGTCTGGTAAATCTCATGTGTTACCATGCCTTGCGTGAACAGCGCGTTAAACGGCTCAATCGCTTTTTCGGGCAGATGGCCGGTGATCTGCATCGCGCGGGCGAAGAAGCGCGAATACAACAGGTGCAGAATCGCGTGTTCGATGCCACCGATATATTGGTCCACATTCATCCAGTATTCCGCATCCGCCATATTGGTCGGCGTGTCAGCGCGTGGCGCGGTAAAGCGGGCGAAATACCAAGAGGAATCGACGAATGTGTCCATCGTATCGGTTTCGCGTTTCGCGGGCGCACCGCAAGACGGGCAGGCGCAGTCGCGCCATGTGGGGTGTCGGTCCAACGGGTTGCCGGGCGTGTCAAAGCTGACGTCATAGGGCAGCTCGATCGGCAGGTTCTTTTTCTTTTCGGGCACCACGCCGCAGGTGTCGCAATGCACGACCGGGATCGGGCAGCCCCAGTAGCGTTGTCGGGACAGGCCCCAATCGCGCAGGCGGTATTTGGTCACGCCTTGGCCCACGCCCTGCGCTTCGCAGGCGTCGATGGCCGCAATGATCGCCTCTTCGCCGGTTTGCCATTTCTCGCCGGCAAAGCCGCCGTTGTAATACACTTTTTCGGATTTCGCCGGCACGAAGGGCGCAGCGAGCTTTGGGTCCGCGTCCTCGGACGGCAAGAAGGTCGACGTGATCGGCAGCCCGTATTTTGTGGCGAATTCAAAGTCCCGTTCGTCATGGGCGGGGCAGCCAAAGATCGCCCCCGTGCCGTAGTCCATCAGGATGAAGTTCGCGATATAGATGGGCAGTTCCCACGCGGTATCGAAGGGGTGGCGCACACGCAGGCCGGTATCCATCCCCAGCTTTTCGGCAGTCTCGATCGCTTCTTCGGTTGTGCCGCCCTTGCGACATTCGGCACAGAAGGCCGCGATTTCGGGGCTGTCTTTCTCGAGCAGTTTGGCCAGCGGGTGATCCGGCGAAATGCCGACAAAGCTTGCGCCAAGCAGGGTGTCGGGGCGCGTGGTGTAGACTTCGATCCGGTCGAAACCTTCCGGTGCGTCGATGGTCGAGAACGCGAATTGCAGCCCGCGTGATTTGCCGATCCAGTTCGCCTGCATCAGCTTGACCTTCGCGGGCCAGTTATCAAGCGTGTCCAACGCGTCAAGCAGCTCTTCCGAGTGGTCGGAGATTTTAAAGAACCATTGCGTCAGCTCGCGACGTTCCACCAGCGCGCCGGAGCGCCAGCCGCGCCCTGCCTCGACCTGTTCGTTGGCCAGAACGGTCATATCGACCGGATCCCAGTTCACGATGGCGTTCTTGCGATAGACCAGCCCTTCCGACAGGAAATCGAGGAACAGCGCCTGCTGCTGGCCGTAATATTCAGGGTCGCAGGTGGCAAATTCGCGGGACCAGTCGATCGACAACCCCAGCGGTTTCATCTGGTCGCGCATGTCGGCGATGTTGCCATAGGTCCAGTCTTTGGGGTGACCGCCAATAGCCATCGCGGCGTTTTCAGCGGGCATCCCGAAGGCATCCCAGCCCATCGGGTGCAGCACGTTATGCCCCGTCGCGATCTTATAGCGCGCGATCACGTCGCCCATCGTATAGTTCCGCACGTGGCCCATGTGGATGCGCCCCGACGGATAGGGAAACATCTCGAGCACGTAGTACTTCGGCTTGTTGGCGTTGCGTACCGCTTGGAACACATCGTTCTTTTCCCAGGCGGCTTGCCAGCGGGCTTCGATTTCGGCGGGGGAGTAGGAGGGCATCTTGGCGGACCTTATCAACGAAAAACGCCGGGCGAGCGACTAGCGCGTGGCCCGGCGTGATAATGGGGAATAGACGGGTGCGGGCTTAGAATTTGGCGTCGGCAATGCGCATTTCACGCGCACGGCTCAGGATCGCGTCTTCGACCGCGCGAGAGGTTGCTTTGCTGACCGTGCGGCCACCACGGGTTTGCAGCGCGATGTTCAGCGACCGTGCATCAAGCGCGGGATCATCAATCAGGACCGTCGCGCGGTAGGACTGGCTGCCCCCCGGGGGGGTGCCATAGCCGGTCACGATCACGCCGGTATAGGGGTCGATAGATTGCACGGGCAGGAAGTTGAGAACTTCGAGCGACGCGGACCACAGGTATTTGTTGACCGACACGCTGGTATCAACATTCTTGCGATTGAAAATCGCCCAGATCGTGTTGTCTGGGTCCATCTCGACATAGTTGGGGTTTGTGGGCTCAAGGCCAAGATTGGGGTCGCGATCCGCGGGTGCGCCAAGGTTGAGCGCGCCGCATGCGCCAAGCGCTGAGACCACCACGAGGGCTAGTGTAGATTTGAATACCGAACTGCGCACCATCTCGACCGTCCTTTGCCTGTTTGCGCACAGGTCTATCCAAGCGGGGTTCGGTGGGCAAGCGCAATGTCAGTATATACTAGTGTACAGGGCACCTGTGCCTCTGCGTTCTTGGCCCGTCCGAGCATTCAGCGGGGTTGCACAACTGTGACATAGCTGCATCACAGTTTTTTCCAATGATGCCAAGGCTTCCGCGATCCTTGCCAAAACTAGGGCAAACGCTGAAAACACCTCTCATACCTTTACCGGATTCCCCGGTATGGGCATATGAATTCAAACCGAGGGATAACTCATGAAAAAAGTTCTCTTCGCTACAACAGCTCTGGTTGCGACCGCTGGCGTTGCAGCTGCAGACGTTACATTCGGCGGCTACGGCCGTTTTGGTGTCATCTATGTTGAAGGCGCAACAAACGAAACAACCATCACCAGCCGTTTCCGTCTGCAAATCGACGCGACAGCTGAGTCCGACAACGGCATCACCTTCGGTGCACGCGCTCGTATCCAGCAGGACAACGACGGCGACAGCAACGGTGCAAACCTCGGTGAAGATGCAGCTTCCGTAGGCGGCACATTCCGCAACGACCGCATCGAAACAGGCATCAACGGCATCCGTTACTTCGCGCGCTCCGGCGGTCTGGAAGTCGGCGTTGGCAACATCTACGGCGCGATCGACTCCATGCCTGGCATGTACCCCGTCGAGCTGGGCCTGACCGGTCTGTCCTATGACTACATCATCAACCAAGCTGGTGGTTACTCGGCGACATACGACTCCGATGGTAACGGTGCAGCTGGCCGCAACGGTGTTGAAGTTCTGTACGCAATGGGCGACCTGAAAGCGCACCTGTCGTACTCCGAGCTGGACCTGGTTGCGAACAACAACGACCTCGAAGGCGAGCGCATCGAAGGTTACCTGGCGTACACATTCAGCGGCTGGACCGTTGCTCTGGGTCTGCAAGACTCCGACAACGCCGGTGACACCGAACTGGCTCTGACAGTTGGCGGTAACGTCGGTGTTGCAGACCTGACATTCGGTTATGCTGACAACGGCACCAACGGCGACGCATTTGCGATCACCGCGGCGTTCGACATCGGTGCGGCAACACGTCTGACAGCTGTTGTACTTGACCAAGAATCCTACACCGACACCGTATACGGCGTTGGCGTAACACACGACCTGGGCGGCGGTACATCGCTGCGCGGTGGTGTTCAGAACAACCGCAACGGCGCAACCGTTGCTGACCTGGGTGTTCGCTTCAACTTCTAAGTTGAACGATACAGTCTAAAAGAGGGGCAGGCCGTTGGTCTGCCCCTTTTCTTTTGCACCAAGCTGTTGTTCTGTGCGCCCTCAACAACAAGGGCCGACTGACATGAGCTTGCACGACATCACATCCCGCATCGCCAAAGCCGAAACCGACGCAGGCCGCACGCCGGGCAGCGTTGAGCTGATCGCCGTGAGCAAGGTGCAGCCGGACGCGCGCGTTGCGGTGGTGCTGTCGGAAGGTCACCGCTGTTTCGGCGAGAACCGCGTGCAGGAGGCCGAAAGCAAATGGCCCGCTTTCCGGCAGGAGTTTGACGGCGTAAAGCTGCATCTGATCGGCCCACTGCAAAGCAATAAGGCGCGCAGCGCGTTCGAATTATTTGACGTTATTCACACGCTTGACCGCCCCAAACTGGCGCAAACCTTTGCGCGGCTGGCGCAGGAAATGGGGCGCTGTCCTGATATGTTCGTGCAGGTTAACACCGGCGAAGAGGATCAGAAGGCCGGTGTTCTTCCAGCGGATGCCGACGATTTTATCAAGGAATGTCTGTCGCTTGATCTGCCCGTGCGCGGGCTGATGTGCATCCCGCCGGTCGATGAAGAAGCCGCGCTGCATTTCGCGCTGCTGGCCAAGATCGCGGCGCGCAACGGGTTGCGGGATTTGTCGATGGGGATGAGCAGCGATTTTGAAAAGGCCATCGCGCTTGGGGCGACCCATGTGCGCGTCGGCTCCGCCATCTTCGGGGAACGTACCGCAGGCTAGACGATCAACCTGCTGTGGCGGGTCAGCCGCGCGGCGATCTGGTGCAGATGCGCGCGTGAAAAGGCGACGCAGCCTTCGGTGGGATACCCCGGACGGCGCTGCTGGTGGATAAAGATCGCCGACCCGCGCCCTGCAACGGCATCGGGCCAGTTCCAATCTGTCAGGATCACCAGATCGTATAGGGGATCGGCACGGCGCAGAACCTCGTGGCTGTGCGGGTAGGGAGCCTGCACAAGGCTGTTGTAGTCACCCTGCGTGCCATCATCAGACCAAAGATCACGCGGGCCGATCGGCATCGCCCATGGCACAGGGGCGGGAATGCGGTCGGGACGGTAGAGCATCCCGACGATGCGGTGAATGCCCGCGGGGGTCGCCTTGTCGCCCTCGCGCTTATTGCGGGTGATACCGGTTTTGCCGATGGTGCAGGGGTAAAGTTGCCCCTGAAACCGGACGCCCCGCGGCGTGAGGACCAGATCGTCGGGTGTCACAGAAGGTGCCCGGATTTGGCGGCTTTTGTGGCAAGGTAGGCGTGGTTGTGGCTATTCTCGCCGACCTTGAGAGGGACGCGCTCTGCGACTATGACGCCGCTTGCCTCCATCATCTCGACCTTGCGGGGGTTGTTGGTCAGCAGGCGCACCGACGAAAACCCCATTGATGTCAGGATGTCCGACCCCAATCGGAAATCCCGTTCATCGTCTTCAAAGCCCAGACGGTGGTTCGCCTCGACCGTGTCAAAGCCTTGATCTTGAAGGGAATAGGCGCGCATCTTGTTGGTCAGCCCGATGCCGCGCCCCTCTTGGTTGAGGTACAGCAACACGCCGTGCCCTTCCTTGCCCATCTGCGTCAGCGCGGCATGCAACTGCGGCCCGCAGTCGCATTTCAGACTGCCCATGATATCGCCGGTAAAGCAGGCCGAATGCAGCCGCGCGAGCACGGGTTTGCTGCGGTCTGGACGGCCGATTTCGATGGCGTAGTGTTCCTCTCCGCCGTCGTCGGGGCGGAAGATATGCAGCCGTCCGGCCTCTGACACCTCCATCGGGAGACGCGCATTGACCACCGGATGCAAGGGGCTGCGCGCGGCAAGGATCGGTTGTGCCGCGCTCAGGTTGATCATCGTCAGGCCGTTTTGCTGGGCGAACTGACCTGCATCCGCAAGGTCGAGTATCACAGCAGCGGGCAGCAGGCGCGCTGACTTGATCAGATCAATCGCCAAGCCGTGCGGCGTCGCATCGCCCCCACGTGCGCAGGCCAGTGGGCCTTTCAGGGGGCTGCGCAGATCGTCCGCCGGATCCGCGATGGATTTCACCCATCGCAACGTGGCGTCCCGTGGCAGGAGGACACGCGCAAAACTGCCGTCGTAGGCGCGCGCTTTCAGGGTTTCGGCGCGCCGGGCGCTGATCACCAACACCGGTTCGCCACCCATGGCCAGCAGGCCGGTCAGCCGCGCGGGCGTCAGCGTTTCGGCAGCCATAACCAGAACCGGCCGCGATCCCGCCAGTACAATGGGAACGCCCAAACGCAGGTCCGCACGGGCGCGTGCCAGTTGCTCGGTTATATCGGGCCCAAAAACCATGATTTGAAATCTTTCATGTTATGTTGTCACATTTCTTACTGCAGAAACCGGCGGATTGAAACATTGCGCGACAATTTCGCACGGTCGTGTGATCAAACACCTGCTACTCTTGCACGCACGGCTTTGTGAACACATCTAAAGTGAAGTTGTAGAGGATGAGTTGATATGGCCCAGCTAAAGAAAATCTTGCTCGTAGATGATGACGACGACCTGCGCGACGCACTGAGCGAGCAATTATTGCTGACCGAAGACTTTGATGTATTCGAAGCAGGCAATGGCGCAGACGCCAAAACCCGCGCCGCCGAAGCATTGTATGATCTGGTCATTCTGGATGTTGGGTTGCCGGACATCGATGGGCGTGACCTGTGCCGCGACCTGCGTACCCAGGGCGTGAAAAGCCCGATTCTGATGCTGACGGGGCATGACAGTGACGCGGATACGATCATGGGTCTTGATGCGGGCGCGAATGATTACGTCACCAAACCGTTCAAATTCCCCGTTCTCTTGGCGCGCATCCGGGCACAGCTGCGCCAGCACGAACAATCCGAAGAGGCGATTTTCCAGCTTGGGCCCTATACGTTCAAACCGTCGGCCAAGCTGTTGATCACCGAAGACGACAAGAAAATCAGGCTGACTGAAAAAGAGACGAATATCCTCAAGTTCCTCTACCGTGCTGCCGCGGGCGTCGTCCCGCGCGACACGCTTTTGCACGAGGTCTGGGGCTATAACGCCGGTGTCACGACGCACACGTTGGAAACCCACATCTACCGTCTGCGCCAGAAGATCGAGCCTGATCCCTCGAACGCAAGAATTTTGTTAACTGAATCAGGTGGATACAGAATTATTTCATAATTTTGGAACCCAATCGGGTGCCACTGGTTATTCCTGCGAGAGACGGGGTTTTCATGACCCGTCGATCGGTTTGAACCCGAAGTTTGTATCCGGGAAATGATACATACCTCCCTGTTGGACTAGGCCGGGCCCTTGTGCCCGGTCTTTTTTTGTCCGCAGCCCGGAAGTCCCGGGAATTCGGCATGGTGGACGCTGCGCATTTCGCGGTACGGTGCGCGCGATCTGACCCAAGGGAGCTGCCTCATGCCTTTCACGCTGGCCACATGGAATATCAACTCTGTCCGGTTGCGCGAACCGATTGTGCTCAAGCTGCTGGCTGAACATGGGCCGGATGTGCTGTGTTTGCAGGAATGCAAAAGCCCGGTCGACAAAATCCCCACCGCGGCCTTCATCGAAGCGGGCTACACCCACATGGTGGCGCGAGGGCAAAAAGGATACAATGGTGTGGCAATCCTGTCGCGCTTGCCCTTGGTGGATGCCGGTGATCAGGACTTTGCGACGTTGGGCCACGCGCGCCATGTTGCGGCAAAGCTCGAAAACGGGGTGACGGTGCATAACTTCTATGTGCCCGCTGGCGGCGACGTGCCCGACCGCGAGGTGAACGAGAAGTTTGGCCAGAAGCTCGATTATCTGGCGGACATGCGCGACTGGTTCCACGGCGACAAACCCGAGAAATCCATTCTGGTGGGCGACCTGAACATCGCACCGCGCGAGGATGACGTCTGGGATCACAAGAAGCTGCTCAAGGTGGTAAGCCACACACCGATAGAGGTCGAAAAGCTGGCCGAGACGCAGGACGCCGGTGGTTTTGTTGACGTAACGCGGCAGGATATTCCGCAAGGCAACCTGTACAGCTGGTGGTCTTACCGCGCCAAGGATTGGGATGCGGCAGACAAGGGCCGCCGGTTGGATCACGTCTGGGCAACGCCCGATATCTCGGGCGCGGCACATTCCAGCCGCGTGTTGCGCGACGCCCGTGGTTGGGAAAAGCCCAGCGACCACGCGCCGGTCTTTGCGACATTCGACCTTTGAAATAGACAGACGCGCCCTCATATAAAGGGCAACCCCAAGCGAGGATTTTGATATGATGGATTTGAACCTTTCCCCCGCCGGTGCCGGTGATGCCGATCTGATCAAAGACACGAGCGAAGCGACCTTCATGGCCGATGTTGTCGAGGCATCGCAAACGGTGCCGGTGATTGTCGATTTCTGGGCCCCGTGGTGCGGCCCGTGTAAGACCCTTGGCCCGATGCTCGAAGACGCGGTGCGCGCGGCCAAAGGCGCGGTCAAGATGGTCAAGATCAACGTTGACGAGGCCCAACAGATCGCAGGTCAGTTGCAGATCCAGTCGATCCCGACCGTTTATGCTTTCTTCAAGGGCCAGCCGGTTGACGGGTTTCAGGGGGCCCTGCCACAGTCCGAGATCAAGGCGTTCATCGACCGCGTGATCAAAGCGGGCGGCGGCGAAGCCCCCGGTGAAGAGCTGTCAGAGGCCGTGGCCGCCGCGGATGACATGCTGGCCGAAGGGGCGGCGCAGGACGCGCTGGACACTTTTGCCGCGATTCTGGGCGAAGATCCGAACCACGCCGGTGCTTATGGCGGGATGGTGCGCGCCTATATCGCGTTGGATCAGCTTGATCAGGCCGAAGCGCATCTGAACGGCGCACCCATCGAAATCTCGAAAGCGCCCGAGCTTGAGGCCGCGCATGCGCAGCTTCAACTGGCACGACAGGCCGCCGATGCGGGCCCCGTGGCAGAGCTTCAGGCGGCGGTGGATGCCAACCCTGATGACATGCAGGCGCGTTTCGATCTGGCGCAGGCGCTTTATGCGCATGGCGACACGCAAGCCGCTGTGGATCAACTGCTGACGCTTTTCGGCAAGGATCGTGAATGGAATGACGGCGCCGCCAAGACGCAATTGTTTACCATTTTCGAGGCGTTGAAACCCAATGATCCGATTGCGCTGAATGGTCGTCGTAAACTTAGCTCTATGATATTTGCATAAGGCTGTGCGCGCCCTAGGTAAGCTTACATGATACAGCAATCGGACCTGCCAGACACAATCGCGATCTTCCCGTTGTCGGGCGCATTGCTGCTGCCGCGCTCGCGGTTGCCGCTGCATATCTTTGAACCGCGCTATCTGCAGATGATCGAAGACAGCCTGAAAACGCCGGGGCGGTTGATCGGCATGGTGCAGCCCAATGTGGTGCCGGGGCGCGACGGTCCGGGGCTGCAAACCATCGGCTGCGCAGGGCGGATCACCCAGTTCTCCGAGACAGAGGACGGGCGCTATATGATCACCCTCGCGGGGATCTCGCGTTTTCGGGTGGTGAAAGAGGTCGAAGGCTTCGCGCCCTACCGCCGTTGCGATGTCAACTGGGACGGGTTTGAACGCGATCTTGGCAAGGATGAACAGGACAGCAGTTTCGACCGCGATAATTTCCTGAACACGCTTGGCCGTTACTTCGACGCGCGAAACCTGTCAGCAGATTGGGATACGTTGCAAGAGGCCGACGATGAACTGTTGATCAATTCACTGTCGATGATGCTGGATCTTGACTGCGAAGACAAACAGGCCTTGCTTGAGGCACCATCCCTCTCTACCCGACGCGAGACGTTGCTGACGTTGATCGAATACACCCTGCGGGGTGGCCAAGAAGGGGAGATGATGAATTGAACGCCGAAGAGATACCATTCGACCGCCGCATGCTAGAGGCACTGATTTGCCCCCGCACGCAGATGCGCCTGACCTATGACGCCGACAAGCAAGAGCTGATCTCGGACGCGGCCGGTCTTGCCTATCCGATCCGCAACGGTATCCCCGTGATGCTGGTGGACGAAGCGCGGGTTATCGATTGAACCGCCGGGGGCGGATAGCGCCCTAAAGCGCCTTACCCTGCATCAGACGGGGCAGGGTGCCCGTCAGACCCGCCGCCTCGCGCATGAAACCGCGACGGGCATCGGGCAGGGCGTTAATCGCCGCCATCCCCACATCACGTGCCAGACGCAGCAGCGGGTTATCGTTGGAAAACAGCCGGTTGAAGCTGTCCGTCGCCAATGCCAGCGCGGTGTTATCAAAGCGACGCCACAGCTGATATTGCTCGAGCACCGTGGTGCTGCCGACATCCTGCCCGCGCCGTTGCGCATCAGCGATCACCTCTGCCAGCGCGGCGACATCGCGCATGCCGGCGTTCAACCCCTGACCTGCAATCGGGTGCACCCCATGTGCGGCATCCCCCAGCAGCGCGACACGCGGTGCCACCATCGAATGCGCCAGCGACAGGCTCAGCGGGTAAGTGTACCGCGCACCAGCAAGGGAAATCTCGCCCAGAAAATCACCAAAGCGCGGGCGAAGCACGTCGAGGTATCCATCATCCGGCAGCGCGTGGATATGCGCTGCGTTTGCGGCGGTCTCGCTCCAGACGATGGAGGACCGGTTTTCGGTCAGCGGCAGGATCGCCAGCGGACCGGGGGGCATAAAGAACTGATGCGCGACCCCGTGGTGCGGCTTTTCATGGGCGATGGCGCAGACCAGCGCGGTTTGCGCGTAATCCCAGCCGATGCGTTTGATCCCCGCCCGCGTTGCGGTGCCCGAGGCGCGGCCATCCGCGCCGACAACCAGACGCGTGCGCAGGGTCTTGCCGTCTTCCAGTGTCAGGGTGACGCCCGCCGGGGCAGCGTCTTGCGCGATGACCGTTTCGCCGTCCAGCCGCGTGATGCGGGCCTCAGCGCTCACCGCCTCTGCCAAGGCGCGGCGCAGGTGGCGGTCCTCGACCATATGGCCCATCGGCCCTTCTTCGATCTCTGCGTGATCGAAATGCATGAAGAAAGGGGAGGGGCCTTCGCCCGCGCGCCCGTCCGTCACTTTGATCTCAAGCATCGGTTGCGCGTGAGGTTTCACGCCCTCCCAGATCCCGAGCGCCCCGAGCATCCGTGTCGAAGTCAACGCCAGCGCATAGGATCGCCCGTCAAACGCCGCATCTTCCCGCGTGGCAGCGGGCAGCCTGTCGATCAACATGACCCGCAGCCCGATCTGCGCCAAAGCCAAGGCAAGTGTCGGGCCATTCAGCCCACCACCGACGATTGCGATATCTGTATCAAAATCCATAGCTTTAGATATGGGCGTGCAGCAGGGATTGTCCATGCGCGCTGGCGTCGCTACCGTCCCTTTTCCAAAGCATTATTCGAGGAAGCAACATGCAAGAGTGGTTAACCATGACAGCCGCAGATCTGGGACGGGGCATCGGGGACGGCCAGATCGACCCTGTTGTGCTGTGCCAGACCTATCTTGACGCGATCGACGCCCACCCCCTTCGGGATCGCATCTATGCCCGCGTGACCGCCGACCGGGCCCTGGCCGAGGCCGGTGCCGCGCGGGATCGCGCGCGCGCGGGGCAGCGTTTGTCGCCACTGGACGGGGTGCCGATCAGCTGGAAAGACCTGTTCGACACCGCCGGGATCGCGACCGAGGCGGGCAGCGCCCTGCTGAAAGACCGCGTGCCGGACCGCGACGCGCGCGTGTTGGCAAATGCCACCGCGATGGGGTTGGTCTGTCTGGGCAAGACCCATATGAGCGAGCTGGCGTTTTCGGGGCTCGGATATAACCCCAGCACCGCCACCCCCCCTTGCGTGAACGATGAAGGTGCCGTGTCGGGCGGTTCATCGTCCGGGGCTGCGGCTTCTGTCGCTTTCGGTCTGGCGGCGGCGGCGATCGGGTCGGATACCGGCGGATCGGTGCGGGTGCCTGCCGCGTGGAACGATCTTGTGGGGCTGAAAACCACCTCGGGCCGTGTGTCGCTTGAGGGGACCGTGCCGCTGGCGGCCAAGTTCGACACGGTCGGCCCGCTTTGCCGCTCGGTCGAGGATGCGAGCCTGTTGCTGGCGCTCACCGAAGGGTCCAAGCCGATGGACATGGGCAGCACCGACATCGAAGGGCGTCGCTTTGCGATCCTGCGCACGGTGGCGTTCGACGATATTGAAGACGCCCCCGCGGCGGCTTTCGACGATGCCGTCGCGCGGCTAAAGGAAGCGGGGGCGGTGATCGAGGACATCGATTTCGACCCTATCAAAGAGGCGATGCCGCTGAGCGGGTGCCTTTACACCGCCGAAGCCTACGGCCTGTGGCGCGACGTGATCGAGGCGAACCCGGATGCGATGTATGGCGAAATCCTTGAAAGGTTCCGTCTGGGTAAATCCCACTCCGGCCCCGATTATGTGGCGGCTTGGGCCAAGATCGACCAGATCCGCGCGGCTTATGTGAAAGCTGTGGCGGGCTATGACGCGGTGCTGATCCCCACCGCACCGCTGTTACCCCCCAAGCTGGACCGGCTGGAAACCGAGCATGACTATTACGTCTCGGCCAACCTCATGACCCTGCGCAACACGCGTATCGGGAATCTTATGGGGCTGGCGGCGGTGACCCTGCCCACGGGCACCCCATCCTGCGGGATCATGCTGATGGGCCAGCCCTTTGGCGAAGAGCACCTGCTGCGCATTGCCGCAGCCGCCGAAGAGGCATTGGCCTAAATGACACAAACCTTGCCCTGCGTCCTGCAATGTCTGGACGCGGGGCAAGCCCTTGGGTACTCTGGAACAAACGGGGCGTGAATGATCCCGAACCCGAGGCAGTGAAATGATGTACCCCGAGCGGTTTTCGAACCTTCCGGCCCACGCGTGGCCGCGCTTGCGCGCATTGCTTGATGCGCATGAAGGCGGTGGCACGCCGATCCACATGACGATTGGCGAGCCGAAACATGCTTTTCCGGCATGGGTCACCGATGTGATCGCTGAAAATGCTGCCGGATTTAACAGCTACCCGGTCAACGACGGCACGCCGCAGTTGCGCGGCGCGATTGCCGGATGGATCAAGCGGCGCTACGGTGTGGATGTGGATGCGGACACGCAGGTGATGCCGCTGAACGGCACCCGCGAAGGGCTGTATAACGCCGTCATGGCCACCTGTCCCGAGACCAAGAATGGCCGCAAGCCCGCCATTCTGATGCCGAACCCGTTCTATCAGGTCTATATGATCGCCGCGATTTCCGGTGCCGCTGATCCGGTGATGGTGCCTGCGACGCGCGAAACAGGGCATCTGCCCGATTTTGCCAGCCTGCCCGAAGATGTGCTGAACCGGACCACCGCGGCCTATATCTGCTCGCCCGCCAACCCGCAGGGGGCTGTGGCCACCCGCGCGTATTGGGCCGATCTGATCGCGCTGGCAGAAAAATACGATTTCAAGATTTTCGCGGATGAATGCTATTCAGAGATCTACCGCGACACGCCGCCCGTCGGGGCGCTACAAGTGGCGCAAGAGGTCGGGGCCGACCCGGATCGTGTGGTGATTTTCCATTCGCTGTCGAAACGGTCGAACCTGCCCGGGCTGCGGTCCGGCTTTGTCGCGTCGGGTGCCAATACCATGCGCGAGATCAAGCAACTGCGGAACTATGCCGGTGCACCGCTGCCGTTACCGTTGCAAGCGGCGTCGGCTGCGGTCTGGGACGACGAAGCCCATGTGGCCGAGAACCGCGCGCTTTACATCGAGAAGTACGAGGTCGCCGACCGTATTCTCGGCAACGTCCCCGGGTACCAAAGCCCCGAGGCCGGGTTCTTTTTGTGGCTGCCGGTGGAAGATGACGAAGCTGCGGCGCTGAAACTCTGGCGTGAAACCGGCGTGCGGGTGCTGCCGGGCGGCTATCTGGCGCAAAGCGTGAACGGCGAAAACCCCGGGAAACACTATATTCGGGTGGCGATGGTCGCCCCAAAAGAAGAGACAACGCGCGGGATCGAAGCGATCCGCCGCTGTCTCTATCCAGAATAAGACGAGGGATCAGAGCAATGGCATATCAGACACGTGGGCGCGACCCTTTGCTAGACACCAACATGGCCGAAGCGATCGAAAAACGCGGCAAGGAGCTGTTGGGCCTCGGGCTGATCGCCCTGGGCCTTATGGCCGCCATGATGATCGGCAGCTACACCCCTGACGATCCCAACTTTATGGTGTCCACCGATGCGCCGGTGCAGAACTGGCTGGGGCGCATGGGCGCGTCGCTGGCCGCGCCTTTGTTCATGATCGTGGGCTGGGGCGCGTGGTCTGTCGCGGCAATCCTGCTGGCCTGGGGCGCACGCTTTGCTCTGCACCGCGGCGAGGAACGCGCCGTGGGCCGTTTGATCTTTGCCCCGATTGCTGTCGCCTTGTGTTCGATCTACGGGGCAACGCTGACGCCGGATGCGGCTTGGCTGCAAACCCATAGCTTTGGTCTGGGCGGGCTTTTTGGCGACACGGTCATGGGCGTGATCCTGACCGTCCTGCCGATCGGGTCGACCTTTACGATCAAGCTGATGTCGCTGTTGATGGGCGTGGCGATCCTTGCCTTTGGTGCCTTTGTTGTCGGCTTCACCCGACTTGAACTGCAACGTCTGTTCCGCTTCATGCTGGTCGGGCTGATCATGGCTTATGCCGGATTGATGACCCTTCTGGGGCGGGGTGCGTCGGGGGCGGTTGCCGCCGCGCAGGGCATTCAGGCCCGCCAGCTTGAACGCCGCGAACGCAACCGGATCGAGGCCGAGGAGAATGCGCAATTCGCGGCCAGCCAAGGGTACTATGACGACGAACTGGCCTATAGCGACGCGCCTGCACCTGCGCCGAAAACCGGTTTGCTGTCGAAAATGCCGACGCTGGTCAAACGCGCCGACCCGCTGCCCGACCCTGAACTGGTCGAGACATGGGCTGAACCCGAGCTGGACGAAGCCCCCAGCAGCGACCGTATCAAATCCAAGATCGCCGATGTGATCAAAAGCCGCGTGCGCACGGGCGGGGCTGTGCATACTGCCACCACCGCCCCCTTGACCCGCGGTCGCGGCCGTGGCCCTGATCCGCTGCTGCTGGATACCACCGCCCGTGGTGCCCGCCGCGAAGAGCCGCCATTAACCGGTGCGCCGGCCCCCTCCCCTACTCGGGCGGAGCCGCCTTTAACCGCAAGCCGTGCACCTTTGGTCGCGGAGCGCCCCGTGCTTGAACTAACCCCCTCCGAACCAGATCACGACGCGGATATGGCGGTTCTGGATGATGAACCGATGACCGACAGCCACCTGCCATTGCAAGAGGCAGAGCGGGAACCGACCATGCAGATCCCCGTGGCTCAGCCGCGCAAAGTGGTGCAGCCGCAGATGCGCAAGCCGGTGCAGCCCAGCAAACAGGCTCAGGCCGAGGCACAGCCTGCGTTGACCTTTGAGGACACGCACCCCGGATTTGAACTGCCGCCGCTGAACCTGCTGGAAAGCCCGGATAATGTCGAACGCCTGCACCTGAGCGACGACGCGCTGGAAGAGAATGCGCGCATGCTGGAAAACGTGCTGGATGACTATGGCGTAAAGGGTGAAATCGTCGCTGTCCGTCCGGGCCCCGTTGTCACCATGTACGAGCTGGAACCGGCACCGGGCCTCAAGGCGAGCCGTGTGATCGGTCTGGCGGACGACATCGCGCGCTCTATGGCGGCACTGTCGGCGCGTGTGTCTACCGTGCCGGGGCGCAGCGTGATCGGGATCGAACTACCTAACGAGAACCGCGAGAAGGTCGTGCTGCGCGAAATCCTCGCCGCGCGTGATTTCGGCGACAGCACCATGCGTCTGCCGCTGGCCTTGGGCAAAGACATTGGCGGTGACCCTGTGGTCGCGAACCTTGCCAAGATGCCTCACCTGCTGATCGCGGGGACCACCGGTTCGGGTAAATCTGTGGCGATCAACACAATGATCCTGTCGCTGCTCTACAAGCTGACGCCGGAAGAATGCCGGATGATCATGATTGACCCCAAGATGCTGGAACTGTCGGTCTATGACGGCATCCCGCATCTGCTGTCCCCCGTTGTGACCGACCCGAAAAAGGCCGTTGTCGCGCTGAAATGGACCGTGGGCGAGATGGAAGAGCGCTATCGCAAGATGTCCAAGATGGGCGTGCGCAACATCGAAGGCTATAACGGTCGTGTCCGCGAGGCCCTGGCCAAGGGAGAGATGTTCAGCCGCACCGTCCAGACCGGCTTTGACGAGGATACGGGCGAGCCGATCTTCGAGACGGATGAATTCAAGCCCGAAGCGCTGCCCTATATCGTCGTGATCGTGGACGAGATGGCCGATCTGATGATGGTCGCAGGCAAAGAGATCGAAGCCTGCATCCAGCGTCTGGCACAGATGGCGCGGGCCTCGGGTATTCACCTGATCATGGCGACACAGCGTCCTTCGGTCGATGTCATCACCGGCACGATCAAGGCGAACTTCCCGACGCGGATTTCCTTCCAGGTGACCTCCAAGATCGACAGCCGCACGATCCTGGGCGAGATGGGGGCCGAACAGCTGCTTGGCATGGGTGACATGCTCTATATGGCGGGCGGGTCCAAGATCGTGCGCTGCCACGGTCCCTTTGTCAGCGACGAAGAGGTCGAAGAGATCGTGAACCACCTCAAGGCTTATGGTGAGCCTGATTATGTGTCGGGTGTGGTCGAAGGGCCCTCCGATGACCAAGAAGGGAACATCGACGCGGTTCTGGGTCTGGGCGGCAATACCGACAGCGAAGACGCGCAATATGACACGGCCGTGGCGATCGTTGCAAAAGACCGCAAGTGTTCGACATCCTACATCCAGCGGAAACTGGGCATCGGCTATAACAAAGCCGCGCGTCTGGTCGAACAGATGGAGGACGCGGGCCTTGTTTCGCCAGCCAACCACGTGGGCAAGCGCGAGATCCTGATACCAGAGCAGGGGTAGCGCGCAAAAATAATCGGAACGTCATTGCGACGCCGGGGGTTGGCTTGGGAACAGGCCAGCCCCTTTTGCATTTCGGGCGTGTTAGGCGATATCCTGCTGCGTGATATCGTATATCATGACGCGAAGCCCTATGTCGAAGGCAAGGCACTGGAATAAGAATAGGAAGACTATGATGCGTTTTGTTACCACCACCGTTCTGGCCATTGGTCTGGGGTTGGCAGCTGTGATGCCCGCCGCCGCCGACAAACTGCCGCTGAACGCGATTTCCGGCTATCTTAACGATCTGAAAACCGCCAAGGGCGAATTCACCCAGATCAACGACGACGGCTCGATCAGCACCGGCACGATCTACATCAAACGTCCGGGTAAAGTGCGGTTTGAATACAACGCACCGGATTCGGGGATTGTCGTGGCGGGCAGCAATACGGTTGTGATCTACGACAAGAAATCCAACCAACCGGCAGAGACATACCCGCTGTCCAAAACGCCGCTGTCGATCATTCTGGCTGCGAATGTGAACCTTGGTCAGGCCAAGATGGTGACGGGTCATAATTATGACGGCACCGCGACCACCGTGCGCGCCCAAGACCCCGCGCATCCTGAGTATGGCAATATCGAGCTGAAGTTCACCGGCAACCCAGTCGAGCTGCGTCAGTGGATCATCAACGACGGCAACGGCACCAAGACCACCGTGGTTCTGGGCGACCTGCAGAAGGGCGGCAGCCTGCCCAACAAACTGTTTGACGTCGGCAGCCCCGGTCAGGTGAACCGCTAAGGAAAAAGGGCCCCGAACATACGTTCGGGGCCCCTTTCTTTGTCCTGTGTTGGTCAGCTTACCAACGTGACAGGCGACACCCTGCAATCTGCTGTTGGTACATATCGGAGCGCGCACGCACCTTGCGGGCCACGGCGACCAGCCAGGGTTTCGAATTATAGCTTTGGCGCGCATAGCCTGTGTTGCCTTCGTGATAGGCCAGATACTGGTTTTCCGCGTCATGCAGGGGGATGCCGTTCTTGTCGCGGCTCTTGTTCATGTACCACCCCATGAAATCCGACGCGTCGTTGATCCGGTCGCGCTTGGCGCGGAAACCGCCAGCTTCAGCCAGATATTCATCCCATGTTGCATCAAGCGCCTGGCTGTAGCCAAAGGCGCTGGACTGGCGGCCCATGGGGATCACGCCGATGACATAGCGGAACGGCGTACGGGCGTCCGCGATGAATTTGCTTTCCTGATGGATCGTCGCCATCTGCACATGGACAGGCACGCCCCAACGGCGTTCAGCTGCACGGAATGCGCGGTAATATTCTGGGCGCTCTTTGAGAATCGCACATGCGTTATCAAGGTCTCGTGGGGCACTGGTCGGACCGCCACTACATGATGCCAAAAGCACAGCAATTATCAGGGCGCAAAAGGTTCTGCTCATCGGCCTCTCGCTTTTATCGTGTTTTTATTACATTTAGTTTATCAGATTGCCCTGCCGACGCCCACCAGAAATTACAGCAGAAACCCCAGCATAAGCGGTAAAGCGGCAACCGATAGCACGGTAGAGACGACAACCAGCCCCGCGACAGACTGCGCATCCGCACCGTATTTCTCTGCCAGCAGGTAGGATGTCACCGCCACCGGTGTCGCAACCTGCAAGACCAGCACGCCAAAAGCGATTTTATCAAGGTCAAAGAACCAGCCCGCCAAGGCGGCGATGCCGATGCAGATCGCAAGCTTGATCAGCGACAACACCACTGCGCGCCCGATCCCGCCGGGGGACAGCCGTGCCACGGCAACGCCCAATGTGATCAGCATAATCGGGATCGCCATCTGACCGAGCAGGGACAGCGTATTGGTCAGAAACACCGGCGTTTCCCAGCCTTGCACCAGAAACAATGCGCCCAATGCCGTGCCCCAGACCAGCGGTTCACGGATGACTTTCCCAAAGGAGCCAGACCCCGCCACCAGCCAGATGCCAAAGGTGAACGACCATATGGCCATAATGGCAAAGACCACAACGGCGTAACCCAACCCCGTGTCGCCAAAGGCAAAAAGCGCGAGCGGCAGACCCAGATTGCCGGTATTCCCGAAGATCATCGGGGCCAGATACGTCCGCCGGTTCAACCCGAACACGCGCACGATCACGGCGGCCAGCAGCGTCACCCCGCCATAGGCCGCCACTGTCGCCAGTGACAAAGCGCTCAGCGCGGCGGGGTCGATCTGCGTTGTCATCAGCGACACGAAAATCAGACAGGGCACCGATAGGGTCATCGCCAGCTGGGTCACAAACTGGATGCGATACTCGAACCCCAGCTTTACCCAGGCAAAGCCGATCCCCGCGAGCAGGAACACAGGAGCCACAATTTCAAGCACTGTCAGGACGAGGTTCACAAACTGTTTCCTTGGTTGCGCGTCGCAGGATTGGACAAAAGCCCCTTGAAGGGACTACGAACGAACGGTAGGTGCACCGATGTTATGATAAGAACGCGCGCGAAATACCACTTGGGCCAGATCGTCCGGCACAAAAAACATCCCTTCCGAGGGGTGATTTTTGACGTGGACCCCGAATTTGCCAATACCGAAGAATGGTACGAGGCTATTCCGGAAGACAGCCGCCCCGAGAAAGACCAGCCCTATTATCACCTGCTGGCCGAAAACGAACAAAGCTATTACGTGGCCTATGTGTCCGAGCAGAACCTCGTGGCCGATTACTCGGGCGAACCTGTGGACCATCCCGATATCCCCGACCTCTTCGGCCCGTTCACCGATGGGGCCTATCCGCTGCACTTCCAACTGAACTGAGGCAAAGCGTGGGTGACCCGCGCCCTGCCACCCTGTTTCAATAGCCCAGGGCACACCCATCCTTGCGTGCGTCGCTCGCCCCCTCCAGCAAACCGTTGTCATGCAGCTGGATCGCCTGCGCGCCGCCGATGGCTGTGGCCGGAATTTCGACCTTATGCCCCATCTCGGCCAGCTCGGCACGGACCGCATCGCTATAGCCGCGTTCGACCTTGAGGATGCCATTATCGGAAAACGCGCGGGGGGCGTCGATGGCGGCCTGAGGGTCTAGCCCGAAATCCGTTAGGTTAGAGACAAACCGCGCGTGGCCATTGGGCTGGTAGGCCCCGCCCATCACGCCAAACGGCATGATCACCTTACCGTCGCGTTTGATCATCCCCGGAATGATCGTATGCATCGGCCGCTTGCCGCCCTTCAGCTCGTTCGCGTGCCCTTGGTCAAGGGTGAAACCAGCACCGCGGTTTTGCAGCAGGATACCGAATTTATCCGACGCGATGCCCGACCCGAAACCGTGGAAGATCGAATAGATCAACGACACGGACATCCCATCCTTGTCCACCACGGTGATATAGATCGTATCCTTATGCACCGCCTCTGACAGGGCGACGGGGTCGGGCATGGCTTTCTTCGGGTCGATCAACGCCGCCAGTTCCTGCGCCGTTTCGGGCGCAAGCATATGGGCCAGACGTGCGGTATGGTCCGGGTCCGCCAGAAAACGATTGCGCGCATCATACGCCAGCTTGGCGGTTTCCGCCTCGATATGCACACGCTCCGCGCCCCAAGGATCCATGGATGCAACGTCGAAATGCGACAGCATGTTCATCATCAACAGTGCGGTGGCCCCCTGTCCGTTCGGCGCATGTTCCAGCACCTCAACGCCCTGATAGCTGGAGGCAAGGGGCTCACCGGGGGTGCAAGCGGTGGCGGCGAAATCCTCTGCCGTGTGCTTGCCCCCCATCGCATTGAGAGAGGCGACGATATCTTCGGCCACCTCACCGGTATAGAAGGCATCGCGCCCGTCCTTGGCGATGCGACGCAGGACTTCGGCCTGACCGGGGGCGCGGAAGATGTCGCCGGTCGTTGGGGCCTTGCCGCCGGTCAGATAGAAATCGCGTGCGGCCCCCTGCAAGGTGCCCGCATCATTGCCCCAATCAAAGGCGACACGTGCCGCGACGGGTACGCCTTCTTCGGCATAGCGGATCGCAGGGGCAAGAATCGTGTCCAGACCCATGGTGCCGATGGTGTCGGACAGGTGGCAAAACGCGTCGATCGCGCCGGGAATGGTCACGGCATGGGCGCTGCGCAGCGGTACCGTCTTTTCACCAGCGTCGCGCAAATGGGCGGCATCCAACGCAGCAGGGGCGCGGCCCGATCCGTTCAGCGCGTGCACTTCGTCGCTGCCCGCAGGAGAATACAGCACAAAGCAATCCCCGCCGATTCCGGTCATCTGCGGCTCGCAAATCCCCAGCAGCACGGCACCGGCAATCGCGGCATCCATCGCGTTGCCGCCCCGCTCAAGAATATCGACAGCGGTCTTTGCGGCCAAAGGATGGGACGTGGCACACATGCCATTGCTCGCCAGAACGGGGGATCGTCCGGGAAGGTGAAAGTCGCGCATGTCATTGGCCTCAGGTTGCTGTCATCGGCCTGAACGTAGCGCGGTGCAGGACGGGCGGGCAATCACTAAAGGGCAGTTGGGCACTTAAAGGGGAGCTGGGTACATAAAGGGGGATTGGGCACAGTAAATGTGCCTCGGCGTTGCGTACTGGGTGGGGGCTATTAAAACGCAACGCCGAGGGAAGCCATATGCAGCTACAGAACCGACGTTGCCCGCAAAGCTGGGCGGAATTATGAAACCTTTGAGGCGCTATTGCGAAGCGTTGCTTCAAGCTGCCCCAAAGGTGACCAACACTTAACCCTCGGCGGCAAAGGCCCCCCTTGTGGCGGCCGTCCGTACCCAGCTTATCCCGCGGCAAGTGGAATGCGCAGCGCCAGCAGGTTCATATCACCGGTGCGCGAATATTCCAGCTCGCAGCTCAGCAACCGGATCAGGCTCCAGCCGAATCCCCCTTCGGGCAGTTCGTCTGCAAGTTTCAGCACATCGAATGCTTCACCCGGGGGGAGGGTGAACCCCGGCATCGGTTTGCCCAGATCGGTGATGCGAAACCGCAAGTCATCAGGCGCATAGGCCCCGCGCACCCCGATTAGCCCCGCTTGGGGCAATCCGGCATAGGCGTGTTCGACCACGTTATTCAACGTCTCGGCCAGCACCAGTTCCACAATCTCGAGGTTCTCTTGCGATAGTCCCCGATCGGCCAGTTCTGTGCGGATATGTCCAAGGGCCGCGCGTACCGCATCGGCAGAGGCTTCCAACGTCACCTCGAACCCATAGGGGGTATCCGGCTGACCGACTGTGCCTTCGTTCCGGTTCGGGGCGCTCATGCGGGCACCTGCGCGGCCAATGCGGCGTCCAATGTGGGGAAAAGGGGAAAAACGCTGTCCATCCGCGTTAATCGGAACACCCGATCAACCGAGGGCGTCAGCCCCGCCAGCGTCAGGCTGCGGTCCGGCAACAGAAGTTTCAACGTCGCCACCACCGCGCCAAGCCCGCTGGAATCAATAAAGGTCACCTGCCCCAGATCCAGAATAACCACAGGTGGCCCATCTTCGATCATATCCCGCATGGCTTCTTTAAAGGCGCGGGCAACGGCGGCATCAATACGGTCTTCCATCACGGATATGATTTGCAGCTGCCCTTCTGTTCTGGTTGAGAGTTTCATATGGTCATCTCCAAGGTGTCCCGGACGCCAGAAGACATAGCGCCGATACCTTACCAAAAGATGATCATTTCCCGGGGAGGGGACGAAATGGAAAAAGTCGTGATAGCAGGGGCTGCGCGGACGCCGATGGGCGGGTTTCAGGGGGCTTTTGCCGATCTGACCGCGGCCGATCTGGGGGGGCACGCGATCAAGGCGGCGCTGGACGGTGCCGGCACCAATACCGTGGACGAGGTGCTGATGGGCTGTGTGTTGCCCGCAGGGCAGGGCCAGGCTCCCGCGCGTCAGGCCGGCTTCAAGGCAGGTCTGGGCGAAGAGGTGCCGGCGACAACGCTGAACAAGATGTGCGGCTCGGGGATGAAGGCGGCGATGATCGCCTTCGACCAGATCGCCTTGGGTCAGACCGATACCATGATCGCCGGCGGGATGGAGAGCATGACAAACGCGCCCTATGTGCTGCCGAAAATGCGCGGCGGCGCGCGGTTGGGGCACGGTCAGGTGATCGATCACATGTTCCTCGACGGGTTGGAAGACGCCTATGACAAGGGCCGGCTGATGGGCACCTTTGCCGAAGACTGCGCCGAGACATTTCAATTCACCCGCGCTGTGCAGGATGACTATGCGCTGGCCTCCCTGTCCCGCGCGCTCGACGCGCAAAGCAGCGGCGCGTTCGATGGCGAGATCGCAGCGGTTGATCTGAAATCGCGTAAAGGGTCGGTCACCATCTCGGCGGATGAACAGCCTGGCAACGCACGGCCCGAGAAGATCCCCGAACTCAAACCCGCCTTCCGCGAGGGCGGCACAGTAACGGCGGCGAATGCGTCTTCCATCTCTGACGGGGCGGCGGCATTGGTGCTGGCATCTGAAACAGCAGCCAAATCCCAAGGGTTGAATGTCCGCGCGCATATCCTCGGCCACGCCAGTCACGCACAGGCACCGGGGCTTTTCACCACCGCGCCCGTACCGGCGGCGCAGAAACTGCTGGACCGGTTGGGCTGGCAGAAAGACGACGTTGATCTGTGGGAAGTGAACGAGGCCTTTGCCGTCGTGCCGCTGGCCTTCATGCATGAAATGGGGCTGTCCCATGACATCGTGAACGTGAACGGCGGTGCCTGTGCGCTTGGCCACCCCATCGGGGCCTCTGGCGCACGTATTATCGTGACCCTGCTGAACGCACTGGAAAAGCGCGGGCTGAAACGGGGCATCGCGGCGATCTGCATTGGTGGCGGTGAAGGCACCGCGATTGCGATCGAACGTCCCTGATTTTCCAAATGGACTAAATCCTCGGGGGTCGGGGGGCAGACAGCCCCCCGGTCCGACAGTAACAAAAGGCACTTTTATGCGCGTTGACTATCCTACCCTCTCCAAAACCCTCCACGCTTTGACCGACGGCGAAACCGACAGCGTGGCGCTGATGGCCACCGTCGCCTGCGAGGTGCACCACGCCGACGACCGCTTTGACTGGACGGGGTTCTACCGTGTGACCGCGCCAGAGCTGCTTAAGATCGGGCCCTATCAGGGCGGGCATGGCTGTCTGGTGATCCCCTTCGCACGTGGGGTTTGCGGTGCTGCCGCGCGCACCGGCGAAACGCAGCTGGTTGCGGATGTGGATGCCTTTCCGGGCCACATCGCCTGCGCGTCCTCCACGCGGTCTGAACTGGTCCTGCCCGTCTGGAACGGCACCGGAGAGCTGCTGGGTGTCTTTGATATCGACAGCAACCAGCCCGCCGCGTTTGACCAGACCGACGCCGACGAACTCGCCGCGATTCTGAAATCCGTTTTCGCAAACGTCTAGGCCGGTAATCCTGCCCGTCGATCAAAGGAAATGTCATGAGCTTTGACGCTTGGCTCGTGTTTGCCCTGTTCTGGGTGGTGTTTGTCACCACGCCGGGGCCGAACGCGGTGAACTGTATCAGCAACGGGATGAACCTGGGCTTTGCGCGGGCGATGGTCGGGGTGCTGGCGATCCTGACGCAGGCCTCGCTGTTTCTGGCGCTGTCAGCGATTGGCGTGACGGCGCTGCTGACGGCCTCGGCCACGGGGTTCTTTGTGGCCAAGATGATCGGGGCAGGGTTTCTGATCTATCTGGGCGTGCGCGGGCTAGTCATGGCGGGCAAGCCTGTGGTGATGGAGGATCGCCCCGCCGCGTCGGTCTATTGGCGTGCCTTTGCGATTGCGACGATCAACCCGAAATCGGTCGCCGGGTATCTTGCAGCCTTCAGCCAGTTCGTGCAGCCGGATGTCCCGATCTGGGACCAGATGATCGTGATCGTGCCGACGGCGCTGACCCTGACCGCGGCCAGCTATACCGGGTTTACGGCGCTTGGGGCGGGGCTGGGGCGGGCGGCCTTGGGGGCGGTGTTCAACGTCTGGTTCCGCCGCGTGATGGCGGTCAGCTTTATCATCTACGGGGTGCTGTTGGGCAGCGCGCATACGCCGATGCCTAAGGGGTGATCAAGGGCTGATCCCGCGCGCCTGTGGGGCAAGTGCCCTTGGGTCAGTCTTTCCCTCTGGTCCCTGCGGTCCTGCGGGCGTAAGCAGACCCCAAGGAGACACGATATGCGCAACCCAGATACCCTATCCAACACCCAGCCCGCCCCGCCCGAGGACACGCCCCAAGGGCTTGCCTTTGCGATCGGGGCCTATGGTCTTTGGGGGTTTCTGCCGCTGTACATGAAGGCCATTGCCCATATTCCCGCGGCAGAGATTGTCGTGCATCGGGTCATCTGGTCTGTGCCCGTGGGCGCATTGGTGCTGATCCTTCTGGGGCGCACCGCCACCCTGCGCGAGGCGTTCCGGTCGCCGCGCACCTTGGCGATGGGCTGTGTCACGGCGACGCTGATCTCGGTCAACTGGGGCATCTACATCTGGGCGGTGAACTCGGGTCATGCGCTGGACGCGGCCTTGGGCTATTACATCAACCCGTTGTTCAGCATCCTGCTGGGGGCGCTGCTGCTGGGGGAGCGTCTGTCGAGACTTCAGCTTGCGGCAATCGGGCTGGCAGCCGTCGCCGTCGCGATCCTGACGCTCGATTCCGGTCGCTTCCCTTGGGTCGCACTGAGCCTGACATTCACCTTCGGCCTGTATGCGCTGGCGAAAAAGCGACTGCCGATCGGGCCGAACCAGGGGTTTCTGCTTGAGGTCCTGATCCTGCTCGCCCCTGCGCTGGCTTATCTGGTTTACCTGATTATGACGGGGCAAAACCACTTTGGTCAGGGCGTGCCGTTTAATACGTGGATGCTGGTGGGCTGCGGCGTGGTCACGGCGGTGCCGTTGATATTTTACGCCAACGGAGCCAAGCGGCTGCGGCTGTCGACCATCGGTATCTTGCAGTATATCGCGCCGACGATGATCTTCCTTTGCGCTGTGCTGGTCTTTGACGAACCCTTTGGGCGGGCGCGCATGATTGCCTTTCCGCTGATCTGGGGGGCGCTGGTGATCTATTCGATCTCGCTGTTCCGGCAGATGCGGCACAAACCGGCGTGACAAGGGGGAGGAGGGGCGCAGACATGTCGCGCCCCTCGATCATTATATCATTCGCTCAGGACAGCGCGTCCTTGAAGGCGAGGAAGCTGGGGTCTTTCATCACCCGAGCGTTCATCGCCTCACGTAGGGCACCGATGGATTTATAGGGGCGCATCACCACCTCGAATTTGGCGATCAGACCGTCGTCACCCAAGGTGATCAGATCGACGCCAACGGCATCCAGATCCCCGATCTTGCACTGGAACTCCAGCGCCCAATCTGTGCCTTCCCCCATGATCCGGCGGTATTTGAAATCGCTAAAGACATTGCCGACGTGTCCCAGGACCGCTGCCACAGGGGCGCGGCCGGTCCAGGTCTTGTAATATGTCGGCGGCATGAAGGTGACGTCTTCCGCCAGCAGCGGGGCGATCTTTTCCGAATCCCCCTTGGCGACAACATCAATCATCTTGGTAATAGTAGGATGCATTCCGGGTCCTTTGGTACAGATTGGCTTGAAAACCTACCCTAACTCTGAGACGGACACTTATGGAAACAGAATATAATCCGCCCCAAGATCCGCTGGTTGTCCTGCATGAAGACGCCGAAGTGCTGCTGGTCGACAAGCCCGCGGGCTTGCTGTCGGTGCCGGGCAAGGGGCCACATCTGGCCGATTGTCTCATCGCGCGGGTGCAGGACGCATTTCCGGACGCGCTGCTGGTGCATCGTCTGGATCGGGACACCTCGGGCGTGATGATCTTTGCGCTGACGCCCCATGCGCAGCGCCATCTGGGATTGCAGTTTGAAAAGCGGATGACGCGCAAGACCTATGTCGCGCGGGTCTGGGGGGTACCGCAGGAAAAGACCGGCACCATTGATCTGCCGCTGATCGTGGATTGGCCGAACCGCCCGCGCCAGATGGTCTGCCATGAAACGGGTAAACCCGCACAAACCGACTGGCGTGTGCTGAAAGACGAAGGCGACACCGCGCGGGTGCGCCTTAGCCCCAAGACAGGGCGCAGCCATCAACTGCGGGTGCATATGCTGAGCCTCGGCCATCCGATTCTGGGCGATCCGTTTTACGCCACGGGGCCCGCGTTGGCGTATCCGCGCCTGATGCTCCATTCAGAGGAACTGCGGTTCAAACATCCTCAAGGCGGGCATTCGACCAAGATCCGTGCCAAGGCACCGTTCTAAAGGCCATAGGGCGCAGACGAAAAAGGCCACCCCGCAGGGTGGCCTTGGTTTTTACAGCGTGTCCGAAGGACAGCTTATTCAGCGGCCCAGCCAGAGACGGCTTTGATCTCGGTAAAGTCCTCGATCCCGTACATGCCACCCTCGCGGCCATTGCCCGACTGCTTCATGCCGCCAAAGGGCGACCCTGCGGCGCGGCTTTGGCCGTTCATCTCGACCATGCCCGACCGCAGCTGACGCGCCAGACGGTTGCGACGCTCGCCATCTTGCGACTGGACATAGTTGGTCAGGCCGTAAACCGTGTCATTGGCGATCTGGACCGCTTGCTCTTCGCTGTCGAACTTCATGATCGACAGAACCGGCCCAAAGATTTCCTCGCGCGCGATGGTCATGTCGGGGGTCACGTCTGCAAAGACAGTGGGTTTGACAAAGAACCCGCGGTTCAAGCCGTCGGGACGTCCGGTGCCGCCCGCAACCAAACGCGCGCCTTCGTCGATGCCCTTCTGGATCAGGTCCTGAATCTTGTTGAACTGCGATTCATTGACCACGGGGCCGATATGACGCCCATCTTCGGAGGCAGGACCAACGGTAACCTGCGACGCCACAGCGCCTGCTTCTTCGACGGCTTTGTCATAGACATCCGACTGCACCAGCATACGGCTGGGGGCGTTACACGACTGGCCGGTGTTGTTCATCATGTGCAGCACGCCGCGTTTGACAGCCTTGTCATCCGCATCGTTGAAGATGATGTTCGCGCCTTTGCCACCCAGTTCAAGGTGGACCTTTTTCAGCGTATCCGCCGCCGCTTTCGAGATCAGCGTGCCCGCGCGGGTGGAGCCGGTGAAGCTGATCATGTCGATGTCTTTATGCGACGACATCTGGCTGCCGACACCGACTCCATCGCCGTTCACAAGGTTGAACACCCCTTTGGGGAAGCCTGCCTCGTCAATCAGTTCGGCAAAGATCATCGCGTCCAGCGGGCTTTCCTCGGAAGGTTTCAGCACCATCGTGCAGCCCGACACGATCGCTGCGCCGACCTTGAGCGTGATCTGGTTCATCGGCCAGTTCCACGGCGTGATCAGACCGGCAACGCCCACGGCTTCGCGGATGATCCGGTCATTCGGGGCGTGATCGCCAAGCGGCTGTTCGAATTTGAACTCTTTCGCGGCCTTGATGAAGTTGCTCAGGTGATAAGAACCGGCACCAACCTGCGATGTGCGGGCCAGATCCATCGGCGCACCCATGGCCGTGCTCATCGCTTTGGCCAGATCCTCGGCGCGGGCCTGATAGACCTCTAGCAGCTTTTCCAGCAGGGCGATGCGTTCCGCCGGAGGCGTCGCCATCCAGCCGGGCAGGGCGGCCTTGGCGGCGGCAACCGCGGCATCGGTATCCGCCTGATCCCCAAGCGAGATGACCGCGCAGGGCTCCTCTGTGGTGGGGTCGATCACGTGATAGTCATTCGGCTTGGCGGGGGATACCCATTCACCGTTGATGTAAAACTCGCGCTTCTCCAGCATGGGAAAACTCCTTTTGTCATGCGGCGCCGGGGACGTTTCCCCCAGCCTGTTGCGCGTACCATGTCACCACATCTGGGGACCCGCAAGTGAGGGGGTGAAACCGGCAGCGCGACGTCTTACATAAGTGGAGAACGACAAACCGAAACCATGAAGCCGGAGAATATTATGTCCTTGCGCATCAACGATACCATCCCCGATCTGACTGTCGAAACCGATCAGGGCACGATCAGCCTGCACGACTGGGTGGGCGACAGCTGGGCGATCCTTTTTTCGCACCCAAAGGATTTCACGCCGGTATGCACCACCGAATTCGGGGCAGTCGCACAGCTTGCCGACGAATGGGAAAAGCGCGGCACCAAGGTGATGGGCATTTCCGTGGACGGTGTTGAAGAGCACAAGAAATGGAAAGGCGATATCGAGACCTTCGCCGGTGCCAAAGCGGGCTTTCCGATCATCGCGGATAACGACCTGACCGTTGCCAAAGCCTTCGACATGCTGCCCGCCGACGCCTATATGCCCGATGGCCGCACCCCCAACGACAGCGCCACAGTCCGCGCCGTGTTCATCATCGGGCCGGACAAGCAGCTGAAGCTGTCGATGACCTACCCGATGACCGTGGGCCGCAACTTTGCCGAGGTCTTGCGCGCGCTGGACGGGCTGCAAACCTCGACCGGCAAGGGCGTGGCGACACCGGCGAACTGGAATGTCGGCGACGACGTGATCATCCCCGCAACCCTGTCGGATGACGACGCCAAGGCGAAGTTCGGCGACTTCAACAAGATCCTGCCCTACCTGCGCACCACCAAAGCGCCCAGCTAAGCGCCGGATCTCAGGCTTTCTGAGGACGCAATTTAACCTGCGTGCGATACCACGCCCGCTTTAATTCCCGCATCAGCTTGCCGCTGGTGCGGGTTTTTTGCTGGATGGTTGACCCGCCGATCTGGTTGGCGATTTCGCTTAGCCCATTGGGAAGCAGGGCGTGGAGCTTTTGCCCCGTCACCCAATGCATCTGCAGCCATGTATCGACAGGGCGGTCAATCTGGGTCGATCCGTCAAGCAAGCGCTGCGCGGCGTCGCGCCCCACCACCTGACAGCAACACTGCAAGCCGATCCGCTTGGGCAGGATCAACGCCATATCCCCGTCACGCGCCACGACATCTGCGGGCAGCTCTCGCATCTTGGGCGGCAGGCGCAGGTACATATCGGGCGTCATATTCTGGTGGATAAGCTGCAACGCGCGGTCCAGCTCTGGCCGCGACACGGCGAGGTCATCCTCGACAATCATCGCGTAATCCCAGCCCTGATCGACGATCATCTGCCAGCATTTGCGATGGCTTTGAAAGACGCCGATCTCGGCCGGTGTCAGGGCGAAGGGATAGGACGGGCTGTGCAGGTTGCCAGAGTGGGTGCGCACATCTGCGACCTGCGTAGGGTCGCGGCCATTCACCGCTTCGACGACCTGCGCATCGGGCAGATCCTGCAGCAACCGCGCGACATTGGCGTGCCGCGCGGTGCTGGTGGACATATGGATGATCAATGAGTTCATACGGTTTGATACCGCGCTTGGCGAGGTTCTCAAACCGTCTAAATCACTGCTCGGCGTTAAAGGTGAACAGCTTTTCGCCGTTGATCGTATAGCTGTCGATCAGGTCTTTGGCGCGGTCGCCGACCAGCCAGTCTTCCAACTGGGCCGCGGCGTCTTTGTTTACATGCGCGTGTTTCTCGGGGTTCACCGGAATATAGGCATATTGGTTGAACAGCACCGGATCGCCCGCAAAGAGGATTGCCAGATCCGCCTTGTTGTCAAAGTTCAGCCAGCTTGCACGGTCGGACATGATATAGGCACCCATCCCTGCAGCGGTGTTGAGGCTCGCGCCCATGCCCGCGCCGACAGCTTTGTACCATTCACCGAATGTCGCGGGGTCCAGATCAGCACCGGCCCAAAGCGAGAGTTCTTTCTTGTGGGTGCCGCTGTCGTCGCCACGGCTCACGAAAGGCGCCTCGGCCGCTTCGATCTTGACCAGCGCGTCCTTCGCAGCCTCTGCGTCTTTGATCGCGGCAGGGTCGTCATTTGGGCCGATCAGGACGAAATCATTATACATGATCTCGCGGCGGTGGGTGCCATAGCCGTCGGCGACAAAGGCCTCTTCGGCTTTCTTGGAGTGCACCAGAATGGCATCGACGTCGCCTGCTTCGCCCAAGCGCAAGGCTTGACCGGTGCCGACGATCAGCAGTTGCACGTCAAGGTCCAGATCTTCTTTGATGGCGGGCAGCAGAACGTCGGACAGACCAGAGTTGTTGAAGGACGTGGTGACAGCCATTTTCATGGTTTCCGCCTGCGCAGCCGTGGTGCCAAGTGCGAGAACAAGAGCGGTAATCAAGGATTTCATATCAAAATATCTCCATTCAGGAACGATTTGAATTCCGGGGTCTGCGGGGCGTCAAACGCATCGGGCGCCGGGCCAGCCTCGTGAATGCGACCTTTAAACAGAAACAATATTTCAGTTGCAAGGCGCCGCGCCTGACCCAGATCATGGGTCGCCATCACGATGCGCGTCCCTGACTGATGGGCGGACTGCAACAGTGCCTCGATATCCTTGACGGAGCGGCCATCCAGATTGGCGCAGGGCTCATCCAGCAGCAGCATCTCGGGGGTGCGGATCAAGGCGCGGGCGAGGGCGAGCTTTTGTTTCTCGCCGCCGGACAACCCCGTCGCGGGGCGATCCAGCGCGGGCGTCAGGCCGATACGAGCCGCCCATGCCTCTACCGCTTTGTTCACCTGCGCCTTGGGCTGGCCTAGTATCGCCAGCGGATAGCCCAGATTGGCGCGCACCGACCGGCGCAGCATCACGGGGCTTTGGAAGACATATGCCTGTCGCATCCGCGCAAGGTCATCCGGAACGGCCCATGTGACCGCGCCCGTCGACAGCCGTTCAAGCCCGTGCAGCGCCTTGAGGAATGTCGTCTTGCCGGCACCATTGGGCCCCAGCAGGATCGTGAAGCCGGTTTTGCCAAGGGTCAGGTCCACGGGGCCCAGCAATCGCTTGCCGCGGCGGGTGACGCTGACATCGCGCATATGGGCGGGCAGCAGGGGGGTCACCATCTGCCCTCTCTTTCTGTGCGCGACAGGGCGTGGATGATCAGGTTCACACTCAGCGCCAGCGCGATCAGAACAAAGCCCAGCCCAAGCGCCAGTGCGAAATCACCCTTGCCGGTTTCCAGCGCGATGGCGGTGGTCAGCACGCGGGTAGCGTGATCGATGTTGCCACCTACGATCATGATCGCGCCGACCTCGCCGATGGCGCGGCCAAAACCTGCCAGCGCCGCCGTCAACAAGGCCCGCCGCCCGTCCGAGATCAACGTCAGGATGCGCCGCGTCGGGGTGGTGTTCAGCGAGATCAGCAGATCGTGGTATTCAGCCCAAAGATCACGCATCGCCTGATGGGTGATAGAGGCGATGAGCGGCGTGATAATGATCACCTGCGCGATGATCATTGCCGTGGGCGTGAACAGCAGCCCCAGCACCCCGAAGGGACCGGCGCGCGACAGCAGCAGATAGACGATCAACCCCACCACGACGGGCGGCAGACCCATGAGGGAGTTCAGCACCGCAATCGCAGTACGGCGGAAGCGGAAACGGCGGATGGCAAGCCATGTGCCGAAGGGCAGCGCGATGGCCGAGGCAATGACCAGCGCCGTAAGGCTGACCTGCAACGACCTGAGCGTAATCTCGATCAGATCGGGATCACCGGTAACAACCAGCCAGAACGCAGAAGAAAGGCCCGCCCAGATATCATTCATCGGGCGGGCCGTCGGAGTTTGCTATGCATAGGATGCGGTCTTAGTCGCCCAGCCGGACATTGCGATCAGACGAGGTCTGCTCGGCCGCGGAGAACCCTGCGTTGTCCAACGCAAAGTTCATGCCCGCAGCAAGGATGACCAAGGCGACGATGGCAGTGATAAAAGCTTTCATTCCGTACCTCGTTGATGCGCATTGGCACGCTGGGTGGGGGGCGTTGGGTGCATCATATCACTCTGCCGGCTGCGTGCCAGAGGCAGGTTTACCCTGCTTCGCGACAACTTCGTCGGCCCAGATGCTGTGGTGCTCGCGGGCCCATTCAAGATCGACATCGCCCGACCCCATCGCCTCGAACGCGCCTTCCATGCCGAGTGTCCCGATATAGATATGCGCGATGATCACAGCCATCAGCACAAAGCTGATAACGGCATGCCACAGCTGGGCGTATTGCATTTCCTCTTGCGGGGTCAGCGTGGCGTCTATTGTGCCAAGCCCCAACAGTTGCGGCACGCCCATGTCATTCAACAGCGCCAGCGTAGGTTCGAACATCGTCAATTCGAACGGGAAGAGCAGCGAAATACCCGAGACAGAGATCGAGGTGCCCAGAATGATGACGGCCCAGAAGATCAGCTTTTGACCGGCGTTGAACTTCTTGGCGGGGGGGTGACCCTTGCCAAAGATCCCGCCGCCCTTGAGGATCCAGTTGATGTCTGTGCGATCCGGCAGGTTGTGGACGATCCACATGACGAACACCATCACCAGCCCTAGCATAAAGGCCCATGACACGTTGTTGTGGATCCACTTGCTCGCGATGGCGAAGGTCGAAAACGCCTCGTGCCCGAACAGCGGGATCAGCAGTTTACGCCCCGCAAGCGATAGCAGACCGGTGATGGCCAGCAGGATGAACGAGCTTGCAATCAGCCAGTGGCCGAAGCGTTCGATGAATTTGAACCGTTCGATGGTGATACCCGCGCGCCCGTGTTCGATACGGATACGTCCGCGGATCAGATAGAAAATCGCCATCAGCACGACGGTGACACCCAACAGCAGGCTGCCATAGGTCAGCAGCGGGCCGTGTCGGAAGTTCAGCCACCACATGCCACCGTCCTGCATCAGGACCTTGGCCGCAGGTCCGCGGTTGCTGGCGCGCGCGTCGGGCAGGGCGTCGGCCCGGATCTCGCGCCACAGGTCGGCGTCGGATGCGCTACCAAGCGGTCCAAGGTGAGATTCGGCCGGGGGCGGGTTGCCCTCTAGCGGTAAGGGAAGCTCGGCCCCAAAGGGCACGTCCTCGCCGCGTTGGCGGGCCATGATGTCTTCAAGCGACTGTTGGCCCGGTTGCAGGACCGAGGCATCGCCCGAGGTGTCCTGCGCGGCGGAAAGACCGGCAAAGGACACAAGAAATATGAGAGGCAGCAGAACGCGCAGCAGTGTCATCGGGACCTCCGACAGGATAAAGATAGTTGGCCCGCCAGCAGCAGGTGCCAGCGGGCCAAGGAAAGCATGAATATGCGAAAGGGGGCTTAGCCGCCCTTTTGCTCGTATGCCGTGCCCCAGCCCCAGGCGCCCGAGCCAAAGCCGCGCGCGACAACGCGTTCGCGGTAAATGCCCGAGACGACATCGCCGTCACCGGCCAGCAGCGCTTTGGTCGAACACATCTCGGCGCAGATCGGCAGCTTGCCTTCGGCGATCCGGTTGCGGCCGTACTTCTGGAATTCCGCTTCGGAGTGGTTTTCCTCGGGGCCACCGGCGCAGAAGGTACATTTGTCCATCTTGCCGCGCGACCCGAAGTTGCCCGCCTGTGGATACTGCGGCGCGCCGAAGGGGCAGGCGTAGAAGCAGTAACCGCAGCCGATGCACAGGTCTTTTGAGTGCAGAACGATGCCGTCGTCGGTCTGGTAGAAGCAGTCTACAGGGCAGACCGCCATACAGGGCGCATCGGAACAATGCATACACGCAACCGAGATCGACCGCTCGCCGGGTTGGCCGTCCTGAATGGTGACGACCTTACGGCGGTTGATGCCCCACGGTACTTCGTGTTCGTTCTTACAGGCCGTGACGCAGGCGTTGCATTCGATGCAGCGTTCGGCGTCGCAGAGAAACTTTGCTCTTGCCATCTTGATAGTCTCCTTACGCTGTCCAGATTTTGCAGAGAGTCGCTTTGGTCTCTTGCATCTGAGTTACTGAGTCATAGCCATATGTTTGCGCGGTGTTGGTGGATTCACCCAGGACGTATGGGTCGGCCCCCTCTGGGTATCTGTCCCGCAAATCAACGCCTTCCATGTGGCCGCCAAAGTGGAATGGCATGAACGCCACACCGCTTTCGACACGTTCCGTGACCATCGCCATCACCTTGACCTTGCCGCCTTCGGGGCCTTCGACCCAGACATCGGCCCCGTCACGCACACCCAGATTGTTAGCGTCGCGGGTGTTGATCTCGATGAACATGTCCTGCTGAAGCTCGGCCAACCAGGGGTTGGATCGGGTTTCGTCGCCGCCCCCTTCATATTCGACGAGTCGACCAGAGGTCAGCACGATCGGATAGTCCTTGGAGAAGTCATTCTCCTGGATGGACTTATACATGGTGGGCAGGCGCCAGAACTTCTTGTCGTCATAGGTCGGGTAGTCGGCGACCAGATCACGACGGTTGGTGTACAGCGGTTCGCGGTGGATTGGCACCGGATCGGGGAAGGTCCAGACCACGGCGCGGGCCTTGGCGTTGCCGAAGGGGGCACAGCCATGCTTGATCGCGACGCGCTGGATGCCGCCCGAAAGGTCGGTTTTCCAGTTCACGCCACCGGTGTCGGCGATATAGTCCGACGGGGTCTCGCCGGTCTGGGATGTTTCACCGACTTCCTCGTCCGGCTTTGCATTCGCCGGTTGGCCTTCGGGATAGCCTGCAACATAGTTGATCACGGCCATCTCTTCGTCGGTCAGATCCTTGTCCCAACCCAGTTCACGCAGCATGGCCATAGTGAACTCAGGGTAGCCGTCCTTGATCTCGGACCCGGCGCTGTAGACGCCTTCGGCCAGCAGGTTGTCCCCGTCACGTTCCACACCGAAACGGGCGCGGAAGGTCAGGCCACCTTCGGCAACGGGCAGCGACATATCGTACAGGTTCGCTGTGCCGGGGTGGTTCATCTCGGGTGTGCCCCATGCGGGCCAAGGCAAACCATAGAAGTCCCCGTCGGCCGGTCCGCCTTTGGCGCGCAGCGTGGTGCGGTCAAAGGTGTGCTGGTTGGCCATGTGCATCTTCATGCGCTCGGGGCTTTGTGCGGTGTAACCGATGGTCCACATGCCACGGTTGAACTCGCGGGTCAGGTCCTCGATGTTGGGTTCGTCCCCGTCCAGCGCGATGTTCTTGAACAGACGGTCGCTGAAACCGAACTTATCTGCGAAGAGCTTGATAATCGTGTGGTCGGGCTTGGATTCGAACAGGGGCTCGACGACCTGATCACGCCATTGCAGCGACCGGTTGGACGCGGTGACAGAGCCGCGGGTTTCGAACTGCGTCGTTGCGGGCAACAGATACAGCCCGTCTTGGCGGTCCTGCATCACGGCGGACACCGTTGGATATGGATCGACCACGACCATCAGGTCGAGTTTCTCCATCGCGGTGACCATTTCCTTTTGACGGGTCTGCGAGTTGGGCGCGTGGCCCCACAGAACCATCGCGCGGGTGTTGTCCGGCTGGTCGATGTTTTCCTTGTCTTCCAGCACGCCGTCAATCCAGCGGCTCACGGGGATACCGGTCAGGTTCATCATCGAGGTGTCGTTGAACGACGCCTTGGAGAAGCGGGATTGCAACCATTCAAGGTCTTCTTCCCAAACCCGCGCCCAGTGGGCCCATGCCCCTGCGGACAGACCATAGTAGCCCGGCAGCGTATCGGCCAGAACGCCCAGATCGGTGGCACCCTGCACATTGTCGTGGCCGCGGAAGATGTTTGTGCCGCCGCCTGCGGTGCCCATGTTGCCAAGAGCCAGCTGCAGGATGCAGTACGCGCGGGTGTTGTTGTTGCCGTTGCTGTGCTGCGTGCCGCCCATGCACCAGATCACGGTGCCGGGACGGTTGTTGGCCAGGGTGCGCGCAACGCGTTCAAGCTGCGACGCGGGTGCGCCGGTAACGCGTTCGACCTCTTCGGGTGTCCACTTCGCGACTTCGTCACGGATCTGGTCCATGCCCCAAACGCGGGTGCGGATGAATTCCTTGTCTTCCCACCCGTTCTCGAAGATGTGCCAAAGGATACCCCAGACCAGCGCCACGTCCGAACCGGGACGGAAGCGGACATATTCATCCGCGTGGGCCGCTGTACGGGTAAAGCGTGGATCGCACACGATCATCGGCGCGTTGTTCTGCTCTTTCGCTTTCAGCAGGTGCAGCAGCGATACGGGGTGCGCCTCGGCAGGGTTGCCGCCGATGACAAAGATCGCCTGGCTGTTGTGGATGTCGTTGTAGCTGTTGGTCATGGCGCCGTAGCCCCATGTGTTCGCAACGCCCGCAACGGTGGTGGAGTGACAGATACGCGCCTGGTGGTCGACGTTATTGGTGCCCCAATAGGCCGCGAACTTGCGGAACAGATACGCCTGTTCGTTGTTGTGCTTGGCCGAGCCGAGCCAGTAGACGGAATCGGGACCGCTTTCTTCGCGGATCACGTTCATCTTGTCGCCGATCTCGTTGATCGCCTGTTCCCAGCTGATCCGAACCCACTGGCCACCTTCTTTTTTCATCGGGTATTTCAAGCGGCGTTCACCGTGGGCGTGTTCGCGTACCGACGCCCCTTTGGCGCAGTGCGAGCCAAGGTTGAACGGGCTGTCCCAGCCGGGTTCCTGACCCGTCCAGACGCCGTTCGACACTTCGGCGATGACGGTACAGCCAACCGAACAGTGGGTGCAGACGGATTTGATCGTCTCTACCGCGCCGCTGACGGCGGTGGCAGCTGACGCTTGTGTGACAGAGCCCGCGGTCGATGCGATCGCCGCAAGGCCGCCGATGGCCAGACCGGACCCGCGCAGGAATGCGCGACGGTCAACGGATTTTTCCGCGATGTCGGATAGCATGCCCGCCCGCTGGGGCCGCCGTGCCATCCCGTTGGTCTTTTTCCGAAGCATAATAGTCTCCCTTGATGCCCGCGTGCTCTGACCGCGTGGGTCGGACCGGGGCTGAGTTTCCCTCCCGCGGTGGTTAGGCGCGCGGGTTGTTGATCACTGAATTAGAAGCGTGTGCTTTCCAGATAGGCGCGGGTGTGCGCGGTATCTTGCATCTTGTCCGATTGCAGATCGACTGGCTGCGCCTCGGCGGCGGTGCCGCTGCTGGCCACGGCAACGGCGGCTGCCGGTGCGGCTGTCCCTGCCAGTTTCAGGAAATTGCGGCGGTTGGTGCCTTTGGTATCCTGGGTCATGGGTTGTACCCCTTTCCTTGGTTATGCGGGGGGAAGCCCCGCCTGATGTGGTGCGGTTATCCCGCCGTCATACGAAATGCTTCGCGTTCAATGTCCATCAAGGCGCTGCCGACTGCGGCAACCCCGGCATATAGGACGGAGTTCTTGGCCCCTTGCAGGTCGGTAAAGAAGTGACCCGCCCAAGGCGCGATGTGTTTGTTGAAAAACGCCCGCTGCGTGGCGTCGCTGGCCGGAGCCCCAAAGCGCCCGACGATCATACCGCCCATCATCTCCATCAGGGATGCGATGTTGTCTTCGGGTTCAAAGACATTCTCGGCGCGGCTGATGCGCTGTGCGGCCATATCGCTGCGCAGGGCGGCGAGGGGCTTTTCGTTCAGAAAGCCGGTCAGGTAATAGCTGGCATAGGGCAGCAGCTCGCCCCGACCAAGACCAATGAACAGCGCGTTGAATTCGGTTTGCACTTTCTTGGGGGGCATGGCCTTGGCCACGCGCGCAAGCCCGTTGATCGCCTCTCCCAACGGGCTGTCATCGCCGGACAGGCCGGCGGTCTGGTCCAGCAACATCTGATCCGCAGGGCGGGCCAGCATCACGCCAAGGTAATTGTACAGATCGGCGCGCAGGCGATCTTCGGCAGAGACTTGGGTGGCTTGGGCGGCAGCGGTCATGCGCTTTGCTCCTCAAAACGAAAGGCCATGCGGCGCGGGGGCAGGGCTGCGGGTTCTTCCATCGCGGTTTCGGCGACGGGGGGCTCTGCGGGGGTATCGGCTTGGGCCACGGCGACGGCGGGTGCGTCGACCTCTGCCGGAACGACGGGCGGGGTCTGCTCTGTTTCAGCAGGTGTTTCTGCCGCATCGGTGGTGGTGTCGAGCGACGCCGCAGCCTTGCGCGCGACATCTTCTATATGACGGCGCAGCCCTTTGCCAACCTCATAGCTGGTGGTGAAATTCGTCACGGCAGAGGCTTGGGTATAGTCGTCAGCGTAGTCGACCAGATCATCCAGACAGGCCAGCGCCGGATCGGACACCCACAGTTTGCGCAGCGCACGGCGGCGCAGGTGTTCGGGGATGGCACGCGCCATAAAGGCCGAGAAATCATCGCCTGCTTTCAGCGTATCAGGATCGGGCAGATCGAACTCTGCCAGCAGTTCGGCGTCGGATTTTTCCGCCAGCGCGGCCTGATGCTGCGCCTCTGCCTGCTCTGCGGCGGCTTGCTGCGCGGCGGCTTCCTCTGCCTTGACGGCAGCGCGGCGGCGATCCCAGAAGGATGTGTGACGGGTCATTGCGAGGACCCCGAACGCGACGTGCGCGGTGCGCGGTAGACATCGGTCGTCTGCGAGATGCGCGCGTCCCCGATCCCGTCTTGCTTCGGCTCTTGGTATTTGTCGCGCCGACGCTTCACAAAGGCTTCTTCTTCGTGGTGCGTGTCGACATAGGCGCTGATCCAGGCATGGACCTGCGGGGTCATCATGACCTTTTCGACGATATCCTCGCCATTGTCGCTGTAATCCTGCGCCTCATAGGGAGAGGCAGTGACCATCACCACCTCAAGCGGGCGGGCAGGGTCGCGGGTTTCGCGGCAGATGACATAGAGACAGGGCACATTCGCGGCGAGCCCGTGCACATAGGCTTCGGTATCGGAGCGGTACAGCGTCAGCGGCACAGTGGTCACGTGATAGTCGGACACCTCGCCTTCGGTACGCAGCAGCTTCCAGTCGGCGGGGTCGGCACCGGGCAGGACGCAAACCGCACGCCAAACGAACTTCGCCCATTTCGTCACGCCGGGTGACTTGCGAAGGACGACCCCGACGGGCATCGTTTGCGCTGATTTAAGCGGTGCGTTCAATTTGGTTTCCGATGATGTTTCAGGCGTTTCCGGCCTCATATTGACGTAATCATAACGCGTATCAAAGAGGATTCTAGGGTTGAATCACACAGTTTTGTGATTGCTGCAATGCGGCATTTCCCATGCGTCAGCATTTGCCATATTTGACTGGGGTTTCGGTCTTTCCGACTGTTTTTGTTGGGTAATTCATGCCGTAGGTGCGAACAGTCCTTTTGCGGGACGCAGGGGCAATTAGGGGTTTGCGGCGGGTCGCGAACACCACTAGCTTGGCGTGCGAGCGCCGACAGTGCCCCGCCGCTTGACCCATCCCATCCGGTGCTGTCCCCGAGGAGATTATGGAAAAGACTTTTCTGCTGTGCGACTGTCTGGGCAGTCAGGATATTGACGCGCCTGCCTTGTCAAAGGCGACGGGTCTGCCGTGCTCCAAGGTCTATAGCTGTCTGTGCACCGACCAGATCGGCACCGCGGCAGAGGCGATAGCCGCGGGCAATACCGTGATCGCGTGCCAGCAGGAACGCCCCCGTTTCGAGGAGCTGGCCGCCGAGATCAACGCAGAGGTGCCCCAGTTCGTCGATATTCGCGACCGCGCCGGCTGGCACGACGATCAGGGCGACGCGACGCCCAAGATGGCCGCCCTGATGGCGGAGCAGCAGCTTGCCGCACCGGCACCACGGGTGATGGATGTGGTGTCTGAGGGCACGTGTCTGATCATGGCCCCGCCCGCCCTCGCGCTTGAGGTGGCAGAGATGGTGGCCGATACGCTGGCGGTGACGGTGCTGTGGCAGGGCGATTATGACGGGGCGGTTGATCCGCGTTTTGACGTGGTCAAAGGCGATCTGCGCAAGGCATCGGGCGCATTGGGCGATTTCAGCCTGACCTTTGACCAGTTGCAGATGTTGATCCCCGGTGGGCGCGGCGCGCCTTCGTTCACCGCGCCGCGGGACGGGGCCAAGTCGCAATGCGATATCATTCTGGATTTGACGGGGAATACATCACTGTTTCCCGCGCCGCACAAACGTGACGGCTATCTGCGGGCCGATCCGGGCAGCAAGCCCGCCGTGGCAGAAGCCGTGCGCGAGGCCATGCAGATGGTCGGCACCTTTGAAAAGCCGCTTTACGTGCGGCTGAGTGAAAGTCTTTGCGCCCATTCGCGGGCCGGGCAGGCCGCCTGTTCCAACTGTCTGGACCTCTGCCCGACGGGGGCGATCACCTCGGCCGGTGAACATGTGGCGATCGACCCGATGATCTGCGCGGGTTGCGGTAGCTGTTCTGCGGTTTGCCCCTCGGGGGCGATCACCTATGACGCGCCGCCTGTTGATACCCTGTTCCGCCGGTTGTCGACGCTGGCATCCACCTATCGCAAGGCAGGCGGCACCGCGCCGCGCTTGCTGGTGCATGACGACGACCACGGGGCCGAGATGATCCGCCTTTACGCGCGTTTTGGCGCGGGCTTGCCGGTTGATGTCATCCCGCTGGCGGTGGATGCGCTGGCGGGGTTTGGCCATGCAGAGATGCTTGCCGCACTTGGCTGCGGCTTTGCACATGTGGATGTATTGCTGTCGCCGCGTACAGAGCGTGACGTGATCGAGGTGCAGGCCGAGATTGCCCGCGCGATCAGCGGCACCGATACGATCCGCCTCATTGACGTAGCCGACCCCGATGCGCTGGAAACCGCACTGGTCACCGAAACCGCGCAGCCCGCGCATGACACGCTGCTGCCTCTGGGCACCCGCCGTCAGGTCGCACGGCTTGCGGGCAAGACCCTTCAGCCCGAGGCCAAGGTGATCGATCTGCCCGACGCCGCCCCCTATGGCGCGGTGCTGGTGGATACCGATGCCTGCACGCTCTGCCTGTCGTGTGTGTCGCTGTGCCCGTCCGGGGCGCTTGGCGATAACCCCGATCTGCCCCAGCTGCGCTTTCAGGAAGACGCCTGCCTGCAATGCGGGCTATGCGCGAACGTCTGCCCCGAGGATGCGATTACACTAAAGCCGCAGTTGAACCTGACCGCGCAGGCCTTCACCCAAGTGGTGTTGCATGAGGAAGAGCCCTTTGCCTGTATCGAATGCGGGTCGCTTTTCGGCGTGAAATCCACGGTTGAGAAGATCACCGAAAAGCTGGCAGGAAAACACGCGATGTTCGCCTCGTCCGAGGCGGCGAAGATGATCCAGATGTGCGACAACTGCCGGATCAACGCGCAGTACCACGCGCAGAACAATCCGTTGGCTGGCAAAGAACGCCCGCGTGTGCGCACATCCGAAGACTATTTCAGCAAGCGCAAAGATCACTAAGCGCTGTGCCGATCCACCCAAAGAACAGGAGAAAATCATGAGCGATGATTTCAACATGTCGATGCGCAAGTTCCTCAAGCAGGTCGGTGTGACCTCGCAGCAGGCGATCGAAGAAGCGATGCGCGAAAACGGCGACACCGGGGGCAAGACATTCGAGGCCAAGGTAGTGCTGACCATCGACGGGCTGGACCTTGAACATGTCGTGACTGGCAAGATCCAAGGGCAGTCCGAAGCGTGAGCGTCACCCGTGATGCCGTACTGGCCTGCCTGAAAACCCTGAACGATCCCGTCTCCGGTAAGGATATTGTAGAGCTTGGCCTTGTGAAGGCACTGACCGTCGACGACGGCGCGGTGCGCTTTGTGCTTGAGGTCAACCCGAGCCACGCCGACGCTTACGCCAAGCTGCGCGACGAGGCCGACGCCGCTGTAAAGGCGCTCGTGGGCGTTGCCTCTGTCTCGGCCGTGCTGACGGCCCATTCCAAGCAGGCACCGCCGCCCGACCTGAAGCTGGGGCGCAAGTCCGAACCCGCGGGGCCCGAGAAGATCCCCGGCGTGGACCGGATCATCGCCATTGCGTCAGGCAAGGGCGGGGTGGGTAAATCTACCGTTGCCGCGAACCTTGCCTGTGCGCTGGCCGCCGAAGGGCGTCGCGTGGGCATGCTGGATGCCGATGTCTACGGCCCCTCGCAGCCGCGGATGCTGGGCGTGTCCGGGCGGCCTGCGTCCCCCGATGGCAAGACGATCCTGCCGATGCGCAACTTTGGCGTGACGATGATGTCGATCGGGTTGATGACCAATGACGATCAGGCGGTCGTCTGGCGCGGCCCGATGCTGATGGGCGCGTTGCAGCAGATGATGATGCAGGTTCAATGGGGCGCGTTGGATGTGTTGATTGTCGATCTGCCCCCCGGCACCGGCGATGTGCAGATGACGCTGGCGCAAAAGGCCCATGTGGACGGCGCGATCATCGTCAGCACACCGCAGGATGTGGCGCTGCTGGATGCCCGTAAGGGGATCGACATGTTCAACCAACTGAAGACCCCGATCCTTGGCATGATAGAGAACATGAGCACGCATATCTGCTCTAACTGCGGGCACGAGGAACATGTCTTTGGGCATGGGGGCGTCGCCGCCGAAGCTGAAAAGCTGGGCGTGCCTTTGTTGGCCGAGATTCCGTTGCATCTGGATATCCGTGTCGCGGCTGACGGGGGCGCGCCGATTGTGGTGTCCAAACCCGACAGCACGCAGGCCGAAGGCTTCCGCAAGGTGGCCAAGGCCCTGATCGCGGGCGGGCACGCATGAGCGACAGCCCCGTCTTCCCCCCTTTGTTGACCGGCGCACAGGCGGAGGACCCGTTCGCTCAGGCCTGCGCAGAGGCGCGGCAGGGGTGTGATGCGGGGCTGGTGCTGTATAATCTGGGGCCAAGCGTATTGCAGGCCGCCATCGTCTTTGCGCCCGAGGTGCCGTTGGCCCAAGCGATGGCGATGCTCCCGCTTTGTGCGGTGGGCTTCCAGAACGCGCTTGGCGCGCTCGCCCCGCCAGAGGTGGGGGTGCATCTCGCGTGGAACGGCGATCTGCGTTTGAACGGTGCGATCTGCGGCCAGATGCGGGCGGCGGCGTCTGATACAGACCCTCATCACGTGCCCGATTGGCTGGTCGTTGCGTTTCACGTGAAGCTATTGCCGCAATCCGACACGCCGGGCGAAACGCCGGATGTCACCACACTTTATGGCGAGGGGTGTGCCGAGGTGAGCCCGGTCGAGCTGCTAGAGGCCTGGGCGCGGCATATGCTGGTGGCGCTGAACCGCTGGGATGACGAGGGCGCGGGCCCCTTGCATAAGGAATGGACCGGATTGGCCTGGGCCATGGGCGATCAGATCACCTATGGCGATATGACGGGCGACTTTACCGGTACCGACGAAAACTTTGGTCTGCTGCTGAAAACCGATACGACCACGCATCTTATCCCTCTGACCGACCTGCTGGAGCCAACCCCATGAGCGATCTCTTCCTCGCCCGCGCCATCCACTTTGATGAAAGCGACCGCAATGTGTTCCACGCGCCCGCGCGCACGGGTGAATGGTGCGTCTCTGGCGGGTTCGAATTTTCGAACTGGTCCGAAGGTGATCTGACCGGCAAGGCGCGGCAGGCCTTCGCGAATGGCTGGATGGGCGTAGAGACGTTTGGCCGCGTCACCTTTGTTGCCGTGACCAAAGCCGAACCCTTCGAGGTTGAAGCGATCACCTTGCAACTGATGAAGCATTTCGTCGAGATCTATGGCGCCCCGTCGCCTGAAGCGGCCCGCCCCGTCGCGGAAGAGGAAGTCGCCCAGATGATGGAGCTTTGCGCCGACCACGCGCCAAACACCTTGCTGACCGTCGCACGCGAGCTTTCAGACAGCGGTGTACGCGAAAGCTATCGTTTCATTGAACCGCAGGATGCGGGAATTGACCAGTTTGCGGTACACGGATCGTTAGACGATGACGATCATGGCGGGCACGGCCATTCTCACTGACAGTTAACTATACGAAACGCCCTGTCCGGCTATCCGGTCGGGGTTTTCCCTGATCTGGGCCCGGATCGGGCCAAACATTCCCCAAAATAAATAGAATCAATGCCCTTTTGCATGAGGGTGACTCGCCTGCTTTGCGCGGCGAGATGCGGGTTTTCGTCTGCAATCACCGCGCGAATTGCGTGTTTCGCCATCGAATTGATAGCGCCGCATATACGGACGGGTAGGGGGCTGCCCAGCAGATCAAAAACCTAGCCCTAAGCGAGAATGCACCCCGAGACATTTCCCCTGATGATGAGTTCAGGACAGCCCAAACACTGGGCCGGTTCATCAAAACCGCCGGCGGTGGTCGGCAACTAGGGGAAAAAATTATGACTTTCAAAACTCAACAAATCGCCCGTGCACTGCTTGCTGGTGTCGCGATTTCTGTCGCCGGCGTGCCGGCTTTTGCTGACGCACTTTCCAGCACATTTTCTTTCCGCATCGTCGAAACCAATGACGGTGGCGAAGAGCAGTTGATCGAGCGGGGCACCGTCCGCCCAGGCGAGGTCATCCAATACCAACTGCAGCACGAGAACACGACTGCAGACGCACTTGCGGGGATCGTTATTGCGGCCCCCGTACCCGAAGGGGTCACCCTGACGCTTGGCGCACAGAGCACATCGATCAAGGCCGTGTTCGAAGTCCAGGCTGATCTCGACCCTGAAAACGATGGCCTTGAATGGTCCACACTTCCCGCCACCCGCATGGTCGCCGGTGCAGATGGCACACTTCAACCAGAACCACTTCCTGAGGATCAGATTGCTGCCGTCCGTTGGACGCTCAGCGAACCTTTGGAGTCAGGCGAAATCGCACTCAACAGCTATCGGGTGCGCGTCAACTGATCGGGGGGAACCTGATCCAATTTACCTAATCTAGATAAATCAAAGGAATGACTAACGTGAAACATCAATCTTTCTTCATGCGCTCTGCAAGCGCGATGGCGGTGACTGCCGCATTTGGCGCAGCCGCTTTGGCCGCCGCACCAGAGGCCGGGTCCGTGATCGGCAACCAAGCGGTTGCGACCTATACAAACCAGGCGGGCGATACCATCACGGTCACGTCGAACACGGTTGAAACGATCGTTCAGCAGGTTGCTGGCGTGACATTGACCTCGGACAACAACGAAACCATCGCACCCGGTGGTAAAGCCTTCCTGCCGCACATTGTTACCAACGAAGGGAACGGCGCAGACTTCTTCGCACTGACCGCAGTAGAGACAGACACAGGCACGCTCGATACCTCTGCCATCGTCTTCTATCCGGATGCGAACATGGATGGTGTCGCGGATAGCGCCACACCGCTGACCGAAACGCCAACATTGGCACCGGGCGAGCAGTTCGGCGTCGTCATCGAAGTCTCTGTCCCCTCGAACGCAACAGGGTCGGACAGCATCACAGTGACCGCAAGGTCTGATCTTGATGGCACAGAGACAGCCGTCAACACCGATACGCTAACCATCTCGAACGACGCGATTGTCGAACTGGTCAAGTCCATGGTCGCTGATGCAGCGTCCGGTGGTAACCCCAACATCGTCGATGCCGGCGATACCGTGAGCATCGAGCTGACATATTCCAGCACCGGTCTGGCAGCTGCGAACAACTATACCGTCGATGACATTCTGGACGGTCGCCTGGCCTATGTGCCCGGTTCGGCACGGTGGTCTGACGCCGCGGGTATTCTGGATGACGCCAACGGGTCTTCTTCGGTCGATGCGACCAATGGCTCGGGCGAGACAATCGCCTTTGATACCAACGGCCAGAGCGTCAACTTCAACATCTCGAGCGTCGGTTCCGGCCGCTCCGGTAGTGTGACGTTCCAAGCTGTGATCCTCGACACTGCTGATGCGGGTATCATTGAAAACGTCGCCACACAGGAAATCGACAACGTTGCCTTCCCACCCTCGAACACAGCTTCGATCATTGTGGATGACCAATTCGCGGTCTCCATCGCTGATACAGCCATCGACGGTGCTGGTGCAGCCGATCCAACGACGGCTTCGGCAACAGATGATGACGCGGCAAACAACGATGTCGTGACCGAAACTGGCGACGCGGCCCAGGGTGGCACAGTGAAGCATGAGTTCGTGCTGACCAACCGGTCGAACCAGACCGACAGCCTGACGCTTGATGTCAGCAACATCGACTACCCCGCGGGCACAACCTTCCGCTTTGTGGGTGCAGACGGTGTGACACCGATTATCGGTTCCGTCGGTCCGCTTGCTGCGGGTGACAGCGCCAAGGTCACCTTGATCGCAACACTGCCAACAGATGTGGCCCCGACGGCTGCTGCCAACTTCAACGCCACCGTATCCACCACCTCCGATGCCTCGGGTGTTTCGGATACATCGACAGCGACCTTCACCGGTGCGATCCTTGCCTCTGCCGTTGATCTTGAGAACGCAGTCGCAGGCTCCGAAGGCGATGGCCTTGACCCCACCAATGCCGGCGCGCCATGGGTGAACTATGCCACCGATCCCGGTGCACCGGTCACCTACGACATGGTCGTTGAAAACAACGGTCCGGTATCCGACAGCTACAACCTCTCGCTGGCACAAGCGCTGCCCGCCGGTTGGACTGTCGAATTCCGCTCCGCTGACGGGTCCGCGATCAGCAACACCGGGACCATCCCTGCTGGTGCAAGCGATACCTTCACCGTTGTGGTAACCCCGCCGGCAGATCAGGCACCGGGTGACACATTGGTCGACATCGCGCTGGTGTCCTCTGTCTCGGGCCAAGGCGACCGGATCGTCAACGAAGTGACCGTGAACGAGATCTACAACGTAGAGATCATCGATGACCAGAACGCCCAGGCCTCGCCCGGTGGTATCGTCGACATGGTGCACACCATCACCAACACCGGTAACGTTGCGATCACCGAAGGTGCGATCAACGACACAGGGTTGAACAACTTCTCGGGCGCTTTGTTCTGGGATGCCAACGGCAACGGTGTGATCGACCCCTCCGAACTGGTGATCGACAACTTTGATGATCTGACGGACGGTGTCTCGGCTGGTGTGAACGGGCTTGCCCCCGGTGAAAGCATCTCGGTCATCTACCGTGTGCAAACACCATCGACAGCGACAAGCGGTGTGACCGAAATCGGTACCATCAGCCTTGATCCCTCGCTGAACGGTGGCACAGCGACCGACGCGGATACTGCTGACAACGCAGTAGAAGACCGGATCGTGATCATCTCTGGCGACGTCACGCTGAGCAAGTACCAGTACATCGACGCCAACTGCGACGGCACCGTCGGGACCTTTACCAAGACCCGTCAGGACGTCTCTCCCGGTCAGTGCATCCGCTACAAAGTGGAAGCTGAAAACACCGGCTCCTCTCCCGCTGCAAACGTCATCATCTCTGATGCCGCCCCTGCCTACACATCGGTAACCGACTGTGGTGGCACATGCAGCGAGACGCTCTTCCCGGCAGGTAGCACCGCCACAGTCACCTCGAGCAACATCTCGAGCGACCACGGCACGGTCCTTCCGGGTGGGTTCGCCACGCTAGAATTCACCGTTCAGGTGGACGAGTAAACGAACCCCAGGTTTCCCCGGAGCACCCTTCCCCCCCCTCGCTCCGGGGGAACCACACTTCCTCTCCTCTTAGAAAAGATAGAACAGGGATTGATCAAATGGACCGCAACTTTCACAAAACCGCCCTCCGCATGATGTCGTGTTTCTGGATCGTCGCGCTGGTGATCTCCCTCCTGCCGCACGGCGCCGCTGCCAAGCAGGTACCCGCAGGCACCTTCATCCGGAACGTCGCGCAGACCACCTACTTTAACGAAGCGCTGGGCATCATCGAGACTGTATACTCGAACGCCGTAGACGCCAAAGTAGCCGCAGTGCCTGCGCTGGATGTCAACGGATACTCCGAACTGATGCTGACCCGTGGCGCGATGGCGCAATACTACTTCGAGGTCGCCAACATCGGGAACGTCCCACTGAACGCCGCCATGACCATGCAGCACCAAGAGGGTGCCGCCATGATGAACGACGCCCGCCTTGTCTATGACGCGAATGCCAATGGCCGCATCGACAATGGCGAAGCCACGATCAGCGCAGGCGCGCCGATGTTCATGGATGTGGGCGACAGCGCTCAGCTCATCTACGAATTCCGTACCTCCTTCTATGCCACTCCCGCCACGCTGATGCAGTCGGTGCTGTCGGTATCCGCCACAAGCACAACAGGCTTCGCGGCCCGGCGCATCCTGACGGGTGCCGCAGCTGGCAAGACCACCATCATGGGCAGCTCGCTTGAGCTGCAAAAGGAACAATCCGTCCGCGAGATGGAAGACGAAACACAGCTGACCTACACGCTGCGCCTGCGCAACGACTCGGACGGTGATGTGCTGGCCTATGGTGACGTACACGGTGCCCAGATCCGCATCGACGGGGCCGCCGCCACAGGTGTTCTGCTGCGCGACGAGGTGCCCCTGAACGCCCGTTTCCACAGCATCACCGACCCAAGCGGCATGGTTGCGCTGTATCACGCGGCGGGCGATGCGCGTCATGATTACCAGACTGCGCGCCCCGCTGGCGAGGTCGACGCCGTGGCCTTCTTTCACGAGGGCGACTACGACATCGGTTTTGCCCGCGACCCCGCGTTCACTGTGACCGTGCCCATGAACTTGGGCGACGTAGAGGTCGCCAACACCGCCCGCAGCTTCGTGAAAATGGAAGATCGCACAGTCGATGTAGACTCTAACACAACAGTTTACAGCCGCGATGCTGGCGGGACCGGTGCCCTGCAATTTGAACATCCTGAAACCGCAGCAGACCAGCCTCATGCTGTGCCAAACAGCGATACCCGCCTGCGTCTGACCGCCGGTGCGTGTAACGAAACGATGTCCGCAGATCGTGCGATCATCACGCTGCGCAGCTTCCTGACCGGCGATGTAGAGCGTGTGACGGCCACAGAAACAGACCCTAACAACGGTGTTTTCCTTACCGCTGCCGTTCCTATGGCGCGGATGGATGTGCCCGTATCCGGCGACAATGTGATCGCGACCACCGACGGTGACCGTCTGATCGCCACTGCCGATTGTGCTGGTGCCGCGCTGCAAGACGAACTGCTGATCACCCCCGGTAACTTCCTGTTCAATGCGCTGACCAACGAGCCGATCGGTGATGTGGCCATCGCGCTGATGGACATGAACAGCGGTGCCGAAATGGCGCGCCGTATGACCGATGCCCGCGGGTTCTTCAGCTTCGGTGACATGCCTGCCGGTGAATACCAGTACGCCGTGATGAACGCCCCCGCATGGGACGTCCCTTCCGTGCGCGCCGACTTCCCTGGCTTTAACCGTCGTGTTGCGGGGGCCGGTTATATGGCAAGCTTCCGCCACGCCGGTGGGATGCTCGACATCTCGGACATTCCTGCGGACCCACACTATGGCGTGCCGCTGGCGCTGGACAAGCAGGCCGACAAGGATATGGTCGGCGCGGGCGAGTTCGTGGTCTACACCCTGAACTTCACCAACAACATGAACCAGGCGCTGATCGGTGCCGAGATCATGGATCGCCCCGCCTTTGGCAGCCAGCTGGTTGCAGGGTCGGTGACCTTCAACGGCGAGACAATGGAAGACCCTGCCGTCGATGCGTCGGGTGACATGACCTATGACCTGGGCATGCTGGCCCCCCTGTCGAGCCACGAGCTGACCTATGTCATGCAGTTCACCGCAGCCGCCCGCGAAGGCCGCAACGAGAACACCGCGGTTCTGACGGGTCGTCAGGCGGGCACCGGTACCGTGATGCAGTCCCAGACTGCCCGCGCGATGGTCAAACTGAACAACAGCGGTGGCGTCTTCGCCCGCGAAGCCACTGTCATCGGGTCGGTCTTTATGGACTGTGACAAAGACGGTATCCGTGGCGACCACACTGAACCAGGCATCCCCGGCGTCCGTATCGTGACCCAAGAGGGCCTGTCGGTTGTGACCGATATGGATGGTAAATACTCCCTTTTCGGTCTGCGCCCCGTGACCCATGCGTTCCTTGTGCAGGACGAAACCCTGCCCGTTGGTACCGAAGTGACCGTAACCCGCACCAACGATCTGCTGCGCGGTGGGTCGCGCCTGATCCCGCTGCGCAAGGGGGAACTGCGCGCCGAGCACTTCGCCGTGCTGGACTGCACCCCCGAAGCGATGGCCGAGGTTGACCAGCGTCAGAAGTACTTTGCCGAGCAGCCGCAATCCAACGCGCTGACCGCTGCCGACCTGCCGATTGAAGGCCAGCGTGCGCCGGTACGTTCGGTGCGCAGCGAAGCCGGTGTGGCGACCACCACGCAGCTGACCTCGCGTCTGATGCAGCGTCTGGATGAAAACCGCGCGGCGAACTCCGTCTCTGAAAAAGCGTCTGGCAAGGCACAGCGCCAGTCGCTCGAGATGCTGATCAAAACGCTGGATGATGCACCCGGTTTCGTGGACCTGACCGACGGTCAGACACTGGATCGCCGCACCCAAAGCGTGCGCGTCAAGGGCAAGGGCGATCTGTCGCTGGGCCTGCTGGTGAACGGCCGCGAGCTGAGCAGCGACCGCGTAGGCGAGCGTACAAGCTTCGAGAAAAACAACACGCAGGCACTGGATTTTGTCGCGGTGAAACTGGACGCGGGGCAGAACACCCTGACGCTGGTCGGCCGTGACGGTTTCGGCATCGAACGTGTCCGCGAGGAAATCACCGTGGTTGCCCCCGGCAAGCCCGCCAAATTCGAGGTGATCATGCCCGACACCGCGCCCGCATCGCCGACCGATGTGATCCCGGTTGTGGTGCGTGTGCTGGATGCCCGTGGCATGCCTGTACCTGCCTCCGGCACCGTGACACTCAGCGCCAAGCTGGCACTTTGGGACGTAGCCGACATCCGCGAAGGCACCCCCGGCGTGCAGGTCTATCTGGACAACGGCGAGGCCACCTTTGGGCTGATCCCGCCACAGGTTGCAGGCACAGACCGTATCACCATCAGCGGTGCCTTTGGCCGCGCCGAAGAAACCATCACTTTCACACCTGATCTGGACCAGCGCATCATGGTTGGCGTGATCGAAGGGGCCGTGGCCTTGGGCGGTGCGAAGGGTGAGCTGCTGGACGCGGATCGTTTCAGCTCTTTCGAAGACACAACCACCGGTCTGCGGGGTGAAGTGTACCTTAAGGGCGTGATCTCGGGTGATGCGCTGCTGACACTGCGCTATAGCTCGGACCGTGACACCGAAGACCGCCTGTTCCGCGACATCCGTGGCGACGAGTTCTACCCTGTGTATGGTGACAACTCCGAACGTGGCTTCGACGCGCAATCCTCGGAAAACCTGTACGTTAAGGTCGAAAAGGGTCGTTCGTACATCCTTTACGGTGACATCGCGATCGAACCCGAAGCCAGCGCGCTGAAGCTTGACGGCATGCGTCGTGTGGTGACCGGTGCCAAGGCCCATTGGGAAAACGACAAGGTCGGCGTGACCCTGTTCGGTGCCCGTACTGCCCAAGAACAGCGCGTGCAGGAATTCCTCGGGCGTGGTGTGTCCGGCCCCTATGATCTGGATCTGGACGGCTATGTACAAGGCTCAGAGCGGGTTGAACTGCTGGTGCGCGATGAAGAGGGCGGGGATGTCATCTCGACCACGCCGCTGCGCCGCGGCAGCGACTACCTGCTGGACTTCTTTGGCAACTCGATCACTTTTGACGATGCGGTGCGCCAGTTCGACGGTCAGGGCAACCCTGTGTCGGTGCGCGTCACCTACGAAGTCGATGTGGAAGGGGCCGACCGCTACTGGCTCTATGGCGGTGAGGTGAACCTCGCGCTGACCGACCGCACCACCGTTGGCGCACGTATCGTGCACGCCGATGCCGACCGTGGCAACACCGCCCGCGAGCGTCTGCACTCTGCCTATATCCGTCACGAGGGGACGCAGGGTGGCGTGTGGGAAGCCGAGGCTGCGCGCTCCGAAGATGCAAATGGCGTATCGGATACCGCCTACCGTCTGTCCTACGACATCCGTAAGGAAACCGGTCACTTCAACTTCGAGATGGTTCACACCGGCGAGAAGTTTGCCTCGCGCGGCGGTCTGGCACTGCCCGGCACCACCCGTGCACGTCTGAACTACGGGTTTGAGATCGACGGGACCAGCGACTTTGTTCTTGGTGTGGACTATGTACGTGACCGCACCTCTGACATCGAGCGTCTGACCGTGGATGCTGTCTATGCCAAAGAGTTCAGCACGAACTTCAAAGGCTACATCGGGCTGGAGTATCGCCTGGACCACACCGCAACCTCGAAGAAGGCCCATCCCGGTCTGATCCTTGGCGGCCACTGGACCCCTGCGAACCGCCCCGGCACCGTTATCACCGCGGAGCTGCGTCACCCCTTTGGCGGCTCGGACCGTCCGACAGAACTGACCCTGGGCATGTACCGAGAGCCCGTGCCCGGCTGGCGTGCCTATAGCGAGGTAGAAATGACCTTTGGCGACGACAGCATGGCCACACACTCCAAGCTGGGTTTCTCTTACGACCTGAATGACTGGCTGCGCGGGAGCACCGATTTCGTCAAAGGTCTGGGATCTTCGGACACCATGTTTACCCAGGCGATGATGGGCAAATGGGCGATGAACGGGAACACCAGCTTCAGCTTCGGGATTGAACATTCCCGCAGCATGGAAAGCGACGATCACCGTCTGACCAGCGTTGCACTTGGCGCGAAGTGGGGGTCCAGCGCGGAAAGCTGGGTGGGCGATGCCGATGCGGACACCACTTTTGAAGACAGTGGCAACACCCATTACGCCAGCTTTGGCATCGCGGGTAAGGTCACACCTGACTTCACCGTGCTGGGCCGTACCCGTGTTGCACTGGACAAGCGCGACGGTCGTGACCACCGCCGGATCCGGTCGCGTGCGGGTATCGCCTACCGTCCGGTTCACGATCCACGCCTCGAAGTGCTGGCATGGTACGAGCACCGCATCGAACAGCGCGAGACCAAATCGGTGACCCATATGTGGTCTGTAGACGCGGCCTATGAAGTAGACGCCGACCTGCGCCTGAACGCGAAATACGCGGGCCAGTCGCAAAAGCTGACCACCCTTGGCGGGTTCTCTGCCCGCGCCACTACCCAACTGGTGCAGGCTGGCTTTAACTACGAGTTCGGCGACAACCGGTTCCAGATCGGCTTGAACGCCGCGCATCTGTGGGACAACCAAGGCAATGCCACCAACGGTATCGGCGCAGAGATCGGGTTTGCCCCCACCAAAGGTGCGCTGGTTGCATTGGGCTATAACCGCGCGATGAACAAGTCGGCCCTGCGCAGCGATCTGTATCAGGAAGGTTTCTACCTGCGCTTCAAGCTGCTGCTGGATAACTCGCTCTGGGACCGTCTGGACAGCTTTATGGAAAGCTAAAGCCTAACGGGACAAACCCGTCACGGCACAAAAAAGCCCCGGCACATAGGCCGGGGCTTTCGTCATTTCAGAAGGGGTGGAGAAGCTTACGCTTCGCCGCCTTCCTCTTTCTTGATTTCTTCGCCGGTTTCCTGATCAACAACTTTCATCGACAGGCGCACCTTGCCGCGATCGTCAAAGCCAAGCAGCTTCACTTTCACTTCCTGACCTTCCTTCAGAACATCCGAAGGGTGGTTCAGGCGGCGGTTTTCGATCTGGGATACGTGGACCAGACCGTCGCGCTTGCCAAAGAAGTTCACGAAGGCACCGAAATCAACGATCTTGACGACGGTACCGGTGTAAACCGCACCTTCTTCAGGCTCGGCCACGATGGACCAGATCATGTCATAGGCTTTCTTGATCGAGTCGCCGTTTGGCGATGCGATCTTGATGATGCCTTCGTCGTTGATGTCGACTTTCGCGCCGGACACTTCAACGATCTCGCGGATCACTTTACCGCCGGACCCGATCACTTCACGGATCTTGTCGGTTGGGATCTGCATCGTTTCGATGCGTGGGGCGTGGACAGAGAATTCACCCGCGCCGGAGATGGCTTTGTTCATCTCGCCCAGAATGTGCACACGGCCCGCTTTGGCTTGTGCCAGAGCTTTCTCCATGATCTCGGGCGTGATGCCGGCGATCTTGATGTCCATCTGCAGCGACGTGATACCTGCTTCGGTACCGGCCACTTTAAAGTCCATGTCGCCCAGGTGGTCTTCGTCACCCAGAATGTCGGACAGGATCGCATAGGAGCCGTCTTCTTCCAGGATCAGACCCATGGCAACACCCGCGACGGGCGCTTTCAATGGAACGCCTGCGTCCATCATGGACAAGGAGCCACCGCAAACCGACGCCATCGAGCTGGAGCCGTTCGATTCAGTGATCTCGGACACAACGCGGATGGTGTAGGGGAAGTCGGTGGAGGCAGGCAGAACCGCCTGCAACGCACGCCAAGCCAACTTGCCGTGACCGATTTCGCGACGGCCGGGGCCACCGACACGGCCAACTTCACCAACCGAATAGGGCGGGAAGTTATAGTGCAGCATGAAGTTGGATTTAAAGTTGCCGTGCAGCGCATCGATGAACTGTTCGTCATCGCCGGTGCCCAAAGTGGTCACAACCAGACCCTGTGTTTCGCCACGTGTGAACAACGACGACCCGTGTGTACGGGGCAGGATGCCGGTTTCGGCCACGATGTCGCGGATTTCGTCGGTCTTACGGCCGTCGATACGCTTACCGGTTTTAACCACGTCACCACGCAGGATGGACGCTTCGAGGCCTTTCAGAGCGGACCCGAGGTTCGCGTCTTCCAGTTGCTCGTCGGTCAGCGCGGCTTTGATTGTTTCGCGGGCAGCGGCAACAGCGGCGGTGCGCTCTTGCTTGTCGGCGATTGCAAAGGCGGCGCGCATGGCGTCTTCGCCAGCGGCTTTGACAGCAGCGGACAGGTCCGAATAGTCAACCGGCTGGAAGTCAAACGGCTCTTTCGCGGCGTCTTCGGCCAGATCGATGATCAGGTCGATAACAGGCTGGATCTGCTCGTGCGCGAATTTCACCGCACCCAGCATTTCTTCTTCCGACAGCTCATAGGCTTCGGATTCAACCATCATCACGGCTTCTTTGGTGCCGGCGACAACCAGATCAAGACGTTGATCAGGGTTCAGGCGCAGGTCCTGCATGTCGTCGACGGTCGGGTTCAGAACGTAATCGCCATCCTCGAAACCAACGCGGCAGGCACCGATCGGGCCGCGGAACGGCGCGCCGGAAATGGTCAGCGCTGCGGAGGCAGCGATCATGGCGACCATGTCGGGATCGTTAACCAGATCGTGGCTGAGAACGGTACACATCACCAGAACTTCGTTTTTGAAGCCGGGAACGAACAGCGGACGGATCGGACGGTCGATCAGACGGGCTGTCAGGGTTTCCTTCTCGGTGGGGCGGGCCTCACGCTTGAAGAAGCCACCCGGTACTTTACCGGCGGCGTAGTATTTCTCTTGGTAGTGGACGGTCAGCGGAAAGAAGTCCTGACCGGGTTTTTGCTGGCGTGCAAAGGTGACGTTCGCCATGACGCTGGTTTCGCCCAGTGTCGCAATCACCGAACCGTCTGCCTGACGGGCCACTTTGCCAGTTTCCAGTGTCAGCGTCTCTTCGCCCCACTGCATGGATTTTTTCGTTACATTAAACATCTACGTTTCCTGTTTCGGCCCGGATCGGGCCATTTGCGTAGAGGGCATATTCCCCCTGACTCCGGTATCTTCTTTGTCGGGCGCTGGAGTCCGGGCGCCGGCTTTCAGATTGTGCGGCCATACAGCAGTTTGCCTGCGATGGGAAGGGAAGCGTTGCCCCCTACACGCGGCCCTGCACGCCACAGATTGCAAGCCGCAGCAGAGCGGCAAGGGGGTCAGCCTGACAAGGTCTTGAACATCTTATAGTTTTGCAAGGTGACCCCGCCTTTGGTGACGATATTGGGGGCCTCGACGGTCCAGCCCATACGCGTGAAAAACGGCTTTGCCTTTTCGCTGGCAAAGGTCCGAAGACGTCGCACGCCGAATGTGCGGGCACGGTCTTCGATGGCAAAATAGACAGTGCGCCCCACGCCCGTGCCCATATGATCGGGGTGCACAAAGGCCAGATCGATCAGCCCCTCGCGGTCAAGGGTCATGAAGCCGGCCATACTGTTGTCTATCTCGGCCACGATACCCGAGACGTTATCAAACCGCCCTCGCCATGTGGCGGGTGCGGGGGCTTTTCCGGCCCAAGCGATGCGTTGTTCGGCCGCATATACATCCGCGGTGCCCTGATGCACCGCAGCAAAGAAAAGCAGCGCGGCTGCATCGGTATCTTGTGGGGTGAGGTCACGCAGGTTGATTGGCATAGGCTCTCCTTGTGGCGAACATCACTAAAGCACAGGGGGAAACGATGAAAACCGCCCCCTGTTGCCAGGGAGCGGTTTTCATCGTTGTGGCGGTGCAGCGCTGGTTAGCGGCGCAGGCCCAAACGTTTGATCAGGTCCTGATAACGCGCGTCATCTTTACCTTTGACATAGTCCAGAAGCTTCCGGCGTGTCGCAACCATTTTCAAAAGGCCACGGCGACCGTGGTTGTCTTTCTTGTGGGTTTTGAAGTGCTCGGTCAGCGTTGCGATGCGCGAGGACAGAATGGCAACCTGTACTTCGGGCGAACCGGTGTCGCCTTCTTTGGTGCCGAATTCTTTCATGACGCGTGCTTTTTCTTCTTGCGTAATCGACATCGGGGTCTCCTTTTCGAAAGGTTAAAGTGATGGCACAGGCCGGGATGTCGTCCAGCACAGGCCCATGGAGTATCACCCGCTGACAGGAATCATCGGGCGATGGGGGCGTATAGGAAAGTTTCGCCCCCTTGGCAAAGGATTAATGCGTCGCGGGACACGTTGGCTTCTTTGTCCGGTGAGAGGGCATCGGCCGTTCAGCCGCGCGTTAGCCCCGCAGCGAGGGCCGAGCTGAGGGGGATAAGCGACAGGTCGCCCGGCATCAGCAACTGGTCCGACTGCACCATTGCCACAATCGCCCCGTCCATTGATATCAGATGGGAGTGCAGATCCTCCGGATCGGGTTCAACGGCCACCTTGGGCGCTGTCGCGGCTGCATCGCTGTCGTCCCAGACCAGCAGCAGGCTGTCATCTTCTATGTCGAAACTGCGGATATCGACGATGCCATCGGGGCTGACCCAATCGCCAAGGATCACATCATCACGCCCTGCGCCCGGAGTCACCGTATCGTTTGTTCCCGCAAAGATCACATCATCGCCGCCACCGCCATTCAGGTAATCCCCCTCGTCGATATCGGTGACGCGCGCATCCTGCCGGTCCGGATCGACGGTGCCGTCAAGCGTATCGTTCCCCCATCCACCAAAGAGCGCGTCTTGCCCGCGCCCCCCAATCAGCAGGTCATCGCCCAAACCGCCCATCACGGCGTCATCCCCGCTATCCCCAAATAGCGTATCACCCCCGGCAGAGCCGTTTAGCGTATCGTGGCCCGCGCCGCCCTGCAGGATGTCATCGTCATTATGGCCGGTCAGCCCATCCGCATCCTCGGCCCCCGCCAATAGATCATCGCCGTCATCGCCATGCAGGTCATCGTTGCCCGCGCCGCCCCTCAAGGTATCATCGCCGCTGTCCCCAAAAACGGTGTCATCGCCATTCCGCGCCTCCACAAGGTCATCGCCGCCATCGCCCGCGATCTGATCGCTGCCGCCCGAGCCGATGATCAGGTCACCCCGGGATGTGCCGGAGATCACATCGCCGGCCGGTGCATCTTCGTCGGCGGCAGACTCCTCCTCCTCGACCCCGATGTCGATAAAGGCGGCGGCCCCGACAGTGATCAACCCCATTAATCCGGCAAGAAACAGCATGTGCAAACCCGACCCTATTGCCCGCATCACGCGGGGATACAGATGAAACAGCCCCAAAACCCAAGGCCGCATCAGCACCATAGAATCAAGAAAGTTAAGCTTGCCCTAAAGGCCCCAGAAAATCGGTTCCTGAGAATATCGGATATACAAAGGATGCTTGGGGTGCCCGTCCTTGGACAGGCCCAAATGGTACACGGGCGTTTGGCTGCGCGACAGCAGTTCTTGCACCTGCGCACCCCGTCCAAGATGTGCGCCATGGGTGCCCCAAGCCGCGATCACCTGATCGGCCCACAAGAGTCCTTCGTTCAAAATCATATCGTTATCAGGGCCGACGGGGTCTTTGGCCTGACGCATCAACTTGGGGCTGGTTTCGCGCCAGGCAAAGATATTGGTGACCTGAAACCCCCCGAAGCCCAAGGCGCGGGCACGGCGCTCGCACCGCTCGACCGTTGGGTCGTTTTCAATTTCCGTCGCTTTTGACGGATTTAGCATGACGAACAGCACCCGCTCCGCCTCGGGGTTCCAGACGCGGGTCAGACTATAGCGGTAGTTTTCGCAGTCCGAATAGACAGCCGTCGACGGCGCATCGCCCTTGGTATGGCTGCGCGTGATCACGCAGAACCGGGCTGGTTGAACACACGCGACGGATGCAATTCGCCCGCCTTGAAACGCCCAACAGCAACGGCGCGGCCCTCAAACGACGCCCAGACCTCGTCGCCATATTCAACGTCATGGGCGATCACCATGCCGGGGTTGCCGTTGCGCAGACGAGTGGCCCCCTCTGGCGTGGCTTTCACCTCTGGCAGGTCCTGCAACCCTTGTTCTAACGGCAGCATATGCGCATCCAAAGCGTCTGTGCGCGCCATCTCTTCTATCTGCGCCAGCGTCAGCCCTTCAGAGGCTTCGAACGGGCCCGACCAGATACGGCGCAATTCGCGCACGTGGCCCAGACATCCCAAGGCTTGTCCCAGATCGCGCGCAATCGACCGGACATAGCCGCCCTTGCCGCACACCATCTCCAACGTCACGTGGTCGGCATCGGGGCGGTCCACCAGCAGTAGCTGTTCGACAAAAAGCGGGCGGGCTGCCAGTTCCATCGTTTCACCGTCGCGCGCCAGTTTATAGGCGCGCTGGCCGTCGATCTTCACGGCGGAAAACTGCGGGGGCACCTGTTGGATGTCGCCGATAAATTTGCCCAAAGCATCCTTGATCGCGTCGTCATCAGGCCGCAGCTCCGAGGTTGCGATGACCTCGCCCTCGGCATCATCGGTGTTTGTCGCGATCCCAAGGCGGACCGTGAACTCATAGGCTTTCATCGCGTCCGTGATAAAGGGAACCGTCTTTGTCGCCTCGCCAAGCGCGATCGCCAGAACGCCGGTGGCCTCGGGGTCAAGGGTGCCCGCATGGCCCGCCTTATTCGCGTTCAGCGCCCAACGGACCTTGTTCACCACGGTCGTAGAGGTCGGGCCAGCGGGCTTGTCCACCACCAACCACCCCGAAATATCCCGTCCCTTGCGCCTGCGTCCCATATCAAATGCCCTTAATTGATTTGCCCGCCTCCTATCAAAGGTCCGGCAAGATTGCCCAGAGACTCTGGCTTCCAAATGGTGAAAAATCCTCGCCGAAGGCAAGAAAACTCTTGTTGCGCTACGGCGCGTCGGGCTTCACGACGCCAATGATAGGGCCAAGCGCGCTAAAGCCCAAGTCATTGCGGCCCAGATCGGGTGCGCGCATCCTCGAGATATTGCCATCAAAATAAAGCGCATTTGGCAGCTTTAGGTGATCCCGGAACAGCAGCGCGAAATCATAGAAGTTCACCGTCTCGTTCGAGATGGCAAAAACCGCGCGTTTGCCATCGGCGCTGGTGCCGACGCCGTTGCGGATATAGCGAGAGGTGCCATCTTTCAGAAAGCGCGGGTGCATCTTGCCATCGATCACCAACATCGGTCCCGATTGTGTGGCGCTGCGGCAGTCGGGGGCGTCGCGCAGAAAAGCTTTGGTTTCGATCACATCGGCACGCCCGTCGCGCAAGCAGAGCACGCCATTGGGCAGCAGGCCAAAGTTACCGGGGCCGTCGCTGCTGATCACTTGCTGATATTCTTTGCCGTTCTCAAGGTAATAGCCCACCGGCGCACGGGTATCGTGATACATGCCCGCGTTCATCGCAAAGCCCAGCTGCGCGCCGCGCTTTTTCAACGCCGTATTCAATGTGTTGAAATACCCATGCGGTTTGCCGTCCGCATCGTAGAGGAACAGCTCAAGCCGGTCCTGCGTCAAGTCGACGTGGCACAGGGTATAGCCGGTGCCGTTATAGCTCAGGGTTTCGCAGGTTTCGGCTTGGACGGGCGCGGCGGCCCAGCCCATGACGCCAAGCGCGGCCCAGAACCGTTTCACGCGTCTTCCGATCCGCGGTCGGGGGCGTCAGCATCGCGGCGCACCACGTCCTGCGCCAGCATCCGGCGCGTTTCGTCCATACGGTCGAATGTTTCGTCCAGTTGGAACCGCAGGTCCGGCGCATATTTCAGGACCAGCTTCTTCGCCATCAACCGGCGGAGCTCGCCCTTGTTGCGCGCCAGCAGCTTAAGCACGTCTTCCTGACCGTTTCCGCCCAGAGGCAGCACATAGGCCGTCGCGATCTTCAGGTCGGGGGAGGCGCGTACTTCGCCCACGGTGATCGACATCCGGTTCAGCTCAGGGTCGTGGACATCGCCACGCGCCAGAACATCCGATAGGGCGCGACGAATGGTTTCGCCTACGCGAAGCTGCCGTTGCGACGGGCCTGAGCCCTCATGAAACTTGTTCTTTGCCATGCGCTTCATCTAAGGGTTCGCTGAGGTTTTGCCAAGCAGATCACCACGCGCTAAACCGGAACCGAATAAGGAGCATAACATGAGCGATACACCCGGCATAGTGATTACAGGGGCTTCGGGCCGCATGGGCCAGATGTTGATTGGGCAGGTTTCTGCCAGCGACAGGGTGCATCTGGCGGGTGCGGTAGAACGTGCCGGGCATGCGTGGGTCGGTCAGGATATCGGTGTTGCTATGGGCGGCACTGCTGTTGGCGTGATCGTGACCGATAACGCGGCAGAGGCGATGCAAGACGCGCAGGCGGTCATCGATTTCACCGCTCCGGAAGCGACACTCGCCTTCGCCAAGATCGCGGCTGACGCGGGTGTGGTTCATGTTATCGGCACCACCGGTATGACCGACGCGCAGATCGGCGCGCTGGACGGACCTGCAAAGCAGACGGTGATCGTGCGGGCGGGCAACATGAGCCTGGGCGTTAACCTTTTGACCCAGTTGACCAAACGTGTCGCAGCCGCGCTTGATGAAGACTTTGATATCGAGGTGATAGAGGCGCATCACAACCAGAAGGTCGACGCGCCGTCGGGCACTGCGCTGATGCTGGGCGAAGCCGCCGCGGAAGGGCGCGGGGTCGCGCTGGCGGATGTCTCTGACCGCGGGCGTGACGGGATCACCGGCGCGCGCAAGCGGGGTGACATCGGGTTCACAGCGATCCGCGGGGGCGACATTGTGGGCGAACATGACGTGATGTTCGCTGCCGTGGGCGAGCGAATCATCTTGCGCCACATCGCGTCTGATCGCGCGGTTTTTGCGCGCGGTGCCATCAAAGCTGCCGTTTGGGGGCAGGGCAAACCTGCCGGAGCCTATGATATGCTGGACGTTCTGGGCCTGAACGACTGACGCCACCCGCTGCCCTGTCGCTTAACCGTGGTGAAACTATCTTAACCTCTGGCCCGTATGTTCATGGGAACAATCTGGTTGGAGGGTGTGATGAAAAAACTGACGTTACTGACCTGCGCGGCGTTCTTTGCGCTGACCGGGGTCGCTTGGGCGGAATTCCAGAAACTGGACAGCCAGCGCGATTTCGTTTCGGTGGTGGAGGGTAAAACACTGACCCGCCCGCTGGTCGAATTGCGCGTCACCGAAAGCGGCGGCATATCGGGTACAGGTGCCGTGTGGGATGTGTCGGGCCAATGGGTCTGGAAGGGCGGGTATTTCTGCCGCAGCCTGATCTGGGGCGATGACGACCTTGGCTACAATTGTCAGGAAGTTGCTGTAAACGGTGGGAAAATCCGCTTTACCTCGGATAAGGGTGCAGGGCAGTCGGCGGTCTTTTCGTTGAAGTAGCCTCGCCCATGTGCAAGCGCCACAGGGCGCTTGGCCGTAATCTTGATCTGCGCGACGCGGGGTCAGCGCATGGGGGATTCAGCGCATAGGGGGACGCGTGCCTTAAAAATCGACAGCGATGCCCTTTTTCTCCCAATCGCCATAGCGGACAGGCTCTGGTCCGTCGCGACCACCAAGCTCTGTCGGCAGGTCCAGCGCCTGCGCGGCCTTGCGGCGTTCGGCGGCCTCCGCCAGCGCGCGCTGCGCGGCCGCGGGAAGCTCTTGTACCATCGGCATCGGGTCGGGCGTGGGTTCTGGCGGGATATCCGGCCCGGGCTCCGGCATGGGTGTCGGATCATGGGGTGGGCTTGGCATGGGGCGTTTGCCGGCTTCGGTCATACTCTCATCCTCTTGAGGCCACTGTCCCCTTGATATACGCCGGAACCAAGCCCAGACAACCCGGGCACCCCAAAGAAGAAAGCGTATCGCATGTCAGACACCGGCGTTCAGGCCCGCAGAAGTGCGGTGTACCTATTGGATATGATCCTGGGGGAAGAACGTCTGATGTCAGAGCTCTTGTCGGCGGGGGCGTTGGATAAGCTGCCCCCCGATGACCGCGCACGGGCGCAGCGTCTGGCGATGGATACCCTGCGCGGGATGGAACGCGCCGACCGTCTGTTGCAGAAACACCTGTCGAAATACCCGCCGCTGACCGTGCGCAACGCGCTGCGCGTCGGGACGGTCGAACTGTGCCAGGGCGGCGCGGCCCACGGGGTGGTGAATGCGATGGTCGAACTGGTCGCGACGCATAAGAAACTGGGGCACCTCAAGGGGCTGACCAATGCCGTTTTGCGCAAAATCGCCGCCGAAGGGCCAGAGGCATGGGCGGCCTTGCGCGCGCCGCGCTTGCCAAAATGGCTACGGGGTCCGCTGACCGAAGCCTGGGGGCCCGACGCGATGACGGGAATCGAGGCCGCGCATTTCGCAGGTGCGCCGTTGGATCTGACCGCGAAACGCGACCCTGAAAGTTTGGCCGCGGCCGTGGGCAGCACCGTCTTGCCGACCGGTTCGGTGCGCGTCGCCGATGCGGGGCAGGTCACCACCATGCCCGGTTTTGCCGAAGGCGATTGGTGGGTGCAGGACGCCGCCGCGGCGCTGCCCGTTAAAATCCTTGCGCCACAAAAAGGCGAGGCCGTGCTAGACCTTTGCGCCGCGCCCGGGGGCAAAACCATGCAGCTTGCCGCCGCAGGTGCGCAGGTGACAGCGGTCGATAACTCCAAGCAGAGGATGCAGCGGGTTCGGGAAAACCTTGCACGGGTGCATCTGCCGGCCAAAGTCGTTGTCGTCGATGCGCGCCGGTTCGAAGGGACGTTTGACGCGATTCTGCTGGATGCGCCTTGCTCTGCCACGGGCACGATCCGTCGTCACCCCGATCTGCCCCACGCCAAGGATGGGTCCGAATTCGGTGATCTGATCGAGCTGCAGTCGGAAATGATCGACCATGCGTGGTCCCTGCTCAACCCCGGGGGGCGCTTGATTTTCTGCACCTGCTCCCTGCTGCCCGACGAAGGCGAAGTGCAGGTCGACGAGGCGTTGGAACGTCATGCGGATATGCGGGTCGACCGCGACGCTTTGGCTGTGCCCGGTGTTGATCCCGCGTGGACAACCCAAGAGGGCGGCCTGCGTTTGCGCCCCGATTACTGGCCTGAACTGGGCGGCATGGACGGGTTTTACATCGCCTGCCTGCGCAAGGACGCCTAAAGGCCCAACCTGACGCGGGCGGATTTGCGTCGCCCGCAAAAACCCGTGTCAAAATGCGGTGACTCAGGTGGCAACAGCGGCTAACATCCGCAAAACGCCAGCAGAGCGTACAAGGGCAGCCGCATGACAAGTACCAGCTTCAATGCGCGAAAAACGCGTTTTCTAAACCGGTGGCACGCCCGTGCCGCGACCAAAACGCGTACCCAAGCGAGGGGATTCGTTTCCTCGCCCGAACCGCGCACCATCGGGTCTTTTGCGCGGGGCCGACAGCTGATCGCGGGCAACCTCCTGTTTTCCGGCAGTCTGATCGAAGCGCCGGACGCGTCAAGCCTGTGGGAAGTCGCCACGCCGGATCAGGACTTCGCGCGTGATCTGCACGGTTTCGCCTGGATGGATGATCTGGCTGCGGTTGGCGACGTGCGCGCCCGCGGTACGGCGCAGCGTTGGCTTTGGGGCTGGATCGACCATTACGGCAAGGGCCGAGGCATCGGCTGGACCCCTGATCTGACCGGCAGGCGGCTGATCCGCTGGATCAACCACGCGCTGTTTGTACTGCGTGGCACCTCGCAAGACGAAAGCGATGTCTTCTATCGCTCGCTGGTCGAACAAACTGATTTCCTGTCGCGCCGCTGGCATGCCGCAGCCCCGGGATTGCCGCGGTTCGAGGCGCTGACAGGGTTGATCTACGCCGGTCTTTCGCTTGAGGGGCAAGAGGCGCGCGCCGATCCTGCGATCAAGGCACTGGCCCGCGAATGCGAGGCGCAGATTGATGCGCAGGGCGGCCTGCCCACCCGCAACCCCGAAGAGCTGTTGCACGCATTTACCCTTCTGACATGGGCCGCCGCCGCGCTAAGCGATGCGGGACGCGGCACGCCAACTGCGCATATGGAGGCGATCGAACGCATCGCGCCCACCCTGCGCACCCTGCGGCATTCCGACGGCGGGCTGGCGCGGTTCCATGGCGGCGGGCGCGGGGCCGAAGGCTGGCTGGATCACGCGCTGGCCACGGCGAAGATCAAGACGCGCCAGCCGGACGGGCTGTCGATGGGGTATGCGCGCCTGTCCGCGGGGCGCACCAGTGTGATCGTCGACGCCAGCCCGCCCCCCGGCGGGGCCGCATCGTTCAATGCCCATGCCTCTACGCTTGCGTTTGAACTGACCAGCGGGCGGCGCCCTTTGGTCGTGAACTGCGGGCCGGGCGACTCATTTGGCGCTGATTGGCGGCGGGCCGGGCGTGCGACACCGTCGCATTCCGGCCTGTCGCTTGGCGGCTATTCCAGCGCGCGACTGGCGGAGCCCGACCGGCACACGGGTGCCGAGGCTTTGATCGAATGCCCGACCTATGTGCCCGTCGAAATCGGCTCCGTCGGGGACGGGACCCAGTTTCAGGGCGCGCATAATGGCTATGTCGCGGGCTTTGGCCTGACCCATGCCCGCAGCCTGGAACTGACCCACGACGGTCGCGGCCTCGCGGGGGAGGACATGCTGCTCGCGATAGAGCCCGCTGAAAAGCGTGTCTTTGATCGGGAAATGGATGCGGTGAAGCTTGCTGGTATCCCGTTCGAGATTCGTTTCCACCTGCACCCGGATGTGGATGCCACCGTCGATCTGGGCGGGGCAGCAATTTCCATGGCTCAGAAAAGCGGCGAAATCTGGGTGTTCCGTCATGATGGGACGCATAAACTGTCATTGGAACCAAGTGTTTACCTTGAACGCAACCGGCTGAAACCCCGCGCGTCGGTGCAAATTCTGCTTAGCGGGCGGGTCGTCGACTATGCCAGCAGGGTCAGGTGGTCCTTGTCCAAAGCGCAGGAAACTGCGATTGGCGTGCGAGATTTATCGCTCGACGATCCATATGATGACCAAGACTGACCAAAGGAACCTCCCCGATGCCTGATCTTCACCCCGTCTCCCGCGCGCTTCTTTCCGTATCTGACAAGACCGGTCTGGTCGAGCTGGGGCAGGCGCTCGCGGCGCATGGGGTCGAATTGCTGAGCACCGGCGGCACCGCCAAGGCGCTGCGCGACGCAGGTCTGGAGGTCAAGGATGTGTCCGAGGTCACCGGCTTCCCCGAGATGATGGACGGTCGGGTCAAGACGCTGCACCCCGTCGTGCACGGTGGGTTGCTGGCGCTGCGTGACAATGACGAACACGTCGCGGCGATGGACAAACATGACATTGGCGCGATCGATCTGGTTGTGGTGAACCTGTATCCCTTTGAAGAAACCGTCGCCAAAGGGGCGGAATATGCCGAGGTGATCGAGAATATCGATATCGGTGGCCCTGCGATGATCCGCTCTGCCGCGAAGAACCACGGTTTTGTGAATGTGATCGTCGATGTCGAAGACTACACGACAGTGATTAACGAACTGTCCGAGAATAGCGGGCAGACCACCTATGCGCTGCGCCAGCGTTTGGCGCAGACGGCCTATGCCCGCACGGCGGCCTATGACACGGCTGTCAGCACATGGATGGCCGCGCAGGTCGGGGACACCCCGCGTCGTCGTACCGTGGGCGGCACGCTGGCGCAGACCTTGCGCTACGGCGAGAACCCCCACCAGCAAGCAGCTTTCTACACCGATGGCTCGGCACGTCCCGGTGTTGCTACGGCGACCCAGCATCAGGGTAAAGAACTGTCGTATAACAATATCAACGACACCGATGCAGCCTTTGAACTGGTCAGCGAATTCGATCCGGCCAAAGGGCCTGCCTGTGCGATCATCAAGCACGCCAACCCCTGCGGCGTGGCGCAAGGCACGTCGATGGTGGATGCCTATACCCGCGCGTTCGACTGCGACCGCACCAGCGCCTTCGGCGGGATTATCGCGCTGAACCAGACGCTTGACGCCGAAACCGCCGAGGCGATCAGCGCGATCTTTACCGAGGTCGTGATCGCGCCGAACGCCACACCCGAAGCGATGGAGATTTTTGGCAAGAAGAAGAACCTGCGCTTGCTGACCACCAACGGTCTGGCCGATCCGGCACAGGCGGCGTTGTCGTTCCGTCAGGTGTCGGGGGGCTATCTGGTGCAGGACAAAGACGTTGGCCGGATCACCCTGGATGACCTGAAGGTCGTGACAAAGCGCCAGCCGTCCGATCAAGAGCTGTCGGACCTGATGTTCGCCTGGACCGTCGCGAAACACGTAAAATCCAACGCGATCATCTACGTCAAGGATGGCGCGACCGTGGGCGTCGGTGCCGGCCAGATGAGCCGCGTCGACAGCACGCGTATCGCCGCACGCAAAGCGCAGGATATGGCCGAAGCCATGGGCTTGTCCGCACCGCTGACGCAGGGCTCTGTCGTTGCTTCCGATGCGTTCTTCCCCTTTGCTGACGGGTTGATCACTGCCGCAGAAGCAGGGGCGACAGCGCTTATTCAGCCCGGCGGGTCGATGCGGGATGACGAAGTGATCGCAGCAGCGGATGAGGCCGGGCTTGCCATGGTCTTTACCGGCATGCGCCACTTCCGCCACTAACCACGGAAAGCGGTCGTTATGCGTACTATTTTTTGGGCCGGTTTTGCGGCGTTTCTTGCGGATCAGCTCAGCAAGTATCTTGTCGTGCATACGATGGAGCTTAGCCGTATCCGGTCCATCGACGTATTGCCGCCGCTGATCAACTTTCGCTACGGCGAGAACCGCGGGATCAATTTTGGCCTTTTCGGTGACGGGTCCGACGCAAGTCGTTGGATCCTCATCGGGCTGGCCTGTGCAATCTGTGTGGGCGTGCTGATCTGGGCAAGCCGCCAAACCATGAGCCTTTGGGCCAATATCAGCGCAGGTCTGCTGATCGGGGGGGCGTTGGCCAATGTGGTTGATCGCCTGATCTACGGCTATGTGCTTGATTTCTTGAACATGTCTTGCTGCGGAATCAATAATCCTTTCGTGTTCAACATCGCCGATGTCTTCATTTTTGCGGGCGCTTTGGGGCTGATTTACTTTACCGGCGACACCAAAAAACCGGCGAAAGCCACACCGAAAAAGGCCCAGAAAAAAGGCCAGTGACAATTACCGCGTGACTGCGATATTGGTACAAAGACCTTAACAAGTCCTTAAGGAGATCCGTCATGCGCTTTGTCGCCGCTCTTGTCTTGCTACCGCTTGCCCTTGGGGCCTGCGGCAACACTGGCCTGCGGGACATTCGCAGCACTGCGAAAGGGCCTGACGAATTCATGGTCCAGCCCTCTAAACCCTTGCAGCAGCCTGACAGCTATAACGCGCTGCCCGTGCCAACGCCGGGGCAGGCGAACCTGACGGACCGCAATGCGATTGCCGAAGGGGTTCTGGCCTTTGGCGGCACACCGCAAAGCAATACGACAGGCATCCCCGCCTCGGATGCCGCGCTGGTACAACAGGCCAGCCGCATGGGCGTGACAGCGAACATCCGTCAGGAACTTGCCGAAACCGATGCTGCGTTCCGCAAGCGCAAGGCGCGGTTCACGCAGATCAAGATCGTGCCGACAGATCGCTACGACCAAGCCTACAAACGCCAGATACTGGATGCCCCCCGCGAGGCCGCGCGCTGGCGTCGAGCCGGTGCACGCACGCCCTCCGCCCCTCCGGCAGAGTGACGCTGGCTGAATTACAATTCTGTTAGGTCCCTTGATCACCCCGTTGGGTGGCGTAAGTAAGAGGTCTCAGGACCCTGCTCAAAGGACCGACCATGATCAGATTACCGGCCCTCGGGGCCCTATTGGCGCTTGCGCTGCCCACCACAGCCGCGCTTGCGCGTGACAACGAAGACGTCACGCATTTCACCTTGGACAACGGGATGGAGGTCGTGGTCGTCGAAGACCACCGCGCCCCCGCTGTGCAGCAGATGGTGTGGTACCGCGCTGGCTCGGCGGACGAACCCAAAGGGTCGTCGGGCGTGGCGCATTTTCTGGAACACCTGCTTTTCAAAGCCACCGACAAGATGGAGTCGGGCGAGTTTTCAGCGACGGTTGCTAAGAATGGCGGGCGCGATAACGCCTTCACCAGTTATGATTATACCGCCTATTTCCAAAGGGTTGCCGCAGACCGGCTTGAACTGATGATGCAGATGGAATCCGACCGGATGAAAAACATCCGTCTGACACCGGAAAACATCGCGACCGAACGGGATGTGATTATCGAAGAACGCAACCAACGCACCGAAAATGACCCGAGCGCGCTGTTCCGTGAACAGCTTAATGCCGCGCAATACCTCAACCACCGCTACGGCACGCCGATCATCGGATGGATGCACGAGATGCGCGCGCTGGACCTGCAGGATGCGCTGGATTTCTACAAGCTGTATTACTCCCCCAACAACGCGATCCTTGTCGTGTCTGGGGATGTAGAGCCTGAAAACGTTCGCACCCTGGCAGAACAATATTACGGCAAGATCCCCGCCAATCCGGATCTGCCCGACCGATCGCGGACGCAAGAGCCGCCACAGACCGCCGAACGTCGCCTGATCTTTCGCGATGACCGCGTTGCACAGGAATACGTCAGCCGGTCCTATCTGGCGCAGGAACGGGATCCCGGCGACCAGAAAACCGCAGCGGCCCTGACCATGTTGGCCGAACTGCTGGGCGGTGGCACCACATCCTATTTCGCCGAAAAACTGCAGTTTGACGCGCCCGTCGCGACCTATTCAGCGGCGTTCTATAGCGGTCAATCGCTGGACGATACGACTTTTAACCTTGTCGTTGTGCCGCAACCGGGCGTGTCCTTGCAGGACGCCGAAGATGCCATGGACGCCGCCATCGCGGGTTTCATGAAAGACGGGGTGGATGCCGAGCAACTTGAACGGATCAAGCAACAGGTCCGTGCCGAACAAATCTATGCCCGCGATAACGCCGACAGCGTCGCCAATCGCTATGGCAGCGCCCTTGCCATCGGGTTGACGGTGCAGGACGTGCAGGACTGGCCGGATGTGCTTGAGGCCGTTACAGCCGAAGACATCATGCAGGCCGCCGAAGATGTGTTTAACCGCGAAGCCTCTGTCACAGGGTGGCTGATGCGCGAAGAGGTGACGGAATGAGACTGTTTTACGCAATCGTCCTGACGGTTCTGGCCGCGCTGCCCGCCCGTGCCGAGGTGGACATCCAAGAGGTGACTTCCCCCGGTGGCATCACCGCGTGGCTGGTAGAGGAGCATTCGATCCCCTTCGTCGCACTTGATGTGCGCTTTCGCGGCGGTGCATCGCTGGATGCCCCCGAAAAACGCGGCGCAATCAACCTGATGACGGGCCTGCTGGAAGAGGGGGCCGGTGACATGGACGCACGCGATTTTGCCCGTGCCGCTGAAGGGCTGGCCAGCAGCTTTCGGTTCAGCGTGGATGACGACGCGCTCTCCGTATCCTCGCGCTTTCTCACCGAAAATCAGGACGCGTCGATCGCGCTGTTGAAACAGGCGTTGCAGACGCCTCGGTTTGACCCGGATGCGATTGAACGGGTGCGCGGGCAGGTGCTTTCGGGGATCCGCTCCAGCGCGAAAGACCCGAACGATATCGCGCGCAAAAAGATGGACGAGCTGCTGTATGGCGATCACCCTTACGGCTCGCCGCTCAGCGGGACCGAAGAAACGGTGACCGCTCTGACACGCGATGACCTTGTCGCGGCACATAAGGATGTGCTGGCGCGCGACCGTATCTTCATCGGTGCGGTGGGGGACATCACGCCAGAAGAGCTGGGCCTGATGCTTGACGAACTGTTGGGCGATCTGCCCGAAACCGGTGCACCGCTGCCCCCACAGGCCGAGGTCTCTATCCCGTCGGGCACCACGGTCGTCGATTTCCCGACGCCCCAATCTGTCGCGATTTTTGCGCAAAAGGGCATTTCCCAGAAGGACGATGATTTCTTTGCCGCGACCGTGTTGAACCAAGTGCTTGGCGGTGGATCGTTTGAAAGCCGTCTGATGACCGAAGTGCGCGAGAAACGCGGGCTGACCTATGGCGTCTATTCCTATCTGGTGCCGATGGATCTGGCTGAAACATGGCAAGGATCGGTCAGTTCGGCGAACGACCGGATCGGGCAGGCGATGGATGTGATCAAGGACGAATGGGCCAAAGCCGCGGCCGAGGGCGTAACTCAGCAAGAGTTGGACGATGCCAAGACCTATATCACAGGCTCCTACCCGCTGCGTTTTGACGGCAACCAGACCATCGCGAGCATCCTTGTGGGGATGCAGATGATCGACCTTCCCATCGACTATATCGCCACGCGCAACGACAAGGTCGAAGCGGTGACGCTGGACGATGTGAAACGTGTTGCCGGCGACCTGCTGGACCCTGACGGGCTGGCCTTTGTTGTTGTCGGCCAACCCGAAGGGATCGAGGCCACGGCGCAGGAAAGCGACTGACCGCGGCCTCCAAAACAGGACCGGACACAAAAAAAACGGGCGCTTCTCAGCGCCCGTTTTCGTTTGAGGACATCGGCAGCTTATTCGCCGTAAGGGATCCAGATATTCTTGACCTCGGTCGCGGCGTGCAAGAACGCTTTGCCTTCACCCTCTGCGCCGTCCCAGTCGCGCGCCATACCGTTGTTGACCCATGTGCGCTTCAGGTTTTGCGCGCTGGCCCGCTCCACGGTTTCGCTTTGCGCCTTGTCGCCAAAGCTCCAGACCGCATCCACGTCCATATGCCGCGCCAGTGTTACGGCGATGTCCTTCTGCGGCCCGGTCAGGATATTCACCACACCCGCCGGCACGTCAGAGGTTTCAAGCACCTGCACGAAATCCGTCGCAGCAAGCGGGAAGGGGCCGCTGGCGGACAAAATGATCCGGTTACCCATCGCAATCACCGGTGCCATACAAGAGATCAGCCCCAGCAAAGGTGCCTCCGCCGGGCAAAGCGCGCCGATCACGCCCACAGGTTCCTTCATGGCAAGCGCCACGCCGCGGATCGGTACGCCATGCACCTGCCCATCATACTTGTCGGCCCAGGCCGCGTAGGTGAACAGACGTTTGACCGCGAGATCGACCTCGGATTTGCCGGATTTAGCGCCCTGCATCGCATCCAGACGCCGCGCGAATTCATCCCCGCGTGCCGCCAGATTTTCAGCGATATAATAGAGGATCTGCGCGCGCAGATGACCGGTGGTCTTGCTCCACCCCTTTGCGGCATGAGCCGCTTCCACGGCATTGCGCACATCCTTGCGCGACGCGAGCGAGACATGGCCCAGCAGATCGCCGGACTTGCCCCAGACCGGTGCGGAATAGCCGCTGTCGGGGCGGCTTTGCTTGCCGCCGATGTAAAGCTTGGCCGTCCGGTCGATCGGGTCCGCTGGCGTGCCGCTGCCGGAAAAGGCCGTGATCTCTTTCAACGGTTTTTGCGTAGTTTTTGGACGGGTATAGGCCGCCAGCCCTTCCCAGCCACCTTCGCGGCCAAAGCCGCTTTCGCGCACACCGCCAAAGCCCGCCGCCGCATCCATCATATTGGTGCCGTTCACCCAGACGATGCCCGATACCAGCTTGGGCGCGATATCCAGCGCGAGGTTGATGTTCTCGGACCAGACCGTCGCCGCCAGCCCGTAGCGGGTGTTATTGGCCAACTCGACCGCCTCGGCAGGGGTGCGGAAGGTGGTGGATACCAGCACGGGGCCAAAGATCTCGTCCTGCATCAACGGATCGGCAGGGTTCATGCCGGTGATCAATGTGGGCGGATAATAGCATCCGGTCGCGGGGATATCGCCTGCGGTAAACACCTCGCCACTGGTGTTGGCGGCGACCATTTCGGTCACGCGTTGCACCTGAACGGGGTCCACCAGCGCGCCCACATCCACGGATTTGTCCAGCGGATCACCGACCCGCAGCTTCGCCATCCGCGCCCGCAGCTTAGCATAGAACCGATCCGCCACGGGCTCATGCACCAGCAGGCGAGAGCCTGCACAGCAGACCTGCCCCTGATTGAACCAGATCGCATCCACCAGCCCCTCGACGGCCGAATCCAGATCCGCATCGTCGAACACGATATAGGGCGACTTGCCCCCCAGCTCGAGCGTCAGCGCCTTGCCGCTTCCGGCGGTCGCCTCGCGGATGCGCCGCCCGACAGGGGTCGATCCGGTAAAGGCGATCTTGTCTACCTCAGCCTGCACGATCATCTCGCCCACGGCACCGTCACCGGTGACAATATTGACGACACCCTTGGGCAGGCCCGCCTGCACACAGATATCGGCAAACAGCAGCGCGGTCAGCGACGTATACTCCGCCGGTTTCAATACCACCGTATTCCCCATCGCCAAAGCAGGGGCCACCTTCCACGCCAGCATCAGCAGCGGGAAGTTCCACGGGATGATCTGCCCGCATACGCCAAGCGCTTCTGCGTCGGGTAGCTCGGACTCCATCAACTGGGCCATGCCCGCGTGGTAATAGAAATGCCGCTGCGCCAAGGGCACATCCACATCGCGCGCCTCGCGGATGGGTTTGCCGTTGTCCAGCGTTTCCAGCACGGCGAACAACCGGCTGTGTTTCTGCAGCAACCGCGCCAGCGCATAAAGGAACCGCGCCCGTCCGTGCCCGCCCAGCTTGGCCCATTTGGGCTGTGCCTTGCGCGCCGCGGCAACCGCGGTGTCGACCTCTGCCTGGCTGGCCTGCGTCAACGTTGCCAGCACATTGCCATTGGCAGGGTTGCGGCTTTCGAAATCATCCCGCGCCTCGGTGAACGCGCCGTCGATGAAATGCCCGAAACGGCTGCCCTGATCGACCAGCCACGCCAGTGCGTCAGCGGCATTTTCCGGTGCCGTCCCATAGTCCATGGTTTCATAGATTTCGGACACGCTCATGGGTTCACCCTTTTCAAAATACTCAAATCCGACATTGGTTTCACGCGGCTCAGCTGATGGCGTGACGATGGCTTGCGGAATAGCTGCCCGACACATGGTGGTCGAGCTGACGTTCGATGTCGCCCAACAGCGACGAGGCCCCGAAACGGAACAGGTCGGGCTGCAACCAGCGGTCGCCCAATTCCTCTTTCATCATGGCCAGATAGACCAGCGCGTCCTTCGCCTTCGATATCCCGCCCGCGGGCTTGTAGCCAACGCGGAAGCCGGTGCGGTCGAAATAGTCGCGGATCGCGCGGATCATCACGAGGGTCACAGGCAGGGTCGCATTAACGCTTTCCTTACCGGTGGAGGTCTTGATGAAGTCAGCACCCGCCATCATGCAGATCAGCGAGGCACGCGCCACGTTGCGCAGGCTGCCCAACTCTCCGGTCGCGAGGATCGCCTTGACATGCGCATCGCCACAAGCGGCGCGGAAGGCACGCATTTCATCATACAGCGCCTGCCAGTCGCCTGACAGCACATGGCGGCGCGAAATAACGATGTCGATCTCGGCGGCTCCGGCGGCGACGCTCATCTCGATCTCGCGCAGACGCAGCTCGAACGGGGAGAGACCGGCGGGAAATCCTGTTGAAACGGCGGCAATCGGGATGCCTGTGCCCTGCAGTGCTGCTTTGGCGGGGGCGATCATCTCGTGGTAGACACAGACCGCGCCCACGGTGATCTGCGACATGCCAAGCGCGTCCAGCAGCGCGGGCGCAATCGGTTGACGTGCCTTCGCACAAAGCCGCTCGACACGGCGGGCGGTATCATCCCCTGACAGCGTGGTCAGGTCGATGCAGCTGACGGCGCGCAGCAGCCACGCGGCCTGATACTCTTTCTTCACGGAACGGCGCGCGGGCAAACCCGCAGCGCGGCGCTCCACCGCAGAGGAGTTCACCTGCACGGCGCGCACCCAATCCATATCCAGCGGCATCCCCGGATTGCGGGGTTCCGTCACCTGCGGCAGGTGGCTTTGGGCCAGTTCGGTCGGGTCATATACATGCGTGGACATGGGCGCTTTCCTGTCTGATCAGACAGGCAATGTGCCACGGGGCAACGGCGCAATGCAAGCATCGCGCTCTCACGTCACATCCGCCAGCGGCGTTCAGCTGCCGCGATAGGTTGAATAGCCGAACGGCGATAGCAAAAGCGGCACGTGATAATGCGCATCCGCATCCGAAATGCCAAAGCGGAGGGGGATCTGGTCCAGGAACCGCGGTGCTTCGGGCTCCGCTCCGATGGCATCAAGATAGGCCCCGGCTTCGAACACCAGCTCGTAGGTGCCAGCCGCAAACTGGCCCTTGGGCAAGATCGGCGTGTCGGTGCGACCGTCAGCATTGGTGGTCATCTGCACCAGTTTCATGCGGTTGGCCCCCTCGATCCGGTAAAGCGTGATCTCCAGCCCGCCTGCGGGGCGGCCGCGTGCGGTGTCCAGAACATGCGTCGTCAAATAGCCGTTTGCCATGGGTGAGGTCTTCCTGATCCGTTGGACCCTTACGATAGGCGGGTGTCGGGCTAGGTCAATGGCGGATCTTCAGGCGGCTTTCTGGGCGCGCCAGCGCTGAAAGAGGCGGTGATTCGGGCGATGGTGAAAAATAATTCGCCTACCGAATCGTTTTTGCTTGAGCCGCGAATCATCCTGCGCCTATATGGTACACAACATTCAATCGGAGGTGTTGCCTGCCAGCGACCCATACAATCCGAGTATGTATTCTGGGGGACAGAATTCTTATGATCGGGCAAGTCGCACGTGGTGCGACGATCATTGGGCAGGGGCCGACAGGACTCGTGTTGCATAGCGCAGCAAGAGCGGCCCCTTCCACTCACTTTCCCGCCCGATATGCCCCCCGCATGTGTTTGAGTTTCAGGCCGGCCAGCGCCTTAGAACTTTCGCTATAAGAGAGCAGGGCCACTCGAGCCGATCTGGCAGCCGGCCGACCTTTCGGGAAGGGTTGGCTGGCTGTACATTGCGAAAAATCAGTGCCAGAAAACCGTTGGTTGACTAAAACAACGGCCCGCAGCGCGCGGTTTCCCCGCGCGCGCAGGCGCTGACCAAAGGACGATCCCATGACACGCTACCCTCGTGATTTTCACGGCTACGGCCCCACACCGCCTGATGCACAATGGCCGGGCGGCGCGCGGATCGCGGTGCAATTCGTGCTGAACTATGAAGAAGGCGGCGAGAACTGTCTGCTTCACGGGGATGCCGCGTCAGAGGCCTTCTTGTCCGAGATCGTCGGGGCCGCCCCTTGGCCGGGGCAACGTCACTGGAATATGGAATCCATCTATGACTACGGCGCGCGGGCGGGCTTTTGGCGGTTGCACCGCCTGTTCACCGGAGCGGATATCCCTGTTACCGTTTATGGCGTCGCCACCGCCTTGGCGCGGTCCCCGCAGCAGGTAGAGGCGATGACCCAGGCCGATTGGGAAATCGCAAGCCACGGGCTGAAATGGATCGACTACAAGGATCACACCGCCGAGGTTGAAAGCGCCGATATGGACGAGGCGATCCGCCTGCACCGCGAGGTCGTCGGCACAGCGCCGCGCGGCTGGTACACGGGGCGCAGCTCTGTGAACACGGTCGCGCTGGCGGCAGAGACGGGGGCCTTCGACTATATCTCGGATACATACGACGATGATCTGCCCTACTGGATGCAGGTGGCAGGGCGCGATCAGTTGATCATCCCCTATACTCTTGATTGCAACGATATGCGCTTTGCCACGCCGCAGGGCTTTAATTCGGGCGATCAGTTCTATGCCTATCTGCGCGATACCTTCGATGCGCTTTATGCCGAAGGCAGCGCCGGGCAGGCCAAGATGATGTCGGTCGGGCTGCATTGCCGTCTGATCGGGCGGCCCGGACGGATACAGGCGCTGAAACGCTTTATCGACTACATCAAAGGGTTCGAAGGCGTCTGGACGCCGCGCCGCATCGACATCGCTGACCATTGGCGTGTCACCCATCCGCCTCAGCCGCGCCTGCGTCTGGACCAGATGGACCGCGCCAGCTTTGTCGCGAAATTCGGCGGGGTGTTCGAACATTCACCGTGGATCGCCGAACGCGCCTATGACCTTGAACTGGGGCCCGCGCATAACTCTGTCGCGGGGATACATAATGCTTTGGCGCGGATGTTCCGGTCGGCGACGCGGGCGGAACGCTTGGGCGTGCTGACCGCGCACCCCGATCTGGCGGGCAAGTTGGCGGCGGCCAAACGGCTGACGGCTGAAAGCACGCAAGAACAAGCCAGCGCCGGGCTGGACGCCTTGACCGATGCCGAGCGCGCCCGCTTCGAGACGTTGAACAGCCAATACGTCGCGAAACACGGGTTTCCCTTTATCATCGCGGTGAAGGATCACGACAAGGACGGCATCCTGCGCCAGTTCGAGACCCGCATCGCCAACGCAACCGAAGATGAATTTACCACCGCATGCGCACAGGTCGAACGGATCGCACGGCTGCGGCTGGAGGATATGCTATGACCTATGCCTTCCCCCCCGGCGGTCTGCCGGACCAGACTGTCTCTCCTGAAAGCACGGCTGTGTTCACGGACGCCTACGCGGTGATCCCTGCCTCGGTGCAGCGGGACATCGTGACCAGCTTGCTGCCCGGATGGGTGAACACACGCTCTTGGGTGCTGGCGCGGCCGCTGACCGGATTTGCCGAAACCTTCGCGCAATACGCGGTAGAGCTTGCCCCCAAGGGTGGCAGCGACACACCCGAACCGGACGCGCAGGCGCAAGCGGTCTTGTTCGTGGCCTCAGGCCGCGCACGGTTGACGCTGGACGGGCAGGGGTATGATCTGGTGGCAGGGTCTTACGCCTATATTCCCCCTGCGGCCAAATGGACGCTGTGGAACACCGGCGATACGCCTTGCGGCTTGCACTGGGTGCGCAAGCGCTATGTGTCCGTGGACGGCTTGGATGCGCCGGAGGCATTCGTGACCCATGACAACGAGGTCGCGCCGATTGCCATGCCCGATACCGATGGCGCTTGGGCGACCCAGCGTTTCGCGGACCCAGGCGACCTGCGCCACGACATGCACGTCAATATCGTGACCTTCCAACCGGGCGGGCGCATCCCTTTCGCAGAGACCCATGTGATGGAACACGGGCTTTACGTCATTCAGGGCACGGCTGATTATTTGCTGAACCGTGACTGGGTGCCGGTTGAAGCGGGCGATTTCATGTGGCTGCGTGCTTTTTGTCCGCAGGCCTGTATCGCAACGGGGCAGGAACCCTTCCGTTATCTGCTGTATAAGGATGTGAACCGCCACATGCAGCTGTCGCTATGAGCCCGCGCGAGATCAACGTTCAGCCCCTGACCGCAGATGCCTTCGCCCCTTTCGGTGAAGTGCTGGACGCGTCGGGCGCGCCGGACCGGATCATCAACGCGGGGCTGTGTGGGCGGCACCATGATCTGGCAAAGCTGGATTTCGGGCCCGACGGTCGCGCGGGCATCAGCATCTTTAACGCGCAGGCCCGTCGTCTGCCCTACCAGTTGGACCTGCTTGAACGGCACCCCGAAGGGTCGCAAGCCTTCCTGCCGCTGACGGGCGCGCCGTTTCTTGTGATCGTGGCACCTGACGAGGGCGATACCCCCGGCACACCGCTGGCGTTCTTGACGGCACCGCATCAGGGCGTGAACTTTCACCGCGGGACATGGCACGGCGTGCTTACCCCTTTGGCAGAGCCCGGGCTTTTCGCCGTGGTGGACCGCATCGGCACCAGCCCCAACCTTGACGAATACCCGCTGGACCCGCCTTATGTGATCAAGGGGTAAACCCCGCAGATAATCGGACCGCACAAAAGCGGCCAGTGATCAACAAGGGACATTTGATATGACACGCCACGCCATCGGCACGCCGGAACAACTGCGCGACCCCAATTACATGCCGCCGCTGTATCGCGCTATTCCTCTGGGTGTTCAGCACGTGCTGGCGATGTTCGTGTCCAATGTCACCCCCGCCATCATCATCGCGGGCGCGGCGGGCTTTGGGTTCGGGTCGAATTCGCCCGACTTTCCCGAACTGCTGTACCTGATCCAGATGTCGATGCTGTTTGCCGGTGTCGCGACGCTGCTGCAAACGCTGACGCTGGGGCCTGTCGGGGCAGGGCTGCCGATTGTGCAGGGCACGTCTTTCGCGTTCATCCCCATCATGATCCCTCTGGTGGCGGGTAAAGGTGTGGACGGGCTTGCCGCGCTGTTCGGAGGCGTTGTGATCGGCGGCATGTTCCACGCCTTTCTGGGGCTGTTCATCGGCAAGATCCGATTTGCGCTGCCGCCGCTTGTCACGGGGCTGGTGGTCACGATGATCGGTCTGGCGCTGGTCAAGGTGGGGATCCAATACGCTGCCGGTGGTGTGCCCGCGATTGGCACGCCTGCCTATGGCAGCCTGCTGAACTGGTCGGCCGCGCTGGTGGTGATCTTTGTCACATTGGGGATCAAGTTTTTCACCCGCGGAATGCTGTCGATCTCGGCTGTGCTGATCGGCTTGATCGTGGGGTATATCTATGCGCTGGCCGTGGGGATGCTCAGCTTTGGCGACATCAGCGGGTCGTGGTCACGCTCTGCCGCCTTCGCGCTGCCCAATCCGCTGAAATACGGGTTCGAGTTTTCGGCAGCGGCGATCATCGGCTTTTGTCTGATGGCGTTTATCTCGGCGATTGAAACCGTGGGTGACGTCGCCGGGATCACAAAGGGCGGCGCGGGCCGCGAAGCGACCGACCGCGAAATCCAGGGCGCGACCTATGCCGACGGGATCGGGTCCGCCGTCGCCGGTCTTTTTGGGGGGCTGCCCAACACATCCTTCAGCCAGAACGTCGGCCTGATCGCCATGACAGGCGTGATGAGCCGCCACGTCGTCACCGTCGGCGCGCTGTTCCTGATCCTCTGCGGGCTGGTCCCCAAGGTCGGCGGCGTGATCCGCACCATCCCGATCGAGGTCTTGGGCGGCGGGGTTATCGTGATGTTCGGCATGGTCGTGGCCGCTGGCATGTCGATGTTGTCCGACGTGGACTGGAACCGCCGCAATATGGTGATCTTTGCCATCTCGATCTCGATCGGTCTGGGGCTTCAGCTGGAGCCCGGCGCGGTGCAACACCTGCCCGACACGGCCAAGATCCTGCTGACCAGCGGTCTGCTTCCCGCGGCCCTGATTGCTATTGTACTGAACCTGCTTCTGCCCGAAGAACTGGCAGAGGAATCAACCGAGGAAGTCTCGGGCGGGTTGTCAGGCAGTTCTAAGGGTAAACTGCCGCATACACCCAAGACGCTACACTAAGGAGCCACCCCATGTACGATATGGCCGCCATTGGCGCTTGGATCGAGTTTGCCGTTCGCTGGGTGCATGTCATCACGGCCATCGCGTGGATCGGGTCGTCGTTCTACTTTATCGCGCTGGATCTGGGCCTGCACCGCGACCGCAACCTCAAAACCGGCGCGGACGGGGAAGAATGGCAGGTCCACGGCGGCGGGTTCTATCACGTGCAGAAATATCTGGTGGCCCCCGCGCAGATGCCCGACGATCTGATCTGGTTCAAATGGGAAAGCTATTCGACGTGGCTTTCCGGCTTTGCCTTGCTGATCCTGGTCTACTACCTCGGGGCGGAATTCTATCTTGTCGATCCCACTGTCGCAGAACTGGCGAACTGGCAAGCCGTGGGGATTTCCCTGTTGTCGCTTGGCTTTGGTTGGCTGGTCTACGACCAGATCTGCAAAAGCAAATTCGGCGATAACAACACACGGCTGATGATCGGCCTCTATGTGATCCTTGTGGGGATGGCCTATTTCTATACCTCGGTCTTTTCGGGGCGTGCAGCGTTGCTGCATCTGGGGGCGTTCACCGCGACGATCATGTCGGCGAACGTGTTCTTCATCATCATGCCGAACCAGCGGATCGTGGTGGCCGACCTCAAGGCGGGGCGGGTGCCGGATGCGAAATACGGCAAGATCGCCAAACAGCGCAGCACACATAATAACTATCTGACCTTGCCGGTCATCTTCCTGATGCTCAGCAACCACTACCCGCTGGCCTTCGCGTCGGAAATGAACTGGCTGATTGCGGCGCTGGTGTTTCTGATGGGGGTCACGATCCGCCATTACTTCAACAGCCTGCATGCGCGTCAGGGGAATCCGACGTGGACATGGGCGGTCACCGCGCTGTTGTTCGTCACGATCATGTGGCTGTCGACCGCGCCGATGTTCCGCAGCGTCGAGCCGGAAGAGGCCACCGGCCCCGCACTGCGCTTTGCCCAGGCCGAAGGGTTTGACCGGGTGCATGATATCGTGCGCGGTCGGTGCAGCATGTGTCATGCGGCAGAACCCGCGTGGGACGGGCTGCTTTGGCCGCCGAAATCCATCCGGCTCGAGACAGAACATCAGATCGCCAGCGCGGCCAAACAGATCTATTTGCAAGCAGGCGTGACCGATGCGATGCCCCCCGCCAACTTAAGCCATATGCAGGCCAGCGAACGCGCCGAGATCGTCGCCTGGTTCAATGCGGCCACACAGGATTAACCTCGCCGACGAGCGTTAACCATCCGTATTCGCGGCTTTCAGAATCGCGCGCCTCTATGCTAGGTCTAGCCGCATGGCGCATCCAAACCCCAATATAAGCGAAAATCGCCCGGTGATCCGGCAGCTCGACGACTCGGCGATTAACCGTATCGCCGCCGGAGAGGTCGTTGAACGCCCTGCCTCTGCGGTCAAGGAACTGGTCGAGAACGCAATCGATGCGGGCGCGCGGCAAATCACGGTCGAATATGCCGATGGTGGCAAGACCCTGATCCGCGTCACCGACGACGGCTGCGGCATCGCCGCGGACGATCTGACGCTTGCGCTGTCCCGGCACGCGACCTCGAAGATCGACGGGACGGACCTGCTGAACATCCACACCTTCGGTTTTCGCGGCGAGGCATTGCCCTCGCTTGGGGCTGTCGGGCGGTTGACCATTTGCAGCCGTGTTGCGGGACAGGACGGGGCCGAGATTTCGGTCAACGGCGGCGTGACCGGCCCTGTGCGCCCTGCTGCGCTGAATGGTGGCACCGTCGTCACCCTGCGCGATCTCTTCTTTGCCACGCCCGCACGGTTGAAATTCCTGCGCACCGATCGCGCCGAGGCGCAGGCGATCTCTGACATCATCAAGCGGCTGGCGATGGCGGAACCCTTCGTGCGTTTCACCCTGCGCGATGTGTCCGGCGACGGACCGGGCCGCGAGGTGTTTCGCGCCGAGGCCGAACAAGGCGATATGTTCGCCGCGCTGCACGGGCGTTTGGCGCAGGTGCTAGGGCGCGAGTTTGCTGAAAACGCGCTGGCCATCGATGCCGAACGCGAAGGGCTGCACCTGACGGGCTATGCGGCGCTGCCGACCTATTCGCGCGGCTCTGCCGTGACGCAATACCTGTTTGTGAACGGGCGTCCCGTCCGTGACAAGCTGCTGGTGGGGGCGTTGCGCGGGGCTTATTTCGACCTGCTGAGCCGTGACCGCCATCCCGCCGCCGCGCTCTTTGTCGATTGCGATCCCAAGCTTGTGGATGTGAACGTCCACCCGGCCAAATCCGAAGTGCGCTTTCGCGATCCCGGACTGGCACGCGGGTTGATCGTATCGGCGCTGCGCCATGCACTGGCGGATGCGGGGCACCGTGCCTCGACCACCGTGGCGAATGCGACTTTGGGGGCGATGCGCCCCGAACAGCCCGGTGCGCGGGTGTATCAGATGGACCGCCCCTCGCTTGGTGCGCGCAGCGCTGCCTATCAGGCGCAAGCGCCCGAACCCGGCTTTGCCGAAACCGCCGGCATGTGGGGCCGTGTTGAAACGCCCCCCCAGTACGAGGCTGGCGGCGCTGACGTTCAGACCCACGACACTCGGACCCACGATGCACACACGCCCGCCGCCGAACCCGCGCCGGACTTCCCCCTCGGGACCGCGCGGGGGCAGGTGCACGAGAATTACATCATCGCACAGACGGCGACTGGCATGGTCATCGTGGACCAGCACGCAGCGCATGAACGACTGGTCTATGAAAAGCTGAAACGCCAGATGGCCGAAAACGGTGTCGCGGCGCAGGCCTTGCTGATCCCCGAGATCGTGGATCTGTCAGCGTCGGACTGCGCGCGGCTGCTTGAGGTCGCGGAAGACCTCGCGCGGTTTGGACTGGGGATCGAGCCCTTTGGCGGCAGTGCCATTGCCGTGCGCGAAACGCCCGCGATCCTTGGCACAGTGGACGCCAAGGCGATGGTGCTGGATATCCTTGATGAGCTCGCGGATCAGAACGAAAGCAACACGTTACAGGCCCGGATCGAGGCGATCCTCAGCCGTGTGGCCTGTCACGGTTCCATCCGCTCGGGCCGCTGGATGCGGGGCGAGGAAATGAACGCGCTGCTGCGCGAGATGGAGGCGACGCCCCATTCCGGCCAGTGCAACCACGGCCGCCCCACCTATGTCGAGCTGAAGTTGAGCGATATCGAACGTCTGTTCGGGCGCACATGATCCAGCTTGGCGGTGAAACCTACGCGCTGACAGACCCTGCCATGCTGTTGCTGATTGGCGGCGGGGGCGTGGTCTTGCTGGTGCTGATCCTGTTGGTGATGGCGGTGCGTGCGGCGGGGCGGTCGGCACGGGTGGCGGCCCCGCTGGCGCGACAGATGCAGATACTGGGCGGCCATGTGCAACAGCTTGGCATGGGGCAGGAACAGCTGCGCGGCGGCTTGCAAACCGTGTCGGATACCCAAGCCAATGCACAGGCCCAGATGGTGCAAAGCATCGAGGCCCGCATGGCCCATGTGCAGCAACAAATGCAGGACCGGCTGGCCGAGAACGCGGCCCGCTCTGCCAGATCCTTGGCAGAGATGCAGGAACGCATGAGCGCGACGCTTCACGGTTCCAGCAAGCAGACGACGACCAGCCTGACCCAGCTACAGGAACGGCTGGCCGCGATTGACAAGGCGCAGGACAATATCACCAAACTGTCGGGCGACGTGTTGTCGCTGCAGGATATCCTGAGCAACAAACAGACCCGTGGCGCATTCGGTGAAATCCAGCTTCACGATATCGTCTCTAAGGCGCTGCCAAGTGACAGCTATACGATGCAGGCGACGCTTTCCAACGGCAGGCGCGCGGATTGTCTGATCCACCTGCCGAACCCGCCCGGCCCGATCGTGATCGACAGTAAATTCCCGCTTGAAGCCTATGAAGCCCTGCGCCGTGCCAAGACGGAATACGAGGTCAAGGATGCTGCCCGCGCCATGCGGGTTGCGGTCAAGACGCATATTCAGGCGATCACCACGAAATACATCATCGAGGGCGAGACCGCGGATGGCGCGCTGATGTTCCTGCCCTCGGAAGCCGTCTATGCCGAGCTGCATGCGAACTTCTCTGAACTCGTCCGCGAAGGCTTTGATGCGCGGGTCTGGATCGTATCACCGACCACCTGCATGGCAACGCTGAATACGATGCGCGCGATCCTCAAGGATGCGCGGATGCGGGAACAGGCAGGGGCTATCCGCAAAACGCTCAAGATGCTGCACCGCGATGTCGAGATCGTGGTCGAACGTGTTGGCAAGCTGAACACCCATTTCGGGCAGGCCCGCGCTGACCTTGAAGGTTTGGGCACGGCCGCTGAACGCGCGGGTAAACGCGCGGCAAAACTGGATAATTTCGATTTCGAAGAACTGTCAGAGCAGGATAATCGCGTTGTGCCGCTTTCGCGCCCTGACAAACGGCCCTGACGGGCTATCTAAGCGAGGAGCCACGACAAGGGTGTCACAAAAAGTCGTAGTTAGTGACTGATTAACTGCAACTCATGTACCGTCCAGCCCGTGTATCACCGAAAGTGCCGATACAAACCTGACAGACTGGAAATTCTCGCCTTATGCCATTTGAAGCCATCGACCCGCCACAGAACAACTCTTTGGCAGGCCACCGAAAGATTGCCGTCATCGGCGCGGGTATTTCCGGCATGGGGGCGGCGCATATGCTGGGCGACGACCATCAGGTGACCTTGTTCGAAAGCTGCCCCCGTCTGGGGGGGCACGCGCGCACGAAGATGGCGGGCAAGAACGGCGACCAGCCTGTAGATACGGGCTTTATCGTGTTCAACTACGCCAATTATCCCAACCTCGCCGCGCTGTTCAAAGAGCTCGACGTGCCGGTGATCAAATCCAACATGAGCTTCGGGGCCTCCATCGACGGGGGGCGGTTGGAATACGGGCTGATGACGCTGGATTCGATCTTCGCGCAGCGGCGCAATGCGCTGAATCCGAAATTCCTGCGTATGTTGACCGATATCGTGCGGTTCAACAGCACGGCGACCAAGCTGGCGCAGGACCGTACGCTGACCATTGCGGGGTTCCTGGACAAGCTGGGCGCAGGCGAATATTTTCGAAAATACTACCTGACGCCGCTGTCGGGCGCGATCTGGTCGACGCCGGTGGACAAGATTATGGATTTCCCCGCCTATTCCATGATCGACTTCTTCGAGAACCACGCCTTGCTGAGCCACACGGGCCAGCACCAGTGGTATACAGTTGAGGGCGGGTCGCAGGAATATGTGAACCGTCTGGGGGCGTCGCTGACAGCCAAGGGCGTCGACATTCGCCTTGGCACGCCGGTGCAATCCGTCCGCCGCACGCCCTTGGGCACAGAGGTGAAAACCCATGGCGCGGAATGGGAAGCCTTTGACGAGGTCGTCTTTGCCAGCCATTCCGATGATACGCTTGCCCTTTTGGCCGACCCAAGCGCGGCAGAGCGTGCGGCCTTGGGTGCGGTGAAATACCAGCCCAACGACGTGGTGCTACATGCCGATGCCTCTGTTATGCCCAAGCTGCGCAAGACCTGGGCCTCGTGGATCTATGCCGAGGATAAGGGGCAGAAGTCTGACCGGATCGACCTGACCTACTGGATGAACTCGCTGCAACCGATCCCGATGGACGACCCGCATTTCGTGACGCTCAATACCAAGCGCCCGATCCGCGAAGAGCTGATCTATGATCAGGTCACCCTGCGCCATCCGGTCTATGATCTGGGCGCGCTGGCCGCACAAGAGCAGGTGCGCGCCTTCAACGGCACGCAGAACACCTGGTTCTGCGGCGCTTGGATGAAACATGGCTTCCACGAGGACGGGCTCTCTAGCGCTGTTGACGTGGTGCAGGGGCTGCGGGCCAAGGCAAGGGTCGCACTGGCCGCAGAATGAGCGCCGGCGTCGATCATATCCGTGGTGTGACCTATCATGGGCGCAAGGGAGCGGTCGAAAACAGCTTTCGCTATTCGGTCGATTACGTGGTTCTGGATGCAGAGGCATCGCTGCAAACACCAGCGTTGTTCGGGCGCAACCGCGGGGCCGTGACGTCGTTGTGGGACGAAGACCACGGCGGAGCCAAAGGCGCGGGTCGCGGGGCCGCGTGGGTGCGCGATGTTCTGGCACAGCACGAAGTCACGGGTGTCGCGCGGATAGAGCTGATGGCGCAACCGCGCGTGTTGGGGCATGTGTTCAACCCTGTCAGCTTTTGGCTGTGCCACCGCGCGGACGAGGCGCTGATCGCCGTGATATCAGAGGTATCGAATACCTTCGGTGACCGGCACAGCTATCTATGCCACCACGATGACCTGCGCCCGATCACGGCCACAGATCATCTGCACGCGACCAAGATTTTCCACGTATCGCCATTTCAGCCGGTCGAAGGGGGATACAGTTTTCGCTTTGATATCCGCGCCGACCGTATTGGTGTCTGGATCGACTATACCCAGTCCGAAGGGGGCTTGATCGCCACCCTGACGGGCCGTCGTGGCCCTCTCACGAACCGGGCAATCCTGTGGTCGCTGCTTCGGCGTCCCTTCGGGGCGCGGCGGGTGTTGGCCTTGATCCACTGGCAGGCGCTAAAGCTGTGGTGGAAAGGCGGCGGCTATCGCCCGCGTCCTGAACCGCCGGTGAAAGACGTGTCGGGCACGTGACCCGTTCGGCACATCAACTGCCTGCCTACGCGCTGTTTGCGTCGCTTCTGGCGGCGGCGGGGCTGCCGATTTATATTCACGCGCCCAAGTTCTTTGTTGATGAATACGGGGTGTCTCTCGGGGCTTTGGGCACGGTGCTTTTTGCGCTGCGCCTGTTGGATGTGGTGCAGGACCCGTTGCTGGGGCGGCTATCGCAAGCCTTGCGTCACAGGCGTTGCACGGCGGTCGCCGTCGGTGTCGCCCTGATGGCTGTATCGATGTTTGCCCTGTTTGCAGTGCCGCCCTTGCTGCCGCCGCTGTTGTGGTTCGCGCTGACACTGACGGGGGTGTTTTCGGCGTTCAGCTTTCTGACGATCTGCTTTTACGCGCAAGGGGTCGCCAAAGCCGCGCAGTTGCCCGGACGCGGGCATCTGGTGCTGGCGCGCTGGCGCGAGACGGGGGCGTTGCTGGGTGTCTGCGCGGCCTCGGTCCTGCCTGTGATGCTGGGGCTGGTGATGGGGGCCCCGTTTACAGGGTTTGCCATCGGCTTTGCCGCGCTTGGTCTGGGCAGCGTCCTTGCCATGCGGGGCGAATGGCGCGGCGCAGATATCGCGGGCCCGACGGGGATCGCCGTGGTCCTGCGCGATCCGATTGCCCGTCGGTTGCTGCTGATCGCGCTGTTCAATGCGGCCCCTGTCGCGGTCACATCTACGTTATTTCTGTTCTACGTCGAAAGCGTGCTGCGTGCCCCGGGGTGGGCGGGTGCGCTGCTATTGCTTTTCTTTCTTTCGGCTGCGGTGGCCGCCCCGTTGTGGGGCAAGCTGGCAGAGCGTTTCAGCCCCAAACCCGTCCTGCTATCCGCAATGGGCTTGGCGATCCTTGTGTTTGCAGGGACTTTGCTGCTGGGGGCGGGGGATGTGGCGTGGTTCGTGCTGGTCTGCATCGCCTCTGGCGCGGTGCTGGGGGCCGACCTGACACTGCTGCCCGCGATGTTCTCCGCGCGGATGGCGGTGGTCGCCCCGCAGGCCGCCGAGGGGTTCGGGCTGTGGTCGCTGGTGTCGAAATTCGCCCTTGCCTTCGCGGCGATAACGCTACTTCCCACCCTGCAGGCGTCCGGCTTTGACAGCGGTACGACGGGCAATGGACCGGTGGCAATCTCGACGCTCATATGGCTCTATGCTGGCGTGCCTTGCGGGCTCAAGCTGTTGGCAATCGGTTTTCTGTCCGCCACGCCGATGCAAAAGGATGATGAAGAATGATGGACATGTTGCAGTTTGCTCTGGGGGCCGCAGTGGTGGCCGCAATCTGGCTGGCGCGGCGGCGGATCACCGATTTCCCTGCGCAAAAGCCGTCGGATTATGCGGATGACTACACTGTCTTTGACATGAGGAAACATCTGGACGGGGCGATGGTCTGCGAAGGCGTGATCTTTGGCCCCGCGGGGCGGGTCACCAGCAGTTTCGTGGCAGATTTCAACGTGACATGGGACGGCGACACCGCACGTATCGAAGAACATTTCGTCTATGACGACAACACGACCCAAGACCGCACATGGACGATCACATTGGGCGAGACGGGGCATTTCACCGCCACCGCCCCGGACGTCAAAGGCACGGCCAAGGGCCGCAACGTCGGTGCGACGGTGCAGTCGAAATACACCATCAGGCTGCCCGATGACGTGGGCGGGCACCTGCTGAATACCGTGGACTGGATGTATCTGACCGGCGATGGCACGATCATCAACCGGAGTCAGTTCCGAAAATTTGGGGTGAAGGTGGCCGAATTGGTCGCCACCATCCGCAGAAAGGACGCAGCATGACCGAATGGACAGGAAAACGCTATTGGCTGATCGGGGCGAGCGCCGGACTGGGCGAAGCGCTGGCACATAAGCTGGGCCGACTGGGGGCCGAGGTCATCGTCTCTGCCCGGTCTGAAGGCAAGCTGGAGGCGCTGGTCGATGAACTGCCCGTTTCCGCCAGCTACCAGACCATCGACGTGCAGGATATCGACAGCATCCGCGCCGCGGTCAAAGCCGTCGGGCCGGTGGATGGCGTCGTCTATCTGGCGGGGGCCTATTGGCCCTTTGGGGCGCAGGCATGGGAGCCGGAGCATGCGACCACAATGATCGATGTGAACCTCACCGGGCTGGTGCGCGTGATGGGCGAAGTGGTGCCCGATATGGTCAAGCGCGACGCGGGCCACATCGTGATCACCTCTAGCCTCACGGCCTATCGCGGGCTGCCAAAGTCTATCGGCTATACGGCGTCCAAAGCGGGCACCTTGTCCTTGGCGGAATGTATGCACGCCGACCTGCGCAAGACCGGCGTGAAAGTTCAGGTGATCAACCCCGGTTTCATCCGCACGCAGCTGACCGACAAGAACGACTTCAAGATGCCTTTTTTGATGGAGCCCGAGGCCGCTGCGCAGCAAGTGGTCGAGCATATGAGCGGCAGCAGCTTTAAGAAAAGCTTCCCCTTCGGGTTCTCGCTTTTCTTCCGGCTGGCGCAGTTCCTGCCCGACGGCATCTACTACCGTCTATTCGGGTGAGCTGACCGGGCGCGTGATCCGCCCGATCTGATCGCGTCACACGGCGGCGCTGTGTTCTTGGAACAGCGCATGGGCCCGCGCCCAGACGGGCGAGGCATCTTCCGCCAGTGCCGAGAGCGTCGGCAGCAGCTGCGCGGCGTAGTCTTCAGAGCTTTCCAGCGGCAGCATCGAGGGCAGGTTGTCAATCGCGGTGACATCCAAAGGTGGGGTGTCATGCACGCGTAACGCGGGCTCTTCCCATGTGGTCGCGCGGTCATAGACCGGCACGGGGTTGAAGTCGCTGTCGGGATCGCAAGCGATATCGCCGATCACCCGCAGCGCGCGATCCCTGTCCAGCGCGCTTTTGGGCACGAAAACCGGTGTCTGCGGTCCCGCCAGAATGCAGTTGAAAAACAGCACATGCTGCAAAATCTCGGGGAAGGGGCCGCCGTGGGCAGTCTCCTTCATATCCCATCCGGTGACCTTGATCCCCAGACGGCCGCAAAGATCGGCGGCACCGCTGCCCACCCGACCAAGTGCGCCGATGACCAGCGCGTCGGGCGTGGCGAGCCCGTCGATCTCTGCCGCGAGGTCGCGGGTCAGCGCATCGGCGTTGGGGTAGGGGGTGATGGGGGCGACAGCGTGCCCGCGGGTTTGGGCAGCCCAGCATTTGACGGCCACCGCCGCCCCCGCGAACCCCGCCCAATAGCCAAAGGCGGCGACGCGCCGGCCGGTCTCGTCGGTCAGATACTCAAGGTCCAGCAAGGTGCCGCCGCCCGCCTTGAAACGTTGCAACAGGATACGCCCCGCCGATTGGCCCTTGTAGGCGTGACCGAACATGATGTGCCGGTGCACCAGCGGTGTGCCGTCGTCTGGCAGTTCCTTCAGGCCAAAGATGATCGCATCGGCAGGTGCGTCGGGCCAGCTGTTCTGTGGCGCGATGGTGCAGCCCGTGGCCGCATAGGCATCGGTCGCGATCACGCGGCTGTCCGAGGCTTCGACGGTGACGCGAAACCCCTGCGCCATCAACGCGGTAACCCCTTCGGGCGTGATGCCGACGCGGGTTTCATTGTCGCGCTGTTCGGCGCGAACCCATAGATGTGGCGCGGTCATAGCATCCCCTTGTCTTTCACCGCTGCCACGCTGGCGCGGGCAGTCATCTGCTGCATGAATGTCGTGATCTTGGGGTAGGCCGCCGTATCCACGCCGTCGCCCTCAAGCCAGTTGCACACGACGAACAGATAGGGATCGGCTAGGCTGAAATCGTCGCCCAACACATAGGGCCCGTGCAGGATATCACTTTCGACAAAATCGGCACAGGCGGCCATGGTTTCGGGCACCTGAGCCGTCATATCCTCGAAGCTGGATTGTTGTTTGGCCCACCGCGATCCGCGCATCTTGTGGGCATGGGCGACATGCATGGTCGAGGCGAGGTAGTACATCGCGCTGCGCATCTGTGCGGCGGCGGTCGGGTCCGTGGGGACCAGCCCGGCTTTGGGCGCAATGGCAGCGACATAGTCCAGCAGCGCACCGGTTTCGGTCAGGATCGTATCATCCTCTAGCCGCAGCGCAGGCACGCGTCCCTTGGGGTTGATCGCCAGATATTCGGGTTTCGTCTGCTCTGCCGTGGCGAAGTCGACGCGCACCGGCTGATAGGGCAGGGCGGCTTCTTCGATGGCAATCGCCACCGCGACAGAGATGGTTCCGGGCGTAAAATATAGCGTAAGCATCGTTTTGCCTTTCAGATATGGGTCTGCGCGACACGGCGTGCGGGGGTATCAAGATGGGGCACCGCGTTGAACAACACCGGCGACCAGTGGCCGCCAATGGGGAACAGCCGGTGCATCGATGTGTGCATGATCGCCAGCGCGATGCGCGACATGGCCGGAATGCCCAGCCCCATCGCCTGCGCCATCACCATCGAGATCAGCCCCCCAGAGGTCACGACCAGCGCTGGCCCGTCCCCGTCCGAGATCTCTGATAGCACGGATTTGATGCGCCCTTCGAAATTGGCGTAGCTCTCGGGCGGGTTTTCGAGCCTGTCGCTTTTCCACGTCTCGAACACCAGCGGCAGGTGGTTGGTGAACCCGCCCTGTTCCGTGGGGAAAGGGATGCCGTGCTGCTGCTCCATCATGGTGGCGAGGGTGAAATACTCAAGCTCGTTCAGCCGCGCGTCGCGTATCGGTTCAAGCCCGGTATTCATCCCCTCTGCCGTCTCGATATGGCGGCGCAGCGTGCCGGTATACAGCCGCGTGTGGTGGGTTTCGGACTGGCGCAGGTGGTCGCCCAGCCACGCGGCCTGTTCGTGGCCAAGCGGGCTTAGCTTGTCATAGCTGATTTCGTCCTTGGCCTGGGAATTTGCCTGACCGTGGCGGATGAGGGTAATATGGGACATAGCGCGCCTTTTTCTGTTGCGCCATTGATAGGCAAGCCATGCGCAGGTGGAAAGCCTGCCCGCCCCTCGCATGTCGATTTTTTGCAGGCGGCCCCCCGCGTCGCGTATCGGAAACGCCGGTGGCGCAAAAACGGGGCAGGGTGTCGGGAATATGACTGCCGTCGCATGCGTGCCCTGCCTATACTGCGGGGCGGTACAGGAGGGTTCCCCATGGCGGATAAGGTAAAATTCACGCTCGACGGCGAAGAGGTTGAGGCCGACACCGGGCTGACCATCTGGGAAATCGCCAATGGGCGCGGTCTGAAAATCCCGCATCTGTGTTTCACACCGGAGCCGGGGTATCGCCCCGATGGCAACTGCCGTGCCTGTATGGTCGAGATCGAAGGCGAACGCGTGCTGGCCGCCTCCTGCCTGCGCGAACCGAGCGATGGTATGGTCGTCACCACCAACAACGCGCGGGCCGAAAATGCCCGCAAGATGGTGATGGAACTGCTGGTCACCGATCAGCCTGCCCCCGAAGTCGCCCACGATAAATCCAGCCACCTGTGGGACATGGCCGCGATGGAAGGTATCTCGGAAAGCCGCTTCCCCAAGCTGGAAGAGCGGCGCATCCCGTTGCTCGACGACAGCCATGTGGCGATGCGTGTGAACCTTGATGCCTGTATCCAGTGCAACCTGTGTGTGCGCGCCTGCCGCGAGGTGCAGGTCAATGATGTGATCGGGATGGCCGGTCGCGGGCATGACAGCTATCCGGTGTTTGACATGGCCGACCCGATGGGTGCGTCCTCTTGTGTGGCCTGCGGTGAATGTGTGCAGGCCTGCCCGACGGGGGCGCTGATGCCCGCCACGGTGGTCGATGACGCGCAGGTGGGCGACAGCGCCGATTTTGATAGCGAAGTCGACAGCATTTGCCCGTTCTGCGGTGTGGGCTGTCAGGTGTCGCTGAAGGTGAAAGACGGCAAGATCAAATATGTCGAGGGCATCAACGGTCCCGCGAACGAAGGGCGGCTGTGCGTCAAAGGGCGCTTTGGTTTTGACTATATCCACCATCCCCATCGTCTGACCAAACCGCTGATCCGTCGCAAGGACGCCCCGCCCAAGGGGTTGAACGTGGACCCGGGCAATTGGCAAACCCACTTCCGCGAAGCCACCTGGGACGAGGCGCTGGATTTCGCTGCGGGCGGTATGAAAAAGATCGGCGGCGCGGGTGTGGCGGGCTTTGGATCAGCGAAATGCACGAACGAGGAGGCCTACCTGTTTCAAAAGATCATCCGACAGGGGTTTGGTCACAACAACGTCGATCACTGCACGCGGCTGTGTCATGCCTCGTCAGTGGCAGCACTGATGGAGAATGTCGGATCCGGTGCCGTCACCGCGACCTTCAACCAGATCGAAAACGCCGATGTTGCGATTGTGATTGGCGCAAACCCGACAGAGAACCACCCCGTCGCGGCGACCTTCTTCAAGCAGTTTGCCAAGCGCGGCGGCAAGCTGATCGTAATGGACCCGCGCGGCCAAGCGCTGAAGCGGCACGCGTCGCATATGCTGCAATTCCGCCCCGGGACCGATGTGTCGATGCTGAACGCGATCATGCATGTGATCGTCGAGGAAAAGCTTTACGACCAACAGTATATCGAAGCCTATACCGAAAACTGGGAGATCGAGAAAGCCCACCTGAAAACCTTCACCCCTGAAAAGATGTCCAAGATCTGCGGCATCGACGCGGAGGTGCTGCGCGATGTGGCGCGGACCTTTGCGGGGGCGAATGCGGCGATGATTTTCTGGGGGATGGGCATTTCGCAGCACATCCACGGCACCGATAATTCGCGCTGCCTGATTTCGCTTGCGCTGATGACGGGTCAGATCGGGCGACCCGGCGCGGGGCTGCATCCGTTGCGGGGGCAGAACAATGTGCAGGGCGCGTCTGACGCGGGGCTGATCCCGATGTTCCTGCCTGATTACCAGCCGGTGTCCGATGATGGCGTCCGCTCTGCCTTTACCGAAGTGTGGCAAAGCAGCGATTTCAGCAACAAGAAGGGCCTCACCGTGACCGAGATTATGGACGCGGTGCATGACGGGGATATTCGCAGCCTCTATGTGCTGGGTGAAAACCCGGCGATGTCTGACCCCGATGTCGAACACGCCCGCGCTGCGCTGGCCAAGCTCGATCATCTGGTGGTGCAGGATATCTTCCTGACCGAGACCGCGAATTTTGCCGATGTGATCCTGCCCGCCAGCGCCTTTGCGGAAAAATCCGGCACGGTGACCAATACCAACCGACAGGTGCAGATGGGCCGCCCCGCGGTGCCGCCACCCGGCGATGCGAAAGAGGATTGGTGGATCGAGGTCGAGCTTGCCAAACGCTTGGGGCTGGGCTGGACCTATACCGACCCGAGCGAGGTTTTCGCCGAGATGAAGCTGAATATGTCGTCGCTCAATAACATCACTTGGGACAGGTTAGAGAGTGAAGGGGCGGTGACCTACCCATCCACCAGCCCCACCGATCCGGGGCAGGCGATTGTCTTTGCCGATGGCTTCCCGCGACAGGACGGACGCGCACGGTTTACCCCTGCCAGCATCATCGCGCCTGACGACGCGCCGGATGACGACTATCCGATGATCCTGACCACGGGCCGGCAGCTTGAACATTGGCACACGGGGTCGATGACGCGGCGGTCCTATGTGCTTGATGGGCTAGAGCCCGAGGCGAACTGTTCGCTCCACCCGTCTACCTTACGCAAGCTGGGGGTAGAGCCGGGTGCCTATATCCGGCTCACGACCAAGCGCGGGTCGATCGAACTGATGGCGCGCGAAGACCGCGCCGTGTCGCCCGATATGGTGTTTCTGCCCTTTGCCTATGTTGAAGCGGCGGCAAATATCCTGACAAATCCAGCGGTTGACCCTTATGGCAAAATCCCCGAGTTTAAATTCTCGGCCGTGAAAGTAGAGGCCGCAACAGCCCCCCAACCCGCGGAGTAACCATGCAGATCAACCCCGACCGCTTTCTCGCCGACCTTCACAAATTGCGTTCGTTCGGCGCAGCGGGGGTGGGCAAAGGGGTGGTCCGCCCGGCCTATAGCGACGCCGATGTCGCCGCGCGGGACTGGCTGGCCGATCAGATGCGTGATGCCGGACTGCGGGTTGAAATGGACCAGATGGGCAATCTTTTCGGCTTGGCAGATGGGCCGTCGCTATTGATGGGGTCGCATTCCGATAGCCAGCCCGAAGGCGGATGGCTGGACGGCGCGCTTGGCGTGATTGCCGCGCTTGAAGTCGCCCGCGCCGCAGCCGAGGCCGGCGGCCCCGCGATCTCTGTCGTGTCGTTTCAGGATGAAGAGGGGCGGTTTGGCGTCACCACGGGCAGCGCCGTTTGGGGCGGGCATCTGGATCAGGCCGCCGCCGATGCGCTGACCGATCATGCGGGTGTGACCCTTGGTGACGCGCGTCAGGCCGTGGCGCATCTGGTCACGGGGGAGGTGTCGCCCGATCCGTTCACCGGCTTTGTCGAGTTGCATATCGAACAGGGGCCGGCGCTGGATACCAGCGGCGAACAGATTGGCGTGGTCACCGATATCGTCGGCATCCGCGACATGAAGATCACCTTTGACGGGCAGCAGAACCACGCGGGCACCACACCGATGCATCTGCGCCGCGATGCGTTTCAGGCGGTCTCTGCCTTCAATGCCGCGTTGAATGACCGGCTGCGCAATGTCGTCACACCGCAAACCGTCTGGACCATCGGCCATGTTGCGCTGCACCCAAATGCATCCTCTATCGTGCCGGGGCGTGCGGTATTTTCGATGCAGTGGCGCGACGCGGATGCGGACCGTCTGGGCCGGATGGAACAGATCATCCGCGACACCGCCACCGAGATCGCGGCGCAGCAGGGGCTGACGGTCAGCTTTGGCACAATGCTGGGGCTGGAACCCGTCGCGATGGACCCGGTCCTGCGCACCGCGCTGGAAGCCGGCGCGGAAGAAGTCGCGCCGGGCAACTGGCGCAAGATGCCGTCAGGGGCGCTGCATGACGCGACCAATGTGTCGCGCAAGATGCCGGTGGCGATGCTGTTTGTGCCGTCGATCGGGGGGCTGTCCCATACTTTCGAGGAAGACACGGACGAGGCCGATCTGGCGGCCGGTGTTCAGGTGCTTGCCCGCGCTGTGACGCGGCTGGGGTCAGTGACGTAGATAGCCGCGACGCTCGGCCCGTGTGCGATAGCGGTCTGCCATTTTTGACGCCTCGCGCAGGTTACCGAAACACTGGATTACCGCTTTGGGCTGGCCACCTGCGACGCCCCATTCGCGCAGGACAGAGACTTCGCTGAACAGGTTCATCGCGATTTCGACGCGATAGAACAGCCGTCTCTGGGCGGGGTTGGTCCTGTACAGCAAGCATTCGATCATGGGTAGAATCTAGCGGGCCAAGGGGCAGGCGCGCAATAAAAAACGGCAGCGCCCGAGGCAGAAAAGACAGCGGTGCCATCTGTGGCGGCAGGTGGCAACGCGTGGCTCAGGCGACGGTTTTACGCAGGGTGATGCTGGTGGGGCGGTCAAACCCCGCGTGCGCTGTGCGGGCATATTCGTGAAAGCCGAGCGCGCGAAAGGTGGCGTGATTGTCCAACAGCTCCACCCGCGTTTGCAGTTCCAGCTGGTCAAGGTGCAGGGCACGGGCGCGGCTCTCGGCGTGGGTGATCAGATGGCGTGCCAGCCCCAGTCGCTGATGGCTGGGGGCGACGCATAGCTTGCCCAGATACAGAACCGCCGGTTTCACGCTCAGCACCACACAGGCCACGGGCGGCGCGCCGATTGCCCAGATTTCATCTCTATCCGCCGTGGCTTGCAGCGAAGGCAAAGTGCTTTGGCCAAGCGAGCTTGGCGGGTCAATGCGCCCCTCCATATAGGCAAAGCAGTCGCGCATCAGATGCAGCACGTCGCCCAGATGGGGGCTGCCACCGCTGATGCGACGGGGGGTCAGCTCCATGTGACGTCGCCCAGAAAGATGTAGCCCGCGCCATAGATCGTCTTGATCAACTGCGGGTTTTTGGGGTCTTCGCGCAGTTTGGTCCGCAGCCGCGAAATCCGCACGTCCATCGCCCTGTCAAAGCTTTCAGAGGCGACGCCGCCAAGGCTCGACTGCATCTGCGCGCGGCTGAGCAGACGTTTGGGCGCGTCCAGAAACAGGCGCAGCACCTCCCCCTCCGCGTGGGAGAAGGGGGTTTCGACGCCGCTTTCATCCTCAAGTGCGTAGCGGTCGAAATGCGCCTTCCACCCGCTGAACGCGGCGACGGTGCCGGCTTGCGGCGTGGGTTTGGCGCTGCGCAGACGGGCACGGATACGGGCGACGACCTCTGCCGGATCAAAGGGCTTGATGATGTAGTCATCCGCGCCAAGTTCCAGCCCCGTGACGCGGTCCTGCACCTGTGCGCGGCCCGAGATGATGATCACGATGGCCCCTTGTTCCAGCGCAAGTCGATGCACCAGCGTCAGCCCGTCTGAATCCGGCAGGGACAGGTCCACCAGACAGACATCGGGGGTGTGGGTCGCCAAGGCGGCCTCGAACGCGCGGGCACGGCTGAACGACAGCGTGTCAAAGCCCGCTTCCTCTAAAGCGTCGGCGAGAAGCGTGCGGATTTCGGGTTCATCGTCCAGAATGGTGACGAGGGGGCGGGTCATTGGGCGGCACTCTCTTTCGGGGCAATCAGCGCGGTCAGATCCGCAATCTCGAAGGGTTTGCGCAGCACAGGGGCAAGGGTTTGCGCCTCGAGAAACTGGGCATCATCGGGCGGTAGCGAGGTCATCAATACCAGCGGCGGCGCATCGGCGGGTAGGCGTTTGGCAAGGTCCAGCCCCGTCGCCTCGCCCATAAGCTGGATGTCGGACAAGATCAGTGCGATGTCGGGCAGATCGGCCAGCAGGGCGGTGGCTTCATCCGCGCTGGCAGCTTCGATCACGGAATGGCCCAGCCCCATCAACATGTCTCGCACCAGCGCGCGCAGGTCATCGGCGTCTTCGACCAGCAGAACCAGTCCGGTGGTGGCAGCCACGGCGGGGCGGTAGGGCAGCCGCATGGTCACCTGCGCGCCATGGGCCGTATTGCCAAGACGCAGATCGCCCCCCGCGGATTTCACCATGTCATAGACCATCGGCAGCCCCAGCCCCGATCCTTCGGCCCCTTTGGTGGTAAAAAACGGATCAAACCCGTGTTCCAGCGCCGAGGGCGAGAATCCGGGGCCGGTATCGCGCAAGACCCATTCGATCCATGTGTCATGGACCTGTCGCACTTCGAGCGAGATCGCCCCCGCGGCCCCGCAGGCATCGCGGGCGTTCAGGATCAGGTTCAGCAGCCCGTCCTGCACCAGACCGCTGTCCAGCAGTACGGGGGTGTCACCCATCTGGTTGTCGATGCTTAGCGTCATGCCCTTGGGCAGGGTGGGGCGCGCGATCAGGGTCAGATCTTCCAGCAGCCGCGGGATATGGGTCGCGGTCGGACGCAACGTGCGCGCGCCCGTCATATCGGCAATAGAGCTAAGCAACGTGCCGCCCCGACGCGCCGCGGCAAGGGTGCCTTCGATGAGGGGGGCGGCCTCTGCCGGTTGGCCGTCCAGCCGCCCCAGCCGGGACTGCAGGCCCAGGATGATCGTCAGCAAGTTGGAAAAATCATGCGCCAGCCCCGAGATCACCTGCGCGGCGATCTCGCGCCGTCGGGTCTGCTGCAGGGCGACACGGTTCTGGGTTTCCTCGGTCACATCCATCGACAGGATATAGACCCCGCCGTTTGTATCGGGGGTAAAGGCGCCGCGGATGCGCCGGGCGCTCATCTCGTCCGTGAATTCGATCACCGACGGCTTTCCGGCAAAGGCTTGGGTGAGCGAGGGGGCAATAGAGTCGTAGGCCTGCTGCCCCAGAACCTCTGCGATATGGCGGCCGATCAGATCCGCGCGCCGCCCCGGCATGACAGAGGCCAACCGCCGGTTTGAATAGGTGTAACAGGCGTTTGCATCCACATGGGCGATATGGGCCGGCATCATTTCTGTGGTCAGCCGCGTGCGGGCTTCGGACAGGGTAAGCTGGCGTTTTGCCTCTTCCAGCGCGGTGTTCATCGCGGCAAGTTCGCGGTTGGTGGCTGACAGTTCTTCGGCGTGGGCCAGCACCTGCCCCGACAGCGCATCAGACCGGGCGCGCAGCAGTGCCTCTTGCTGTTTGGTGCGGGTGATGTCGGTGTAGACGGTGACCCAGCCGCCTTGGGGCAGGGGGGAGCCTTCGACCGAGATGGTGCGGCCATTGGCGCGGGTACGTTCCATATAATGGGGTTCAAATGCGCGGGCCTGTTCCACCCTTTCGGCCACAAAATGCGCCACGTCGTCCACGTCACCGTATTCACCCAACTGTGCCAGCAGGGTGATCGTTTCCTGAAAGCTCGCACCGGGGGTGACCAGCGCTTTGGGGAGGTCGAACATCTGCTGGAACGGTGCATTACACAGCACCAGCCGCAAATCCGCGTCATAGATCGTCAGCGCTTGCGCGATCAGGTTCAGCCCCGCAGCGGTCATGAGTTTTGTCTGGTGATCGTCGATCTGCATGCAGCCTCCCCCCGCGGCAGACTGCACCATCCCCACAGCGCCGCCAAGCGCAACCTTGGGAAATCACGCCTGTTACAATTCGTTAGAATTGAGAAATCATTAGGTAAAAGTTGACGCAGAGCATCAGGTCAACATCATGGTGTGACATCAGAATCGCACCAGCGATCGACCTGCCGAAAAAGAGCAGGGTTTGGGAGGAAGACATTTGGCTCACACGCTCGTGAGCGCCGACGGACCGCAATCGGTTCCGGCGCTGCTGCATCGTAATGCAAAGCAATTTGCGAACGCGCCTGCGTATCGCGAAAAAGAATATGGCATCTGGCAAAGCTGGACGTGGGCACAGACCCGCGACGAGGTAGAAGCGCTTGCGCTTGGCCTGCTGGAGCTTGGCGCGAACGAGGGTGATTTTATCGCCATCATCGGCCGCAACCGTCCCTATCTGTATTGGGCCATGATGGCCGCAGAGATGGTCGGTGCCGTGCCTGTGCCGCTGTATCAGGACGCCAACGCCGAAGAGATGGCCTATGTGCTGGATCATTGTGGCGCGCGTTTTGTGATCGCTGGTGATCAGGAACAGGTCGACAAGGTGCTGGACGTTCAGGATCAGCTGACCCAGTTCGAGCGTATGATCTATCTTGATCCACGCGGATTGCGCAAATACGACCACGCCGCGCTGGACCAGTATAGCGCCGTCCAGGACATGGGCCGCAAGGCACGCGACAAGCACATCAAAGAGCTTGAGGCGCGTCAGGCCAAGCTGGACTACGACAGCACGGGCGTCATGCTTTATACCTCTGGCACCACGGGCAAGCCCAAAGGTGTGGTGCTGAGCAACCGCAATATTATCGAGACGGCCAAATCCTCTTCCGCTTTCGACAAGCTGCGTCAGACGGACGATATTCTGGCCTATCTGCCGATGGCTTGGGTGGGGGATTTCATCTTTTCCGTCGGGCAGGCGCTGTGGACAGGCTTCTGCACGAACTGCCCTGAAAGTGCGGACACGATGCATGTGGATCTGCGCGAGATCGGCCCGACCTATTATTTCGCCCCACCGCGCGTGTTCGAAACCCAGCTGACATCGGTGATGATCCGGATGGAGGACGCGAGCCGTTTCAAAAAGTGGCTGTTCGACAAATTCATGGCCCATGCGCGCAAGGTGGGCCCCGCCATTCTGGACGGGAAATCCGTCGGCGCGATGGACCGTGCGAAATACGCATTGGGCGAGCTGATGATCTATGGCCCGCTGAAAAACACGCTCGGCCTCAGCCGCGTGCGCGTCGGCTATACCGCGGGCGAGGCGATCGGGCCGGAGATTTTCGATTTCTACCGCTCGCTCGGGATCAACCTGAAACAGCTTTATGGCCAGACCGAAGCCACCGTCTTTATCACCGCGCAGCCCGATGGCGAAGTGCGCAGTGACACGGTCGGCGTGACCTGCCCCGGCGTGGAGCTGAAGATCGCCGAGAACGGCGAAGTCTTCTACCGCAGCCCCGGCGTTTTTGTGGAATATTACAAGAACCCCGAAAGCACCGCCGATACCAAGGATGCCGAAGGCTGGGTCGCGACAGGCGACGCGGGCTTTATCGAGGAAGGCACCGGGCATCTGCGCATTATCGACCGCGCCAAAGACGTTGGCAAAATGGCCAATGGCAGCCTGTTCGCGCCGAAATACGTGGAAAACAAGCTGAAGTTCTTCCCCAACATCCTTGAAGCGGTGGTATTCGGGAACGGACGCGACGCATGCACCGCCTTTATCAATATCGACCTGACCGCGGTCGGAAACTGGGCGGAGCGCAACAACATCGGCTATGCGTCCTATCAGGAACTGGCGCGGCATCCGCAGGTGATGGACACGATCCAGAGTCATGTGGAAGAGGTCAACGCCTCTATCGCAGAAGACGAAATGCTGTCGGGCTGCCAGGTGCATCGCTTTGTTGTGCTGCACAAGGAACTTGATGCCGACGACGGAGAGCTGACGCGCACGCGCAAAGTCCGTCGCAAGGTCATCGGCGAGAAGTTCGACGATATCATCACCGCGCTCTACGACGGGTCGCCCTCTGTCAGCACGGTTACTGAAGTGACCTATGAAGACGGGCGCAAGGGGTCGATCTCGGCCACGCTGGAGGTGCGCGATGCCAAGGTGTTCGCAGACACCCGCAAGATGGCCGCGCAATGAGCATGACATCAGGCGGAGCATGCGGGCGCTGCGGTTGCGCAGTGGATTTTAAGACCATTTGGAAGGGGGCTGCGGCGTGAAAGATATGACCGACGGCTATGTCACAGCGGATGGGCGCCAGATTGGCCCCGTTGTGATGGAAATGAAAAACATCACCCTGCGGTTCGGTGGGGTGGAGGCGATCAAGGATATCTCTTTCGACATCCGTCAGGGCGAGATCCGCGCGATCATCGGGCCGAATGGCGCGGGCAAATCATCGATGCTGAACGTGATCAGCGGGTTCTACGTGCCGCAGGAAGGCGAGGTCTGGTACAAGGGCAGCCGCCGTCCGGCGATGAAACCCTTTGAGGTGGCGCAGCAGGGGATCGCACGCACGTTCCAGAACATCGCCCTGTTCGAAGGGATGTCGGTGCTGGACAACGTCATGACGGGACGTTTGACCAATATGAAGACCGGGATGTTCTGGCAGTCGATCTGGAAGGGCAAGGCGGAGCGCGAAGAGACCGCGAACCGCGAAGTCGCCGAAAAGATCATCGATTTCCTTGAGATTCAGGCGATCCGCAAGACGCCCGTGTCGCGTCTGTCCTACGGCTTGAAGAAACGGGTCGAACTGGCCCGTGCGCTGGCCGCCGAGCCGTCGATCCTGCTGCTGGATGAACCGATGGCGGGGATGAACGTCGAGGAAAAAGAGGACATGAGCCGCTTTATTCTGGATGTGAACGATGAATTCGGCACGACGATTGCCCTGATCGAACACGATATGGGCGTTGTGATGGACCTGAGCGACCGAGTGGTCGTGATGGATTACGGCAAGAAGATCGGCGACGGCACCCCGAGCGAGGTGCGCAACAACCAAGACGTGATCGACGCATATCTGGGGGTTGCCCATGACTGATTTTGCCACTGGTTTTGCGATGGGGAGGGTCTGATATGCCTGAGCAACTGGCCTTTACAATCGAGGTGTTCCTGAACGGGCTGATGGCGGGGGTGCTGTATGCACTGGTCGCCCTGGGGTTTGTTCTGATCTACAAAGCCTCGGGTATTTTTAACTATGCCCAAGGGGTTATGGCGCTGTTTGCGGCCCTGACGCTGGCAGGGATCATTGACGGGCAGGTGCCGTTTAGCCACCTGATCAACGCGATCCTGGGCACGGATATTCACCATTTCGGCTGGCACGTGCCGGCGTTCCTCGCGATTTTGCTGACGATGGTGGTGATGATCGGGCTGGCCTATGCGGTGCAGCGGTTGGTCTTCCGCCATCTGGTCGGGCAAGAGCCGATCATCCTCTTCATGGCGACCATCGGTCTGGCCTATTTTCTGGAAGGGGTGGGCGATCTGATGTGGGGGTCCGACATCAAGTCTATGGATGTGGGGCTGCCGCAGGGGCTGAACACCTGGATCGACGACACCACCTTTAACGCCTTTGGCTACGGGTTCTTTATCGACAACCTGGATATCGTGGCCAGCATCATTGCCGCGTTGCTGGTGATCGGCTTGGTGATGTTCGCGCAATACACCAAACAGGGCCGCGCCATGCGGGCTGTGGCGGACGATCACCAAGCGGCTTTGTCTGTCGGCGTGTCACTGAACTTTATCTGGATCCTCGTATGGTCGCTGGCGGGCTTTGTCGCCCTTGTCGCGGGCATCATGTGGGGCACGAAATCGGGGGTTCAATTCTCGCTCTCGCTGATCGCGCTGAAGGCGTTGCCGGTGCTGATGCTGGGGGGGTTCACCTCTATCCCCGGTGCCATCGTGGGCGGCTTGATCATCGGTGTGGGGGAGAAGCTGTTCGAATTCCTGATCGGTGCGCCTTTCCTTGGCGGTGCGACAGAGAACTGGTTCGCCTACATGCTGGCGCTGATCTTTCTGGTGTTCCGTCCGCAGGGCTTGTTCGGGGAGAAGATCATTGAACGTGTGTAGTTTTGGCAACTCCCTGACCGGGGCTTTGCCCCGGAACCCAGGATTTAAAACCATTTGGAACGGGGGGAGCATCTGATGTTCTATCGTGAAGCCGGGGATTTCAGCGCCTCATACGAAGAAGACAGCCAGACGTTTCCGATCAAGTTCGACCGGTATCGCTATTATCTTGTGTTGTTCATCGCCATTGCCGTGATCCCGTTTGTGATCAATGACTATTGGGTGAACTCGCTGTTCCTGCCGTTCCTGATCTACGCCATCGCGGCGATCGGGCTGAACATTCTGGTGGGCTATTGCGGGCAGGTGAGCTTGGGGACCGGTGGCTTTATGGCCGTGGGGGCCTATGCCTGCTACAAATTCATGACCGCCTTTCCCGACGTGAGCATGCTGGTGCATGTGTTGCTGTCGGGGCTGGTGACCGCCGGTGTCGGTGTGTTGTTCGGCCTGCCATCGCTGCGGATCAAAGGGTTCTATCTGGCCGTGGCAACGCTGGCGGCGCAGTTCTTTCTGGTCTGGCTCTTCAACCGTGTGCCGTGGTTCTACAACTACTCTGCCTCGGGCCAGATCAGCGCGCCGGAGCGGACATTCTTCGGGATCGAGATCACCGGACCGAATACGCAGGCCTGGGCGACCTATCTGTTCTGCCTGATGTTCGTGATCTTCAGCGCCTATGTGGCACGCAACCTGACCCGTGGGTCGGTGGGGCGCAAATGGATGGCGATCCGTGATATGGACATCGCGGCCGAGATCATCGGGGTAAACCCGCTGCGGGCGAAACTGACGGCCTTTGCGGTCAGCTCTTTTTTCATCGGCATCTCGGGGGCGCTGTTCTTTGCGGTCTATCTGGGGGCGGTCGAAGTGGGCGAGGCCTTTGGCATCCAGAAATCGTTCCTTGTGCTCTTTATGATCATCATCGGCGGGCTGGGATCAATCTTTGGCAGCTTTGCCGGGGCCGCGTTCCTTGTGCTCTTGCCGGTTGCATTGAAAATCGTGGGCGTGGACTGGTTCGGCTGGCCGACGGATATCGTGGCGCATCTGCAGCTTGTGATCGTGGGCGGGTTGATCATCATCTTCCTGATCGCGGAACCGCATGGGTTGGCCCAGTTGTGGCGCGTCGCCAAGGAAAAACTGAGATTGTGGCCCTTCCCGCACTAGGGAAGGACGCATGGCCGGGGGGAGGAGACCCAAGGCCGAAGAAGAGACGACCGGGACAACCCGGCAAGATCGGATACATCCAAGGGAGGAAACACCGATGAAACTGAAGATGACTACGTTGGCGCTTGGCGCTGCTCTGGCTGCGGGCCCCGCAATGGCAGAGCTTGTATTCCCGTCGCTCAGCTATCGCACGGGCCCCTATGCGGCAAACGGGATTCCCTTTGCCGACGGCTATGCGGATTACTTCACGCTGCTGAACGAACGTGATGGCGGTATCGGTGGCGAACCGATCCGGATGATCGAATGTGAAACCGGCTATAACACCGAAAAGGGTGTGGAATGCTATGAAAGCACCAAGGGCGAAGGCGCGCTGGTCTATCAACCGCTGTCCACCGGCATCACCTATCAGCTGATCCCCAAGGCGACGGCAGATGGCATCCCTGTCCACTCTATGGGGTATGGCCGGACATCCGCCAAAGACGGGTCGGTGTTCAAGAATATCTTCAACTACCCCACCAACTACTGGGACGGCGCTTCGGTCGCGATCAAGCACCTGCTGGATCTGAACGGTGGCAGCCTTGAAGGTAAGAAGATCGCGCTGGTCTATCACAACTCTGCCTACGGCAAAGAGCCGATCCGCACCCTGGAAGAGCTGGGCAAAAAGCACGGGTTCGAACTGTCCTTGCTGCCCGTTGATCACCCCGGTCAGGAACAGAAATCCCAGTGGTTGCAGATCCGTCGTGAAAAGCCGGACAATGTGATCATGTACGGTTGGGGTGTGATGAACCAGGTCGCCGTGCAGGAAGCCGCGAACATCCGCTATCCGATGGATCAGTTCATCGGCATCTGGTGGTCCGGTTCCGAGAACGACGTGCGTCCAGCGGGTGACAAAGCCAATGGCTACAAGGCGCTGACGTTCCACAACGTGGGCGATGACTTCCCCGTGTTCGACGACATCCAGAAGTATGTTGTTGATACTGGCAAGGCCGCAGGCGCGGGCGACCAGATCGGGACCGCTTTGTATAACCGTGGTCTTTACGCTGCGATGCTGGCTGCCGAAGCTGCCAAAACGGCGCAGGGCATCCATGACACCAAGGCGCTGACACCAGCGCAGATGCGTGACGGCATGGAAGCACTGGAAATCACCGAAGCCAAGATGGCGGATCTGGGTCTGCCGAACTTTGGGCCAGAGTTCACGGTGTCTTGTGAAAACCACGGTGGTAACGGCTTTGGGGCTGTGGCGCAGTGGGATGCTGCTGCCGACAGCTGGAGCCTGATCACCGACTACATCCAGTCGGACCAAGACGTGCTGGCCCCGCTGGTGACCGAAGATGCGCAGGCCTTTGCCGCGGAATCCGGTATCGAACCCAGCTGCTAAGCGCAGCCCTTGAACAGGGGCGCGGCGGCATTGGTGCCGCGCCCGACCCCCACGCCACCTAGTGAAAGAGACACCCATGCTGGATGCCACCCCAACGCCCGACGCGCAGGTCGAGACCCTTCTTGAGGTCAATAATATCGAGGTGATCTATAACTCGGTCATTCTGGTGCTGAAGGGCGTGAGCCTGAAGGTGCCCAAGGGCGGTATCACGGCCCTGTTGGGCGGCAATGGCGCGGGCAAGACCACCACGCTCAAGGCGATTTCCAACCTGCTGCATTCCGAACGGGGCGAGGTCACCAAAGGGTCGATCAAATACCGCAATGATCCGGTGCACAAGCTCGACCCCGCAGAGATGGTGAAACGCGGCGTCGTGCAGGTGATGGAGGGACGGCATTGCTTTGAACACCTGACCATCGAAGAGAACCTGCTGACCGGTGCCTATACCCGCAGCGACGGCAAGGCGGCGATCGCCCGTGATCTGGAAATGGTGTACGACTATTTCCCACGGTTGCGCGAACGGCGCAAATCGCAGGCCGGCTATACCTCGGGCGGGGAACAGCAGATGTGCGCCATTGGTCGTGCCCTGATGTCGCGCCCTGAAACTATCCTGCTGGACGAGCCATCGATGGGTCTTGCGCCGCAGTTGGTCGAACAGATTTTCGAGATCGTCAAATCGGTGAATGAAAACGAAGGCGTGACATTCCTGCTGGCCGAACAGAACACCAACGTCGCCCTGCGCTTTGCGCATTACGGCTATATTCTGGAATCCGGTCGCGTCGTGATGGATGGCCCTGCCGCCGACCTGCGCGAGAACCAGGACGTCAAGGAGTTCTACCTCGGCATGTCGGACGAGGGGCGCAAGTCTTTCCGCGATGTCCGCAGCTATCGGCGCCGCAAACGCTGGCTCAGCTGATCCAGCGCACGGCCCACGAGTTTTCCATTTCCTGACCACCCAGATGAATTGCGAGTAAGCGACATGGCACAGACGTCCTATTTTGACAGCCTAGAGACCCGCAGCCCCGAGACACGGGCGGCCGATCTCGCCCGGTCCTTGCCCGCGCAGATCGCACGGGCGCAGGCGCTGCCGGGCTATGCCGGATCGTTGGACGGGATCGCGCCGGACACGATCACCAATGTCGAGGCGCTGGCCGCGCTGCCGGTTCTGCGTAAATCCGAGATCGGGAAACAGCAGGCGCAGTCGGCCCCCTTTGGCGGTTTTACCACCAAGCCCGCCCATGCGTTTACCCATATCTTTCAGTCTCCCGGCCCGATCTATGAACCCTCCTCCGACGCGCCGGACTGGTGGCGCATGGGGCGGTTCCTGCATGCGGTGGGGATTGGTGAGGGCGACATCGTCCAGAACTGTTTCGGCTATCACCTGACACCTGCGGGCATGATCTTTGAATCCGGGGCGCGGGCTGTGGGGGCGGCGGTGCTGCCGGCGGGCACCGGGCAGACCGAACTGCAGGTCATCGCCGCGCGCGATATCGGCACGACCGCCTATGCCGGCACGCCGGATTACCTCAAGATCATTCTCGAAAAAGCGGATGAGATGGGGGTGACCCTTGGCATCACCAAAGCGGCTGTTGGCGGGGGCGCGCTGTTCCCGTCCTTGCGCGACTATTATGCAGAGCGGGGGATCACCTGTTTGCAAAGCTATGCAACGGCGGATCTGGGCAACATCGCCTACGAAAGCCCCGCCGCCGAAGGCATGATCGTGGACGAGAATGTAATCGTCGAGATCGTGACCCCCGGCACCGGCACCCCCGTCGCTCCGGGCGAGGTGGGCGAGGTCGTCGTGACCACCTTGAACCCCGACTATCCGCTGATCCGTTTCGCCACAGGCGACCTGAGCGCCGTACTGCCGGGGGCGTCTCCTTGCGGGCGGACCAATATGCGCATCAAGGGCTGGATGGGCCGTGCGGATCAGACCACCAAGATCAAGGGCATGTTCGTACGCCCCGAACAGGTCGCGGCGCTTGTTGCTAATCACCCCGAGGTCACGAAGGCCCGCGTGGTGGCAAGCCGTGCGAATGAACAGGACGTCATGACCGTGCATCTTGAGACGACGGGTGATGACGCGGACAGCTACGGTGCCTCTGTCGCCGCGCTTCTCAAGCTGAAGGGCGAGGTCGTGCTGGCCGCGCCGGGCAGCCTGCCCAACGACGGATTGGTGATCGAAGACCAGCGCAGCTATGACTGACCCGTGCTGAAGGCACGCATCCTGACACCGGAGATTCTGCTGCAAAGGCAGGATCACGCCTTTGCACCTGCGCCTCGCGCTACAATTTTCAGTCATCCCGCTGGTATTTCCGACTGAATTAGTCGAAACCGATCGCATGACGACACAGGATATCAATACAAGCCCCGCCGCCGTGAAAAAATCGCGGGATGGCGTGCGTTTACTGGCGGGGGTTGCGGTCGCGATTGCGGCGACCTGTGCCTTGCCGATGGTGGCCGTTTTGCTGGCCGCGCTGGTTGGGGGCACCGATACCGTGCGCCACCTGATCGATACGGTGCTGCTGGGGTACGCGGGCACCACCCTTCTGCTGGTCGCAATGGTGGCCACGGGCACCTTTGCCTTGGGCGTGGGGACCGCGTGGCTGGTGACCATGACCCGCTTCCCCGGTGCCCGCATGCTTGAAATCGCACTGGTGCTGCCGCTGGCCTTTCCCGCCTATGTGCTGGCCTATGCCTACACGCATATCCTTGACCACCCTGGAATCGTGCAAACGGTGCTGCGTGACGTCACGGGCTGGGGTCCGCGCGACTACTGGTTCCCGGAAATCCGGTCCCTTGGCGGCGCGGCCTTGATGCTGGTGCTGGTGCTATATCCCTACGTCTACCTCTTGGCGCGCGCCGCGTTCCTGCAGCAATCCGCCACGACGTTTCTGGCAGCACGTGCCTTGGGTAGCAGTGCCTGGGCGGCCTTCTTCAAGGTGAGCCTGCCGCTGGCCCGACCGGCGATTGCCGCAGGTGTTCTGTTGACCGTCATGGAGACGATCGCCGATTTCGGCACTGTCGCCTATTTCAGTGTGCAGACCTTTGCGACAGGGATATACACCAGCTGGTTTTCCCTGTTCGACCGCGCAGGTGCGGCCCAGCTTGCGCTGTGCTTGCTCAGTTTTGCGCTGCTGCTCGCGATGCTGGAGCGTATCCAGCGTGGCAAGGCGCAATACCACGATCCGGCGCGTCGTGCCGTGGCGATGCCGCCCGCGCAGCTTAAGGGGTGGCAGGCCGCCGCCGCGATGCTGGCCTGCGGTATTCCCGTTGTCTTTGGGGCGATCCTGCCGGTGATCGTGCTGATCTGGATGGGCGTCGGGTCAGAGCAAGACCTGCTGAGCCCGCGCTATCTGGGCTTCATACGCAACTCTGCCACGCTGGCGGGGGTGGCAGCGGTGCTGACCGTGGCCGCTGCAGTCTGCGTGGGGTTCTTCCAGCGGTTGCGTCCGGGCAAGCTGTCGTTCGGTGCAGGCTATATCGCGCGGTTGGGCTATGCGGTGCCGGGCGGGGTGATTGCCGTGGGGCTGATGGTGCCCTTTGCGACCTTTGATAACCAGCTTGATGCCTGGATGCGCAGCACCTTCGACATATCGACCGGGCTGCTGGTCACCGGGTCGATCTGGCTGCTCGTCGCCGCCTATATGGTACGCTTCCTTGCGGCGGCTCTGGGGGCGTATGAAGGCGGGCAGGCGATGGTGCATGCCAATATGGACTCTGCCGCACGGTCATTGGGGGAAACCCCTGTGGGCACGCTGCGCCGTGTGCATCTACCGATCCTGTCGCCAAGCCTGCTGACCGCGCTGCTGATCGTTTTCGTCGATGTGATGAAAGAGCTGCCTGCAACGCTGATCATGCGGCCATTCAACTACGACACGCTGGCGGTGCAGGCCTACCGGCTGGCAAGCGACGAGCGGCTGGACGGGGCGGCGGTGCCGAGCCTTGTGATCGTGGCAATGGGGTTGCTGCCCGTGATCCTGATCTGCCGTCAGGTCGGTCGGCAGAAATAAACATTTCCCTTTACGCATGAAAAAACCGCACCGGCCCAGGGCCGATGCGGTTCAATGTCGTGTCTCTGCCGTGGCAGGCTGGGATTATTCCCAGCCAACCGCGTTAAAGATCTTCTGTGCTGTGGGGATGTTCTTGGCCACTTCGGACAGGTTCACCTCGTCTGCTTTGAATTCGCCCAGCTTCTCGACCGATTCCGCAAGCTCTACACCTTCGACGGCGGGGAATTCGTCGTTCCCAGCAGAGAAGTAGGCCTGCGCGCTGTCGGAGGACAGATACTCGAGGAACTTGACCGCGTTGTCACGGTTTGGCGCATTGGCTGCAACACCGGCACCCGACAGGTTCATGTGCGCGCCGTTGCCTTCCTGGTCGGGGAACACCAGACCGATTTTATCCAGATCGGCGCTTAGCCCGTCTACTTCGGTGCGGATGGCACGGGCAAAGTAGTAGGAGTTCGAGACGGAGATTTCGCATTCGCCCGATACCAGACCGCGCAGCTGGTCGGTGTCACCGCCCTGTGGTGCACGTGCCATGTTGTTCACAACGCCCTGTGCCCATTCGGTGGCTTTCTCTTCACCGTGGTGCGTGACCAACGCCGCCAGCAGGGTCTGGTTGTAGGAGTTCGTGGAGGAACGGATGCAGACCTGACCTTCATAGGCAGGATCGGCGAGATCCAGATAGTTCTGCGGCGGGTTGTCTACCGCGTCCTTGCTGTAAAAGATGATCCGCGCGCGCTGAGAAAAGCCGAACCAGTCGTTGTCGGCGTCTTGCAGGTTGCTGGGGATACGCTCTTCGAGGATGTCGCTGTCAACGGATTGCAGCAGGCCCATTTCCTTGGCGCGGCTCAGGCGGCTGGTGTCGACGGTGATCAGAACGTCCGCGGGGGAGTTTGCACCCTCGGCTTCCATACGCGCCAGTAGCTCGTCTGCTTTGCCTTCGATGCGGTTGATGGTGATGCCGGTCTGCTCGGTAAAGTCGGAATACAGACGCTCGTCTGTGTCGTAGTGACGCGAGGAGTAGAGGTTCAGCTGCCCTTCGGCCAATGCTGGCATCGCAACTGTGGCCATCAAGGCGGCCGTGAAAGCGGATTTCGTCAGAGTCATCAGGTGACCTCCATCTGTGTAAAACTTATAAAAAGAGTAAGAAACAGATTTGAGGGCTGATATCAAGGAATACTTGAGTGAATTAATAGGACAAGCGTCTTGCCGCGTGGGGGCGGCAAGACGCGCGGGATCAGTCGCCGATTTTGTCCTGAGTCTTTGTGTCAAAATCGCTGGCATCGTGGCGTTCGTGCAGCTGCATTTCGGGTTCACCGAAGGGTCGGTTGACCATGCGACCACGTGTAACGGCAGGGCGCGCGTCGATCTTCTTGGCCCATTTCATCAGGTTTTCGTAGGAATCGACTTTCAGGAACTCTGCCGCGTCATAGAGACGGCCCAGAACCAGCTGCCCGTACCATGCCCAGATCGCCATATCCGCGATCGAATATTCGCCCGCCATGTATTCGTTATCGGCAAGGTGACGATCGAGCACGTCAAGCTGGCGCTTGGTCTCCATCGCGAAACGGTCAATGCAGTACTTAATTTTGACCGGCGCATAGGCGTAGAAATGGCCAAAGCCGCCGCCAAGATATGGCGCGCTACCCATTTGCCAGAACAGCCACGACATACATTCGGTGCGCTGGCTTGGGTCTTTGGGGATGAATGCGCCGAATTTCTCGGCCAGATGCAGCATGATCGATCCGGATTCAAACAGGCGTTGCGGCGCGTCGCCGGACCGGTCCATCATCGCGGGAATTTTGGAGTTCGGGTTGATGTCGACAAAGCCGGATCCGAATTGATCCCCTTCGCCGATGTTGATCAGCCACGCGTCATACTCGGCGCCCTTGTGCCCGGCGGCCAGTAGTTCTTCCAGCAGCACGGTGACTTTGACGCCATTGGGCGTCGCGAGGGAGTAAAGCTGATAGGGATGTTTGCCGACCGGCAGCTCTTTGTCTGCGGTGGGGCCTGCGATGGGGCGGTTGATATTGGCGAATTTACCGCCATTGCCGGGTTCCCACTCCCATACGGTGGGCGGGGTGTAGTCGGGCAGATCGGTCATGAGATCCCTTTCAGTTCGTCTGATGAAGTCTGAGGAGAACCTAAGCGGTATTGGGGGGATCGCAAGAGGTCAGCACAGATTGGCTGAGGCAGGGGGGGGGGGCGCGGTTGACGGCGGCCCAAACGAAAAAAGCCGCCCCCGAAGGAGCGGCCTTTCATCAAATGCGCGCGAAGCTTAACCCTGACGGGCTTTGAAACGGCGCTGCGTTTTGTTGATTACGTAAACGCGGCCTTTGCGACGCACAACGCGGCAGTCACGGTGCCGGTTCTTGAGCGAGCGGAGCGAATTGCGAACCTTCATGGTCGTTCTCCTGTGTCGTGGCGCGGGCCAGCGCCGGGTTGCGGGCAGTTCAGCGAATGCTGAACCATGAATTAGGTGGTGGGCGATACTGGGATCGAACCAGTGACCCCTTCGATGTCAACGAAGTGCTCTACCGCTGAGCTAATCACCCCCTATGTAGCACGAAATTTGCACCCCAAACCAAATCGGGGCGCGAGATATTCGCGCCGGTAGCGGGGTCTATAAATAGAGTCGGAGGCATGATCAAGGGGTTTTGGCTTTGTAAAAACATGCGCTATGATCATTCTCGAAAGGTGCAACAATGCCACACATCGCCTACGAAGTCGTTCGCCCCGATCAAGCCCGTTCCTGCGCGGTGTTTGCATCCCCTCATTCGGGGCGGAATTACAGCTTTTCCTTCCTGCGGTCCACGGTGTTGGACGGGCATAGCATACGCTCGTCAGAGGACGCGTTTGTTGACCTTTTGTTTAATTCTGCCCCCCATTTCGGGGCTCCGTTTCTGATGGCGGGAGCCCCTCGTGCGTTCCTTGATCTGAACCGGTCCCGAGACGAGCTTGACCCGGCCCTGATCGAAGGGGTTCGGCGGCAGGCGCATAACCCGCGGGTTGCCTCCGGATTGGGGGTTATTCCGCGTGTCGTGGCAAACGGGCGGTCGATTTATCAGGGCAAATTAACACTGGATGAAGCACGGGCGCGAATCGCCACCTATTGGGTGCCGTACCACGATATGTTGCAAAGCCTGCTGAACGACGCGCGGGCGGATCACGGGCAGGCGATCTTGGTGGATTGCCATTCGATGCCGCACGAGGCGATGGATGGCGTCGCGCGTATGGGGTTGAAACGGCCTGAAGTGGTCTTGGGTGACCGGTTCGGCGCGGCAGCCAGCAGCGATGTTGTGGATCAGATAGAGGCCGCTTTCGTCAAAGCAGGGTTCACCGTCACCCGCAACACGCCGTTTGCGGGGGCCTATATCACCCAAGCTTACGGTCGTCCGGCACGGGGGCAGCATGCGGTGCAGGTCGAATTGGACCGGTCGATGTATATGAACGAATCTCTGGTGCGCCCCAACGGTGATTTCGAGGATGTCCAAAAAGCGCTTCGCGGCGTTGTGGCAGAGATTGCGCGGATCCGTCCAGAAAGCCTCGCCCTCGCGGCGGAGTGATCAGCGCAGCGCACGCCCCTTGACGATTGCCTTGTCCCCGAACCGGTTGCGGATGGCATCTGTTGCCCGCTCTGCCTGACCCCGGCGGGCGGCATCCGGGTCCAGCAGGTCGCCCGCGGTATCGGCACCGTCAGCCGCGCTCAGGTCCGAAATGCCACACCCGAGCAGCCGGAAAGGCCCCGGTTCACCAAGCTGGTCAAACAGCCCGCGCGCTGTGCGGTAGATGCGGTCGGCCAGTTGCGTCGGGTCATACAGCGACACCCGCCGCGTGATCAGCGAGAAATCGGCCCGTTTGAGCTTGAGCACGACAACGCGGCCAGCAAGGTCTTTGGCCTTGGCGCGGTCCGCCACCTTTTGCGCCATGCGCCACAGATGGCCGTCCAGCAGGTCAGGGTCGGAGGTGTCTTCGTTGAAGGTGGTTTCGTTGCTGATGGATTTCATCGGTTCATGCGCGGAAACACGGCGGTTGTCTTGGCCGCGTGCCAGATGCCAGAGGCGGTCGCCCATACTGCCGAAACGGGCGATCAGGTCGGTCCTTTCCCATCGCAGAAGGTCCGCGAAGGTCTGGATGCCAGCCTTGTTCAGGGACCCGAGCGTTGCCGCGCCCACGCCCCAGATCATGCTCACCGGTTTGTCGTTCAGAAACCTCTGTGTTTCTTCCTTGCCGATCACTGAAAACCCGTGCGGCTTATCAAGGTCAGAGGCGACTTTGGCCAGAAACTTGTTGTGTGACAGCCCGATAGATCCGGTTAGCCCCAGTTCGACCTTCATGCGACGCACCAGTCGCGCAAGCATCACGGCAGGGGGTGCCCCGTGCAGCTTGGTTGTGCCGGTCATGTCCAGAAACGCCTCGTCCAGTGACAGCGGCTGCAGGGCGGGGGTGAGCTCTTCCATCATGGCGCGGATCGCGCGGGAAGCTTCGACATATGCATCCATGCGTGGCTTGATGATGATCGCTTCGGGGCAGAGTTTCAGCGCCTGGAACATCGGCATGGCAGAGCGGACCCCTTTGATCCGCGCGATATAGCAGGCGGTCGACACGACCCCGCGGCGTCCGCCCCCGATGATCACGGGCTTGCCATTCAGCGCCGGATTGTCGCGTTTCTCTACGGATGCGTAGAAGGCATCGCAATCCATATGGGCGATGGAAAGGTCGAATAATTCGGGATGCGACGAGATGCGCGGGCTGCCGCAGGCAGAGCACCGGCGCGCGGGCGCGATTTCGGACAGGCAGTCTCGGCAGAGGGCGGGCATGGCGGTCAGGTAGGGTTAAGGGCTGGTTAACGCAAGTCTACCCGATCACACGCGACTTCGCCATGCACATACGTGCAGCGTCGGGTTGAAGGGCGGAAATCGAAAGGGGGGGCAAAGAAAGACCCCCGCCTGAAGCGGGGGGAGGTGACGGACTTCAGGAAGAACCAGTCCGTCGGGGAGTATCACCAAAGTAAGGTTGCCATATGAATGTCATAAAACATACACGGAACTTCCAGTTGCTGGCAGCCAGTTCATGTTTGTTACCGATTTATCACATAGGCGAAAATGCGCTATTTGTTGGGTTTCGCGCATTTCGGCTGCGTTCAGGGCAGCTCTGCCAGCACCGCGCGGGCGGCGGCGGCGGGGTCTTCGGCCTGCCAGATCGGGCGACCAACGACGATGTGATCCGCCCCGTCCAAGATCGCCTGCCCCGGTGCTGCCACGCGTTTCTGGTCGCCAAGGGCCGCCCCGCTTGGCCGCACGCCGGGGGTGACGATCAGCTTGCCGTTGGCCTCGGGTAGGGCACGGATCAGGGCCGCCTCTTGCGGGGAAGCGATGACGCCGTCAGCACCAGCCTCCAGCGCGCGCCCGGCGCGGGTCTGGACCAGATCGGGGATATCGCCCGACTGGATCATCGCCGCGTCCAGATCGTTGCGGTCCAGGGAAGTCAGGATGGTCACCGCCAAAATCTTGGTGCGGGATCCTGCGGCGCCTTCCATCGCGGCACGGACAACATGGGGGTCACCGTGCACGGTCAGAAAATCGAGGTCGAACTGCGCAAGCCCGCGCACCGCTGCCTCGACGGTCGCGCTGATATCGAACAGTTTCATGTCCAGAAAAATGCGTTTGCCGTGTTCCTGGATCAGCTCGTTCGCAAGCGCCAGGCCGCCGCCCGTCAACATGCCCAGACCAATTTTGTAAAAGCTCACCGCGTCGCCCAGCTTTTGGGTCAGTTCAAGGCCGGCAACAGCGTGGGGGACATCAAGGGCAACGATCAGGCGGTCATCTGACATGGGGCGGGCTCCGAAGTGATGAGATTTGGCAAACGCCGGAGGCTTACGGTGTTCGACATGACATGTCTATGAAAACAGGGATCGCGCAAAGAAAAAGGCCCGGGCAGCGCAATCGCTGTCCGGGCGAGTATCAGAGACGTGCAGGCAGGCAGTTGTCTCTGGATTGGGCGGGACACGCGCCGGGACGGGCGCGCAGGGAGTTCCGCCGAAACTGTAAATCAGGCGGCGCGAAGGCCGGGAAGGTTGGCGACATGGCGCAACCAAGCTTTTGGATCGAACCGAGGGCGGCCACTTCGTTGTGCTGGCTTCTGGGCGCGGATCTCGGAATACATGCCGCCGCGGCTCGTATGGCGACGCTCGGCCTGTTTGGTCAGGCCTTTGGCAGCTTGATCAAAGGACATCGTCATCGGCGCGTTGATGGCGCAGGCATATTTGCGGGACCGATCGCCATCGTGGACGGTGACCAAAGCTTCGAAGCATTGCTCTGCCGCGTTGTAGATAACGTCGTTCATCTGAATCTGGCGCGTCTGCATGTTCGTACCTCAAGGATTTGTTGTACTGGTTAAAGTCGGCTCGATTTGTTTTCGTTCATCTGCCAGTACAACGTATGTGTGACTAAATGGTTCCACTGGGGCGCATCCGTCATGTGGATAAATGTAAATTTTCGCTTAAAATCAGTCAATTAACATTTTTGTAATTATTTCTTGCCATGAGCGACAAATTGCGAAACTGCACTTTTCTTGTGGGATTCCAATGTGTTCGCAATGTGGCGAAATCCCACCAGTCTGAAAAATAATCTTAAAAGGTGTATGTTTTTTGTTGACGCTTTTGTGAGGCGACTCTCTTGAATCCCTTCCTTCTGTCCCCAAATTCTATCCCGAGGATCACGCCATGATGTGCTGCAAAGCGGGCATCTTCTTTGTGGTCGCTTTAAGAAAAGGAGAAGCTCATGGACTTGAGCAAGTTCACAGAACGGTCGCGCGGCTTTATTCAGGCTGCGCAAACAGTCGCGACGCGTGAAAGCCACCAACGGCTGACGCCTGAGCATTTATTGAAAGCACTGCTGGATGACGACCAAGGGCTGGCGAGCAATCTGATTGCTGCTGCCGGTGGCGATCCTGTACGTGTGATTGAAACCCTGACGCTGTCTTTGGGCAAGCTGCCCAAGGTGTCGGGCGACGCCGCGCAGGTATACCTTGATAATGCCACCGCAAAAGTGCTGGCCGAAGCAGAGACGCTGGCCAAAAAAGCGGGCGACAGCTTTGTGCCGGTCGAACGCGTGCTGATGGCCCTTGCGATGGTGAAATCCGGTGCGAAAACCGCGTTGGATGCGGGTAAGGTCACCGCACAGGGGTTGAACGCCGCTATCAATGATATCCGGAAAGGGCGCACGGCTGATACGGCCAGTGCGGAAGACGGGTATGAGGCGCTCAAGAAGTACAGCCTTGATCTGACGGAACGTGCCCGCGAAGGCAAAATCGACCCGATCATCGGTCGGGACGAGGAAATTCGTCGCGCCATGCAGGTGTTGAGCCGCCGTACCAAGAACAACCCGGTGCTGATCGGTGAGCCCGGCGTGGGTAAAACCGCGATTGCCGAGGGGCTCGCCCTGCGGATCGTGGATGGCGATGTGCCCGAATCCCTGCGCAACAAGCGCTTGCTGGCGCTGGATATGGGCGCGCTGATTGCCGGCGCGAAGTATCGTGGCGAGTTCGAAGAACGGTTGAAAGCCGTCCTGACCGAAGTCACCGAAGCCGCGGGCGAGGTGATCCTGTTCATTGACGAGATGCACACGCTGGTTGGCGCCGGTAAGGCGGACGGCGCGATGGACGCGGCCAACCTCATCAAACCGGCTTTGGCGCGGGGTGAATTGCACTGCGTTGGTGCGACGACCTTGGACGAATACCGTAAGTATGTCGAAAAAGACGCAGCACTTGCCCGTCGGTTCCAGCCTGTGATGGTCAGCGAACCTACGGTCGAGGATACGGTGTCGATCCTGCGAGGCATTAAGGAGAAGTACGAGCTGCACCATGGTGTGCGGATCAGCGACTCTGCCCTTGTGGCGGCGGCGACCCTGTCGCACCGCTATATCACGGACCGTTTTCTGCCCGACAAGGCAATCGACCTTGTGGACGAGGCCGCGAGCCGTCTGCGGATGGAAGTCGACAGCAAACCGGAAGAGCTGGATGCGCTGGACCGTCAGATCATGCAGCTTCAGATCGAAGCCGAGGCGTTGAAGAAAGAGGACGACGCTGCCAGCAAGGACCGCTTGGACAAGTTGGAGAAAGAGCTGGGGGATCTGCAGGAAAAGGCCGATGCCATGACTGCGCAGTGGCAGGGCGAACGTGATCGCCTTGAGGGCGCGCGCGAGCTGAAAGAGCAGCTGGACCGTGCCCGCGCCGAGCTTGAGATCGCCAAGCGCGAAGGCAACCTCGCCAAAGCGGGGGAGCTTTCCTATGGCGTGATCCCGCAGCTTGAACGCAAGCTGGGCGAGGCCGAAGAAAACGAAGCTGACGTCATGGTCGAAGAGGCCGTGCGCCCGGACCAGATCGCCAGCGTCGTCGAACGTTGGACGGGTATCCCCGCGGGTCGTATGCTGGAAGGCGAGCGGGACAAGTTGCTGCGCATGGAGGACCAGTTGCACAACCGTGTCATTGGTCAGAACCTCGCCGTCAAAGCTGTGTCGAACGCGGTGCGCCGTGCGCGTGCTGGCCTGAACGACGAGGCCCGCCCCTTGGGCAGCTTCCTGTTCCTCGGGCCGACTGGTGTAGGTAAGACCGAGCTGACCAAGGCCGTGGCCGAGTTCCTGTTCGACGACGAGAACGCGATGGTGCGGATCGACATGTCTGAGTTCATGGAGAAACATGCCGTGGCCCGTCTGATCGGCGCGCCTCCCGGGTATGTTGGCTATGACGAAGGTGGCGTATTGACCGAAGCCGTGCGGCGCAGACCCTATCAGGTCGTGCTGTTCGACGAGGTCGAGAAGGCGCACCCCGACGTGTTCAACGTGTTGCTGCAGGTCTTGGATGATGGTGTGCTGACGGACGGTCAGGGCCGTAAGGTCGACTTCAAGCAGACGCTGATCGTGCTGACCAGCAACCTTGGGGCGCAAGCGCTGAGCCAGTTGCCCGAAGGGGGCGACATGACGCAGGCGAAACGGGATGTGATGGATGCGGTGCGGGCTCACTTCCGCCCCGAGTTCCTGAACCGACTGGATGAAACGGTGATCTTTGACCGCTTGGCACGTGCCGACATGGCGGGGATCGTCGACATTCAGGTGAATCGTCTGCTGAAGCGTCTCGCTGGTCGCAAGATCGGGTTGGAGTTGGACGAAGGCGCGCGCAAGTGGCTCGCCGACGAAGGCTATGATCCGGTGTTCGGGGCGCGTCCGCTGAAGCGGGTGATCCAGCGTGCATTGCAAGACCCACTGGCCGAGATGATCCTGGCCGGTGACGTGCTGGATGGGGATCTTATCCCGGTGCAGGCTGGTGCCGAAGGGCTGATCATCGGCGACCGCGTGGCTGCCAGCAACCGCGCCAAACCGGACGAAGCGACCGTCCACTAGGTACATAGTATATAGTGTGGTGATGTGATCGGGCAGGGCCGGGGGAAACCTCGGCCCTGTTCGCATGTGTTGCCCTGACATTCCGGTGTGTCTCCTGAAATGTAGCGGATTGCGTTTGGTGGGCGCGACAACCCGCAGTAGGCTACCCATGTATATTGGTAAGGAGCGCCTGTTATGGCCTATCGCTGGATCAACACACTCACGGATAAAGACGTCACCCCGCATGCTGCATTTATGAACCGACGTCAGATCATGGGGGGCGCTTTGGCGGGGATCGGGTTGGCCGGTATCGCGGGGCGCACCTCTGCCGCGCCGGAGGGGTTAGAGCCGAACAGTTATGAAGATATCACCAGTTACAATAACTACTATGAATTCGGCACCGGTAAGGACGACCCCGCCAGATACGCGGACCGTCTGACGATTGAACCCTGGACGGTGCAGATTGACGGGCTGGTCGACAAGCCCGGTGCCTATGGGTTCGACGACATCATGCAGCAGATGACGATCGAAGAGCGTATCTATCGTTTTCGCTGTGTCGAGGCGTGGTCAATGGTGGTCCCGTGGAACGGGTTCGAGCTGGCGGACCTGCTGAATATAGCCGGTGTGCAGTCCGGCGCGAAATACGTCTCCTTCGAGACTGCGCTGCGTCCTGATGAAATGCCCGGCGTCGCCTATAATGTGCTCGACTGGCCTTACGTCGAAGGGTTGCGTCTGGACGAGGCGATGCATCCGCTGACGATTATGGCCACCGGCATCTATGGCAAGGACATCCCGAAACAGAACGGCGCACCGCTGCGGTTGGTCGTGCCGTGGAAATATGGCTACAAGTCGATCAAATCCGTGGTGCGGATCACCCTCACGGACACTCAGCCCCCAACCAGTTGGAACAAGGCGAATGCCGGGGAGTACGGCTTCTATAGTAATGTGAACCCCGAGGTCGATCACCCCCGTTGGTCGCAGGCCAGTGAAAGGGTCATCGGTGGCGGTCTTTTCTCCAAGCGGATCCCCACGCTGATGTTCAACGGGTACGAGGCCGAGGTCGCGGATCTCTATGCCGGTATGGACCTGAGCAAGGATATCTAAACCCGTGTCCTCTATAGAAGTGAGCAGGCCGGTATGATCGACCGCCTGAATACCATCGCGCGACGTGTTCCCACATGGGTCGTATATATAGTGGGGCTTCTGCCAATCCCGTGGTTGCTGTTTCAGGCGCAGACCGGCGGGCTAGGGGCGGAGCCGATCAAGGCGTTGGAGAAAGAGCTGGGGTTGCTGGCCTTGCAACTGTTGATCGCCGGGTTGGCGATCACGCCCGCGCGGCGCTACCTTCGGCTGAACCTCATCAGATTTCGGCGCGCCCTGGGATTGCTCGCCTTTATATATGTCTCGCTGCACCTGTTGGTATGGCTGGTGCTGGATGTCGGGATCCTGTCGCAGATCTGGGCCGACATTCTGAAGCGCCCGTATATCACGATCGGCATGGCGGGTTTTGCCTGTCTTGTCCCCCTGGCGGCGACATCGAACAACTTCTCGATCCGCAAGCTGGGGGGCACGTGGCGCAAGCTGCACCGGTTAACCTATCTGGCTGCAATTTTGGCTGGGGTGCACTTCATCTGGCTGGTCAAAGGTTTCCAGATCGAACCTCTACTCTATATGGCGGCGATTCTGGCTTTGCTTGTCCTACGACTTCCTAAACGGCGCTGATTCCGAATCTGGGCGGCGGCGCGGGCCGGGGATTGTGCCGGATTCGGACTGGGGGAGGGGAAACAATCCACATTCGCGCTGCGAGTCTGTGGATAACCCGCGCGGGCGTAAGTGATGCGGGGCAATGACGTGTTGGCGTGCGAAATAAAGCTGCGCAAAACGCGGGCTCCGCGGAATTTTCAAAAATCAAACCGTTGTTTTTATAGGAAAATTCGGAAAGTAGCGAAAAACTGTCATAATCCGAAAAAAGGGGTTGCGGGTATTTGGAACAAACCTTAGAACGCCCCTTACCGGAGACGCAGACAAGCAGACACGGGGCGCTAGACGGGGACGACGGGTTACGGTTCGGGTCTTACGTAGCGGGAAAATTCTGAGGTAATTGAGGCGGGGCGCGCTGAGAAGTTTACGGCGCATC